>Ga0160445_100003_pt1 | contig 543107 bp, 477 predicted proteins | sample HID1972M_E1MG_FD_108215 | JGI IMG/M metagenome (GOLD analysis project Ga0160445, IMG submission 108215) | Enriched pill bug-associated microbial communities from UW Madison campus, WI, USA - HID1972M_E1 MG | ecosystem: Host-associated > Arthropoda: Insects > Digestive system > Unclassified ... | reverse complement strand
CTCGCCCATGGTCTTGCCAGCCTGGGCGGCCAGCGCCGCGCCATCGGAGACCCTGCCGGTGGAGTCGTCGATGAGCTGCTTGATCTCCTTGGCGGCGCCGGCGCTGCGCTGGGCGAGGGTGCGCACTTCCGAAGCGACGACCGCGAAACCGCGACCCTGTTCGCCGGCACGCGCCGCCTCGACCGCGGCATTGAGCGCGAGGATGTTGGTCTGGAACGCGATGCCGTCGATGACCGAGATGATGTCGGCGATCTTCTTCGAGGACTTCTCGATGTCGGCCATCGTGGTGACGACCTGGCCGACCACTTCGCCGCCCTGCGAGGCGACCGATGCGGCGCCGATCGCCAGCTGGTTGGCCTGACGGGCGTGGTCGGCGTTCTGGCGCACGGTGGAGGTGAGTTCCTCCATCGAGGCGGCCGTCTCTTCGAGGTTGGCCGCTTGCTGCTCGGTACGACGCGACAGGTCCTGATTGCCGGCAGCGATTTCAGACGACGCCGTGCCGATGGCGCCGGAGGCATCCTGGATGCGCGCAACGATGCCGGTGAGCTGGGCGACGGTGGCATTCGCGTTGTCGCGCATGGTCGCGAACACGCCCTGGTACTCGCCGTCCATGCGCACGGTCAGATCGCCGTCGGCGAGCGCGGTCAGCACCGTGGACACCTGGTCGAGACTCGTCGCATTCGCGTCGAGCAGACCGTTGAGCTGGGTCGCCAGCTGCAGGATGAAGCCCCGCTTGTCCTCGGTGCGGATGCGGCCCGAGAGATCACCGGCGGCCGCGGCCGCGACGATGCGCGACACCTCGGCCTCGACTTCGACTTCGGACGTGCGGTCGGCCCATTCGACGACGAACCCTTCCTGACGGCCGTCCGCATCGACCACCGGGTTGATGATCAGCTGCATCGTGCGGCCACCGACCTTGATGTGTGCACGATGGGTGGAGCGCAGCTTGGCCAGCATCGCGGCCTGGTGCTCGGGGGCCTTGTGGAAACCGTCGATGTTGCTGCCGATCAGCGCGGACGCATCGAAGTCCGGCAGGTCGCGGCGCAGATCGGCCTGGGCCTCGGCCAGCATCTCCTGCAGGGGCCGATTGACGTAGAGGATGTCGCGCGCGGTGTCGGCGATCATCACGTTCGTGGTGACGTTGTCGAGCGCAGTGCGGATGCGCAGGCTCTCGCGGGCGCTGGCCTGGTCGCGTTCGGCGCGCTGGCGCAGGCCGTCCTGCATGCGCGCCAACGCCTGCAGCAGTTGCGCGGTTTCGTCCTGGCCGGTGGAGGTGATGCTGGTGTCGAGGTCGCCGGCGGCGACGCGGTCGGCGATCGCGATCGCACGCGAAAGCGGACGCGAGACGAGGCGGCGGCTGACCACGACGATCGCGATCACCAGTACGACCAGCGCCAGCAGGGACACGCCGGCAATCGTCCAGCGCATCGCGGCGAGTGTGGCTTCCGCGTGCTGGCGCGGCTTGACCGCGAGCAGCATCCAGTTCCACGGCGCAAACGCGGCTGCGTGCAGATCGGCATCGCCCGGTGTGGTCGCGCCATCGGCGGAGATCGCGAGGCGGGCATCGCCACCCGTGCCGGCCAGCAGTGCGGTCAGAGCATCGCGTGCCTCGGGGGCGGCCAGTTCCAGCGCGTCGCCCTGCAGGCCGGCGGGATGCGACACCAGCGTATCGGCGTCGCCGCTGCGATCCACGACGACGAAGTAGCCGTCGCCGCCGATGCGGGTCTCACGCAGCCGGTTGGTCAGCGCCGCGAGGCCTTCGGTGTAATCCAGGCCGATGAACAGGCTGCCGATCACTTCACCCGTTGCGTCGCGCAGCGGGCGGTAATGGGTCATGTAATCGCGGCCGAACAGGCGCGCACGGCCGGTGTAGGACTCGCCGGCGATCAGGCGTGCATAGGCGTTGTGCGTCGGGTCGAGCACGGTGCCGATCACGCGGTCGCCGCTGTCGTTCTTCAGTGAGGTGGTCACACGGACGAAGTCGTCCGCGTCGCGCGCGAACACCGTCGCCACCGCGCCGGTGTGCTCGGTGAAGCGGTCGACGATGTCGAAATCGAGATTGAGCACGTGATCGCCGAAGGCCAGGCGCGGGGTGTCGCGTTCGCCCACCTGGACCGTGCGCTCAGGATCGAGAGCGGGTTCGTCGGCCGGGAGCACGGCAGCGAATGCGCTGCCCAGACGGTCGGTATTGTCGGCGAGCGTGCGCTCGTACAGGGCGACGCTTTCGCGCATCGCGTCCGCGGCATCGGCCAAGGCCAGACCGGCTTCCCGTTCGTAGGCGCTGGCGGAATCGCGATAGACGACGATCGCCAGCAACAGCAGGCAGAGGCCGGCGGCGATGGCCGCAGCGATCGACAGCCTGGTGCCGATCGAGGCGCGGTGCAGGAAACGGGTCATGACGTTCGCTCCGATCCCGTGGGATCGCATTTCGGATGTATTCCGTTATCGGCGGCTGAAATCCGGGCTTGAGCGCGACGTCTGCTCCTGGGCTCTCCGGGCGGCGTGGCGCGGGCTCAGGGGAGGGCGCCCGCACGGCCTGTCGGACGCTGGTGGCTCGCCAGCAGGGCGTGCACCGAGGCCTGCGCCGCTTCGATCCGGAACACCGAGACCGTCTGCGCCAGCCCCGCGGCCTGCGCTTCCATCGCCTGCGCGGCGGCCGAGGCTTCCTCCACCAGCGCGGCGTTCTGCTGGGTGGTCTCGTCCATGCGCACGATGGTGTGGTTGACCTGGTCGATACCCGAGGCCTGTTCCTGCGAGGCCGACGCGATCTCGGCCATGATGTCGGTCACGCGCTGCACCGAGGCGACGATCTCGGCCATGGTCCTGCCGGCCTGTCCGGCCAGCGCGGCGCCGTCGGACACCTTGCTGCCGGAATCGTCGATCAACTGCTTGATCTCCTTGGCTGCGGTCGCGCTGCGCTGGGCCAGCGTGCGGACTTCCGCGGCGACGACGGCGAATCCGCGCCCCTGTTCTCCAGCCCGTGCCGCTTCAACCGCCGCGTTGAGCGCCAGGATGTTGGTCTGGAACGCGATGCCGTCGATGACCGAGATGATGTCGCCGATCCTGCGCGAGGCGCGTTCGATGTCGGCCATCGTGGTCACGACCTGGCCGACCACGTCGCCGCCTTGCGAAGCCACTGCCGCAGCGCCGATCGCGAGCTGGTTGGCCTGGCGCGCGTGATCCGCGTTCTGGCGCACGGTGGCGGTGAGTTCCTCCATCGATGCCGCGGTTTCTTCGAGATTGGCCGCCTGCTGTTCGGTCCGCTGCGAGAGGTCATCGTTGCCGGCGGCGATCTGCGCCGATGCTGCACCAATCGCACCGGAGGCATCCTGGATGCGCCCGACGATGCCGGTCAGCTGGGCGACGGTGGCGTTGGCGTTGTCGCGCATGGTCGCGAACAGGCCCTGGTAGTCGCCGTCCATGCGCACCGTGAGGTCGCCGTCCGCGAGTGCGGTGAGCAGGGTCGAGACCTGGTCGAGACTGGTCGCGTTGGCATCGAGCAGGCCGTTGAGCTGCTGGGCGAGCTGGCGCAGGAAGCCGCGCTTGTCGTCGGTGCGGATGCGCCCGGACAGATCGCCGGCCGCCGCGGCCGCGACGATGCCCGACATCTCGGCTTCGACTGCGACTTCGGCGGTGCGGTCGGCCCATTCGACCACGAAGCCCTCGGTCCGTCCGTCGGCGCCGAGCACCGGATTGATGATCAGCAGCATCGTGCGGCCGCCGACCTGGATCTGTGCGCGGTGGGTGCCGCGCAGCTTCGCCAGCATCGCGGCCTGGTGTGCGGGCGCCTTGTGGAAGCCGTCGATGTTGCTGCCGACCAGCGCGGACGCGTCGAAGTCCGGCAGGTCGCGACGTAGATCGTCCTGGGCTTCGGCCAGCATCGCCTGCAGCGGCCGGTTGACGTAGAGGATGTCGCGCGCGGTGTCGGCGATCATCACGTTCGCGGTCACGCTGTCGAGCGCGGTGCGGATGCGCCGGTTCTCGCGGGCGTCGCGTTCGACGGTCGCGCGTCGCATCGTGATCTCGCGGCTCATCGCGACCATCGCCGCAGCCAGTGAGTCGGTCGGAAACGCGACGCGGTCGATCGACGCGGGCAGCGGTTCGTCGCGCGCCAGTGCATGGGCCAGCACCGCGAGGTGACCGGGATCGTGACCGACGGCCAGCAGCTGGCGGCGCATCTGCATCGCCAGCAGCACCAGGATCACGGCTTCGGCCACTACGTAGGCCGCGTGGATCGCCAGCGTGCCGATGCCGCTGCCGGGCAGGAACACCATGATCGGAATGTCGTGCGTCTGCAGCCAGAACAGCACGACGTGATGCAGTGCGATCGCCACGGCTGCGAGCACGATCGGCAGCCAGTCGCGATACGGCAGCAACAGCGCGAGCAGCAGGATCACCGCGAAATGCGCTTCGGGCAGTCCATTGAGCTGGTGGATCAGCACGGCGCTCAGTGCCATCAGCGCCAGCGCAATGCTGCAGGACGCGATGCGCGTGCCGGAGGCCAGGCGCAGCTGCAGCAGACACAGCGCGACTGCGGGCAGCGCGAGGACGACGACAGGCGTCCAGCGCCCCTGGTGCATCGCGATACCGATCGACACCAGCCCGAGCACGCAGGCGACGCCGGACAACATGCGGTCGGTGAGTGCGGACAGGGCCTGGAAATAGGACGGTGCGCCGGGACCGGCGGCGTCGGTCGGCATCGATCGGGGGCGGGTGATGCGGATGATCGACATGGCAAGACTCCTGATGACGGTCAGCACGAACAGGGCAGCGTGGGAACCAGCACCGCTTGGCTGCCCTGCAGCAGCCGCGCGATCGTGGCGGACGAGGCGATCGCGCCGCGCATGCAGCCGAGCGAGAAACCGGGCGGACCGGCGTAGCGCAACGCACCGTGCGCATCGAACAGGGCGACGGTGTAGGACCGGGTGGGGTCGTCGGGGCGGGTGCGCAGATCGACCAGCGGAATGTCGAGCGTGGCCAGTGCATCGGCGAGTGCGGCGATCTGCATACCGGCATCCGTGGCGGCGTCATCTGCTGCGGGACAGGCACAGGCCGGTTCGGCCAGCACATAAGCGGTAGCGATGGGCGCGGCAGTCGCGGTCATGCCTTCGGCCGCGAGCCGGGCCATGATCGATGCGCTGATGTCGCCAGGCGCCGGGACACCGGAACGGGCGTCGCCGGACAGGGCCGCGAAGGTCGACGCGGTCCAGCCGAGCCAGAGTCCCAGCGCGGCGACGCCACACCAGAAACGCCCCGTTGCGCGTGTGTTGTCTTCAGGCATCGCCATCTCCCTGGCTGTCCACCCTGTGGAGACGGTATCGACGGGCACGGTGGCGTTCTGAAGCCCGGCGACGAACGCGTGGGCAGCGCGTATGCCGATTCGTGACGCGCATCCATCTTCGCGATGCGCGGACGGCGCACGGACGCTCCTGCAGCCCGGCCGCGCCCAGACGAAAACGCCCCGGTCGATGACCGGGGCGTCGTGTCGCATCAAACGGGGGCGCGCTGGATCAGAACTCGGCCCAGTCGGCCTCGGCGACGGCGGCCGGCCTGGCTGGCGGACGTGCCGGCGTGGCTGCCCGACGGGCGGCAGGCGCCGCTGCCGGAGCCTGGTGCGCGGCCAGCACGGCCTGGACGGCCTGCACAGACGTCTGCGCGGCTTCGAGCTGGAACACCGAGACGGTCTGCGCCAGACCCGCGGCCTGTTCTTCCATCGCGCGGGCAGCGGCCGAGGCTTCTTCCACCAGTGCGGCGTTCTGCTGGGTGGTCTCGTCCATCTGGGTGATGGTCTGGTTGACCTGGTCGATGCCCGAGGCCTGCTCCTGCGACGCCGCCGAGATCTCGGCCATGATGTCGGTGACTCGCTGCACCGAGGCGACGATCTCGCCCATGGTCTTGCCGGCCTGGGCGGCCAGCGCCGCGCCATCGGAGACCCTGCCGGTGGAGTCGTCGATGAGCTGCTTGATCTCCTTGGCGGCGCCGGCGCTGCGCTGGGCGAGGGTGCGCACCTCCGAAGCGACGACCGCGAAGCCGCGACCCTGTTCGCCGGCACGCGCCGCCTCGACGGCGGCGTTGAGCGCGAGGATGTTGGTCTGGAACGCGATGCCGTCGATGACCGAGATGATGTCGGCGATCTTCTTCGACGACTTCTCGATGTCGGCCATCGTGGTGACGACCTGGCCGACCACTTCGCCGCCCTGCGAGGCGACCGATGCCGCACCGATCGCCAGCTGGTTGGCCTGGCGCGCGTGGTCGGCGTTCTGGCGCACGGTGGAGGTGAGTTCCTCCATCGACGCCGCGGTTTCTTCCAGATTCGCCGCTTGCTGCTCGGTACGACGCGACAGATCCTGATTGCCGGATGCGATTTCCGACGAGGCGGTACCGATGGCGCCCGACGCTTTCTGGATGCGGTCGACGATGCCGGTGAGCTGGGCGACGGTGGCATTGGCGTTGTCACGCATCTCTGCGAACACGCCCTGGAATTCGCCGTCCATGCGTACGGTGAGGTCACCTTCCGCCAGGGCGGTGAGCACCTTCGACACCTGGTCGAGGCTGACGGCGTTGGCATCGAGCAGGGTGTTGAGCTGCTGCGCGAGCTGCAGATAGAACCCCTGCTTGCCCTCGAGGCCGATGCGGTGCGAAAGATCGCCCGCAGCAGCGGACTGGAGCACACGGGCGAGTTCCGCCTCCACCTGCACCTGTGGCGTGCGATCGCGCCATTCGACCACGTAGCCGAGCAGCGTGCCGGAGGCGTCGTCGACGCGGGCCAGCGTCTGGCCGAAATGCGCGTTGCCGAGGGTGAGTTCGTCGTGGTGCACACCCTGCAGCTGGTCGAGCACGTCAGCCAGGCGGGAGGGATCGGGCTGGTAGGCGTCGATGCTGCCGCCGATCAACTGCTCGACATCGAAGTCGGGCAGGGTGATGCGGATGTCGTCGCTGTACTGGCGTAGCAGGGCGGTGACGGCCGCGTTGGCGTAGATCACCTTGTGCGACGAGTCGGCAATCATCACGCTGGTGCCGGAGCTGTCGAGCGCGGTGCGGATGCGCAGGTTCTCGCCGGCGATGGCCTGGTCGCGTTCGGTACGCTCGCGGAGATCGCGCTGCATGCGCTGCATCGACTTGAGCAGATCGCCGATCTCGTCGGCACGACTGGTGTCGATGTGGCTGTCGAGCTTGCCGTTGGCGACATCCTGGGCCACGGTCGCGGCTTCTCGGACAGAGCCGGTCAGGTTGCGTGCCATCAGCCAGGCGACGACCAGGCCACCACCGATGCCGGCCAGCAGCAGGATCATCAGCATCAGGGTCGACGCGGAGTAGGCGCTTTCGGCCTGCCCACGCGATTCGGCTGCGACGCGGTTCGCCTCGTCGGCCAGAGCAGCCAGTGCATCGCTGGTCGCGGTGTGCAGGTCGTTGGTTTCGCCGATGAAGGTGTCGGTGGCGTCGTCGGGAAGATCGAGGTCCAGCATCTCGTTGACCGCGGTGTAGGACGACCGCGCCTTGTCCCAGGCCACGACCAGTTCTTCCAGCAGACGCTTCTCGTCGGCCGACTGCGCGTACTGCGCGTAGTTTTCGAAGTTCTGTGTCAGCTGTGCATCGATCGTGGCCGCACGCTCGCGGGCCGCCTGCTTGGATGCCTCGCTGGCGCGCACCAGACCCCGGTAGGAGGATGTGCGGAACTCACCGAGCAGGGCGCGCGTCTCGCCGACCAGGGTCACGCTGGGCAGCACGTTGGTCGTGAGGTCGTTCGTGACGCGTTCCATCGAACGCAGTCCCGTGTAGGCACCAATGCCCTGGATCAGCATGATGAGCAGGACAACGCCGAAGGCCAGCATCAGCTTGGGCGCGAGCTTGAGGTTCGAGTACCACTGCATGGGGCGACTTCCCTTGGACAGGATGGAAAACGGCCCGGTCACGCAGAGTGCGACCGGGCCGGTACATCACTTGATCGTGGCGAGCTTGACGTCGTTGGGCGAGCGGATCGCGATCTCGGCGCGGCTGGCGTCGCGGGAGATCGTGCCGACCACGCAGACATCGCGGCCTTCGAGCTCTTCAGGCGTCGGACGGAACCTGTCGCGCTGGTCCTGCGGAATGCGTGCCGAGAACGTGTGGCGCGGGAATGCGCCGCCCATGTGCAGGAACGTCGGCGAGCCTTCCGAGTTCTCCGCGTAGCGGGTCTTTTCGACCTTGCCGCAGACCATGCCGTTCTGACCGACGAAGCGGGTGGCCTGGTCGGGGCGGATGGCGTCCTGTGCAAGTGCGGCGGACGCGCAGCCGCTCAGCAGCAGCGCGGCCAGGAGGCGGGTCGTGGTCTTCGAGGGCATTGCGATCTACTCCAGTCAGGGGTCATCGGGTACCGATTCATGCACCCGTCGCCCCACTAGCGGCATCGCGTGGCCGAACTTTAGGCCGCGCGCACGAACAATCTCAGGCGGCGACTTCCAGAGCCGGCACATCGACGAGGTCGGCGCTGTCGAGCAGCGTCTCGATGTCGAGCAGGATCAGCATGTTGTCTTCGACCGTGCCGATGCCGGCGATGAAGCGGGTGTCGACGGCGGCGCCGAACTCGGGCGTGGCACGTACCTGGTCGTCGAGCAACGGCACGACATCGGACACGCTGTCGACGACGATGCCGACGACGCGGTCCTCGACGTTGAGCACGATCATCACGGTGAAGCTGTCGTAGCGGGCCTCGGCCAGGCGCAGCTTCAGGCGCAGGTCGATCACGGGCACGATGGTGCCGCGCAGGTTGATGACGCCCTTGATGTACTCGGGCGCGTCCGGCAGACGGGTCACGGCGTCGTAGCCGCGGATCTCCTGGACCTTGAGGATGTCGACGCCGTAGTGCTCGTCGCCAAGGGTGAAGGTCAGATATTCGCCGGCGGCGCTCGGGGTGGAACTGGTCATGCGGTGCGCTCCTGCTGCGGGCCGCGGATGGTGCGGCGAGGGTGACTCGCAGGAGATCGGCCGATCCGCCCACAACTTTAGGCGCGCGGGCTCAACCGCCTCGCCGCTGGCGCGCATTGCGCTGGCGTTCGACCTGGAAGATGTACTGCAGTACCCGCTGCTCGTCGGCGACGGACATGTCGATGAAACGACAGCCGGCGCGCCAGTGCGGAACGCCGCGCACGTCGAAGCGTTCGAGATGGGCGACCTCGAGTGTCACCGGGAACGGGTCTGCCGCAGCGAGCCGCAGCAGACAGGGCGCCAGCAGCGAGGCGGTCGAGAACCGGCCCTGATGTCCGTCAGCGACGGCAATGGCCAGACCGCCGCCGCTGATGTCGAGCACGCGCAGGCACGAGGTGTCGCCATCGGGCGACGCACCGCCATCGCCGATGGACAGTGTGGCGGGCGTGGCCGGCGATACCTGCAGCCGGTACATCTCGCGCCGCTGCAGGCGGAGCAGCGATCCGGGCCAGACCGCGCGAAACGCCGCGTAGCCTTCGTAGTCGATGGCCACTGGCGTGGGCAGCCGGAAGCGGATCGGCACCAGATCCAGCTGGGTGCTGCAGACCAGCCGGGTGGCGTTCGCCATGCGCCGGTTCATCGCCTCGTTGCGGTGGCCGTCCAGCACCAGGGTGCCGTCGTCATCCACCGCGAGCACCGCGGTGGGGCAGGCGTGACCGCCAGGGACGAGGTTGGCGGTGATGATTGCCCGGGCATCGACCAGTGCACGCAGCACGTGTGCGAGTTCACGCGGCTCGCGGATCGCGTACGGCGATTCCGCGTCGTCATCCAGCAACGGCAGGTGGTCTTCGGCGACAGGCATCGTCCAGGCTGGCGGTGGGCGGGTTGCAGTCTTAACGGCCGCCCGCCCGGTAAATTGAGCGGGCGGCCGACAGGCGCACTGTTCAGGCGTGTCGGGGCTCCAGGCGCCCGGCGCTTGCGGCGATCGCCAGTTGGCCTGACGGGCAAGGTCGGCGTCGTCGCGCATCTCCGCGAACACGCCCTGGAGGCCGCCTTCCATGCGCGCGATCAGATCATCGCGTGCAATGGCCTGCAGCGGCAGCGCGCCTCAGGCGGCCTGCGGCACCCGCAGCGAGCGCACCAGGCCACCGACGTCGACGATCAGGGCGACGCGGCCATCGCCGAGAATGGTCGCACCGGAAATGCCGTCGACGCGCCGGTAGTTGTTCTCGAGGTTCTTGACCACGACCTGCTGCTGCCCCACCAGCTCGTCGACTTCCAGCGCGAGCTTCTGACCGTCGCCTTCGACGACCACGACCAGGGCGTCGTCGCGGCGCGGCTGGTCGTAGCGGTAGTACTCGTTGAGCGAGACCAGCGGCAGGTATTCGCCGCGTACGCGCAGCACGCGGCCGTCGCCGGCCATGCGCCGCACGTCGGCGGTCTCGGGCTGCAGCGCCTCGATGACGTGCGACAGCGGCAGGATCAGGGTTTCTTCGCCGACCGCGACGGTCATGCCGTCGAGAATCGCCAGCGTCAGCGGCAGGCGGATCACCACGCGGGTACCGCGCCCGAGAGTGCTCTCGAGTTGGACTTCACCGCCCAGCGCCTGGATGTTGCGCCGGACCACGTCCATGCCCACACCGCGGCCCGACAGGTCGGTCACCGCATCGGCGGTGGAGAAGCCGGGCTGGAAGATCAGGTCCCACACCTGCGCATCGGTGGGCTTTTCCGGCACCGGCAGACCGCGTTCCAGCGCCTTGGCGAGGATGCGTTCGCGGTCGAGGCCGCGGCCGTCGTCGGCGACCTCGATGACGATGTGTCCGCCCTGGTGCGAGGCGGCGAGGGTGATCGTGCCGGTGCCGTCCTTGCCCGCGGCCACGCGTGCGTCCGGCAGTTCGAGGCCGTGGTCGATCGAGTTGCGGACCAGGTGTACGAGCGGATCGGCGATCTTCTCGATCAGTCCCTTGTCGAGCTCGGTGCCTTCGCCCTGGGTGCGCAGGCGCACCTGCTTGCCCAGTCGCGTCGACAGGTCACGCACCAGACGCGGGAAGCGCCGGAACACGGCGTCGACGGGCAGCATGCGCACACCGATCACGGCTTCCTGCAGGTCGCGCGTATTGCGCTCCAGCAGGTCGAGACCTTCGAACAGGCGTTCGGCCAGCGTCGGGTCGAGGTTCGCGCTGACCTGCTTGAGCATGGCCTGGGTGATCACGAGTTCACCGACCAGGTTGATCAGCCCGTCGATCTTGTCGGTGCTGACGCGGATCGAGCTTTCGGCCGGGTCCTGGCCGCCACTCTTGTGTTCGACGACGGCCGCAGCCGGACCGACCGCGGCCGGTTCGAGCTCGGCCGGCATCGCCAGGTCGGGCGTCGCCGTATCGGCGACGACATCGGCGAGGATCGCCTGCACATCGAGTTCGCAGTCGTCTTCGACCCAGGCAAAGGCTTCGTCGACGGCGGTGCGCGGCACCGCCCCGATCAGGCCGAGATCCCAGGCCAGGTAGGCCTCGAGCGGATCCATCTGTTCGAAGCCGGGCAGGCGCTCGGTGCGGCAGGCGACATCCAGCGCGCCCAGGCGGTCGAGTTCACGGATGATGCGCAGCGGATCGTTGCCGCTCATGAACAGCCCGGGGGCGGGCGTGAAGCCGATCCGCCAGCCGGCGGGCTCGGCTTGCGGCGCCCCGGTCCTCACCGCAGACGGAGCCGGGGCCTCGCTGCCAGCGAGCACTGCGTTGAGCCGCGCCTGCACGGCCTGGGACGCCTGCGGATCGGCCGGGTGGCCGGTCTCGGCTTCACCCAGCAGCGCACGCAGCACGTCCACCGAGGCCAGCATCGCGTCGATCGCCGCGCCGGTGACGGCGCGCTTGCCGGCGCGCAGTTCGTCCAGCAGTGTTTCCAGGACATGGGTCAACGCAGCGACGGCATCGAAACCGAACGTGGCTGCGCCACCCTTGATGGAATGCGCTGCGCGGAAGATCGAATTGATCAGCTCGGCGTCGCGATCGCCCTGCTCGAGTTGCAGCAGGCCCGCCTCCATGGCTTCGAGTCCCTCCCGGCTTTCCTCGAAGAAGGTGGCGTGAAAGCGCTGCATGTCCATGCTCATGGGAACCCGGCCTGCGATCGTTGTGCGGAAGGGCTGACGGCTGTCAGCCCAGGACCTTCTGGACGGTGGCGACCAGTTGATCGGGATTGAACGGCTTGACCAGCCAGCCGGTGGCGCCCGCTGCCTTGCCCTCGGCCTTCTTGTCGGCGGCCGACTCGGTGGTCAGCATCAGCATCGGCGTGAACTTGTAGTCGGGAATGCCGCGCAACGCGCGGATCAGCGAGATCCCGTCCATGTTCGGCATGTTGACGTCGGTGACCACCGCATTGAAGCGCTGGCCCTGGGCGCGATCCAGCGCGATCTGACCGTCCTCGGCCTCGTCGACGCTGAACCCGGCCGAGGTCAGGGCGAAGGCGACCATCTGGCGCATCGAGGCCGAATCGTCCACTACCAGAATGCGTGCGCTCATGCGGCGTTCTCCACTGTGCTTGCGTTTATTGCGTTGGAAGGGGTCGGGTGTGCGGAGGCGAGACCGAGCGCACTGCCCAGGCCGAGCAGCCGGGCAGCATCTCGCAAGGCTTCGCTGCAGTCGCGCAGCTCGGTCGTGTGACCGCTGTCGGCGCGGCTGGCGAAGAATGCGCACAGCACCTGCAGGCCCGCGGTATGCACCCGCCGCACATCGGCGGCTTCGAGAGCGACGGCGTGCGCATGATCCAGGTACGGCGCGAGCCGTTCCTTCAATCCGGTGCTGGCCTCGATGCCGAGGTCATCGCCAAGGTGCACGGTGTCCATCAGGTCTCCGGAAAATGGGGTTAACCCCTTTAGCGACCGATTTCGGGCGTTCTTTAGGGGCTGCGAAGGCATGGGGGCGAGGCAAAGCGTCCGGGAAACCGGCAGACAGCAGGCGCGCGTCGCGTGCCTGCTGCAAGGGGGCGGAATCAAGTTGAGGCTTGGCTTAGTCCGTGCCGTACTTGGGGTTGTAAGGCCCATAAAGCAGGCCGTTCGGCACACCGGCAGACAGCAGGCGAAGGCTGGTGACGTTGGCGATGCGATGCCCTTCGTCGGTCACGCTGCTGAGAACCTGATTGACTGCCGCGGCCACCAGCATGCCGATCAGGCCACCGCCATTGCCCTGACTCTCCGCACTGGAGGCGAGTGCAGTGCCTTCCCAGAGGAGGGTGCCCGTGCGTAGATCGACCAACTTTGCGTTGGCAGACACCGTCGTGTTGCTGCTGATGACCTGATACACGGTGCCGTACTTCTCCACGGTGACGTACAGCGCCGCATCCGCACCGAAGATGTCGCGCAGGCGATCGGCAGGAATATCGTGGGCGTCATTGGCTACGGTAATGCCGTTCTGGCGGAACGTCTGGAACGCGGGCGCAACGGGAATCACGTAGTAGCCCGCTTCGGCCAGCGGCAATGTGGCGACCGACAGCATGCTGACGCTGGCATTGACGTCGGGCGCATTGCTGACCGGCGGCAACACCAGGATCGATCGCGGTTTGTTGGCGCGATACGCGGAGTAGTCCCGCGGCTGCATGGTGACGCAGGCGGTGAGGGACACCAACAGAAGGGCTGCAGAAAGGCTTCGTACAAGTCGGGTCATGGTCCGGCTCACTGTTGGTCAAGGTTCTTGATAAGAAAATCGACATAGGTCGCCGATTCCGGATATCGGGCTTTCTCGATCAGCAGGCTTTCGCGCGCTTTCACGCCGTCTCCGGTTTCGGCATACAGCATCGCCATGTGCATATGCATGCCTGGCGGCACGGGACGATCGGCTGCCAACGCGACCTGGAGATCTTTCTCCAATGCATCGATCTGCCTGAGCGGATCGTCGCCCTTGAGGTGGCTGTAGACCTGATCCTGGTAACTGCCCCACTGGTAGATGGACTTCGGGCCATGCACGCAGGCCGTCAATGCCAGAAGCGCGCAGACCAGGAGCCCGTGACGGACGGCGGTGCGTGCGGTGTCGAGCGCGCTCATGGCGCCTCCCGCTTTGCGGGCTGCCAAGCGCCTGCATCAACCGCGGCGGTCAGGCTGTTGACGGCCTCGCGGATGGCCAGATCCAGCACCTTGCCGTTGAGAGTGGAGTCGTAGCTGGCCGAGGTGCCGAAGCCGACCACCTCTCTGCTCGAGAGTGAGTACTCGCCGGCGCCCTGCACGGAATAAACGACTTCCGAAGTCACAATGTCCACGATGTTCAGCGCAACCTTGGCGTAGGCGACCTGCTCCTTGCCGCGACCGAGAATGCCGAACAACTGGGTGTCACCCACTTCCTTGCGGCCGAACTCGGTGACGTCGCCGGTCACGACGTAATCGGCGCCACGCAGTTGCTGGGTCTGCTGCCCGATCTCTGCTTCTTGACGGATTTCCGCCATGTTGTCGCGATCCAGCACGCGGTAGCGGTTGGTCTGCTGCAGATGGGTGACCAGGATGGTCTTGGCCTGGCTGCCCAGCCGGTCCACGCCATCGGAGAAAATTCCCTTCATGAAGTTGGAGCGGTTGTCGAACTTGCCCACGGCGATCGGCGCGCGGACGCCGGTGTAGAGCGTGCCGGCGGTGGCGACCGTCTGCGGAACGATGGTTCGGTGGCTTTCGGTGCTCGCGCAGCCGGTGAGGCTGGCCGCGACGGCCAATGAGAGGAGTGCGGTCGGAAGAAGCTTCATGGTGTCCCTGTCAATCGTGACGAGTTGGAAATCGCAGTCCTTTGCGCTGCGGTCGCGGGCATGCACGCGACCGGTGACAAGGCCGGCGGCCTCAGATGTCGTTGGGTTTGAAGACGCGCATCTGCAGGTCGATATCGGCGGTGTCGGCCAGATCTTTAGGTCGCACCAGTCGCCAGGTGGCAAGCCGCGAAGGCGCTGCGCTCCACGCATCGATCGGAGGACGCTTTCAGCACCTCCCGCGGGTCTGGTGCGTCGGCGCGGATAGCAATGCGCGCCCCATTCCGCGACACATTGGGGTTCCGGCGGTTGATGAGCCCTCAGCGTGGCGTAAACAAGGGAATCGCCATCAGCCGCGATGAATCCAGCAGCAGGGTCACCATGCCGCCGAGCCGTGCGATGCCGCGGATGCGGTGATCGCCGACCGGCGCCAGTCGCGAGGTGTGGGTGCCTTCGACCTGGGTATCCCCGATCAGCACGACGTCCTCGACCGCCGATACCCGCAGGCCCAGCACGTCACCGCTGTCGTCGAGCACGATGATGCGGGTGAGCGGTGTCTCTTCGACCGGGGCAAGGCCCAGCTGCACGCCGAGATCGACCACCGGCACCACCTGTCCACGCAGGTTCATGACGCCGGCCACGCAGGGCGCGGCGCCGCGCAACGCGAGCAGTGGCGCAGGCAGCACGACTTCGCGGATCTTCAGCAGTTCGATCGCGTAGGCCTGGCTGCCGCAGCGCAGACGCAGCCAGCGCGCCATGCGGTCGGCGCTGCGACGTTGCTGCGGCGGCGCGGGTGTCGCATCGCGTACCTCGCCCGGCGCACGCGGCAGCGGCGCGATCGCGACCTTCGCAGCGGCAGGTACGGCTACGGTCGCGGGAGGCGCGGGGACGACGGGTGCTCGCCCCACGGGGGCAGGTGCCACGGCCGGCACGTCGACAGGCTTGGATTCCGCAGCCGTCGGTGCCTGCGCGACACGTACCGGCGCGGGCATTGCGACCGGCGTCGGCGTCGGCGTTGGCGTCGCCAGCAGCATGCCGAGGTAATCGTCGACGACCCCGGCCGCGCTCATGCCGCCTGCTCCATGGCCTGCTCTTCGGACAGCAACCAGTCCAGCGCGCGCGTGTAGGCCGACATCGCGCGGCCCGGCATGTTGCCGTTGAACACCTGGCAGGCCAGCACATCGGCGTTGCTCAGTTGCGTGTCGACCGGCACGGCTTCACGCCAGAGGCGATCGCCGTATTCCGACTGCAACTGCGCGAGCGTCTCGCGGCCCACGCGCGTGCGGCGGTCGTACATGGTCGGGATGACCGAGACCGGCAACGGCCGCTGCCGCGAACGCTCGACCATTTCACCGGTACGCACCATGCCGGCGAGGCCGTACAGCGCGAGCGGTTCGCACTGTGTCGGCACGATCAGACGATCGGCGGCGGCCAGCGCATTGACCATCAGCAGACCCAGCGTCGGCGGACAGTCGAGCAGGACGGCGTCGTGCCCGCCGGCATGGCGGGTGATCGCCTGCGACAGCGCCAGGCCGAGGCCCGGCTGGGTGGCGCTGCGACGCTCCAGCGTGGCCAGTGCGGTCTGTGCGCAGACGAAATCGAGACCCTCGGTCGGCGAGGGCCGCATCAGCGATTCGAGCGACGGCGGCGGCGCACCGAACAGATCGACGACGCCGGGCGGCGGCGGGTCGCTCGGCACACCGAACGCGCGGGTCAACGATGCGTGCGGGTCGAGATCGACCAGCAGCACACGCAGACCACGCGCCACCATGGCACGTCCGAGGGCGAGCGAGGTCGTGGTCTTGCCCACGCCTCCCTTCTGGTTGGCGATCGCCCAGACGCGCATCAGCTGTCTCCTTGCGGTGCGTTTGAAGAAGTAGGGGAGGACGTGGCCGGTGATGTCGCCACAGCAGGCTGTGGGACGGGCGCGGCGGGATAGACCGAACGTTCGGGAGCCGGTTCCGGCTGCGGCCCGGTGCCCGTGGACGGCGGCGTCGCGGATTCCTGTGACGCGAGCACCATCAGCACCACGCGCCGGTTTGCATTGCGCCCGACATCGGACGTGTTCTCGGCGCGGGGCCGGTACTGACCGTAGCCCACCATCACCAGGCGCTCGGGGGCGAAGCGCTCGCTGATGAACAGGTGCACGACACTCGCGGCGCGCGCCGCCGACAGTTCCCAGTTCGACGGAAACTGCGATGTTGCGATCGGGCGGTCGTCGGTGTAGCCCTCGATACGGATCGGATTGGGCAGGTCGCGGAGCACGACCGCGAGGCGGCCGAGGAGCTCGCGGGCGCCGAATTCCAGCGTCGCCGATCCGCTCGGGAACAGGATGTCGCTGTTGATCTCGACTTCCAGCCATAGATCCGAACGGCGCACGGTGATCAGCTGCGCCTTGACCATCTCGGAGAGCGTGTCCTCGAGCTGCAGTGCGATCCGCGAGAGCTGTTGGCGGGAAGCTGCGATCGACGCAGCGTCCGCGCCGCCATCACCGAGACGGTCGGCACGCAGCTTGGATTCCAGCATCGGCCGCAGCGGAGAGTCGAGTACCGGGCTCGATGTCGGCCCCTTCAGTGCGCCACGCGGTACTGGGGTCGGCCGGCCGATCGCCGCTTCCATCTTCTGGTTGTCGCCGATCTGGATCGGATCGAGTGCGCTTGGCGGCGCGTTGAATGCACTCGCCAGCGACGCGGCGACCGCACGGTACTTGCCTTCGTTGAGCGACGACACCGCGTACATCACCACGAAGAACGCAAGCAGCAGCGTGACCAGGTCGCCATAGGGAATCGCCCAGGCTTCGTGGTTGGTGTGCTCCTCGTGGACTTTCCTGCGTGCCATGACCGTCGATCAGTGCAGGAAGCCGGCAAGCCGAGCCTCGATGTTGCGCGGGTTCTCGCCCTGCGCGATCGCGATCAGGCCTTCGATGGCCAACTCCCGCTCACCGCTGCGACGCCCGATCACGCTCTTGAGCTTGGCCGCCATCGGAAGGAAGAACATGTTCGCCGAGGCGATGCCGTAGATCGTCGCCGTGAAGGCCGCGGCGATGCCTTGACCGAGCTTGCTCGGATCGGCCAGGTTCTTCATCACCGCGATCAGTCCCAGCACCGCGCCCACGATGCCGAGCGTGGGCGCATAGATGCCCATGCCTTCGAACACCTTGGCCGCCGCCAGATCGTGGTGTTCCTCGCCCTGCAGTTCGATCTCGAGCATGTGCCGGATGGCCTCGGGTTCGACGCCATCGACCAGCATCTGCAACCCCTTCTTGAGAAACGGATCGGTCTGCGCGGCGACGTGGCTCTCCAGTCCCAGCAGGCCCTGCTTGCGCGACACGTTGCTCCACTCGATGAGTTGCGCGATCAGTGCCGCGCGATCGGAGACCGGCGGCTTGACCACCCAGCCGGCGATCTTGAACGCGTGTTTCAGCGTGCCGCCCGGGGTGTGCAGCATGATCGCCGCCACCGTGCCCACCATGACGATCACGAACGCGGCAGGCGACCACAGGGCGCCGAGGCCCGCACCCTTGAGCACGCTGCCGCCCAGGATCGCGACCAGGGCAAGCAGAAGTCCGGCGACGCTGAAAATATCCATACGGGTGATATCGGCGGAAGGAAACGGGACTTGAATGGACGCCGGATGCCGGCGACCGCGCTCAGCGCAGGCGCAGCGCGTCGACGTCGAGGATCAGTGCCAGTCGGCCATCGCCGATCAGCGTGGCACCGGCATAGCCGGGCAGGCCGCGCAGCGCTCTGGGAAGCGGCTTTATCACCACCTCCTCGCGTCCGCGCACCTCGTCGACGACAAGCCCGAACCGGCTGTCGCCGCGCTGCAGAACCACGATGGTCAGCAGCGTGGTGTCCTGCGCGGGCGTGCCGAGCCAGTGACGCAGGTCCAGCAACGACAGGGTGTGCGAGCGGCGATCGAGCGCAGCGCGGCCGTCGAACCAGTTCACCGTGCGCGACGGCGCATGCAGGACTTCCTGCACACGTGCCAGCGGCAGGGCGTAGGCATCGCCGGCGGCATGGACCAGCAGCGTCGGCAGGATGGCGAGCGTCAGTGGCACCCGCAGCGAGAAACGACTGCCGCGGCCGAGTTCGGACGTGACCTGGATCTGGCCGCCGAGCTCGCGGATGCGCGATTGCACGACGTCCATGCCCACGCCGCGGCCGGAGATGTCGCTGACCTCGTCGCGCGTGGAGAAGCCCGCCAGGAAGATCAGGTTGAGACATTCCTCGGCGCTGAGCCTGGCGGCGGATTCGGCGTCGATCAGGCCCTTGTCGCGAGCCTTGGAGCGCAGACGCTCGGGATCGATGCCGGCGCCGTCGTCCTGGATCTCGATGCCGACGTAATCGCCCTGTTGCTGCGCGCTCAGACGCACGCGGCCCACACGCGGCTTGCCGGTGGTCTCGCGCAGTGCGGGCATCTCGATGCCGTGATCGATGGCGTTGCGCACCAGGTGGATCAGCGGGTCGGCGAGAGCCTCGACGAGGTTGCGGTCGAGTTCGGTTTCCGCGCCCGACAGATCCAGGTCCACTTCCTTGTCGAGCGCGCGGGCCACGTCACGGGCAAGCTTCGGGAAGCGTGAGAACACCTTACCGACCGGCTGCATGCGCGTTCGCATCACCGCGCCCTGCAGGCGCGCGGTGGCGTTGTCGAGCGTGGTCACCGCGCGGTCGAGATCCTCATCGCGCAGCCGCGCGCGCAGCGTCTTGAGCCGGTTGCGCGCGAGCACCAGTTCGCCGACAAGGTCCACGATCACATCGAGGCGCCTGGTGTCGACGCGCACGGTCTGTTCGCGTTCGGCCGCAGCCGCTGGCTTGCCCGGCGCAGCCGGTGCCGACGGCGCGCGGCGGGGTGGCGCAGCGGCAGGCGCGGACGCGACATTCGCAGTTGCAGGAACGGCCGCGGTGTTCGCAGCGGCGGGGGCCGCACCTGGCGCGGCACTGCCGTGCAGCTGATCGAGCAGGGCCTCGAATTCGTCGTCGCCGATCATCTCGTTCGATGCGGCCGGCACAGCCGGTGTCGCCGCGCCTGGCGCTGCGTTGCCATGCAGCTGATCAAGCAGGGCCTCGAACTCGTCGTCGCCGATCATGCCGTCGGCGGCAGGCGGCAATGATCGGCCCGGTGCACTGTCGCCGTGCAACTGGTCGAGCAGGGACTCGAACTCGTCGTCGGAAATCATTTCGCCACCGCTTGCCGACGCAACAGCGGCCGTCGCGACCGCGCGCACCGGTTTTGCCGGCGCTGCGTCGAAGGGTGCGAATCCGGCGATCAGTGCATCGGGTGCGCTCGGTACCGTGTCTTCGTGTTCGATCGCGTCGACCATCGCCTGCAGCCAGTCGAGCGACTGCTGGGCAGCGTCGAAATGCCGCGGCAGAAGCGCAGCCTGGTTGGCGCGCACCATGCCCAGCGTTTCTTCCGCGGCATGGCACAGCTGCACCAGCGGCGTGGCGCCGAGGAAGCCGGCGCCGCCCTTCAGCGTGTGGAACGCGCGGAACACCGCGTTGAGACGTTCGCGATCCTCGGGCGTCTGCTCGAGACCGACCAGCTGCCCGCCGAGGTCGTCCAGCAGTTCGCGTGCTTCGAGCACGAAGTCGGCGACGATGTCCGGCGAGGCCTGCATGGATCAGAGTCCCAGGTTCGACAGCAGGTCATCGGCGTCACTCTGGCCGACGGTGTTGCGATCCAGGCCGGAGATTGCCGGGCCGTTGCCGCGGGCGTTGTCTTCCTTGGGCGGTAGTCCCAGTGCGCCGAAGCCCTCGTGCACGCCGCGCACGATGCCCGCGACCCGGCGGATGATCTGCCCGCCGAGATCCTGGTGGCTCTGCGCCAGCGCCATTTCGCGCAGGTTGTCGCGCAGCGATTCGACCGTGCCGCTCTGGGTGTGGTCCAGCGGGCCTTCCTTCAGACGCGCCACCAGCGCACGGCTGTCGTCGATGAGATCGAGTGTGCGATGGGTCGCCTGCCCGGTCATTTCCACCACGTGGTCGAGGCGGGCGCAGGCATCGTCGAGCCCGTGCGTGCCCTCGCCCGGCGGCGGGGGCAGGGTGTCCAGCGCCACCGACAGCTCACGCGCCAGGCGACCGAGGCCGGTGACGAGCGTGCGTGCGCGCGCATTCGCCAGCGCATCGACCTGCTTGCGCCAGCCTGCTTCGTCGCCGCGTTCGAGCGCTTCGAGCGCGTCGTGCAGCATGCCTGCCAGACGCGTGCGCTCGATGTCGGGCGTGGTCATGCCGCGGTTCCCAGGCGCTCGAAGATCTTGCCCAGCTTCTCTTCGAGCGTCTGTGCGGTGAACGGCTTGATGATGTAGCCGTTCACACCGTTCTGAGCGGCCTCGATGATCTGCTCGCGCTTGGCTTCGGCGGTGACCATCAGCACCGGCAGGGCGCGGAACCTGGCATCGGCGCGGATCTCGCGCAGCAGATCGATGCCGGTCATGCCGGGCATGTTCCAGTCGGTGACGACCAGTTCCACCGCGTCCTGGCGCAGCACGGCCAGAGCACTGTGACCGTCTTCCGCCTCGACCGTGTTGTTGAAGCCGAGATCGGACAGCAGGTTCTTGACGATCCGTCGCATCGTCGAGAAATCGTCGACGACCAGGATGCGGATGTTCTTGTTCAAAACGGACTCCAGAGTGAGCGTGACATCAGTCGTCGGCACCGTATCCGGTGTCGGCGAGTTCGAAGGCGGTGAGTCGACCGCGCAGGCGCACCACGGCCTGGCCGTGGATCTGGCAGACGCGCGACTCGCTGACACCGAGCACGGCGCCGATTTCCTTCAGATTGAGTTCCTGTTCGTAGTACAGCGACAGCACCAGCTGCTCGCGTTCGGGAAGGTGGTCGATCGCGGCCATCAGCTCGCGGCCGAACTCCCCGCGGACCAGGTTTTCCTGGGGCGTGGGGCCACCACCGCGGTTGACCGGCTCGACTTCGCCGTGATCCTCGATGTGCGAATCCAGGCTCAGTACCTGGCCGCGTGCCGCATCCTCGAGCAGGCGCTGGTACTCCCCGAGCGGCATCCCGAGCTTGGCGGCGACTTCCTGGGCGTTGGCCGCGCGGCCGGTGGCCTGTTCGATGGATCGGATCGCCGAGGCGGCCTCGCGGGCGCGCCGGTGTACCGAGCGCGGTACCCAGTCGCCACGACGGATCTCGTCGATCATCGAACCGCGGATGCGGATCGAGGCATAGGTTTCGAACGAAGCTCCCTGGCCGGCGTCGTAGCTGCGCGAGGCTTCCATCAGTCCGATCATGCCCGCCTGCACGAGATCGTCGATCTCCACGCTGGCCGGCAGCCGCGCGGCGAGGTGATGGGCGATGCGCCGCACCAGTTCGGCATGCTGCACGAGCGGGTCGACCTCGGCAGCGACGCTGCGTTGTACGGCCTGGTACTGCTGGCGCGCGGCGAGGCTCATGCCACCGCTCCCTGGCGCAGCATGCGCTCGACAAAGAACTCGACATGGCCGCGTGGCGCGGTGGGCGCCTGCCAACGCGAGATGCGCTGCGCGATGTCGACCAGCGCCCGCGCCGACGGGCTGCCCGGGTAGGCGGTGACCACGGCCTGCTGGCGCTGCACGGCCATGCGCAGCCAGTCGCACTGGGGCACGGCGCCGAGGTAGTTCAGAGAGACATCGCCGATGAAGCGTTCGCAGACGCGGGAAAGCTTCTCGTGCAGGTTGCGGCCTTCCTGCGGGCTGCGGACCATGTTGGCGACGACCTGCATGCGGGTGACGCCGCGCTCGCGCGCCAGCACCTTGATCAGCGCATAGGCGTCGGTGATCGAGGCCGGTTCGTCGCAGACGACCACGAGGGCGTCCTGCGCGGCCTGGCAGAAGGTCAGCACCGAATCGGTGATGCCGGCCGCGGTGTCGACCACCAGCAGGTCGAGGTCGCGCTGCAGGTCACTGAAGACGTTGACCAGGCCTGCGTGTTCGGCGGGCCGCAGTTCGGCCATGTGCCGGCGGCCGGACGCCGCAGGCACCACCAGCACGCCGGCGGGACCTTCGAGGATGATCTCGTCGAGCTCGCAGCGGCCGGCGACGAGATCGGCCAGCGTGTGCCTGGGCGACAGGCCCAGCAGCACGTCGACGTTGGCCAGACCCAGGTCGGCGTCCAGCAGCAGCGTGCGCTGGCCCATGCCCGACAGTGCCACGGCCAGATTGACCGACACGTTGGTCTTGCCTACGCCACCCTTGCCGCCGGTGACGGCCAGGGTACGCACGGGCTGGAAGGGGGCGGACGACATGGGGAGCAGCTCAGGCGACGGCATGGGTATGTTCCGGGACAATCGGCTTATCGGCATCGCGGCGCAGATCTTCAAGGCGGAGCACCAGATGGGCGGCATTCGCCCGGTGCAGGTCCTGGGGCACGCGCTGGCCGTCGGTCACCCAGGTCAGCGGCAGCTGGTGGTCGACCGCGACCGAAAGCGCGCTGCCCAGTCGTCCGGTCTCGTCGAGCTTGGTCAGCACGACCCCCTGGGGGCGCACGCTGTCGAAGCGGCGCACCACCTCGTCGAGATCGGCGAAATGCGTGTTCGCGGGCAGCACCAGCAGGGTGCGCACGTTGCGTGCGGCGCGCAGCCAGTTGAGCTGTCCGGCCAGTGCACGGTCACGCTGGCTCAGGCCCGCGGTGTCGACCAGCACCAGCCGGTACTCCTGCAGTTTCTGCAGCAGCTGGACCAGGCCGGTTTCACTGTCGGCCTCGTGCACGGCGATGCCGAGCTGGCGGCCGTAGCTGTGCAGCTGTTCGCGGCCACCGATACGCGAGGTGTCGGTCGTGACGAGCGCGACATCGCGCGGCTGGTGCTGGGATGCATACAGCGCGGCCAGCTTGGCGATGGTGGTGGTCTTGCCGGCGCCGGTCGGTCCGACGAGGGCGATCACGCCGGCTTCGGTCAGCGGGTCAACCGGACAGACCGGCAGGCGCTTGGAGAGCAGGGCGAGCATCAGACCACGCACGCGCGAGTCGGGCGTATCGGCCGGGATCTGCAGCACGGTGTCGCGGGTGATGCCGGCATCGAAGCCGTAATCCTCCATCAACTCCATGGCCTGGGCGCGGGCCGGCGAGCCGCGCAGGCGCTCGTCTGTGAGGCGCGCCATCTCGCGCTCGATCATCATGCGCATCTGCGCGAGCTCGTCACGCATCTGCGCCAGTTCCCTGTCGCTCGACGGTGCCGGCAGAGGCGGCACCACCGACAGCACGGCAGGTGCCGGGGCAGGCGGCGACGGAAATCCGTCATCCAGGGCGAGCGGTGCGGGCGCCGGCGCGGCTGGAGGCGGCACGGCTGCGGCTGCGCCGAGCCCGTGGTCGGTGGACGCGGCGGGCGTGTCGTCACGATGGCCGGCGGCCAGAAGCGCAGCGAACGTGGGGCCATCGAGATCGAAGCGTGCAGGCTCCGCCGGCGCTACGAACGCAGCCGGAATCGCGACCTGCGTCCGCGCCGGAACGGTCTCCGACGCTGGTGGTGCAGCGTGCACCGGCGCCGGTGCACGCGCGGGCTCGGCGGTGGCGGACGTGGCGGGCTGGCTGGACGGCGCGGCAAGGTCGCGAAGCCAGCGTTCCGACGGGGAAAGCGCGGCGTCGCCATCGCGCATTGCGTGGTCTGCAGACGGCGTGGCCGCGACCGGCGCCGGCGCGTCGCGCTGCGCCTCTTCGATCGCACGCTGCACGTAGCCTTCGTCGTAATTGCTGGCCGCGACGATCTCGACACCTTCATCGGTCCGGCGGTTGGACAGGATCACGGCATCGGACCCATGCGCCTCGCGCACCATCTGCAGGGCGCTGCGCATGTCGGCGGCAACGAAACGGCGGATTTTCATTCGAGGAGCCCGTGATGACCGGACATGCGTCCGTTGGAAGACGTGATGGGTGATGAGCGGACATGCGTCCGTTGAAAGCGGTGATTCGAAAGAGCGGGGCTTGGTCGTGCGGGATCGGTGTATCGGGCGGGGCATCGCCTTGGAACGTGTCTGGACATCGTCCTGTCGCACATCGCGTTACCCCGCTTTTTCCAATCACACATCACGAATCACCGTTTGCAACGGACGCATGTCCGTTCATCCCTGCGCTCAATTGATCGTTCCCAGCAGCTTCAACCGCTTGTCCTCCGGTACTTCGCTATAGGCGAGCACCGAGAGGTTGGGAACGCTGTGGCGGACCAGGCGCGCCAGTGCGGCGCGGACCTGTCCGGGCACCAGCACCACCGCTGGTTCGTTCCTGGCTTCCTGCTGCCCGGCGCATGTGGCCAGGTTCTGCTGCAGGCGTTCCGCCAGGCCCGGTTCCAGTGCAGCGCCGGCGCCCTGCGCGGAATCCTGCAAGACGCGTTCCAGATTGGCGGCCAGCGTGTAGACCGGCAGTTCTTCGGACGGCCCGGCGATTTCCTGCACGATGAAGCGGCCCAGCGCAGTGCGCACCGCGGCCGTCAGCTGCGCCGGGTCCTGGGTGTGCGCGGCATGTTCGACCAGCGCCTCGGCGATGCGCCGCAGCTGCCGGACCGGGATCCGCTCGACCAGCAGGTTCTGCAGCACCCGGACCACTACGGCGAGCGGCAGCGCCTTGGGGGTGAGGTCTTCGGCCAGCTTCGGCGCGCTGCGTGCGAGCGTGGCCAGCAACTGCTGCACTTCCTCGTGGCCCAGCAGCTCGGGTGCCTGTTCGCGCACCAGATGCGAAAGGTGCGTCGCGACAACGGTCGCCGGATCGACGACCGTGTAGCCGGCGGCTTCCGCCTGTGCACGCTGTGGCGGCAGGATCCACAGCGCATCCAGTCCGAAGGCGGGATCCTTGCCCGGAATGCCGTCGATGGGATGCAGCGCGCCGCCCGGATCGAGGGCCAGCAGGCGGTCGGGATGGACTTCGGCGGTCGCCACCGGCACGCCATGTACCAGCAAGCGATAGGCGGTCGGCGCGAGTTCGAGATTGTCGCGGATGTGCACCGGTGGGATCAGGAAGCCGACATCCTGGGTGAGCTTGCGGCGCACGGCCTTGATGCGTGCCATCAGCTCGCCGCCCTGGGCCTTGTCGACCAGCGGGATCAGGCGGTAGCCGACCTCGAGGCCCAGCGGATCGACCGGGCGCAGGTCGTCCCAGCCGAGTTCGGCGTTGGCGGTCTGCTCGGGCGAGGGGAGCGCGGCGGCCTCGGGATCGGCGGCCACGCGCTCGGCCTCGAGGCTGCGCTTGCGCATCGCCCAGGCCGCGTACCCCACGACCGCCGCCAGGCTCAGGAATGCCAGGTTCGGCATGCCCGGCACCAGGCCGACGACCAGCAGGATGGTCGCGGCGATGGTCAGCGGCTTGTACTGGCCCAGCACCTGGCCGGTGACCGCGCCGCCCATGTCCTGCTTGCGCGAGGCGCGGGTGACCAGCAACGCGACCGCCGAGGACACCAGTAGCGCCGGCAGCTGCGAGACCAGGCCGTCGCCGATCGACAGCAGCGTGTACGTTGCCGCGGCGTCGCCCATCGGCATGCCGTGCTGGAGCACGCCGATCGCCAGACCGCCGAAGATGGTGACGAACAGGATCAGGATGCCGGCGATGGCGTCGCCGCGGATGAACTTGCTGGCACCGTCCATCGCGCCGTAGAAATCGGCTTCCTGACGCACTTCCTCGCGGCGGGCTTTCGCCTCCTCGCGGGTCAGCAGGCCGGCATTGAGATCGGCGTCGATCGCCATCTGCTTGCCGGGCATGGCGTCGAGGATGAAGCGCGCGGTCACTTCCGACACGCGGCCGGCGCCCTTGGTGATGACGACGAAGTTGATGATGGTCAGGATCGCGAACGCGACGATGCCGACGGCGAAATTGCCGCCGACCACGAACTCGCCGAACGACTCGATGACCTTGCCGGCCGCCCCCGGGCCATCCTGGCCGTGCAGCAGGATCACGCGGGTGGATGCCACGTTGAGCGCCAGGCGCAGCATCGTGGTGACCAGCAACACGATCGGAAAGATGCTGAAGTCGAGCGGCCGCTGGACGTAGATCACCGCCAGCAGCACGACCAGCGAGATCGCGATGTTGAAGCTGAAAAGGATGTCGAGGATCGTCGGCGGCAGCGGCACCACCACCATCGCCAGCAGGGCCAGCACCAGCAGCGGCGCGCCCAGGCCGTTGCGCAATGCATCGAAGACCCGCTTCGGGCCGGACGCCATCACCGCACTCACCGGCGGCCCCCGGTGGCGCCGCCTTCGTCGATGTCGAGATCGGCGAGCTGCGGCTGCGGTGTGCCCGCCTGCCAGCTGCGCAGCTGATAGACGTAGGACAGCACCTGGGCGACGGCAGCGTAGAGCTTCACGGGGATTTCCTGGCCGATGTTCGCCTCCCGATACAAGACGCGTGCCAAAGGCGGCGCTTCGACCAGGGTGATGCGGTGCTGGGCGGCCACTTCGCGGATGCGCAGCGCCAGTTCGTCGACGCCCTTGGCGACCACGCGCGGTGCGCGCATGGCGTCGCCGTCGTACTTCAGCGCGACCGCGTAGTGGGTCGGATTGACCACGATCACGTCGGCGGTCGGCACGTCCTCCATCATCCGCCGCTGCGACATCTCCTGCTGCAGCTGGCGGATGCGGCCCTTGACCTCCGGCCGGCCTTCGCTTTCCTTCATTTCCTCGCGCATTTCCTGGCGCGTCATCTTCAGCTTCCGGCGCCAGTTCCACTTCTGGTACGGCGCGTCCAGCAGCGCCAGCAGCAGCAGCGCGCCGGCCGTCGCCATCAGCATCCACAGCGCGAACTTCAGGCCACCGGCAGCGGCCTGTTCCAGCGGCTGGTTGATCATCGCGCGCAGGCGCGGCATCGCCGGCCACAGGAACAGCGATGCCGCGCCGCCGACCAGCAGCACGCGCATCAGGGATTTCAGCAGTTCGGCCAGGCCCTCGGGACCGTAGATGCGCTTCATGCCGGCCAGCGGATCGAGCTTCTTGAGATCGGGCACCAGACCCTTGCTGGAGAAGTTGAAGCCGCCCATCACCGCCGGCGCCAGGAAGCAGGCCAGCAGCGTCGCCAGCATCAGCGGCATCAGGATCCACAGGAAGCCGAGCATCAGCTCACCGGTGTGGCCGAACATCTTCTGCGGCGATTCCAGCAGCGCGACGTCGGGCGTCAACGCGCCGCGCATCCAGTCCTTGGCCCGCGCGGTGATGCCGCCGCCCATCGCCAGCAGCGAAGCGACACCGGCGCCGAACACCGCCACGGTTGCCAGTTCGCGCGAGCGGGGGACGTTGCCCTTCTCGCGTGCGTCCTGCAACCGCTTCTGACTGGGTTCTTCGGTCTTTTCCTGACCGTCTTCGTTCTCGGCCATTGCCGCGGGCCCGGGGGGAGATACCCCGGCTGTTGCAAGCCGCGTGCCCGCGCCAACACGGCGGGATGGCGGGGAACGGCGGCGGGTCTGGAAGCGGGCTCAACGCCCCAGCGGCACGCGCCCGGCAGCGTCGAACGCGGCGTCGTAGAGCCGCTGCACCGGCGGACCGAGTTCGCCGGCCAGCATCGCGATCAGGAACAGGCCGACCAGCACCGAGATCGGCAGGCCGAGCTGGATCGGGTTGAGCGCCGGCGCTGCGCGTGACAGCACGCCGAAGGCCAGGTTCACCGCCAGCAGGGCGACCATCACCGGCAGCGCGAGGGTCACGCCGCCGCGCAGCACGACCGAGAAGAACTCCGGCGCGATGCGCAGCGTCGCCTCGACGTCGGGTAGCGCGGTGCCGATCGGCAGGGCCTCGTAGCTGTGCACCAGCAGCGCGACCATCGCCAGATGCCCGTTGGCGGCGAAGAACAGCAGGCCGAACGCGAGATAGAACCACTGGCCGACCACGCCCGATTGCACGCCACGCAGCGGATCGCTCATCTGCGCGAACGACAGGCCCGAACCCTGCGAGATCAGTTCACCGGCCAGCGCACCGGCCTCGAACACCAGCCGCAGCATGAAGCCCATGGCCACGCCGACCGCAAGTTCGCGTGCGATCGACAGCACCGTCGCGGCATCGAAACCGGTCCATGCAGGCGGCGCCGGCAGCAGCGGCGCCAGCGCCAGGCTCAGCGCGAGCGCGGCCATCACCCGGATGCGTGCGGGCAGGGCGCGCGTGCCGATCAGCGGCATCGCCATCAGCAGCGCACCGACGCGCAGCGCGGTCCACAGCAAGGTGCCGATCATGCCGAAGGCCTGCTGGCCGTCGAGCGCCATCTGGGTGGCGGCATCCATCAGCGATGGCCTCCACGCGCGCGCATGCTCAGCCGATCAGGTGCGGGATGCTGCGGAACAGCGTGGTCGTATAGTCGACCAGGTACGACAGCAGCATCGCGCCGAGCGCGAACAGCGCGGCGGTCAGCGCCGCGGCCTTGGCGACGAAGGCGATGGTCGGTTCGTTGATCTGGGTCGCCGCCTGGACCACGCCGACGACGACGCCGACCACCAGCACCGTCACGAGCAGCGGGCCACCGACCCACAACGCGACTTCGAGGCCCCGGCGCAATTCGGTGAGGGCGAGTTCGGGAGACACGACCGGCGCCTCAGTTGAAGCTGGCGGCCAGCGTGCCGACCGTCAGCACCCAGCCGTCGACGAGCACGAACAGCAGGATCTTGAACGGCGCGGAGACCAGCATCGGCGAGAGCATCATCATGCCCATCGACATCAGCACGCTGGCGACGACCAGGTCGATGATGATGAAGGGGATGAAGATCAGGAAGCCGATCTCGAACGCGGTCTTCAGTTCGCTGGTGACGAACGAGGCCACCAGCACCTGGAACGGCACGTCGTCCGGGCCGGCGTAGGTCGAGTGGCCGGCGAGACCGGCAAAGGTCATCAGATCGGTTTCGCGCACCTGGGCCAGCATGAAGCCGCGCAAGGGGGCGGTGCCGAGATCCCAGGCGGTGCGGAAGTCGATGCGGCCATCGAGGTAGGGGCCGAAGCCGTTGTTCCAGGCGGCTTCCCAGACCGGGGTCATCACCAGCGCGGTCAGGAACAGCGCCAGACCGACCAGCACCTGGTTCGACGGCGTCTGTCCGGTGCCCAGCGCCTGCCGCAGCAGGGCCAGCACGACGATGATCCGGGTGAACGCGGTCAGCACCAGCAGCATCGACGGGATCAGCGTGATCGCCGTCATCAGCAGCAGGGTCTGCAGCGGCAGGCTGACCGGGGCATTGCCGATCTGGCCGACGGTGACGTCGGGCAGCGCGGGCAGCTGCGGCGCGCCGGGCGCGGCCAGGGCCAGCACCGGCAGCATCAGGCCGAGCGCGAGGACGGCCAGCGCGAGCCAGCGCTGCGGGCGGAGACGGCGGTGCATGGTCAGGTGTCCTTGCGCAGGCGTTGCGCGAGCAGCTGTTTGAAATCGGGCAGGTTCTTGAGCGTGGGCATCTGCGCGGGTGCGGCCTCGGGCAGTGGCTGCGGCAGTACATGCAATGTGCGTACCCCGCCGGCGCCGATGCCCAGCAGCAGCTGTTCGCCGCCGACCTGCACCACCGCCGCGCGTTCCTTGGCGCCCAGCGGAATGCTGGCGACCACGCGCAGGCCGTCGGCCTGGCGGAAACCACTGCCCGGCAGGCGCTTGAGCAGCCAGGCCAGGCCGAGGATCAGCCCCAGCACCAGTACCAGTGCGAGGAACGCGCCGCCGAGGCCGGGGCCCTGCGGTGCGTGCGCGCCGATCTGCATCGGCGTCGTCGGCTGGGTCATCAATGGGATCGCGCGTGCAGGCGCAGTGGTGGTCGCGACGACGGCGCTGAAATCGGCAGGCGCCTCGACGCCGGTTTCGGCGGCGACGACCGCGGCGACACCGCTCGCGTTTGCCGACGGCGCCGCAGCGGCGACGCGTCCGTGATCCGGGCTGCCGGCCGGCATCGCATCGCCGCTCACGCGCGCAGCCGCAGGCGCGGCGGCCGTGGCCACCGGCAGGGCACTCGTCACGATCACCGGAGTCTCCGGATCCGTTCGCTCGGGCTGACGACATCGGTCAGGCGCACGCCGAAGCGGTCGTTGATGACCACGACCTCGCCATGCGCGATCAGCGTGCCGTTGACGTAGACGTCCAGCGGTTCGCCGGCGCCGCGTTCGAGTTCGATCACCGAGCCGCGGTTGAGCTGCAGCAGGTTGCGGATCGGCATGCGCGTGCGTCCGACTTCCAGCGACAGCGCCACCGGCACGTCGAGGATCACGTCGAGATTGAGATCGGTGCCATCGATCGGGCCATCGTCGCGCAGGTCGTCGAATTTGGCCGGTGCGGCGGCATCCTGGAAGGTGTGGTCCTGGGAGGTCATGCGGGCGGATCCTGGGGTTCGGTACGGCGCGCGGACGAGGTGCCCGGCGGATGGGTCTCGGTGATCTTCACCACGTTGTAGCCACCGGCAGTGCCGAAGCGGCCGGTGAACACGGGAATGCCTTCGACGCAGACCGGCACTTCGGCCGGCAGGTCGATCGGCAGGATGTCGCCCACCTTCAGACGCGTGAGCTGGCGCAGGTCGATGCTGCGCTTGGCCAGCACGCTCGACACCGTGACTTCCGAGCCCATCAGCTGCTCACGCATCGAGACGTTCCAGCTCTCGTCGCGGTCTACGCGGTCGCTCTGGATGCCGGCGTCGAGCAGTTCGCGGATCGGTTCGAGCATCGAGTACGGCAGGGTGATGTGGATCTCGCCGCCACCGCCTTCGAGTTCGACGTGGAAGCGGCTGACCACCACGTACTCGCGCGGGGTGACGATGTTGGCAAAATGCGGATTGATCTCGGAGTTGATGTACTCGCACTCCACGTCCAGCACCGGCGCCCAGGCCTCGGCCATGTCGGCGAAGGTCTGCTTGAGCATCAGCTGGATCACGCGCATCTCGGTGGGCGTGAATTCGCGGCCCTCGATGCGGGTGGGGTAGCGGCCATCGCCACCGAAGAAGTTGTCGACCACCGCGAACACCAGCTTCGGCTCGAACACCACCAGCCCGGTCCCGCGCAGCGGCTTGAACTTGATCAGGTTGAGATTGGTCGGCACGTAGAGCTGGTGCAGGTAGTCGCCGAACTTGACCAGCTCGATGCCACGGACCGAAAGGTCGGCCGAGCGCCGGATCAGGTTGAACAGGCCGATGCGCCACAGGCGCACGAAGCGCTCGTTGACCATCTCCAGCGTCGGCATGCGGCCGCGGATGATGCGGTCCTGACTGGCGAAATCGTAGGTCCGCGCGATGCCGGGATCCGGTTCCGGCTCGGTGTCCACCGCGCCGGAATCGACACCGTGCAACAGCGCATCGATCTCGTCCTGGGAGAGCAGGTCGTTGCTCATCGCCCCGGGCTCACTGGGTCACGAAACTGGTGAACAGCAGGGCTTCGGCCGCGGTTCTGCCGGTCTCTTCGGTCATCAGCGCCTGGACTTCCTTCAGCGCCTGCGCCTGCAGCGCTTCCTTGCCGGCGCGGGTGGACACGCCCTCGTAGGTCTGCTGCGCGAACAGCATCAGCAGGCGCGCGCGCAGGGCCGGCTCGTGCGCCTGCAGCGCGGTGCTGGCGAGGGGGTCACGCGTGACCAGCTGCACTTCCACCTGCAGGTAGCGCGGCCCCATCGGGGTCTCTTCCAGGTTGACGACGAATGCTGGCGACATCGGCAGGTACTGGGCCGGCGCCGGCAGGGCGGTCTGGGCGACGGCAGGCGCGGCGCTGCGCTCGAGCATGTACCAGCCACCGACGCCAGTGCCTGCCAGCAGGACGAGACCGAGAGTGAGCATGAGCAGGCGGCGCTTGGGGGGCGACGCGGGGCGGGTGGGGGTGACGGCGGCCAAGGTGCTGTACCGGTTGGGAATCCACCCGGAGGGATGCAAACGCCGTGCCGGAACCGCGACGGATTTCCGCCAGGCCCGCCATGTGCGGTGCGCGCGGCGCTCGCGCGTGCGATCGGGCCAGTGTGTCGCGCAGTCCGGGACGGAATTCCGTCGCCTCGATTGCACGATCCTGCCGGGTCATCGCGGGCGACCTGTGTTGCCCTAAGGGTCTCGCGAGGTCGCTCCCGGCGCGCGTTCCGGACTCAGGCGTAGGCGTCGAGCAGGCCGAGCACGCGTGCGCGCGGCGGCAGCCCGGACGTGATGCCGGCGGTCTCGTCGGTGGCGCTGGCTGCGCGCTCCTGTGATGCCGTTCCTTCCGCCTGGTTGCCGCCACCCCGGCCACTGCCGACATCCACATGCGTCAGCTGGAACCCATGTTCGCCGAGCAGGTCGCGCAGGCGCGGCAGCCCCTGTTCCAGCGCATTCCGGGTCTCGGCGTTCGCACTGACGAAGTCGGCGCGGAGACGGTCCCCGTCGAGATGCAGGCGTACCTCCACCGGCCCCAGGTCATTCGGCGTGACGCGGATCCGCGCCTCGCCGATCTTGCGGTCGGCCATCCACTGCAACTGGGCACCGAAGCGTGCCTCGAAATCCTCGGCGCCCACTTCAGGCGTGGGCAACGGCGCGGCCAGCAGGGGCGGCGGTTCGCGCAAGGCCGCGGGGGCCGGCAGGGCGAACGCGACGGGCGCCGGCTCGCCACCTTCCGCCAGTGCCGAGAGCTCGGGCGCGGGATCGGCCAAGGCAAGCGCGACGTCATCGGGCAGTGGGGCTTCGGCCAGGGCCAGCGCGAGTGCGGGCGCCGAGGCGTCGGGCGCAGCCAACGCGGCGCGGGCCGCCGACGGACCCGGCGCGCCGGCGAGGGCGTCGCCCAGCGGCGTTGCAAGGGCGCCGTCTTCCCCCGCTTGCCGGGGTGACGTCGTCCCATCGGCGAAGCCGAGCAGGCCGGCCAGTCCATGGGGCGGCCAGACGGGTGCGGCCTGCTGCCCGTCGACGACGGATGCGGCAACCGGCTCGGTGCCCGGCGTCCCGGAACGCGCAGGTCCATCCACCGCGTCCGGCTCGCGAGGCATGGCCGCATCGTCGGCGCTCGACGATGGACGCGATGTGCCCGGGCCGTCGTCAGCGGCCTGCCGCCTGTGCAGCGCTCTGGCGAACGCGTTCGATTCACCGTCCCCTGTCTCCTTCGCAGGCGCGCCGCCCTTCGCTGTGGACGGCGGTGGGGCGGACAGGGCGGTCAATGCAGTCACGCATCGGCTCCATCGGCCGCGGCCAGTTGCGCGATGCGCACCCGACGGGCGCCCAGCTCGTCGAGTTCTCGCTGCGAGCGCCGCTCGTCGACCTGGCGTTCCTGCGCGCGATAGCTGGATGCGAGCTGCTCGAGTACCTGCTTGTCGCGGCTGGCCAGCAGCAGCCGGCCACGCTCGACCTCCACCGTCTGCCGGCTGTTGTCGACCGCGCGCGACTGCTGCTCCACCGCCGACTGCAGGCGGTCGAGAAAGGCGCGGCGGTTGGCCAGCTGCGCCGGGCTGGTCGCGGCCAGCTGGCTGTTGCCGTATTCGTCCGCGTAGCGGCGCAGTTCGAGCAGCTGCGCTTCGTGCTGCGCCAGCGTGCTCTGCCGGTCGGCCAGTACGCGTGCCGCGGCGTCCTCGGTTTCCTGGGCACGGTTGAGCAGGGGGTCGATGCGGCGGGACTGCTTCATGCGGGGGCTTCCTCGGGATGCAGCAGGCGCTCGAGCGCCTCGCGGCTGTGGTGCAGGTCGGCGGCGCGTGCGATGTCCTGGCCCAGGAACTCGACGATCTCAGGCCAGCGGGCCAGCGCCTCGTCGACGGCCGGATCGGCGCCGCGCTGGTAGGCGCCGATGGCGATCAGGTCGCGGTTGGCGTTGTAGGCCGAAATCAGCCGCTTCAGCGAACGGATGCGCATCCGCCAGGTGTCGTCGGCGATTTCGGTGACCACGCGGCTGACCGACGATTCGATGTCGATTGCGGGATACAGGCCGGCGTCGGCGATGCGGCGCGACAGCAGAATGTGGCCGTCGAGGATCGCGCGCGCGGCATCGGCGATCGGATCCTGCGGATCATCGCCTTCGGTCAGCACGGTGTAGAACGCGGTGATCGAACCGCGACCGGCGGCGCCGTTGCCCGCGCGTTCCACCAGCGCCGGCAACTTGGCGAACACCGACGGCGGATAGCCGCGGGTGGTCGGCGGCTCGCCGACCGACAGGCCGATCTCGCGCTGCGCCTGGGCGAAGCGGGTCAGCGAATCCATCAGCAGCAGTACGTTGAGGCCCTGGTCGCGGAACCACTCGGCGATCGCGGTCGCGCGGTAGGCGCCGTGCAGGCGCGCCAGCGGCGGCCGGTCGGCCGGTGCGGCGACGACGACCGCGCGGCGCAGGCCTTCCTCGCCGAGCGTGCTCTCGACGAAGTCGCGCACTTCGCGGCCACGTTCGCCGATCAGGCCGACGACGATGATGTCGGCCTCGGTGAAGCGGGTCATCATGCCGAGCAGGGTGGACTTGCCGACACCCGAACCCGCGAACAGGCCCACGCGCTGGCCACGGCCGATCGGCAGCAGCGCGTTGATCGCGCGCACGCCGACGTCCAGCGGCTGGATGATGGGTTCGCGTGCCAGCGGGTTGATCGACACGCCGGCCATGCCCACGGTGCCCTCGGCGCGGATCGGGCCTTTCCCGTCGAGCGGCACACCGTCGGAATCGATGACCCGGCCGAGCAGACCTTCGCCGATCTCGACGCCGCCGCGGCGCAGTACCGGTACCACGCGGGCGTTGGGCAGCAGGCCATGGGTCTCGGCGCTCGGCATCAGCGACGTGTTGTCGCCGGCGAAGCCGACGACCTCGGCCTCGACCCAGCCGCCGTCGACCTCGATTTTGCAGGTCGCGCCCATCGGGGCTTCGCAGCCGACGGCTTCCAGGGTCAGACCCACGGCGCGGCGCAGGATGCCTTCGCGCACCAGGCCGCGCCCGGCCGCGGGATCCGGGCCGGTCGCGTCGAGGCGCGTGGCCAGGCGCAGGTTGCGCGCGGCCAGCCAGTCGGCGGGATCGGCAGAGGGCAGGGCAGCGGGGCTCATGCGCGCGTCCCCGCCCGGCGCAGCACGGTGTCCAGGACGCCGCGCAGACGTGCGTCGAGACTGCCGTCGATGCGGACTGTTTCGGCATGCACGCGCAGGTCGCCGCGTGCGAGGGCCGGATCGGCGACCAGGCGTGTGGCCGGCGCCAGGGTCAGCAACGGCGTCAGCGCAGCGATGTCGTCGGGATGCAGGCGCACCTCGACCTCGCGGGCGACGCCGCCTGCGGCGTCCACCGCCTCGGCGACCAGGCCGGCCAGCAGTTCCGGTTCCGCCTGGTAGGCGGCGCCGACCAGACCACCGGCGATGCGCACCGCCAGATCGCCGAGTGCGGCCACGACCTCGTTCTCGAGACGCACGAGCGGGCGCGAGAAATTGTCGAGGATGCCCTCGATCTGCGCGCTGAGCCGGCGCATCTCGCCCTGGGCCTGGGCCAGCCCCTCGGCGCGGCCCTGCTCGAGCCCGTCTTCATATCCTTCGCGTTGGGCGTCGTCGCGGATCTGCTGGATTTCCTCCAGCGACGGCGGATGCGGAATCTCCACCGGTTCCTCTTCGCGTGCCAGCGGCTGCGGCGCTTCCAGCGAAGGTGCCAACCACCTCACCGCGCTGTTCATACCAGCGCCTCGGTATTGCCGCCGCCGAGCGTGATCGTGCCCTCATCGGCCAGGCGGCGGACCAGGGTGAGAATCTCCTTCTGCGCCGCCTCGACATCGGACAGGCGCACCGGACCACGTGCCTCCATGTCCTCGAGCAGGATCTCCGCGGCGCGCTGCGACATGTTGCGGGTGATCTTGTCGCGCACCTTCGGGTCGGCGCCGCGCAGGGCGATGCCCAGCCGTTCGCCCGACACCTCGCGCAATACCGACTGCAGCTCGCGGTCGTCGAGTTCGTTGAGATCGTCGAACACGAACATCAGGTCCTGGATGCGCTGGCCGAGCACTTCGTCGACCTTGCGGATCGCGCCGAGCAGGCTCTGGTCCTGGCCGGTGTCCATGAAGTTGAGGATGTTGGCCGCGACCTTGACGCCGCCAACGGCAGACGACTTGAGATTCTGGTTGCCGGCGAACTGGCGCTCCATGATCTCGTTGAGTTCGTTGAGCGCATTGGGTGGAATGCCGTCGAGGGTGGCGATGCGCAGCAGTACGTCGGCGCGGGTGCGTTCGGGCAGCAGCTTCAGCGTGTCCGCCGCCTGGTCGGCATCGAGATGCGACAGCACGATCGCGATGATCTGCGGATGTTCGTGGCGCACCAGATCGGCGATCGCGCGCGGGTCCATCCACTTGAGCGTGTCGAGGCCGGTGGTGTTGCGGCCCAGCAGGATGCGGTCGATCAGGCTGCCGGCCTTGTCGGCACCGAGCGCCTGCACCAGCACTGCGCGGATGTAATCGTCCGCGCCGACGCCGAGCGAGGTCTGGCGGTCGAGCGCGCCGGAGAAATCCTCCATCACGTGCGCGACCTGCTCGCGGCTGACCGCACCCATGGTCGCCATCGCCAGGCCGAGCTTCTGCACTTCCTTGGCGTCCATGTGCTTGAGCACCTCGGCGGCGTCCACTTCGCCCAGCGAAAGCAGCAGCACCGCCGCGCGCTGTACGCCCGTCAGGGCGTTGATGTCATGCGGCCGCTTCATCGTCCAACCATCCCTTGACCACTTGCGCCACGCGCTTGGAATCCGTCTTCACCGCCTCGCGCGCAGTGCGCAGGCGGTCCTCGTAGGCATCCGACGGCAGTGCGATCGGCGCACGTGCATCGGCCGGCGCCGCGATACGCGCGGTGTCGTCAGCCAGTTCGGGCATCGGATCGTCGAGCAGGGTCACCTCGGCCACGGCGGGCGCCTTGGGCGCGGGCAGCTTCGACGGACCGGCGATCTGGCGCACCGCGGGACGCACGACGCCGAACAGCAGCGCCAGCACCACCAGCGCGCCCAGCAGCAGACGTGCGATGTCCCGGACCATCGGCTGCTGCCACCAGGGCGGCGCCTCGAAGCCTTCGGACTGCTCACGCACGAACGGAGTGTTCATCACCGACACGGTGTCACCGCGTGTCTCGTCGAAGCCCACCGCCTGGCGCACCAGCGCTTCGACGCGCTGCAGTTCGGCGGCGGTCAGCGGCTGCGCCGAGGTGGCGCCATCGGTGCCCGCACGCGGGACGTGGTCGACCAGCACCGCGGCACTGACCCGACGGATCCGGCCGCCCGGCTGGCGGGTGTGGCTGAGCGTGCGGTCGAGTTCGTAGTTGCGGGTCGAGCTGCGTGAGGAATCGCCTGCGGCGCCGGTTGCGGCGGCTGCGACCTGGGCATCGATGGGCGCAGGATTGACCGCGGTGTCGGGCAGATTGCTGGTGGTTCCCGGAATGCCCTGCGGGCCGCTGTCACGGGAGGCCGATTCGCTGAGCTGTTCACTGCGCAGCTTCGGCGGCTCGGCGTTGTACAGCTCACGCGCTTCTTCGCTGACGGAGAAATCCATGTCGACGGTGACTTCGGCATTGACCCTGCCGGCGCCGGCCATCGGCTCGAGCAGCTCGCGGATACGCTGGTTGTACGAGGTTTCCTGGCGACGCACCTGCTCGAACTGGATTGCACTGAGTGCCGCGGCGGGGTCCTGCGCATCGTTGCTGAGCAGGCGGCCGTTCTGGTCGACCACGGTGACCCGGTCGGGGGCGAGATCGGGAATGCTGGACGCGACCAGATGCACGATCGCATCGACCTGGCCGCGCTCCAGCGTCGCCCCGCCGCGCAGTTCGAGCACGACGGACGCACTGGCGGCTTCGCGCTGACGGGTGAATGCTGACGGCTTTGGAATCGCCAGGTGCACGCGTGCATCGCGCACCGGACGCAGCGCGGCGATGGTGCGCACCAGCTCGGTTTCCAGCGCGTGCTGATAGCGCGCGTTCTCGACGAACTGGCTGACCCCGAAGCCTGGATCGCGCTCCATCAGCTCGAAGCCGATGCGACCCGATTCGCCCAGCCCCGAGCCGGCGAGCTTCAGCCGCGCATCGTGGATGTTGGCTTCGGGCACCGAGATCGCGCCGGAGCCCTGGTCGATCTTGAACGGGATCTGGGCCGCGCGCAGCAGATCGCTGGCCTCGGCCGTGGCCTTGGCGTCGAGCCCGGCGTACAGCGGCACGTAGCCCGGCTTCTGTGCCCAGAAGAAGATCATCAGACCGATCGCGATGGCGACCGCGAGCAGGGCCATCTTGGCCAGCCGGCCGGCCAGCTGCATCTTTTCCAGACGGTCGAGCACGTCGACCGCCTTGCGGCTGGCCGCTTCGGTATTGAGTGCGTCCTTGGACAGCGAGATCGCCATGGTGCTGGGTTATTCCTGGCCGGGCCGCGTCACAGCGGCATGTTCATGACGTCCTGGTACGCCTGTACCAGTCGATTGCGCACTTCCACCGTGGCCCGGAAGGCCACCTGCGACTGCTGGGCCGCGACCATCACCTTGGCCAGATCCGCGCCGGGCTCGCCCAGTTCGAATGCCCGCACCAGTTCCCCCGAGCGCTGCTGGGCGCCGTTGACGCCCTCCAGTGCATTGCGCAGCGTCGCCCCGAAGCTGGGCGCTGCCGCGCCGGTCGTGCCGCCGACGCCCTGCAGACCGCCGATGCCGCCGTTGACCGCGATCGCGTCGCTGCGCGGCACGTCGGCCGCCGTCATCTGCCGCGCCTGGCCGACCTGGCCCTGGTAGCTGCGAATCTGCGAGAGGATCGAGTTGACGGAATGGCTCATGCGGATGGCCGGGGACGGAGACCTGCCGGAACCATGCAAATCGCGTGCCGGAACCGGGGGTGGGAGGTGTCAGGAATCCGGCAGAGTGATGCATGACCGCTTGAACCCTTCTCCCTTTGGGAGAAGAGCCTGCCCCGTACTTGATACGGGGTGCCCCGAAGGCGCGGATGAGGGCGCGTCAGCGAACGGAACTACACCGCCTCGCGTCAGCCCTCACCCCAACCCCCGCTCCGCGCCCCGGCCCGCGCCAGTGGCGCGGGCGCTCATCCACACGCGCGCCAGTGGCGCGCAAGCCATGCGGCTTCGCCCCAAAGGGAGAGGGGCTCGCTCATGGCGCCGTCCAGAAAATCAGGCCGCCAGGTCGCGCTCGATGCCGTACTTGCGCAGCTTCTCGGCCAGGGTGGTCCGGCGCAGACCCAGCAGCTGGGCGGCATGGGCGACCACGCCCTCGCTGCGCTCCAGTGCTTCGCGGATCAGACCCAGTTCGATCCGGGCCATGTGGTCGCGCAGGTCCATGCCGTCTTCCGGCAGCTGGTTGGCGTCATCGCTTTCCACCACTGCGGCGACGACAGCCGCGGGCTGCGCAGAAGGAGGCACGGCGGCGGCCGCGACGGGCGCCACGTCGACCAACGGACCGGGATCGGCGTAGATGTGCTCGCGGTACCGCTGCGGCAGGTCGGCGACCCGGACCAGACCACCGGGATTGAGCACCGCCAGGCGTTCGACCAGGTTGCACAGCTCGCGCACGTTGCCGGGCCACGCGTATCCGGCCAGCACATCGAGGGTGTCGGCGGCGAAGCGGATCTCGCCGCGGCCATTGCGCCCCAGCTGGGTGGCGATCGTGCGCACCAGCTCGGGCAGGTCCTCGCGCCGCTCGCGCAGCGACGGCATCTCGATCGGGAACACGTTGAGGCGGTAGAACAGGTCCTCGCGGAACTGGCCGTCGCCGATACGGGCCTCGAGGTTGCGATGCGTCGCGGCGATCACGCGCACGTCGCACTTGATGCTCTGGTTACCGCCCACGCGCTCGAAGCAGCGTTCCTGCAGCACGCGCAGCAGCTTGACCTGCATCGGCAGGCTCATGTCGCCGATCTCGTCGAGCAGCAGCGTGCCGCCTTCGGCCATCTCGAAGCGGCCCTTGCGCGCCGAGAGCGCACCGGTGAAGGCGCCCTTTTCGTGGCCGAAGAGTTCGCTCTCCAGCAGTTCGGCGGGAATCGCGCCGCAGTTGATGGCCACGAACGGGCCGTCGCGCCGGGCCGAGCGCTGGTGGATCGCGCGCGCGGCGACTTCCTTGCCCGAGCCCGACTCGCCCAGGACCAGCACGGTCGTGTCGAACGGCGCCACCTGGTCGATTATCCGGCGCAGGGCCTGCACCGAAGCGCTGGTGCCGGTCGGGCCACCGCCATCGTCGGCCTTGGCCTTCTCTTCCGCGTCCAGACGCTTGAGGCTGGCCATGCGCAGCAGGTTCTCCAGCTGCGCATGGCGCAGCGGAGATTCGAGCGCCCAGACACCGGCCTCGTGCAGGCCATGGGCGGCGGCGAACGTCGCCGGTTCACCGTCGAGCAGCAGTACGGGCGGCGGCACGGCGTCCTGGCCCAGCCACGCGAAGAAGGTCTGCGCCGCAGCGGCGTCATCGACCGTGCCCACGAGCACGGCCATCCAGTCGCTGGGACGGTTGCGCGCGGCCGAGACTTCACCGGGTTCCGACACCCAGCGCGGGCGCAGGTCCATGAACTCGAGCAGGGTGCACAGGCGTTCGGCGCGGCCGTCGTCGCTGTCGATGACCAGGATGCGGGGCTCGCTCACGACACGGCTCCATCACGCGGCGTATCCGCGTGCAGCGCTTCGAGGATCTGCATGACGTCCTGGATATAGGACAGCTTGCTGACGAAGTTGTCGGCGCCGGCGCGGGTGGCGTGCTCGCGGTGTTCGGCGTCGTCGAAATGACTGGCGATGACGATGTAGGGCGGGGCGTCCTGGGCCTTGATCAGACGGGTCGCCTGCAGACCGCCCATTTCCGGCATCGCCAGATCCATCAGCACCACGTCCGGGCGCAGCGCCTCGGACTGGGCGATCGCCTCGAGGCCGTTGACCGCGGTGCCCACGACCTTCAGCCAGTCGACCTTGCGGAAGTGGCGCTGGGCGGCGTTGATGAATCCCTCGTGGTCGTCGACCAGGAGTACGTGGATGGTCTGCATGGAACGTCCTCAGCCCGCGCGGGCGAGCAGGGTGGGGCGGGCGCCGCGCCGGCGGGTACGCGCCGGTGCGATGTCGAGTTGTTCGCGGTACTTGGCCACGGTGCGGCGCGCGATGTGCACGCCCTGACGGGCGAGCAACAGGGCGATGGCGTCGTCGGCGAGTGGGCGATGTGCCGGCTCGCCATCGATCAGCCGGCGCACCATCGCCTTGACCGCGGCGCCGGACACGTTGGCACCGTCGAGGCGCACCGCGAAGAAGCGCTTCATCTCGATCGTGCCGCGCGGCGTCTGCAGGAACTTGCCGGTGGTGATGCGCGAGACGGTGGATTCGTGCATGCCGATCGCATCGGCCACGTCCTTGAGCGTGAGCGGTGCCATGGCTTCTTCGCCGCGTTCCAGGAAGGCGGCCTGGCGCTCCACGATCACGCGCGCGGTGCGCAGCAGGGTGTCGTAGCGCATCGACAGGCCGCGGGTGAACCAGCGCGCTTCCTGCAGCATGTCGCGCATCGGCGCGCTGCCTTCGCCGTTGGCCAGTGCGCGTTCGTAGCCGGCATTGATCGACACGCGCGGCGCGGCGGCCGGGTTCAGCGCGACGCGCCAGCCGGCATCGGCGTGCCACACGACGACATCGGGGACGACCGCGGTGGCTTCGACCGGTGCGCCGGCCTGTGCAGGGCGCGGATCCAGCGACAGCACCACGCGCACGGCCTCGTGCACGTCGGCTTCGTCGCGCTGCAGATGCTTCGCCAGCGCCGCGATGTCGTGGCCGGCCAGCAGATCCAGCGCGGTGTCGATCAGGCGACGGGCGAGGGCGCGCCCGGCGACGCGACCGGGCAGCGCGGCCAGCTGGGCCAGCAGGCATTCGCGCAGGTCACGCGCGGCCACGCCGGCCGGATCGCCGGCCAGCAGACGCTGGCGCACGGCTTCGATCTCGGCGGCATTGCGGTCGAAGCAGGCGGTCGCCTGCGTCAGCAGATCGCCATGCGGCGCGGCGAGATAGCCGGCGTCGTCGCAATGCGTGAGCCAGAACGCCGCGATCTCCAGCGCGCCAGCGTCGAGTTCCATGGCCAGGCGCTGCAGGATGCGCAGGTGCGGATCGCTCGATTCTTCACCGGCGATACGCTGCAGGCCGTCTTCGTCGTCGCCACTCCAGGCAGCGCCGCGCACGTCCCACATCGAGGATTCGGGCAGTTCGTCGAACGACGCGACGTCGGTCGCGGCATCGGCGCGTTCCGGCACCGGACTTGCAACAGGCTCCTCGTCGAGTTCGAGCAGCGGGTTCTGCTCCAGCACGCGGCGGATCTCGAGATCGAGCTGCAGGCCATCGAGCTGCAGCAGCCGGATCGACTGCAACAGCTGGGGCGTCATGTGCAGGCCCTGGCCCAGCTGCATCGAGGTGGTGGCACTGGCTTTCATCGTCGCCGGATTCCCGTCGCGGCGCTCCCCGCGCCCGTGAAAGCATCGTGAAGGTGTCGCGACGGTTCCGGTATCGGGGCGTTTCCGACGACGCACGGGGTTCGCCCCACGCGTGTCGGGGTTTCCCTGACAGCGGGGCAGTCGGTGCGGTGTCGGATTTCCGTCGGGGCGCAGGTCCGCGACCAGCAGGCGATCAGCCGGTATCGCGGCTGCGGCGCGCGGCCAGCAGCACCAGCTCGTTGGCGCGGCGACAGCCCAGCGCTTCCATCATGCGGGCGCGGTGGGTTTCGACGGTCTTGACGCTGATGCCCAGCTCGACCGCGATTTCCTTGCTGCTCAGACCGCTGCCGATCATGTCGAGGATCTGTCGCTGGCGGTTGGACAACGAATCGACGCCCGCGGCCTTGGGCCGGCCCAGCAGGGGCGCCATCATCCGCGACGACAGCCGCGGGCTGAGGAACACTTCACCGGCCAGTGCGGTCCGCAGCGCCAGCTCCAGTTCCAGCGGCGCGGCATCCTTGACCACGAAACCGGCGGCGCCGCGTTCGAGCGCGCTGCGCACGTGCTGGGCATCGTCGTGCATCGACATGATCAGCACGCGGGTGGCCGGCAGTTCGGCGCGGATCGCGCCCATCGCCTCGATGCCGCTGCGGCCGGGCAGGGAGAGGTCCATCAGCACCACGTCGGGGCGGTGGATCAGGGCGAGGTCGAGCGCCTCGTCGGCGCGGCTGGCCTCGGCGCAAACGTCAACCCCGCCGAACCCCTGCAGCAGACGGGCCAGGCCCGCGCGCACGAGGGTGTGGTCGTCGACGATCAGTACTCGCACCAGCCGCTTGCTCCCTTACCGCCGGGCCGCCCCGGTGCCGGCAGGATACGCGAGAGCGCGCGGGGTCATCTGCGACGCTGTTCCGCAACTTGGCGGCGATGCAGCCGGAACAGGTGCCGGTCGAGCGCTTCGACCAGGCCCGGCGTCAGTTCGGCGAATGCCAGCCACACGCGTGCCCCGCGGTCGAGCGTTTCGCGGGCGATGACGGTGGCCGGCAGTTCGAGGTGGTCGGGCAACCACTCGGCCGGCTGCAGACGCACGAGGACGCGGGTGTCCGGATCGAGGCCGTCAGCGGCGTCCAGGTCCACGCGCAGGCCCGAGCCCGACCAGCGCAGCGGACACTCGGGCAGACCGTCGGCCTGCATCGCCAGGCGGCCGACGAGGGCCAGGATCAGATCGAGCTTGGCGTCCATGCGCTGCGCGAGCAGCGGCAGATCGCCATGTTCCTCGCCGCCGTCGTCCTTGCGCAGATCCTCGATCTGGGCGAGTCCGTGCAGCAGCGTGATCGCCTGCGACTGGCGGCCGGGACCGGCGCCCGCGGTCACCGTCACCGGCAGCGTCAGAGAACAGTCGAGACGGTCGCCGAACAGGATCTCGTCGGCGGGCGTATCGAGCGGGGCTTCGAGTTCGTTCACAGCGCCACCTCGACATTGGCGTAGGCGCGGGAGGCGCTGCCCTGACGCTGCGCCTGGCGTAACACGTCGCCGATCGCCGTCTGGCGCTCGCGCATGCGCAGCAGCAATGCGTTCTGGATCGCGAGCAGGTCGCGCAGCACGTCCAGCGGCGTGTCCGGCGCGGTGGTCTCGATACAGCAGCGCAGCGCCGCATCGTAATCGGTCATGTGCTGCGCGGCCGTGTCCAGCTCGCCTGCATCGAGCGCGACGCCCAGGGCCTCAAGCCGGTCATGGAGGTCCTGGCGGACCAGGGGGTTCACGCGAGCGCTCCGGCGCTGCCTGCAGCCGCGGCTGCACCGGGGCGGATCGCGGTCCAGGCCGCGTCGATCTCGCCCAGCAGCGCCAGGCTTTCGCGCAGCGCCTCGGGGTCGTTGTTGAGATTGGCCTCGGTCAGGCGGCGCAGCACGTAGTCGTACAGCGACGACAGATTGGCGGCGATCTCGCCGCCGGCCTCGTGGTCCAGCGAACCGCTGAGATGGCCGACGATCGCGCAGGCTTCGCCGATCGCCTTGCCCTTGCGCGCGGGGTCGCCGCGTTCCATGCAGGCTTCCGCCAGGCGGATGCGCTCGCAGGCGCCGGACAACAGCAGGGCGACCAGCTTGTGCGGATCGGCGTCCATGACGGCGCCTTCGAGCTGGCTCTGGCGGTACTGCTGGGCGTAATGGCGCTGCATCATCGGTGTCGTCCTTTCCGCTTATCTTGTTTGTGTCGACAGGTTGGCAAGCTGCTGCGCCAAAGCACTGCTGGTACTGGTCATCTGGGCCATCAGCGAGTCGAGGGCCACGAACTGGGTGCGGTAGCGCTTGGCGGCCGCTTCCATGCGCACATCCAGGGCTTCGCGCTGACGGGTCACGTCCTTCAACTGGTCATTGAGGCCCTTGGTGCGCAGGGTGATGGCGCCATCCGTGCCGACGTAACCCTTGACCACATCGTTGAGCTTGGCCGCGAGGCCGTTCTCGCCGGTGAACGCGGCGATGACCTGGGCCGAATTGGCCGCCATCGCATCGTTGAACTTGGTCGCATCCAGCACCAGGCTGCCGTCGGGATTGGGATAGCCCTGGGTCTGCAGGCCGAGCGTCTTCGCATCGAGGCCCTGTTCGGCGAGGCCGCCCAGCAGATCGTTCATGACATTGCGCAGCTGCGCCGCGGCGCCGCGCATCTGGGCGTCGCCGGTCAGCGAGGACGGCGTCTGGGTCTCGGCGTTGTACGTGGTCGCGGTGCCGATCGCCTTGAGCGCGGCGTTGTAGGCCTTGACGAAACCGTCGACCGCGGCGCGGCTGCCCGCCGGATCGGCGCTGACGTCGACGCGGCTGGTGCCGGCCTGCTTGAGCACCAGGCTCATGCCCGGAACTGCGTCCTTGACCGTATTGGTCGGCGAGGTGGTGATCAGACCGTCGATCGACACGCGCGCGTCGGCGGCCGGTGACTGGTCGCGCAAGCCGCCCACCAGACCCTGCAGGTCGCTGCCGCCGTCGAGGACCTGGATGGAGACGGTGTTCGCCGTGCCGGTCTTCGCGCTGCCGACCGACAGATGATGACCGTCGTCGGACGTCAGCAGGGCCGCCTGTACGCCGTGCTTGCCGGCGGCGTCGTTGATGGCGCTGCGGATGTCGGCCAGCGTCGAATCGGCCTTCACCGCAACGTCGACCGTGTGTTCGCCGATCGAGACCTGCAGCGTGCCGGCGCCGAACTTGGTGCCCACCTCGACGCCGTCACCCAGCATCTTGTGCGCGGTTGCCAGCGACAGCACTTCGACCTCGTAGCTGCCCACCGGCGTGTTGCGTCCGGCAGTCGGGGTCAGGACGGGATCGGTCGACGCGTTCGGCGGCGCGGCGCCGGATGCGACCGACAGCATGGTCGAACTGACAGTGCGTGCGCCCAGCGCATCCGCCTTCTGCAGCGCATCGAGTGCGGTCTTCAGCGAGTCGAATGCAGCGTTGACGGTGCCCAGGCCGGACAGCTTGAACTTGGTGGTGGATTCCAGCGTGTTGAGGCGCGCGTTCTGCGGCGCGCGGTCGGCCGCGACCAGCTGGTTCACGATCGTGCTGATGTCCAGTCCGGACCCGATGCCGCCGTAACCGAATGAGTAATCCGCCATGCTTTTTCTCCTGGCCGGGAACCGCCCCGGGCGGGCCGCACGCGGCGACCTGATGCTGTAACGGCCCCATGCCGCGCTTCTTGAGGGCTGCAAGATGTGTGCCCGACGGGTCGCGCTGCTGTACCGCACAAGACCCGCGCTCCCACATGGACAACGTCTGCAGTGGTGGCTGGTCGATTCCGCTCGCCTGCCGGCGCCGGAATGCGCTGTTGACTTCACACGCCCGAGCCGTTTGGCCGACTCTCCCAAACAGAAAGACCCCCGGCCGGAACCGGAGGTCTTTGAACACGCAGGAGACCGTCGCCGGTCTCCCGCGGTGCCGTCGAACTCAGCGCAGCAGGCTGAGCACGTTGTTCGGCAGCTGGTTGGCCTGGGCCAGCATGGCGGTACCGGCCTGCTGCAGGACCTGCGTACGCGACAGCTCGGCGGTTTCCTTGGCGAAGTCGGTGTCCATGATGCGGCTGCGCGAGGCCGACAGGTTCTCCGAGCCGGTCTGCAGGTTGGCGACGACCGAGCTGAAGCGGTTCTGCACGGCGCCGAGCTCGGCGCGCGAGGAGTTCACGGCCTTCAGCGCGCCGTCCATCGCCAGAATCGCGTTGTCGGCGCCTTCCGCCGTCGAGATGTCCAGATCTGCGAAGCCAGTCTGCGCGGCACCGACTTCACCGTTGTCCTGCTCACCTACGAATGCCGTGGTTGCAAAGGTACCGCCGCCACCGGCGTTGGTCACTTCGATGTCGAACGCGGTCGCGTCGGCTTTGGTGAAGCTCAACGTGCCGGCCGCTGCGGTGCCGCTGACCGTGATCCCTTGAGCCGTCAGGGCGTCACGGATGGCTGACGAGCTTAGCGAAGCGTCGATATCCGCAGCGGTCACCTCTTCGCCGTCCTCCGTGGCCTCGCGGCTGAAGACTTCGACGCCGTCCACTTCGATGGTGAATGCATCGCCGGTATCCAGCGTAGCGGCGGTAAATGCACCCGAGACCGCCGACGTGTTCGGCGTGTCGACTGAGGTCCAGCTACCCAGCTCGGCGATGTTGGCGTTGGCGATCGACGCAATCTCGATGGTCTGGCCCTGGTTCGCACCGACCTGGAAGGCCTGGGCGGTAAACGAGCCGTTGAGAAGCTTGGTGTCATTGAACGAGGTCTGGTCTGCGACACGCTGAATTTCTTCCTTCAGCTGCGTGACTTCGGCGTTCAGTGCGGCGCGGTCAGATTCCGAATTCGTGGCGTTGCGCGACTGCACAGCCAGCTCGCGGATGCGCTGCAGGTTGTTGCCGATTTCGCCCAGCGCGCCTTCGGCGGTCTGCGCCAGCGAGATGCCGTCGTTCGCGTTGCGGGCAGCCTGGTTCATGCCGCGGATCTGGGTGGTGAAGCGCTCGGAGATCGCGAGGCCGGCGGCGTCGTCCTTGGCGCTGTTGATGCGCTGGCCCGACGACAGGCGCTGGATCGAGGTCGACAGGCTGGCCGAGTTGGTGGCCAGGTTGCGCTGGGCGTTGAGCGAGATGGTGTTGGTGTTGATGACGGACATGATGCAGGTCTCCTGGTATGGGGAATCCGGCACGGGAACAGGGCCTGGCCGGTGGCTCCGCAGGGGGTTGCCGGTGTGTCGGCCCTGTCCTCTGCTGTAACCAATAACGGCGTCTCGTCGTCAAGCTTTAATGCTGTTTTGCCGGCGATTCGCAGTCCGTTTCCGGACCGTTCCCATTAACGGCAGGTGGGCCGGGAGATTGAGCGCGGATGCGTCGATAGCGCATCCGCCGTGCCGGGAGGCGGGGACGTGGAGATGACCGCCCGTTCCGCGTCGATCCGATCAGAGACGGGTTCGAAGACTTGTCTTCATCCCTTCAGCGCGAAACAGCCGAATGGCTGTCCAGGCAGAGGGCAGGGGTTTCGATCTGTCGAGAACCAATGCACTGGACGATCACTGGGCACATCGCGCCCGACCAGCCCGCCGACCGTCGAGAACCGCGGGATGCCGATCAGAGCAGGGGGGGTTGTCCTTGCATGATGGCGCGCGGACATCTGCGGCCGCGGACCTTGCGTCCGCGCATCGACCGGGCAACGCAAGCGCGCTCCCACACGAACAGGCTGATTGCGTCAGCGCAACAGATCGAACAGCGACAGGCGCTGCATCTGCACGAAGCTCAGCTGCGCCGCATCCAGCGCGACCTTCTCGAGATTGAAGCGGCTGATCGCATCGGCGTAATCGAGATCGCGCAGACCCGACAGCGTGGTTTCGATGGTCAGGGTGTGCGCATCGCGCAGCGACGCGGCGTTGTCGATCGCAGCGAGCTGCGCGCCGCCGTTCGCGCGTACGTCGATGATGTGGTCCATCGCGGTGGCGATGTCGCGCATCGACCCCTGCAATGCGTTCTGCTGCGCGGCGCGCTGTGCATCCGTGGTGGGCGCCATCGTCAGCGCGCCGAGCAGATTGTCGATCGTGGCGAACACGTCGCGCGTGCCTGCAGGCCCCAGCGAGAACGCATCGCCGTCGGCAGGCGCGCCACCGATGACCACGCGCGCGCCGGCGACGGTGATTGCCTCGCCAGCCGCATGCACGCCACTGGCGACGACATCGCCGTCCGCATTGCTGACGTCGTAGGCGCCGTCGGCGCCGAAGGTGATGCGGTAGCTGCCGTCGTTCCACTGACCCGAGTCGGTCAGACCGAAACTGCCGACCTGGCCGGTGCCGGTGTTCGCGGCATCGGCGCCGACATCGATACGGCCGTCGCCGGTGCGCACGCGCAGGAAGACTTCGCTGCCGGGCATGGTGTCGGCGACGAACATCTGCGGCGCGATCTCGACCTGGCGACGGGTCTGGTCGCCGGCGTAGGCGACGCCGCCGCCGACCTTGGCGAACGGCGGCGAGCCGTCCTGGGTGCCGCCGAACAGATAGCGCCCGGCGCCATCCGGACTGTTGGCGATGTCGAGCAGGCTGGCGCGCAGGCTGGTGACTTCGGTGGCGATCGCCTTGCGGTCCTCGTCCGACAGCGACGCGCTGTTGGCGCGCACGGTGAGTTCGGTGATGCGGCCCATCACGTCGCCGGCCTGGGTCAGCGCGGCTTCCTGCATGCCGAGCCGGTGGCCGACCGCATCGGCGTTCCTGCCGAAGCGTTCCAGCTCGGCCTTCGAGCGATCGAGTGCGACCGCCGCGCCGGCGCCGACCGGATCGTCCTTGGCCGTGAGCAGCTTCTGGCCGGTGGCCAGTTCGTTCTGGATGCGCGCCAGCGACGCCTGCTTGGACTGCAGCGTCGCGATCGATTGCTGGTACAGCATGCCTGTGGAGATGCGGGTCATCGGCGGACGGCTCCGAGCAGGGACTGGAACAGGGTGTCGGCGGTGGAAATGATCTGCGCGGCGGCCTGGTAGGCCTGCTGCAGCCGCAGCATGTTGGCCGCTTCCTCGTCGAGGTTGACGCCGGAAATGCTCTCGCGCGCCGCATACGCCTGATCGTGCAGCGTGGCCTGCGCTTCGGCGGCGTAACCGGCGTGGCGCGCGGCCGAGCCCACCGCAGTGGTCAGGCCGGAGATCGCGCCGTTGAGGCTGAGTGAGCCGCCGTTGAGCGCCTTGGCATCGTCGAAACCCGCCAGCAGCGCCGCGTTGCCGTTGTTGCTCGAGCCCGGCGCCGTCGGCGCCATGGTGAAGCTGTCGCCGGCCGCCGGAATGCCGTCGAGCACGAACGACCAGCCGTTGGCGCTGATCGTGTCGCCGGGCGTGTAGGTGAACGGCCCGTCGCCATCGATCGTGTACTGGTTGCCGTCGAGGAACTCGACGGTGGACGGCGTACGCAGGGCCGGATCGGACGCATCGCCGATGCGCACCGTCCCAGGCTTGGCGCTGCCGACATTCCCCAGCGCGGCCTGCACCTGCACCGGCGACGCCGCGGCGATACGACCGGGATCGGTGATCGCCACCGACAGGCCACGCGCTGCCTGCGCGGTGGGCTGCAGCAGGAAACGGTCGCCGTCCTGCGGCGCGCCCTCGAGCGCGAGCTCGATACCGCCAACCCGCAGCGGATCGCCGGCGGCGCCGGATCCGGTCATGGCGACGCTGGCGCCACTCAGGGCGTCGGTCGCGGTCCACGTTCCGCCCTGGAACTGCAGCACCAGGTTGCGGCCATCCACCGCGGCGAGATCGCCGACGCTACCGGACAGACGCGCCGTTCCGTTGTTGGCCGCGTGGCCGGTGACCTCGGGTGCGGGCACGTTGAAGAACGCGCCGCCCATGTCGCCGTACTGGTCGACGCCGGCGGCGTGGCCGGCATTGAACGCGGTGCCGAACGCCAGCGCGATGCGCCCCAGTTCGGCCTGGGTGGGATCGAGCACCTGGGCGCGGAATTCCAGCAGGCCGCCGATCCTGCCGCCCATCACGCGTTCGTCGAGGCGGACCGTCTGACCCTGGGTCTGCAGCGCCAGCTGCTGGCGCTCGGGACGATACGGATCGGCGACCAGGGTCAGCTGCGAGGCCTGGACCCCGACCACCAGCGCCTGGCCCCCGGCTGAGAACACATTCATCGCGCCACCGTCCTGCTGCACGGCGGTGCCGCCGGTCAGGGAGACGAGATCGCGGATCATCTGGTCGCGGCGGTCGAGCATGTCCGGCGATGCGTTCTGCGCACTGCCGATGCGTCCGTTGAGCTGGGCGATCTCGCTGGCCAGCCGGTTGACCTCGCCGGCGCTGGCGGCGAGTCCGCTGTCGACCTCGGTGGACATCCGATCGAACTGGCCCTGCAGCTGCTGGAACCGCGTGGTCAGCGCGTTGGCCTGGCCCAGCACGTTCTGCCGTTCGGCTGGCGCCGAGGCGCTGGACGACAGCGCGCTGACCGAATCGAAGAAGTTCGACCACAGCCCGGCAATGCCGGTGGTGGATTCGGACATCAGGCTGTCGACGCGACCGGACAGCGAGGCCAGCTGTTCCAGACGCGCGAGTTCGCCGCCGCTGTCGATCAGGCGCGCATTGGCGAGATCGTCGGCGACCCGGCGCACGTCGCTGATCTGGGTGCCGCGGCCGATGTAGCCGGCACCGATCATCTGCGGCGAGCGCGCCTCGAAGTCGACCGTCTGGCGGCTGTAGCCGGGCGTCTTGATGTTGGCGACGTTGTGGCTGACCGTCGACAGCGCCCGCTGGAAGGCGAGCAGGGCGCTGGTGCCGGTGGAAAGGATGTTGGCCATGGGCGGACTCAGCGACGAAGGAGGGCCTGGACCGCACGTTCGGCGGCCTCGGCGACGGTGTCGACGGACGTGGCCGGCGCCACGGCGTTCAGCGGCTGCGCGGCTGCGCTGCCGGCACGCGCGAACTGCGAGATCGTCGACAGGGCGCGGTCCAGCGTGGGGCCGTTGGCGATCGCGCTGAGCTTGTCGGCATAGCGCGGATCGGTGGCGTAGCCGGCCTGCTGCAGTGAAGTGGCAAACCGGCGCACGTCGCCGCCCGATTCCAGCGCCTGGCGGTAGCGCGGATTCGATTTGAGCAGGCGCACGTAGTCGGCAAAGCTTTCGGCCGGCGAATCGTAGGCGCGGAACTCGGCGCGCTCGGTGTGGCGCACGCCGTTGCTGTACTCGTGCGTGGTCGCCGCAGCGCGCTCGCCCTTCCAGCCGGTCGCCTTGATGCCGAACAGGTTGTGGGCGGTGCCGCCGTCGCCGCGCTGGATGGTGCGCCGGCCCCAGCCGGTTTCCAGCGCCGCCTGCGCGACCAGGGCGCGCGCGTCGACGCCGAGTTCGCGCGCGGCGGCTTGCGCGTGCGACCAGATGGAGGCCACGAACCGCTCGGGCGAGCGCGGCGCGAAGGATTCGGCCGCGGCGCGCGAGGCCTGTTCCAGCGCGGCCGGCACCTGGCTCACGGCCGCGCCGACCCTGGAGGCCGCGCCGGTCACGGCATCGACCGCCGGGCGCGCGCGCGCCATCAGCTGGTCGATGAAGCTGTCCATCGGCGATTGCGTTTCGGACGTGGACGCGCTGGCGCTGCTGACCGGACGCCCCGCGATGAGGTCCAGCGTCTGTGCGCCCAGCGCTTCGGGCAGAGAGCCGATGCCGGTGTATTCGTGCAGATCGATCGCTTTCGCAGCAGTGTCACCGGCCAGACGCGTGTCCAGCGCCGGCGCGTCGGCATCGCCGCCGCCGAGCTGGCGCGCGATCACCTTCGCGAGCCCCAGGCCATTGCCCTCGGTCATGGATTTCGCCAGACGCTGGTCGTAGAGATCGCGATACAGCTGGTTCTCGCCGGGAAACAGCGAGTCGCCGATGCTGGCGTCGCGCATGCTCTTGATCAGCATCTGCGCGAACACGCCTTCGAACTCGCGCGCGGCCTTGTCGATGCGCGCGGCATCGGGGCGTTGGACGGGATCGAGTTCGACGGGCGTGGACGCGATGCGCATGTCAGATCACCTCGAGCTCCGCGCGCAGCGCACCAGCCTGCTTGAGCGCTTCGAGAATCGCGATCAGATCGCCCGGTGCGGCGCCGACGGCATTCACCGCGCGCACGATCTCGTCCAGCGATGTACCGCCGGCGAACTTGAACATGCGGCTGCCGTCCTGGTTCACCGAGATGTCGGACTGCGGCGTGACCACCGTGTTGCCACGACCGAACGGCTCGGGCTGGCTCACCCCCAGACTCTCGGTGATGGTCACACTGAGCGAGCCGTGCGCGATGGCCGCGGGCATCACCTTGACCAGTGCGCCCATGACCACGGTGCCGGTCCGCGAATTGACGATGACCTTGGCCGGCGCGGCGCCGGGCGAGAGCTGGACGTTCTCGACCTCGGCCAGAAAGCCGATGCGCGCGCCCGGATCGAACGGTGCGCGCACCGCGACGGTCACGCCGTCGACTGCACGCGCGGTGCCGGGACCGAAGCGCGCGTCGAGCGCGGACACCATGTTGGAAATCGTGCTGAAGTCGCCGCGGTTGAGATTGAGGGTCAGCTCGCCACTGTCGCCGAAGCCGCCGTCGACCGCGCGTTCGACCATCGCGCCGTTGGGAATGCGGCCCACGCTGGGCACGTTGACCGACATGCGCGAGCCGTCGCGGCCCTGCGCGCCGAAGCCGCCGACCACCAGGCTGCCCTGGCCGATCGCGTACACCTGACCGTCGGCGCCCTTGAGCGGCGCCATCAGCAGGGTGCCGCCGCGCAGCGAGACCGCGTTGGCGATCGAGGACACGGTGATGTCGATCGTCTGGCCGGGTTTGGCGAACGGCGGCAGCTCGGCGTGGATCGCCACCGCCGCCACGTTCTTGAGCTGCGGGTTGACGTTGGCCGGCACCGTGACGCCCAGCTCGTTGAGCATGTTGCGCAGGCTCTGCACGGTGAAGGGCGACTGGCTGGTGCGGTCGCCGCTGCCGTCGAGACCGACGACCAGGCCGTAGCCGACCAGCGCGTTGCCGCGCACCCCGCCGACGGTGGCGAGATCCTTGATGCGCTCCTGCGCATGCACGGGCGCGGCCAGCGTGGCGAGGGCCAGCAGGGCAAGCGGCATCAGACGGAGCAGGGTGGTACGCGGCATGGCGGTGGCCCGGTGGAAACTCAGTAGGGATAGAGACGCGAATGGAAGAACCGGCCGAGCCAGCCCATCGCGTTGGATTGCGCGATCGCGCCGCGGCCGCCGTAGACGATGCGCGCATCACCCACACGGCTCGACATCACGCTGTTGTCGGGGCCGATGTCGGCCGGGCGCACGATGCCCTGCACCTGCACCAGTTCGTTGCCCTGGTTGAGGCGGATTTCCTTGCTGCCTTCCACCACCAGGTTGCCGTTGGGCAGGCGCTGGACCACGGTCACGGTGACATTGCCCTGCAGCCGGTTGCTCTGCGCGCTGCGGCCACTGCCGTCGAAGTCGCGGCTGCCGCTGGCCGAGGCGCTGAGCACATCGCGCCCGTTGAGCGTGACCGGTGCGCCGAAGATGCTGGGCGCACCGATGTCGAGGCTGCTTTCCTTGCCGACCTGGGTGCTGGCATTGGTCTGCGCGGTGGTGTTCTCGACCAGCTGGATCGTCAGCAGGTCACCGACGTCGCGCGCGCGCTTGTCGGCGAACAGCGACAGGCCGCTGCCGCCGCCGGCCTGGTAGATCGCGCCGGGCGTGGCGTAGGCGGGCGCGGCGATGACCGGCTGGATCGGCGCCATCGGCGGATAGGGACGCACGTCGCCGGCGACGACGCAGCCGCCCAGCAGTGCGGGCAGGGCCAGCACGGCGACGCGGCGGAAGGAGTGGGCACGGATCATCGCGGGGCTCAGACGTTGTTGTTGAGGTAGCCGAGCATCGAGTCGGTGGTCGAGATCGCCTTGGCGTTCATCTCGTAGGCGCGCTGGGTCTCGATCATGCTCACCAGCTCCTCGACCACGTTGACGTTGCTGCCTTCCAGCGAGCCCTGTTCGATCATGCCGAGGCCGTTGAGGCCGGGCGTACCGTTCTGCGCCGGCCCCGAGGCCGTGGTCTCGAGGTAGAGGTTCTCGCCGCGCGCCTGCAGGCCCGCGGGATTGATGAAGTCGGTGACGGTGAGCGAGCCGATCTCCAGGCCCTGGCCTTCGCCGGCCATCTGCACGCTGATCGTGCCGTCCTTGCCGATGGTCATCGACTGCGCGCCCTCGGGCACCTGGATGCCGGGCTGCACCGGAAAGCCGCTGCTGGTGACCAGTTCGCCCTGGGCGTTGATCTGGAAGCTGCCGTCGCGGGTGTAGGCCGGCGTGCCGTCGGGCATCAGCACTTCGAAGAAACCGCGGCCGTTGACCATGACGTCGAGTGCGCGCCCGGTCTGCTGCGGGTTGCCCTGCTGGAAGTCCTTGGACGTCGACACCACGCGCACGCCGGTGCCCAGCTGCAGGCCGGTCGGCAGTTGGGTCTGCGCGGAACTCGCGCCGCCCGGCTGACGCACCTGCTGGTACAGCAGATCCTCGAAATTCGCCCGGTCGCGCTTGAAACCTGTGGTGTTGGTATTGGCGAGATTGTTGGACACGACCGACATGCGCGTCTGCTGCGCATCCAGTCCGGTCTTCGCCACCCACAGAGCCTGGTTCATCGGTTGGTCCTCGGTCCGGGCGCGATCCGCGCCGTCGCCATGGGGGATGCAATCGGTGTGCCAGAAGCGACATCAAGCGGCGGACAGCGGAGCTACCGTCATTCCCCCTGACCAGACGTGCGTCTGTCGAGAACCGCGGGAATGACGGGAAGTAACCGGGAAGAGTGAGGCGGCGCGACGCCGCCGCGTCAGGCGGGCCACGACCGGCCGCGATCCGGAAATGCGAAAGGCGGGTTGAAACCCGCCCTACGGCATTCCAGCGACGGAGACTCCGTCAACCCCCCAGGCGCAGCAGGCTGTTCGCGGCCTGGGCGTTGTCGTCGCCGCGCTGGATCAGCTTGACCTGCATCTCGAACTGGCGCTGCAGCTGGATCATCTGCACGAGGGCGCCGGCGGCGTCGACATTGCTGGCTTCCAGCGTGCCGGTGGTCATGACTTCGCCGGGGGCCTGGGCCAGCGGACGCTCCGGGTCGGTATTGCGCATCAGGCCGTCGAGACCGCGTGCCAGCCGGTCGGGCGTGGCATCGACCACACGCAGTCGACCGATCACCGCCATGGTCTGCGGGCCTTCGCCCAGCGGCACGATCGACACCGTGCCGTCATGGCCGATGTCGAGGGCCTGGTGCGGCGGCAGCGCGAACGGCATGCCGTTGTCGTCGACCAGTGGATGGCCACCGCTGGTGACCAGCTGGCCGTTCGGGGTGAGCGACAGATTGCCGGCGCGGGTATAGGCCTCACCGCCATCGGGCGACTGCACCGCCAGCCAGCGGTCGGGCCGCAGCGAGACATCGAGCGGATTGCCGGTGACGCGCTGGGCACCCATGCGGCTGTTGAAGCCCTGGTCGACATGCATCGCATCGATGCGCGAGGCATGCGTGCCGCCCGGGATGCGATAGGCCTGGGTATTGGCCAGCGCCGCCTTGAAGCCTGCGGTGTCGGCGTTGGCGAGGTTGTGCGACACCGTGCCCTGCGCCTGCAGCGTGGCGCGGGCGCCGGTCATCGCGACGTAGAGGGCTTTGTCCATGCAGGCGGCAATCCGGAAACAGGAAGAGAAAGACCGGACGCGCGGGCCGGGCGCCTAGGGAACGCCCGGCGCCGCGCGCCGGAGACACGCGGTCATCAACGGATGTTGATGACGGTCTGTGTGACCTGGTCCTGGGTCGAGATCATCTGCGCGTTGGCCTGGAAGTTGCGCTGCGCGACGATCATGTTGACCAGCTGCTCGGTGAGATCGACCGTCGACGATTCCAGCGCGCCGGCCTGGATCTGGCCGAAGTCCGAACTGTCCGGCGCACCGGTCCGGCCCGCGCCCGATCCGTAGGTTTCAGCCCACATGTTGTTGCCCTGCGGCTGCAGACCCTGCGGATTGACGAAGGTGGTCAGGGCGATCTGGCCCAGCGGCTGGTCGGCGCCGTTGGAGTAGCGCGCGAACACCACGCCCTCGGCGGAGATGCTGACCTCGTTGAGCTTGCCGGCTGCGTAGCCGTCCTGGCGGGTGTCGCGCAGTTGGAAGCGCTCGCCGTACTGGGTGGAGCCGCTGAGGTCGAGGCCGAGTTCCAGCACACCCGCGCCATTGGACGGAGTGAACGGATCCAGCGCGATGCGGCCATCGGTCGGCGCGAGCAGGGCGCCGCTGTCGGAGAACTGCAGCGTCGTCGGGTTGCCCACGCTTTCACCGTCGACGTAGTTGTGCACCTGCCACTCGTTCGGATTCGCGGTCTTGACCAGGTACGAGGTCTGCACGTGGCCCACGCCGAGCGAATCGAACACCGTGATGCCGCCGGTGGAATGGCTGTAGCTGTTGGGCTCGGTCGGATCGAAGGTCGCCATCGTCGGCGGCGATGCATTGCCGGGCAGGGTGAACATCAGGTTGACCCGGCTGCTGGGCTGCGGCGGGCTGTCGGTGGTGAGCAGCTGCAGGTCGGTCACCCGGCCGACGTCGAAACCCTCCGCATTGGTGCGCGGCGGATAGACCTGCAGGCGCGCACCATCGGGCGTGCCGACGAAGCCCTGGGCATCGGTCTGGAAATTGCCGGCGCGGCTGAAGGTGCGGGCGCCGTTCTTGCTCAGGGTGAAGAAGCCTTCGCCGTCGATCGCCATGTCCAGGCTGCGCCCGGTGGGATCGATGTTGCCCTGCGAGAACTGCTGGGCGACGTTGCTCAGCTTCACGCCCGAGCCGACCGCATTGCGCGACAGGCCGTAGGCGCTGTTGGAGAACAGGTCGGCGAACTCGGCGCGCGACTCCTTGAAGCCCGTCGTGTTGACGTTGGCGATGTTGTTCGCAGTGACGTTGAGATTGGCGTTGGCCGCGTTGATGCCGGACAGCGAGGTGTTGAAGCTCATGGCGGACTCCGTGAGGGTGTGCGCGGGAAAACGGGAAAGAAAGGAACGCGTCAGCCGACGCGCAGCACGTGGCCGAGCGGCGCGGTGCCGAGGCCTTCGATGTCGAGATAGAGCCCGTCGCTGCCGACCGAGACGCTTTCGACCTTGCCGCGCACGTAGGTGCTCAGGCTGGTCGTGGCGCCGGTTTCGGTGACGTGTTTCGCGGTGATGCCGTAGGCGCCTTCCGGCAGTCGCTGACCGGTGGCGTCGGTGCCGTCCCAGGCGAACGGAACTTCGCCCGCCGCATTCGCGGCGACGGTGAACTGGCGTACCGCCTGGCCATTGGCGTCGGTGACTTCGATCGTCACCAGGCCGGGCGCCGGCGCCGCGACGATGCCGCTGGTGCCGCCTTCGGCCGGCAGCGCCACCTTGGACGAGGGCAGCAGCACTTCGCGACCGACCATCGTCGCGCCGCGCAGCAACTGGTCGCTGGCCATCGCGCCGGCGAAGCCGTCGACCGAGGCGTTGAGGCTCTGGATGCCCTGCACGGTGGAGAACTGCGCCAGCTGGCCGAGGAAGGCGCTGTTCTCCATCGGATTCAGCGGGTCCTGGTGCTTCAGCTGTTCGGTCATCAGGCGCAGGAAATCCGCCTGGCCCAGCGATTCGGCGCTCCTGCCGGCCGCGGCATTCGCCGTGCCGCCCAGGCCGAGGCTGCTGTAGACGTCGTTGGCGATGGTGCTCATCGGAGAATGCTCATCGGTTCGGGGTTCGAGTCGGCTGCGCGCGGGCCTGGGAGCGTGGGCGGTAGAAATCGTCCGGGCTGCAAAGCCCGCTGCACGGTCCATATTTCCGCCGGTTTTTGGCCCGTAGCACCACTACGAGCCTGCAAACCGGCGAAAATCTGGCCTCGTGCAGCGAACTTTTCGCCTCGAACATTTCTGCCGCCCACGCTCCTAGCGGCCCATGCTGAGGGTGGCGACCGCCAGTTCCTTGGCGGTGTTGAGCATCTCCACGCCGGCCTGGTAGCTGCGCGAGGCGGAGATCATGTTGACCATCTGCGAAACCGGATCGACGTCGGGCGCATAGATGTAGCCCTGCTCGTCGGCCAGCGGATGGCCGGGTTCGTAGCGCTGGATCGGCGGCGTGTCGCGCTCGACGATGCCGGCGACCTGGACGTTGGTGAGCGCCGGATCGCTGGCGTGCGCGGTCGCGCGGAACACCGGTTCGAGCGGCCTGTAGACCTGGTCCGGCGAGCCGGCGACTGAATCGGCGTTGGCCAGGTTGCTGGCCAGCGTGCTCAGGCGCACGGACTGCGCCTGGAGGGCGGAGCCGGCGACATCGAAGATCGGCAGGTTGCTCATGGATTCACTGTCCCGTGATGGCGGTCAGAAGGCTGCGCACCTTCGACTCGAGGAAGCTCAACGAGGCGCGGTACTCGAGCGCGGCGCGGCCGTAGGCGGCGCGTTCGGCGTCGGGATCGACGCTGTTGCCGTCGAGGCTCGCCTGCGCGGCAACGCGCGCGACGGAGAACGGATGCAGGCCGTCGTCGCCCGGCAGCGGAATGTGGTTGGACGCGGCTTCGCGCATCGGTGCCGGCCCTGCTTCCCGCACGCGTGCTGCGTTGGCCAGCGCGGCGTTGAAGTCCAGGTCGCGGGCCTGGAACCCGGGCGTATCCGCGTTCGCCAGATTGCTGGCGATGAGCTTCATGCGCTGCTCGCGCAACGGCAGCGCATCGAGCTGGAAGCCCAGATAGGACGAAATCGGATTGGACATCGCACGCCTCCGGCGGACCTGTGCCGGGGAGGGTGCAAGCGGCGTGCCAGAACGCGGCGCGGTGGTCTTTGCGCCAGGCGATCGCGAGCGCCGGCGCTCGATGGGGGCGAGCGGTGTTCCGACGCGCCAGCGCGCTACCTGAGTGGATGCTGCGGCTCCCGGGTCACAGCGACGGGGCGGCACGACCATCGATCAGCAGCTTCGCCAACCAGGACGCATCTCAATGGTGTCTATTGCGGGAGCGGGGCGCAGAGGTGCGCCGTCAGCCGACCAGTTGCCCGCCCGCAGCCTCGGCGACTTCGTACAGGCGCTTGAGCACCTCGTCGGCCAGGTCGTGCGGGCTGTACTTGGCGACGAAGGCGTCGGCACCGACGCTCTGCACCATCGAGGTGTTGAACACGCCCGACAGCGAGGTGTGCAGCAGTACGTACAGGTCGGCCAGGCCGGGGTGGCGACGGATTTCCGTCGTCAGGGTGTAGCCGTCCATCGCCGGCATCTCGATGTCCGACACCACCAGGGCGTACCGCTGGGACGGCGGTTCGCCGGCGGCGTGCAGCTGCAGCAGGTGATCCAGCGCCTGGCGGCCGTCCGACAGCAGGGTCACGCCGACACCCAGCTGGTCGAGCACACTGCGGATCTGCTGGCGGGCCACGCGCGAGTCGTCGACCACCAGCACCTGCATCGGCGGCGCGCCGTCGGGCAGGGCGTATTCGGGCGACAGGTCCGCGTCCATCCGCGCCTGCGAGATGTCGGCCAGCACACTTTCCACGTCGATGACCTGGATAAGTTCGCCCTGGAAACGGGTCACCGCGGTCAGATAACCGCCATCGGCGCCGAGGTCGGGCGGCGGCTGGATGTCGGTCACGGCGATGTTGACGATCCGCTCCACATCGCTGACCAGGAAGCCCTGGACCGAGCGGTTGAACTCGGTGACCACCAGATAGCCCGGCAGGTCATCGTCGCCGCGTTCGGGATGGCTGATCGCCAGCCCCAGATCCAGCACCGGCACGCTACGACCGCGCACATCGGCCACACCGGCGAACTGGGCGGGCAGGCCCGGCACCCGGAACAGGTGCGGCCGGCGCAGCACTTCCTGCACCTTGAAGACATTGACGCCAAAAACCTGGCGCCCCCCGAGACGGAACAGCAACAGCGCCAACCGGTTGTGGCCGGCGAGGCGGGTGCGCTGGTCGATGCGGTCGAGCAGATCTTGCGACATGGTCCCGGTATCGGCGTACGCGCGGATGACTTGAGGCGTAGGGCGGCGCATCACGCTCTGGCGTGCCTTGCAGGCGCCGCCGCCCTTGCGGCACGCGATTTGCATCGCAGGCAGCGATCCCGTTGCCGGAAGTCGCCATGTTCCTGTTGCCCCGCGTCCAGCCGCTCCGGCGCCCCCGTGCGCTGCGGTCTGCCGTGTGCGCGCTCCTGATGGTGTTGGCGACATCCACGGCGGCGGCGTCCAGCTTCCAGCCGGTCGAATCGATCCGCGCCGCGGCGCTGTCGGTGTCCGGCGAAGGCGAAGAGGCCGAGGCCAATCTGGACCCGGCGCTGCGCATGCCGCAGTGCGCCCAGCCCCTGGAAGCCCGGCGCACCGCGGCCGCGACGGTCGAGGTGGCCTGTCCCTCCGGCTGGCGCCTGTTCGTGCCCGTGCGCGTGCGTCGCAGCCAGACGGTGCTGGTGCTGTCGCGCAGCGTCGCTTCAGGCGAGACGATCACGGCCGATGTCTTCACTGCCGAGCAGCGTGACGCGAGTCGCATCGCCGGCGCGGCCATCGCCAGCCCGGCCGAGGCCGTCGGCCGCAGTGCCCGGCGTACCCTGGTCGCCGGCAGCGTGCTGACCGCCAACGATCTGGTCGCGCCCCGGCTCGTCCGCCGCGGCGATACCATTGCCCTGGTCTCGCGCCAGTCCGGTATCGAGGTGCGGATGGCCGGCAAGGCGCTGGGCGACGCCGGGGCCAGCGAACGGGTCAGCGTCGAGAACCTGTCGTCGCGCCGGGTGGTGCAGGGCACGGTGGACGCGGACGGCAACGTGATCGTCGGCCGGTGACATCCCGATGACATTGGCCCTAAAGCCTGGCGCCCAGCGGCCGATACCGGCCATGACTCCCATCAAATTCCGCGTGTCAGGACCCCCGACATGACCCAGAAGATCGAAGGACCCGCCGCTCCGGTCGCCCGTGCCATCAGCCCGGTGACCAGCACCCAGGTCGCCCGCGCCGGTGATCCCCGCGACAAGGCGATCGAAGCCGCCGCCGGTGGCGACAGCCTGCGCCTGACCGGCGAGGCCGCCAATCTGCAGGCCGTGCAGCGCGATGTCGCCGCCCGTCCGGCGTTCGACGAAGCGCGCGTGCAGGCGCTGCGCGAGTCGATCGCGTCCGGCAGCTACAAGATCGACGCCGAGGCCATCGCCTCGCGCATGCTCGACCTGGACGCCCGGCTGGCCGGCTGATGTCCGACCCGCAGGCCAGCCTGGAGCGTCTCGCCACCGCGCTCGCCGACGAGCGCGAGGCGCTGATCGGTCACGACGTGGACGCACTGATGCGTTCCACCCGCGACAAGATCGTCGCCCTGCGCGAACTGGAGGCCTATCCGGACGGCGAACTGTCCGGTCCGCTGGCCGAACTGGCCGAATTCAACCGTGCCAATGGCGCGCTGCTGGCGCGACGCCGGCGCGAGGTCAACTGGGCGCTGCGCCACATGGGCCGGATGGAAAGCGCGCCGGCCTATGACGCCAGCGGCCGCACTGAAACGACCCGCGGCCAGAGAGAGCTGGCAGTCGCCTGACCGCCCCGGTCTAGAATGTCGGGCCACGCCGATGGACCCGCGTCTTGACTCCGCTTCCTCCCTCTTCAGCGCCTCCGGCGCCATTGGCCGACATGGTCCTGTCCCCTGTTGATGAGGGCGTCTGCCTGCACGACGCCGATGGCCGTCTGATCTACGCGAATCCATCTGCCAAGGCGCTGATGCGGATGCAGCAGCGTTGGGCGGAAGCAGGCGGACGACTCGAGCATCTGCTGCCGATGCAGGCCCTGCACGATGCACGCACACACGGCAGCTGGACCGACACCATCGCGTTCGTCCCCGGGCGCACGCTGGAGGCACGGCTGCACTGGCTGGGTGCCGATTCCCAGAGCTTCCTGCTCCTTCTGCGTCACGGAAGTGCCCTCCGCAGCAAGGACGATCGGGAACTGCAGCTCCGCCACGAGGAGCTCAATGTCCGCTTCAACGCCGCGCAGGAACAGCTGCTGCAATCCGAGAAGCTGGCCTCGATCGGCCAGCTCGCTGCCGGCGTCGCCCACGAGATCAACAATCCGATCGGCTACGTGCACTCCAATCTCGGCAGCCTGCAGGAGTACGTGAGCAACCTGTTCGCCCTGATCGATGTCTACGAGCGGGCGATGCGTGCCGACGATCCGCAGTCGATGCGCGCGGAGATCGACGACACGCGCGAGCGTCTGGACGTCGACTTCATCAGCCGTGATCTGCCGCAACTGTTGACCGAATCGCGTCAGGGCATCGAGCGGGTCACGGCCATCGTCCGCGACCTGCGCGACTTCTCGCGCTCCGATCGCGAACACGCCTGGCGACTGGCGGACCTGCATGCCGGACTCGATTCGACGATCAACATCGTCTGGAACGAGTTGCGCTACAAGGCCACGCTGACGAAGGAGTACGGCACGCTGCCGATGATCGAATGCCTGCAGTCGGAACTGAATCAGGTTTTCATGAACCTGCTGCTCAACGCCGGCCAGGCCATCGACGGCGAAGGCGAAGGTGTGATCAGCGTGCGTACCGGTCACGAGCCCGGCCAGGTCTGGGTGGAGATCGGCGACACCGGTGGCGGCATTCCGGCCGAGACCCTGCCGCGCATTTTCGATCCGTTCTTCACCACCAAGCCGGTGGGCAAGGGCACCGGGCTGGGACTGTCGATCTCCTACGGCATCGTGGCCAAGCACCATGGGCGCATCGAGGTGGACAGCAGCCCGCTGAGCGGAAGCCGGTTCCGGATCATCCTGCCGGTCCGCCAGCCGCAGCCGCCCCAGACCTGAGTCAGTCGGGTACCTCGCGGCCGCGCTGGGCCTCGAAGGTGCGGAAGGCCTGGCGGATGTGCTCGCGCAACTTGTTGTCGTCCCAGGGTTTGGTCAGGAAGCGGTAGATCGCGCCGCGGTTGATCGCGTCGGTAACCGTCGCCAGATCCGTATAGCCCGACAGCACCAGGCGGATCGTGTCCGGGTAGAGCATCTTCACCCGCCCGAGGAACTCGGTGCCGTCCATCTCCGACATGCGCTGGTCGGACAGGATCACCTGCACCTCGTTGGTGGCCAGCAAGCCGAAGGCATCGCGCACGTTGCCGGCTGCGAGGATGCGGTAGCCGTCGCGGCGGAACAGCCGCACCAGCGAACGCAGCACGTTCTGTTCGTCGTCGAGCAGCAGCAATGTGCGGTCGGTCTTGGTGGCGGTGAACAGTTCCGGGCGCAGATAGCGCCGCCGTAGCGCCTGGCCGGCCGCCTCGGCGCTCATCGGCTCGCCGAAGAGATAACCCTGGAAGTAATCGCAGTCGGCACGGCGCAGGAACCCGAGCTGCGCTTCGCTCTCCACGCCATTGGCGATCACCTTCATGCCCAGCTGGTGACCCATCGCGATGAGTGCACGCACGATGGCGGTCTCCCGGCTGCCCGCAGGCGAGGCGCTGATGAAACTGCGATCGATCTTGAGGATGTCGGCCGGATAGCGCACCAGCGCGCCAAGGCTCGCATCGCCTGTTCCGAAGTTGTCCAGGGTGACCTGGACGCCTTCATGGCGCAGCGCAGAGACCGTGCGGTAGACGACATCGGTGCTGTTGTCGGTGAGCATCCGCTCGTTGAGTTCCAGCACGATCGACGACATGGGCAGGCCTGCCTGCTGCATGCGGCCCAGCAGACCATCCACGAAACCGGGTTGCAGCAACTGTGGCGTGGTGACATTGATGCCGACGAAGAAATCATCGAAGCCCTGGTCGCGCCACGCGCGCACCTGGGTGATCACGCGGTCCAGCATCCAGTCGCCGATCTGCAGGATCACACCGATGCGTTCTGCGGTCGGCAGGAAACGCTCGGGCAACAGCAGGCCCAGCGCCGGTGACTGCCAGCGGATCAGCGCTTCCATGCCGATGACGCGCCCGTCGCGCGCACTGATCTTGGGCTGGTAACGCAGGCGGAACTCGCCATTGGGCAGGGCGTCGACGATCTGCCTGGCGATCGTGCCCTCGCTTTGCGCCCGGTCATGGATCCTGTCGGTATGCAGCTGCACCGGGGCGTCGACCGCGTGCATGGCACGCCGCACGGCGCTCTCCGCAAGCTGCAGCAGGACGGAAGGGTCGTCGCCATGAAGCGGGCACAGACTGACGCCGACCTTGCCCTCCAGAAACAGCGTGTAGGGCAGGATCTCGAGCGGTCGTTCGATCTCCGCGATCAGCTCTCCGGCAATGGTCTGTGCCGCCTGGACATCGGCGCCGGGCATCGGAACCACAGCGATGAATTCGTCGCTGCCATGACGCCATACCTGGCCCCGCCCGGCCAGGCGGTCCTGCAATCGATGACCGACCGCGTCGAGCGCGGCATCGCCGACATCGCTGCCCATGTTCTGGTTGACCGACGCGAAGTGGTCGATGTCGACGTGCAGCAGCATCAGCGGTACGCCGCCGTCCGCGGCACCGCGGATCAGCGCGACAAGTTCGGGATGGGCGGCCCCCAGGCGCGGGATCGGAGCGGGGAGGGCGGCGTCGGGCATGTGCATCGACCGATTCTAGCGGCCGGTCGTGGTCTCGCGCGGCAACGCCGGCACTTCGGCGTAGGGGAACCATGCCTGGATCCGCGTGCCCTGATCCGGCGAAGCGTTCACTTCCAGTCGCCCGCCGATCACATGCGCGCGTTCGCGCATGATCACCAGTCCCAGGCCACGCGCTGCATCGGGTGAAAAGCCCACTCCGTCGTCGTCCACCTGCAGATGCAGGCCGTCGGCGGCATCGCGAAGTTGCAGGACCACCCGGCGCGCACGCGCGTGGCGCACGATGTTGGTCAGCGCTTCCTGGGCAATGCGGAAACAGGCCTGCTCGACTGCCGGCTCAGGCCGCCGCGGCAGCGGGTCGATCTGCAGCGCCGGGACCAGGCCCGCGCCACGCAGCAAGCGCTCGGCGTGCCAGCGAAGCGCCGCTTCGAGACCCAGCGCATCGAGCTGCGGCGGGCGGAGCAGGATCGAGATGTCGCGCACGCGCTCCAGCGTGGCGTCGGCCAACACCAGGATGTCTTCCAGATCGTCCTGCCGCTGCTGGGCATCGTCCTCGTTCAACGCGGCGCTCGCTGCCATCTTCATCGCCGTCACCGACTGGCCGATGTCGTCGTGCAGCTCACGCGAGATCGCGCGACGCTCGTCCTCCTGCAGCGTGAACACTCGCGCCGCCAGGGCCTGCAGTTCGCGATTGCCGGCGGCGAGCTCGTCCCGCATGCGCTCCGCCTCGCTCAGGTCTCGGATGACGAGCAGGATCGCCGGGCGCGCGCCGTCTCCCACCTCCGCACTGGCGAGGGCTGCGTGGAACGTCGATCCATCCCGCCTGCACATGCGCAGCGCGGAGGTCGGCACGTCGCCGATCCCTGCCGATGCGCCCAGGCAGGCCTCGAATCCTTCAAAGGACTCGTCCGCCACAAGATGACCCGCCTGCAGGCCGGTCAATCCACCGGACGGCTGTCCGAACATGGCGTCGGCCGCGGGATTGGCCTGCACGATCTGGCCGTCGGCCACCAGGACCACGCCATCGGGGAGGCGCCGCATGAGCTCCCCCAGATCCTCGCCGCGCATCCTCGACCCGGCTCCGGGCCCGGGTTCGCCTGCAGGGTGACGCGCACGCGTCCAGCTCCAGCCGGCGACGCACGCGGTGGTCACCAGCATGACGCCGGCCATCGGCCACCACGCGCCGGCAGGATTCGCGCCGATGGGGCCGAGCAACGCAGCAGCAGCGGCCAGCCACAGCAGTCCCAGACCGAAATGGAGCAGTGGAAACTGCCACCGCAGCCCTGCGTCGGGTCGATCGTGCCGGACGCGAGTCCGATGGACATCGGGGCCGGGCGGGGATCCGGACGCCATTTTCCGGCACAGCTCCTCTACTACTACTACGTTTCCCCAGTCTAACGCCGACACGCCCATCGGGCTCAATTTCAGCCGCGGCACGCCGCTAACACTCGGGACACCTTGCCGCTCCGCCGGAGCAAGGCCCGCACAGAAGAGAGCGAAGCGACGCGATGGATTCCGGCCTCATTTCCAGCCTTCTCGACCATCCCGTCTCGGATGGCGTGCTGCTGCTCGATCGAGGCGGACGCTGCATCGCGGCCAATCCGGCGGCGCGCCGACGCGGCCTGGACCGGCTCGTGGAGCGGCACGCCCATGCGCTGGCCGGGCTCTATGCCCGCCTGCTCGACGGCGTGGGCGAGCTGCCCTGCGAGCTTCCGGACAGCGGCGCGCCGCTGCGCGGCCTGTTGAGGCCGGTGCGGATCGACGACAGCGGGCCGCTGGCGTTTTCGCTGAGCATCCGCTTGTCGGAAGATCTAGACGACTGGCTGGAGGCCGCCGAATCCGGTGGCCACGCCCTGTGGGTCTGGGACCTCCGCCATGACCAGATGCGCGGATCCGCTGCATGGATCGAGTGGATCGGCGTGGCGGGACGTGATGCACCGCTGGCCTATTCGGTGGTGCAACAGCGCATCCATCCTGACGACCGGGCATCCACACGCGCGGCGCTGCATGCCTATCTCGAAGGCCACAGCCCGCAGTATCTGTGCGAATACCGCTGCGCCGTGGAGAACGGCTCATGGCGTTGGGTCCGCGACAGCGGCCGCGTCACCGCGCGCGACGCACTGGGACGCGCATCGAAGGTCGCGGGCACGCTGACCTGCATCGATCATCAGAAGCGCCTCGAGCAGACCCTGCGGGACGCGCGCGGGCTGGTGGAGCACACCCAGCGTCTGGCCGGAATGGGCAGCTGGCAGTGGTCGATCGCGCGCGATCAGGTGAGCTGCGCGCCGGACCTGCGCGAGCTGCTGGGCATCCTTGAAGGGGCATCGCTGTGGACCTGGTTGCGCCGTTGTCGCCGCGCCGACTTTCCGACGCTGCGACGCGCCTGGCGCGAACTGCGCGAACGCATCGAAGCCGCACATTTCGAACTCGCCGTCCAGGGGCCCTCGGGCCAGCTCACGCTGCAGGTGTGGGCTTCGCCGCAATGCGCAGCCGACGGCCGTCCGCAGGCGTTGCTCGCGCAGATCCAGGACGTCACCCGCCAGCGCCAGGCGGACGCAGAGGCCCGCCGACGTGGCGCACTGATGCGCCGTGTTGCCGAGCTCGGACGCATCGGCGGGTGCGAGATCGACGCCGACACGCGGACCCTGCACTGGACCGGCGAATGCGCTGGACTGCACGGACGCGAAGGCCAGTCGCTTCCGCTCGAGGACCTGCTGCGTCACTACACGAACGAATCGCGCGAGGCGCTGCAGGCGGCCATGAGCCGCGTCGCGGGCGGCGCGTCGGCGGAATCGATCGAACTGTGTTTCTACCGTCCCGATGGCGAACAGGTCTGGACGGAGGCCGTGGTCGACTACAGCCGCGATCCGGGCCTGCCGGCGCGCTATCTCGTGCTGTTTCGCGACATCTCCGGCGAGCGCGCCGCGAACGAGCGTATCGAGCGTCTGGCCCATTACGACGCGCTGACCGGACTGCCGAACCGCACCCGCCTGCGCCAGGACGTGGACGCGGCGCTGTCTGACGGTGGTTCGCTGTACCAGGCACTGCTGCTGCTCGACATCGCCGGTTTCGGGGGTATCAACGAGGCCCACGGTCATGCGGCCGGTGACCTTGTCCTGAAGGCGGTGGCCGCCCGGTTGCACATGCTGGTGGACGCGGGCGATCTTTTCGGCCGCATCGGCGCCGACGAGTTCGTCGTGCTGCTGCAGCAGGGAGCAGGGCGCCAGGACGTCGCCACCACCGCGCAGCGCATCGTGGCCGGACTTTCCGATCCGGTCTCCGCCGCCGGCGAGGTGCTGCGGTTCGGTGTCAGCGCCGGCATCGCGGTGCGCCCGCCAGGTGTGGGGTTCGACGAACTGTTGCGCGCGGCCGGCGTTGCGCTGCACGGCGCGCGCCAGCGGGGCCGCAATCACATCGAGTTCTACAGTCCTGACGCCTGGCTGCGTGCCCGTCGCCGGCTGGAGATCGAACACGCGCTGCGCGGCGCGCTCGAGAACGAGGAGTTCTCGCTGGCCTACCAGCCCTTGATCGCTCTGGATGGTCATGGCGTGCGTGGCATCGAAGCGCTGTTGCGTTGGCACCATCCCGATCTGGGATCCTGCGCGCCGGACGAGTTCATCGAGATCGCCGAGGCAACTGGCGACATCGTTGCGATCGGCGAATGGGCGCTGCGCGAGGCCTGCCGTCAGGCGGCCGCATGGCACGCATCGGGACTTCGTTTCGGCCGCATGTCGGTCAATGTCTCGGCTGTGCAATTGCGCAGTCCCGGCTTCACCCGGCGAGTGCTCGACGCCTGCGCCGACGCCGGTTGGCCTGCCGCCGGGTTGGAACTGGAGATCACCGAGTCGGCGCTGCTGCTCGACACCGACGCGTTGTGGGAATGTTTCGGCGCGCTCCAGCACGCGGGCGTCGCACTCGCCGTGGACGATTTCGGCACGGGCTTTTCGAGCCTCAGTTATCTGAGCCGTTTCCCTGTGGGACGACTCAAGATCGACCGCAGCTTCACGGCAGGCCTCGCCCGTTCCGACAGCACCGGCCGCGCCATCGCGGTCACCCGGGCCATCATCCAGCTCGGCAAGGCGCTGCACATGCAGGTCCTGGCCGAAGGCGTGGAGTCGGGCGAGGACGAGCGCCTGCTGCGCGAATACGGCTGCGACGAAGTGCAGGGCTACCTCTATTCGAGACCGCTGCCCCCCCGGGAGATGGTGCGCTGGCTGCAGGCACGGGCGCTGATCCCCGACACGCGCGAACCGCCTCTCGCGATTCCCTGAGCGCATTCGCGCACCACGCAGCGTGGGGAGCGCCGCGATCACGCCCCGAAGTGCAGGGCGTGATCGGGCTCCTGGGGACCGAGTCCAGTGCCGGGCCGCCAATCCGTGCTCGTGTTCGATCGACGTTGCTGCGTCAGCGCATGTTCGATCGACGACATCCCTGCGTTCTGTTTCCGGTGCTCGCCGGGACGTGACGCTGTGTCGGCGGCAGGCAGATGCGAGACTTCCACGATCGCCGTTCGACCGCGATCACACCGACGCCGAAGGCGCACCGCGTGGCAGGCGTCTGATCAGTACACGGTCGCTCGCGGGGGCGCGTCGTCCGGATCGTTGGCAAGCGCTGATCCGGGAAGCGTGTGCAGAGCCTTACGTGGGACCGGCCAGCGGCGCTTCAGAACCCGGCCGCGAGATCCCAGGCGATCACCGATTCCACCGGGTCGAGCGCGGCGACGTGGGCGCCATCCGTACTGGTGGTTTCGAGCAGTGCCGCCAGTTCCTGGCGACCGGCCGCCTCGAGCTGGTCCAGCAGATCGCCACCGATGCGCTGCACGTTGCGCGAATCAGGCGCCGGCAACGCACACACCCCGGCGAAAGCCGGGGCGTGGGGATCGGAATCATGGAGGTTAATGAGGTCCAAGCGGGCTGCTTCGATCAGAAGAGTTCGACCGTGCCAGCTCCCATCGACTCCTGGGTGACGGGCTTGTGCGGCGGTCGTTGCCAGGTGTTGCGGGTTTCGCGCAGGCGCTGGCCGATACGCTGCAATGCCTTGGTCAGCTCTTCGTTGAAGACGCCGCCATTCCGGCGCAGCAGGTCCTGCAGCTCGATCGCTTCGCGATTGATCGCGTTGAGGCGCTCGAGATGGGTGTGGACGCCGCCCAGGGCCTGGGTGGCGATGTCCTCGAACTGCAAAGCGCGGACCGCTTCGGTGACGCTGGCGTCGATGGAACGGCCACACTCGGAGATCTCGCGCATGCCGTCGCCGAGCGAACGGTTGATCGAGGCCACCTGTTCCAGCATGCCGGCCGCTTCGGACCGCGCTTCCCGCGAACGGTCCAGGTCGCGCGACGCCATGCCCGAAACCGTATCGCGCACCTTGGCGATCGATTCCTTGGACGAATGGGCGAGCTTGCGGATCTGTTCGTTGAATGCAGTCGAGCGTTCGGACAGATTGCGCACTTCGTCGGCGACCACCGCGAAGCCGCGGCCCGCTTCGCCGGCGCGGGCGGCCTCGATGGCGGCATTGAGCGCCAGCAGGTTGGTCTGGTCCGCGATGGACTTCACGTCCTCGAGCAGCGCGAAGATGCCGTCGAGGTGGCCAGCCATCTCGTCGATGTGCGACACCGTGGTCACGCTCTGGCCGCTGACCTGCTCCAGCGCCTCGACCAGTTGCTCCATGCGCTGGCTGGCGTGCTGTGCGAAGCGCGCGACATCGGCGCCGCCCATGCCGTCCTGGTCGCCGGCGCGGTCGAGCAGCCGGCTCATCGCCTGCGCCTGCTGGCGCGACTTGCGGTTCATCGCGTCGAAGCTGCTGCCCAGGCCGCTGACCGCCTGGCGGATCAGTTCGCGGGCGCGCTCGACCTCGACGCGGGAGCCCTCGATCTCGGCGCCGACGAACTGGCGCAGTTCCCCCAGCAGTTCGTCCTGTTCCTTCATCGCCCGGCTGTGCGCAGCGGTCGGACGCGTCTCGCGGCGGACCAGCCAGCCGGTGGTGACGATCCAGCTGGCGGTCAGGGTGATGAGGATCGCCCAGCGCACCGGCGCCGCCCAGTCGAGAACGAATGCCAGCGGCAACAGCAGGGTCAGCGCGAGGGGCGCGGCGAGGCGGATCAGGATGCGTGCGTACATGTGCGCTCTCAGGGGATTTCTCACGTCCCCGGTATCGGCACCCATGGTCGCGGCTTTAGCGCGAAGTCGAGCGCACACGCCCCTGCAATCGGTGTCGCGCGCGCTCAGATCGCCTTGAGCATCTGCTGACGGCGCAGCAGGAAATCCCACAGGCTGCCGCCCATCTGCCGCCACAACACCGCCGAACGCAGCGAGGCGAGCAGCACCGCGCGGATCTCGGCGACGACGTTGGCCTGGCCGAGGTAATGCGGATTGCCCTGGACCATCACCTTCGGACGCAGATGGCTGACGGTGTCGGCATACAGCGCGCCGAGGGCGGCCAGCACTTCCGGATGCGTGTGTCCGAGTTCCTCGGCCTTGGGCTTGATCTCGAGGATGCCGTGGTGGACTTCGCCGCTGACGGCGCTGTCCTGGATGAAGCGACGCTCCAGTTGCACGACCGCGAGGCCCAGCTTGGGCAGCAGCGGGTCGCTGCCCTGGTTGCCGAAATAGTCACGCAGCAGCATCAGGCCGGGTACGACGGCGTCGCGACCGCCGTAGACCTCGGCCGGCGAGGCCGCATCGATGCGGAACACGCTGTCGAGGGCGGTCGACAGCACCGCGGCGTCGGCCTGGCCGGTCTCGGCGATGCGACGGACCTGCTTGAGCGCCTGGGCCATGCCGGCGAGGGCGAGAACACGTTGCTCCATCATGCCGCCACCCCGCGCAGCCGTTGTTCCAGCGGCGCGTCGGTACGCGCGATGACCGCGCCGCCGAGACAGACATCGCCGTCGTAGAGCACCACGGACTGTCCGGGCGTGACCGCACGCTGGGGGCGGTCGAACCGCACGTCGAGCTGGCCGGTGTTCGCGTCGATGGTCACTTCGCAGGATTCCTCGTGTTGCCGGTAACGGGTCTGGGCGGTGCAGCGGAAGCGCTGCGCCGGCGGGTCGCCGGCGATCCAGTGTGCGGGTTCACTCGTCAGATGCGACGACAGCAGGTACGGCGTGTCGGCGCCCTGGGCGACGAAGAGCACATTGTCGCCCACATCCTTGCCGACCACATACCAGGGCGCCGCGTCGAAGCCGCGCACGCCTCCGATCTGCAGACCTTCGCGCTGACCGAGGGTGAAATAGAAGACGCCGGGATGTGTGCCGACGCGATGTCCGTCCGGCGTGCGCATCTCGCCCTGGCGCGCGGGCAGGTACTGGCCGAGGAAGGTGCGGAAGTCGCGTTCGCCGATGAAACAGATGCCGGTCGAATCCTTCTTCTCCGCCGTCGGCAGGCCCGCCGCGCGGGCGAGGGTGCGCACGTCGGTCTTGGGCAGTTCGCCGAGCGGGAACAGGGTGGCGGCGAGTTGCGCCTGGCCGAGCTGGTGCAGGAAGTAGCTCTGGTCCTTGTTGCGGTCACGCGCGCGCAGCAGGCGCCAGCGGCCGCCCTCGAAATCGACGCGCGCGTAGTGCCCGGTCGCGATCTTCGCCGCGCCCAGATCGCGCGCCGCGTCGAGGAAATGCTTGAACTTGATCTCGCGATTGCACAGCACATCGGGATTCGGCGTGCGGCCGGCCGCGTATTCGGCGATGAAGTGCTCGAACACGCCGGCCCAGTACTCGCCGGAGAAATCGCGGAAATGGATCGGCAGGCCCAGTCGCCCGGAGACGGCGACCGCATCGCGACGGTCATCTTCTGCCCGGCAGTCGCCGCTGCCGTCCTCGGCCCAGTTCTGCATGAACAGTCCGGCCAGCGGCGTGCCCGCATCGCGCAGCAGCAACGCGGCGACCGAGGAATCCACGCCGCCGGACATGCCGACGATGACCTCCGGCGCGCTCACGGAATCTGACGCACGGCCGACAACGGAAAGCGCTGACCGGCGAGGCAATCGGCGACGACCTGCCAGACCAGCGGGCTGCGATGTCGCGCCGCTTCGGCTTGCAGTTCGGCGGGGGTGAACCAGGTGGCTTTCTCGATGCCGTCGTCGAGCGCGCGCGCCGGATCGTGCGACAACGGCCGCGCGGCGAAGGCGAAGCGCAGGAAATGCCGGCCATCGGCCTCGCCGGGGCGCGGCGCGGATTTCCACAGATAACTGCCGATGAAACCGGTCAGTTCGACCGTCCAGCCCGATTCCTCGAGCGTCTCGCGCACGGCCGCATGCAGCAGCGACTCGTCCGGTTCCAGATGCCCGGCCGGCTGGTTGATCACCAGTCGACCGTCGACCCGCTCTTCGATGCACAGCACGCGGCCGCCGTCCATGACCACGGTCGCGACGGTGACGTCGGGTTGCCAGAAGCGCGGATCGGCGGACATCGCCATCAGAGCGCGTCCTCGCCGGTGAGTTGCAGCTCCATGTCGTCGGCCAGCTGCGCGGCGACTTCCAGCGCCTGCTCGAAACGCGCGCCATCGGCGTCGTCGTGCAGCTTGATCACGTAGAACAGTGTGTCGCCGGCGATCTCCCAGCCACCGAGGACGTTGCGCTGGCTGTCACGCAGCAGCATGTCGGCCTGCTCGACGCTGAAGCCGCCCTCGGGCACCGGCGCCGCGGGCGAGAACACCTCGCGAACCGCGCTGTCGCCGAGCACGTGGGCGCTGCCGGCGACGAAGGCCTGCTGGCTGCGGTCTTCCTGCTGCCAGACGAAGACCACCCGGTAATCGCCGTCCTCATCGCGCTCATAACCCACGCCCTGGGCGTCGAGCCGCTGGGCGATCGTGTCTTCAACACCGGAGACGATGCCGGCCACGGGCGGCTGCCGGTCGGCCATCCCATCGTCGGCCGCCGCCAACGGCGACAGGGCGAACAGGCAGGCGAACGGCAACAGGCGTGATGCCCGGAACAAGCGGCGGCGGTGATGCATCGAGGCACCGGGTCGGGGAGATGCGGTCATTCTGACGACCGGGCTCCGGGGCGTCCATCCGCTGCGCGGCGGTATAATCGGCCGATGAGTCGCAGACACGAAGACGAATACCAACAGGATCGCGATCACGGCACCGCGGTGGCCCCCGGACGCCCGGAAGTCGCGCCGCCGCCGCTGTACTCGGTACTGCTGCTCAACGACGACTACACGCCGATGGATTTCGTGGTGGAGATCCTGGTGCGGTTCTTCGCGCTGGATCTCGAGCGTGCGACCCAGGTCATGCTCCACGTGCACACGCGCGGCCGTGGCGTGTGCGGCATCTACAGCCGCGAGGTGGCGGAGTCGAAGGTCGCGCAGGTGAACGAATACGCACGGCTCAATCTGCACCCCTTGCTCTGCACGATGGAAAAGGCCTAATAAGCCCACGGGGGCAGGGTTTGTTTGCCGGAATCGGGCCCCATCTAGGGTGTCAGTGAAGCCGGAGGCGACCGCCCCATGTTCAGCAAAGATCTCGAGTTCACGATCGGCCAGTGCTACAAGCGCGCCCGCGAGGCCCGCGACGAGTACATGACGGTCGAACACCTGCTGTTGTCGCTGCTCGAAAATCCGTCCGCCGAGGCGGTGCTCAAGGCCACCGGCGCGGATTTCGATCGCCTGCGCAGCGACCTCGAACAGGCCATCCTGACCTCGGTCACCAAGCTGGCCGAAGACGACACCCGCGACACCCAGCCCACGCTCGGGTTCCAGCGCGTGCTGCAACGCGCCGTCTACCACGTGCAGTCCTCGGGCAAGAAGGAAGTCAGCGGCGCCAACGTGCTGGTCGCGATCTTCGGCGAGAAGGATTCGCACGCGGTCTACTACCTCAACCAGCAGGACGTGACCCGTCTGGATGTCGTCAACTATCTCTCGCATGGCATCGCCAAGAGCGGTGGCGAGGAGACCGAGGGTTCGCACGAGGATCCCGCCCAGGGCCGTGCCGAGGGCGCGGAAGGCGAGGGCAAGGGCGATGCGCTGGCCGAGTTCGCCAGCGATCTCAACATGGCCGCACAGGAAGGCCGGATCGATCCGCTGGTCGGCCGCGCCGAGGAAGTGGAACGCACGATCCAGGTGCTGTGCCGCCGCCGCAAGAACAACCCGCTCTATGTCGGCGAGGCCGGCGTGGGCAAGACCGCGATCGCCGAAGGCCTGGCCAAGCGCATCGTCGATGGCGAAGTGCCCGAGGTCCTGCGCGATGCGACGATCTATTCGCTCGATCTCGGCGCGCTGGTCGCGGGCACCAAGTACCGCGGCGATTTCGAGAAGCGCCTGAAGGCGGTACTGACCGCGATCAAGAAGCATCCGGGCGCGATCCTCTTCATCGACGAGATCCACACCATCATCGGCGCCGGGTCGGCGTCGGGCGGGACGATGGACGCGTCCAACCTGATCAAGCCGGCGCTGGCGTCGGGCGAACTGCGCTGCATCGGCTCGACCACGTTCCAGGAGTACCGCGGCATCTTCGAGAAGGACCGCGCGCTGGCGCGTCGCTTCCAGAAGATCGACATCGTCGAGCCGACGGTCAGCGAGACCTACCAGATCCTGCAGGGTCTCAAGCCGCGTTACGAGGCGCACCACGACGTGACCTACGCCGACGAGGCACTGCAGGCCGCGGTCGATCTGTCGGTCAAGCACATCGGCGATCGCCTGCTGCCCGACAAGGCCATCGACGTCATCGACGAGGCCGGCGCACGTCAGCGCCTGCTGCCCGAGGGCGTACGCAAGGCGCTGATCGACGTCGAGGAAGTGGAGACCATCGTCGCCAAGATGGCGCGCATTCCGGCCAAGCAGGTCAGCGCGACCGACAAGGATGTGCTCGAGCATCTCGAGCGCAATCTCAAGATGGTGATCTTCGGGCAGGACCCGGCGATCGAGATGCTGACCTCGGCGATCAAACTGTCGCGCTCGGGCCTCGGCAGCCCCGACAAGCCGATCGGCAACTTCCTGTTTGCCGGTCCGACCGGTGTCGGCAAGACCGAAGTCACCCGCCAGCTGGCGCTGCAGCTCGGCATCGAACTGGTGCGTTTCGACATGTCCGAGTACATGGAGTCGCATTCGGTCAGCCGCCTGATCGGCGCGCCGCCGGGCTATGTCGGCTTCGACCAGGGCGGCCTGCTGACCGAGAAGATCGTCAAGACGCCGCACTGCGTGCTGTTGCTCGACGAGGTGGAGAAGGCGCACCCGGACATCTTCAACATCCTGCTGCAGGTCATGGACCGTGGCGTGCTGACCGATACCAACGGGCGCGAGGCGAACTTCCGCAACGTGATCCTGGTGATGACCACGAACGCCGGCGCGACCCAGGCTGCGCGCCGTTCCATCGGGTTCACCAAGCAGGACCACAGCACGGACGCGATGGAGGTGATCCGCAAGGGCTTCACGCCGGAATTCCGCAATCGCCTCGATGCGGTGGTGCAGTTCCAGTCGCTGGGCTTCGAGCACATCCTGCGCGTGGTCGACAAGTTCATGATCGAGCTGGAGTCGCAGCTGCACGACAAGAACGTCTCGCTGTCGGCAACCCCGGCTGCGCGCGACTGGCTGGCCCAGCACGGCTTCGATCCGCAGATGGGCGCGCGTCCGATGTCGCGTGTCATCCAGGACAAGGTCAAGCGTCGCCTGGCCGACGAACTGCTGTTCGGCAAGCTGGCGAATGGCGGTCGTGTGTCGATCGACGTACAGGACGGCGAACTGATTGTCGAAACCTGGGCGGAGCCGGAGCGTCTGCTCACCGCGACGGTCGATTGACCGGCCCAGCGGACCGTGTCACGAAGAAGGCGCCCGAGGGCGCCTTCTTTTTTCGCACTGTGGGAGCGGCCCATCGCGCGCGAGCGCGCTCCCGCAAAGGTTCTTTCAGCGCGCGGATGCCTCGACCCACGCATCGACCCGGCGCTCGAGCAGATCCAGCGGCAACGCACCGCCACCGAGCACCGCATCGTGGAAGCCGCGCACATCGAAACGGTCGCCGAGGCGTTCTTCGGCGTTGCGGCGCAGTTCCTGGATGCGGATCATGCCGATCTTGTAGGCCGTCGCCTGACCCGGCCACGACAGGTAACGCTGCACTTCCGAGCGGACCGTCGCGTCCGGGAACCCGCTGTTGTCATTGAAGTAGTCGACCGCCTGCTGTTCGGTCCAGCCCTTGGCATGCATGCCCGTGTCGACGACCAGCCGGATCGCGCGCCACAGCTCGGAACTCAGCTGGCCGTAACGCGAGTAGGGATCGGCATAGGTGCCCGGAATTTCCTTGGCCTGCCACTCCGAATACAGGCCCCAGCCCTCCGAGTACGCGGTGGTCCGGTACTGGGTGCGGAACTGCGGCAGGCCGGTGAGTTCCTGCGCGATCGCGATCTGCATGTGATGGCCAGGCAGGCCTTCGTGATACGCGATGACTTCGAGTTCCGGCTTCGGCATCGCGTTCATGTCGGACAGATGCGCGTAGTAGATGCCGGGCCGGGCGCCGTCGGGACTGCTCGGAAAATAGTGCTGCGCAGCGCCGGGCTCTTCGCGGAAGGATTCCACGCGGCGCACGACCAGATCGGCCTTCGGCAGCAGGCCGTAGAACTGCGGCAGTTGCTGCTTGATGTTGTCGAGCAGGCGTGTGGATTCGTCGAGGTACGCCTGGCGGCCGGCATCGGTGTCCGGGAACTTGAACTGCGGGTCGGTGGCGATGAAGCGGAAGAAGGCCTGGAGATCGCCGTCGAAGCCGACCTCGTTCTTGATCGTATCCAGATCCCGATGGATGCGCGCGACGTCCTGCAAACCGATTTCATGGACCTGTTCGGGGGTCAGATCGGTGCTGGTATTGCGGCGCAGCTGGGAGGCGTAATACGCCTTGCCGTTGGACTGCGTGGTGCCGACGCCTGCGGGATTCTCCAACGCATTGCCGATGTCGCCCTCGTGCCACGCCATCACGCGCTGGTAGGCCGGGCCGATGGATTCCAGCAGCGCTGCGCGCGCCTGCGCCTTGAGCGCATCGGCTTTTGCGGCGTCGACCGTGCCGGCCTCGCGCAGCGCGTCGGCCTTCTTGACCAGGTCGGCCCACAGTGCGGTGTCGTCGCCATCGGTAAACGGCGCGCCGGTGATCACGTTGCGCGACTGGGTGATGACGCCGGTGTAAGCGAACTTCGGGCCGCGGATGCCGGCGTCCGCGCTGGCCCGCGCGTGTTCGAGCAGGGTGTCGAACATCGTCGGCAGCGCGCGCAGGCGCGCGATGTAAGCGAGGTAATCGGCTTCGCTGTCGACTTTGTGGAAATTGATCAGCAGCGTCGGCAGCATTGCCTGCGGACCCATCATCTGGGTGAAGGCATAGCCGTTACGGCGGTACTCGAACTGCTCTGCCTTGTCGCGCGCCTGCTGCGCCCAGAGCTCATAGGACAGCCTGCCTTCGAGATCGAGCGCATCGGCATCGAACATGCGCTCCATTTCGGCGACGCTCGCCCGCTGCCAGGTCAGCTGCTTCTCCATGGCCGCGTCGGACACATCATCGAGCTGGTCGTACAGCTCCTTGCGGCCGAGAAAGGTCAGTCCGATCGGACTGAAGCGCAGCGAGGTTTCGTACTGCTGGTCGAGCCAGGCATTGAGCCGCGCGGTCTCGGCCGCGGGTGGCGCCTGGGTCATCGCCGTCGGCGCGGCACTGGTGGCGGGCGCGGTCTGCGCATGGGCGGGCAGGGCGAACGCGAGCGCAAGGGCGAGCGCGGTCACGGCGGGCAGTCTGTGCATCGGAGGCATCCGTTCGGTCGTGAGGACCGAGCCTACCGCGCGGAAGGCCGCACCGGCATAGGACCGCCCCGATCCGGGTGCGGACGACGTGCCCGAAACGACGAAGGCGGCCCATGGCCGCCTTCGGTAGTGTGGTGCGCTCCCGCGATTACTTCATGCGGTAGGTGATGCGGCCCTTGGTCAGATCGTAGGGCGTCATTTCCACCTTGACCCGGTCGCCGGTCAGGATGCGGATGTAGTTCTTGCGCATACGTCCGGAGATGTGCGCAATGATTTCGTGGCCGTTCTCGAGCTTCACCCGGAACATGGTGTTCGGGAGGGTCTCGGAGACCGCGCCTTCGAACTCGATGACGTCGTCTTTCGCCATGCGTCTGGAATATCCGTAGTCAGGGATGCGGCGCACGGCTCGAATGATTTCGAGCTCGCGCCAGCAAAGCGGGGTATTGTCGCACGCGGCTGCGGGTGATGCAAAAAGGGGCTTGGCGGAACTCAGTCCGGCGCGCCCAGCGTGGCTGCCGGGATTGCACCGAACGCCCCGGTCCATGCGCCGGTGACCGGTGCCGGCGCTTCGGCCAGCGCGTCGACCGATTCGATGAACCGTCCACGCGGCCAGCTCGCGGCGCCCAGCGACGCCAGGTGCGGATTGCCGACCTGGGCGTCGATCAACGGCATGGCCCAGTGACGCATCTGCCGGGCGAGGCCGAACAGGGCCGCCTTGGACGCGCCGGTGCGGGCGCTGAACATGCTTTCGCCGAAGAACATCCGGCCGATCGATACGCCGTAGATGCCGCCGACGAGCGCATCACCATCGAACACTTCCACGCTGTGGGCGAAGCCTGCGGCGTGCAGCATGCTGTAGGCATCGCGCATGCCGGCGGTGATCCAGGTGCCGTCCTGCCCGGGGCGCGGCGCCTGCGCGCAGGCGGTCACCACATCGGCGAACGCGGTATCGGCGCGCAGCAGCCAGTCGCTGCTGCGCAAGGTGCGTGCAGACCGCCGGTTGGGGCGCAGCTCCGCGGTCTCGAACACCGTGCGCGGATCCGGCGACCACCACAGGATCGGCTGGCCTTCCGAGAACCACGGAAATACGCCGTGGCGGTAGGCGTTGCGCAGCCGTGGCACCGACAGATCGCCACCGAACGCGAGCAGGCCGTCGGGGCGGCGTAGCGCGCGCTCGACCGGCGGGAACGGTGCCTGCGGATCCGCGTCCAGCCTGGGCAGGTGCAGGCTCACGGCGTCGCAGGCTTGAACGGACTGCTGGCGGCGAGTGTCGCGGCGTATCCGCGGATCGACTGCGCCTCCTGCGCGCACCACGCGCGCAGCGCGCGCCGGAACTCGGGATCGGCGATCCAGTGGCGGCTGTGCACCAGCGTCGGCAGAAAACCGCGCGCGAGTTTGTGTTCGCCCTGCGCGCCCGGTTCGAAATGGCGCAGGCCCGTCCGCAGGCAGTAGTCGATGCCCTGGTAGTAGCAGGTTTCGAAATGCAGGCCGGGCAGGGTGGCGATCGCACCCCAGTAGCGCCCGTACAGCGTGTCGCCACCGCGCAGGCACAGCGCGCCGGCGACAGGTACGTCGCCAAGGTCGGCCAGCACCAGCACCAGCTGGCGCGGCATCGTCGCGGCAAGATGGCGCAGGAAGTCCAGCGTCAGCGCGGGCGAGTTGCCGTACTCGGCGAAGGTCTGCAGGTAGAAGCGGTACATCGTCGCGAGATCATCGTCGCTGGCCTCGTCGCCGTGCAGCACGCGGAATGTCACCCCGGCGCGCGCGACCTTGGCGCGTTCCTGGCGGATGTTCTTACGGTGCTTGTGGTCCATTGCGGCGAGGTAGTCGTCGAACGTCGACCAGTCACCGGGATTGCGCCAGTGGTACTGCACGTCGATCCGCGGCAGCCAGTCGGCATCGAATGCATCTGCCTCGGACTCGGTATGGAAATTGACATGGGCCGACGACCAACCGGCATCGCGCGTCGCGCGTTCGAGCGCGATGCGCAGTGCGGTTCGCGAGGTCGCCTCGCGTGCCAGCAGCCGCGGACCGGTCACCGGCGAGTAGGGGGAAGCGACCAGCAGCTTCGGAAAATAGTCGTGTCCGTACTGCGCGTAGGCATGCGCCCACGCATGGTCGAACACGAACTCGCCGTGGGAGTTGGTCTTGCGATAGGCCGGCGCTGCGGCGATCAGCATGTCGCCGTCCCACAGCGTCAGGTGATGCGGCGTCCAACCCCATTCGGCGCGCAGGCAGCCGTATTGCTCCAGTCCTGCGAGAAACGCATGACTGACGAAGGGATTGCCGTCGTGCAGGGCATCCCAGGCGGCCGCCGGCACGCCGGCAAGCGAGTCGAGAATACGAAAGCCTGCCGCGGAGCAGCCCATGTCGGCGCCGCTCCCGTCCACGCTCATCGGCGCAGATACCCGGCCAAGTCTCAACCCTGCTGGTCGAGGAAGCGTTCGGCGTCGAGCGCGGCCATGCAGCCGAAACCGGCCGAGGTGATCGCCTGGCGGTAGTGCTGGTCGGTCACGTCACCGGCGGCGAACACGCCCGGCACATTGGTCGAGGTCGCATTGCCGTCGATGCCTGAGCGGATCTCGAGGTAGCCGTTGTTCATGGCCAACTGGCCTTCGAACAGCGTGGTGTTGGGCGTGTGGCCGATCGCGACGAAGAAGCCGTGCACGGCGATCTCGCGGGTGCTGTCGTCCTGCACGGACTTCAGGCGCAGACCGGTCACGCCGGCGTCGTTGCCCAGCACCTCGTCGACGGTGTGGTGCCACACCGGCACGATCTTGCCGGCCTGGATCTTCGCGTTGAGCTTGTCCTGCATGATCTTCTCGGCGCGCAGCGTGTCGCGGCGATGGACCAGGTAGACGGTCCTGGCGATGTTCGACAGGTACAGCGCTTCCTCGACTGCGGTGTTGCCGCCGCCGACCACGGCCACGTCCTGGTCCTTGTAGAAGAAGCCGTCGCAGGTGGCGCAGGCGGACACGCCACGGCCCTTGAACGCCTCTTCCGACGGCAGGCCGAGATACTTCGCGGTCGCGCCGGTGGCGATGATGATCGCGTCGGCCGTGTATTCGCCGCTGTCGCCCTTGAGGCGGAACGGGCGCTGCGACAGGTCGGCGGTGTGGATGTGGTCGAAGATGGTTTCGGTGTCGAAACGTTCGGCATGCGCCTGCATGCGCGCCATCAGGTCCGGACCCATCAGGCCATGCGCGTCACCGGGCCAGTTGTCGACCTCGGTGGTGGTCATCAGCTGGCCGCCCATCTGCATGCCGGTGATGACGACCGGCTTGAGATTGGCGCGCGCGGCGTAGACGGCCGCGGTCCAGCCGGCGGGGCCGGAACCGAGGATCAGCAGGCGGAGGTGGCGGGGGCTGTTGGAGACGCTCATGTATACTCGCGGACTGCGGCGCTGCGGCCTGACGTGACGCATAGCTTGGCGGTGCGCCCCCTGCAAAACAAGGTTCGGCCGCGTCATCCGGCCGGAACGATCCATCCGTGACACGCCGCCGAAAGCGGCGTTTTTCGTGCGGGAGTCGGCGACATGCGTATCGGTATTCCGAGTGAGACCAAGACGCTCGAAGGGCGCGTGGCCCTGGTGCCCGAAGCGGCGGGCGATCTGGTCAACCGTGGCCATGACGTGTGGGTGCAGCAGGGCGCCGGCCTGAAGTCGGGCTTCAGCGACGAGGCCTACAGCCGCCTGGGCGTGAAGATCGCGCCCGATGCCGCGGGGCTTTACGAGAAGGGCGAACTGATCGTCAAGGTCAAGGAGCCGATCGACGGCGACCTCGCGCTGCTGCGCAAGGACCATCTGCTGTTCTGCTATCTGCATCTGGCGCCGCTCCCGGAACTGACGAAGCGTCTGCTCGACATCGGACTGACCGGTGTCGCGTTCGAGACCGTCGAGCTCGACAACGGCGAGTTGCCGCTGCTGGCGCCGATGTCGGTGATCGCCGGCAAGATCGCGGTGCAGGTCGGCACGCATTACCTGCACCAGCCGCTGGGCGGCAAGGGCAAGCTGCTCGGCGGCCTGCCGTCGACCGAGCGCGGCAAGGTCGTGGTGTTCGGCGCCGGTGTGGCCGGTGGTGCATCGGCGGCGCTGGCTGCGGCCGGCGGTGCCAACGTCGTGGTGTTCGAGAAGCGCCAGGACCGCATGGAACAGATGATGCGTCTGGGCAACAACGTGACCGCGCTGTATCCCTACGATGACGTGGTCGCCCGCGAGGTCGCTTCGGCGGATCTGGTGATCGGCGCGGTGCTGGTGACCGGCGCGGTCGCACCGCACGTGGTCACGCGCGGGATGATCGAATCGATGGAGGACGGCAGCGTGCTCGTCGACATCTCGATCGACCAGGGCGGCTGCTTCGAGACCTCGCGTCCGACGACGTGGAAAGAGCCGGTCTACGTGGAGGCGGGCGTCACCCACTTCTGCGTGACCAACATGCCCGGCGCCGTGCCGCAGACCTCGTCGCAGGCGATCTGCGCGGCGATCCTGCCGTGGGTCAACAAGCTGGCCTCGGGCCAGTGGCGCGACAACCCGGCGCTGGTCCGCGGCATCAACGTCGAAGGCGGCAAGCTCGTGCATCCTGCGCTGCAGGGCATGAAACTTTGACGTAAGATCAAAGGCCTGTATCGACTTTCTCAGGTAAAGACGCACGGTGGCACGCCCGCTTTCAGATCGACCCAAGCGCTCGCGCAACGCAGCCAAGGATGCCGCACCCGCCGCGTCCGTCAAGGCGGCGCCGAATCCGCGTCGCCAGCGTCTGGTCCGCGATATCGCGCTGATCCTGATCGCGCCGCTGCTGCTGTACCTGCTGGCCTGCCTGGTCACCCATTCGCATACCGATCCCAGCTGGTCGTCGCAGACCGGTGTGCTGCCGGGCGAGATCCGCAATGTCGGCGGGCCGGTCGGCGCCTGGATCGCCGATGTGCTGCTGCAGCTGTTCGGATTCATGGCGTATCCGTTGCCGCTGATCCTCGGTGCGATCGCCTGGATCGCGCTGTTCGGCATGGATCGCGACGGCGATGGCCGCGCGGATTTCGGGCCGGCCCTGCGTCTGGCGGGCATCGTCGGCTTCCTGATCACCGGCGCCGGTCTGCTGGCGCTGCGGTTCCCGAATCTGCTGAATTATCCGGCCGGCGGTGGCGGCATCCTCGGCCGACTGGTCGGTAACACCCTGAAAGCCGCATTCGGCGCGTTCGGCGGCAACCTGCTGCTGCTGGCGCTGTTCCTGGTGTCGGTGACGCTGGCGACCGGGCTGTCGTGGTTTGCGGTGATGGACCGCATCGGCGGCTGGGTCATGAAGCTGCCGGTGCTGTTCCGCCGCAGCAGCAAGCAGGCGACCGAATGGAAGGAAGCGCGCGAGCACCGCGAGGAGCGCACCGAAGCGCGCAAGATCGAGACTGAACTGCGGGCCAAGCGCGCGCCGGTGAAGATCGAAGCGCCGGTGGTACCGCCGGTGGTCGAGAAGAGCGAGCGCGCCAAGCGCGAGCAGCAGATCCCGATGTTCCACGGCGTCAACGCCGACGGCTCGGACCTGCCGCCGCTGTCGCTGCTCGACGATCCCAAGCCGCAGCCCAAGGGCTACGACGAGGACACGCTGGAAACGCTGTCGCGGCAGATCGAGTTCAAGCTCAAGGACTTCCGCATCGATGTCGAGGTCAAGGAGGCGCAGCCGGGTCCGGTGATCACGCGCTTCGAGATGGAGCCGGCGCCGGGCGTCAAGGTCAGCCAGATCAGTTCGCTGGACAAGGACATCGCCCGCGGCCTGTCGGTCAAGTCCGTGCGCGTGGTCGACGTGATTCCGGGCAAGTCGGTGATCGGCCTGGAAATTCCGAACGTGCGCCGGGAGATGATCTATCTCTCCGAGCTGCTGCGCTCCAAGGAATACGACAAGTCCGCGAGCCCGCTCACGCTCGCGCTGGGCAAGGGCATCAGCGGCCAGTCGGTGGTCGCCGATCTGGCGCGCATGCCGCACCTGCTGGTCGCCGGCACCACCGGCTCGGGCAAGTCGGTTGCGGTCAATTCGATGGTGTTGAGCCTGCTGTTCAAGGCCAGCCCGAAAGACCTGCGCATGCTGATGATCGACCCGAAGATGCTGGAGCTCAGCGTCTACGAGGGCATTCCGCATCTGCTGGCGCCGGTGGTCACCGACATGAAGGAGGCCGGCAACGGCCTGCGCTGGTGCGTGGCGGAGATGGAGCGCCGCTACAAGCTGATGAGCGCGGTGGGCGTGCGCAACCTGGCCGGCTTCAACAAGAAGGTCAAGGACGCGCAGGACGCCGGGCAGCCGCTGTCGGACCCGCTGTTCCGGCCGAACCCGGAATCGAGCGACGTCGCCGAACTGCTCGAGCCGCTGCCCTACATCGTCATCTTCATCGACGAGTTCGCCGACATGATGATGATCGTCGGCAAGAAGGTCGAAGAACTCATCGCGCGCCTGGCGCAGAAGGCGCGTGCGGCCGGCATCCATCTGATCCTGGCCACGCAACGGCCGTCGGTCGACGTCATCACCGGTCTGATCAAGGCCAACATCCCGACCCGCATCGCGTTCCAGGTCAGCTCCAAGATCGACTCGCGCACCATCCTCGACCAGTCCGGCGCGGAAACGCTGCTCGGCAACGGCGACATGCTGTATCTGCCGCCGGGCACGGCGATGCCCGAGCGCGTGCACGGTGCGTTCGTGTCGGACGAGGAAGTGCACCGCGTCGTCGAACACCTCAAGCAGAGCGGCCAGGCCGACTACATCGCCGGCGTGCTCGACGAGGTGCAGACGATGGGCGACGGCACCGTCATCGGGGCCACCGGCCTGCCGGAAGCCAGCAGCGGTGGTGGCGACGAAAGCGATCCGCTGTACGACGAGGCGGTGAAGATCGTCACCGAGACGCGCCGTGCATCGATCTCCGGCGTGCAGCGACGGCTCAAGATCGGCTACAACCGCGCTGCGCGTCTGGTCGAGGCGATGGAAGCGGCCGGCGTGGTCACGCCGCCCGAGCACAACGGCGACCGCAGCGTGCTCGCGCCGCCACCGCCGCCGCGCTGATCGATCGATTGGCGAGGGCCGGTCCGTCATGAATCGCCGATGCACGACGTCGGTACCGAAGCGCGCTGTCGTTTCCGCATTCAGGCAGCGATTCGCACACTCCGAACCCACGACCCGACGCACCACGAGGCTTTTCCGATGCGCACGATGCTCCGCAACTCCCGCTGGTTCGCCGCGACCGCCGTGCTGCTGGTGGCGGGTGTCGCCCAGGCTTCCGGCGCGCGCGCCCAGCTCGACACCTTCACCCGCGGCCTGACCGGTCTGGAAGCCCAGTTCACCCAGCAGGTCGCCGATGGCAACGGCCGGGTCAAGGAAAGTTCGAGCGGCACGCTGGCGCTGTCTGCGCCGCGTCTGTTCCGCTGGGAGTACGTGAAGCCGTATCCGCAGCTGATCGTCGCCGACGGTCGCACCGTATGGGTTTACGACCCCGACCTGCAGCAGGTCACGCGTCGCTCGCAGGGCAGCGAGGAGCAGGACAGTCCGCTGGCCGCGCTGATCGACCCGTCGAAGCTCGACCGCGATTTCAGCGTCGCCGAGGCCGACAGCGCCGGTGGTCTGGCTTGGCTGGAACTGCGCCCCAAGAGCAGCGAGAACGCCGCCTTTGAACGCGCACGTATCGGCTTCGGCAGCGACGGTACGCCGGCGCGCATGGAAATCCACGACACGCTGGGCCAGCAGACGACCATCGGTTTCAGTGGCTGGAAGCGCAATCCCACGTTCGCCGCCGACACGTTCCGCTATACGCCGCCGGCGGGTGTGGATGTGGTGGGTGAGGAGTAAGCGGACTCGAGTTCCGCTCGCGTACTGCATTGCCCGCGAATAAGAGTCGACCGTCGCCCCAGCGAACGCTGGGGCCCATCTTGATCTTGCTTTGCCGCGAAAATGGATCCCAGCTTGACCAGACATGCGTCTGTTGAAAGCCGCTGGGATGACGGTCGATTGGCGATCGCCTCTTACCGTTCTTGTGTGATGCTGACTCAGATCTCTTTCTGCCCGACCTGCCGGATCGGCGTGAATTCCGGCAACACCAGCCGGTAATCGAACGGCGAATTCCGCCCGTCGCGCCCGCCACCCTGCGAAGGCGCGACATCGACGGTCCCGCATGTCTCACCGCAGGCCCAGTACGCGCCGCGCGCGGCTGTGAGGTTGACCGAGTACGGCGACAGATCCTGCAACAGCGCGGTCATCGGCTGCTCCGGAAACCCCTCAGGTGCATTGGCCGGACGCGATCGCATCGCATGCACGTTGCCGGTAACGACCACGATCCGACCACGCGCAAACGCGTCATGCGCGCGCCGCAACACGTACGCCATCGCCGCTTCGCAGTTGCCGCGTTCGTAGCAGCGGATGTCGCGCGGATCGAAGGGCAGGATCGCGACGTCACGGCCCGATGTCTTCAGCCGGCCGATGCGGCGGACCAGCGCGAGGACATCCTCGCTGCGACGACCATCGTTGTCGGCCGCCGGCACCTGCCACCATCGGCGCTGCCGCAGACGCTCGATCGTCGCGTCACTGCCGCCATCGGTCACCGCATCGCGCAGGGCGTCGTGTTCGCCGGCAGGAATCTCCAGCGCCAAGAGCAGCGGGGCGTCCGCGCTCCAGCGTTCGACGAGATCGCCGGTCAGCATCGGGATCTCGCGGGTGCCGTGCATCTCGCCGAGCACGACCAGACGGTGTCCGTCTGCTTCCTGCGTCAGCGTGTCGACCGCATCCCGGCGCCAGTCGGCGGCCGCCGTTGTCGACAGCGCACACAGTCCGGTGCCGAGTGCGAGTCGCTGGAGATGCCTCTTCGCGCTTGTGATCACGTCCCGGTGGCGCAATATCGTCATGTCGCACTCCTTGCAATCCAGTCTCCGCAGGTTAACGCGTGTCCCGATCCCACCCATCCCGTGCCGACACCGGCGACCTGCTGCAGGTCGACCGCAGCGCCATGCGTCCGCTGGCCGAGCGCATGCGCCCGGCGACGCTCGACGAAATGGTCGGGCAGCGCCGTCTGCTGACCGAAGGCACTGCGCTGCGCATGGCGGTGGAGGCCGGCAAGATCCATTCGATGGTGCTGTGGGGGCCGCCGGGCTGTGGCAAGACCACGCTGGCGCTGCTGCTGGCGCATTACGCGGACGCGGAGTTCAAGGCGATCTCGGCGGTGCTGTCGGGTCTGCCCGAAGTACGACAGGTGCTGGCCGAAGCCGCGCACCGTTTCGATGGCGGACGTCGCACGGTGCTGTTCGTCGACGAGGTGCACCGCTTCAACAAGACCCAGCAGGACGCGTTCCTGCCGCACATCGAACGCGGCACGATCGTGTTCGTCGGCGCGACCACCGAGAACCCCTCGTTCGAACTCAATTCCGCGCTGCTGTCGCGTTGCCGCGTGCACGTGATGGAGTCGGTATCGCCCGACGACATCCTCGAATCGCTGCACCGTGCGCTGGCCGATGCGCAGCGCGGACTGGGCGATCGCGGGCTGCGCATCGCCGACGACCTGTTGCGGCTGATCGCGGTGGCCGCCGACGGCGACGTGCGCCGTGCACTGACCCTGCTGGAGATCGCCGCCGAACTGGCGGGCGAGGGCGGTGAAGTCACCGGCAGTACGATCGAACAGGTGCTAGCCGACCGCACGCGCCGGTTCGACAAGGGCGGCGAGCAGTTCTACGACCAGATCTCGGCGCTGCACAAATGCGTGCGCAGTTCGAATCCCGATGCCGCGCTGTACTGGCTGACGCGCATGCTCGATGGCGGCTGCGACCCCGGCTATCTCGCCCGGCGCATGACGCGCATGGCGGTGGAAGACGTCGGTCTGGCCGATCCGCGTGCGCTGCAGATGTCCATCGATGCCTGGGAGACGTACGACCGTCTCGGCAGTCCCGAGGGCGAACTCGCGCTCGCGCAGCTGGTGATCTATCTGGCCAGCACCGCGAAATCCAATGCCGGCTACATGGCCTTCAACCAGGCCAAGCGCGACGTGCGCGAATACGGCACGCAGGACGTGCCGATGCATTTCCGCAATGCACCGACCAGGCTGATGAAGGAACTCGGCTACGGCACTGGTTACCAATACGACCACGACACCGAGGGCGGTATCGCGCTCGACCAGACCGCGTTTCCGGATGCGATGGGCGAGCGGATCTATTACCAGCCGGTTGCGCGTGGCATGGAGATCAAGCTCAAGGACAAGCTCGACGCCCTGCGCGCCGCACGCGCGGAAGCAATCCGCAAGGCCCGCGAGGCCGGCGACGACTGATCGCCTGCGGATTTCCTGACGATCCCTGCGGGCCGCGACCGAAGGCGCGCGGGCGTTCCCACGATGGTGCAAGCCGGGGCTCGCGCACAGGGTCGTAGACGGTTCTTCCATGGAGGGAATGCCGATGCGGATCTGCACCACTGTCCTGCTGCTCGTCGCATGGCCGGTCGCCGCGCAGTCGGTGCACAAATGCGCCGATGGTCGTGGCGGCCACAGCTATCAATCGCAACCCTGCGCCGATGGCGAGGCGCTGCGGACGTGGAACGCCGAGGTGCAGGACGCGCCCACGACGACGGCACCCCGACGCCCCGCGAAACCGCCGACGCAGCGTCGTGCGGCCACATCGACGCGGGATCGTCCAACACGTGCAACAACGCCCAGGCGCGACGACCAGCACGCGCGATGTCTGGCCGCACGGGCCGGTCGCGAAGACGCATTACGCAAGCTCGGCACCCGGCGCCGTTATGACGACATCCGCCGCCTCAACGAACGCGTCTCGGCGGTCTGCAACCACCGTGGTCGCCAGTGAGGCGACAGCCAGACGGTCAGGGATTGCAGGGCCGGCTGGTCCCTTCCCAGCCGTTCGGCAGGCGACGGATGACCTGACCGCCGGCGCAGCGCTCGCCGGCTTCCAGCGGCGTCGAACGATAGGCCACCCGCTTCGGCGCAGCGGCCGCGATGATGGCCGGCTTCGGGTATTCGTAGATCACGCGCTCGGGCGAGGGCAGATGACCGAACTGACCGGAGAACCCCGCGGCATCATCGTCGCTGCGGCTGGCGTGCAGCCAGGCCGCGTTGGACGCGACCAGCAAGGCCAGCAGCACGACCGCCATCGCCTGCCAGGTCGAACGCCGCCAGCGGGCGGGGAACAGGAACACGTTGCGTCGCCGATCCACGATGCGCTCCAGAGTCCAGACAGACTGGATTCGATGCTAGGCGCGCGATGCAGGGCGGACCACTAGGGACAACCCTGTAAGCGTTTTCCGGGGCATCCATTTCCGATCCGTGGCCCCCACGGCAACACGCGCCTGCGTGAACCGGTCAGGCGCGCCGCGGCAACCGCCGCGAACTCGGCAAACAGGCGTGGAAGACCGGTCCTGGAACCGATGGCGCATCGCCCCCCAAGGGTGTACAAATGTACACCATGACTGATCTGTCCCCCCAGCGTGCCGCCGTCCTCGAATTCCTGCGCGAGCGCATCGCCGCCGGGGCGCCGCCCAGCCTGGCCGAGATCGCCGCGGCCTTCGGTTTCGCCTCGCGCAATGCCGCGCAGAAGCATGTGCAGGCGCTGATCTCGGCCGGACTGGTGGAACTGCAGGCCGGGCAGAAACGTGGGCTGCGGCTGCCGGGGCAGGGCGAACGCATGGCGGCGTTGCCGGTGCTCGGGCGCGTGGCGGCAGGCATGCCGATCGGTCCGGACACGGGCAGCGATCGTGTGTTGTGGCTGGACCGCAGCCTGTTCTCGCTGCGACCGGACTACCTGCTGCGGGTCGAGGGCGACTCGATGACCGACGACGGCATTCTCGAGGGCGATCTCGTCGGCGTGCACCGCAGCCGTGATGCGCGCGATGGCCAGACCGTCGTCGCGCGGCTGGACGATGCCATCACCATCAAGCGGCTCGAATACCGCGAAGGCGGCGTGCGTCTGCTGCCACGCAACCCCGCGCATGCGCCGATCGTGGTCGCCGCCGATGCCGACTTCGCGATCGAAGGCCTGTACTGCGGCCTGGTGCGGCAGGGCTGAGATGGCGCCCGCTCTCCAGTCTTTGGATGCGCTGCTCGCCGCACGCACGGTGTGGTCGGCCGGCCGCGGCACGCGTTGCGCCGACATCGGCCAGCCGACCGGACATGCCGCGCTCGATGCCGCGCTGCCGGGCGGTGGCTGGCCGCCGCGTGCATTGACCGAACTGCTGCTGCCGGCCGATGGCGTGGGCGAAATCTCGTTGCTGTTTCCGGCGCTGTCGCGCATCACCGCCGCCGGTGGGCGCGTGGTGCTGGTCGCGCCGCCATGCATTCCGTATGCACCGGCGTGGCAGGCGGCGGGCGTGCGGCTGGACGCGCTGGATGTCGTGGAGGCGTCGCCGACCGATGCGCTGTGGGCCTTCGAGCAATGCCTGCGCAGCGGTGCCTGCGCGGCAGTGCTGGGCTGGCCGGAGACCGGCGATGCGCGCTTGATGCGACGCTTGCAGGTCGCCGCCGACAGCGGTGATTGCCACGCCTTCGCATTGCGCGACCGGCGCCACGCAGCCAATGCATCGCCGGCGGCGTTGCGGCTGGAATATCTGCCCGAGGTGCAGGCCTGGCAGGTGCGCAAATGCCGTGGCGGGCAGGTGCCGTCGCAACCGCTGCGATTGGCGAGCTGAATGATCCTGCGATGCTCTGGGCCTGTCTTCTCCTGCCGCAACTGGCGCTCGACGCCGTTCTCCGTCGTCTGCCCGATCCCGAGGCACCGTTCGCGCTGGTCGAAGGGCCTGCGCAGCTGCGCACGCTGCACAGCGTCAACGACGCGGCCGGTGCGCACGGACTGAAGGCCGGCATGCGGCTGTCGGCGGCGCATGCGTTGCTGGCCGACCTGCGCACGCAATCGCATGACCCGCTGGCCGAATCGACGGCGCAGCGTTTGCTGGCTGCATGGGCGTATCGCCACAGTTCGCTGGTGAGCCAGCAGTGGTCGCGCGCGATCGTGCTCGAAGTGCAGGCGAGCTTCCGCCTGTTCGGGCCGTGGTCGCAGTTCGAACGTAGGCTGCGCGAGGAACTGTCGGCGCTGGGCTTCGCGCATCGCATCGCGCTCGCGCCGTCGCCGACCGCCGCGCGGGTGCTGGTGGGTCTGCGCGATGGATTCGCGGTCACCGGCGCTGCGGAACTGTCGGCGCTGCTGGATCGCACACCGGTGCGCCGCGCCGCGCTGCCCGACGATGCCGGAGAGCGCCTCTACCGCATGGGCGTGCGCACGCTCGGCGCCTTGCGTGAACTGCCGGGCGCGGGCGTGCAGCGCCGTTTCGGTGCGGATGTGCTGGCGCACGTGCGCAGGTTGTATGGCGAGAGCGATGATCCCGTCGCCTGCTACACGCCGCCCGACCGTTTCGACATGCGCGTCGAGCTGGACTACGAAGTGGAAGCGCATCCGCCGCTGCTGTTTCCGCTGCGGCGTCTGATCAATGATCTGTGCACCTATCTGTCGGCCCGCGATGGCGGCGTGCAGCGTTTCGTGATCGGGCTGGAACACGAAGAGGGCAGTACCGACGTCGAGGTCGGCCTGCTCGCGCCCGAACGCACGTCGACGATGCTGTTCGAACTCGCGCGCAACCGGCTCGAACGCACCGAAATCGCCAGGCCCGTCGTCGCGATGCGCCTGCTCGCGCGCGAACTGCCACCATTCGTGCCGGCGGCGCGTGATCTGTTCGATACGCGGCCGCAGCAGGCGCTCGACTGGCCGCATCTGCGCGAACGTCTGCGCGCACGGCTCGGCGACGATGCGGTCTATCGCGTGACACCGGCCGGCGATCCGCGTCCCGAACGCGCATGGGCGCGTCGCATCGGCGATGGCGGCGGCGCGATTCCGGATGCACCCGCGCGTCCGCCGCGTCCGGCCTGGCTGCTGCCACAACCGGTACCGCTGCACGACGCCGGACTGCGCATCGTGTCCGGGCCGGAGCGTCTGGAAAGCGGCTGGTGGGACGACGCCGACGCACGTCGCGATTACTACGTCGTCGAGACGCGCGCCGGCCAGCGCGGCTGGGCTTTCGTGCCGCCGGGGCGGTATGAGGGCTGGATGCTGCACGGCTGGTTCGCATGAGCTGGGACGATGCGATCGACGGCGTCGACCGCGACACGCCGGGCAGTCATGTGCCGCGTGCGCTGCGCGTTGCCGGACGCCTGCGCGCGGCCGCGAACGACGACGTCGCCCACGACGCCAGCGAAAATCTGCCTGCGTACGCCGAGCTGCACTGCCTGTCGGATTTCTCGTTCCTGCGTGGCGCGTCGGATGCGGAGCAACTCTTCGCACGCGCCGCGCAGTGTGGCTATGACGCACTCGCGATCACCGACGAATGCTCGCTCGCCGGCATCGTGCGTGGACTCGAGGCCAGCAGGGCAACCGGCCTGAAACTGATCGTCGGCAGCGAGTTCCAGCTGACCGACGGCACGCGCTTCGTGTTGCTGGTCGAAACCCGTGCCGGTTATACGCAACTGTGCACGCTGATCACCCGCGGTCGTCGCGCCGGTACCAAGGGCCGCTATCGTTTGTCGCGTGGCGATATCGAGGCTGAGTTCCAAGGGCAGGTAGCAGGTGTGTTCGCGCTGTGGCTGCCGGGCCCTTCGCCCGAAGCAGAAGAGGGTGCCTGGCTCCGGTCGGTCTTCTGCGACCGTGCGCATCTGGCAGTGGAGCTGCATCGGGAACGCGACGACACCGAGCGGCTCGCGGCGTTGCTGTCACTGTCGCGCACGCTCGATATTCCCGCTGTGGCCAGCGGTGATGTGCACATGGCGACGCGACGCGAACGCATCCTGCAGGACACGCTCACCGCAATCCGTCACACCACGCCGATCGCCGACTGTGGCGAACACCTGTTCCGCAACGGGGAGCGGCACCTGCGGACGCGACGGGCACTCGGGAATATCTATCCGGGGCATCTGCTCCAGGCGAGCGTGGATCTGGCCGCACGCTGCGTCTTCGATCTCGATGCGGGACTGGGATATCGATATCCGGTCGAGTTGATTCCGGAAGGACATACGCCGGCAAGCTGGCTGCGCAAGCTCGTGGAAGAAGGCATTCGAGACAAATGGGATGCACACGGACGCGTGATCAGTCCGAAAGTGCGTGCGGACATCGAGCAGGAACTGGCGTTGATCGCCGAGCTCGGCTACGAAGCCTTCTTCCTCACGGTGCAGGACGTGGTTCAGTTTGCGCGTTCTCAGGGGATCCTCTGTCAGGGACGAGGATCGTCGGCAAACTCGGCCGTGTGTTTTGCCCTGGGGATCACCGCTGTCGATCCCGACGAGAACAGACTGCTCATCTCTCGATTCCTGTCGAAGGCACGCAACGAGCCTCCGGACATCGACGTCGACTTCGAACACGAGCGGCGCGAGGAAGTCATCCAGTACGTCTATGCCAAGTACGGCCGGAAACGCGCCGCGCTGGCGGCAACCGTGATCCGCTATCGCGGCAAGAGCGCCGTGCGTGATGTGGCCAAGGCATTCGGGCTGCCACCGGACCAGATCGCTCTGCTCGCCAACTGCTATGGCTGGGGCAATGGCGAAACCCCGATGGAACAACGCATCACCGAAGCTGGATTCGATCTGGAGAATCCATTGATCGTGAAGATCCTTGTCCTGACCGGGATGCTGCGCAACCATCCGCGGCATCTGTCGCAGCATGTCGGCGGCTTCGTGATTTCCGACGCTCCGCTGTCACAGCTGGTGCCGATCGAGAATGCCGCCATGGACGATCGCACGATCATCCAGTGGGACAAGGATGATCTGGAAACGATGCGGTTGCTGAAGGTCGATTGTCTCGCACTGGGCATGCTGACCTGCATCCAGAAAACCCTGGCGCTGGTCAAAGGCCATCGCGGTCGTGATTACACGATCGCAACGCTTCCCAACGAGGATGCGGATACCTACGATCTGATCCAGGTCGCCGATACCGTGGGTGTCTTCCAGATCGAATCGCGGGCGCAGATGGCAATGCTGCCCCGATTGAAGCCCGCCACGTTCTACGACCTCGTCATTGAAGTCGCGATCGTGCGGCCGGGTCCGATCCAGGGCGACATGGTGCATCCGTATCTGCGGCGCCGGCAGGGGCACGAGCAGGTGACGTATCCGTCCGAAGGGGTGGAGCAGATCCTCGGAAAGACCCTGGGGATTCCCCTGTTCCAGGAACAGGTCATGGAGCTGGTGATCCATGCCGGCTACGACGCAGACGAAGCGGATGGTCTGCGTCGTTCGATGGCGGCCTGGCGTCGCGGCGGCGACATGGAGCCGCATCGCATGCGCATCCGCAGGCTGATGGAAGGCAAAGGCTACGCGTCGGCGTTCATCGACCAGATCTTCGAACAGATCAAGGGTTTCGGCTCCTACGGATTCCCGCAGAGCCACGCCGCCTCGTTCGCGAAACTGGTCTATGCCAGCTGTTGGCTCAAGCGGCATGAGCCGGCGGCCTTCGCCTGCGGCCTGCTCAACGCACAGCCGATGGGGTTCTACTCGCCAAGCCAGATCGTGCAGGACGCGCGTCGTGGCAGCCTGCATCGTGAGGCGGTGACGGTGTTGCCGGTGGACGTGATGCACAGCGATCGCGACTGCACGCTGGTCGGCGGACGTCCGTGGCGCAGCGACGTCGATCACGGCACGCAGCCCGACATCCGGCTCGGCCTGCGTCTGGTTGCCGGATTGTCGAAAGACATGGCCGACGCCATCGTCGCTGCACGCGCGCGTCGTCCGTTTTCCAGCGTCCAGGACCTGTGCCTGCGCGCCAGCCTCGACGAGAAAGCACGCAGCGTACTCGCCGAATCCGGCGCGCTCATCTCACTGGCCGGTCATCGCAACGCGGCGCGCTGGGCGGTCTCTGGCATCGAGCGGCAACGGCCGCTGCTGCCGGGCAGTCCCGACGAAGACACGGTCGAACTGCCGATGCCGCGTGCGGGCGAGGACATCCTGTCGGACTACCGCAGCACCGGCCTGACGCTCGGCCAGCATCCGATGGCGTTGTTGCGTGCACAGATGCGTGAGCGCCGGATCATCGGCTTGCGCGATCTGCAGCAGCGCCGGCACGGCAGTGGTGTGCACGTCGCCGGCCTCGTCACCCAGCGCCAGCGACCGGGAACGGCCAAGGGCACGATCTTCGTCACGCTGGAAGACGAGACCGGGATGATCAACGTCATCGTCTGGCCCCACCTCGCGTTGCGGCGTCGTCGCGCACTGCTGGAATCGCGGCTGCTCGCGGTGCGCGGTCGCTGGGAGCGCGTAGACGGCGTCGCGCATCTGATCGCCGGCGATCTGCAGGACCTCAGCGGCATGCTTGGCGGCATGCAGCTGCCGTCGCGGGATTTCCACTGAAGCTCACGTCCGGGATTGGTCTCCAATTTGTTATGTTGTAACTTGCGCGGCCATCTTCGCGCCACACGTCACAGGATTCCGATGTCGCTGTATCACCGGATCGCCGAACTCCAGGGCGATCGCCCCTGGGGCGCCATGCTCGATGCCGGCACCGGCCGCAACTCGATGCGCTGGTTGTTGTCGCTGGCGACCGAACGCTGGACCGCGGTCACCGGCGCGACATCGATGGCGCGGCAGACCGGAACCGAAATCGGGACGCGCAAACGCGATGTCGATCGTCTGGTCGTCGGCAACTGGCTCGATCCTGCGCTGCTCGCCGGCGAGCGCTACGACACCGTGCTCGCCGACTACCTGCTCGGCGCGATCGAAGGTTTCGCGCCGTACTGGCAGGATCAGTTGTTCGCGCGCCTGCGCAATCTGGTCGCGCCCGGCGGTCGACTGTACGTCGTCGGTCTCGAACCCTATGTGCCCCGGATCCCCGACGCGCTCGATGCGGCCGGCAGTCTGGTCACGCGCATCGGGCGCCTGCGCGATGCCTGCCTGCTGCTGGCCGGCGATCGCCCGTATCGCGAGTACCCGGCAGACTGGACGCTGCGCCAGATCGAACGCGCGGGCCTCCGTGTGGTGCATGCCGAACAGGTCCCGATCCGCTTCGGCGAGCGCTTCGTCGACGGTCAGCTCGACATGTGCGCCCGCGTGCTCGAGCGTGTGTCGGATCGCCAGCTCGCTGCCGCGATGCATGCGCATGCCCAGGCACTGCGGATGGAGGCGCATCTGCGGATTGCCGAGGACGGCGGTCTGCGGACCGGCTACGACTACGTGATCGCGGCCGAGCCTGCATGACATGGCGGGTTGCGGCGGCACCTGCGTTGGAGGACTTCAGCGCAGCGCGGCATCGAAGGTGATGCGCGTGGAAGTCCAGCCTGCACGCGAGGCAGACCGGTCGTGCATGCCCGGCAGCCAGAGTCGACATCGTGCTGCTCAGTGCCTGCGCCCCTTGGCCAGCGGCAGCAGCGCGGTCGCGAAGCCGAGCAGGGGCAGGAAGGCGGTGACCTGATAGACCCAGACGATGCCGCGTGCATCGGCGAGCTGACCGAGTGCGGCGGCGCCGATGCCGCCGATGCCGAACATCAGCCCGAACATCAGGCCCGAGACCATGCCCACACGTCCGGGCACGGCTTCCTGCGCGTACACGACAAGCGCGGCGAACGCCGACGACATCACCAGACCGATGATCACCGCGAGTACGGCCGTCATCGCCAGACCGACGTGGGGGAGGGCGAGCGCGAACGGCGCGACGCCGAGGAAGGAAATCCAGATCACCGCCTTGCGGCCGATGCGATCGCCGATCGGTCCGCCGGCGAACGTGCCCAACGCAATCGCGCCCAGGAACAGGAACAGGTACACCTGACTCTGCTGCACGCTCACGTCGAAGCGCTGGATCAGATAGAACGTGAAGTAGTTGGTGAACGAGGCGATGTAGACGAACTTCGCGAACATCAGCACCGACACCACCACGATCGCCTGCACGATCCTGCCGCGCGGCAATCCGGTGCCGCGGGTGACCGCAAGACGCGTCAACCGCGCCTGTCCATGCAGCACCGTCCATTTCGTCAGCCGCAACAGTACGAACACGGCGAGCGCTGCGACCAGCAGGAACCACGCGATGGCGGACTGGCCGTGCGGAATCACGATCGCCGCGGCCAGCAACGGACCGATCGCCGAGCCGGTATTGCCGCCGACCTGGAACGTCGATTGCGCCGTGCCGAAGCGTCCACCCGAGCCCATCCGCGCCACCCGCGAGGCTTCGGGATGGAAGGTCGCCGAGCCCACCCCGACGATCGCCGCGGCCACCAGCAGCATCGAATAGCTGTGCGCCATCGCCAGCACCGCAATGCCCACGAACGTCACCGCCATGCCGGCCGGCAACAGCCAGGGCAAGGGATGCTTGTCGGTATACAGACCGATCCACGGCTGCAGCAGCGACGCAGTGATCTGGTAGACCAGCGCGATCAGGCCGATCTGTCCGAAGTCCAGGTCGAAATCGCCCTTGAGCATCGGGAAGATCGCCGGCAGCATCGCCTGGATCAGATCGTTGAGCAGATGCGCGAACGCCGCCGCGCCGACGACACGGATCGCGAAACCCTGGGGCGGGGTGGAGAGATCGTCGGTCGGGGCGGCGGTGGCTTCGGAGACGTATGCGGAATCGGACATCAGGGGTTCGCGTTCCGGCGTCGCAGCAGCGATTGCGTCGGATGCACGGGTCGTATGGGGGGCTGCAGATTAGAGCGTCATGCCGCGCGCGTCCTGCGCAGGAACGGCACGGTCTGTCGCGTTTCGAACCCGGGATGCAGTGATCGCGACCGGATCGATCGCGTCTACGACACCTACCGGGAGATCGAGGTCTGCCCAACACGTCCGCGAACGCTCCAGGGCTGTCGCGGCGCTACGGCAGTCCGCAGAACGCAGATGCAGATGCAGATGGCAGCTACAGATCGGATTCGCTGTACGGCGTCGTGACCACCGCATCCAACGGGCACCGGCGCTACCGGAACATCGAGTCGCTCACCGGCGATGCGAGGCGGCGCTCGGCGCATTGCAATCACGCGCGCGGTCCGGATCGGTGACACGCGCAGCTGCAAGAGAGGGAGGCTTTGCAATCAGGAATGATTAGGGACGTTGATCCGGGGGAGGAATGCGCAGCTTCCGATTCAAAGCGGACGTGGTGCGCCCTCATGCATCAGAGTCGAGGTAAGCCTGAATCGATCAGTGTCCCACCCGCAACCGAGTTCATTCGTAGCCGATAGCGGATCCCGAGCGCGTCTATCTCTACAGGCTCTGGTTTCGGAATGGGCGTGCTCAGGTCTGATTCGACATCTGCCGTAGTCGCTGCAGGAAGGGGATTTCGCGACAGTTTCGTTCCAGCGCCCACAACATCTGGAACGAATCGGTTCCCGCCTGCTCCAGCAATTCGACGGACGCCTTTTCCATAACGACGAGCGCCTCCCTGATACGGATCACCTCACTTCGCCCTTTCTTCGTCAGGGCCACCAGAGTCCTACGCCGATCGTCGGGGTCGTCGCGGGATTTCACCAGCGACAGACGGGTTAGTTCCTTGATCCAGACAATCACGAGCGGATGCGACTGCCGCAGTAGCCCCGCGAGTTCCGTCACCCCCAGCGGGCCATGCTCATCCAATGCCAAGAGCGTGGATATCGTACGCGGCGGCGCCACAACCCCCACCGTTGGATACCAATCAGCCGCACCCTGCACCAGCTCGTCGGCGAGTCGGCGTAAAAGGTGCGCCAGGAATGCTGGCCCTTGCTGCTGAATGAAGTCAGTCATGACTTGCTCCTTCCTCGGGTTGACGCCCGTGACAATCAACGTCAACATTTACGTAAATGATAACCCAATCAGGGCGTCTATGCGCAAGTTCTCACTCGCTGCATCCTTGGTCCTCGCCACGTTCCGTGTCGCCGCTACGGTAGGCGAACCAGAAGTTTCCATTCCGCAAGCCTTCTCCTGCCTCACAGGCAGTTATCGAATGGCAGACGGCAGCACGCTCGATATCGCTCCGGCAGCGTCCGGCGCGCACCGATGGCGGCGTCCGGATGGCCAAACCGGGGCGCTGGTGCGGCAAGGCGATGGCGAGTGGATCAGCACGCTCGGCTGGACAGAGCGCCCGGATGGCCACCGACTGACCGTGCCGAACTGCAATCAAGGTGAGATACGTTTCGATAACGTTGCGGGTCAGCGCGAATCACTCGTTCAAATCGACACCCGCTTCCAAGGAAGCGGCGTCACGCTGAGTGGGCGATTGACCCTGCCGCCTGGTGAGGGAAGGGTACCTGTCGTCGTCCTTGTCCACGGCGCCGAACGCTCTTCGGCGATCGACACCTATTCGCTTCAACGCGAATTTGCCAGTCAAGGCATCGGAGTCTTCGCATACGACAAACGGGGGACTGGCCGCTCACAGGGCCGCTACACGCAGGACTACCTCACCCTCGCCACCGACGCCATCCATGCCATGCAAGAGGCGAAGCGCCTTGCCGGTAGACGAACCGGGCGCATCGGATACCAGGGCGGCAGTCAGGGCGGATGGGTGGCACCGCTGGCAGCAAGAATCGAGCCGGTGGACTTCGTCATCGTCAGCTTCGGTCTTGCGGTATCGCCGCTTGACGAAGATCGGGAAGCAATCGCCTTTGACATGACGCGTGCCGGCTTCGGCCATGACGCACAGCGCAAAGCGGACGAAATCGCCAGCGCGACAGCCGCCATCATCGAGAGCAACTTCACGGAAGGGTTCGACACACTCGATGCGCTGAAGGAAAAGTACGGGAAAGAACCATGGTTTCCGTTCGTGCGAGGCAATTTCACTTCGTATCTGCTTTCTACTCCAGAGACTGTAGTGCGGCGCGATTTCCCGGCGCTCCTTGAGGGCGTACCGGCGCACTACGATCCAATGCCCGTGTTGGCCAATCTTGATGTACCGCAACTGTGGATCTTCGGCGGGCAGGATCGTGACGCCCCACCTTTCGAGACGTTGCGACGCCTGGAAGGATTGAAGCGAGCGACTCGCCCGATCGCCACGGCGGTGTTCCCGCAAGCAGACCATGGCATGTACGAGTTCGAGCTTGATGCGCGAGGAGAGCGGGTATCCACCCGTCAGCCCAAGGGGTATCTGCGGATGATGGTTGAATTCATCAAATCGGGCCGCTTCGATGGTCTCGAGAGCAATTGAACAGGAGAGGGAGATGAACCTGAGCAAGTTCGTCAGACAAGCGCATCGCTGGGTATCGATTGCCTTCACCGCGACGGTTATCGCGAACATCATCCTTGTCGCTATCGGGAAGCCAGTAGAGTGGCTCTACATGCTGCCGCTAGCTCCGCTCCTGCTGCTGATTCCGACAGGCCTCTATATGTTCTTCTTGCCCTATATACGAAGGCCACAAACCGAGAAAACTGCATCGGACGAAAGTTGAAGATGAAGATGACGAAGCCCACCGGTCGGACGCTAGCGGGGCATCCGGGGAGCAGCTCGAGCAACATGACTGCTTCAGCCACGACGACCCAAGGGGCAGGAGAAGAGGTCGTCCTCCTGTCCGGCGGAAATCCACAGATCGCCAAGGGATACGGTGACGAACGCGTTCAGAAGTACATCGAAGCAATGCCTGGCTGGAAGCGCCACACCGGAGAACTGCTGGACCAGCTCATCGTGCAGGCAGTTCCAAGTGTTGAGAAGGCCGTCAAATGGAACTCCCCGCTTTATGGGGTGGAGAAGGACTCCTGGTTTCTCGGATTTCACTGTCTTACAAACTACGTAAAGGTTGCCTTCTTCCGCGGCGATGAGCTCAGCCCCAAGCCACCTGGCAGCTCAAAGCAGAGAGACGTTCGGTATCTCGACATCTACGAGAATGACGAGCTGAACGAAACGCAGTTCAACGATTGGGTACTGCAGGCCAGCAGAGCCCTAGGCGAGAAGATGTAAGTTGGCCGGAAGACCCAACCATTCCATGCCGCCATGCGGCGCGTGGCAGCTCTGTATTTCGCATAATGTACATAGCGACTGACCGTTCGTCGGGAAATTAGACGCTTGGGCTAACAGCGGCAGACCCGCGACAGCGGTCAAAACGAGCATTCCGCCGACTTGCAAAAACGCTTGTAGCTGCCGTCGCAGCGACGCTGATTTCGCCTTTTCTGCGCGAATCGAAATATCCCAAAAACCCGCGTTTTCTCGGGCAAAACCGCACAATTCTTCTAGACGGGCCTCCGAAAGCGGAGCCACGTTAGACCGCCATTGCGACATTGTTGCAGTGGTCACGCCCATGCGCTTTGCCAGGGCGGAATAGGTCTCAAACCCTCCGCGCTCTCTCGCCAGTTCGATCAATCGCCGTTGAGCGTCCACGTTCAAGCCTTGACAGGTGTTAGACGCATCACTTTACTCGCCGCCAGCTAGATGACTCATCTAGCCCCGGCCCCCTCGCACCCCCGAGGGGATCACCGGGTCAAAGGGTAGGGGGCAGGGGATACACGAATGACCGAGCATCAGATGCAGGACGTGGCCGACGCCGGCCGTCGCTGCGAACAGTTGTGTCGCTTATCCAACACCTACGCCCAAGCGGGCGATTTCGCGTCTGCGGAGCATGCAGCTTGGCTCGCTGAAATCGAGTCACGCATTGCGTTCCAGGCGGTGCTGTCGTGAGCGGCGTTACCAAGCTGTCGAAGTGGACCGCCGATGACTTCTCCTGTCTGGCCTTGTTCGGTGCCATCTGCATCGTCGGTCTTGGCGCTGCCATCTTCGTGATTGGCTTCTCGATCTCGCGGCTTAGCTGCGAGTTCTACCCAACCACCGAGCGTTGCACCGTTCTGCACGAGCGGGGTTCGAGCCGATGAGCGCCGCCCCGTTCACCGCATCCGACGCCGTTGCGGAAATCGACGCCGCCGACCTCGTTGACCTTGAGCGCATCGTCACCGAGTGCGAACAGCGCCTCGGCCTGATCCCGACCGGGGACGATTGGTCATGACCGGCCCCATCGTCATCGACGCTGCCCAGTGGCAGGAATTCGCACGCCTGATCGCGTGGATTGCATTTTTCTCGGGAGTCGCAGGCGCGGTCCTGTTCGACTTCCTGCGCTCTGCTTGGCACTGGTTGCAGCGCAAGCTTGATCGTCGTCGCGGTTGCGATGACTTCGCCGATAGTGTTGAAGCTGTCGTGCGCAAGATGGACCGCAGCCGTGGTTGACCGGTCGGCCTACGTCATCACGCGCGGCTACGGCAAGTGCATCGAAGCGATGGCGCGTATCGATGACGAACTGTCGTGGGCGTCCACGCAGAAGAACCCGGATCGTGTCCAGGCGCTCCGCGAGGATCGCGCGGCATGGCTGGAACTCGCCAACGTGACGCCGGTTTTCGACGGTGAAACGCGTGGCCGCAAGGAAATGCCGGGGGTGTCGCATGTCGGCGCGTGATCGCAAGGTGCTTGAAGCGAAGGCAAAGCGCCTCGCGCAGAAGTTCGTGGATGACGTACAGGCGTTGCTTGAAGACGAGCGCATGACCGACGACATCTACGACACGGAGATCTTCGACAGCCTCGTGTGTGCGCAGGGCAGCGCGGAGGACGTGGTCAATGGCTGACGGCGGCGCGACTGCGGGACTCCCCTCGTCTAACAGGGGAGTCAGTGGATTCAGCCAACCCGACGCTCGCGAGAAGGGGCGTTCCGAGAAGTTCGCTGGTAAGAAGCGTTTTCAGCGTTCCGGCCCGGTCGAAGGGCAGGGCACCGGCATCAGCATCGGCATCGACTGGTTCGCCGCGTCTGTCGATCTGGCGTGGGTGCTGGCTGAGCAGGGCGCAACGGGCGTCGGTCCGACCATGCCGGATGGCATGCCAGCGAATCAGAAGCGCCTTTTGGATGGCTGTACCGATGGCACGACGGCGCTGGAAGTCGCGCACCACGTGTTCGCGTTCTTCTTCGCCGGTTGCGGCCTGTCGCTGTCTGACGAAGTGGGCAAGGGCAGGTTCTACAAGTCGCGCGTGTCGATCAAGAACGCGGACGGCACTCACGTCGGTCTGATCGAAATGGGCGGCGACGCCACGGCGCGCGAAGGCGGCACCATCGCGACCGCTCGTATCGAACTGACGGGCGACGGTTGCCGGATATACAGCGCAGCGGGCTGCGGCCATGCGAAGCGGTGGCTGCTGCTTCGAGCGAAGCTCGAAAGCTGCGCAGGAAGGATCACCCGTATCGACGTGTGCGCCGATGACCTGGCCGGCCTCTATCCGATCCGGGTTGCGCAGCAGTGGTGGCAGTCCGGCGAGTTCGACAACCGCGGCCAGCGTCCGAAGGGCAAGCTGCACGACGACTTCGACAGCGGGGACGGGAAGACGCTTGAAATCGGCTCGCGCAAGTCCGAGAAGTTCATGCGTGTGTACGAGAAGGGCCGTCAGCTGGGCGATCCCGAATCGCCGTGGGTGCGCTTTGAGGCTGAATTTAAGTCCTCCCAGCGCAAGGAACTCACGCTGGACATTTTGCGTGATCCAGCCGCGTACCTGCTCGGCGCATATCCGATTTTGAAGTTCATCGACGCGGTGGCCAGCCGCATCGACGTGACCGATGCCGCGAACGCTGCGACGTGGAAATCCGCGCGCCGCCATCTCAAGCGCCAGTACGGCGCAACCCTGCATTTCGTCTTGAAACACACCCGCACTGCGGATGGTCGGCCCGATGCCGAAGCCACCCTGCGGGTTATCGAGTCGCTCACGTCGCCAAAGCTGCCGGCGTGGGCGGGCAATGACGCAGCTAATCAATGGCCCGAAATCGTGGCCGTCAATCGAGGAAACGAGCAATGAATATCGACGTGAAAGTGACCGTTCTGGAATCCGTCCCGGTCGAGCGCGAGGGCAAGTTCGACGGCGCGGATGGCAAGGAAATCAAGTACAGCACGCGCAAGCAGAAGGCGAAGCTGGAAGCGGGCGGGTTCGCATATCCGTTCGATGTGCGCCTCGAAGACGGCCAGAAGCCTTACGCCGTGGGCGAATACACGCTGGACCTCGGCGCAATGCTCCAGGTCAACAAGGGCGTTGCGTCGCTGTCGAAGTTCACCGCGCTGCGGCCGATCGGCAAGGCCTGATCGATGTGGCACCTCCTCGCCACCTCGCATCCGTACACGCTGATTTCGCTGGGGTTCTCGTTAGGCGTGTGCGCCTCGGCGATCACTGCGGCGTTGTGTGTGATGCGTTCGAGGCGAGGGCACTGACATGACCGCACCGGCACCGCTCTACGTCATCGGCTGCGCAGCACAGCATTTGCAGTCTGACGGCGTGTGTTCGATGCCGGTCGTCATGCCGTACCACCAGCCAGTTCTTCCGCCCCTGTCGTTGGCTGATGGAACCGTAGTTGCCTTCGCGATCGTGTCGTGCTGGGCGCTCGGGTTGAAGGCACGGATGGTCTTCCGTGCTGCGCGTGTCGGTCACTACTGATTTACCACCGGGCAATTCCGCCCATCATTGAGAGAGAGCAAAACCATGAAGAGCAATATCGTGTGTTTCACCAACCGCGCCGTTGAAGGCGTCCGCAATGCCGGCACCAAGATCGCAGCCGGTACCACCGCACTCGTCGCCTCGGGCGCCGCCCTCGCGCAGGACGGTCTGGGTTCCGCGATCGCTGGTGAAGTCAGCGGTGGCAAGGCCGAAATGGGCCTCGTGTTCGCCGCCGTGGCCGTGCTGATCGGCGCGTTGCTGGTGTGGGCCTACGTCAAGCGTTCGGCGGGTAGCCGCTGATCCACCTCGGGGCCTCATTGCGAGGCCCCGTTTCTTTCGGGGAGTAGGGCATGGGTTACTTCGTAGTGGTCGCCATTCTCGGCTGTGCTTGGTTGGCGTTCGACGGCGCATGAGCATCATCCAGACCATCGGCCGCATGCTGCTCGGCGCGGCCATTTTTCGCTCGATGCGACGCTCGCCGGTCGGGATCCTCATCTGCGCTGCGATCCTCGGTCTGCTGCTCATGTTCGCCGGCAACGCCCGTGCACAGGACTACACCGATTGCTTCAGTACCAGCCTTTACGGCTCTACAAATGCCCCGGTGTGCCCGAGTCGCGCGGATGCGTATGCGACGGCAATTGCGGCCTCCAACGCATCATCGAGCACGGCAGGTAGCGCAACGATTGTTTCCGGCTCGATTGCATGTGGACCGCTTGAGTGTCGTATCAGGGCGGAGAGTCCTCTTGGGACGACCGCGGCATCGCGCGCGGCTGCTTATCGCAAGTGGAACCTCGCATCCGAGTGTCCAGTCGGGTCCTCATGGGATGACGTTGAACAGCGTTGTGTTCAGTCCTGCGTCAACGGCTCTATTCGTATGCTTAACGGTGAGTGCAGCGCCACGCCCGACGAGTGCAGCGATCTCAACAGCCAGTCTGGATTCGGTGTAGCCGCAGCAAAACCATTCCAGCAGCGTTGTCTCGCCAACGGTTGCATGCTCGCAATGACACCTGGCACCGGCAGTTGCACTTCCGTCGCCGGCGCGGACGGCAATATCTGCCACGGGGAGTATCGTTTCACCGGTGCGGTTTGCGGCGCTACGCCGCCCCCCGTCCATATCGTTGGTCCCGACACTGTGGAGGCCGCCGCCCAGAACGATCCGCAAGCCTGCACGGCAGCTGGCGGCGGCTCGCATGACTACTGCGTCAAGCGCAGCGGCGAACACTGCATGACGAGCGCTCAAGGTCGCCAGCTGTGCTGGAAGCCGGGCGAAACCGGAACCAAGACCGACGGCCCGGTTGCCCAGGTGCGCAACGCCGGCACGGATGTCGTCCCGCCCGCGCTCAATCTCCCCAGCGGCGACACCCTGCAGTCCACCGGGCAGAAGACCACCGCCACCAGCGGTAGCACGACCACCACGACGTCGAACTACACGACCATCCACGGCACGAATGCCGGCCCCAAGGATCAGGGCCAGCCCGCAGATGGCACGGGCAGTGATGAAGCGGAGGAGGGCAGTGCGAGCGGTGGCGCCGACTGTGAGCAGCGCCCGGTCGTATCCGACCCGATGCTTGAGATGGTCGCGACACAAGCATGGGCCACGCGTTGCGCGGTCGAAGCCGGCAACACTGCCAAGGTCACCGGTGACGTGGGCGACTGCAGCGTTCCGTTCTCCGTGGAGGGCGATAACGCCAACGCTGTCAAGCTTCGCGCCATGCGTGCGCAGATCTGCGGCGACAACCAGCCCGAGTGGACGAAGGGCGACGCCCCCGAAATTCCCGGCGACGGTGAGGGCGACGACGATGTTGAGAACGCCACCAAATTTGGCATCTCCATCGGGCCGGCAATGCTCGATGATGCCGACCTTTTCGGCGGCGGCACCTGCCCGCAGATGTCGTTCGCGCTTATGGGCACGACGATTAGCACGAACGATGTGCCGCAGTGGTGCAACGTCGTGTCGATCATGCGTGCACTAATCCTTCTGTTCGGCGCTTACACCGCGCTGATGATCTTGATGGGGCGTTCTCATGGGTAAGGTTTGGGAGTGGATCACGGGCGGTGCATCGTTCCTCTTGGGTGGCTTGAAGATGGCCGCTGCCGGCATTGTCGGGAAGGTGCTGGCCACGTTCGGGTTGACGATGGTCACGTTCAACGCGCTGCTACCGAACTTGAAGCAGTTCGTGATGGGATACGTCTCCGGAATGCCGGCTGATGCACTGAACATGCTGGGTGCTCTTGGCATCGGTAGCGCCATGTCCATGATCCTGTCGGCGTTGACGATCCGGCTTGCATACAAGGTCTTCATCGTCCCGACCTCGGTCGCAAACAGCATGGGGGGCGGCTGATGTTGTACTGGTACACCGGCCAGCCCGGCCACGGAAAGACGCTCAACGCCATTGATCGCGTCCTTCGGATGAAGGAAGAAGCGGACAAGCAACACCGCGACCAGCCGGCGAAATATCCGCTGCGCGAACTGTACGTGTGCAACGTGCGCGACTTCGACTATGCGAAGACCGGCGCTCTGGAAATGACGCCGGAGATGTTCAAGGCGTGGGCGGATGGCCCGGAGTATGTGCGTCGCCGCGACGCCATCGAAGCGCAGCGGCGCGATGGCTACATCAACGAAAAGCAGCAGGCCAAGTTGCTGGAAGAACTTGAGCTTGACGACTGCGCGACGCTCGAATGCGACCCGCGATTCGAGAACGCCATCATGCTGATCGATGAGGCATACGAACACGGAATGTTGCCCAAGCGTCCGCCATCGTCAGCCGTGCCCAGGCACGTCCAGCGCATCGCCAAGCACCGGCATCATGGCCTTGACATTGTCGGCGTGTGTCAGTCCCCGGATACGCAGTGCGACGCGTTCGTGCGAGATCTCATCGATGAGCATATCCACGTCCGGCGCATGTTCGGCACACAGCGCGTGCAGTTGCGGATTTTCGACAAGTTCGAAGCGCAGGCCGAGAAGCGCACGCCGCTGCAGACGAAGTTGATTCACTTGACCAAGGGCAAGAAGTCGGTCGGGACGTACAAGTCGACCGTCTTTGATACGACCCAGCGTCGCATCCCCTGGTATTACTACGCACTCGGAATCGGCGGGCCGATTGGCTTGGTCTTCGTCGTCTATGTCTTCATGGGCCTCGGTGATCGGCTTGGCGGTGCAGACGGTGCGGATCATCCCCCTCCCGCTGTCACGCAGAGCGGCGTAGGCGCGGCAAACGGAGCGAACGCGACGGTCGCCGCGCCGCCCGCCGCTCAACCGATGACGGTCGAAGAGTACGCCGCACGATTCACGCCGCGTGTGCCGAGTCAACCGTGGTCCGCGCCTGCATACGACAACCTGGCAATTCCGGCCCAGCCGCCTCGCATGTTCTGCATGTCATCCCTTGGCGGCGAAACGGCTGACGGCTCTTACAAGGAACCGACGTGCGGCTGCATGACAGAGCAGGGCACGCGTTACCTGCTTGAAACGGCGTCGTGTCTCTTGGTCGCCAAGCAAGGCCAGTACGAGCCGTACCGTCAAAATCGCATCGGCGATGATTACCGCATGGACGCCCAGCAGCTGGGCCAGCGATATCAAGCGGACGCGCATCAGGCATATGCGTTGCGCGATGGTGGAAACGCGCAGCCGGGTGGCACCTGGACGATGCCGACCTACGGTGACTACGGCATCGAGACCGGGCGATATCAGGTGCAGAGCATCCGATGAGCGCTCATGTCTAGACCAACGTCGGGTCGCAGATTTCGCCTGCGGACGACCATTCGTTACCGCGCTTTGAGAACACCAGCCCACCGCGGCATTGTTCGTGCGGCTCGAGTATTCGCTGCGTGCCCGGCTGCGGGGCTGCCTCGCGCTGGCTAGAGGGCTGGTCCCTGTACTCGTACACCACGCGCTCTTTGACCTCTGCCGGCCGCTGCGCTGCCGCCAGAGCCGCAGCATGGTCGTTTGCCTTGATCCGGCTCGAAAGGAACCATGCGGAATTGGTCAGCGCTAGCAAGCCGGCGAGGGCATAGGTCCACGCTTGGTATCCGTTGCGGTGCTGCTTCCGTGCTGCCATCTGTCACCCCCTGTGAGTTCTGGCGGCATCGTACACCGGGGTGCAGGGGGCACCCCTGCGGAGACGCTCTTACGCAGCGCTCGTTCCGAAGTGCCGGCGCTTCCAGTCGCCCAGGTCAACGACGACCACCTTGACCAGTTCATGCCGAACCGCTTTTGCGTTCCGGGCGCGCGCTCGTTCAAGTCGCTGCTCTGCCTGCAGTCGAAAGAGAATCCCTCTCATCCGCGTAGGTGAGACCCGGTCACCGTCTGGCGATACCAAGTCGTTGCCGGCCATGCGCCAGCCGGCCCAAGGCCCGTGCAGCGTCGTTTTGTTGTGCACCACGCGGTCGAAATGCTCGGCGGGAGTCTCGGTTTCACAGTGCCGGCAGCGGGCCATGGCGATCTCCATATCGGCGGGTCAATGTCACAAAGTGCCGCGCAACGTCACGTCGAATCCGTGCCAGAACTTCGCATAATGTACATTATGTAAAATCAGATCGAGATGTCTGGGTTAACGGTGGCGCCCGTCCTTAGGACGCCACCTTCCTCGGCAATCACTCAGAACCAGGTCCGCAGTCCGATCACGATCTTCGTGTCGTTCGGTGCTTCTCCCGCGGCCGCGCGCAGATCACGGGTATCGCCGTATGCGCGCTCGTGCACCACGCCGACGTACGGCGCGAACTTGCGGGTGAACTCGTAGCGCAACCGCAGTCCGGCTTCGGCCTTCACGAGTCCGCTGCCAATGCCACGGGCTGGATCGTCGCGGCGCGCCAGTTCGAGTTCGACCACGGGCTGCAGGATCAGCCGGTTCGTCAGCAGCAGTTCGTACTCGACCTCGAGTTCGCCGATGGCCTGGCCGCCTTCGCCGGCATACGCCATCGCCGAGACTTCGAACATGTACGGCGCGAGGCCCTGGATGCCGACGGCCGCGAAGGTCCGTGAGGGACCCGGCCGGAACGACTGTCTAGCGCCGGCGACGACGTCCCACCACGGCGAGATGCTGCGCCCGTAGAGCACGTCGAGATCCGCTGCGTGGGTGCGCCCTGCACTGCGTTCGCCGCTGGCCTTCAACCACAGCCGATCGGTGTCGCTGCCGATCCATGCATCCGCCTCCCAGGCCCGGCCGCTGCCGTGGTCGCCATCGAAGAGCTCCAGGCGGTCGATGCGCACGAAGCTGCGGATCGTGTCGCCGTGCATCTCGTGGCCATGCAGATGCTCGGGGAACGCGGCCGCGCGATCGGCATCGGTGATCGCGGGCAGCGGTTCGCGTGGTGGATGGTCGGCCGGTAGATCACCGACTGGCTGCGCGGCTTCAGTTCGATGGTGCACATGCGGGTCATCGTTCGCGGAGGGCATCTCCGGCTTGCCGAGGTCCGGATGCCCCGCGTGGTCTGCGTGCGCCGGATGACCCTGCGCAGTGTCGGGCTCGCCTGCGGCCCGGTTCCGATGTTGCGCATGCGGGTCGTCCGCACGCGCGTCGGTCTCGGCTGCAGATTCGATATGCCCGCTGCCGTACGCGTGATGCATGTCCGGCGGGCTTGCATTGACGCGAGGTGTCGCCACAGGGACTGCCGGCGCGTGGTGGTGCGCGTGTGAATCTGCAGCACGTGGCGCTGCAGGCTTCGTCGTGCGCGCTGGCGCCGGCGTTGGCCTGTCTGCCCGCGCATGATGCGCATGCGTGCTGTGCTGCGCCTGGGCGCTACCGATCGCGGCACACAATGCAGCGGCCAGCACGCCGGTGCGCATGAGTGTCGATGAGGCGCTCATTCGACCACCTGCACTTCGCGGAACATGCCCGCTTCCATGTGGTACAGCAGATGGCAGTGGTAGGCCCATCGTCCGAGCGCATCGGCACGTACGCGGTAGCTGCGCTTCGAACCCGGCGGCATGTCCACGGTGTGCTTGCGCAGCTGGAAGTTGCCCTGCGCATCTTCGACGTCGCTCCACATGCCGTGCAGATGGATCGGGTGCGTCATCATCGTGTCGTTGACCAGCACCACGCGCAATCGCTCGCCGTAATTGAGCCGCAGCGGCTGCGCGTCGGCAAACTTGATGCCGTCGAACGACCACGCGAATTTCTCCATGTGGCCGGTCAGATGCAGCTCGATCTCACGCCCGGGCGCGCGGCCGTCGGGATCGTCGAACAGGCTGCGCATCATCCCGTAGGTCAACACCGTGCGGCCGTTGTCGCGCAGGCCGATGCCCGGATCGTCGAGCCGATGCGTCGGCGTCATCGTCTGCATGTCGACCAGCGGATTGTTGCGTTCGCTGTCGGGATGCGTCTGCATTGCCCCGGCGCCGTGATTGCCCTGCTCCATCGAGGCGTGCCCCATCGACGCATGATCCATTGAAGCGTGGTCCGCGCCATGTCCCATCGCCACAAGATCGGGCGCACTCCCCTGCCCTGCGCCGTGCCCGGCATGCGCACCGCCATGCATGCCGCCGTGGCCCATGTCCTCCATCGTCAGGATCGGACGCGCATCCACATCCGGCACTGCTGCACGCAGACCTTCGCGCACGGCGAGCGTGCCGCTGACGAAGCCGGTGCGGCCCATGTCCTGGGCGAAGATCGTGTAGGCGTCCTGTCCCGACGGCTCGACGATCACGTCGAAGGTTTCGGCCACCGCGATGCGGAACTCGTCGACGCTGACCGGATGCACGTACTGGCCATCGGCTGCCACCACGGTCATCTTCAGGCCCGGAATGCGCACGTCGAAATACGTCATCGCCGAGCCGTTGATGAAACGCAGGCGGATCTTCTCGCCGCTGCGGAACAGTGCGGTCCAGTTGCCCGGCGACGTCGTGCCGTTCATCAGATAGGTGTAGGTGTGCGCGTTGACGTCGGAGATGTCGGTCGGCGTCATCCGCATCTGGCCCCAACCGCGGCGCTCGGCCAGCGTGGCCCGCAGGCCGTCCTCGCGCGCGTCGCGGATGAAGTCGCCGAGCGTGCGTTTGTAGGTGTTGTCGTGCTCGGCCATTTTCTTCAGCCGCGCGAACAGCGCCTGCGGCGGCAGATCGGTCCAGTCGGTGAGCAGCACGACGTAGTCGCGATCGAACGCGAACGGCTCCGGCTCGATCGGATCGATGATCAGCGCACCGTACATGCCGGCCTGTTCCTGGAAGCCGGAATGGCTGTGATACCAGTAGGTGCCGCCCTGGCGCACGTCGAAGCGGTACTGGAAGGTCTCGCCGCGATGGATGCCGTCGAAGCTCAGCCCCGGCACGCCGTCCATGTTCGACGGCAGCAGGATGCCGTGCCAATGGATCGAGGTCATGTCGCCGTAGATCGAACCGGCGGGCAGCGCGTTGCGCACGCGCAGGTCTACGGTCGTACCTTCGCGCCAGCGCAGGATCGGCGCCGGCAATGACCCGTTGATCGTCGCCGCGGGTCGCGTGCGGCCGGTGAAGTTGACGAGGGTCTCGCCGACGACGAGGTCGAAATCGGTACCGGCGAGCACACGGCTCGTCGGCGATTGCAGCGCCCAGCTGGCGCGTGGCCACAGGCCCGCACCCGCAGCGGCGATGCCACCCAGCGCGAGGCCCTGCACGAAACGTCGGCGCGACGGCGCAATGCCCTCGTCCGTGGGAATTCGGAATGTCATGTCTGCTCCAGATCGGAAAGCGGGTCGCGAGGCGACCCATGCCCTGCCCCTGTCGAGGCAGCGATGCGATCAGGCGCGCAGGATCGGAGGTCGGACGGGATCGTCGAGATGCGGCGCGGCGCGATCTTCGGGCACATGCGCGATGACAACCGTATTGCCGCTGAAGGCGGCAATGCGTGGCACCACCGGCAACACACTGCCGCAGCCATGCAGACACAGGCAATCGCCGCCGTCGCAGCAGTTGTCGGGTGCAGGTGACTCTTGCTCGTTGACGGCATCCGCCATCGCGTCGGAATCGGATACTGCCGAATGACACGGCGGCGGCGTTCCGGAATCCGAATGCATAGCCTGCGACATCGCTGGTGCAGGCCCCGCGGCTGCGAACACCGCGCCCATGCCGTCGAATGCCAGCAGGACGGCGAGCAGCAGATGCAGCAGCACGAGCGCGGAGGAACGCATGCGACGAGTATACGTCGACGCGCAAATGCGCCGCATCGGGCAAGCCGGCGCAGCGATCGCACATAGCAGAACGGGCAGCCCTTGCGAGCTGCCCGTCTGCTTGTAAAGTGGCGTCCCCACGGGGATTCGAACCCCGGTGTCCACCGTGAAAGGGTGGTGTCCTAGGCCTCTAGACGATGGGGACGCAGAAACCTGCATCATTCTATCGATCGGCCTTTGATCGACAGACAAATTGTGGTGGAGCCAGGCGGGATCGAACCGCCGACCTCCTGCATGCCATGCAGGCGCTCTCCCAGCTGAGCTATGGCCCCACGTTTGGGAGCGCGAAATTGTAGTGTTCCGTATCGGCAACGTCAACAGAATTTCGCACTTCCTTCGTTCGCTTCGATTCGTTCCGGGGAACGTCTCAGCCGGTGACGCCGGCCCTGCTGCGATCGAGCCGCGCATCATCCGGATTTGGACGCAGGCTTGCAAGCCCATGTCCCTGCTCGTCGAGATACTGCAGCCACTTTCCGAGGAATGTGTTCATCCGCAGGCGGTGATCGACCACCTCCTCCGGCGGCGGAAACATGCCGATCACGTCCTGCCAGCGGCGGCCGACATAGCAATGCGTCGCCTCGACCTGCCCCGCATCGCGATACAGACGCAGATGCGCGGACGGGTCGGGTTCGCCGGTCACCGGGTCGAGCATCGCGTAGCTCAGGCGCAGCGCCGTCGTGTACGGATGCTGCTCGACGACGTCCAGCAGCACCGTCAGCGCGCCGGGCACATCGGACCGGTAGCGGCCGGGTGCGAGGCTTGTGGGATCGAACAGGCGCACCATGCGCTCATGGTTCTCCGCGTACAGCGCCATCAACCAGCCGAAACGGCCCATCGAGGGCACGCGTGGGCGGCGGCGGGTCAGGACGTTTTCCATGGATCGATGCTACATCCGCGGCAATGAATCGGGCAGCATCGAATGCAGACATGCGGGATGGGGATCCGGATCCGGCGCCCCCATTTCCGGAGCGACGTCGTCAGTACATCACGCGCTCGATACCCAGGGTCGACAGGACCTTGCTGGAGATCTCCTCGATCGAGGTGTGCGTGGTGCTCAGCGAGGGCATGCGCTCGGCGCGGAACAGCGCCTCGGCAGCGCCGACTTCGTGCTTGCAGGTCTCCAGCTTCGCGTAGCGCGAGTTGGGCCGGCGTTCCTGGCGGATCTGCGCCAGACGCACCGGATCGATCGTCAGTCCGAACAGCTTGGCCCGATGCGCGCGCAGCCGCGGCGGCAGGCGATCGTGTTCGAGGTCTTCCTCGGTCAGCGGATAGTTCGCAGCCCTCACGCCGTGATGCAGCGCCAGATACACGCAGGTCGGCGTCTTGCCCGCGCGTGACACCGCCACCAGGATGACGTCGGCCTCGTCGTAGTTCGTGGCCATGCCGTCGTCATGGGTCAGAGCGAAGTTCATCGCATTGATGCGGCGGTGGTAGGTCTCGAAATCGACCATGCCGTGCGCACGCCCCACGCGCGATTCGCGCGTCTCCAGCAGCTCGCGCTCCAGTGGTTCGATGAAGGGTGCGAACACGTCGAGCACCAGCGCTCCACTCTCTCCGAGCACCAGTGCCAACCCGGTGTCGACGCAGGAGCTGATGACGATCGGGCGCACGCCCATCGCCTCGCCGCGGGCGCGGATCAACACCGCGACTTCGCGCGCGCGCGCCTCGTTGTCGACGAACGGGATCCGGTTGGTGCTGAACTGCGTGCCCGAGAACTGGGTGAGCAGGCTGTGGCCGATGGTTTCGGCGGTGATACCGGTGCCATCGGAGACATAGAACACCGGGCGGGGACTGGACATGCGGACTCCGGAGGATCACGGCGAGCGCCGCGGCGCCCGGGATGGCTAAAATAGCGGTTCGGTGCCGGCCCTGTCCGGCCTTCCCTCGATCAACGCGACACGGAGTTTTCCCTTTGAGCGCCAACATCCTGTGGTTGCATGACCTGCGCCTGTCCGACCTCGCCCAGGTCGGCGGCAAGAACTCGTCGCTCGGCGAGATGATCGGCAACCTCGCCAAGCTCGGCGTCTCGGTACCCGGCGGTTTCGCCACCACGGCGGATGCATTCAAGGCGTTCATCGCCCACAACGATCTGCACCAGCGCATCTTCGATCGGCTGGCGCCGCTGGATGTGGAAGACGTGTCCGCGCTGACCGCGGCCGGCAAGGAAATCCGTGGCTGGGTCATCGACGCGCCGCTGCAGCCCGACCTCGACGCCGACATCCGCGCCGCCTACGACAAGCTGGCGGCCGAGAACGGTGGCGGCGACATCGCCGTGGCCGTGCGGTCGTCGGCGACTGCCGAAGATCTGCCCGATGCCTCGTTCGCCGGCCAGCAGGAGACGTTCCTCAACGTCACCGGTGCCGACGACGTGGTGCTCAAGGTCAAGGAAGTCTTCGCGTCGCTCTACAACGACCGCGCGATCGCCTATCGCGTGCACCACGGCTTCAAGCACGAGGACGTGTTCCTGTCCTCGGGCGTGCAGCTGATGGTGCGTTCGGACATCGGCGCCTCCGGCGTGCTGTTCACGCTCGACACCGAGTCCGGCTTCCGCGACGTGGTGTTCGTGACCTCCAGCCTCGGTCTCGGCGAGATGGTCGTCCAGGGCGCGGTGAACCCGGACGAGTTCTACGTCTACAAGCCCACGCTCAAGGCCGGCAAGCCGGCGATCCTGCGTCGCGGCATCGGCAGCAAGCAGTTGCGCATGGTCTATTCGGACGTGCCCGGCGAGCGCGTGCGCATCGAGGACACGCCGGTCGAGCTGCGCAATGCGTTCTCGATCAGCGACGAGGACGTGCACGAGTTGTCGCGGCAGGCGCTGATCATCGAGGAACACTACAAGCGTCCGATGGACATCGAATGGGCGAAGGACGGCGCCAGCGGCAAGCTGTTCATCGTGCAGGCACGCCCCGAGACGGTGAAGTCGCGCGCCAAGAACACCCAGATCGAACGGTTCTCGCTGGAAAAGCGCGGCGATGTGATCTGCGAAGGCCGCGCGATCGGCCAGAAGATCGGCGCCGGTGTGGCGCGCGTGGTGCGTTCGCTCGACGACATGAGCCGCGTGCAGCCCGGTGACGTGCTGGTCGCCGACATGACCGATCCCGACTGGGAGCCGGTGATGAAGCGCGCCGCCGCCATCGTCACCAACCGCGGTGGCCGTACCTGCCACGCGGCGATCATCGCCCGCGAACTCGGCGTGCCCGCCGTCGTCGGTACCGGCAATGCGCTGGACACGATCGAGGACGGCCAGGAAGTCACGATCAGCTGTTCCGAGGGCGATACCGGCTTCATCTACAGCGGCATCCTGCCCTTCGAGCGCATCACCACCGACCTGACCTCGATGCCCGAGGCGCCGCTGAAGATCATGATGAACGTCGCCAACCCGGAGCGCGCGTTCGATTTCGGCCAGTTGCCGAACGCCGGCATCGGCCTGGCGCGCCTGGAGATGATCATCGCCGCGCACATCGGCATCCATCCCAATGCGCTGCTGCAGTACGAGAAGCAGGACGCCGAGACGAAGAAGAAGATCGACGCCAAGACCATCGGTTACGGCAGCCCGGTCGATTTCTACGTCAACCGCCTGGCCGAAGGCATCGCCACGTTGACCGCCTCGGTCGCCCCGAACCCGGTGATCGTGCGTCTGTCGGACTTCAAGTCCAACGAGTACGCGAACCTGATCGGCGGCAAGAATTTCGAGCCGCACGAAGAGAACCCGATGATCGGCTTCCGCGGCGCCAGCCGCTATGTCGATCCGAGCTTCACCGATGCGTTCGCGCTCGAGTGCAAGGCGGTGCTCAAGGTCCGCAACGAGATGGGCCTGGACAACCTCTGGGTGATGATCCCGTTCGTGCGCACGCTCGACGAAGGCCGCAAGGTCGTCGAAGTGCTCGAGAAGAACGGCCTCAAGCAGGGCGAGGGCGGCCTGAAGATCATCATGATGTGCGAGGTGCCGTCGAACGCGCTGCTGGCCGACGAATTCCTCGACATCTTCGACGGTTTCTCGATCGGCTCCAACGACCTGACCCAGCTCACCCTGGGCCTGGATCGCGACTCGTCGATCGTCGCGCACCTGTTCGACGAACGCGACCCGGCGGTCAAGAAGCTGCTGTCGATGGCGATCAAGGCAGCCCGCGCCAAGGGCAAGTACGTCGGTATCTGCGGCCAGGGCCCGAGCGACCACCCGGATCTCGCGCAGTGGCTGATGGAGGAAGGCATCGAGTCGGTGTCGCTCAACCCGGACACCGTCGTCGACACCTGGCTCAAGCTCGCCAAATCGAAGGCCCGCGCCGGCTGAGTCACCGCGACCGCGTCAGAACGCAGAACGCCCGGGCTCAGGTCCGGGCGTTCTGCTGTGTGGCATCGGCCGACAGTCGTTGCTGCGGCCTTGGGCGTCAGGGACTCGCGAGTGCCGCCATGTGCCGCCGGTAGTGGCGCAGCTCGTCGATCGAATCGCGCACATCGCTGAGCGCGGTGTGCGCCGAGTGCTTGGTGAAACCGGCCAGCACCTGCGGCGCCCAGCGGCGCGCCAGCTCCTTGAGCGTGCTGACGTCGAGGTTGCGGTAATGGAAGAACTGCTCCAGTGCAGGCATCTGCCGGTGCAGGAAGCGCCGGTCCTGGCAGATCGAGTTGCCGCACATCGGCGACCTGCCGGGCGCCACCCACAGCTTCAGGAACTCGAGGGTGCGCGCCTGCGCTTCCGCCAGGCCCACGCCCTGCTCCAGCGAACGCTGCCACAGGCCCGATCGCCGATGCTGTCCCCGGTTCCAGTCGTCCATCGCTTCGAGCACTTCGAGCGGCTGCACGATCGCCAGTTCCGGGCCTTCGGCGAGTACGTTGAGTTCGGCATCGGTGACGATGGTCGCGATCTCCAGGATCCGGTCGTGGTCGGTATCCAGGCCGGTCATTTCCAGATCGATCCAGATCAGTCGGCCTTCGCCGGTCCCGTCGACATTCATGCGTGCATTCGCCTTCCTCGGAGTGACGGCGCATGATATCGCAGCCTTCGCTGCCGCCCGGTCCGCAGTGTTTCCTTCCCAGATGCTGTCCAATCCCGCCTTGACGCACTACGCCATCCTCACCGCAATGCTCGCCCCGGCGTTCTTCCTGACCGCCACGGCCTCGCTGCTCGGCTCGGCGAATGCGCGTCTGGCGCGCGTCATCGATCGCACGCGCTCGCTGTTGCGTGACCTGGCCGACGATGACGGCAAGGACGCCGAGGACCGCCGCATCCTCGAAGACCGCATCGCGCTGCAGCGTCGCCGCAGCCGCATCATCCTGCGTGGCAGCCAGCTGCTGTACGTGGCGATCAGCTGCTTCGTGGGCACCAGCCTGACCGTCGCGGGTGATTCGTTCCTCAACCACCGTTTCGGCCATGCGCCGACGATCCTCGCCGCGCTGGGGGTGCTGGCAATGTTTGCCGCCAGCCTACTGCTGGCCCGCGAGGCCTCGATGGCGGTGCATGCGGTCAACGAGGAGATGGACGATGCGCATCGCAAGGCCAATCGGCGCAGTCCGTTGATCTGATGCTTTGCTTGCCCCTCTCCCTTTGGGACGACGTGCCCTCCGGGAGGGCGGATGCGGGTGCTTTCAGGGCTTTGTCGGGTGAAGCCCTACCCTCACCCGACGCGCTGCGCGCGTCGACCTCTCCCAAAGGGAGAGGTGCTGGCTTCTAATCTCTAGAGAGAGCCTCGCTGATCGGACTTGGTGCGATCAGCGAGGCGGCAAGCCCCGCTTGGCGCGGAAGTAATTCGTCAGCATCGGCCCAGCGACATCGGCGAGCACGCCGCCGGTCACGTCGATGCGATGGTTGTGGCGCGGATCACCCAACACGTCGAACACGCTGCCCGCCGCGCCGGTCTTCGGATCGAACGCACCGAACACCACGCGCGCCACGCGCGCATGCACCATCGCCATCGCGCACATCACGCAGGGCTCGAGTGTCACCACCAGCGTGCAGCCGACCAGTCGGTGATTGCCGAGCCTGGCGCCCGCGCCGCGCATCGCGACGATCTCGGCATGCGCACTCGGATCATGTTCGGCGATGTTGCGGTTCCAGCCCTCGCCGATCACCTGCCCCTGTGCGTCGAGCACCAGCGCACCCACCGGGATCTCGTTGTCGTCGCGCATCGCGCGTTCGGCCAGATCGAGCGCCTGCCGCATACAGCTCGCGTCGCCCTCCCGCAGATCCTGCACCGGCTCAGACCTTCGCTGCGATATCGGCCGCGAACGCGTGCACGAACGCCGCCAGCTGCTGGCGGAACTTCTCGTCGACCAGTGCACCCTCGGCGAACGCCTGGCCCGCACGCGAGACCAGCAGCTTGCTGCCCGACCAGTGGTCGGCGCCCAGCGTATGCAGCACCGGCAGCCACGCCGCCTGCGACAGCACCGTGCCGAAGCCCCCGGCCGATGCGCCGATCAGGGCGACGGGACGCCCGCCGAACACCTCGGCGATACCGCTGGCGGGACGCGACAGCCAGTCGATCGCGTTCTTGAACACCCCGGGGATGCCGTTGTTGTACTCGGGCGTCGACAGCAGCAGGCCGTCGGCTGCGCGGATCTGCGCCTTCAGCGCTTCCACCGCGACCGGAATGCCACCGGCCGATTCCGCATCGCCGTCGTACAGCGGAATGCCGTGCAGCGTGGCGATCTCCAGTTCGACGCCCTCGCCCGCCAAGTCGCGGGCCGCATGCAACAGCGCGGTGTTGTAGGAACCGGCGCGCAGGCTGCCGGAAATGCCGAGGATGCGGGTCATGGAGGTGTCGGTCCACGCGGGATGGAACGCGATTGTGCCATCGGACCTGGCCTGCTCAGGCACCGCAGGCGAACACCAGGAACTGGTGCAGCGCGTTCGCCGGCGCCGACAGGGCTTCGTCGGGCCGCCACACCAGACCGACATCCATCGGAGGAATCGCATCGGACAACGTACGCACGTCGATGCGACGCCCGTCCAGCGACCACGGCCGGTAGACCATGTCCGACAGCACGCTCACGCCGAAGCCGTAGCCGACCAGGCCGCGCAGCGCCTCCAGCGAGGACGTGCGGAAGGCGACGTTGGGCGCACGATCAGCCGATTGCCAGTATCGCATCGCCGACGCCTCGCCCTCGTCGACCTTCAGCATGATGTAGGGATACGGAGCGACATCGGCCAAGCCGATCACCGGCAGTTGCGCCAGCGGATGCGACTCGGCCAGCCACAACTGCCGGCGTGACTGGATCAGCACCTGCCGCTTCAGCATGTAGGGCGGCACCATGTTGGAGATGATGCACAGCCCGAAGTCGAGGGCCCCCGCCTCCACCCCGTGCTCGATCTCGGCCCGGTCCATGTCGATCAGATCGATCTCCACCTGTGGATACGAACGCTTGAAGCGTGCCAGCAGGCTGGGCAGAAAGTAGCCGAGCACCGTGTACGACGCGCCCACCCGCACCGTGCCGGTCAGCGTGTTGGCCAGGAACATCGGTTCGCTGAGCGCGTCCTGCAGGGTGTCGAGGATGTGGCGAACATGCTGGTGAAACCGGTGGCCTTCTGCGGTGAGCACCACGCCGTGCGGCATCCGGTCGAACAGCCGGAGGCCCAGCAGGGTCTCGAGCTGGGCGACGGCGGTGGTGATCACCGACTGCGAGACATGCAGCTTGCGCGCGGCCTGTGAGAACTGGCCCAGCTCGGCGGCCTCGGCGAAATAGCGCAGCTGGCGCAGCGACATGTTGGTGGGGATCTGCACTGCCTGCTCCGGCGGGCGACGGGTATCGGATTTCACGATACCTCATAGTCAATTAAACAAATTTACGATAAACAGTGCCGCCCTTAGACTTCACGTCTGGCGGAATGCGCGTGTCGCAGACCGCTTCGAAAATCGCGGACGCACGTCCGCCCGACCGGGAGAAGCGTTCTTGTTCCAAGTCCCGTCCCGTCCATTCCGGCGTGCGCCCCACGCGCCCGCCACCGTGACGCCATCGCCCGTCGATGCCCGCCACGTCGCCACCGCCAGCGCCCCCCGCCGCCGGCATGCCCTCAGCGCCATGTTCCATGTCCAGCGAGGCTTCTGACATGTCCACCTCTCCGAATCCGGCCGCCGCCGCGCCCCTCCGGCTGCACGTGCCCGAGCCGAGTGCCCGCCCGGGCCAGGCCACCGATTTCTCCTATCTGCAGCTCAGCCCTGCCGGCGCGGTCGAAAAGCCCGCGCTGGACGTCACCGCCCGGCAGACGATGCCGCTGACCACGCAGCTGATCCGCGTGCTCGACGACAACGGCGACGCCGTCGGTCCCTGGGCCGCCGACATCGACGACGACGTATTGCTGCGGGCGATGCACGCGATGCTCAAGACGCGTGCGTTCGATGCCCGCATGCTGATCGCGCAGCGCCAGAAGAAAACCTCGTTCTACATCCAGTGCACGGGCGAGGAAGCCATTGCGGTCGGCCAGACGCTGGCGCTGCGCGACGGCGACATGCAGTTTCCGACCTATCGCCAGCAGGGCATCCTGATCACGAAGGAAGTCTCGCTGGTCGACATGATGTGCCAGATCCTGTCGAACGCCGCCGACCCGCTGAAGGGCCGCCAGCTGCCGATCATGTACTCGTACAAGGATGCCGGCTTCTTCTCGATCTCCGGCAACCTGACCACCCAGTACATCCAGGCCGTGGGCTGGGCGATGGCCTCGGCGATCAAGGGCGACACCAGGATCGCGACCGCCTGGGTCGGCGACGGCGCCACCGCCGAAGGCGACTTCCACGCCGCGCTGGTGTTCGGTCACGTCTACCGCGCGCCGGTGATCCTCAATGTCGTCAACAACCAGTGGGCGATCTCGACCTTCCAGGCGATCGCCGGTGGCGAAAACACCACCTTCGCCGCGCGCGGTGCCGCGTACGGCATTCCCTCGCTGCGCGTGGACGGCAACGATCTGCTCGCCGTCTATGCCGCCTCGCGCTGGGCCGCCGAGCGCGCGCGCGGCAACCTCGGCGCGACGATGATCGAGTGGGTCACCTATCGTGCCGGTCCGCACTCGACCTCGGATGATCCGTCCAAGTACCGCCCCGCCGACGACGCCCAGCACTTCCCGCTCGGCGATCCGATCGAGCGCCTCAAGGCGCACCTGATCAAGCGCGGCCTGTGGAGCGACGCCCAGCACGAGCAGGCGCGCAGCGATTACGACGCCGAAATCTCCAGTGCCCTCAAGGAAGCCGAGACCCACGGGTTGCTCGGCAGCGACAACCGCCCCGGCGCGGCCGACATGTTCAACGACGTCTACAAGGACATGCCCGACCACCTCCGCCGCCAGCGCCAGCAGTTGGGAGTCTGACCCTCATGAGCGAAACCGAACTCCAGAGCAGCGGCGGCACGCCGATGACGATGATCCAGGCCCTGCGATCGGCCATGGACGTCATGCTCGAGCGCGACGACAACGTGGTGATCTTCGGCGAGGACGTCGGCTACTTCGGTGGCGTGTTCCGCTGCACCGACGGCCTGCAGGCCAAGTACGGCAAGCAGCGCGTATTCGACGCGCCGATTTCCGAAAGCGGCATCGCCGGTGCGGCGATCGGCATGGCGGCCTATGGCCTGCGCCCGGTCGCAGAAATCCAGTTCGCCGACTACATCTACCCGGCCTACGACCAGATCGTCTCCGAGGCCGCGCGCCTGCGCTATCGATCAAACGGCATGTTCACCTCGCCCTTGGTGTTCCGCACGCCCTGCGGCGGCGGCATCTACGGCGGCCAGACCCACAGCCAGAGCCCGGAGGCGATCTTCGCCCACGTGGCCGGCCTGCGCACGGTCATGCCGTCCAACCCGTATGACGCCAAGGGTCTGCTGATCGCCTCGATCGAGAACGACGATCCGGTGATCTTCCTGGAGCCCAAGCGCCTCTACAACGGTCCGTTCGACGGTCATCACGACCGCCCGGTCACCGCGTGGTCCAAGCACGCCGACAACGTGGTGCCGGAAGGCTACTACTCGGTGCCGCTGGACAAGGCCGCCATCGTGCGCGAGGGCAAGGCCGTGACCATCCTGACCTACGGCACCACGGTGTGGGTGGCCCAGGCCGCGGCCGAGGACGCCGGCATCGATGCCGAAGTCATCGACCTGCGCAGCCTTTGGCCGCTGGATCTCGACGCGATCGTCGAATCGGTCAAGAAGACCGGCCGTTGCATCGTGCTGCACGAGGCGACGCGCACCTGCGGCTTCGGCGCCGAACTCGTCGCGCTGGTGCAGGAGCATTGCTTCTATCACCTGCAGGCGCCGGTCGAACGCGTCACCGGTTGGGACACGCCCTACCCGCACGCGCAGGAATGGGACTACTTCCCGGGCCCGGCCCGGGTCATCGACGCGATGCACCGCGTGCTGGAGGACTGAGCCATGGGACACCACGTCATCAAGATGCCGGACATCGGCGAAGGCATTGCCGAAGTCGAGGTCATCGCCTGGAAGGTCGAGGTCGGCGGCACCGTCGCCGAAGACCAGGTCGTGGCCGAGGTCATGACCGACAAGGCCATGGTCGAGATTCCCTCGCCCGTCGCCGGCACGGTGGTCTCGCTGGGCGGCAAGCCCGGCGAAATGATGGCCGTCGGCAGCGAGCTGATCCGCCTGGAAGTCGAAGGCGCCGGCAACCTGAAGGCCGGCGCGGCCGAGCCGGAACCGGCCGCCGCGAAGCCTGCCGAACCGAAGGCCGAAGCGCCGAAGGTCGAAGCACCCAAGCCCGCACCGGCCGCCGAGCCCAAGCCTGCCGCCGCGCCTGCGAAGAGCGCCGCACCTGCACCGGCCGCGAAGTCCGACACGCGTGGCGCGATCACCAACAGCGTGCTCGCCGCCGGCGAACAGCCACTGGCCTCGCCGGCCGTGCGTCGCCGCGCCTGGGACATGGGCATCGAGCTGCGCTACGTGCCGGCCACCGGTCCGGGCGGCCGCATCCTGCACGCCGATCTGGACGCCTACGCCGAAGCCGGTGGCAAGGCGCAGCCGGTCGGCGGTGGCGCGGGCGGCAGCAGCTACGCGCGTCGCACCGGCGAGGAGCAGATCCAGATCATGGGCCTGCGCCGCAAGATCGCGCAGAAGATGCAGCAGTCGTGGTCGAACATTCCGCACATCACCTATGTGGAAGAGATCGACGTGACCGAAGTCGAGGCGCTGCGCGCCCGGCTCAACGAGCGCTGGGGCAAGACCCGCGGCAAGCTGACCCTGCTGCCATTGCTGGCACGCGCGGTGGTGCTGGCCGCACGCGACTTCCCGCAGATGAACGCCCGTTTCGACGACGAGGCCAACATCGTCACGCGTTATGAAGGCGTGCAACTGGGCATCGCCACGCAGAGCGCGGTGGGCCTGTCGGTGCCGGTGATCGCGCATGCCGAATCGCTGGACCTGTGGCAGACCGCGGCCGAGATCGCGCGTCTCGCCGCCGCCGTGCGCGAAGGCAAGGCGACCCGCGATGAGCTGTCCGGTTCGACGATCACCATCAGCAGCCTCGGCCCCGTCGGCGGTGTGGTGTCGACGCCGATCATCAACCACCCGGAGGTGGCGATCGTCGGCGTCAACCGCATCATCGAACGTCCGATGTTCAAGGACGGCCAGGTCGTCGCGCGCAAGCTGATGAACCTGTCGTCCTCGTTCGACCATCGCATCGTCGACGGCATGGACGCCGCCGAGTTCGTGCAGGCGATCCGCCAGCGCCTGGAAACCCCTGCACTGCTGTTCGTGGAGTGACCGAATGACTCAAACCATCGAAACCACGCTGCTGGTCATTGGCGGCGGCCCCGGCGGTTACATCGCCGGCATCCGCGCCGGCCAGCTCGGCGTCAAGACCATCGTCGTCGAAGGCGTCAATCCGGGCGGCACCTGCCTCAACATCGGCTGCATTCCGTCGAAGGCGCTGATCCACGCCGCCGAGGAATTCGCCAAGGTCGCCACGTACGCGGCCGGCACGTCCGCGCTCGGCATCACCGCTCAGGCGCCGGCGCTGGATCTGGCGAAGACCGTCGCGTGGAAGGCCGGCATCGTCAAGAAGCTGACCGGCGGCGTGAGCGCGCTGCTGAAGAAGAACGGCGCCCAGCTGATCAAGGGCTGGGCCACCATCGTCGACGGCAAGACCGTCGATGTCGCCGGTGCCGGCGAAGACGGCGGCACCCTGCGCATCAAGTGCGAGCACCTGCTGCTGGCCACGGGTTCGGAGCCCGTCGAGCTGCCGTTCCTGCCGTTCGGCGGCAAGGTCATCTCGTCGACAGAAGCGCTGTCGCCGACCGCGCTGCCCAGGCATCTGATCGTCGTCGGTGGCGGCTACATCGGTCTGGAACTCGGCACCGTCTACCGCAAGCTCGGCTGCGAAGTGACTGTCGTCGAAGCGCAGGAGCGCATCCTGCCGGCCTACGACAATGAGCTGACCAAGCCGGTCGCCACGCACCTGCAGAAGTCGGGCGTCAAGCTGCTGACCAGCCACAGCGTGCTCGGCCTGAGCGATGGCGGTGCGCTGCGCGTGCGCGATCCCGACGGCAACGAGCTTGTCCTCGACGCCGACCAGATCCTGGTCGCAGTGGGTCGTCGTCCGAAGACCGACGGTTTCAACCTCGAGTCGCTGGGTCTCGATCTCGCCGGCAAGTCGATCAAGATCGACGACCAGTGCAGGACCTCGATGCGCAACGTCTGGGCGATCGGCGATGTCGCCGGCGAACCGATGCTGGCGCACCGCGCGATGGCGCAGGGCGAACTGGTGGCCGAGATCGTCAGCGGCAAGAAGCGCCACTTCATGCCGGCCGCGATTCCGGCGGTGTGCTTCACCGATCCGGAAGTCGTCGTCGTGGGTCTGTCGCCGGACGAAGCCAAGGCACAGGGCGTCGAGATCAAGACTTCGATGTTCCCGTTCGCCGCCAATGGCCGCGCGATGTCGCTGGAGTCGACAGATGGCTTCGTGCGCGTGGTCGCGCGCGCGAACGATCACCGCATCCTCGGCTGGCAGGCGGTCGGCGTGCAGGTGTCCGAGCTGTCGATCGCCTTCGTGCAGTCGATCGAGATGGGCGCCACGCTCGAAGACATCGCCGGTACCATCCATCCCCACCCGACGCTGGGCGAAGCCGTGCAGGAAGCCGCGCTGCGCGCACTCGGCCACGCCCTGCACATCTGAGTCCCGCGCATGACCGATACCACGTTCCCCACCTTCCGCATCGTGCCGTCGCAAGCGGCGCGCGCGCAGGCCGACCGCGAAAAGATCCTCGCCGATCCCGGTTTCGGCACGCACTTCACCGACCACATGGTCGCGATCGACTGGACCGTCGAAGACGGCTGGCACGACGCGCATGTGCGGCCCTACGGCCCGCTGACGTTCTCGCCGGCCGCCGCGGTGCTGCATTACGGCCAGGAGATCTTCGAGGGCATGAAGGCCTTCCGCCATGACGACGGTTCGGTGTGGACCTTCCGCCCCGAGTCCAACGGCCGTCGCCTGCAGCATTCGGCGCGCCGCATGGCGCTGCCGGAACTGCCGGTCGACCTGTTCGTCGAGTCGATCAGGCAGCTGGTCAAGACCGACGAAGCCTGGGTGCCGGGCGGCGGCGAGTCCAGCCTGTACATCCGCCCCTTCATGATCGCCAACGAGGATTTCCTCGGCGTGCGCCCGGCCCGTCGCGTGGCCTACTACGTGATCGCCAGTCCCGCCGGCGCCTACTTCAAGGGCGGCATCAAGCCGGTCTCGATCTGGCTCTCGCGCGACTACGCACGCGCAGGTCGCGGCGGCACCGGGTCGGCCAAGTGCGGCGGCAACTATGCGTCGTCGCTGCTGCCGCAGCGCGAAGCGGTCGAGAACGGCTGCGCCCAGGTGCTGTTCCTCGATGCCGAGACGAACACCTACGTCGAAGAACTCGGCGGCATGAACGTGTTCCTGGTCCAGCGCGACGGCAGCATCATCACCCCGTCGCTGACCGGCAGCATCCTCGAAGGCATCACCCGCGACAGCGTGATCCAGCTGCTGCGCGATCGCGGACACACCGTGACCGAACGCCGCGTCGAGATCGCCGAGTGGGTCGAAGGCGTGCGCTCGGGCGAAATCGCCGAAGTCTTCGCCTGCGGCACCGCGGCCAGCATCTCGCCGATCGGCGTGCTCAAGGGCGCCGATTTCAGTGTCGGCGATGCCGACGCGCAGCCGGGCGAGGTCACGATGGGCATCCGCAAGGATCTGCTCGATATCCAGTACGGCCGCGCGCCGGACCGGCATGGCTGGTTGACGCGTCTGGTCTGATCCATCGCGTCAGATGTGACGGAAACGGCCCGCATTGCGGGCCGTTTTCTTGTGGCTGAAAGCACCGGGGAACACGCCGGATCTGGATGGATGCAACCGGTCGAGCGGTGCGAGAGACGCGCAAGGCGTTCGACCTGCGGACTTCCGATCAGCCGGTCACCACGCCGGTCTGCAGTCGCATCCCATCCGCTTCGCGCCGTGCCGCACGCGACGTGAGCGCGGCCGCGACCATGCACGCGATCAGCAGTCCTGCGCTCGCGAAGAACGTGATCCGATAGCCCGCGCTGTCGAACAGCAAGCCGCCCAAAGTCGCGCCGGAAGCGATCGCCAGTTGCACCACGGCGACCATCAGACCGCCCGCCGATTCGCTGTCGTGCGGCAGCGTGCGCGCCAGCCACGTCCACCAGGCAACGGGCGCGGCCGTTGCGAACAGCCCCCAGCATCCCAGCAGCAACGCAGTCATCAGAAGCCGGTTGCCGGTCAGTGCCAGCGCGATGGCGATGCCGGCCATCAGCAGCGGCAGGAGCGCCAGCGTCGTGTACATGCCGCGCCGGATGAAGGGCTCGATCACCAGCGTGCCCACGACGCCTGCGACGCCGAGCAGCAGCAACAGCATGGACAGCGTGCCGACCTCGACGTGCGCGACGGTCTCGAGGTACGGGCGCACGTAGGTGTAGAGCGCGAACTGCCCCATGAAGAACAGGCTGACGGCGACCATGCCCCACGTCACTGTCGGGCGCCGCAGCAGCGCAAGCACATTCCACGCGGGGCGCACGGCGGTGGCCGGCATCGGCGGCAGCGTGATCGCTTTCCAGACGAAGGCGACCAGTGCGAGCGGCACGAGCGACAGGAACGCGCCGCGCCAGCCCACGATCGCGCCGAAGTAGCTCCCCAGCGGCGCCGCCAGCACCACCGCCAACGCATTGCCGCCGTTGACGAGCGCCAGTGCGCGCGGCACCTGGTGCGCGGGCACGAGTCGCATCGCCGTCGCCGCGGACATGGACCAGAAGCCGCCGATCGCCACGCCAATGAGCGCGCGGCCGATCATGAAAACGGGATAGGTCGATGCGAGTGCGGCCAGCGTGCCCGAGGCCACCATGACCAGGGTGAGCCCGAGCAGCAGCCATTTGCGATTGAGGCGGCCAGCGAGCGGTGCGATGAGCAGGCTGGTCACGAGTGCGAACGCGCCCGACATCGCGATGGCGCGCCCCGCCTGCCCTTCCGTCACCTGCAGGTCGACGGCGATCGGCGTCAACAGGCTGACCGGCATGAACTCGGCGGCGACGAGGGCGAACGCACCGAGCGACAGCGCGAGCACGGCCGCCCACTCGCGGCGGCCGGCGTTCCGGATTTCAGGAGACATGCAGAGGATTCCGTCGGAGAGCAGACAGCCACGGACGCGGAGCTTGGGCGTCACGGGCTGCGCCGCATGACGCCGCGACCGGCGCCCCGCGGCGAGGTGTCAAAGCGTGGCCGCGAGGCTCACTCGAGACCGTCGCGGAAGAACGTCGTCAGTGCATCGAACGGAATCAGGTCGACGCGGTCGTAGAGATCCACGTGGCCCGCGTCCGGCACCACCAGCAACCGCTTCGGCTGGCCGGCGCGACGATAGGCGTCCTCGCTGAACTCGCGCGAGTGCGCGCTGTCGCCGGTGATGAACAGCATCGGCCGCGGCGAGATCGTGTCGATGTCGTTGAACGGGTAGAAGTTGAGGAACTTCAGATTGCTGGTGAGCGTGGGATGCGTGGTCGTTTCCGGCGAAGCGCTGGCAGGCGTGAACGCACCGCGGGGCGTGCGGTAGAAATCGTAGAACTCGCGCTCGATCGGCGTGGACTTCGCGTCCAGCGCATGCACGCTGCCACTGGTGTAGCGCGTCGGGCCGCCCGCGAACTCCACATCGCGTTGTGCGATGGCCTCGGCGATCGCGGCCTTGCGTTGCTCGACGCTCACGCCGTTGCGCAGTCCCTGCCGGTTCGCTGCGCCCATGTCGTACATGCTGACGGTCGCGATCGCGCCGATGCGCGGATCGATCTTCGCCGCGCTGATCACGAAGCTGCCACTGCCGCAGATGCCGATCGCGCCGATGCGGTCGGCATCGACGAACGTCTGCGTGCGCAGGAAATCGACGGCTGCACTGAAGTCTTCGGCGTAGATGTCGGGCGACACCGCGTTGCGCGGTTCGCCCGCGCTTTCGCCCCAGAACGACAGATCGATCGAGAGCGTGACGAATCCCTGCTCGGCCATCTTCGCCGCGTAGAGGTTCGCGCTCTGTTCCTTGACCGCGCCCATCGGATGCCCGACGACGAGGGCCGCGTGACGGCGGCTTCGATCGAGCGTCTTCGGCACATGCAGATTGCCGGTGACGGTCATGCCGTACTGGTTCCGGAACGTGACCTTCCGGATGTCCACTGCATCGCTGACGTAGAAGTTGTCGGCGCCGCGGGACAGATCGGCGGCGGAGACGTGGGCGGGACTGGCCAGCAATGCTGCCGCCAGTGCGAGGGGCGCCAGCGGCGCGAAGCGTCGGCTCATGGTGTGCTCCATTGGAGGTCGGCGCTCAGGCGGCGAGCGTGGTGGTGTCGATGACGAAGCGGTACTTCACATCGCCGGCGAGCATGCGTTCGTAGCTCGCGTTGATCTGGTCGGCGTCGACCAGTTCGATGTCCGAGACGATGTCGTGCGCTGCACAGAAATCCAGCATTTCCTGCGTTTCGGCGATGCCGCCGATCATCGAACCCGCGATCGAACGCCGCTTCATGATCAGGTTGAACACCTGGGGCGATGGATGCGGCGATGCGGGCGCGCCCACCAGTACCATCGTGCCGTCGCGCTTCAACAGCACCAGGAACGCATCGAGGTCATGCGGTGCCGCGACAGTGTTGAGGATGAAGTCGAAGCTCTTGGCATGCGCGGCCATCTCGTCCGCATTGCGCGACACGACCACCTCGTCGGCCCCCAGCGCTCTGGCGGCATCCCGCTTCGATTCCGACGTGGTGAACGCGACCACGTGCGCGCCCATCGCATGCGCCAGCTTGAGGCCCATGTGACCGAGCCCGCCGATGCCGACGACACCAATTTTCTTGCCGGGACCCGCGTTCCAGTGGCGCAGCGGCGAATAGGTCGTGATGCCGGCGCAGAGCAAAGGCGCGACTGCCGCCAACTGCGCATCGGGATGGCGGATGCGCAGCACGTAACGTTCGTGCACGACGATCTGCTCGGCGTAGCCGCCCAACGTATGTCCCGGCGCGTCGGCTGTCGGGCCGTTGTAGGTGCCGACCATGTGATCGCAGTAGTTCTCCAGATCGTCCCGGCAGTCCGCGCAATCGCGACAGCTGTCGACGATGCAGCCGACGCCGACGAGATCGCCGATCGCAAACCCGGTGACGTCGGAACCGACCGCCGCCACGCGACCTACGATTTCGTGGCCCGGTACGCACGGGAACATCGTGCCGGCCCACTCGGCACGCGCCTGGTGCAGATCGGAGTGACAGATGCCGCAGAAGGCGATGTCGATCTGGACATCGTGGGCGCCTGGTGCGCGGCGGCTGATCCGGAGCGGTTCGAGCGGGCGGTCGCCCGAAAGCGCGCCGTAGGCATTGATCGACATGGCGTGGTCCTGTCGGTGAAGAGGTGGCCATCCTCTCCGGCACGCGCCCGGTGGCGGTATTGCATTCCGCTGGGTTTCTTGCCTGATCCGATGCAACTGCCCGCGTTTCCGACAACCGCAGTCTGGCGGCGCGCTAGAGTTCCGCCTGCCATCGGAGCCCCCATGACCACCTATCCCGCCCCTGCCCGCCCTGCCTCACCGGCGCAGTCGATCGCGCGCATCGTCGAGTCGCACCTGCCGCACACGGGCGATTACGGCACGGCGATTCCTGGTCTGGGCCTGTTCCGGCGCAATGCGATTGCAGCGCCGGTCGTGTGCATGGTTCCGCCCAGCATCGTGCTGGTGGCACAGGGTGCCAAGCAGATGTGGGTCGGCGGGACGGGCTATCCGTACGACGTGTCGCGCTTCCTCGTGACGTCGCTCGATCTGCCGGCCAACTCGGAAGTCACTGCAGCCACTGCCGCGCAGCCGTGCGTGGGGCTGACCCTGAAGCTCGATCTGCGGATGCTCGCCGAACTGGTCGCCCAGGGTGGCTTTCCGGCAGGTGCAGCAAGGCCCGTTGGCACCGGCGTGGGGATCGGCACCGCGACGCCCGCGTTGCTGGACCCGTTCGCCCGTCTGGTCGCATTGCTGGAAGAGCCCGATGCGATTCCTGCGCTGGCGCCCTTGATCCAGCGCGAAATCCACTACCGTCTGCTGCTGAGCGACCAGGCGGCGCGGCTGCGGCAGATCGCGTCCGTCGACAGCCACAGCCACCGCGTCTCGCGGGCGATCGACTGGCTGAAGCTGCACTACGCCGAAGCGGTGCGGATCGAGGATCTCGCCGCACGCGTCCAGATGAGTGCGCCGACCTTCCATCAGCACTTCCGCCAGCTGACCGCGATGAGCCCGCTGCAGTACCAGAAGTGGCTGCGTCTCAACGAAGCCAGGCGCCTGATGCTCAACGAACATGCCGACGCCGCAAGTGCAGCGTTCAAGGTCGGCTACGAGAGCCCCTCGCAGTTCAGCCGCGAATACGGCCGTCTGTTCGGCGCGCCGCCGAAGCGCGACATCGCCTCGCTCCGCAGCCAGGACGTGGCTGGATGACGCCATGAGGGCGCGCCTGCCGCCCGGAAAGATGCGAGGCCCCGGGCTGCGGGGCCTCGCGACAGCCATCAGTCTTCCGGCGTCATCAGTGTGTCGATGAGGAAGCTCATGCGCAGCGCCATCAGTTCCGGATTGCGCAGTGCGTCGCTGACGCCGTGCCCGCCCTCCTCGTCTTCGTAGAAGTAGGTCGGTGCGCCGACGTCCATCAGACGATGCGCGAACTTGCGCGCGTGGCCAGGGCCGACGCGGTTGTCCTCGGTCGAGATGGTGACGAGGAACGGCGAGTACTCGGTCCCGCTGCGGATGTTCTGGTAAGGCGAGTAGCCGAGCATGGCCTGCGCCTGCGCCGGCACATCGGGGTCGCCGTATTCGTTCATCCATGCAGCGCCCATGCCCATGTGGCGCATGCGGATCAGGTCGGTCAGCGGCACGTCGCTGACGATTGCCGAGAACAGGTCCGGACGCTGCGTGCCGAGGGTCGCCGCCAGCAGTCCACCGTTCGACATGCCGAACACACCCACATGCCCCTTCGCGCTCACACCGCTGTCGATCAGATGCTCGGCGACGGCGATGAAGTCGTCGTAGGAGTTCTGACGCTGCTCGCGGATCGCCGCCTGGTGCCAGGCCGCGCCGCGCTCGCCACCGCCGCGGATGGCCGGAATCGCGAGTGCGCCGCCCTTCTCGAGCCACAACTTCAATGCCGGACCACCGACGACCCCATCGAAATAGCCGGGACGGAACGACAGTCCGAACGCGCCGTATCCGGTCATCAACAGCGGGTACGGCCCTTTGGCCGGCGCTCGCGGACGCAGCAGGAAGTAGTCGACGACTGTGCCGTCCTTCGAGGTCGCGGCCCCGACTTCGCTGACGAATCTGCCCGCGTCGATGAGGGCCTGATCCTGCGCCAGCAACTGGCGTGTGCCGTCGGCTTTCTGCACCGACTGGGTGCGTGGCGTCACGAAGCCCGCGACTGCGGACATCACGCCGCCGCCGTCATGGGCACCGCTGCTCACCGTGACCGAATCGCCGGGCGCAGCCTCGAACACGTCGCGTCCCTGCCAGCCGGACGCGGTGTATTCGAACGCCATGACGCGCTGGCGCAGATCGCGGTTGAGCACCACGTAGACGTGCGATCCATCCGACGCCACGCCACTGAGCGCACTGTCGAGGAACTCGCCGGCCGCGGGCGCATAGACCTGGGTGGCACGGCGATCGGCCGGCGTCGAGGGATCGACGTCGTAGGCCAGCAACGCTTCTGCTTTGTAGGGCTTGCCTTCGATCTGCGCATCTTCCGCAAGCTGCACGAGGATGTGGCGATCGGTCGTCGCCAGAACGCCGAAGGGCTTCAGCTTCTGCGGCAGCGACACGTCGTGCGTCTCGCCCGCTGCGTCGACGACCGTCGACGCGAACGTCGAGTAGTCGATCGCACGCGTGATCACCGCGATCGGACCGTCGCCGGTCTGCACGACGTTCGCCTGGATGATCGCGTCCGAAGGTTGACCCTCGAAGACGGTCTTCGCATTCGCCAGCGGCTGTCCACGGCTCCAGATCTGGTACGCCACCGGCCAGCCGGCAATCGTCTTCGGCGCATCATCCAGTGCGTGCGCGACGAGGATCTGGTCCTCGCCCATCCAGTTCGCGAACGCGCGCGTCTTCGGAACGCGGAAGCCGGCATCGACGAAATCGGCCTTGGCGAGATCGAATTCGCGGATCTCGACTTCGTCGCCACCCGCGGGCGACAACCGCAGCAGACACCGGACATAGGCCGGCGCCAGGCAACTGTTGCCCATGTCGTAGGCCTGCAGTTCGAACGGAATGCCCTCCTTCTCCCGCAGCGCGGCGACGTCGAGCACGGTGGTCCATTCGCCGGTGGCACCGCTTGCGTCGCGGGGACTGGTCTGCAAAAGGCCATAGGGATGCGCGGCATCGCGGAACACGCGCGCGGCACGGGTGCCGAGCAGGAAGCGGTCGGCTTCGACCGGCGGCTGTGCCAGTACAGTATCGAGCGCACTGCGCAGCGCCGCATGCGACGGCAGTGCGGACAACCGTGCCTTGGTCTGCTGCGTTGCCTCGCGCGCCCATTCGAGCGCGCGCCCGCCGTGCGGCTCTTCCAGCCATTGCAGGTCATCGCCGGCATGTGCGGCGGCGACGAAGCCCTGTGATGCGATCGCCAGTGCGATCAAACCAGTACGTAATGAATTGTGCATTGAATGATCTCCGTGACTCAGTAGTCGTAGCGCAGCAGCACGCCGAAGGTGCGCGGCTGCAGACGGTCGGCAGGTCCGAAGCGGACGAAGGCACCGTCGGCGTCCAGTTCGGTCGCACCGCGTGCGTTGATCGCGCCCTTCTCGTTGGTCAGGTTGCTGCCATAGAGATAGGCGGCCCAGCCGGCCGGTGATTCCAGACCCGTGCGCAGGTTGAGCTGCGTCAGTGCATCACCGGGCGTGCCGGTGGTCAGCGAGGTCTCGCGCGCCGAGCTGTAATTGACGTAGCCGCTGACCGTGCCGCGCAGCTGTTCGCCGATGTCCCAGCCGTACGACGCCGACGCATGCAGCGTGGTCTTGGGCACGTTGTAGACCGCCGTGCCCTTGTCGAGTGGCGTGTTGGGCACATCTTCCGCGTAGACCGCATCGATCCAGCTGCCGCCGACCTGCAGCATCCATGCCTGGTTGGGCTGATAGACGAGGTTGAGTTCGACGCCATTGGTCGTGGTGCCGTCGGAGTTCGCCAGGCCGTTGATCTGCGGCGTGATCGGCACGCGCACGGCCACCTTGTCCCAGTTGCTGCGGAACAGCGCACCCTCCAGCAGCACCTTGCCGTCGGCCAGGGTCGTCTTCGCACCCAGTTCGTAGGTCACGATGGTGTCGGCGTCGATCACCGACGGCAGGTCCACACCGAACTGCTGCGCGAGCAGGATCGAGCTGATCGGCTGCAACTGCGCGGAGCGGAAGCCCTTGGCGGCGCTTGCGTAGATCGTCGCGTTCTCGGCCGGCTTCCACGACAGGCTCAGGCGCGGATTCCAGCTGTCGAAGGTGCCGTTCAAGGTCGACACGCTGCCGTCGCTGCCGACGTCGATCGCGTCGATCTTGTCCTCGAAGTAACGCAGACCCGCGGTCAGCGACCACGCGGGATCGGGCAGCTCCGCGGTGACTTCGCCGAAGACGGCCTGCGCCTTGTTGGTCTGTCGCGAGTTGCTGCTGATGATGCCCGGGATCTCGATCGCATCGATGCGCTCTGCATCCCGCTTGTAATAGCCGACCGTCCAGTCGAGCGCGCGCTCGCCAGTAGACGCCCAGCGCAACTCGTGGGTGCGGATGCCCATGTCGATCTCGGCGGTCAGCGTCAGGCCGCCACCGAGTGCACCATCTTGCGGATAGTGGATGTTGCCGTCGGAGAACGCATAGACGATCTGCGAGCCTTCGAAGTCGTAGACGCTGGTCAGGCTCTTGGAATCCCAGCTGTTGTCGCTCGCCAGGAACGAGTTGTTGGTCATGTCGTCGTAGGCGGTGTTGCTTGCCGCCGTGCTCTCGTTCTCGTATTTCCAGTAGGCGAGATCGATGTTCCAGCGATCGGTGGGCGAGAAACGCAGCTTGCCGCGGAAGGTGCGCACGTCGCTGTCATTGACGTCCTGCGCGCCGGTGACCGAGTCGTCGATCCAGCCCGGCGTGTGCTCATCGGTCGCGACGATGCGCAGCGCGAGGCGATCATCGACCAGTGGCACATTGACGTAGGCCTTGGCCCCGCGGCCGTTGCCGCCGTCCTTGACCGTGGACGCATCCAGTTCCACGCCAGCGGCGAAACGGTCGAACTCCGGCTTGCGGGTCAGGATGCGGACGGTGCCGCCCATCGAACCTTCGCCGAACAGCGTGCCCTGCGGGCCTTTCAGGATTTCCACGCGATCGATGTCGAACGAACGCGTATCCGGATACCACGGCACAGTGACGCCGGTGAACGGTGTTTCGTCGACGTAGTAGCCGTTGTCGTTGCCGCCGAGCGAACTCGACACGCCGCGTATCTGCACCTGGGTGAAGCCGCCGCCGTTGTCGATCGAGGACGCGCCCGGCGTCACGTTGATCACGTCCACGACATTGCGTAGACCCATTGCGTCGATCTGTTCGCCGGTCACGGCGGTGATCGCGATCGGCACGTCGAGCTGGCGCTCGTCACGCTTGCGGGCGGAGACGATCACCGTGCCGAGCGTGGTGGCTTCGGCATTCGACGACGTCGTTCGATCGGACGCGGCGTCCTGTGCATGGGCGGCCGGGACGCACAGCAGTGCGGCGACGATGGCGAGGCTGAGACGGTGACGCGGGCTTTCTGGAATGAGGCAGGCAGACACGGCGGACTCCCGGTGGACACAGCGATGGGCCGTCCCTGCGTACGGGTCGCGCAGGGGCGGATTCAGAAGCTGTGACGAACCAGGAGGTGGAAAGTGAAATGGAATTCGTGCAACGGCGCTCAGTAGCTGTACTGCACTTCCAGCCCCAGGCTTCTCGGACGCAGGCGCGTGGCCTGTACGAAACTGCTGCGCCCGTCGATCGCGCCGTCCTCGTTGGTGACGTTGTCGATGTAGAGCGACATCCCCCAGCGGATCGATTCCACGCCGACACGCATGTCGAGCGCGGTGATCGGATCACCACCGTCCATGCGACCCAGCAGGCCAGTGCGGCGGCGCGAATGGTGTTTGACGGTCGCGGCCACGCTTGCGATCTGGCGGCCGATCGGCCAGCTGTAGCGCGCCGCCCCGGCGAGACTGACCTGCGGCACGTTGTAGACCGGAGTGCCGCGCCGGATCGGCGTGTCGATCACGTCGGCGCTGTAGCGGGCATCGACGAAAGTCGCGCCGGCACTCAGGTCCAGGCGTTCGTCGGGCTGGAAACGCAGTTCCAGTTCTGCGCCGTGGATGCGCGCGCCGTCGGAATTGGCCAGTGCATTGTTGGCATCGTCGATCGGCACGCGCACGGGCAATCCGTGCCAGCGACTGCGGAAGAGCGCGCCCTGCAGACGCCAGCGACCGTCCTGCAGCAATTGTTTGAAGCCGACCTCATGCGAGATCAGCCGATCCGGCTCGAGATGATCGGCGACGACGATGCCGGCCGCACGCGCGTAGACGCGGCTGCTGATCGGCTGGGCCAGGCCGGAGCGGAAGCCGGTACTCGTGCTCGCGTACAGCAATCCGGACGCCGGCAGATGCCAGCCCAGGCTCACACGTGGAATCCATCGATCGCTGCTCGCACGAATCGCGCTGTCGTCAGGCCCGGTCGAGCCGAGCGTGCGCGCCTGTGCATCCTCGCGGAAGTAACGCAGGCCCGCACCGATCGACCAGCGCGCCGCCTGCGGGTGCAGCGTGGCGTCGCCGAATACGGCATCCGCGCGATTGCGCACCGTTTCGTCGAACGCGGTGTCGTTGATCGCGATCCAATCCCGGCGGATCGCATCGCGACGCGAGATGCCCGCCTGCCAGTCCAGATTGCCACCCCCGAGCGATGCCCACCTGAGTTCCAGGTTCCGCGATTCGATGCGGATGTCGTCGGACAGCGTGGTCGTCGGTGTGAGGTCGCCTGCGATCCGCGTGTCCAGTACAGCCCGCGAACCCAGGAGCGTCAGTCGGGAATGCGGCAGCACCCGTTGCGTGGAGAGGCTCGCGCTGTTCCAGGCCGTGCTGTTCGCCAGACGCAGGCTCGATGCCAGCGTGTCGTCGGCTGCGTAATCCCCACCCGGCGCATCGGTCTGCGCGTGCACGACGTTGAGATCGGTCAGCCAGCGATCGTCCGGTGACCAGCGCAGCCGGACGCGCTCGGTCCGGACGCGTTGTTCGTTGATGTCGCGTGTTCCGTCGGCGGCATCGACCCATCCGGGCAGCACCTCACGGGTGACCACCGCGCGCATCGCAAGCGTGTCCCGCACCAGGGGAAGGTTGCCCATCGCGCGGACCGAGCCGCCACTGCCGCCGCTCTGCGTACTGACCAGTCCGGTCTGCAGGGTGGCCCGCATGCGATCCATCTCGGGCGCGCGGGTGAGGATGCGCACGGTGCCGCCCATGGAGCCTTCACCGAACAGGGTGCCCTGCGGGCCCTTGAGAATCTCCAGGCGCTCGACATCGAAGATGCGCGTATCGGGATGCCACGGCACCGTGACCCCGGTGAACGGCAGGTCGTCGAGGTAGTAGCCGTTGTCGTTGCCGCCCAGCGAACTGGAGACGCCGCGGATCTGGATCTGGGTGAACGCCGCGCCGGCATCGATCGCAGTCACGCCGGGCACCAGTGCGAGCGAGGCCGCCACGTTCTCGATGCCCTGTGCGGCGAGGTCACGGCCATCGAGCACGGACACCGCCATCGGTACGTCGATCCAGAGTTCGTCGCGGCGACGCGCCGATACCACGACGTGCGCGAGATTCTGGGTGGAAGGCGGGGACACCGGCACGACCGGCGCTGCCGGTTTCGCACCGGGCGATGCATCGGCACGCAGGATGGTGACCACGCCGTCCGGCATCAGGGAAAAGGTGTAGCCCGTGCCCGTGAGCAGCCTCGACAGCGCCGTGCGCAGCGACATCACACCGCTGACCTCACCGCTGTGCCGCGCCTGGTCCAGATTGCCCGAGGCCGCCAGCTGCACATCCGCCTGCTGCGCGAGCATGAGCAGCGCTTCATCGAGTCGCTGCGCCGGCACGCGGAAGAGCAGACGCGTCTCGCTTTCTTCAGCTGCCGCCGGCGCCGACAGTGCACACACCAGTGCTACGGCCAGAAGCCCCAGCCCTGCCCGCTTGCGAAGCGCCGCGTACGCGCATGCGGCGCGTGTGCGCCCGGGCGTGTGACGGTGCTTCGAAACGGGCAAAGGCGATCTCTCAGTCCACTCCGCTACCCGAGGTGTCCGGACTGCGGTGCGATCCATTGTTCGCATCTGCGTCGCGCGACAGCAAGACCACATCCGCGCCGCGCACCACGCGGAACCCGACCGAACGGGCCAACCCGTCGAGCCAGCGGTCGACCCCGCCCAGCTCCCAGCGTCCCGTCACCTTCATGTCGCCGAACGCCGGATCCTGCAACTGCACCGGCACGCGCGAGTAGCGGTTGAGATCAGCAATGACATTGGCCAGCCGCTCGCCCTGATAGATCACGGTACCGCCGCGCCAGGCAGTGGACAGTTCCGCATTGATGCCGCGTGGCGGTTCGAGACCCTGCGCGACCCGGAAATCGACGCGCTGTCCTGCGGTCGCTTCGAATCCGGTGCCGGGACCTGTTCCCGACGATTCGCTGACGCGCACCCGTCCCTGCAGCACCGTCACCGCGATATCGCCATCGGCACGATGTCCCACGGCGAAGCGCGTGCCCAGCACCCGTGTCTGCACGGCGCCGGCATCGACGAAGAACGGGCGCTGCGGTGCATGCGCCACCTCGAAGAACGCGGTGCCCCGTTGCAGCTCGACGCTGCGCCGATCGTCTGCGTAGCGGACAACCACTTCTGTGCGGGCGTCCAGATCGAGCGTGGACCCGTCGTCCAGCGCGATGTGACGTCGTTCGCCGATGCCGGTCGCGTAATGAAGCGCGTCCGCGTCCTGTGGCTGCAGCAGATGCACCGCGCCGGCGACGACGGCCAGCGATGCGGCCAGGCCCACGGCCCAACGCAGGACCCGCGGTCGGCGCGAGCGCCGGCGTCCGCCGGGTGCCGCAGGCCGTGGCGCAGGCCCGGCATGGCGCGCGCGCGTCTGCAGCAGGCTGCCGGAATCCAGCCGGCCTGCGGCATCCCACAAGGCGCCGACCTCTTCAAAGGCCGTCGCATGCTCGGGCGATGCGGCGATCCAGTGGCCGAACGCGGTGAGCTCGGTGTCGGGCAGATCGTCGTCCTGCAGGCGCACCAGCCATTCGCTGGCCTCGCGCACCACGATGCGGCGCCGCTCTGCGGTCGTGTCAGTCATCGGATCCCTCCCGATCCTCGGTCAAGCCTTCCAGGCGAAGCTGGCAATGTGCCAGCGCACGTGCAACGTGGATGCGGATCATGCGTTCGGTCAGTTGGAGGCGCACGCCGGCCTCGGCGAAGCTGAGTTGCTCCACCCGGACCAGACGGAACGCCTCGGCGCAATTGAAGGGAAGCTCGGCCAGCAGCGCCGGCAGGCGCGCCACGGCCTGCGCCGCGCCGGCCGCCCGCTCGGGGTTGGCGGCGGGGTCGGCGTGGAACTCCAGCACGTCCGGCACGCTGCGCTCGGTGTAGGCACGACGGCGCAGCAGGTCGGTCGCCAGGTTCTGGGCGATCCGGAACAGATAGGCACGATGGAAGCCGATGGCCGCGTCCGGGCCGAGGCTCAGCAACCTGGCGTAGGCCTCCTGGGCGACGTCGCGGGCGTCGTCATAGGAGTGCAGCCGCACCTGAAGCATCCGCACCAGCGACTGGTTGAACGCGCGCACCAGATGCTCGGCGTCGCCCCGCTGTTGCGGGCCGCTGTGTGGATCCGGGTGGATGACGGGATCGTCTTGATCGTGCATGGAGACGTAAACGAACCAGGGGCCCGAAAGTGAAGTTCCCGGGTCTGCACATCGTGGCACGTTGGGCAACCGCTCAGCTTGGCGAGGCGCTCGCCGGTGATCCGGGTGAAGCCCCGGCGATTCGAATCGCCGGCGGAAGAGTTCGTGAGGCAGGCGCGCCTGCCGTGATCGACGACGCCCGCAAGACACATCGATTGACAGATTGCCGAGTCGGTCCGACGGTCATCGCCATAGAACTAGATATCGACGCGCTCAGCCTCCGCGTGCTCGATGCACTGCGCAAGGACGTGCTGGCACGCCGTCGACCTGTCGCGGTCGTCCGCACCGAGCTGATCGCGTTCGTGCTCTCCCAGGGATACGCGATCGAAGAACTGTCAGCCCGCCGTATTCGCCAAGGCCACGGTCGCGAGCTTGCTGGCCGGCTTGCGCCCCAGCTCACCGCTGATCCACACCGCGGTATCGATCACGGCCTGCAGATCGACGCCGGTCTGCAGCCCGAGGCCCTCGAGCATGTACAGCAGATCCTCGGTGGCGAGATTGCCGCTGGCGCCTTTCGCATACGGACAACCGCCGAGTCCGCCGACGGCGCTGTCGACCACGCGTACGCCGGCTTCCAGACAGGCCAGCACGTTGGCCAGCGCCTGCCCGTAGGTGTCGTGGAAATGCACGGCGAGCTGCGCCATTGGCACGGTCTGCGCGCAGGCCAGCAGCATCTCGCGTGCCTTGGCCGGTGTACCGACGCCGATGGTGTCGCCGAGCGAGATCTCGTCACAGCCCATCGCGTGCAGCGCTTCGGCCACGCGCACCACGTCGCCCAGCGGCACATGGCCCTGGTAGGGACAGCCAAGCACGGTCGACACGTAACCGCGCACCGACACACCCGCAGCGCGTGCCTGCTCCACCACCGGTTGCAGCCGTTCGAGCGAGCCGTCGACATCGATGTTGGTGTTCTTGAGATTGAACGCGTCCGAGGCCGCGGTGAACACCGCGATGTGCTGCACGCCAGCGGCCAGCGCACGCTCCAGACCCTTCGCGTTCGGCACCAGTACCGGATAGGCGACGCCGTCGCACCGCTGGATTCCGGCGAGGACCTCTTCGGCATCGGCCAGCTGCGGCACCCACTTCGGGCTGACGAAGCTGGTGGCTTCGACGACCTGGAAACCGCAGGCCGACAGCCGGTCGATCAGCGCGATCTTGGTTGCGGTCGGCACCAGCGTTTTTTCGTTCTGCAGCCCGTCGCGCGGGCCCACTTCGACGACGCGGACGAAGTCGCTCATGCCGCGGACTCCGCATCGCCTTCGACGAAATCGACCAGCACCGCGCCGTCGGCGACCAGATCGCCCTGCTTCGCAAGGAAGGCCTTGACCACGCCGTCGTGCGGCGCCTGCAGCGTGTGTTCCATCTTCATCGCTTCCATCACCAGCAGCGGCGTGCCCTTCCTGATCGGCGTGCCGAGCGGTGCCAGCAGTTCGACGATGCGGCCCGGCATCGGCGCGATCACGGCGCCGGCATGCGCTTCGGCGCCGGTGTGACGATGCAGCGGATCGATGTGTTCGAACACGAAACGGTTTTCGCCGCGATACAGCACGACCTGCGTGCCCTGCACCAGCACGTCGACGTTGCGGCGCACGCCGTTGAACGCGGCGGTCAGCGTTGGCGCGGTCCATTGAAAACTGACGGGACTGGCCGCTTCGCCGTCGAAACCGATGCGCAGACCGTCTTGGTCCTGGCGCAACGCGATACGGCGGGTCTGTCCGTTCGCCGACAACTCGATGAATCGTGCGGCATGGGTGCCGAGGCGCCAGCCGTCGGCGATTGCCCAGGGCGAAGCCGCTCTCACCCCTACCCTCCTCCCGGAGGGAGAGGAGTTCAAAGTCGCGCTGTCCGTTACCGCCTGCGAATGCGCCCAGAACCCGAGTGCCGCGAGCATCCAGGCAGCATCGTCGGCCTCGGGCAACGGCGCCAGCAGCGTGTCGATCTCGCGTGCGACGAGTCCGGTATCCAGACGCGCGGCGGAGAAATCCACCTGGCGCGCGAGTCGGCCGAGGAACACCGCATTGGTGGTCACGCCGACGACGCGCACTGCATCGATGGTCTGGCGCAGACGCTGCAGGGCGCGCGGCCGGTCCTCGTCCCAGACGATGAGCTTGGCGATCATCGGGTCGTACCAGGGGCTGATCGCATCACCCTGCTCCACGCCGGTGTCGATGCGCACATGCGCGCTCGCTTCGGGAAACTGCATGACCTGCAGCGTGCCGGTCGACGGCAGGAAACCCTTCAACGCATCTTCTGCATACAGACGCGCTTCGATCGCATGGCCGCGGTGGTGGATCTGATCCTGACGCAGCGGCAGCGCCTGACCTGCCGCCGCGCGCAGCTGCCACTCGACGAGATCGATGCCGGTGACCATCTCGGTGACCGGGTGTTCGACCTGCAGCCGGGTGTTCATTTCCATGAAATGGAAATCGCCGCCCTCACCGACGATGAACTCGATCGTTCCGGCGCCGACGTAATCCACCGCGCGCGCGGCAGCCACCGCAGCCTGCGCCATCGCCTCGCGCTGCGCGTCGCTCAGTGCGGGCGCGGGCGCTTCTTCCAGCACTTTCTGGTGTCGACGCTGCACCGAGCAGTCGCGCTCGAACAGATGCACCACGTTGCCGTGGCGGTCGCCGAACACCTGCATCTCCACATGGCGCGGCCGCACGATGTAGCGCTCGATCAGCACGCGCGCATCGCCGAACGAACTCTCGGCCTCGCGCTGGCACGACAGCAGCGCCGCCGCGAAGTCCTCGCGCTTTTCGACCAGACGCATGCCCTTGCCGCCGCCGCCGGCGCTGGCCTTGATCAGCACCGGATAGCGGATTTCATCCGCCTGCTGCTGCAGGAACGCGGGATCCTGGTTGTCGCCGTGATAGCCCGGCGTTACCGGCACATTGGCGGCCTGCATCAGCGCCTTGGCTTCGCGCTTGTCGCCCATCGCCTGGATCGACGACGGTTTCGGACCGATGAAGACAACGCCGGCATTGGCGCAGGCCTGCGCGAATGCGGCGTTCTCGGACAGGAAGCCGTAGCCGGGGTGGATCGCCTGCGCGCCGGTGCGGCGTGCGGCGTCGAGCAGTTTGTCGGTGCGCAGATAGCTCTCACGCGCTGCCGACGGTCCGATGTGCACGGCTTCATCGGCCAGACGTACATGACGCGCATTGCGATCGGCGTCGGAGTACACCGCCACGGTGCGGATGCCGAGCCGTCGACAGGTCGCGATGATGCGGCACGCGATCTCGCCGCGATTGGCGATCAGCACCGTGTCGAACAGCGCGCCTTCGGAAATTCCAGTGGTCATCGGGCGTCCTTTTCGCGGCGTGCGGACAGGAAGGCGTCCAGCCGCTGGCGGGCTTCGTCGGTAGCGCGGATGCCGGCGATGCGCGCGGCGGTGTCGGCAATCAATCCATCACCGATGGTCTGGCCATCGAGATCGCGGATCAGCCGCTTGGATTCGGCCTGCGCATTCGGACCACCCTGCGCCAGCGCCTGCACCAGCGTGTCGATCGCGGCGTCGAGGGCGTCGTCGGCGACGACTTCGTGCACCAGTCCGATCTCATACGCCTTCGCCGGCTGGATGAGCTCTGCGGTCAGGAAATAGCGTGCGGCCTGACGCGGACCGATCGCGCGCAGCACGTACGGGCCGATCGTCGCGGGAATCAATCCGAACTTGACCTCGGACGTCGCGAACACGGCCTTGTCGCTGGCAATCGCGATGTCGCAGGCAGCGACCAGGCCCAGCCCACCACCGATTGCCGCGCCATGCACGCGTGCGATCGTCGGCTTCGGCAGTTCCGCCAGGCGGCGCAGCATGCGCGCCAGCGCTTCGGCTTCGTCGCGATTACGTGCCACGTCGTAGTCGGCCGCGCGGCGCATCCAGTCGAGATCGGCGCCGGCGGAAAAACTGCGGCCGCGGCCGGCCAGCACGACGACGCGCACGGTGTCGTCTGCACCGAGCGTCTGCAGGCCGCGATCGATCGCATCGATCAGGTGTTCGTCGAACGCGTTGTGACGCTCGGGGCGATCCATCCACAAGGTCGCCACGGCGCCCTTGCGTTCGATGCCGATGTTCGGTGTGTCGGTCATTGCGGTGTCCTCGTCGCGCCCGGTCACATCCGGAAGATGCCGAACTTCGTTTCTTCGTTCGGTGCGTTCAATGCCGCCGACAGGGCCAGCCCAAGGGCGCGACGGGTCTTGGCCGGATCGATGATGCCGTCGTCCCACAGTCGTGCACTGGCGTAGTACGGATGCCCCTGCTGCTCGAACTGCTCGCGGATCGGTGCCTTGAACGCGTCCTCGTCTTCTGCCGACCACGTGCCGCCCTTGGCCTCGATGCCATCGCGGCGCACGGTGGCCAGCACGCCGGCGGCCTGTTCGCCGCCCATCACGCCGATGCGCGCGTTGGGCCACATCCACAAAAAGCGCGGCGAGTACGCACGACCGTTCATGCCGTAATTGCCGGCGCCGAAACTGCCGCCGATGACGACGGTGAACTTCGGCACCTTCGCGCAGGCGACCGCGGTGACCAGCTTGGCGCCATCACGCGCAATGCCGCCGTTCTCGTACTTCTTGCCGACCATGAAGCCGGTGATGTTCTGCAGGAACAGCAACGGAATGCCGCGCTTGGCGCACAGCTCGACGAAGTGCGCGCCCTTGAGTGCGCTTTCGGAAAACAGGATGCCGTTGTTGGCGACGATGCCGATCGGATAGCCGTGCAGATGTGCGAAGCCGGTGACCAGCGTGGTGCCGTAGCGCGCCTTGAACTCGTCGAAGCGCGAGCCGTCGACCAGCCGCGCGATCACTTCGCGCACGTCATACGGTTTACGGGTATCGGCCGGAATCACGCCGTAGAGTTCTTCGGCCGGATACGCCGGCTCTTCCGACGGCTGCATCGCAAGTTCACCCTGCTTGCGCCAGTTGAGCGAGGCAACGATGTCGCGCACGCGCGCCAGTGCATCGAGATCGTCTTCGGCGAAGTGGTCGGCCACGCCCGAGATGCGCGTGTGCACGTCGGCGCCGCCCAGCGATTCGGCGTCCACTTCCTCGCCCGTCGCCGCTTTCACCAGCGGTGGGCCACCGAGGAAGATCGTGCCTTGCTCCTTGACGATTACCGTCTCGTCGCTCATCGCCGGCACGTAGGCGCCGCCGGCGGTGCACGAGCCCATCACGCAGGCGATCTGCGGAATGCCCTGCGCCGAGAGATTGGCCTGGTTGTAGAAGATCCGGCCGAAATGGTCACGGTCGGGGAACACCTCGTCCTGCATCGGCAGGAACGCGCCACCGGAATCGACCAGATAGATGCACGGCAAGCGGTTCTGCTGCGCGATCTCCTGCGCACGCAGATGCTTCTTCACCGTGATCGGGTAATAGGTGCCGCCCTTCACCGTCGCATCGTTGGCGACGATCATGCATTCGACGCCGCTGACCAGGCCGATGCCGGCGACGACGCCCGCGCTGGGCACCTCGCCGCCGTACATGCCGTGCGCCGCCATCGGCGCGACTTCGAGGAACGGCGCGCCGGGATCGATCAGCGCATCGATGCGATCACGCACCAGCAGCTTGCCGCGCTTGCGGTGCTTCTCGCGCGCCGCCTCGCTGCCGCCCTGGGCGATGCGCGCATGCGTGGCGCGCAGATCGTCGAGCGCCGTCTGCATGGCAGCGGCGTTGGTCTGGAAACTCTCACCGGCCGGATCGATCCGGCTCTGCAGGATGGCCATCGGTGCTCCTTCAGCTGGTCTGGCGGAACAGTTCGCGGCCGATCAGCATGCGCCGGATCTCCGACGTGCCCGCACCGATCTCGTAGAGCTTGGCGTCACGCCACAGGCGGCCCACCGGATACTCGTTGATGTAGCCGTTGCCGCCCAGCGCCTGGATCGCCTGCCCAGCCAGCCACGTTGCCTTCTCGGCGGCGTAGAGGATCACGCCCGCGGCGTCCTGCCGGGTGATCTTGCCGGCGTCGGCCGCCTTCGCCACCGCGTACACGTAGGCGCGGCAGGCGTTGTAGGCGACATACATGTCGGCGACCTTGCCCTGCATCAGCTGGAAGTTGCCGATCGCTTCGCCGAACTGGCTGCGCTCGTGCACGTACGGCAGCACCGCATCGAGGCCCGCGGCCATCAGCCCCAGCGGGCCGCCCGACAGCACCAGCCGCTCGTAGTCGAGACCCGACATCAGCACCTTGACGCCGCCGCCGACCTTGCCGAGCACGTTCTCGACCGGCACTTCGCAATCCTCGAACACCAGCTCGCAGGTATCCGACGAACGCATGCCGAGCTTGTCGAGCTTCTGCGCGGTCGAGAAACCCTTGAAGCCCTTCTCGATGATGAAGGTGGTGATGCCCTTCGGGCCGGCATCCGGATCGGTCTTGGCGTAGACCACCAGCACGTCGGCGGTCGGGCCGTTGGTGATCCACATCTTGTTGCCGTTGAGCACATAGCGGTCGCCGCGCAGTTCGGCGCGCAGCTTCATGCCGACCACGTCCGAGCCCGCGCCCGGCTCGCTCATCGCCAGTGCGCCGACGTGTTCGCCGCTGCACAGCTTCGGCAGGTATTGCTGCTTCTGCGCCTCGCTGGCGTTCTTGCGCAGCTGGTTGAGGCACAGGTTGGAGTGCGCCCCGTAGGACAGGCCGATGCCGCCAGAGGCCCGCGAGATCTCCTCCATCGCGACCACATGGGCCAGATAGCCCAGGCCCGTGCCGCCGTATGCTTCCTCGACGGTGATGCCCAGCAGGCCCTGCGCGCCGAGCTTGGTCCACAGCGCGTGCGGGAACTGGTTGGCCTCGTCGGCATGCGTGGCGAGGGGCGCGATCTCCTGCGCGGCGAAGTCCTGCACGGACTCGCGGATCATCTCGATCTCTTCGCCGAGTTGGAAATCGATGGACGGAATACGCATGCTGGACTCCAGGTTCCCGGGGACGACGACCCGCATGGCAGCGCGCCTGCGCAGTGGTCCCGATCGGCACAGGCTAGCGGGTTCCGGGCAAGAATTGAACTAGAATTCAAAAATTGAATTGAGGATCACGTTTTGAGCTACCGGCGTTCGGACCTGATGGAAGAGCGGATGACCCGCAACCGCGAGCGCATCGTCCACGCCGCGCGCACGCTGGTGTCCGTGGGTGGCTTCCGCGAGGCATCGGTGGCCGCAGTCGCGGCCGAGGCCGGCGTGTCGACCGGGCTGATCTACCGCTACTTCCCGTCCAAGGCGGAACTGTTCGTCGAAGTGCTGACCGTCGCCATCGACGCCGAGATCGTGATCCTGCGCGGCGCGGCCGCTGCCCACACCGATGCCCGCGATCAGCTGGGCGCCGCCATCGAAGCCTTCGTGCGCCGCGCCCTCGCCGGCCCTGCCCTGGCCTACGCCTTCATCGCCGAGCCCGTGGACCCCGAAGTGGACGCCGAACGTATCCGCGGCCGCCGCCGCTTCGGCGAAGTCTTCCGCGACATCCTGCTGGCCGGCATCGAGCGCAGGGAATTCCCCGCCCAGGACGCCGACGTCACCGCCGCCTGCATCGTCGGCGCGTTCACCGAAGCGCTGGTCGGGCCGGTGGCGCCGATCCTGAGAGAGAAGACGTCCGGTCCGGCGCAGTTGGTGGAGTCGATTCGGGAGGTGTGTTTGCGGGCGGCGGGTTCGGTTCGATAACTGCGGTGAGTCCGCGCGCTTCGAGCAGACGTGGAACCTAGACCTGTTACTCGGATAGCTTCAGCCACTTCTCTCTAGGCTCGAACACAGGTGCATCCTGTGTCCGCTACAGCGGTAGAGGGAAGTGAACCTGGACCAGCACTTGCGCCCCGCCCCGCCCCGCTTGTCGCTTGGTCCAACGACAAAAGTGAGCCTGAAGCGGTTATTCCAGCTCGGAAGTCTTTCGCGCCAGAGGCCCGCGGCGTCGCATGGCCGGGTGAACGGGCCGCCGGAGCGGTGTGGGCCGTCATCGGCCGACGAGGCCGAGCCGCAAGCTGCGCTGGATATCCGCTGCCATACGTTCTTCGACCCCCGCTTGCTCGGCGAACCGCAGCCACTGGCCGACCTGCGCATGGACCTCTTCGATCACCGCCCGCGCCCGCGGCGGCTTGAAGCCGCAGAACACGCCGAACGCGATCAGATCATCGAGCTCGAAATGATCGCGCTTGCCGTTGAGGCTCATCTGGTGCTGGTGGGTCCAGCTGCCGTCCGGGTTGTAGGCGTAGCTCACGTCGAAGGCCGGCGACAGCCGCCACTCGCCCGCACGGTTCATCAGGAAGGCGATGTTCTTGACGTGGTCGTCCTGGTTGCGGATCAACACGTTCAACACCGCACGCCGGAACTGCTGTTCGACATCCAGCGCCGGCAGTCCCAGCCTGCGAATGGTCTCAACGGCCTGCTCGTACGAGTAGGCGCCGGCCGCATTGAAATCGAAATGCCGCATCGCCGCCAGCGACTGCATGTGCAACTTGCGACCGCTGGCACTGCGGTCGAAGCGACGGGTCATGAAGTGCGCCCGCCCGCCCTCGCGGTGGATGCGGCATTCGCTCATGTCGATCCCGGCGGCCACGGCCAGCAGGTGGAAGCCGTACTCCACCAGGCCGAAGCCCTGGGGATCGGCCAGTTCCTTGTCGCGATTGCCGGAAATGCCGTCGAACTTCAGCAGCCAGTACGAGAACCCCTCTCCCGCCTTGACCTGTCCGGAGCGGAACTCCCCGCTCTGCGGGTTCCAGGCCAGGATCGCCTTGGCGCGGGCACCGCCGGCCGAGGTCCCCACGCGCAGGATGTCCTCCAGCGCTGCTTGGTCGTCCTCGCCGCCCAGCACCCCGGCCAGTTGCCCGCGGTGGTTGAGTACGTCATTCGCCAGCCGCGTGAGCGCATCGATGTCGACCGGGCGCGATCGCCCCGCCACGGCGGCCAGCATCGGATGGAACTCGAGCGCGCCCATGCCGCGGGTTCCGATGTAGCACAGCCGCTCGACCGGATTGAACCGGCCGGCCGCCCGGCCCTGCGCCACCAGCCAGGCATCGATCAGCGCATTGCCGAACTTGTCCGGCAACGCGTCGGCCAGCATCCCGGGCAGCCCCTTGAAGGCCTCCCGGGGCAGGCCCGGAAACTCGTAGGGCTCGGACCGTAGCGGCATCTCCACCGGCGCCAGCTGGATGCCGCTGTCGACGAATTCCGGCATGTACTGGAAGGCCGCGACCCCGCGATCGGCCAGCCAGCTCACCGCACCGATATCGCGCCCCCAGAGCCGGACGGTCGCGTCGGTCACGCGCCCCTCTCCTCGGCGTCGCCATCGCCGTCGTCACCCCAGGCCCAGTCCGTCGCCTTGGGCGGCGCCTGCGTGTCGCGCGCACGGCGACGCTCGCGGCCTCCATGCCGCACCCGCTCGACCGGCCGCACGGCGGGATCCGGCAGGCTGTCCAGCAAGCGCCCGTCCAGGCCGAGCACCGCGAGCACCCGCAGCAACGTGTTCACCGAGGTGTTCTCACCCGCCTCCAGGCGTTTGATGCTGCTGACCGACGCCCCCGCCTCCCGGGCCAGATGCGCCTGGGTCAGGTTGCGGCCCAGCCGCAAGCCGGCGAGCCGCGCGCCGAGAGCGCGCTGGACGGCCTCGGGCGATGCCGTCGCGCCTTCTAGATAACGGTTCATATCAGAACTCTTCCGCGCGAAATTGCGTCTTGTGGATCATATAGGAGCTTATATAAAACCATGTCAAGAGATCACTTATGCTCTCTTATCGGTTCTTCAGCACTCAATGGATCATATAAGATCCCTAAAGGCATGCCGGGGACTAAAGCCTCGCGCCGATGCGATCGAGCGCCTGCGCCGCGTGGGCCGGCAACACCAGCTTGGCCTCAGCCACGCCAGCGCGACCGGCATCGGCGTCGCGCTGACCCAGCCGCTCTCCATATCCGAGGGCGGACAGACGCCATGCCTGCCCGCTCTCGTGCCGGTAACGTCAGTGCGGCCGAACGCCGACAGGCGACTGGACGCGTCTCATGGCGCCACGCAGAGGCATCACGCCGTAAACAGCCGGCGCTTCCCGCACCCGGTTCGAACGTGGCGCGCCGCCATCGATGCGCTGGTGCTCCACCTGCAGCAGAATCTTCCGCACCTCGGCCGCGTGATCGAAGATCGCGTGGCCCACAACGGGCATCGTCTGCGTGGCGTAGTCCGCCATCTCGCCGGCCGACACCACGTCGCCATGCGCCGAGATCAGTTCGAGCAGCCGATTGAGTGCGTCGATCTGGTCCAGCGTCACGCCGAAGCGCAGCTTCGGTGCGTCGCCGGCAGCTGCATACACGCTGCTGTCGTCGCCAGCGTCTGCATCGTCTTCGTCGGATTCCTCATCGTCGTCGTCATCACGCGCCTCGGCGGCGGAGCGCGCTGCGGGCAACTCGCGCGTGGCCGGATACGTCACCTCGTCCAGCACCAGTTCCACCTGTTCGCCCAGCAACTCCAGGCAGACCGCCACCTCGCCGGCGCGGATGTCCGGGACGTACTCGTCGTCCTCGTTTGCCGTGCGCGGCTGCGATACACGCGACAGGAAGTCCATGTGCTCGCGCAGCTTCTTCAGCCGGAACTGGCTGTCCTCGGGCAGGAAGTAGCCCACCGTCTCTTCGTCATCCATCTCGAACTTCGACATCGTCGCCTCTCCTCATTCCATGAAGTGCCCGGCCACCGGAACGGTGGACGGGAAGTCGGGAGGCTAGAAACCGCTTAGAGCCGGCGGGCGTATTCCCCCGAAGGGTGTTGTATTAGCCGCCCTCCCGACGCAGGCATCGCGTCGGTTGCGCCCGCGAAACAACGGGCACAAAAAACCCACCAGTTTTTCGGAGGTGGGTACCGCTCTAAGAGGAGTTTCTAGGCTCCTTGTGGCCGAGTCTGCTACGGCTCGACCTCGCCGGTCAAGTCAGAGAACAGGCGTGATGCGAGTAGGAAGTTTCGCCATAGGAGACCCATCCCTCGGCCCGTCAGAGTTCGCCCGCGCTTGGTCTCAGGCTAAGGCTTACACCGCCTATACTCGCTCCGGAACGCTGGAAGGGTCCAAGGATGAGTCAAGACATTGAAGCGCTGCGGGCAGCACTCCGTGCCTTCGCGTTGGAGAGGGACTGGGAGCAATTCCACAGCCCCAAGAATCTTGCCCTGTCTGTGTCAATCGAAGCGGCCGAACTGCTTGAGCATTTCCAATGGCTCACCGAGGCGCAGAGCCGCGAGCTGAGCGAAGAGCAGCGCCAGCAGGTGGGTCACGAAATCGCCGACGTCCTGCTCTACCTCCTGCAGCTGGCAGACAAGCTGGACATCGATCCCGTGGCCGCCGCGCACCAGAAGCTGGCGATCAATGCCGGAAGATACCCGGTCGATCGGGCCAAGGGCACCAGCAGGAAGTACACCGAACTCTGAAGCAGCCGTCCAAGGGGGGCACGCTGGCGTGATCGTTTATCAGGCGAAAAAGAGCACATTCCTGCACGACACCGATCATGCGCAGATCGAGGACGTGGTCGAACGCGCCTTCGTACAGCGCACTGGGCGTTACGCAGCCCAAGCCGAATTCAAGTCCTGGCGCAACTCCCTTGCGGCGATGGCGCGCGTACTGCGCGACAGCGATATCCCGGATGACATCGGTGTCGGCGTCGAGTTCGGTATCCCGCAGACGTCCAAGCGGATCGACTTCATTCTGTCCGGCAAAGCCGACGATGGGACGCCACATCTGGTCATCGTCGAGCTCAAGCAGTGGTCCAGTTCCCGGGTCAGCGAGAAGGACGGCATCATCGTCGCCAACCGTGGCGGTCGTTCAGAGACCGAAGGTCCGCACCCCAGCTATCAGGCCTGGTCCTACGCTGCACTGCTCAATGGCTTCAACGAAGCCATCTATGAGTCAAACACCGAGCTTCGCCCCTGCGCCTACCTACACAACTACAAGGACGACGGCGTCATACGCGACGCGCGGTACGCCGCCTATCTGGACAAGGCGCCGACATTCCTCGACGGCGCGGACGAACTCGCGCGCCTACGCAGCTTCATCAAGCAGCACGTCAAGAAGGGTGACAGCGGCGAGCTGCTCTACAGCATCGAAAATGGGCGCATCCGGCCGTCGAAGATGCTGGCCGACAGCGTGGCCAAGATGCTCAAGGGCAACCAGGAGTTTGTGCTCGTAGACGACCAGAAGGTCGTTTATGAGACCTGCCTGGCCAAAGCCGCGCAGGCCAGCGATGCCCGCAAGCAAGTGGTCATCGTCAAGGGCGGCCCCGGTACCGGCAAGTCAGTGGTAGCGATCAATCTGCTGGTCGAGCTGACCAAGCGCGGCCAGCTCACAAAGTACGTTTCCAAGAACGCAGCACCGCGTGCCGTCTACAAGCAAAAGCTGGCCGGACACCTGCGGCAGGTGGAGATCGGCAACCTGTTCGCTGGTTCCGGCGGATTCCACGACAGTCAGCCAAATGTCTTCGACACGCTGGTTGTGGATGAAGCCCACCGTTTGAACGAAAAGAGCGGCCTTTACGGCAACCTCGGCCAGAACCAGATCATGGAGCTGATCCGTAGCGCCCGCTGCACTGTCTTCTTTGCTGACGACGATCAGGTTGTGACCCTCTCCGACATAGGCCGCATCGCCGAACTGGAGCGCTGGGCGCAAGCCGCTGGTGCCGAGGTGACCCACATGGAACTTGCCTCCCAGTTCCGCTGCGCCGGTTCGGATGATTACATCGCCTGGCTGGATAACTTCCTGGGCATCCGCGAGACCGCCAACACCGACTTTGATCGCGATAGCTTTGACTTCCGCATCGTTGATTCGCCGGTCGAACTGCATAACCTGATCCGCGAGAAGAACAAGCTCAACAACAAAGCCCGAGTGGTAGCGGGCTACTGCTGGGACTGGAAGAGCAAGAAGGATCCCAATGCATGGGACATCGAGATTCCCGAACATGGCTATAAAGCGAGATGGAATCTCGACAAAGACGGCAGCCTTTGGATTGTTGCTCCCGATTCTGTCGAAGAAGTCGGCTGCATCCACACCTGCCAAGGATTAGAGCTCGATTACGTAGGTGTGATGATCGGCCCAGACTTGCGATGGACCGATATTGGGCCAAATACTTTCCCAGAATATAGATCTCGAATGGACCGATCTATTCGCGGCTGGAAGAAAATGTTAAAGGCTGAGCCCCAAACGACACGCGATCGGTTGGATGGAGTCATCAGGAATACCTATAAAACCCTGATGAGCCGGGGCATCAAGGGATGCTACATCTATATCGCAGAGCCGCCCCATCATTAAAGTCTTGGGAGTAGAGCCAGATGAAGATCACAGAGCGGTTTTCCATCACGGCGCATCAGCACGAATTAGACTTCGTAGATGTCGATACAGACACAGACACCCCGCTCTTCCTGGACCCGTTCTTCATAGGCATCCGTCAAGATGCGTGGTCAAAGGCTGCCACCTTGACCCTTCGAAATTTCTTTCAGACGTTTGTTGAGTTGGCGAGAGCCGGCGAATCGGCAAGAGCACGGGCCATGTTTGACCATCTACATGAGCCTAACGAGACGTGCCTCGGTCTTTCGCGGGGCACACCTCAGGGAAGAGCGATTGGCCGTTTCGACGCGGACAAGCTTTTTGAAAGCATTATCCAGAGCGACGCCCTCGATTCCGGAGTTGTTGAAGACCTTGAGGATTTCAGATTGTTTATACCTGGAATCGACAAGGACAAAATATCTGACATGACGACGAATATATTGAGGCGTCATCTCGTCGATTACACTAAAAAACAGTGTGAACTTTGGAAAATACCGCTGAGCCCTAACAGGCCAATAGGGTTCTACTGGAACTCCGCCACAAGGAGATGGGAAAATTCCAACGATGAAATTCTTGTTATTGATGAAAGAAAAATACTTTTGGTTCCAAAGTCTGTCGTTTCCTTTGTGAGGCGATACACACCGCAAAAATATTATCGTTCATTTGTTCTCGAGTACCTGCAGCACGAGAACATTTCGATGATGACGTCACTGGTGCAGCATAGAAAAGACGGATCACCCTTTGTCACCAAAGACTCCTTGATCGAGACTGTCGCTCCTTACTCAAAAGAATTTGTATCCGAGTTCACGAAGAATCATCCGTCTGTTTTCTCTGACTTCAAGCGCTGGGCCGAAGAGAATAGCTCCCCAGTAAACAACTACGAAATATGCGACGAAGATCCCCGCCTCGTCTCTCGCTATCTGATAACCCAACTGGCGGCAATTGAAGCTGGTTCGACTGAAGCAAATCGTTATCACAAATTGTGCGTAGGGGCGTTAGAGTTTCTGTTGTATCCAAGTCTCGTCTCCCCCGCAGTGGAGCGAGAGATCAACGAGGGGAGAAAACGGATTGACATAACGTTTGACAACGCCGCCACTTCTGGATTCTTTCATAGAATTCACGCGGTATCGAAAGTTCCGGCACAGTTCGTTAGCGTGGAATGCAAGAATTACAGTAAGAGTGTTGCTAACCCGGAGGTAGACCAGCTACTGGGTAGATTCTCTGTTAATCACGGATGCGTTGGGCTGCTAATGTTTCGACAAGTTGACGATCTGGAAAGGCTGATCGCAAGGTGCAGCGATGCTTGGATCGCTAACAAGCATTTGATAATTCCCATAAGTGATCTGGATCTTGTTTCCATGCTCGAAGGAGTTATCGCCGAAGGTAGCGAGTTCGTAGATACATTCTTCAACACGAGGTATCGCGCCATAGCAACTCGCGGGCCTCTGTAGAAATTCTCGAATAAACCCCGCCATAGAGATCATAAGAGGCCATGATCGATCAATTTAGGCCGACGCTAATCTCGGAGTGCTGTCTATGCAGCTCCAAAATCGGATTGAGCGGCGAACATAAAATCAAGGCATCCGCTCTCCGATCAGAGTTTGGACAAAGAAAACTGGCTATTGGCGCCGGTGACAGCGGCTTTCGTTTCGCACAAAGCCCTAAGTCAAGATGTTTTCATTTCACCGCCCCTGTGTGCGGTGAGTGTAATAGCGCGAGAACTCAACCTTCAGATTTTGCTTTTGACACCTTCCACAAATGCGTGACCACCTGCATAGAGAATGGCGAAACGGCCGACGAAGCCCTATTCGACCCTAGGTTTTGCGCGGGCGGCGCCCTGCATCTCGGGGTCTACCGCTACTTCGCGAAATTGCTTTGTTGCCACCTCGCTCAAATCGGAGCACCTAGGCAAGATGCGCTCTCAGGCTTCGCGATAGGATTCACAAACACAAACTGCATTTCACTCAGCGTGGATCAAGACCCTCTTTATCGCCGAATGCGAAGTGATTCTTCAGATTTCGCTTACGCTGCGCATGGCGGCTTGGTTCTCATAGGAGAAGGCGAGAGCAAATACCCAACCGCGTTCCATTCCACACTAACGATCGGCGCAGTGCGTTACATATTTGAAGCCCGGCTTACTAAAGCCGGACAGGATATGCTTATCGCGGAGCAACCAGAGTTCTTCAAGTGGTGCTGCGAAAAAACGCGAGCTTTCGCAGAAAAACCTCTTCCCGATGACGTTAAAGAGACGCTTGGGCTTTAGTTGGACAAGAAAGTTCTGCACACACCTAATCGCGGTTGATCAGATGACAAGCATCTGATTCATTCCCACTCAATCGTCGCAGGCGGCTTGCCGCTGATGTCGTACACCACGCGCGAGACGCCGCGGACTTCGTTGATGATCCGGTTCGAGACGCGGCCGAGGAAGTCGTACGGCAGGTGCGCCCAGTGAGCGGTCATGAAGTCGATGGTCTCCACGGCGCGCAGCGAGATCACCCACTCGTAGGCACGGGCGTCGCCGACGACGCCGACGGACTTGACCGGCAGGAAGACGGCGAAGGCCTGGCTGGTCTTGTCGTAGAGGTCGGCCTTTCGCAGCTCTTCGATGAAGATGTGGTCGGCCTTGGCCAGGATCTCGGCATACTCGGCCTTGACCTCGCCGAGGATGCGCACGCCCAGGCCCGGGCCCGGGAACGGATGGCGGTAGACCATCTCGCGCGGCAGGCCGAGTTCGACGCCGAGCCTGCGCACTTCGTCCTTGAACAGCTCGCGCAGCGGTTCGACCAGGCCCATCTTCATGTGCTCGGGCAGGCCGCCGACGTTGTGGTGGCTCTTGATGACGTGGGCCTTGCCGGTCTTGCTGCCGGCCGACTCGATGACGTCGGGATAGATGGTGCCCTGCGCCAGCCACTTGGCGTTGCTGAGCTTGTTGGATTCTTCGTCGAAGATCTCGACGAACAGGTTGCCGATGATCTTGCGCTTGGCTTCCGGATCGCTCACGCCTGCGAGCGCACTGAAATAGCGGTCGCGCGCGTCGACGCGGATTACCCGCACGCCCAGGCCATGCGAGCTGGAGGCATCGGCGAAGGTCGTCATGACCTGGTCGCCCTCGCCCAACCGCAGCAGGCCGGTGTCGACGAACACGCAGGTCAGCTGCTCACCGATGGCCTTGTGCAGCAGCGCGGCGACGACGGACGAATCCACGCCGCCCGACAGGCCGAGGATGACCTCGTCGCTGCCCACCTGCTCGCGCACGCGCGCGATCTGGTCGTCGATGATGTTGGCCGCGGTCCACAGCGTGGCGCAGCCGCAGATGTCGACGACGAAGCGACGCAGCAGCGCGAGGCCTTGTTTGGTATGCGTGACTTCGGGGTGGAACTGCACGCCGTACCAGCGCTTGTCCTCGTTGGCGAACGCGGCCACCGGCACGCGGTCGGTGCTGGCGGTGACGGTGAACTCGGGCGGCGCGGCGCTGACGTGGTCGCCGTGGCTCATCCACACGTCGAGACGCTGGGCGCCGGCGTAATCGCTGAGGCCTTCGAACAGGCTGTCCTTCGCGACGATGGCGACTTCGGCGTGGCCGTATTCGCGTGCGTCGGCGGCTTCGGTCTCGCCGCCCAGCTGCTTGGCCATCGTCTGCATGCCGTAGCAGATGCCCAGCAGCGGCAGGCCGGCGTCGAACACCTGTTGCGGCGCGCGCGGCGAGCCGTGCTCGGTGGTCGATTCCGGGCCGCCCGACAGGATGATGCCCTTGGGCGCGAATGCGGCGATCTCGGCCGGATCGTGGTCCCAGGCCCAGATTTCGCAGTAGACGCCCAGCTCGCGGATGCGGCGGGCGATCAGCTGCGTGTACTGCGCGCCGAAGTCGAGGATCAGGATCTTGTCGCTGTGCAGGTCGGTCATCGGCGTGGCTTTGTCTGGAATGTGATGGCGCGTGGCGCTGGGAATGCAGTGCGTGGAGGCCGGATACGAAACGGGATCCGCTTTCGCGAATCCCGGATCGGTGCGTGGTGCCGCGGCCTCAGCCTGCCTGGTAGTTCGGCGGCTGCTTGGTGATCGTGACGTCGTGCACGTGGCTCTCGCGCTGGCCGGCGCCGGTGATCTTCACGAACTTCGGCTGGGTGCGCATCTCTTCGATCGTCGCGCAGCCCACGTAGCCCATGGTCGCGCGCAGGCCGCCGGCGAGCTGGTGGATGATGCCGGCCAGCGGGCCACGGTACGGGACGCGGCCTTCGATGCCTTCGGGCACGAGCTTGTCGGCATCCGACGAGTCCTGGAAGTAGCGGTCCTTGGAGCCCTGCTCCATCGCGCCCAGCGAGCCCATGCCGCGATAGCTCTTGTAGCTGCGGCCCTGGAACAGCTCCACCTCGCCCGGCGATTCCTCGGTGCCGCCGAACAGGCCGCCGATCATCACCGTCGATGCGCCTGCGACGAGCGCCTTGCCGATGTCGCCCGAGTAGCGGATGCCGCCGTCGGCGATCAGCGGAATGCGGTCCTGCAGGGCCTCGGCCACCATGTCGATCGCGGTGATCTGCGGCACGCCCACACCCGCGACAACGCGCGTGGTGCAGATCGAACCGGGGCCTACGCCCACCTTCACCGCGTCCGCGCCGGCGTCTTCCAGCGCCTTGGCGGCTTCGCCGGTGACGATATTGCCGCCGATCACCTGCACCTGCGGGTAGGTCTTCTTGACCCAATTCACGCGGTCGAGCACGCCCTGCGAATGGCCGTGCGCGGTGTCGACGATGATCACGTCGACGCCGGCCGCAACCAGCGCTTCGACGCGCTGCTCGGTATCGCCGCCCACGCCGACCGCCGCGCCGACCAGCAGTTGCTCGTCGGAATCCTTGGCGGAATTGGGGTTGTCGGAGGCTTTCTGGATGTCCTTGACTGTGATCAGGCCACGCAGCGCGAAATCATCATTGACCACCAGCACCTTCTCGATGCGGTGCTTGTGCAGCAGGGCCAGCACTTCGACATCGCTGGCGCCCTCGCGCACGGTGACCAGGCGGTCCTGCTTGGTCATCACGTTGCGCACCGGATCGTCGAGCTTGGTCTCGAAGCGCATGTCGCGCCCGGTGACGATGCCGACCAGCTTGCCGCCGTCGACCACCGGCACGCCGGAGATATTGCGCGCGCGGGTCAGGCGCAGGACTTCACCGATGGTGGTGTCCGGGCCGACGGTGAAGGGCTCGCGGATCACGCCGGCTTCGAAATTCTTGACCTTCGAGACCTCGGCGGCCTGGCGCTCGACGCTGAGGTTCTTGTGCACGATGCCGATGCCGCCGAGCTGGGCCATCGCGATCGCGAGGCGGGCTTCGGTGACCGTGTCCATCGCCGCGGAGACGATCGGCAGGTTCAGGCGCAGGTCGCGGGTCAGGCGGGTGGCGAGCCGGACGTCCTTGGGCAGGATCAAGGAGTGGGCGGGAACGAGCGAAACGTCGTCGTACGTGAGTGCTTCGGCCTGGATGCGCAGCATGCGGGGTGCCGGGGAGGAGGAAGCGCGCCATTCTAGCGCGTTTAGGGCCTCGACGCAGGCAACGCAGCGGTCCGTGGGCGTGTATCTGCACACGGTCCGGAGGACCGGCGAACCGGGCTCAATGCGCCGCTTCGGCAGCTTCCAGCGTGTTCTGCATCAGCGTGGCCACGGTCATCGGCCCCACCCCGCCCGGCACCGGCGTGATCCAGCTGGCGCGCTGGGCGGCGGCGTCGAAGCCGACATCGCCGACCAGACGTCCGTCCTCGATGCGGTTGATGCCGACGTCGATCACCACCGCGCCCGGCTTGACCCAGTCGCCGGGGATCAGCGATGGACGGCCGACCGCGACAACCAGGATGTCGGCCTCGCCCACGTGCCGGCGCAGCACGTCCGGCGGCGTGAAGCGATGACAGGTGGTGACGGTGCAACCGGCGATCATCAGTTCCAGCGCCATCGGCCGGCCGACATGATTGCTGACGCCGACGATGGTCGCGCTGGCGCCGCGCACGGGGCGATCGGTGTAGGCCAGCAAGGTCGTGATACCGCGCGGCGTGCACGGGCGCAGGCCGAACTGGCGCAGTGCGAGGCGGCCGACGTTTTCAGGATGGAAACCGTCGACGTCCTTGCGCGGATCGATGCGGTGGATGATGTCGGTCGCGTCGGGAATGCCCGGCAACGGCAGCTGCACGAGGATGCCGTGCACGGCGGGATCGGCATTGAGCGTGTCGATCAGCGCGATCAGTTCGGCCTCGGTGGTGCCCACCGGCAGGTCATGATCGAAGGCCTGGATACCGACCTTTTCGGCCGCCCGGCGCTTGTTGCGCACGTAGGACTGTGAGGCCGGATCGCCACCGACGAGCACCACGGCCAGGCCCGGGCGCGAGCCACCAGCCGCGACGCGCGCATCCACGCGCACGCGCAGCTGGTCGAGCAGGGTGTCGGCAATGCGCTTGCCGTCGAGGATGCGGGCCGGAATGGATTCGACGGCGGTCATGCGGGCTCGAGCGTCTGGGGGCCCGCCATTGTCCCCGATTCGGGCCCGGGCTTGCAGGCATCGACATGCGCCTCGATCCTGTCGGGCTTCCCGCACCCGGAGCTCTCCCATGGCCGATGCCATCCCCACCCTGTCCGACGACGCCCGCACCCGCGTCGAAGCTGCCGCATTCCGGCGCCTGCTCGCGCACCTCAACGAGGCGCGCCCGGACGTGCAGAACATCGACCTGATGATCCTCGCCGGCTTCTGCCGCAACTGTCTGGCGGACTGGTACCGCGACGCGGCCAATGCCGAAGGCGCTGCGCTGGACAAGGACGCCGCGCGCGAGGCGGTGTACGGCATGCCGTTTGCGGCGTGGAAGGCGCAGCACCAGAAGGATGCGACGCCCGAGCAGCTGGCGGCGTTCGAGGCGGCGCAGAAGAGGCACGCCGGCTGATCTGAAGCCCATTGCCGTCATTCCGGCGAAAGCCGGAATCCATTTGGCATCTGAAGCCTTATCGGAGCGGCAGGTTCCGTCCAGAATCAAAATGGATTCCGGCTTCCGCCGGAATGACGGTAGATAGGAATTCGTCGGCGTCCTGCCGTTACCCCGGCCAGGCACACGCCCAACAAAAAGCCCGCCAACCGGCGGGCTTTTGCGTAATGCTTGGATCAGTGATCAGCGACTCAAGCCACAATCCCCTGGCGCACCGAGTCCCGGCTCGGCGGCGCATTGCGCAACGAGGCGATGCGCTCTTCGAGCGGCGGATGGCTCATCAGCAGCTTCTTCAGGCCGTGCCCCACGCCGCCGCTGATGCCGAACGCGGCAATGGTCTTGGGCATCGTGCTCTGGCCGTAGGTCTGGGCCAGACGCTCGAGGGCCGCGATCATCTTCTCGCGGCCGGCCAGTGCGGCGCCGCCCTCGTCGGCGCGGAACTCGCGATAGCGCGAGAACCACATCGCGATCATCGACGCGAACAGGCCGAAGATCATGTCCAGCACGAACACGATCGCGAAGTACGCGATGCCGCCGCCACCATTGTCGCGGCCGCCGTTGAGGTAGCCGTCGATCGCACGGCCGACCACACGGGCCAGGAAGATCACGAAGGTGTTGAGCACGCCCTGCAGCAGGGTCATCGTCACCATGTCGCCGTTGGCGACGTGCGCGACTTCGTGGCCCAGCACGGCCTCGGCTTCATCGCGGGTCATCGAGCGCAACAGACCCGTCGACACCGCGACCAGCGAATTGTTGCGGTTCATGCCGGTGGCGAAGGCGTTGATCTCGGGCGCGTCGTAGATCGCGACCTCGGGCATGCCGATGCCAGCCTGCTCGGCCTGGCGGCGCACGGTATTGACCAGCCAGCGCTCGGATTCATCGCGCGGGTCCTTGATGACGTAGGCGCCGGTCGAGCGCTTGGCCGACCATTTGGAGATCGCCAGCGAGAAGAACGCGCCGCCGAACCCGAACAGGGCCGCGAATACGAACAGGCCGCCGTAGGTGGACGGATTGATGCCGAAGATCGCCATGACGATGCTGACCAGCGCGAGCACGGCGAGGTTGGTGGCGATGAGAAGACCGAAACGCTTGAACATTGGCTACCTTGAGTCCGGATGACGCCTGCGCCAGGCGGAAGAAAAACGTGTTGCGACAATCTGCGTGCAGCGACGCCCGATTTCAATTCAGCTTCGCGGAAGGCACAGTGGCGACCCCATGACAGTTCATGTGCCAGACAGTTTGATGGACAGCGTCGACGCGCCAGCGTATCGCGGCCGGTATGCGCCCTCGCCCACCGGTGCGTTGCATGCCGGCTCGCTGCTCGCGGCACTCGGCAGCTGGGTCATGGCGCGACAGGCGCAGGGCAGTTGGGCGATCCGCATCGAAGACGTCGACCGCCTGCGCGAAGTCGCCGGCGCAGCGCGAATGCAGTTGGCGACCTTGCAGGCGTTCGGTCTGCAGCACGATGGACCGGTCCTGATGCAGAGCACGCGCGATGCGCGCTATGCGACGGTCGTCGACGACCTGCTCGCACACGGGCATGCCTTCGTCTGCCATTGCAGCCGGGCCGATCTCGCCGCGACGGGCGGTCGCCATCTCGGCGTCTGTCGTGCGAGCGGCACGCGCGCCGATCCCGCGATCCGCCTGCGTGTCGAACCCGGTACGACGATCGGGTTCGTCGATGCGGTCCGCGGCCCCCAGACGCAGCAGATCGATGTCGAGGTCGGCGATTTCGTGTTGCGTCGTGCCGATGGATTCTGGGCGTATCAACTCGCGGTCGTCGTCGACGATGGCGACCAGGGCATCACCGATGTGGTGCGTGGCGCCGATCTGCTCGACTCCACCGCGCGGCAGATCCTGCTGCAACGCATGCTCGGCTTGCCGACGCCGCGCTATGCGCACCTGCCGCTGCTGCTGGATGTCGACGGCCGAAAACTGTCGAAATCGGAACACGCGGTTGCCGTCGACGCGCGTGATCCGATGCCCGCGCTGCGCTTCGCGTGGAACGCGCTGGGACAGGTGCCGATCGAGGCGGACATGCCAGCGGCGTTCCTCGTACGCGCCGTCGAACGCTTCGAAATCGCGCGCGTACCGCCGCGTGACGTCGCGATTGCTGCGACGCACAACACCGCTCCCACTCGCGGTGCATAGACTGCAAAACCCCGCTGTCGAACCGGCAGCGCACCCCACAGACGAGGACGGCATGAGCGGACGCGTGGCACTGGTGACCGGCGGCACAGGTGGTATCGGAACGGCAATCGTGAAGCGGTTGGCCGACAACGGCTATCGCGTGGCCACCAACTACCGCAACGCCGAGAAAGCGCAGGCCTGGCAGGCGCAGATGCGCGATGCCGGTTACGAAATCGCGATCGCCTCGGGCGACGTGTCCGATCACGAAGCGGCGGAGCAGATGGTGCGCGAGGTCGAAGCGCAGCTCGGCCCGATCGACATCCTGATCAACAACGCCGGCATCACCCGCGACGGCACCTTCCACAAGATGCACGCGCTGCAGTGGCAGGACGTCATCAACACCAATCTCAATTCGGTCTACAACGTCACGCGTCCGGTGATCGAAGGCATGCGCAGCCGCAAGTGGGGCCGGATCATCCAGATCAGTTCGATCAACGGCCTCAAGGGCCAGTACGGCCAGGCGAACTACGCCGCGGCCAAGGCCGGCATGCACGGCTTCACGATTTCGCTGGCGCGCGAGAACGCGAAGCTCGGCATCACCGTCAACACGGTCTCGCCCGGTTACGTGGCCACCGACATGGTGATGGCGGTGCCCGAGGACGTGCGCGCGAAGATCGCGGCGGACATTCCGACCGGTCGCCTCGGACGCCCGGAGGAGATCGCCTATGCGGTGAACTTCCTGGTCGCCGACGAGGCCGCGTGGATCACCGGCTCGAACCTCGACATCAACGGCGGCCACCACATGGGCTGGTGATGCGCGCCGCGCATCGCGCGTGGACGGTCCGCACCATACGTGCGCGGACGGTCCGCGGCGCGACGCGGAGCCGCCCGTTCAGCCCCTTCGTCCAGTTGCGCCCCCCCATTTGCTGCGCCATGCTGCGCAGCATCAAAGGATCAGAGTGTTGGCTTCATGAGCAGTGCCGTGCGCATCATCAAGAAGTACCCGAACCGTCGACTCTACGACACGGAAATTTCCAGCTACATCACCATCGAAGACGTCCGCCAGCTGATCGTCGACGGTGAGGACTTCGAAGTCCGCGACGCCAAGAGCGGCAACGACATCACCCGCTCGGTGCTGCTGCAGATCATTTCCGAACAGGAATCGGACGGCGAACCGGTGCTCTCGACCCAGTTGCTGAGCCAGATCATCCGCTTCTACGGCGACTCGATGCAGGGCTTCATGGGCAACTATCTCGAGCGCTCCATGCAGACCTTCCTCGACCAGCAGCAGCAGTTCCGCCAGCAGATGGGCGGCCTGCTCGGGCAGACGCCGTGGACGATGATGAACCAGCTCACCGAGCGTAATCTGGAGCTGTGGAAGGAGTTCCAGAAGACGATGGTCGGCGGCGTGACGCCGAGCGCCAAGCCTGCCGATCGCGATCCGCCCAAGCGCGGTCGCTGATTTCCTCGCACCTTCGACACGGCGCGGACTCCGCGCCGTTTTCGTGTCCGCTCCCCGGAAACTTCACGATATGACCCAGACTCCCCGCATTGCCGTCGTCACCGGCGGCCTGGGCGGCATCGGCCGCGCCATCTGCCGCCAGCTTGCCGCCCAGGGCGCACACGTGATCGCAGCCGACCTCCCCGCCGATGCTGCGCGCCTTGAGGCCTTCACCGATGCGATGGGCGGCCTGCCGGTCGAGGCGCTGGCACTCGATGTCGGCGATGCGGGCGCCTGCGCCGCCGCGGTGGCCGATGTGCACGCCCGCCACGGCCGCCTCGACATCCTGGTCAACGCTGCCGGCATCACCCGCGACGCGACGCTGCGCAAGATGGACACCGCGCAGTGGAACGACGTGCTGCGCATCAACCTTGACAGCGCGTTCCACCTGTGCCGCGCTGCGGTCGAAGGCATGGTTGCGCGCGGCTTCGGCCGCATCGTCAACATCAGTTCGGTCAGCGGCCAGACCGGCAACTTCGGTCAGACCAACTACGCCGCGGCCAAGGCCGGCCTGCACGGTTTCACGATGTCGCTGGCGCGCGAGGTCGCGGCCAGGGGCATCACCGTCAACAGCCTGTCGCCGGGTTACGTCGAAACGCCGATGACCGCGGCGATGCCGCCCGAGGTGCTGGCCCGCACCGTCGCCAGCGTGCCGGTCGGCCGCGTCGGCCAGCCCGACGACATCGCCCGCGCGGTCGCGTTTCTGACCGCCGACGACGCCGGTTACATCACCGGCATCAACCTGCCGGTCAATGGCGGGATGCTGATGGGATTCTGAGCGCGGCGGTCGTGCCGCCCTGCGCGTCTTCGCAGAACTTCGCGCGGTACTCCATGGCCTTGGGCATCAGGCCCTGCAGGGTCTGGATGCGGGTGCCGGGATTGGGATGCGTCGACGAGAATTCCGGCGGCGCCTGGCCGCCGCTGGCGGCCGACATGCGTTCCCACAGCGGCACGGCTTCATTCGGATCGAAACACGCGGCAGCCGCGAGCATCAGGCCGATGTTGTCGGCCTCGGTCTCGTGCTTGCGCGCATACGGCAGCAGGTAGCCGTAGCCCATCGCGGCCATGACCATCTGCTGCTGTTGCGGGTCCATACCGCTCATCGAGCCGGCCATCTGGCCGATCTGGGTCAGCTTCTGCTGGGCCATGCGTTGCGCACCATGGCGCAGCAGTGCGTGGGCAATCTCGTGGCCCATGACCACGGCCAGCGCATCGGCATTTTCCGCCACCGGAATCAGACCGGTGTAGACCGCCATCTTGCCGCCCGGCAGGCAGAACGCATTGGCCTGGTCGGATTCGAGCACGTTGACCTCCCACTCGAAGGTCTGCGAGAAGCGGGTCGGTTCCAGCCCGTGTTCGCGCGCGAGTTCGGCCTCGACCACGTCGACCTTGGCGATCAGGCGTTCGGCGATCAGGCGGACCTCTTTCGAGATCTCGCTGTCGGGATCGACCGGGCGCTCCTGGCCGAGGATTTCCTGGTAGGCCTCCAGACCCAACGCCTTCTCCTGCGTCACGTCGAGCGCGCGATCGATCAGCACGGTCTCGCCGGTGACCGGGTCGACGCTCCGGTTGGAGAAGTAGTAGTAGGCGCCGTAGCCCGCGAACAACAGCAGGATGACGAAGCGCATGCCGAAGCGACGCCGCGGCGCGCGGCCGGGCTGGCGACGGTCACCGCCGCCGAAAGGATCCTGTCTCATCTCGCCTCCCCTGGCCGGTCACCCGGCACACCGTCAAAGTTCGCGCACCACGCGGAAACCGAGTCTCGCATTAGTCGTGTCAACCTGCGCAAGTGCCCGCCAGCTGGTGCGGGTCTGCGCCGGTGAACTGGCCCAGGAGCCGCCCCGGATCACCTGGTCGCGGCAGCCGGGATTGACCCAGGCCGAACCGTCGCCCGGCGCGCGCCGGTAGGTCGCGTGCCAGCAGTCGGCCATCCATTCGCTGACGTTGCCGGCCAGATCGTGCACGCCCCAGGTGTTGGGCTCGAAGCTGCCGACCGGCGCCGGCCCCCAGTAGCCGTCTTCGTAATCGGGGAAGGCATTGCCCCAGGCACGCCCGCCCGGCGAGCGATCCAGCGCGCCGGTCATGTTGCCGGCGCCCTCGGGCGGTGTGCCCTCGCCCCATGGATAGCGCTCGGCGGTGCCATTGCGGTACGCATACTCGAACTCGGCCTCGCTCGGCAGCCGGTAGCGGCGACCGCTCTGCGCCGACAGCCAGTCGACATAGGCCTGCGCGTCCTTGGCGCTGACGTGCAGCACCGGCATGGTGTCGCCGGCCGGTCGACCGACGTAGTCGGAGCGCCAGTCGACGTTGCTGCGTCGCAGGAAATTGCCGGTGCGCTCGTCGTAGGCCAGCGAGAATCCGCGGCGCACCGCGCGCGACTCGAAACCGGTCGCGTCGACGAAGCGCCGGAACTCGCCGACCGACACTTCGCGCACGCCCATCGCGAAGCCGCGCTCGAAACGGATCGCGTGCCGCGGCGATTCGTTGTCCTCGGCGTCGCGGTCGCCGGGCAGCGCGCCCATCATGAAACCGCCGTGCGGCAGCACCACGACCTGCGGCCCACGCGCGCCGCCTTCCAGCGCATCGGTGAACACCTGGCCGGGACGGAAGTCGCCGTAGTGCACGGTGCGATCGATGCGCTCGCGCAGGTCGTTGACGACCGGGTCGCCGGGTTCGGCGATGCCGATGATCTGCGCCAACCGTTCGCGCGCGACCGTCACGCCATTGATCTGCGGCAGCGCGTCGACGCCCTCGTCGCGCAGCCGGCGGATGTGCGCCGCGCGCATGTGCTCCAGGCGCTGCTCGGCGTCGCCGACGGTGGGGAAGCCAGGCCGGATCGTCGTCGCATGCGCCAGCCAGCGCGAGGCGCCGCGATAGTTCGCTTCGTCGGCCGCCAGTTCGGCGCGGCGGATCATCGCGCTCTCGACCGCGGCCATGCCCTGCAACGCACGCGGCTGGCCGGGACGCAGCGCCGCCGCCTCCCGGAACAGCGCCAATGCACCCCCGCCCGCCTCGCCCAGTTCGCCGGCCTGCAATGCACGTTCGGCGGCGCGGTTGAGTTCCCACAGCCGGTCGCTGTCGTCGACGCGTTCGAGGTAGCGCACCACCGCGTCGTCGCCCGCGGCGAGATAACGCGCGACTGCGGCGAAGTCGTGCGCGGCGCGCATGCCGGCGATCGAATCCTGCTCGTCGGCCTCCACCAGCGCCTGCGCACCCAGTTCCAGCAGCCGTGCCTGGGCACGTTGCAGGCCTGTGCGTGCGGCCCGTTCGCTGTCCGGGCGCCGGGACAGTGCGAGATACAGCGGGATCGCCGAGGTCGGCGTCGCATACAGATCGTCGGCGGCCAACGCGGTGCGGGCCTGTTCCAGCGCGTCCGCCTCGCCGTCTTCAGCGATAACGACCGGTGGGGGCGTCCAGTTGAGTTCCGGCACCACCGCGTCGTCCCCGCTGATGGTCACGCTGCCGTCTTCGGGCGCGGTGTCGGTAGCGGAATCGCGCTTGCAGCCCGCCAGCACGAGCACGCCCAACAGGCCGACGACGAAGAGACTGCGCAAACCGGGCTCCCTGGACCGCATCGCGTCAGATTAAGCCATCGCGGCCGTGGCGGCGATGCGACAGTCGCCGCGATTGCCGCCACCGGCTGGCGCCGCTAGGCTTTCGCGCATGTCATCTCCCCATTCTTCCTGGATCGACGATCCGGCGATCCTGCGGGCCCGTCTGCCCGACGCCCCGACCCGCATCGGTCTGGATACCGAGTTCATCCGCGAACGCACGTTCTGGCCGCAACTCGCACTGGTGCAGATCGCCTTCGAGGGCGCCGACGGCATCGAGGTGCTGCTGGTCGATCCGCTGGCACCCGGCATCACCGAGGCGCTGCGTCCACTGCTGGCCGATCCGTCGATCCTCAAGATCATGCACAGCGCCAGCGAGGATCTCGTCGCCTTCGGCCACGCCTGCGGCGCGGTGCCGGCGCCGCTGTTCGATACCCAGATCGCCGCCGCGCTGTCGGGCACGGGCGCGGGCATGGGCTATCAGCGCCTGGTGCAGGAAACGCTCGGCGTCGCGCTGGCCAAGGGCGAGACGCGTTCGGACTGGTTGCGTCGTCCGCTGTCGGCGACGCAGCTCGAATACGCGATCGACGATGTCGCACATCTGTTCGCATTGCACGACGTGCTTGCCGGCAAGCTCGACGCACTGGATCGCGCCGATTGGCTGATCGAGGACTGCGCCCGCCTCGTCGCCACCGCCGGCAACCTGGAAGGTGACCGCTGGCCGCAGCTCGGCGGCCGTGCCGGCCTGTTCCTCGATGCCGATGCGCAGCGCCGTCTCGCCCGCCTGCTGCGCTGGCGCGAGCAGTACGCGCGGGCCACCGACCGGCCGCGCAGCTGGATCCTCGACAACGAACTCGCCACCCTGCTCGCCCGCGACCCGCCTGCGGACATGACGGCGCTGCAACAACGGCTCGATGCGCATCCCAAGGCGCCACGCAAGCTGACCAGTGTGATCTGGCAGACGCTGACCACCGAACTGCCGGACGAATCCGAGATGCCGCTCTCGCGTGGCGAGGAGCCCGATCGCAAGCAGCTCAAGCGTCTGCAGCAGGCGGTCGCCGCCCGCAGCGCCGAGATCGGCCTGCCCGATGGCGTGCTCGCGTCGCGCAAATGGCTCGAGGCGCTGGTCGAAGGCGCGGACTGGCCCGGCGCATTGTCGGGCTGGCGCCGCGCGCAGCTGGAACCGTCGCTGGCACCGCTGCTCGACAGGGCTGGCGAGCCCGCAGTGGGGGCCGTATAATCGCCACGCATCATGTGGGGCCATAGCTCAGCTGGGAGAGCGCGTCGTTCGCATCGACGAGGTCAGGAGTTCGATCCTCCTTGGCTCCACCATTCGATACCGCCGGAAAGCCAGGACCCAGGTCCTGGCTTTTCTGCTTTTGAAGCCCCGTGTCCCCGGCGCCCTCAGGCGCGGTACTGCTTCTCTTCGACGAAGCGCGAACCGGCCAGCCGGTTGATCGTGTTCTTGACCTCGACACGCGCGCCGTTGTGCCGTGCGACCGCGCGCGCGAGCTCGATGAATTCGTCACCGAAATCCTGCGCGGCTTCCTTCGCGCGCAGCGCGTCCTGCACGTCCCACATGCGCGCATTGGCCTCGCGCAGTGCGGTCTTGAGCTCGGCCATCTCCGGCTGCGACTGGGCGAGCGGCGCCCACAGCGGCAGCAGGCCGTCGAGTTCGGTGCGCACATTCACCAGCTTCTGCGCATCGCCGATGCGCTCGGCCTTGATCTCGAGGATGGTGATCTTGTCGGCGAGTTCGCCGATCGACACCGGCGCCAGAATCGTGCTCACGGGTTGTCCTTTTCGCGCATGTCGTGGGTGGAACATGGTAACGCGGCGCTGAAGGCGCTTCGCGCAACGCGCTCCAACGCCTCGCCATCGCGGCGCGTGCTGCATCGCGGCGTAAACTGTGCGCCGGCGCGATCGGCGCCGTGTGCGTGGAGTTGCCGTGCGTTTCAAGGACCGCCTGCCCGTATGGCTGCACGACTGGCTCGACATCGTCCTGCCCATCGGCCAGATCCTGCTGATCCTGCTCGTCGCCTGGCTGCTGCGGCTGCTGGTGCGCCGGATCATCGAACGTGTCGGACATCGCTACACGCTGCCGGTCGAGGCGGTCGTCGGTGGGCGCCGCGTCGCCTCGTTCCTGATCTACGCCGCGGCGCTGCTGCTGATCCTCGAGCGCATGGGCGTGTCCGGTACGGTGCTGTGGACGGCGTTCACCGGCTTCGCCGCGGTGGCGGCGGTCGCGTTCTTCGCCGCCTGGAGCGTGCTGTCCAACATCTTCTGCACGATGCTGATCCTGACCACGCGTCCGTTCCGCCTCTACGACCACGTCGAACTGCTGGAGAACGGCGAGAAGCCCGGCCTGCGCGGCCAGGTCGTGGACATCAACCTCGTCTACACCACGCTGCGCGAGACCGATGACGGCGATGGCGCCGGCACCAGCCTGCAGATTCCCAACAGCCTGTTCTTCCAGCGTGCGCTGCGCCGCTGGCGTGGCGGCGCGTTGCCTGCTGTGCGCGGGGGCGCGGCCGCGGGCGATCCGCTGGACGTGTGACGCGCGGTGCGCTTCAGGCCAGCGCGGCGGTCACGATGATCTCGATGCGCCAGCCCGGATCGGCGAGCCTGCCTTCGATTGTCGCGCGCGCCGGTCCCTTGCCCGGGACGACCCAGCGGTCCCATTCGGCGTTCATGCCGGCGAAATCGGCGATGTCGGCCAGGATCACCTGGGCCTGCAGAACCCGCGTCTTGTCGCTGCCGGCCTGCGCCAGCAGGGCGTCGATTTCCTGCAGCACTTCACGGGTCTGGGTGGCGATGTCGGCACCCGGGGTCAGCGGAACCTGCCCGGCGCAATAGACGGTGTCGTTGTAGATCGTGGCCTCGGACATGCGCGGGCCGGCGTCGATGCGCTTCATGGTCTCTCCTGCTGGAACGGGGCGCCCACGGTAGGCGCGCAGGTCGACTTGCGCAAACATCACGAGGGCAACGGCGCGATGTCGATCCGGCCGGACAGCGCACGGCACGCAATCGAGGCCGGTGCAGGCCTCAACGCAGCTGGCTGTCCTTGCTGCCGCGACGGTTGTAGCCGCTGTGCGCGTCGTCGTCATCGTGCGCGGCCTGGCACGCGACGCACAGGCGCACGCCGGGCACGGCGCGGCGTCGCGCTTCGGGAATCGGCGCATCGCAGTCTTCGCAGTGCGTCAGGCCCGGCCCGCTGCGCAGCTGGCTGCGGGCACGTTCGATCGCATCCTTCACGGTGGCGTCGATCTGGTCCTGCACCGCGCCATCGCCAGCCCAGCCCGTGGCCATGACGGCCTCCTGCATCACGCGTGTTGACGAGGTGTCGACGCTAGCAGGCGCCGCGTTGACCCGGGATGAGCGGCGGCCCCGGTCATAATGACGTCGATTCCGCTGGAGGACCGACATGGCCCTGACCCTGCTGCTGCACTGCACCGACCTCGAACGCACCCGCGCGTTCTACGCCGCCCTGCCCGGCTTCGCGGTCGCGCCTTCGACCGGCGACACGCTGACCATCACCGGCCATGGCGCACGTGTGGTGTTCACCGCAGCCGACCTGTGGCACCGCGCGCCTACGCTGACCGGCACGCTGTACTTCACCGTCGCCGACATCGACGCCGTCTTCGCCCGGGTGCAGGGCCACGCGCAGCTGGCGTGGACGCTGCAGGACATGCCTTACGGTGCGCGCGAGTTCGGGATCGTCGACTGCAACGGCTACATCCTGGCGTTCCAGCAAGGCGCCTGAAATGTCCGATGTACGCACCCAGCGGCTCGCCATCGTCGGTGGCGGGCCGGCCGGTCTGTTCGCCGCCGAACGTGCGCGCGCAGCGGGCCTGGAAGTCGATCTGTTCGAGGCCAAGGGCTCGGTGGGGCGCAAGTTCCTGATCGCCGGCAAGGGCGGCCTGAATCTCACCCATTCCGAGCCGCGCCCTGCCTTCGATGCGCGCTACGGCGCGCGGGACGCAGCGGTCGGCGGCTGGCTCGACCGCTTCGATGCGCAGGCCCTGCGCGACTGGGCCGCGGCGCGCGGCGTGCCGACCTTCGTCGGCAGTTCCGGGCGCGTGTTTCCCGCAGATCTCAAGGCCGCGCCGCTGCTGCGCGGCTGGGTGCGGCAACTGCGCGAGGACGGCGTACGTTTCCATGTGCAGCATCGCTGGACGGGCTGGGACGACGACGGCGCGCTGGCGTTCGGGACGCCGGATGGCAGCACTACGCACGTCGCCGATGCCACGCTGCTCGCGATGGGCGGTGCCAGCTGGCCGGAACTCGGCTCCGATGGCCGCTGGCAGCCGGTGCTGTCGGCGCGCGGCGTCGACGTGACGCCACTGGTGCCGGCGAACTGCGGATTCGACATCGGCTGGAGCGCGCACCTCGCCGAACGTCACGCCGGTGCACCGCTGAAACCGGTCGTGCTGCACTGGAGCGGTCTCGACGGCACACCGCATGCGCTGCAGGGCGAATGCGTGCTGACGACGACCGGCATCGAAGGCAGCGCGATCTATGCGATCTCCGGGACCTTGCGCGACACGATCGCGCGCGATGGCAGTGCGGTGCTGGCACTGGATCTGGCGCCAGGACGTGACCTCGAACGCCTGCAGACCGACCTGGCGCGTCCGCGCGGACGTCGCAGCGTCGGCGAACATCTGCGCCGCGCGACCGGACTCGATGCCGCGAAGACGGCGTTGCTGTTCGAACTGCTCGATCGCGCCGCGCTTGACGATCCGGCGCAGACGGCTGCGGCAATCAAGCGCCTGCCGCTACGACTGCATGCGCCGCGGCCGATCGCCGAGGCGATCAGCAGCGCCGGCGGCGTGCGCCTGGAGGCGACTGGCGATGCATTGATGCTCGACGCCCTGCCTGGCGTGTTCGTCGCCGGCGAGATGCTGGACTGGGAAGCGCCGACTGGCGGGTATCTGCTGACGGCCTGCTATGCAAGTGCAGCCGTTGCGGTGGATGGCGTGCTGGCGTGGCTGCAGCGCGAGATGCCGGCCGCCTAGCGGGCGCGACGCGTTTTCAGTCCAGCGATTCCGAAAGCCGGAACTCCGACTCGAAACGCCGCAAACGCCCATCGAGCGGGTCATCGAATGCAAGTGCGCGTGCCAGCAGCTGCAGCGGCGGCCGCGCGCCGTCGTCATCCTGCAGCGTCGGATACCACGGGTCGTGCAGGATCGGCGCGCCGAGGGCGGCCATGTGCACGCGCAGCTGGTGCTTGCGTCCGCTGACCGGCGACAGCGTGTAGCGCCACAGTCTGGCGCTACGTTCCAGCACGTCGATACGGGTCTCGCTGTTCGGCGCGCCCTCGACCTCGTTCATGCGGAAGAACGGCTCGCCGCGTTCGATGCGGCTGTGGCGCGTCATCGGGAACGCAAGTGCTGGCAACGGTGGCGCCAGCGCCTCGTAGGCCTTGCTGATACGCGACTCGCGGAACAGCGACTGGTACGCGGCGCGGCTCGCGGGATTCGCCGAGAACAACACCAGCCCGGCCGTGCCGCGATCGATCCTGTGCAACGGCACGAGATCCGGATTGCCGAGCGCCGCCACGAGTCGCGTGAGCAATGTCTGGGTGACGAAGGCGCCGGTCGGCGCGACCGGCAGGCCATGCGGCTTGTCGGCGACCACGAGATGATCGTCGACATACAGGATGCGTTCGACCGCATCGATCACCGGCTCATCGAGAACTTCCCGGTAGTAGCCGATCTCGGCGCCGACGCGATACGGCGTCTGCAACGTGATGGGATCGCACTGCGCATCGAGCACCCGGCCCCGCGCGATGCGATCCCGCCACGTGGCTGCATCGACCTGCGGAAAACGCGCAACCAGTGCGTCGAACACGGTGGCCCATGGACCCGGCGGCAGTTGCAGCCGGCTCGCGGGCACGCCGCCCTGCGGGGGAAACGACGGGCGACTCACGCGCGCGAATGAGGATCAGTCGGCCGCATCGGCCTCTTCGCGGCCCTGCTGGCGGATCACCGCTTCCTGGCGCGCATCCTCGATCGACCACAGGATCGCGCCGGTGTCGGCCTTGCGCGTGTCGAACACGAACCTGCCGGTCAGCGGCGAATCGGCCTTCAGGTCGCCCGCTTCGTACAGCGCCCACATTTCCTCGCCGTAATGCGTGTCGGCGAGCTCCGGCGCGAAGCGCGCGAGCGTGTCGCGGACGTTGTGCACGTCGCGCAGCAGCATGTCGCGCGCCGCATTGTTGCCGGCCGCGCTGACGACCTGCGGGAAATCGATCAGCACCGGACCGTCGGGCGTGGCCAGCACGTTGTACTCGGACAGATCGCCGTGGACCATGCCCAGCACCAGCATCCGCACCACGTCTCGCACCAGCATCAGATGCCATTCGCGGGCCTGGTCGGGTTCGAGATCCACCTCGGCCAGGCGCGGCGCGCTGAAACCTTCGGCGTCGGTGACCAGATCCATCAGCAGCACGCCGTGGAAGAAGCCGTAGGGCTGCGGTACGCGCACACCGGCATCGGCCAGTGCGTACAGCGCATCGACCTCGGTGGTCTTCCACGCGGCTTCCTGTTCGCGGCGGCCGAACTTGGTCGCCTTGCCCATCGCACGCTGCTCGCGGCTGCCGCGGACCTTGCGGCCTTCCTGGTACTGCACGCGCGCCTGGAAACTGCGCTGCGCCATGTCCTTGTAGACCTTCGCGCAACGCACCTCGTCGCCGACCTGGACGACGTACACCGAAGCCTCCTTGCCGCTCTTGAGCGGTCGCAGCACGGCATCGATGATGCCGTCCTCGATCAGTGGCTGCAGTCCCTGCGGGATCTTCATGGTGCCGTGGGGCTCCGGGTTTGGCCCGACATTGTGCGGCCTGCGTCGGCCGCGCGCCCGAACGGTACCCGACCGGCGCGACGGATCAGCGTGCCGGCAGCCCCATTTCCTCGAGCAGCGCCGGCGCCGGATACACCCTGGCCATCAGCCAGCGCATGTAGCGCATGTCGACGTGGATCGCGCGCTTGTAACGCGGATCGAACCACCAGCTCGCGCTGACCGACTCCCAGTTGCTGTCGAAGTTCAGGCCGACCAGTTCGCCACGCGCATTGAGCACCGGCGAACCGGAGTTGCCACCGGTGGTGTCGAGGTTGGTCAGGAAGTTCACCGGCTGGGTGCCGAGCGAGGCTTCGGCGGTGCCTTCGAAATGGCCTTGGGCGATCGCATCGAGCAGCGGCTGTGGTGCGTCGAACGGCACCTGCCCGGTGTGCTTCTCGACGATGCCGGCGACCGTGGTCACCGGCGAGAACGCCACCGCGTCGCGCGGCGCCAGCGCTTCGACGCGGCCGTAGCTCACGCGCAGCGTGCCGTTCGCATCGGGATACACCGCGCGGCCCTGCTGCGCGCGCCATGCGAACAGCGCACGCATGTACGCCGGGCGCAGCCGCAGCTGTTCGCCTTCGCGGATCTTGCGCGCGTCCTCGGCATCGAGCTGCGCAGCGACGAGCTGTGCGGCCAGTGCAAGCAGCGGGTCGTCGGCCAGGGGACGGCCGGCGCGGGCATCGGCGAAGCGCGACAGGCGCTGCGCCTCGTCGCCCAGCGTCGTGCGCGCATAAACCGTGTCCAGCGCGGTCTTCAGCGATTCGGGCGTGCGGCCGAACGCGGCATCGAAGGCCGGCAGACGCTGTGCATCGGGCAGCTGCTGGTAGCGGCCGACCAGCACGCCGAGCACCGCCTTCTCCGCCGACGGTGCGTAGCGACGCTGGGCCTGGCGCAACACGCCCTCGATCAGTGCGTGGTCGCGCTGCTGGTAGCCGGTCTCGCGCGCGGCATCGTCGGCCTTCGCCGATTCGATGCGCAGACGTTCGAGCAGCAACGCCGAGCGCAGCAGCTGGGTCTGGCTGGCGACGAGGGTCAGCAACTGGTCGCGCGCCGCTGCGGCATCGGCCTGGCCGAGGATCGCCTGCAGCGCGGTGATGTCGGTCGCGTCGTCGCCGGTGGTCGCGGCCAGCATCGCCGCTTCGTCCTCACTGCGCAGGCGCACGGCGTCGCTGCGCTGCAGGCCTTCGAGTTCGCCGGCGGCGCGCTTGCGGTTGTTCTTCAGCGACTGCAGTTGCGAGGCGTAGCGCGTGCGGATGTCGGCATCCTCGGCGCCGGCGGTCTCGACCGCGTCGATCAGCGCATCGAACACCGCCACGCGCTGCGGCAGCACGCGCGCGACCTGGGCATCGAACTCGGCCGCGGTGCGATGCCGGAATGTCGTACCCGGATAGCCGGCGAGCATCGCGTAATCGCCCGCATGCAGGCCGCCGCGCGCAATCTGCAGGTGCGCCGGCGGCGCGTACGGCACGTTGTCGGTGTTGTAATCGGCCGGTTTGCCGTCACGGCCCACATAGGCGCGAAGCAGAGTGAAATCACCGGTGTGGCGCGGCCACATGAAGTTGTCGATCTCGTCGCCGTAGTTGCCGATCGCGCGCGGCGGCGCATAGACCAGACGCACGTCGCGCAGTTCCAGCTGGCGGATGCGATAGAAATCGGTGCCGTAGTACATGTTGGCGACGCTGCAGCGCACCTCGCCCGACGCTTCGCACTCGGCGACGATGCGCTTGCCGGCGGCGTCCACCGCATCGAAGTAGGCGCGACCAGTCTTGCCGCGGGCGTCGCGCAGCACTTCATCGGTGACCCTGTCGAAGCCGACCGTCACCAGCACACGGAAGTCCGGATTCGAAGGCCGCTCGTCGGCGCGCCCTTCGGCGATGAAACCGCCGTCGATGATGTTGCGCTCGGCGCTGCTGTTGTACTGGATCACGCCGTAGGCGACGTGGTGATTGGTCAGCAGCAGGCCTGCATCGGACACGAAGGCGCCGGTGCCGCCGCCGACCTTGACCACCGCGCTGAGCGGCGGCGCGGTGACATCGGCCAGCGCATCGGCGCGACCGCGGAAACCCGCCTCGCGCATCGGCTTGGCGATGTCGGGCAACTGGGTCGGCATCCACATGCCTTCATCGGCGTGTGCGGTCACGGCGGAGAGAGCGAGGCCGGCGGCAAGCGCGGCGGTGGCGGGACGGCGGAGCGGCATGCGGGACTTCCGGAAGAACCTGGCGAGCCGCGACCTTAGCCAGCGTTCGCGGCCGGGGCAACGGTCGGAGGTCACGGAGGGGCGGGATTCAGTTGGCGAAGGGTTTGAGTTGAGCTTGTCTTTCCCCTTCCCCCTCTGGGAGAAGAGCCTGCCCCCGTACTTGATACGGGTTCCTGGAGGGCGGATGAGCGCGCTTTGGGGCTGCAGCTGTAAAGCCACGGCCCTCACCCGACGCGCGTTGCGCGTCGACCTCTCCCCAAGGGAGAGGTGTTCGATTGCAGCGATCTGCAGTCGCGAATCAACCCTCCGCCGGCCGCACCCGCCAGACCGGCGTCATCGTGACGGTCTGCGACTCGCTCATCAGTTGCAGTTCGCCGTCCTGGATCATCGCGGTCAGGCGCATGCTCCGCTGCAGCAGGCCCACCGCCTCCTCGATCTTCGCCGGGTCGAAATCGACCACGGTCAGGTTCTTCAGACGCGTCAGCGAGCTCGCGATGCGGTCCCACCAGATCTGCGCGGCGTTGCCGCTGTAGTTCACCACCACGACCTGGCGCGAGCGTCCGCTGGCCTTGCGGATGCGGCTTTCGTCCGGCTGGCCGAGATCGATCCATTGTTCGATGTCGCCGGTGTAATCGCGGCGCCACAGGTCGGGTTCTTCCTCGTTGCTGAGCCCGCGGCCGAACTCGAGACGTTCTTCAGCGAACAGCGCGAAGGTGATCAGCCGCACCATCAGACGCGCTTCGGTCTCCGACGGATGCTGCGCCAGCACCAGGTCGTGCGAGGCGTAGTAGTGCCGGTCCATGTCGGTGACCTGGAGTTCGGCTTTGTAGACGGTGGCCTTGGGCGCCATGAGGACAGATCTGCGCGAGAGAGGCGCGATTGTAGGTTAAACAGGTGTCAACGCCGGGCGCGGATGTGGTCACGACCACATCATTGCCTGACTGCGAGCATGCGCGACATGCCTGATCCACGCCGTTCCGCCCTCGCCCCCGTGTTCTCCGACACCACGCCGCCCGCCCTGCTCCAGCGCGTCGACGCCTGGGATCTGGCCGTCGCCGACGGTCCGGTCATCGCGACTGCGATCCATGACGGCCACGCGCTGCGGCCTTCGCTGCGCGCCCGCGTCGCACTCGACGACGATGCGCGCTGGCGCGAGGAAGACCCGCTGACCAGCCTGCTGACCCAGGTCGGTGACACGCGACTGCGGGTGCGCCAGTCGCGCTTCGAGGTCGATCTCAACCGTCCGCGCAACGAAGCCGTCTACACCGGCCCCGAAGCCTGTTGGGGTCTGGATGTCTGGACCCAGCCGTTCGACGACGCCGAGCGCGAGATCTCGCTCGCGCTGCACGATCGGTTCTACGACATGATCGGCGAGCTGATCGACCGCACCGTCGCCCGCTGGGGCAGCGCGCTGCTGATCGACATCCACAGCTACAACCATCGCCGCGACGGACCCGATGCCGCGCCCGCGTCGCAGGATGCCAACCCGGACATCGAACTGGGCATCACCACGCTCGATCCCGAGCGCTGGGGCGAGACCGCCAGGCGCTTCGCCAACGTGCTGCGCCGGCATCCGGTGCGCGGCGCGTTGCCCGATGTGCGCTGCAATGTGCGCTTCCCTACCGGTGGTCATTTCCCCGAGTGGGTCTACGCGCATTGGGGAACGCGGGTCTGCACGATTTCGCCCGAGTACAAGAAGATCTTCATGGACGAATGGAGCGGCCAGGCGGACATCTCTGCGCTGTACGCCTTGCGCGACGGCCTGTCGCATGCGGTCGACGCGGTGCGCCCGGAGTTCCTCAAGTGAGTGCCGACGGCGCGGCGCGACCGGTCGCACGCCCGTTGCCGCCGGTCGCCGCGCGCGTGGATGCGACCCTCGCTGCGCTCGATGCGCGGCTCGACTGGCTGCTGGCCTTGTCGCCACTCGACGGCGTCGGCCTGTGGAATGCCTTCGAATCTTCGGGCCGTACGCTTGAACCCAGGCTGCGCTATGTCGATCTCGACACCGACCTGATCCAGACGCGCCAGGCGCTCGATGCCCTGCCTGTCGACCGGATCGAATCGCCTGCGCTGCAGGCGCTGCTGGCGGAAAAACAGGGCGAACTCGGCCGCATGATCGATCTGGTCGAACAGCGCGACCAGCCGGGTTTCGTCGAGGCCAGCGTCGCCCTGTTCGGTGCGGTGGAGCCGGAACTGCTGGATCTTGCCGAGCGCATCCTCGCGACCGTCGGCAGCGGCGAGCCACTGCCGGCCGATTGCGGCATCGACGAGGTGCGCAGCCAGGTCGATGCCGAAATCGCCTGGTATCGCGCGCAGGCGCCCGACTTCCACATCGATGTCGTCGTCGACACCGACATCAGCTCGATGCTGATGGTCTCGCATGGCACGTTCTACATCGACGGCAACATCCGCCTGCCGAGCGCACGTGTACGGCCGCTGATCCAGCACGAGATCGGCACGCACGTGGTGACCCGCCACAACGGCCGGCAGCAGGCCCTGCGCCAGTTGGAAGTCGGTCTGGCGCACTACGATCCGATGCAGGAAGGCCTCGGCGTGCTCGGCGAATTTCTTGCCGGCTACCTGCCCGGCGAGCGCCTGCGCATCCTGGCCGCGCGCGTGGTGGCGACCTCGATGGCCGCGAACGGCGAACAACTGCCGGCGATCTTCGCCTGTCTGCACGAAGCCCACGACATGCCGACCGACGACGCCTTCGATGTCGCCCTGCGCGCGCGGCGCGGCGGCGGCCTGACCAAGGACGCGGTGTATCTGCGCGGGCTGCGCGACCTGCTCGCCTATCTCGAGGCCGGTGGCGAATTCGACGCGCTGTTCCTCGGCAAGTTCGCGCTGCCGCAACTCGAACTGCTGGACACGCTGATCGACGACGGCTGGATCGTGCCGCCGGTGCTGCTGCCGCGCTACACCAGTCATGACGATTTCCGCAGCCGCCTCGACGCCTGCCGGCGCACGCCGGTCGAACGGCTCTTCCACACCCACCGCACCCCGGAGCACGCTGCATGACCGACGGACATCCCCTGCGTTTCGGCTTCGTCGTCAACGACGTCGATACCGAGCAGGACAACTACACCACGATCCGTCTGGCCCGCCGCGCCCTCGCCCGCGGCCACGAGATCGCCCTGATCGGTCTCGCCGATTTCACCTACGGCGCCGACGGCACCGTACGTGCCTGTGCGCACATGCCCAACGGAAAGGACTACGCCGACGATGCGGCGCTGCTGACCGAGCTGCAGTCCGACGACTGCCCCACGCAGCGCATTTCCGTCGACGACCTCGACGTGCTGATGCTGCGCAGCGATCCCGCCGACGAGATGGTCGAACGTCCCTGGGCACCCGGCAGCGGCCTGCTCTTCGCCCAGCTCAGCGCGCTGAAACGGGCGCTGGTGGTCAACGACCCGACGCACCTGACCGACGCCTCGAACAAGACCTATTTCCAGCACTTTCCCGAAACCGTCCGGCCGGTCACCTGCATCAGCCGCGATGCCGAGGAGATCAAGGCCTTCATCGAGGCGCGCGACGGGTACGGCGTCATCAAACCACTGCAGGGTTCGGGCGGCCAGAGCGTCTTCGTGGTCACGCCCGACAGTGGCGGCAACCTCAACCAGATGATCGAGGCCGTGCTGCGCGACGGTTACGCGATCGCCCAGGAATACCTGCCCGGGGCGAAGGACGGCGACCTGCGCCTGCTGATGCTCAACGGCCGCCCGCTCGAAGTCGACGGCACCTATGCCTGCATCCGCCGCTACAACGACAGTGGCGATGCGCGCAGCAACATCAGCGCCGGCGGCAAGTACGAGATGGCCAGGCCCGATGCCGATGCGTTGCGCCTGGCCGAACTGGTCGCACCGAAGCTGATCCGCGACGGCATGTACTTCGTCGGTCTCGACATCGTCGGCGACAAGCTGATGGAAGTGAACGTCGACACGCCCGGCGGCATCAACATGCTCGAAGAGCTGACCGGTCTCGACTTCGCCGGCCGCATCCTCGATGACCTGGAACGCAAGCTGCGCCTGCGCACGCATTACGGTGAGATGCTGAGCAACGTCGAGTTGGCGATGCTGTAGGCAGCGCGTTCCGCGTCAGATCCGGTTGGCGGTCTCCATGAGATCGGCATCCGGATCGCGCGCATTCACCGGGAGGATCACACCGGACGCGTCGATGTGCATGGCGTCAATCCCCGGTCGACGCGATGGACGGCTGCAAGGGCGGCGACAGCGTATCGGGCGCGTGGCGCTGCAGATGCCGCGCCGCGACGAATGCCAGCGTCAGCAGCACCAGTGCACCGCCGGCCAGCACCGGCCAACCGCCATGCGCCCACAGCCAGCCGCTGGTCGCGCCGACCAGGCTCGACCCCATGTAATACGACAGCAGATACAGCGACGCCGCATGGCTGGGATGCGTGCGACCGAGCCGGCCGACCCACGCACTCGCCGCCGCATGCGCGATGAAGAATCCGATCGTCAGCAGCACCAGACCCGGCACGATCATCCACAGCGTCGGCGCGAGCGTCAGCAGCACGCCGGCCGCGGCCAGCAGCACACCGGCGACGACGACAGGGCCGCGGCCGAAGCGATCGGACAGTCCGCCGGCCACCGTCGAACTGACGATGCCGAACACGTACGCGCTGAAGATCCAGCCGATCTCGGCCTGCCCCAGATTGAACGGCGCCGCGCCGAGCCGGAAACCGAGATAGTTGTAGATGCTGACGAACACGCCCATCACCAGGAACGGAATCGCGAACAGCCACGGCAGCAGCGGATCGCGCAGATGCCCGCCCCAGGCGCGCAGATGGAAACCCAGGTTGACCCCGCGCTGGCGCACGAAATGCCGGGATTTCGGCAGCAGCCAGACGAAGACGATCGCGAGCAGCAGATCGAAACCGCCGAGCAGCGCGAGCGCGGTGCGCCAGTCGAACCAGTCGGTCAGGAAACTCACCGCCAGCCGGCCCATCATCCCGCCGAAGGCATTGCCGGCGACGTAAAGTCCGACTGCCGAGCCCAGCCGCTGGGCCGGGAATTCCTCGGCGAGATACACCATCGCCACCGCCGGCACGCCGCCGAGCGCAATGCCGGCGAGCGCCCGCACGACCACCAGGCTCGGCCAGTGCGACAGCATCGCAGCGAGCATCGTCAGCATGGCGGCGACCGCCATCGACACGAACATCAAGCCGCGGCGGCCGAGATTCTCCGACACCGCGCCCGCGCAGAAGATCGACACCGCCAGGCCCAGCGTCGCCAACGACAGCGGCAACGAGCTCGCCGCCGGCCCGACGCCGAACTCGCGCGCGAACTCGGGCAGCAACGGCTGCACGCCATAGAGCAGCGAAAACGTGGCAAAGCCGGCAAGGAACAGCGCAAGACGGATACGACCGGGGCGCAAGGGCGCCGGCAAAGTGGCGGGCATCAGGGAGGGTGCAGCGACGTGGGTGGCCAGTATCGGCCTGTGGACCGGCGCAGGCCAGCGATACGCGTGGATCGCTGTATCGCGGCCGGTTCCAGTGGACGCCTTTCGACTCAAGCAGACCCGTCACTACGTCGTTCTGCGGCTCCTGATAGACGCCGGGATGACGGTGCGCACGGACTCGGACTGCGCGAGCGCGGAAATCGCGAGCGCAGAAGAAAGAACGCCAGAAAACCCTCGACCCGGCGCAGGCCCCGCCGTCTCCGGTGCCGTGGCGCAGCAGCGATCGCACCGAACCCCATCCGCCCGCGGGCGCCTCGCAGGGCTTGAACGTGGGATGCGACTCGGTCAGGCGGACTCCGGCTTCGACGAGACTCTTGACCGTCGCCGAACACGCCTGCCCCCGACGTGCAGTCTCGCCTCACGGTGCGCGCACGCACATGCGCGCATGTTCATCCCATGCAGGATGTCGCCAGGTTGCGCTGCCCGTGGTGCGGAGAACGTTTCGAGACGCTGGTCGATGCCAGCGTCGGCGATGCGGACTACGTCGAGGACTGCCCGGTCTGCTGCCGGCCCATCGAGATGCATCTGGCCGTCGACGACGACGGCATCCGGCTCGATGCCGGACGCGAGGACTGAGCAATCGTCAGGACGGGCGGTCGGGCGTGAGTTCCCAGAACGTCTGCACCAGTGGCGCTGCGTCCTCCCAGTCCAGATCGGGATTGCGCCGCAGACGCAACCATCCCTCGCGCAACTGGGGTTCGCACTCCTCCCACGAACGCTCACCCAGATACTCCCGGGACATCTGTCCGTAGACCCGGCACAACTCGACGTCTTCAGCATTCACGTCGGCCTCCTTGTTGAGAGCATGAGATCGCCTGCTGGGGCGGTATCGCGTCCACAGCATGTGAACAGCGCGCAGTCAGCGTCTGTTCGATAACGCACGTAGTTCAGTCAGCTGTATGCGCGCTGCCGTACATACGACACCGCATTCAGACGGGAAAATCCAGACTCGTTTATCCGATGGACCTTTTGTAGCGCATGATGAAGAAAGCGCCCTGGGCACCGCTCAATGGATTGCTGCAGGACTTGCCTGAAGACGTGTGTGATCGCGTGGGCGAGGAAGTCCAGCTGGTCGACATGCCGGCGGGCAAGGTGCTGCACGAGGCCAACGTGGCCCAGACGACGATCTACTTCCCGCGCGAAGGCATCGTCTCGCTGATGTATGCGCTGGAGAGTGGTGACACCAGCGAGTTCGCCATGGTCGGCAACGAAGGCGTGGTCGGCATCGGCCTGCTGACGGGCGCCCGCAGCGTTCCCACGCGCGCCGTGGTCAAGGTCGGCGGCGAGGCGCTGGCCCTGCGTGGCGAGTTCGCGATCCGCGAGTTCCAGCGCGGTGGCGCGTTCCAGAAGATCCTGCTGCGCTACTTCCAGGCGCTGCTCACCCAGACCGCGATGACAGGCGTCTGCAACCGCCACCACACGGTCGACAAGCAGCTCTCGCGCTGGCTACTGCTGGTCAACGACCGGGTGGGTTCGGTCGAGATCAAGATGACCCAGGAACAGATTGCGCACCTGCTCGGCGTACGCCGCGAGGGCATCACCGAAGCCGCGCGGCGCCTGCAGGAAGAAGGCTGCATCCGTTACAGCCGTGGCGTGATCCAGGTGCTGGACCGCCAATGCCTGGTGGCGCGTTCGTGCGAGTGCTACGGCGTCGTGCGGACCGAATACGACCGGCTGCTCCGCCCCGCGCCCGAGGGCTGAATGTCGCCGGCGTCGGCACCGGCTTCCGCATCATTGCATTGCATCGTCACGGCCTGTTGCGGGGTCTGCGCGAGCATGGTCGCCTTCCCGCAGAGGAGTCGACCATGAGCCGGACGCCCGCCCGCATCTTCACCAGCCGCGAGGACCTCGACGCGATCGAGCAGCGCATCGTGCTGCTCGACGACGAGGCCCGGGTGCGGGTCACGCTCGACGACGGCAGCCGCGTCGAGGGCACGGTTTCTGCCCGTCCGACGCTGGAGATCTTCCGCAACAGCGACGGCGACGAAGGCCACAACGCGCGCTTGCGGCTCGACGATCTGGAGCGACCGGAAACGCCGCACTACGTGTGGGTTGGCGACGTGCGTGACATCGAGCGGCTCGGCACGGCCTGAGCCGCATCGATCATGGTCGCAACGCGCGGCGTGACTGCGCGTTGCAACCGCGCTGCCCGCTCAGTCCTCGCAGCGCACGCGATTGACGCCCTCGCCCGCGTCGTCACCGACGAACAAGGTATCCGGGCCGTCCAGGCGCAGGATCCGTTCGGCGGTCCAGGCCTGGCCCTCGCCTTCGTAATCCGCAGCCACGCGCACGGCGTCACCGTCCAGTGTCAGCACCGACGTCGGCGTGGCGATGCTCTCGTGGAAGCGCAACGTGCCCGGCTCGACGTGCAGCGCCATGTCGCTGCCGCCGGATCTGCAGGCCTCCGCATCCGCATCCCAGCGACCGAGGAAGCTGTCGGGAATCAAGGTCGATGCGTCTTCGTCGCCCAGCTCGCCTGGCGGCGTCGGCGCTGGCATCGATGCAGGCCGCGCACAGCCGCGGAACGGGCCACGACCGTCGATGGTCAGCAGACCGGTCATCGGGAAGCGTGCGCCGGACATGTCGTCCTCGCAGCGCATGCGACGCACGGTCAGCACGACCGAGCCGTCCGGATCCGATGCGTCGATACGCCGGCCATCGACCGTCATCGATGCGCGTGCGCCGGTAAAGCGACGTTCCGGTGCATCGACACCGCGCAGGGTCACCGTGTCGCCTTCGACACGCGCCTGCCAGAACGGTTCGTTGGTCGAGACGATCACATCGTCATCGCTGCTCGCGGCCGGCGCCGCGACGTCGGGTGCGGGCGCGACAGCGGCGCCGTTGGTGTCGGGTGCCGCTTCGGGTTGGCAACCGGCCATCAGCAAAGCGGCGGGCAACAGCAGATGGGCGGGATGGATTCGCATGGCAGGACCTTTTCGGAGCGACGTTCGCGCAGCATCGACGGACGCGTGTTCATTTTCGGTCACGGCCTGGGGAGAACCGCTGCAAGCACATGATTGCGTTGCGGTTTTCGCTGCAATGCAGCATCCGCACATGATGTTGATATCCAGTGAAAATATCCAATATTTTCAATATGTTATAATTCCGGACCTTCGCTGGTTTCTGCCGGAGGCCCGTCATTCCCGTCGTCCGTAATCTCGCCGCACTGCTCGTCGGCGTTGCCCTGCTGCTGATGGGCAGCGGTCTGCTGGGGACGTTGCTGGCTGTCCGCGGCGGATTGGAAGACTTCACCGACCAGACCCTGGGTCTGATCATGTCGGGCTACTTCGTCGGTTTCTTCCTCGGCACCTATATCGCGCCGGGCTTGATCCAGCGCATCGGGCACATCCGCGCGTTCGCGTTCTATGCGGCGCTGTGCGCGGCGGCCATCCTGCTGCATCCGATCTTCATCGATCCCTGGGCCTGGGCTGCGCTGCGGGTGATGACCGGCATCGCCCTGGTCGGTCTCTATACGGTCATCGAAAGCTGGCTCAACGTGGAGGCGCCGCGGGAAAAACGCAGTCAGGTCTTCGCGGTCTACATGGCGGTGAACCTGCTGGCACTGGCCGCCGGCCAATGGCTGATCGGATTCCAGGATCCCGCGTCATTCGCCCTCTTCAGTGTCGTGGCCATCCTGATCTGCCTGGCAGCGCTGCCGGTCGTCGCCAGCCGCATGACCCAGCCGACGCTGCCGATCGTGCCGCGCCTGGCCCTGGCTGCGTTGTGGCGAGCCGCGCCCGCCGCAGCCACCGGTGCGTTGCTGGCCGGTGTGGCGATGGGCGGCTTCTGGGGAATGGGCGCGGTCTATGCGGCCGGGCTGGGCCTGGATCTGCAGGGCATCGCCTCGTTGATGAGCGCGACGATTCTCGGCGGCGCCCTGCTGCAGTGGCCGATCGGCCGGTTCTCCGATGGCGGCGACCGGCGCACGACGCTGGCGCTGATCTGCGCAGCGGCCGCGCTGATCGGTGTTGCGATGATGTTCGCCGGCGATCGTTCGCAACTCGCGCTGTTCGGGCTGTTTTTCCTGTTCGGCGGCGTGGCGTTCGCCATCTACCCGATCTGCGTCGCGCACCTGCTCGACCACCTGCCGACCGAGGACACGCTGTCGGGTTGCTCCAGCCTGCTGCTGCTCAATGGCGTGGGCTCGGCGATCGGTCCGGCGCTCGTCGGCGTCGCGATGTCGCGCTTCGGCCCGACGGCCCTGCCCGCTTCATTCGCGGTGATTCTGGGCGCACTCGCGCTCATCGCGGCCGGTCGCCGCCTGCTGCGCCAGCGTGACAACGACCATCCGGCCAGCTTCCACCCGATGCTGCGCACCACCCCATCGGCGCTCGAACTTCTTCCCGAAACCGGCCCCGCACCCGAGGGCCCCGATCTTTCCGATCCACACCACAAGGACCCGAGTTGACTCAGGAAACCACCACCACCGACCTCACCCCCGCCAATACCCCGTTCGTGCCGCGACTGATGCTCGCGACCGACCTCGACGGCACCTTCCTCGCCGGATCCCCCGCGCATCGCCAGCAGCTCTACCGCCTGGTCGACCGCCATCCCGAGATCCGCCTGACCTTCGTCACCGGCCGCGGCCTCGAAGCCGTCATGCCGCTGCTCTCCGATCCCAGCCTGCCGCGCCCCGACTACGTGATCTGCGATGTCGGCGGCACCGTTGTCGATGGCCACACCCTGCAGCCGATCCAGCCCTTGCAGACGCGGATCGACCGTCGCTGGCCGGGCGAGCGCGCAGTGGCCGATGCGATGACCGGCTTCACCGGCCTCGTGCGCCAGGACGTGCCGCAGGAACGCCGCTGCTCCTATTTCTGCGAACCCGAGGCGCTGACCGGCGTGCGCGGCGAGATCGAAGCGGCCGCGCGCAAGCTCGGCTGTTCGGTGCTGTATTCGGCCGACCGCTATCTCGACATCCTCCCCCCCGATACCGACAAGGGCCGCACCCTCGCCGCGCTCGCCGATCATCTCGAGTTGCCGCACGATCGCGTGCTCGTGGCCGGCGACACGCTCAACGACCTGTCGATGTACACCTCCGGCTTCCAGGGCGTATGCGTGGGCGAATCCGAGCCCGCCCTCGTCAAGGCCACCGATCAGCTGTCGAACGTGTTCCAGGCGCAGGCGCCGGGCTGCGGCGGCATTCTCGAAGCGATCACGCACTTCGACCTGCTCGAATCCGACGATCCCTACTTGCGCCAGACCATCGAGCGCACGACAGGCCAGTCGGATCTGGTGATGGTCTATCACCGCCTGCCGTACGAAGAGTATGTGGAGGACGGCCAGCGCAAGCGCCGGCGCCCGACCTCACCCAACGGCATCATTCCGAGCCTGCTGGGCTTCTTCGGCAGCGGACAGAAAGGCTCCTGGGTCGCGTGGAGCGTCGACGATCCCAAGCTCGGCAAGTTCGAGACGCGCACGCCGGTCGATCCCGATGCGTATCCCGATCTCACCGTCGCGCGCGTACCGCTGACCCAGACCGAGGTCGACGCGTTCTACAAGCGGTTCTCGAAGGAAGCCTTCTGGCCGATGCTGCATACGTTCTGGGAGCGCGCGCGCTTCAGCGAGGACGACTGGAACATCTACCTGCGCGTGAACCGCAAGTTCGCCGAGGCGACCGCCGCCGAAGCCGCGCCCGGCGCGACCGTATGGCTGCACGACTACAACCTGTGGATGGTGCCCGCCTATCTGCGCGAGCTGCGTCCCGACGTGCGCATCGCGTTCTTCCACCACACCTACTTCCCCTCGGCCGACGTGTTCAACGTGGTGCCGTGGCGCCGCGAGATTCTCGGCAGCCTGCTGCAGTGCGACTACATCGGCTTCCACATTCCGCGCCAGGTGGAGAACTTCGTCGACGTGGTGCGCGGCGCGATGCCGACCGAAGTGCTGGAACGCGAAGGCTGCGCGCCGCGCTTCCTGACCTACGGCTGCGCGGTGGGCCTGGACGAGACCACGACGCGCATCCGCGTCGGCGATCGCGTCGTCGGCCTGGGCGCGCACCCGGTCGGCACCGACCTCAAGCGCATCGAGAGCGGCCTGGCGCATCCGCGCGTGCGTGTACGGCTGGAACAGATCCGCCGCGAGTTCTCGGGCCGCAAGCTGGTGCTGTCGGTCGAACGCCTGGACTACACCAAGGGCACGCTGGAGAAACTGCTCGCGTTCGAGCGCCTGCTCGGCGAACAGCCCGATCTGCGCGGCAAGGTCACGCTGCTGATGATCTGCGTACCGGCGGCGAAGGAGATGACGGTCTACCGGGATCTGCAGACGCAGATCGAACAGGCGGTCGGCCGCATCAACGGCCGTCACGCGATGCTGGACTGGACGCCGGTGCGCTTCTTCGCCCGCGGCCTGCCGTTCGAGGAAGTGCTGGCCCATTACGCAGCGGCCGACGTCATGTGGATCACCCCGCTGCGCGATGGCCTGAACCTGGTCGCCAAGGAGTTCGTCGCCGCGCACGGTATCGAAGGCTCGTCGGGCACGCTGGTGCTGTCGGAGTTCGCCGGCGCCGCCGCGGAACTCAAGGGCGCGGTGCTGACCAATCCGCACGACCTGACCGATCTGGTCGCCGGGTTGCGACAGGCGCTGTCGATGCCCGAACACGAAGCGATCGGTCGCCAGCGCCAGCTGTTCGACATCGTCCACTACTACGATGTCGAGCGCTGGGGCCGTGATTTCCTGGAGGCCGTCGAAACCGCCGGCAGCGGCGCCGACCAGCATCGCTATGCGATGCGGGGACTTGCTGCCTGACCGGATGCGGGAGCGCTTCAGGCACGGATGTTCGAAGCGTTTCCGCATGTCTCATCTGCATCGCATTGCGGTGCAGAGGCTTGCGAAATGTGATCGAAGCCGCACGCGCCTCGGAGAGAGTCGGCATTCTGGGTTCAACCGATACACCGGAAGCGAATCCGCGACGCCACTCCGCGTTCACCGCATCTTCCCTAGCCTGCAATTTCCTGTCGGCCCATCACGCCGGCGCACGATTCGAAGAGGACGCCACATGCGCGCAGCACCTGCCTCCGCTCTCCTGCTCACGTTCGTCCTGGCCGCATGCGGTGGCGAATCGACACCCGCATCACCGGCCGCGGATACGCCACCACCCGCGCCACCTGCAGCTGCCGAAGAACCACCGCCGACCGGTTCACTGGCCGCACGCGAAGCCGAGGCCGAGCCTTCGAACACGATCAACTACGATTGCGAAGGCACGCGCATCACGCTGGCGCAGGAAGGCGAAGGCGCCGATGCGCGGGTGCAGTTCGTCGTCGACGGCGTGACCCTCGATCTGCCACGCACCGAAACCGCGCAGGGCGATCGCTTCGCCGACGCCGATGGCAATGCGTTCTGGAGCCACGGCACCGACGAGGCCCGCCTCGCGCTGCAGGGCCAGCACGAACGCAACTGCGCACGCGTCTATTGACCCATCGACGCATTCATCGCCTCCGGCAAGCCGAGGCGATATCCTCGTTCCCCACTCTCCCCAAGCGTCGATCCGATCCACCCAAGGCAAGGAGACGACCATGCGCTGGTTCACCCCCGTGTTCACTATGGCCATCGGCCTGTCGCTGGCGGCATGTTCGCCGGCAGACGCACCGCCCGTCGACGATGCGGCAACGCCGCCGACCGGCAGCACGGAAGCGACACCACCCGACCCCGAAACCCCGAGCACCGACGCAGCGCCGCTGCCGCAGGTGATGCACTACGACTGCGAAGGCACGCCGGTCGATGCGACCTTCGATGGTCGAGGCCAGGTCAGCGTCGCCGTCGATGGCACGACCTACGTGCTGCGCACTGAAGAAGCGGCATCCGGTGCGAAGTACGTCGACGAGGCCGGCGTCGTGTTGTGGACCCGCGGGACGAACGACGCCCTGCTGAGCCGTCCCGACCATCCCGACCGCACCTGCACTGGCGACGCGGCGGCCCCGGTCTGAAGATCCGCGCACGCGCCTCGGGCGCGTGCGCTTTGTTCCGCCTGGCTGAGGGAGCGCCACCGCGACGCTGGCCCGGCATTTTCCGTGTGCGCCCGTTCCGCGCCTGGATTCCGTACTCCAGTGGGAGCGCGCTTGCGCGCGATGGGGCTTTCCCGGCAAAGGCCACATCGCGCGCAGGCGCGCTCCCACAGTCGGATTCTTCGCGCACGACAGACCTTCGTCGAGCAGGCACGCTGCGTCCGCGCCGCTAGACTGGACGATCGCTTTCCCCACGACGGTATCCCCCATGTTCCAGCGCGCCACGCGCCTGTCCGTTCGCCTGGTCGAACGGTTCCTGCCCGACGCCTACGTTTTCGTCCTGATCTTCACCGCACTGGCCGCGATCGCCGCCCTCGCGATCGAACAGACGCCGCCGCTCGAACTCGTCCGCTACTGGGGCACCGGTTTCTGGGAACTGCTCGGCTTCTCGATGCAGATGTTGCTGGTGCTGGTGACCGGCTTCATCCTCGCCAGGACACCGCCGGTCAAACGCGGCCTGACCTGGATGGCCTCGCGCTGCCGCACGCCGAAGAACGCGATCGTCGTGGTCACCCTGGTCGCGATGGCCGCGAACTGGATCAACTGGGGCTTCGGCCTGGTGATCGGCGCACTGTTCGCGCGAGAGGTCGCACGCTTCGTCAAGGTCGATTACCGCCTGCTCGTCGCGAGCGCCTACTCGGGCTTCATCATCTGGCACGGCGGTCTGTCCGGTTCGATCCCGTTGACGATCGCAACCGAAGGTCACTTCATGCAGGATGCGATCGGCCTGATTCCGACGTCGGACACGATCTTCGCGCCGTTCAACCTGCTGATCGTCGCGCTGCTGGTGATCGCGATTCCGCTGATCAACCGCGCGATGACACCGTCCGACCAGGACGCCGTGCTGTTCACGCCTCCCGAAGATCCGCAGCCGCCGGTGCTCGCGCAGGATTCGAGCCCGGCCGAGCGTCTCGAGCACGGCTGGATCCTGTCGGTCGCGGTCGGTGTCGCCGGCCTGGTGTTTCTCGTCGACCATTTCATCGGCGGCGGCAGCCTCAACCTCAACATCGTCAACTACGGCTTCCTGATGCTCGGCATCGTGCTGCACCGCACGCCGGCACGATTGCTGGCGGCGTTGCAGGAAGCGATCAAGGGCGGCGCGGGCATCGTGATCCAGTTCCCGTTCTACGCCGGCATCATGGCGATCCTGGTCGGCTCGGGGCTCGCGACGACGATGTCGGAGTGGTTCGTGTCCTTCGCCAGCGCCGGCAGCCTGCCGTTCTGGACGTTCCTGTCGGCCGGCCTGATCAACATGTTCGTGCCGTCCGGCGGTGGCCAGTGGGCGGTGCAGGCGCCGGTGATGATTCCGGCCGCGCAGGCGCTGGGCGCCGACCTGCCGCGTGTGGCGATGGCCGTGGCCTGGGGTGATGCGTGGACCAGCATGCTGCAGCCGTTCTTCGCCCTGCCGCTGCTCGCAATTGCCGGGCTCAAGATCAAGGACATCATGGGCTACTGCCTGATGCTGCTGTTCGCATCCGGCGTGATCATCGGTCTGGTCTTTCTGCTGCTCTGACCGATGCTGCAGAACCCGCCGCGCACATGACGCGCGGCGGGTCCCGTTTCACTCCGCGTGGCGTTCGGCGATCTCCGCCAGTCGCGCATCGAGCGCTTCGCGCGGCCACCAGCGACCACGTGCCATGACGCCGAGCGGCGCCTGCGCATGCGACAGGTCCTCTCGCGGATCGTCGGCCAGCAACACCAGATCCGCACGGCGACCGACCTCGACAGTGCCGAACGCATCCGGCGTGCCCAACGCCAGCGCCGCATTGCGCGTGCCGGTGACCAGCACTTCGTACGGCGTCAGACCGGACGCCTGCATCATCGCCATCTCGCGATGGATCGAGAAGCCGGGCACGTTGAAGAACTGCGGTGCATCGGAGCCGAGCACGACCGGCGCGTCACCGTCGTGCAGCGCCTTGAGCAGTTCGCGGCGCAGCGTGACGAGTGCCTGCGCGGCATCGGGCTGGAAAGTCTCGCGCTTCGCGTACTCGTGCTTCGCACGGCGCCAGCGCTCGCGCTCCGACACCGGCATGTAACGCATCTCCGGCCACTGCAGCATCGCTTCCGGTGTTTCAGACGAGGCCATGTGTTCGACCAGGGTCAGCGTCGGCACGTTCCAGGTGCCGGCGGCACGCGTGCGCGCAACGGCTTCATCGATACGGCCTGTGTCGACCCACTGCACCCAGCCGCTGCCGAACCAGCCGGCTTCGCGATCACCGGTCTCGGTGCCTGGCGGCACCAGGAACTCCACGTAGCGGTCGAAGTGATCGATCGATGCCTGTTTCGCGTCGAGCGCCACGTCCAGCGGGACGCCGTCGGGAATATGGCCGGCGAACGGAATACCGACCGCGTGCGCGGTTTCGGCCATGCGCGGATACGCTTCGGGCGGAACACTGCCGATCTTGACCAGATCGAAACCCGCGGCGTGATGCCCGCGTACCTCGCGCGCGGCCTCATCGGCATTCCCACTGCGCAACCAAGGACTGGCGACGACCATCGTCGGACCATTGACCTCCCCGCGCTCGATGCGCGCGCGCAGTTCGGGGTGCGAGACATCGCCCGACATGTTGCGCACCAGGGTCACGCCGTTGGCCAGATACAGATCGAGCGTGTCCTGCACATAGACCGGATCGTCGCCGCCCGGCACATGGCCGTGGAATTCGGCGAGGCCCGGCATCAGCACACGACCTTCGCCGTCGATGCGCGTCGCATCGCCCGGCACTTCGATTTCATCGCGCGGGCCGACGGCGGTGATATGACCGTCCCGGACGACGACCGTCTGCGAGGACAGACGCACGTCGCGGTCCATCGGCAATACGTCGACATCGACGAAGGCGAACGTGCCGACAGCGCCCGCGTCCCTGTTGGATTGCGCCTGCGCCGCACCAGTCAACAGCAGGACCGCGGCCGCGACTCCGTGCAACCACCTCATGTGGAGGGACGCGCATGCAGCGCGACATTGAGCTGGTCGATCACGACGATCCAGTCGGCATCCTCGATGCGTTCCTCGCGCAGCAACTGCGCCTGCGAGTGGGTCCAGAACGGCGCCTCTTCCAGGCGCACGTCGTCGGGCAGCGGACCGTGCTCGGCGATGAAACCACGAATGGATGCCTCGTCATCGGGCAGGCCCAACTGGGCGAAGAGTTCTGAAAACGGATGGACGGTCGGTTCCACGATGCACTCCACGGTCTGGTCGTGCACCGAGCCTAACGCGGCTTGTGTCAATGCCGCTGCAGGCGGCCAGGTCCGCGCCGACGCCGGAAACGCGAACCGCCCGGCAAGCGGGCGGTCCGGTTCGGCGCGTGTACGGCGACGTAGGCTAGCTGGAGACCTTCTTGGCGATGGTCAGGCCCAGCACGAACAGCACGACAGCGATGATGACCGCTGCCCAGAACAGGAACTTCGCGATGCCCATCGCGCCACCGGCGATACCGCTGAAACCGAGCGCGCCGGCAACCAGGCCGATGACCGCGAAAATGATGGCCCACTTGATCATGAAACGTCCTCCTGTCGGAGCGGCGCGATGGCGCGCCGCCGGGGACTGGAATCTTCCGTCGCATATGGTGCGGGGCGCGTGAACGCAGCCCTGTGTCGCGTCAGCGCAAGCGCATCGCGAGCGCGCGCAGCACGCAGATCATCCAGCCGAGGATCAGGACGATCACCGTCTTCTGCGCGAGGCCACGCGGCGCATCGCGCCACGCGGCGAGCACCCACACCGACGCGAAACACAGCAGCGCCCACGGCAATGCCCAGCGCGCCGTGCGACGCCAGTGCGGATCGCGCAGGAAGCCGAGCGCCTGCACCACCATGCCGGTCGTCGCGAACAGGAATGCACCCTGCGCGGACACGCCATGGATCAGGCCTTCCAGCGAGCGGTCCATGCCCGGCATGTCCATCCACGCATACGCCGTGATCGACAGCGACATGCCTGCGAGCGCGAACAGCAGCAAGGCCGCCGCGCTGCGTGCTGCCGGTTCATGCGCTTCGCGCAGCGCCCAACCCAGCGCGACCATGCCGATACCGAGCGCGACATAGGCGAGTTGCAGCAGCGGCCCCCAGGCACCGATCAGATACAGACTCATCTGGCTGGCGACGGGATCGAGCTCGGGACGCAGCAGATGCAGCACGATCGCCGTGGTGGCGAAGACGGCGAGACTCGCGGCCGAGACGTTGAGCGCGCGGCGGATCGCCGGGCGTCGCGGGGGGACGGGATAGGCAGACATCGGCAACAGGTGTCGGAGGATCGCGACGCATGCTACCGGACCCGCCACGGAGACACCGGGGACCATGCCCGGCGAGGTTCGCGTCCGGTGGTGGTGATGCACCGGGAGAACGACTGACCCGCGGTACCGGGGCGCCTGCCGCCCGCCATACCGACCGCGCCTGAACCGACCCGACGCCGGAAGGCCGGGCCAGGGACCCCGGGTGCTATGCTCGTTCCTCGGGCCGCGCCCGATCCGTGCGCTCCGCGCGACCTGAGCCGTCGCCCGCCTCGCTTTCTCTCCCGCGTGACCGCCCCGTTCGGGGCTCCGCTCACAGGAAGCTTCGTGCCCGGTTACTCCACACGTATCGTGACCGTCCAGGTCGGTGGCCATGCCTACCGCCTGCGCGTGCTCGGTGATCTGCAGCAGTTCGCCGATCCCGACGGACATGGTGCGGATCTGGGTATTTCGTCGGCGCAGTGGTCGTTGTTCGGTCAGTTGTGGCCATCGGGTCGCCTGCTCGCACAGACGATGGAACGCGCGGATGTGGCCGGCAAGCGCATTCTCGAAACCGGCTGCGGGATCGGCCTGTCGAGTCTGGTGCTGCAGCGTCGCGGCGCGATCGTGGTCGCGTCGGACATCCATCCATTGACCGAAGGATTTCTCGCGTACAACGCAGCGCTCAACGCGCTGGACGCGGTGCACTACCGGCAGATGCGCTGGGACATCGAACTCACCACGCTGGGCCGGTTCGACATGATCATCGCGTCCGACGTGCTGTACGAGCGCACCCACGCGACGCTGCTGGCCGGTGTGGTCGAGCGCTACGCGCAGCCGAGCGCCGAGGTCGTGATCAGCGATCCGGGGCGCGGCAACAGCGCGGCACTGAGCCGGCTGCTTGCCGCCCAGGGCTTCTCGCTGCACGAGTCGCGCGCGGGTATCGACAACGAGGCGGATGCATTGCCGCGCGGTCGGATACTGCATTACCGCCGTGCGATGGGCCGCCTGCAGTGAGCGCACGCGCCGACTGCGACCGCTGCGACGCGGTGTGTTGCCGCCTGACGGTGGTGCTGCAGCCGGGTGACACCGTCCCGGAACGTTTCACCGATGTCACCGACGCCGGACTGCCGGTCATGGCGCGCGATGAGGAAGGCTGGTGCGTCGCCATCGACAGCGCCCGCATGTGTTGTTCGATCTACGAAAGCCGTCCTGACGTCTGCCGGCGTTTCGTCATGGATGGTCCCTACTGTCGCGACATCCGGGCCGATTACATCGAGCGTGGCAGTCGCGGCATCCCGCTGGCGATGTATTGACGGAGTCCACCGGATGTCCCGTACCAAAACCCCAAGTCCCCCGCAGTCCGACACGCGACACCTGTTCGCAGGCGCGCGCAAGCCCAACGAGCGTGGCGCATCGCTGACCAGCGATCGCATCGCCAACGATCTGGCGACGTTCCGCAAGTCGGGCGGCAAGATCGAAGTGCTCGGCAACACGCGCACCCTGACCCGCATCGACGGACCCGCGGTGCCGCCGCCGGTCGAAGCCGCACCGCGCAAACGCCGCACGGGCTGATCAGTCGCCGTCGTGGCGACGACGGTGCGTCGATCCACGCGTCCCTATGGTGTGGGCCTGTCTTCCAGGAGCTGCCCACATGCTGACGCCGCCGATCCGACCCTTCGATGCCACCCCACTGTTCGACCGCGTGGTGCTGGTCACCGGCGGGGCGCAGGGCATCGGGCGCGGCATCGCACAGGCCGTGCTGGGCGCTGGCGGGCGTGTGGTGATCGGCGATCTCGACCGCGAGGCGGGCAAGGCCTGCCTGGCCGAATGGGATGTCGGCGACCGCGCACGCGCCCTGCCGCTCGACGTGTCCCGCGAAGCCTCGGTCCGAGCGTTCGCCACCAAAGCACTCGCGGCGTTCGGGCGCATCGATGGTCTTGTCAACAATGCAGGCCCGGCGGACCCGGTGATCGATGACGTGGCGAAGCTGTCGCTGGCCGACTGGCGTCGCTTCATCGACGGTCATCTGACCGGCACCTTCCTGTGCAGCAAACACGCCTTGCCCGCGCTGCGCGAGGCACGCGGCGCGATCGTCAACATCGCATCCAGCCGGGTCCTGCAGTCCGAACCGCATACGGAAGCCTATGCGTCAGCGAAGGGCGGCATCGTCGGGTTCACCCATGCGCTGGCGATCAGCGAAGGCCCCGACGTGCGCGTCAACGCAATCAGTCCGGGCTGGATCGTCACCGACGACTGGCGCAAACCCTCGGCACGTCGCGCGCCGAAGCTCTCCAGGCGCGACCACGGCCAGCACCCGGCGGGACGCGCCGGCGTGCCCGACGACATCGGCGCGCTCGCGGTGCATCTGCTTTCGGACGCTGCCGGGTTCATCACCGGCCAGAATCTGGTCATCGATGGCGGCATGACCCGGAAGATGCTGTACGCCTGACGTCCGCGTCACGCTGCACCCCGGGCGCTGAACCGCCATCGCGGAACCCTGCGTTTTTCACCTGCGATTGCCCACGCGACTGCAAGCATGCGGTCCTGTCATCCGCGTGGAGAACCCCCATGAAGCCGATCCGTACCCTTGTCGCCCTGGGCCTGCTGTCGCTGGCCGGCACGAGTCTCGTCCACGCACAGACCTATGGCCCGCAGGACGAAGGACGCCGCTTCAATGACGGCAGCCGTGTGGTCTGCAATGACGTCGAAGTGCGTCGCAACACATCCGATCCGAACCGCGTCGGTGGTACTGCGGCAGGCGCCGTGATCGGCGGCCTGGTCGGCAACCAGATCGGCAGCGGCAGCGGTCGCAAGCTGGCCACGGTCGGTGGCGCGGTCGCAGGTGGCGCGATCGGTCGCAACGTGCAGGGCAACCGTCAGGAAGCGACCGGCGATCGCGTTGTCGAGACACATTGCGAGCGCGTGCATCGCTGATTCCACGGCGTCCGTTCCGACAATTCGATCACCCGGACGGGTCGGCCATGTGCCGGCCTGTTCGCGTATGGGCGGGTGTCACCAGACCAGATCGTCCGGCACCGCGTACTTCGGATCGGCGTAGTCGTCGTCGCCGCTCTGCGCCGGCGTGACACCACCGTGGTCGAGCACGATCGCCTGCGGATCACGTTCGCGCACGCGCGTCACGACGGCGCGCGGCAACAGCACGAAGCTGCCGTCGAGCCGCGCGATCACCAGCGCACCGCTGGCCAGCTGGCGCGCCTGCGCATCGTCGACGACGACGCTGCGGATGCCGCCGTCGACATCGAAACGGTAGGCGCGTTCGCCGGTCGACTTGACCTGGTTGTCGACGATCAGCTGCCGCGCCTGGACGCGACGCTCGCGTTCGCGGGCTTCTTCATTGCGCGCCTGCGCGAGCGCGCGATCGCGCTCGGCCTTCTCCTGACGCAGACGCTCGGTCTCGCGCTGCGATTCGGTCTTGGCCGTGGGCCGTTTGCCATGCCGCGCCTTCGTCTGCTCGCGCGCGATTTCGGCGACCTTGCCCTTCTTGACCAGGCCGGCCTTCAACAGCTGTTCCTGCAGCGGATTGCGCATGCCACATCGTCCACGGTGCTGGGCACTCGATGATACCGGCTGCGCGATATCCGCTCGGGCGCTATCGTGCCGCGATGGATCCACTGCCTTATCTCGCCGGCTATCCGGCCGATGTCCAGATGCGTGTGCGTGCGCTGCGCGATGACGGGCGTCTCGGCGATTATCTCGCCCGGCGCTATCCCGATCCGCATGCGATCCGCAATGATCGCCAGCTCTATGACTACGTGCAGGCGCTCAAGGAGCGATACCTGCGCCAGTCCACACCGCTGCACAAGGCGATCTACGACGGCAAGCTGCAGGTGCTCAAGCATGCGCTGGGCACGCACACGACCGTCTCCCGCGTGCAAGGCGGACGGCTCAAGGCGAATCGGGAGATCCGCATCGCCAGCGTGTTCCGCGAGGCACCGGCCGCATTTCTCGAAATGATCGTCGTGCACGAACTCGCGCATCTGAAGGAAAGCGACCACAACCGCGCCTTCTACAATCTGTGCACGCACATGTCGCCGGACTACCATCAGCTGGAGTTCGATCTGCGGCTGTATCTGATGCACCGCGACACGCCGGACCCCGCGCCGGGCTGAGCGGGTACGAAACGATCGTTGATAAAAATGCAACGATCCTTCCTGATTCGTCAGGTCGTTCTACTGGTGAAACATGTCCAGACTTGTGAACAGGCCGCAGTACGCGGCACCGATCCGTCCACCACGAGTCCCGACCATGTCCAACACCTTCATCGCCGCCGCCACCCGTCGACGCAGCCAGTACGCCCTCGGCAAGTCATTGCCGCTGTCGCAGGCCGACACCACCGCGTTGATCCAGGAAGCCGTGCGCCAGGCACCCTCCTCGTTCAACTCGCAGAGCTCGCGCGCCGTGATCCTGTTCGGCAATGAGAGCCTGAAGTTCTGGGGCTTCGTCGAGGACGCGCTGCGCAAGATCGTGCCGGCCGAGGGCTTCGCCGACACCAAGGCCAAGCTCGACAGTTTCGCTGCCGGCGCCGGTACGGTGCTGTTCTACGAGGACAGCGCACCGGTGCAGGCGTTGCAGGCGCAATTCCCGCTTTACGCAGACAACTTCCCGGTGTGGTCCGAGCATTCGACCGGCATCGCGCAGTACGCCGTCTGGACCGCGCTGGCCGAAGCGGACATCGGCGCGAGCCTGCAGCACTACAACCCCCTGCCCGATGCTGCCGTCGCTGCCGAGTGGGACATCCCGTCGACCTGGCGCCTGCGCGCGCAGATGCCGTTCGGTTCGCACGAGGCAGCTTTCGGCGAGAAGACCTTCATCGACGACGCGACGCGTTTCCGCGTCCACGGCTGATCCGCGCCGCGCGTTCCGGTCACCGGCAGGCCCTGCGTAGAATCGCAGGGCCTTGCCTGGTCTGGAGTTCCGATGCGCTTGCCGATCCGTCCTGCGACGCTTGCCCTTGCACTCGGCGCCTGCCTGCTCACTGCATGCGCACCCGCGCAACGGGGTGAACCGGCTGACGCGCGCGCCAGCGTCGAATCGTCGACCCGGGCCTCGGTCTTCTTCGAGCGCTTCACCGACGAATGGATGCGACGCCAGCCGTCGGCATCCACTGCCAGCCGTTACTTCGGTGATGCCGAGCAGGCGCGCATGGATCGCGAACTGACCCCGCAGACCCAGGCCTTCCGCAGCGAAACCATCGCGCTCGCACAACGCGGACTGGCCGAACTGTCCGCGCTCGACCGCGCATCGATGGGCGACACCGACCGCGTGTCGGCCGAGCTGATGGACTGGCAGCTGCGCAGCCTGATCGAAGGCGACCGCTACGACGACTACGGGTTTCCGCTGCAGCAGTTCAGCGGCGCCAACGTCGGACTTCCGAACCTGATGACGGTCGTGCATCCGCTGCGCAGCGCAGCCGATGCCGACAGCTATCTCGCGCGCCTGTCGCAGTTCGAAGCGCGCATGGACGAAGCGACCGCGCGCGCATCCGAACTCGCCGCGCGCGACGTGCTGCCGCCGCGTTTCATCGTCGAAGCAACCATCGCGCAGATGCGTCGCTTCATCGCCGATGCGCCCGCGCGCAATCCGCTGGTGGCGACGTTCGACACGCGCCTGCAGACCGTCGAATCCATCGATCCGGCCACACGTGCAGCGCTCGTCGACAGGGCAACGCAGATCGTCGCAAGCGACGTCCATCCCGCCTGGTCGCGCGCAATCGCGGAACTCGAACGCCAGCTGCCGCGCACCACAGATGATGCCGGTCTGTGGCGCTTCCCCGATGGTGCGGAGGCCTACGCATTCCAGCTGCGGCGTTTCACGTCGACCGCGTTGAGCGCCGAGGAGATCCATGCGATCGGCCTGCGCGAAGTCGCGCGTATCGAAGCCGGGATGGACACCATCCTGCGTTCGATCGGCCGCAGCGACGGCAGCGTCGAAGCGCGGCTCAAGCAGCTGCGCGTCGATCTCGCCTACCCGGACGACGAGGCCGGGCGCGCGGCGATCATGGCCGACATCGACACGATGATGCGCGACGCCGAACGCCGCAGCGATGCGCTGTTCGACATCCGTCCACGCTCGGCGGTGATCGCCCAGCCCTACCCCGAATACCGCTGGGACAGCGCCGCCGCGAGCTACACCGCGCCGCCGCTCGACGGCTCGCGTCCGGGCGTCTACCAGATGCCGCTGCGCACCGACCGCCTGACCCGCTTCGGCCTGCGCACGCTGGTCTATCACGAGACCGTGCCGGGCCATCATTTCCAGGTCGCGCTGTCTGTCGAGAACGCCGCGCTGCCGAAGTTCCGCCAGACCCGCGCGCTCGGCGGCATCTCCGCCTTCAGCGAAGGCTGGGCGCTGTACGCCGAACGTCTCGCCGCAGAAGAAGGCTGGTACGACGGCGATCCGGAAGGCCGCCTCGGCCAGCTCGACGCCGAACTGTTCCGCGCGCGTCGCCTGGTCGCCGACACCGGCCTGCACGCGATGCGCTGGACGCGCCAGCAGACGATCGACTACGGCATTCCCGCCTCCGAGGTGGACCGCTACGTGGTCATGCCGGGACAGGCCACGTCGTACATGATCGGCCAGCTCGAAATCGTGCGCCTGCGCGACAAGGCGCGCGATGCACTCGGCGACCGCTTCGATCCGCGTGCATTCCACAACCGCGTGCTGCTGACCGGCGTGGTACCGCTGGAGCTGCTGGAACGCGAGGTGGATGACTTCATCGCGCAGGCCTCCACGGCAGACCGGTAAGACGCTTCCAGAACAGAAAAGGGCCGGGAAATCCCGGCCCTTTTCTTCAATCAGCGATCCGCGTGGATCACCAGATGCGGACGCGGTCTTCCGGTGCGATCCACAGCGCGTCCTGCGCGGTGATGTCGAACGCGTCGTACCACGCGTCGACGTTGCGCAGCGGGGCGAACGCGCGGATGTGCCCCGGCGAATGCGTGCCGTTGACGAGCTGCTGACGCAGGGCGTCGTCGCGCCACAGGGTGCGCCACACCTGCGCCCAACCCATGAACAGACGCTGCTCGCCGCTGAAGCCGTCGAGCTCCGGCGCGGGCTTGCCGTCGAGCGAACGGCGGTAGGCCTCGAGTGCGATCGTGATGCCACCGAGGTCACCGATGTTCTCGCCCATCGCGACCTTGCCGTTGATGTGCATGCCCGGCAGCTGCGGGAACTCGTAGGCCTCGTACTGGGCGCCGAGCCTGGCGGCCTGGGCCTCGAACTTCGCCGCGTCCTCGGCCGTCCACCAGTCGCGCAGCACGCCTTCGCCGTCGGACTTGCGGCCCTGGTCGTCGAAGCCGTGGATGATCTCGTGGCCGATCACGCCGCCGATGGCGCCGTAGTTGACCGCCGGATCGGCGTCGGGATCGAAGAACGGCGGCTGCAGGATCGCGGCCGGGAACACGATCTCGTTCTTGACCGAGTTGTAGTAGGCGTTGACGGTCTGCGGCGTCATGCCCCACTCGCCCTTGTCGACTTCCTTGCCCAGACGGTTGCGGCGGTAGTCCCACTCGAATGCCATCGAGCGCTCGGCATTGCCGAACACGTCACCGCGCGCGACCTGCAGGCCGCTGTAATCACGCCAGGTGTCCGGGTGACCGATCTTCAGACCGAAGCCTTCGAGCTTCTTGCGCGCCTCGGCCTTGGTCTCGGCGCCCATCCAGTCGAGCTGGTCGAGACGCGCCCCCATCGCCACCTTCACGTTGGCAACCAGCTCGTCCATCTTGGCCTTGGAATCGGCCGGAAAATACAGCTGCACGTAGTCGCGGCCGATCGCTTCGCCCATCGTGTTCTCGGCGAACGACACGCCGCGCTTCCAGCGCTCCTGCTGCTCGGGCTGGCCCGACAGGAACTTGTTGCGGAACTCGAAGCGGGCGTCCGAGAATGCCTTCGACAGCAGCGGCGAGGCGCTGTCGATCGTGCCGAATGCCTGCCAGGCCTGCAGCGTGGCGATATCGGTTTCGGCGAAGATCGCCGCGAGCTTCGGAATCGCGGTGCTCTGGCGCACGACGGCGCGCGGCGCCTGCGGCACGCCGGCAGCGGCGAAGTACGCCGCCCACGGGAAGCCCGGCGCGGTGGTCTCGAACGCGGACAGCTCGACCGGGTTGTAGGTCTTGTCGCGGTCGCGGCTCTCGGCACGGGTCCAGTGCGCTTCGGCGATCCTGGTTTCCAGCGCGAGGATGGCTTCGGCGTTCTGCTGCGGGTTGTCCCAGCCGCCGAGTTCCAGCATCTGCGCGATGTAGGCCTGGTAGCGCTCGCGCTGCGGCGCGAAGTTCTCGCGCAAGTACATTTCACGATCCCCCAGGCCCAGGCCCGACTGGCTCATGTACAGCGTGTAGCGATCGGGGTCGCGCTGGTCGTCGGCCACACCCAGGCCGAAGAAGCTGCGCCCGAAGTCGCCCTGGCTCGTCCCCATCAGCGTGGCGAGCGCGTCACGGTCGGCGGCGGCGCGGATCGCGGCCAGCTTCGGCGCGAGCGGCTGTGCGCCGAGCGTCTCGATCGCCGCCTCGTCCATGAAACCGGCATACAGCGCCGCGACCTTGGCCTGATCGCCGTCGGTGGCGGGATCGCCAGCCGGATAACCTTCGACCAGCTGACGCACGCGCGCCTCCGACAGATCACGCAGCACCAGGAAGGCGCCGTAGCTCGACTTGTCCGACGGGATCTCGGTGTTCTCGGCCCAGGTGCCGCTGACGTAGCGGAAGAAATCCTCGCCCGGGCGCACGCTGGTGTCCATGCCGGCGGTGTCGATGCCCCAGGTGCCCATGCGCTTGGCGGCGACCGGCGCTTCGGCGCTGCCGCCCGCGGATGTGTCTGCCTGGAACAGCGACTGCAGCTGGCACAGGTCGTCGAGGCAGGCGTGCTGGTGGTCGTGGGCGATGGCGGTTGATGCCGCCATCGTCAGCGCGACGGCGGTGGCCGCGGACAGCAGGGTCTTCTTCAAGGTCGATCTCCGGGGGTTCGTTCGGGTCCGGCCGCGCGGTTGCACGCGAAACCGGTCGCCCAGCATACCGGCCCGGGCGTGCACGCCGTCCTGATCCGGACCCAACGAATGGCACTCGCGGCGGCCGGAATCACGGCGGGAACGCGCGGATTCCGATCGCCTGGGCGCGTTGCTGACGGCTCAGTCGCGCGGCAGCACCCGCACGCGCTGTGTCAGCGCGTGGGTCTGTCCGGACGCAAGACGTACGACATCCGGCCCGGCATTCGCCGCTTCCAGGCACACGAAACCGCGCCATGCGCCGTCATTCATGTCGCTGCTGCGCTCCGCGGATGCGGCGCCCGGACTCCACACCACCAGGCTGTGGCTGCCCGAGGTCTCGAGTTCGATGCGGCGGTCGAGACCGGGATCGTCCAGCAGGTAGTGCCCGCCGGCATCGGCGTAGATGTAATCGCTGCGGCCCGGATCGCGCGCATCGTCGAGCACCCAGTCGCCGGTCTGCGCATGCGCGGCGTAGCCGTCGTTCTTGTCGAGGAAACGCAGCCCGTCGAGGCCTTCGACGCGCACGTCGGCGACATCGGACACGTGGAAATAGCTGTGCAACGCCTGGGTGAACGCAACCGGCACGTCACCGGTGTTCGTGGTTTCGAGCGTCTGCTCGAGCATCTTGCCGATGCGCAGATGCATGCGCAGGTCCAGGTCGAGATCCGGGTAACGCGGCGGCGCCAGCGTAAGCGACACGCTGCCGTCGGCAGCGCGTGCAGCATCGACGAGCTGCCAGCGCACCGTGCGCACGAAACCGTGCGACGGCACATCGTTGCTCTGGCCCTGACGCCCGAAGAACGGCCACACCACCGGCACGCCACCGCGGATCGCTGCCGGCGCATCGGCCTGACGCGGCGACAGCCACAGCAGGTCCTCGCCGCCGGTCGGCACATACGACAGCAGATGGCCGCCGTGCAGCGCGACCGCTGCGCGTGCGTCGGCGGTTTCGACCAGCACCGCCGGATAGCCGGCGAAGCTGCCGATCCGCACGCCGTCCACATCGGGCGCAGCCGTCGCCGCAACCGGCGTGCCGGCAGCGGTGACCTCGTCGACGTAGCGCGCGGGCGTGGTGAAACGGGTTTCGGTGAAGGCTGCGGATTCGGTCATGGCATCGGTCTTCGGAAGCGTGGCGTTCGGCCGGCCCGTCGTGCAGCCGGCGAGCGCGGCGATCAGACAGGGCAGCAGCAGGCGGACGGCACGGTGCATGGCAGGACTCGCGGGAAACCGGCGCAGGGTAACGCACGACGCGCGGCCAGCATCGCGGATGCGGCAACACGGTGTGCCGGAATCGACGCGTCATGTGGCCTCCGCGCGATCTAGGCTGCAGGTCCGGTCCCGTCGAGCCATCGTCATGACACTGCGCCCCGTGCTGCTGTTGAGCCTGCTGCTGTCGATCGCCCTGCCCGCCTTCGCCAAGGACGACGCGCCGAAGATCATCGTGCTCTACGACGCGTTCGGCGACGACCCTGCGCTCGAAAAGGACTGGGGATTCGCCGCGCTGATCGAGGTCGACGGCCAACGCATCCTGTTCGACACCGGCAACGATGCGGAGACGTTCCGTCGCAATGTCGCGGCGAAGGGCGTGGATCTGGCCGATCTCGACAGGGTGGTGATGTCGCATCGCCATGCCGACCACATGGCCGGTCTGTCCGTGGTGCTCGAAGCGAATCCCGACGTCGTGATCCACGCACCGCAGGAAGGCTTCGGCATCTACGGTTCCTCGCTGCCGTCGAGCTTCTATCGCAAGGACGACGCGCTGCCCGCGCGCATGCGCTACTTCGACGGCGCACCGCCGGAGACCTTGCAGTTCGGCAGCGCCTGGTCCGGCGCGACGCTGCAGCCCGTCGCGCAGACCACGGAAATCGCGCCGGGCATCTGGGCGATCGCGACGGTGTCCGACGTGCCCGGCACGCGCGAGTTACGCGAACTGTCGCTGGCCGTGCGCACGCCAGAAGGTCTGCTGCTGGTCGTCGGCTGCTCGCATCCGGGGCTGCCGGTGATCGTGGCCGAAGCGGCGAAGCTCGATCCGGACATCCACCTCGTCATCGGCGGCTTCCACTACGTCAATGCCGATGACGCGGCGATCGCCGGCGTGGTCGAGGCATTGGCGCCGTACGACATCGACTTCATCGCACCCGGGCACTGCACCGGCGAGGCGACGTTCGCCGCCCTGCAGCGCGCCTATGGCGATCGCTATCTCTACGCCGGTCTGGGCGCGACGCTGGCGCTCGACAGCGCCTCGGGGCCCGACCGTCCGCGTGGCGCGGCTGCGGTGTTCGACGACACGGAACGGACCGCCTATCGCGCGCTCGCGCTGCGCGGCGACCACGTACACGACCACGTACACGACCACAGCGCAGGCCGCTGACGCCGCCGCGTCATTCGCCCGAGGCCCATGGCGCCTGCGCGAGCTTGCGGGCGAGATGGTCGACCAGTGCCTGCACCCGCGCCGGTCGACTACGCCCCGGTGGCATGACCACGTGCACCGCGATCTCCGGCGGCTGCCAGCCGGGCAATGCGACCTCGAGCGCGCCACGGCGCAGCTCGCGCCAGACCAGGAATTCCGGTTGCAGGGCCAGCCCCATGCCGGCCAGCAGCGCCGGCGTCAGCGCTTCGGCATTGTTCGCGCGCAGTACCGACGGCACGCCGACCGAGTAATCGCCGTGCCGCGCATGGTGGAAACGCCACGCGGCGCCCGAGCGCGCATAGGCGTAGGTCAGGCCGCGCTGCGTGCCCAGATCGCGCGGATGTTTCGGGCGCCCGAAGCGTTCGAAATAAGCCGGCGCGCCGACCAGCAGGATGCGCACGCCGCACAACCGGCGCGCGACGAGACTGGAATCCTCCAGCGTGCCGATACGCAGCGCGAGATCGAAGCCGCCGCCGACGATGTCGACGGTCTCGTCGCTGAGCGCGAGTTCCAGGGTCACGTCCGGGAACTTCGTCATGAAGGCCGGCAGCAGCGGCGCGACGTGGGCGACGCCGAACGACATCGGCGCAGCCATGCGCACGTGGCCGCGTGGGCTGATCGCCTGCGCCGTGACCGCGGCTTCGACTGCTTCGCCGTCGGCCAGCAGCCGGCTCGCACGCTCGACGGCGGCCTCACCGGCCGCGGTCAAGGTCATGCGGCGCGAGGTGCGATGCAGCAGCGGCGTGCCGATGCGTTTCTCCAGCCGCGCGATGGCTTTCGACACCGTCGGCTGGGTGATGCCCAACGCCTCGGCCGTCGATGCGAACGAGCCGAGCTCCGCGACGCGCGCGAAGATCGCCCAGGCTTCGAGATCGGGAAGCTTCATGTCGCCATAAATGGAATGGATGGATTTCCATTCTTTCCGTTCCCTGCATGTCGCACAAGGCGTAACGTGCCGCCATTCCCGACACGCACTGGAGAACGACATGATCGAACGCCGTCCCTTCGACACCCTCGGCGCTGCCAATCACGGCTGGCTCGATGCGCACCATCACTTCTCGTTCGCCAGCTATCACGAGCCGGCGCGCATGGGCTGGGGCGCGTTGCGGGTCTGGAACGACGACCTGATCGCGCCGCGCACCGGCTTTCCGCCGCACCCGCATTCCGACATGGAGATCATCACCTACGTCCGCGAAGGTGCGATCAGCCACAAGGACAATCTGGGCAACGCCGGCCGGACCACCGCCGGCGACGTGCAGGTGATGAGCGCAGGCACGGGCATCCAGCACGCCGAATACAACATGGAAGGCGAGCAGACCCGGATCTTCCAGATCTGGATCATTCCCGATGCACCCGGTGGCGCGCCGGCCTGGGGCACCAAGCCGTTCCCGAAGGACGGGCGCAGCGGCGATTTCATCGCACTCGCCAGTGGCTTCGACGGTGACGACGACGCGTTGCCGATCCGCGCCGCCGCCCGCGTGCTCGGGGCGACGCTCAAGGCCGGCGACACCGCAGAGTACGCCTTTGCCGACGGGCGCCTCGGCTATCTGGTGCCGGCTTCGGGCTCGGTCGAGATCAACGGCACGCGCATCGAAGCGCGCGATGGCGCGGCGATCCGCGATGAAGCGGTGATCCGCGTGACCGCACTGGAAGACGCGGAGCTGGTGCTGGTGGACACCGGGCCGTAAGCGCTTTCGTCCAGCGTCACCGCACCTCGCTCGACGCGTGGCGCACTCGCCCGCCGATGCTGCATCCGCAGCATCGGCGGCGTTCGTATGCGCCCTGTTTCACGCGATCCGAACGCAATTCCGTGACCCCGTGCCCCGAACTGCAGATCGCGAACGCGCGTCTTTGACAGCGTTGTCAACCGCCTGCAGTTTCGACCCCGGTCCAGGACGGGGGTGGGCCATCCCGACATCACGCAAGGAGCCCACATGGATCGCACATCCCTTATCGCCCTTCCGGTCGCCGCCTGCATCGGTCTCGCCGCGCTCGCCCTGCCCGCTGCCGTACAGGCGCAGACGCCGGTCTGGGAAGAGAACTTCAACGGCAACTCGATCGACGGCAACACCTGGACCTTCGATGTCGGCACCGGCTGCCAGATCGGCATCTGTGGCTGGGGCAACAGCGAACTGCAGTACTACACCAGCCGCCCGGAGAACGCGCGCGTCGAGAACGGCAATCTCGTCATCGAAGCACGTCGCGAAAATTTCGAAGGCAGTCCCTTCACGTCCGCGCGCCTGAAGACCGAAGGCCGCGTGCACTTCAAGTACGGCACGCTGGAAGCGCGCATCAAGACGCCCGAAGCCGGCAACGGTATCTGGCCGGCGTACTGGATGCTCGGCGCGATCGGCGTGTGGCCCGACCGTGGCGAGATCGACATCATGGAGATCGGCCACGTCGACGGCATCGCCGCGGGCATGGGCAATCGCCGCGTCGGCGGCGCGGTGCACTGGAACTACGGCGGCGGTCACGCCAGCCATGCCGATTACGCGGATTTCCCGGGCAATCTGCACGACGACTACCGCACCTACCGGATGACCTGGGATCCCGACTTCATCCGGGTCACCGTCGACGGCCTGCAGTACTTCGAGATGGCGATCTCCGACATCGAAGGCGCCTCGCTGCATGAGTTCCACGCGCCGCATTTCCTGCTGCTCAATCTCGCGGTCGGCGGCACCTACACCGGCATCTTCGATCCCGGCAGCATCACCGCGCCGCTGCCCGGGAAGATGCTCGTCGATTGGATCCGCCTCTACCAGGACCATCCCGACAGCGAACTGCACATCGGCGGCAACAGCGCCGTGCCGGCCGGTCGTTTCGGTGTCTATTCCGAACAGGCCGGCCTGGCAGGCGCGCTGGATTTCGGCAGCAATGCGGATCTGTTCGTCTGGAACAACCTCGCCCCGATCAGTGCCGCGCCGTTCGAAGGCAACGAGGCGATGGCGTTCCGCGCGAGCGCCGGGCAGTGGTTCGGTCTCGGCATCCTGACCGACTACCGCAACATGAGTGCCTACGCCGGCGGCGCGTTGAAGTTCCACATGCGCACGACCACGCCGTCGACGTTCAAGATCGGCATCAACACCTCGTTCGGTGACAGCTGGGTCGACTTCGCGACTGGCGGTCCGAACTACGGGCTGGTGCGCGACGGGCAGTGGCACGAGGTCACGATTCCCTTCAGCGCCTTCTACGATCTCGACCTGCATGCGGTGAAACAGATGTTCATGGTCGTCGCCGACCCGCCGGCGCAGGACGTCGAGCTGTTCATCGACAACGTCGTCTACCAGAGTCCGTGAGCATGCGGCCGGGCGTGGTGCGCCGCGCCCGGCTTCAGAACACCGACAGACCGGTCATGCGCGTGAAGCGGTGCAAGGCGTAGCCGCCGAGCAGCGAGTTGCCCTTCTCGTCGAGCGCGGGCGACCAGACGCACAGGTTCAGCACGTGCGGCACCACGGCGACGATGCCACCGCCGACACCGCTCTTGGCTGGCAGACCGACATGGAACGCGAACTCGCCGGCGGCGTCGTAGGTACCGCAGGTCATCATCACCGCGTTGGTACGCCTGGCCCGCTCCGCACTGGTGACCTGAGTGCCCGAAGACGGGCATCTGCCGCGGTCGGCGAGGAACTGCAGGCTGCGCGCGAGGTCGATGCAGTTCATCTTCAGCGCGCACTGGAAGTAATAGAAATCCAGCACCGCCTGCACGTCGTTTCTGATGTTGCCGAAGCTGCGGATGAAGTTGGCCAGCGCCACGTTGCGATAGCCGCTCTTGCGCTCCGACTCCCAGATCTCGTCGTCGCGGCCGATCTCCGCATTGCCCGAGCGTTCGCGCATGAACTGCAGCAGCGCGGCTTCCGGATCGTCGTAATGCGACAGGATCACATCGGCGACGACGATCGCGCCGGCGTTGATGAAGGGATTGCGGGGAATGCCGTTCTCGTGCTCGAGCTGGACCAGCGAATTGAACGGATCACCCGAGGGTTCGCGGCCGACGCGCTTCCAAAGATCGTCGCCGGCCTTGTCGAGCGCCAGGGTCAGCGTGTGCACCTTGGAGATGCTCTGGATCGAGAACGGCGCATGCGCCTCGCCCACCGTATGGACATCGCCGTCGAGCGTCGCCACCGCCATGCCGAAGGTGTCGCGTGGCACGGACGCGAGCGCGGGGATGTAGTCGGCGACCTTGCCCTTCTGCGCATCGAAGCGTTCGCGGACTTCCGCATGGATCGTCTTCAGGATGTCCTGCAGATCGTGGCGGCTCAGATCGTGCGGATTCTGCGGGGGACTGCGCATGACGCCTCGGTTGGGGAGCGGCGGGTGTGCCGGCTCCGCAGCATGGCGTCGAAGGCGTGACCATCCGGTCACGCCACGGCGGCGTCAGTCCGCGGCCCAGCTCGCTTCGAGCTTTCGGAACGACGCCGGCAGGGTGATGCCCTGCGCGTCGTAGTCGCGTGCCTCGACGCCGTCGACGCGCACGCGCTGCGGCCGCGTGCGTTGCGGCCACGCGAGATGCACGCTGCTGCCCGCACGCAGTCCGTCGCCGAGTGCGACGTCGAGCCGCCCGGCATCGCCACGCGCCTGCAGGGTCAGCGGCCCGTAGGCGGTCGGCAGTGCATCGAGTCGCAGGCCCTCGCCTGCCAGCCAGTCGATCGGCGTGCCGGGCAGCAGTTGCAGCACGGTGTCTTCCTCGCGCATCAGCATGCCGAACACTGCACGCGCGTATTCGGCGCCGATCCAGGTGTGCGGCATGTCGCCGAGATAGCGCGGGAACCGCAGCCGCGAATGCACGACCTCACCCCAGACGTGCCAGGGCTGCGGCCGCCGGTCGTCGAGCATGCGCGAGAGCATCCCCCATGCGGCATCCGGCCGGTCCAGATGCACGAAGGTCAGCACGTTGCGCAGTTCGTAGGGCGAGTACGCATACAGCGCACCGGGCGCGCCATTGCGGCGGAAATCGGCGAGATAGCGGTCGAAGGTGTTGCGCAGCGCATCGGCGGGCAACAGGTCCTGCTGCCCGGTCGGGTCGAGCGCGATCGAGACGCTGGTGGGATCGTTGCCACCGAGATCGGCAGCCGCGGGCACGGTGTCCTGGCCGCTCCAGGCCATCGTCGCGCGGATCGACGCGGCGACGTCGGTGCGTAGCGCGTCGTACTGCGCGCGCGCCCAGGCGGCGGTTTCCGCATCGCCCAGTTGTTCGGCGAGCCACGCGCCATCGTGCCAGCCCTTGAGCGCCCAGTAGTCGTCCCAGTAGCTGTGCGTCGGGCTGGAATAGCCTTCGTGGCTGATCGACGGCGCGAGGATGCCGCGGAAGCGCTCGGGCGCCGGCGCATCGGCCATGTAGCCCGGGACCAGCGTGCGCTCGCGCAGGGTCTGCAGGAAGCGCATCGCCGACGTCACCTGCGGCAGGTAGTCGCGCACGGTTTCCGGCCCGCCATCGAGACGCGCGACATCGGCCACCAGCGCGATGTACTGGCCCTGCGCATCGAACTCGATGTCGGAACCGAAGCCGGTGAACAACGTGCCGTCGTCGTTGATGATCGGCGAGACCAGACCCGATTCGCGCACCGCATGATCGGTGTACCAGCGCAGGAAATCGCGGGCCACGTCGGCCTGGCCCATGCGCAACAGCACCGCAGCGGTTGCCGCGCCATCGCGGATGAAGGAGCGGTCGTAGTTGCGCGGGCCCGGCTGCATCGCCTGGCCGGTGCGGTTGATCAGCATGTAGGCCGCTTGCGTGCGCAGCGCGTCGACCATGTCGGCATCCGGCAATGCGATGTGCACGTCGCCGAAGCGTGCGCGCCAGTCGTCGGCGACGCCTGCGGCCAGCGCATCGAAACCCGCATCGGGCGTCGCCGCGACCCGCAGCGAGGCCGGCGCAAGTTCCGGCGCTTCGGGCAGCGGACCGTGATCGCGGTCCGTGCGCGTGATGCCGAGCGGAAACGCGACGACGACAGATTCGCTCGCGCCCGGCGCGAGCCGCATGCGGTAGCCGAGCAGTGATGCGGCCAGGCCTGCATCGTCATGCGCAGACACTGCGTCGGGCGCCGTACCTGCCGCGGCATGCGGCGTGAGTTCGCTGGCACCGTCTTCGCCGAACGGCGCCGCGCCCTGGTGCGTCGGCGGGGTCAGCGATGTCAGCAAGGTGCGACCGTTGACGCGGACCGCGGTGCCGAGCGGACCGGCTGCGATCGCGATCTCGCGGATCGGCGACAGGCCGCCGTTCTGCCACGGCGGATTCATCTGCATCGGTCGCACCAGCAGCGACAGCGTACCGTCGATCGCGGCGCTGCCACGATTGGTCACGCGATGCCGCAGCAAGGTCACCGGCTGGCCGTCGAGCGTCGTGGTGAACGTCTCGCTGCGCACCGCGATGTCCGGTGTCGCGGTCCAGTCGACGGCCGGCATCGGCATCCAGCGTTCGCGCAGCATGTGGACCGGCGTCCCGCCTGCCGCGCTGGCCGCGCCGCGCGCATCGCGCCAGATCGCCTGCACCAGCGGCGCGCCCTTCCAGGCCTCGAGATTGCCCCACTCGTCGAAGATCGATTTCTGCAGGCCGCCGTGCACGCCGACGACCGTCCAGTAGGTCTGCTGCATGCGCAGCGAGGACGGAAACAGCGCGGCCGCACCGCGTGCGGCGGCCGCTTGGTAGGCGCGCATCGGCGTCATCACCTCGCCCGGCCCGAGCAGACGCAGGCGCGCCACGGCCGGCGGCGCGCCGTCACCGGCGGACACGCGGACCCGCAGTTCGCGCGCATCCAGCGCAAGCGGACTCGCCAGCGTGGACATGCCGCCTTCGCCGGGAAAGGGATCGCGCGCCACGACCTGCCAGTCGCCGGCCGCATCGCGTGCCTCCAGCGTCGCGCCACTGCGCGTGCCGGCCCACTCGACGCGCAGGCCGGCGGTGGGCTGCAACGATGCGAACGACAGCGCGACGACGCCGGAATCGCCGTCCATCTCGACCGGCACCGGCGACTCGGCCTTGCGCCAGACGCGTGCGTTGTCCGGATCATCCAGGCCTTCGATACTCGGTGCCTCGGCGACCGGCAACGGTTCGAACTCGAAGATCGACACGCCCCAGTCCGAAGTCCTCGGCAGCGCCGCCAGCCGCAGCCAGCGCGCACGCACCGGCGCGAAGAACAGCGTTTCCACGCCGCCGAGCGAATCCGCCTGCACATGCACGTCGCGCCAGTCGCCTCCGGTTTCGGCGGCCTGCAGCACGAAGCCTTCGGGGTTGGCGAGATCCCAGCGGATGCGCACGCCGGCGATGTCGGCCGTGCGGCCCAGATCGACCTGGAACCAGTGGCCGGCGCTGAACGCGCCGCCGGTCCTGGTGGCCGGGTCACCGTCGATCAGATGATCGATGGCCTCGGCCTGCACCTGGGTCGACGAACTCGTCGCCGTCCAGGCTGTGCGCGGCGGCAAGCCGTTCTGCGCGAACGCTGACGCGCCGAGCAGCGCATACGCCGCACCACACAGCCACCGCACCCGGTTCCGCATCGCGCACCTGCCTGTCTTCGCACGCCCTCCCCAGGGTCGCGACGCCGGCACATGGGCCGTCGCGACCCGGAGCGTAACTGTTTTCGCGCGCACCGACGCCGGCCGCGCGACACCGTGCCGGTCGACCTGAACCCGAATTTCCGCTCGTGTTCCGAACCGGGCGCTCTACGCCGCGTCAACCGCTGCGACGTGCGGCGGGGGTGTCGAAGATCGTCCGGATGCGCGTACCGCGCAGGACCTGGCCGCTCAGCCCGACGCGGCAACCTCGTAGAGTTCCAGCGGCAGGCCATCGGGATCGGCGAAGAACACGAAGCGCTGGCCGGTGTAGGGATCGACACGCACCGCTTCCAGCACCACACCGCGTGCCGTCAATCGCGCGCAGGCGGCGTCGATGTCGTCGACGGCGAATGCGAGATGCCGCAGACCGCGCGCTTCCGGCCACGACGGTCGCTGCGGCGCGCCCGGGAACGAGAACAGCTCGACCTGTCCGCCGTCCGGCAGGGCGAGATCGAGTTTCCAGGATTGCCGCTCTTCGCGGTAATGCTCGTCCAGCACCCGCAGGCCCAGCGTCTCGACGTAGAACGCCTTCGACACCGCGTAGTCCCCGCAGATCACCGCCACATGATGAAGGCCGCGCAGCATCGTCAGGCCGGGACTTTCAGCGTGCGCGCGAACAGCGCCAGCATCTTCGACCAGGCCTGCTTCGCGGCCGCTTCGTCATAGCGCGGCGTGGTGTCGTTGTTGAAGCCGTGCTCGGTATCAGCCGGCTGGTAGAGCGCGAACGTCTTGCCCGCCGCCTTCAACGCGGCTTCGTAGTCCGGCCACTGCGCATTGACGCGCGCATCGTTGGACGCGAGCACCACCAGCAGTTCGGCCGTGATCTCCGGCACGTCCTCCAGCGGCGCCGCCGGGCCGTAGAACGGCACTGCGGCGCGCAGCGTGGGCAGCTGCGTCGCCAGCCAGTTGGCCATGCCGCCGCCGTAGCAGAAGCCGACGACGCCGAGATGACCGTTGCCGCCTCCGATGGCCTGCAGCCAGCCTGCAGCGGCGACGAAATCCTGTCGCGCCGCGTCCTGGTCGAGCGTGGCGAACAGGGCACGCGCGGCATCCTCCTCGCCGGGGTAGCCGCCCTTGGGGAACAGCGCATCCGGCGCGAACGCGATGTAGCCCTCGAGCGCGATGCGCCGTGCGACATCCTCGATGTGCGGATTGAGGCCGCGGTTCTCGTGCACCACCAGCACCAGCGGCAGCGGACCGCTCGCCTCGACAGGTCGCGCGAGATAGCCGCGGCCGCGGCCGTTGCCCTTGGGCGAGTCGAATTCCACGTGGCGCGCCTGCAGCCGTGCGTCGTCCGGGGCGATCTGCTGTGCGCTGGCGAACTGCGGGCTCAGCGCCGCCAGCAGCCCCACCGCTCCCGCCGCGCCTGCAATGCGACCCGCGCGCGTCAGGAAGCCGCGGCGATCGATCGCGCCGTGCACGTAGTCGTCGAACAACGCGAGGACATCAGGGTCGAAATCGCGTGCGGTCTGCTTCGACGGTGTGGCCATGACGGGCTCCTGCGGCGGATCGGCCCTCGATGGTAATCGCCGCGCGCGATGTGCGGCATATGGCCTCCGAAACCCTGCGCTGCGTCGCAACAAAACTTCAATACATCGTCGTTAGCCTCCGGCCCCGGTCGCACGTCGGCCATCGCGTCGCGTGCAAGCGCACGGCGCGCTCGTCCATCCGTCTCCAAGGGGAACACCTGGCATGAAGTCCTACCACCCGGCGCGCCGCGCGTCCGGGCCGCGCCCGCGCTGCCTGAGCCGCAGCATCCATTTCCTTCTCGTCGGCGGCATGGTCGCCATGCCGACGTTCGCCCTCGCGCAGGACGCGCCGGCAGCCGACGACATCCAGGCATTGGACGCCGTCTCGGTCACCGGCAGCTACAGTCGCAGCCTCGAACAGGCCGTCGATCTGAAGCGCGACAACGTGGGCTTCTCCGATTCGATCGTCGCCACCGACGTGGCCGATTTCCCCGAGCAGAACCTCGCCGAGGCGCTGCAGCGCATGCCCGGCGTCACCATCGAACGCAACAAGGGCCTGGGCTCGCGCGTCAACGTGCGCGGCCTGCCGTCCGACTACACGCACGTGTCGATCAACGATCTCGCCACGGCCTCGGGCAGCGGCGGCCGTGAGGTGGAGTTCGACATCTTCGCCTCCGAGATCATCCAGCAGGTCACCGTGCAGAAGTCACCGACCGCGGCGGACGAGGAAGGCGGTATCGCCGGCGCGGTGAAGATTTCCACCGCGCGCCCGTTCGACTACAGCACGCGCCAGCTGGTCGGCTCGGTCGAGGGCGCGCACAACTCGATCTCCGAGGAGACCGATCCGAAGGTCTCGTTCCTGGCCTCCGACACCTGGGGCGACTGGGGTGCGCTGGTCTCGTTCTCCAAGGCCAAGCGCACCAACCGCACCGACGGCACGTCGGGCATCAACTTCCGACCGATGTCGCGCTTCCTCGGCGCCTCGGACGTGCGCGGCTCGCAGGCCGAGGCCGTAATCGAACGCGATACCGGCCGCCAGATCGGCGACCGGGCCGATGCCGCCGAATCGAACCTGATCGTCTTCCAGGACAAGGTCGGCGACCGCGTGTTCCTCAACGAGCAGGACAAGTGGGGTGCGACCGCCTCGCTGCAGTTCAAGCCCAGCAACGATTTCAGCCTGACCTTCGATGCACTGGTCGGCGGCTACGACTCGATCGAAGACGAGTACGACGCGGCGGCCTACTCCGCGTCGAGCCGCAGCACGCTGGACACGATCCACGAGTACGACGACACCACCCTGGCCGAGCACGGCATCCTGGTGCTGCGCGACGTGTCCTACACCGCCACCCAGCACGAGTTCCTGAGCAAGGAACGTCGCAACGAGACCGACTTCCGCCAGTACAGCGCAGCGCTCGACTGGCGTGGCGACAGCTGGACCGTCGATGCCCTGCTCGGCTACTCGGGCGCGAAGAAGACGCTCGACTACGCCAATCTCAAGCACGTGGCGTATGCGCCCTCGCGTACGCGCTGGACCGATCGCAGCGGCGAGACGGTTCCGAGCGCGTCGTCGAACGGTTTCGACATGTACGACTCGCCGGACAGCTATCTGTTCGAGGCCTACGAAACCACACTCGAACACATCAGCGACGACAAGTACGCCGCGCAGGTCAACGTGGGCAAGACCCTGGATCTCGCGTTCCTGCCGGCGCTGCGCAGCGTGCGCTTCGGCGCGCGGCACACCGACAAGTCGAAGGAACGCCAGTACGGTGAAGCCAAGATCGGTGGCCCGTCGGCCGGTGACAACAGCTGGGTCAACACGCGCACACTGGCCGACAGCCAGCTGCAGCCGATCGGCAACATCGTGCCCGGCGGCGCCTACACCGCGCGCGATCTCGACTGGCAGATGGTCGGCAACGACTATGCGCGCGACACCTTCCGCCATGCAGGCTTCTCCACCCCGTTCGACGACGCCCAGTACTACCGCGTCGACGAACAGGCGACGGCGCTGTACGCGATGGCGGACGTGGCCTTCGATCTCGGCCGCGTGCCGGTCGACATCAACGCGGGCGTGCGCTACGTCGATACCTCGGTGACCTCGTTCGGCTATCACCCGGTGCAGAACCCCGACGGCAGCACCGGCTACACCGACACGCCGGTATCGATGGATGGCGACTACAGCGACGTGCTGCCGAGCCTCAATCTCACCGCCGAACTGCGCAACGGCCTGCTGCTGCGCGCCGCCGCATCGCAGACGCTGATCCGCCCGGCGATGACCGATATCGCCTACAAGCGCACGGCGAGCTGGAGCTCCTACCGCTTCACCGACGGCAACCCGGCGCTCAAGCCGACCTATGCCGACCAGTGGGAGGTGGGCCTGGAGCAGTATCTCGACAACGGCGGCCTGCTCGCCGCGTCCTACTTCCGAAAGAAGATCGACGGCGTGGTGATCAACGCGCTGACGGGCGTGGTCGAGGACGTGCCGGTCTACAACGCCAACGGCACGCTCAACGGCATCTTCGATTTCGATGTCTACCAGCCGGTCAATGCGGCGGGTGCGTACGAGGTAGACGGCATCGAGCTCATCGCCCAGCTGCCGCTGACGATGCTGCATCCGGCGCTCGAAGGTTTCGGCATCAATGCCAACTACACGATGCTCGACAGCTCCCTGGCCGGTGAATCGGACCTCGGCATCCAGACGCCGATGCCCGGCCTGGCCGAGAAGACCTGGAATCTCACCGCGTACTACGAGAACGCACGCTTCGACGCCCGCGTGTCCTACAACCACAAGAGCGAGTACGTGGAGTCGATCGGCTACAACATGTATCCGATCTACCGTGACGCCTACGGCCAGCTCGACGTGTCGATCGGCCTGCGCCTGGCCGACAACCTCAAGCTGAGCCTCAAGGGCATCAACATGACCGACGAGGCGACGACCGGCTACACGATGGATCCGTCGTTCCCGACGATGTACGAGCTCTCGGGCCGCCGCATCTCGCTGGGACTGCGCGCGGATTTCTGATTCCCGGCTGCATAGGCCACATGGAAAAGGCCACCGCTTGCGGTGGCCTTTTTTCCACTTCGCGCAGCCAGCGCGGTCAGCGATGCGCCAGCGCGTAATCCAGTGCCGACACGATCGAGGCCACCTGCGCGGCGTTGCATTCGATCGGCGTGGTGCGCGGGCTGTCCGGATACACCTCGGTCGTGGTCACGTAGCGCGCGCCGGTGATGCCGGCGCACAGACCGAGTTCCTCGACCGGATATTCGATGACGCCATGCGCGACGACAGGCGAACCGATCATCTCGCCGTTCGCATCCGCCGGCGCGATATGGGTCACCTGCTCCACCGCGGCGATGACCGCCTGCTGGAATGCCGGCTGCGGATGCACGCTGTCATCGACGAGATAAAAGCCGTCGGGAATGCCGCCCGGTTCGAACGGCTTGCCATCGCGCGCAGCCAGGGCCGGCCGGAACTCCGATTCGTCGGTATCCGTGGTCTCGTGCAGGTCCACATGCACCAGAACCTGCCCGCGCAATGGTGCGAGCAGCGAAACCAGCGCCGCCGATTCCTGCGCCGGACTGCCGGCCCGGAACGACCGGTTCGGATCGATCGCGTCGAAGTTCCAGCGCTGGATGTGCTCGTAACCCCAGGGGCTGACGCACGGCACGACCAGCAGATTGATGCGACCCGCATACGCACCGGCGGACTGCTCGACGAACTCGAGTGCGCCTTCGATGCCGCTGGTCTCGTAGCCGTGCACACCACCGGTAACCACGCCGGTCGGCAGGTCCGGGTTCCAGTTGCGGCTGCGGATCGCGAGCAGCGGATAGCTGCGGCCGCCGGCGTCGAGCGTGGCGTAGGTTTCGATGTCGAAGCGATCGCGCAGCGCATCGACGCGCGTCACGACGTCGTCTGCATGGCTGCGATGCCGCAGCTGGCGTGCCCGCCACATCGTGCGTTCGGCGTCACCCCAGGCTTGGCCGGGCGTGCCGATCGGATAGGTCGTGGTCTGCTGCATGGCGTGCTCCGGTGCTGGAAAAATCGCCGGCACTCTAGCACCGCCGTGTCGGCGCACGCCTCAAGGCGGCGCCGGTCGCCCGTACAGATAGCCCTGTCCGTACTGGCAGCCGAGCTCGTCGAGCATGTCGCGCTGCGCCTGGGTCTCGACGCCTTCTGCGATCGTGTCGATGCCGAGGGTACCGGCGAGCGCGAGGATCGCGCGCACCAGCGCCAGACTCTCGGCGTGCAGATCGCTGCCGAGGCCCTGCACGAAACTCTGGTCGATCTTCAAGGCCTGGATCGGGAAGCGATGCAGATAGGACAGTGCCGAGAACCCGGTCCCGAAATCGTCCAGCAATACGAGCACGCCCCGCTCGCGCAGCTGACTGAGCATGCGCAGCGCACGCGGGGCGTCGTCGAGCAACGCGACTTCCGTGATCTCGATGCGCAGCCGCGCGGGATCGGCGCCCGCGCTTTCGAGCAGGAACAGCAGCCGCTCGACGAAATCGTCTGAACGGAAGTGCCGCGGCGACACGTTGATCGAGACATACCCCGGGCAGTCCGCGGTTGCCATGAGGCCGATGACCCTGCGGTACATCAGCCAGTCGACCTGTTCGATCAGGCCACTGTCTTCGCCCACGCCGATGAAATCCGCCGGCGGCAGGATGCCGTGCAGTTCGTGGCGCCAGCGCAGCAGGGCTTCGTGGCCGATCACCACACCGTCGGACAGACGCACGATCGGCTGGAAGAACGGCTCGAACGCATCCTGCAGAATCGCCCGGCGCAGATCGGCTTCGAGATCCAGCAGGCGCGTCGCCTCGGCGCGCATCGCTTCGTCGAAGCGCTCGCTGCGATCGCGGCCACAGGCCTTGGCGCGATACATCGCAGCATCGGCGTCGCGCAGCAGCCCGTCGCCGTCGGCGCCTGCATGCGACATCGAGATGCCGATGCTGCCCGAGGGATACAGCTCTCGCCCCGCCACCCACATCGGCCGCGACAGCGTCGCCAGCAGCGCCGCGGCCATCGTGTCGGCCACGTCCGCATCGTCGACACCGCCCAGCACCACCGCGAACTCGTCGCCACCGAGCCGCGCGGCCATGTCCTGCGGGCCGAGCAGCGTGGAGATGCGCTGCGCGATCTCCACCAGCATCGCGTCGCCGGCGGCGTGGCCCACGCTGTCGTTGACCAGCTTGAAGCGGTCGAGATCGAGGAACAGCACCGCGAACGGCTCCTGACGGCTTTCCGACGAGGCCAGCGCCGCATTGAGGCGCTCGAGCAGCTGCACCCGGTTGGGCAGCCCGGTCAGCGGATCGTGGCGCGCCTGGTGCACCAGGCGTTGCTGCGCACGCACGCGCTCGCCGATCTGCGCGCGCAGTTCGCGGTTGGCCTCTTCCAGTTCGCGGGTCCGCGCATCCACGCGGAATTCGAGTTCGGTATGCGCGGCCTTCAGCGCTTCCTGGGCGCGCTTGCGCTCCAGCGCGCTGTCGATGTGGTGGGCGACGAAGGTCAGCAGCGCCTGGTCGCTGTGCGCGAAGCTGATTTCCGGGTCGTAGCTCTGCACCGCGATCGCGCCGACCGGCCGGCCATCACGACTCAGCGGCACGCCCAGCCAGCATTGCGCGTGCGTGCCGCGGCTTTGCAGTTCGCCGCTGGCCTCCAGCAACACGATGCTCTCGCGCCGCGCGAGCAGCGGTTCGCCACTGTCGATGACGTATTCGGTCAGACCGTTGGCCCGGTCACGCGGTCGACGCGCCATGTCGCGTTCGTCGACCGAGTACGGGAATTCGAGACGCTGGCCGTCCTGGCTCAGCATCGCGATGTAGAAATTCCGCGCGTACAGCAGCTCGCCGACGATCGCGTGCAGGTCGGCGTAGAAACGCTCCACGCTGCCGGCGGCAACCGACAGTTCGCTGATCCGGTACAGCGCCCGCTGCAACCGCTCGGCGCGTGCGCGCTCGGCGATCTGCGCCTGCAGGCCGAAGTTGGCGTCCTTCAGTTCCTGGGTGCGCGAATCGACACGTCGCTCCAGTTCGGCGAGCGCCTGCTTGCGGTCGAGCGCGGTGAGGATGTGCTGGGCCACGAACTCGAGCAGTGCCCGGTCGTCCTGGCTGTAGCGGTCGGGCCGGTCGTAGCTCTGCACGACGATCGCGCCGCACACGCGTCCGTCGCGCCGCAGCGGCACACCCAGCCAGTCGGCGCTGTCGGGACCGTGCAGCAGATCGCCGTCGTCGACACCGTGGGCACGCCGCAGCTGCGCCGACGGCCCCAGCATCGGCTGGCCTTCGCGCAGCAGCGCGATGGTCAGGCTGTTGGGCATGTCGCTGACGTGCAGTTCCTGCTCGGGATCGGCGACCCAGGGATCGAGCGCGTCGACGAAGTACAGGAAGCGCAACGTCTCGCTGAGATCGTCGTAGAGCACGATGTAGAAGTTCTCGGCGGTCATCAGACCGCCGACGACGCCATGGATGCGCGCCAGCACCTCGCCCACCTCCAGCGCGGAACCGGCGAGATCGGCGATTTCGTACAGCGCCTGCTGCAGCCGTTCGGAACGTTGCAGCGTCGCGACGACGTGCCGGCTCGCGAGCGCGTCGAGCGCGGACAGCAGACCGTCGGCGGCGAGCCGTGCCCAGGCCGTGTACATCGCGGCATCGGACCTGGCCTCGATGGCGACCGCGACGTACAGATCGCCACGCACGGCGCGATGCAGCTGCACGCCGTCGATGGTGGTGGTCAGCCCGCCGTCGAGCGCGTCTGCCGCGTCGCGTCCCAACGCTGCAGGGGCGTCCGGCGTCTGGAGGGCACCACAACCGCTGTGCGGGCACTGCCAGGCGATCGCGGCCGCCACGCCGGCTGGCGCGGTGGCCAGAATGCCGCGCGCGCGCGCGACCGCGTCGGCGGGCTGCGGATGGGGCGAGTCCGGGAGTTGGCGATCCGACACGGAAGTACTGGCTTGCGTTGGCTGACGCGAGCATAACCAAATCGTCACATCGATCCCGTGTCCGCGACCCCATCTGCGACATCCGCACGTTCGCCAGTCCATGCTTGCGCACGCCGCTCACGCGTTTCCAGTCCGTCCGGTCTTCCCGGCCACGTCCGCAGCACGTAACCTGCGGGCCATGCCCGACATCGCCAGCCAGCAGGAGCCGCCCGGCGACGATGCCCTGATGCAGGCATGGGTCGCAGGTGATGTCGCGGCGTTCGAGACGCTCTACCGTCGCCATCGCAACAAGCTCTACCGGTTTCTCGTCCGCCAGCTGCGCAACGGCGCCCTGGCCGACGAGGTCTTCCAGGACATCTGGCAGCGCGTGATCGCAGCGCGCGCCGACTGGAAACCGGACGCGATGTTCACGACCTGGCTTTATCGCATCGCCCACAATCGCCTCGCCGATCACTGGCGCGCCGCGCAGCACCGGCCGCCGCCGCCCGAGGATGCGGACCTGCGCACCGCGCGGATCGTCGATCCCGACTCGCCGGAGCGACAGCTCTCGCAGTTCGAGCAGCGTCGCCAGCTGCAGCTCGCGCTGGAATCGTTGCCGGACGAGCAGCGCGAAGTGGTGCTGCTGCGGCTGGAACAGGAACTGACGCTGGAGGAGATCGGCGAGATCACCGGCGTCGGCCGCGAAACCGTGAAATCGCGGCTGCGCTACGCGATGGACAAACTGCGCACGCTGCTGAACCCATGAACCGACCCGACCGCGAACCGCTGACGCCCGAAGAACGCATGCTGGCCGACCGCCTGGCACGCGACGGCAGTGCTGCGTCGCCATCGGCCGCGCTGGATGCGGCGATCCTCGGCGCTGCGCGCGAAGCCGCAGCCGGTGCGCCACCGCAGGCACAGGTCGCCGTTGCGCACCGTCGCGTGTCGCCGCGTCGCCGTCGCTGGCCGTTCGCCGCCGGCATCGCCGCGTCGCTGGCCTTGGCGGTGGGCATTGCCTGGCAATTGCGTCCGATGCCCGAGGCCGAGATGCGCGCGGCATCCGAGATGCCTGCGGCGGCACCTGCGGTGGCGCCCGCAGCACCCGCGCCAGCGCCAGCGCCGGACGTGCTGCGGTCCCGTGAGGTCACGGCACCGCCGCCCGCTGAACCTGCGCCGCCTTCCCCGCAGGCCGCGGCCGACGCGCCCGTGCCCGCAATTGCGTCCGCAGACGAAGCGCCGCCCGCTGCATCTTCACGCAAGGAAACGGCAGCCCCCGAGGCTGCTGGCAACGCGTCGGCGGCTGTTGCTGCGAACGTGCAGGAACCGGTCGAGCGGCCGACCGCGTTCGGCGCGGAGATGCATCCTGCCGCCGCACCGCCACCACCGCCTGCGAGTGCCGCGGCCGCCCAGGCTGCACCTGTACCTCTACGCGCACCGCCGCCGGCCCCGCCCTCGCCGCCTGCGCCCATGCAGGCGCCCACTGAGTCAGCGGCGCGTCGTGCGGCACCGGCAGCCCCAGCGCCCGCGGCTGCACGCCAGACGCGCGCGGAATCGCAGAGCCTGATGCTCGAATCGATCGACGACGGTCCCGACGATGTCGATCCGCCCGCGTCGGCCGATGCACCCGAAGTCCGCGCCGCATGGCTGGCCCGCGTGCGCGAACTGCTCGATGCCGGCCGCATCGGCGAAGCGAAAGCGAGCCTGGCCGAATTCCATCGCCGACATCCGCAGGCCGAATTGCCGCCGGACCTGCGCGCGTTGCTGGACTGATGCCGCTCGATACCCTGGCCGCACCGGTCGAGCACATGCTCGAGGTCAAGCACAGCCGCTTCATCGCGCACGCGGCGCCGGTCGACGATGCCGACGACGCGGCCGCTTTCATGCGGCAGGTGCACGTCGCCGATGCCACCCACAACTGCTGGGCCTGGCGCATCGGCGATCAATACCGTTCCAGCGACGATGGCGAACCGGCCGGCACCGCCGGTCGACCGATCCTGGCTGCGATCGATGGTCAGGGCTTCGACCGCGTCGCCGTCGTCGTCGTGCGCTGGTACGGCGGCATCAAGCTCGGTGCCGGCGGCCTCGTCCGCGCCTATGGCGGCTGCGCGGCCGAATGCCTGCGCACCGCACCGCGCGTCGCGCTGGTCGAGATGGCGACGTTGCGCCTGCATGCGCCGTTCGATGCGATCGGCAGCGTGCATGTCGCGCTGCCGGCCGCGCTCGCGGTCAAACGCGAGGAAACCTTCGACGCGCATGGCGTGTCACTGCTGCTGGACCTGCCGGCCGATCGCGTCGACGACTTGAAAAACCGTCTGCGCGATGCCACCCGTGACCGGGTCCGGATCGACGACAATGGCTGATGGCATTCCAATCCCCTCGCACCCCGCCTGACGCCGGCGAAACGAAAGCGCGCATCGGCGTGCTCAAGACCCTTTGGCCGTTCGTGATGCGCCAGCGCGGTCTGTTCGTCGCCTGGCTCGCTGCGCTGGCACTGTCGTCGGCGGCGACGCTGAGCCTGCCGATGGCGGTCAGGCAGATGATCGACCACGGCTTCACCGGCGGCGACCAGATCGATCGCGCGTTCACGCTGCTGCTGCTCGTCGCGATCGCACTGGCGGTGTTCACCGCGGCGCGGTTCTTCTTCGTCTCGCTGCTGGGTGAACGCGTCGTCGCCGATCTGCGCAACCGGCTCTACGGCCATCTGCTCGATCTCGACCAGACCTTCTTCGAGCAGACCCGCAGCGGCGATCTGGTCTCGCGCCTGAGCGCGGACACCGAACTGCTGCGCGCGGTCGTCGGCTCGACGATGTCGGTCGCGCTGCGCAGCACGGTGATGGTGATCGGCAGCGTCGCGATGCTGGTCGTCACCAGCCCGCGGCTCGCGGCGTTCACGCTCATCGGCATTCCGCTGTTCGTGCTGCCGCTGGTGCTCGGTGGCCGCAAGCTGGCGAAGATCTCGCGCCAGAGCCAGGACCGCGTGGCCGATGCCAACGCGCTCGCCAACGAGACGCTGACCGCGATCCGCACCGTGCAGGCGCACGCCCGCGAGCCCTGGGAGCGCGGGCGCTTCGGTGATGCGGTCGCGCAGTCGGTCGCCACCGCGCGCCGACGCATCGGTCTGCAGTCGATCATCACCGCGGTCGCGATCACGCTGATCTTCGGCGCGGTGACCGTGGTGCTGTGGTCGGGCGCGCACGATGTCATCGAAGGCCGCATGACCGCCGGCACGCTGGGCCAGTTCGTGCTCTATGCGCTGTTCGGCGCAGGCTCGGTCGGCGCGCTGGCGGAAGTCTGGAACGAACTGCAACGCGCCGCCGGCGGCATGGGCCGGATCGGCGAACTGCTGGTCGAGCATCCCGGCATCCGCGCACCCGATGCGCCCGCCACATTGCCTGCGCCGGTCCGCGGGGAGCTGCGCTTCGACGACGTCCGTTTCAACTATCCGTCGCGCCCGGACGCACCGGCGCTGGAACATTTCAGCCTGCACGTCGCCCCCGGCGAGACCGTCGCGCTGGTCGGGCCGTCGGGCGCCGGCAAGAGCACGGTGCTGTCGCTGCTGCTGCGCTTCCACGATCCCGCCGAAGGTGCGGTCTCGATCGATGGTGTCGACATCCGTGGTCTCGATCCCGCCGCGTTGCGCGATCATCTCGCGCTGGTGCCGCAGTCGCCGACGATCTTCGCCACGAGCGCGCGCGAGAACATCCGCTACGGACGTCTCGATGCCAGCGATGCCGACATCGAAGCGGCCGCGCGCGCCGCCGAGGCCGATGCCTTCATCCGCGAACTGCCCGAGAGCTACGACGCCCAGCTCGGCGAGCGTGGTGCGCGCCTGTCCGGCGGTCAGCAACAGCGCATCGCGATCGCCCGCGCCCTGCTGCGCGACGCGCCCGTGCTGCTGCTCGACGAAGCGACGTCCGCGCTCGATGCGCAGAGCGAATTCGCGGTACAGGAAGCGCTGGCGCGGCTGATGGAAGGCCGCACGACGCTGGTCATCGCGCACCGGCTGGCGACGATCCTCAAGGCCGACCGCATCGTGGTCATGGATCGCGGCCGCATCGTCGCCCAGGGCACGCATGCGGACCTGCTGGCGCAGGGCGGGCTCTACGCGGAGTTGGCGCGGTTGCAGTTCATCGATTGAGGCTGTTCGCGCGCGGCCCGTTCGATGTCGGCTTCGCTGTGCTCTACCCGGTCCGCATGAGCAGCTCCGTACCGACGACGTCCACGCCGCGCAGCGATCGCACCGCGTGATCCGCTGCGTGCCGCAGCATCGCCGGCGCGATGTAGCGCCGATGCACGCCGCTGATCGCCGCCATGTAGAGACGCCCGAACGGATTGCGGGTGCGCACGCGCGTCGCCATCGTGCAGACGAGTGCACCATCGGCCTCGATGCGGACACCGACGCAGGTGCGGAACATCAGATGTCTGTCGTCGGCGCCGAGGATGACTTCCACGCGGCGTCCGTCGTCACTGCGACGCTCGGACAGCACCGGATGCCGGCCGGCGAATTTCAGCGGCGCATCGGGTGACAGCAGCGAGGATGCAGGACATCCGAGCGGCGAGGTGCGCAGACCCACAGGCCGCACCAGTACATTGCGAAGCGCCATCAGGCGCGACACGCCATCGGGCGGATTCTCGACGAAGCCGGTCAGCAGATGATCCATGACCAGCGCGGGCGCGGCGCCGTCGACCTGCGCCACGTCGAGCCGCAGCGCCACCTGATCCTCGTGGGCGATGCGGCCGGGCAATTGCGATTGCAGCAGCGAATCCGCATCCACGCTGCTCGCGACGACTTCGCGTCCGCCGCCATTGTCGGCGCGGAAGCCCGCAGCGGCGCGGCGCTGCGCGATGCCCGCGCGCAGGCGTCCCATCGCACCGCGCACGCCGGCACACAAGCGCGCGGCGATCGACGCCGGCGGTGCATGCAACGACAAAGCGGTGGTCGCGATCGATGCCGGGTTGCGCCATGCCGCATCGAGCAGCGCCTGCACGCCGAGCGGCAGCACTTCGGTCAGCGCGGGAATGTCGGCGGTATTGCCGAGCACGCGGGCGTGGGTCGCGGCATCGAGACCGCCGGCGGTCTCGTCGGGATGGCAGGACAGCGCGAACAACGTGGGGTGCGGCCCGCCCGGACGCGCAGCGATGAACTGGTGCCAGGTGCCGCCGCCGAAACGCACCGAGAACAGGCAGTCCGGCGGCACCTCGACCACGTGCAGGGCATCGACGAACGCGCGCGGATCGGCGTCGATCTGCGTCTGCGACGCGGTCGAGAACCGCAGATGCGCGCCGGCGCTGCCGGACACTGCGGTGAACATGCGGTTGCCGGCATGGCGGTGAAAAGGATGTCCGTTCGCACCGACGCCGAAGGTGTACAGCGACGACGGATCACCACGCGCGAGATCCATCGCACCGATCCGCGTCGACGGCTCGTCCAGCGCATCGACGAAAGCCGGATGCGCCTGCTGCCGCCGCAGCGCATCGCCGATCGCGACGTCGCCCTGCCCCGGCGCGAACTGCGTGATCAGCGTGACTTCGACCGGCAGCCCACCACAGTACGACGGCAGACGCACCGACGGGAACGTGGCCGACGCGCGGATCGCGGTGAACGCTGCACGCGGCATCAATGCCGGGCGCAGTGCATCGCCGGTCATCGCGTTCATGCCGTACCCGCCTTGCGTCGTTCGCGCTTGAGCGGGCGCGCGACCGGACACACTTCGGTGGCCCACGCGAAGATCGTATTCGTCAGCCGGTCCGGCACCAGCCGGAAGAACACGAACTGGCCGCGCTTTTCACGCTCGATCAGGCCGGCCGCCTCCAGCACCCGCAGGTGCCCCGACAGCGCCGGCTTGCTGAACTCGAAGCGTGCGCCGATCTCGCCCGCAGTGAGCTCACCGGCGTTGAGATACGCCAGTATCTGGCGGCGCGGCGTCGATGCGAGGGCTTCGAAGACCCGTTCCATGGCGGCATCTAAGTTAACTAATTACCTAATTAATTACGCCGCTTGCAGCCTCGCGTCAAGCCCTGCCCGCTTCCGGCAACACGCGCGGCAGCACGAGGTCGAAATCACAGTCCGTCTGCAGCGTGCCGAAGGCGAGCGCATGCTGCGCCCCGAGCCGGCTGGCGCAGAACTCGCCCGCCAGCGGATGCGCGGCCTGCAGCAGTGCCGCGCCCTGCAACAGCAAGGCCAGCCATTCGACCAGCCGTCGCGCCTGCGCTTCGCCCGGCACGCCGCCGCCGAGAATCCCCTGCAGCGCATCGGCCGCGGCATCGAAGCCCGGATGCAGACCACGTCCACGGTCGATCTCGCGCCACAGGGCATCGACAACGGCGGGTTCGCGCGACAGCGCCCGCAGTACGTCGAGACACTGCACGTTGCCGCTGCCCTCCCAGATGGAGTTCAGCGGTGCCTGCCGGTACAGCCGCGGCAGGATCGACTCCTCCACATAGCCCGCGCCCCCCAGACACTCCTGCGCTTCGTTGACGAATGCCGGTGCGCGCCGGCAGATCCAGTACTTGCCGACTGCAGTGGCGAGACGCGCGAATGCCGCCGCATCCGGATCGCGTGGCGCGGCATCGACGGCAGCGGCGACGCGCATCGAGAACGCCAGCGCCGCTTCCCACTCGATCGCCAGATCGGCGAGCACGTTGCGCATCAGCGGCTGCTCGATCAGGGCACGGCCGAATGCGCGCCGATGGCGGGTGTGATGTACCGCCTGCGCGAGCGCCATGCGCATCTGCGCGGCGCCAGCGAGCATGCAGTCCAGACGCGTGAGCATCACCATCTCGAGAATCGTCGCCACGCCGCGCCCGGGTGCGCCGACCGGCGAGGCCAGCGCATCGTCGAATTCGATCTCCGATGACGCATTGCTCCAGTCGCCCAGCTTGTCCTTGAGCCGCATCAGCCGGAAGCCGTTGAGTGCGCCGTCCGGCAGGCGCCGCGGCATCAGGAAACAGCCGATGCCGCCGTCGGCCTGTGCCAGCACGAGAAAGCCGTCTGACATCGGCGCCGAGAAGAACCACTTGTGCCCGCGCAGCGCGTACAGACCATCGGCACGCGGCGTCGCCCGCGTGGTGTTGGCACGCACGTCGCTGCCGCCCTGCTTCTCGGTCATGCCCATGCCGAGGGTGACGCCGGCCTTGTCGGCCATCGGCACATCGCGCGGGTCATAGCGACAGGCCACGATGCGATCGATCCACGGTTGCAGGGCCGGCGCGCGCCGCAACACCGGCACCGCCGCGTGGGTCATCGTCAACGGACAGCTGGTGCCCGCCTCGGCCTGGTGATGCAGATACGCGAGCGCGGCCCGCGCCACATGCGCGCCCGTCACCGGCTCGGCCCAGGACAGACCGGCCACGCCATACCCGATCGCCGCATCCATCAACTGGTGATACGCAGGGTGGAACTCGACGGTGTCGATGCGATGCCCGAAGCGGTCATGCGTGCGCAGACGCGGCCGGTCGCGGTTGGCGTCGAAGCCGGCCGCGTAGAGATCGCGCCCTGCCAGGGCACCGTAGGCGGCGATGCGCCCGGCGAAACGATCCGCGCCCGCGTGCGCGACAGCGGCGCGCAACGCGACATCGTCCCGCCACAGATCGCGCGGCGCGAACTCCGGCGGCTGGTTGTCGACTTCGTGCGTGGTGGTGGGCGGCATGCGCGGCTCCTCGCTGAATCGATGGTCGATTCTGGCGCAAATGGCGCGTGGCCTCATCCGGGCATGGTGCGATGTGCGGGACATCGCGACAGACGCAAATCCAGGCTCGCGACCATTCTGTCACCCTGCGTGCCGAAACGCGTCGCGATGGCGTGCCGTTCGCACAGGCGCCGGACGATCGCCAGCCCGAGTCCGTAGCCCGCACTGTCCGCGCCCTTGACGAACGGCTGCGACGCCTCCGCAGGGACATCGACCGCGGAATTGACGATCCGCAACCATCCATCGGCCACGTGGATGTCGATCGTGCCGCCCCGCGCATGGGCAAACGCGTTGCCGATCAGGTTCGTCAGCACGATATGCAGCACCGTCTCCGGCAGCCGTGCGCGCAGACCCGCGGGAATGTCGATGCGGACCTCGGCATCGTGGGCATCGAGGACCATCGCCTGATCGACGATCACGCGTTCCACCAGCGCGAGCACCGCCACATCTGCAGCCGCTTCGGCATGCGACTCCTCGCGTGCCAGCGCCAACAGGATGGCGACGGTCTGCTCGAGCTGCTGCGCCGACTGGCGGAGATGGTCGAGTTGCCGGCGCGACGCCGCGTCCAGGTCCTCACGCGCCCGCAGACGTTCGCAGGCGCTGCGGATGACCGCCAGCGGCGTGCGCAGCTCGTGGCTGGCATCGCGGGTGAATTCCCGCTCGCGCGCGACGAAATCGTCGACGCGTCGGATCAGGTGCTCCAGCCCACGCGCGAGTGTGCCCACCTCGTTGTCGGGAAAACCGGCCGAGAAGTTGCGGGGCATTCGCGAAGGCGACGCCGTCTCGACCAGTCCCGCCAGGCGCGACAGCGGCGCGGTCAAGCGGTGCGCGATCCAGGCGCCCACCGACAGCGCCAGCGCGAGCACGCCCAGGCTCGACCAGCCCAGCCAGTGCGCGATGCCACCCCGCATGGGGCGCACCACCAGTTGCCGACTCACCTCGGCCGCAAGCCAGGCATCGCGTCCGGGGGCTTCGAGCAGCTGGAGGTGATAGTGGCGGCCTTCCGCCCCGGGAAACTCGCGGCGCCAGGTCTCTTCGGCCAGCCGCGCCGCGAGTCCGTCGGGCAGCGTGGCCGGATCGACGTGCAGACTGACGAACGGCAACTGCGGACGCAGCCAGCCGTCATGCGCCGCGTGATGCGCGAGCTGGCGCTCCGCTTCCTGCTGCAGCAGCCCCTGGAAGAAGCGGTCTTCCACGAGATAGGCGAACAGCACCACGTAGAACCCGTACAGCGCCGCGACTAGTAGGGCGAAGCCGGCGAACGCGAGCATCAGCCGGTTGCGCAGGCGTCCCTGTCCCGGCGTCCGGCTCATCCGTCGGCCTCCAGCCGGAGCCCGACGCCGTGCACCGTCCGCAGCATCGGTATGGCGAACGGTCGGTCCAGCACCTGCCGCAGCGTGTACAGATGCGTGCGCAGGGGGTCGGAGTCGGGCGGCGCATCGCCCCAGATCCGGTCGACCAGCTCGCTGCGTGTCAGCGTCCGCGGCCAGGCATCGGCCAGCACGAGCAGCAGCTGTCGTGCCGTCTGCGGCAGGTCCAGCACCCGGCCTTCGCGCTCGATGTGCCCGTTGCGCCGGTCGATGCACAGACTGCCGATGCGCTGCACATGCAGCGTGCCCGTGCGATGGCGCTGCGACAGCGCGTGGCAGCGCGCCAACAGTTCCGCGGTGGCGAAGGGTTTGACCAGATAGTCGTCGGCGCCGCTGCGGAAGCCCGACAGCGTGTCGTCCAGTGCATCGCGCGCGGTCAGCATCAGCACCGGGATGTGACGATCGGCCTGCGCGCGCAGGCGCTCGCAGACCCGCAGGCCATCCAGACCCGGCAGGCCGAGGTCGAGCACCAGCACATCGGGCGGATCCACCAGCGCCGCCTGCAAGCCGCTCAGGCCGTCGGCGGCGAAGTCCGCGGCGATCCCCGCCTCCGCGAACGTCGCCGCCAGGTTGGCGCGCAGCACCGGGTTGTCCTCGATCACCAGCAGGCGCAGGGCGGGCGTGTGCATGCGTCAGCCGTCGATCCGTTGCAGAAGCGCATCAGCCTGCTCCATGCCCGGTGCAGCTTCCAGTACCTGAAGTACCAGACGGCGCGCCTGCGCACGCTCGCCCAGGCGCAGGTGCGCGTCGGCGGCGGCGAGCTTGAGCCGCGGTTCGGTCATGTACGGCATCGCCAGCAGCATCGTCTGCAGCGCGGGACGCAGCCGCGCTGCGTCGTCACCGGCAGCCTGGGCCTGGTAGTAGCCCAGGATGCCGATCAGTTCGACGTGGTAGCGCTCGGGCGCCTGCGCGAGCGCTGCGATCGCACCTTCGATGTCGCCGCCGCGCAGGCGCTCGACCAGCGCCATGCTCAACTCGTCGCGCCACAGCGTCCGCGCGACGGGCGCACGGCCCAGGCCGCGCACGATCGCCTCGGCCACAGCCGTCGTCGAGTACGGGTTCTGCCCGGTCACCAGCCGTCCGTCCACCACGAGGCCGGGCATCATCAGCGGCGCTTCATCCCAGAGTGCGCCGCGTTCGCGCAGGGCGTCCTCCAGCAACCACGGAAATTGCGCGGCCCACTTCTTGCCGAACAGGGCCTCCTCCTCGTTGCTGAAGCCGGTCATGCGACGCCCGGCGACGAGCGCGCTGCCATCGCCCAGGCGCACGTCGACCAGTGCAGCCGGGCCGTGGCAGACCGCCGCAACGACCGCGCCGTTGTCCCAGGCGTCGGCGATCAGGCGCTGCAACGGGCGGTGACCCGGCAGGTCGAACATCGCGCCCTTGCCGCCGACGACGTAGACGGCCGCATAGTCGCTGGCACGCAGGCCGTCGATACGGCGCGTGTCGGCAAGCCGGCGCATCGCATCCGCATCGGCCAGCAGGGCCGCGTTGAACGGTTCATCGGGGTTGTACGTGTCCGCCTCGATCGCCCCGCCCTGCGGACTCGCGACTTCGACCGCGAGGCCATTGGCCTTGAAGATCAGCCACGCCTGGGACAGCTCATCGAATTCGTAGCCCGGGCGTGTCTGCCCGGCCTCACGGCCTTCGCCGCTGAGCACGATGAGGACGGTATCGGACGCCCGCGCGAGCACAGGCAGGATCAGCGACAGCGCGAGGACGAGAGGCAGCAGGAATCTGGACATGGCGGTTCTCCGAAGAAGGACGAGCGGCCAAGCGTCGCCCGCCGCAATCAAGAGAACTTCAATCCTCGCGCCGCGGTGCCCGCGACTGGAATCCGCCATGCGTGGTCGCTCCCTGGGCCCGGGCGTCTTCCGGGCTTGAGGTTTTCTTGAAGGCCGGCGTCCAGGCTGGGCTTCCGTTCTCGGCGCGGGTCATCCGCCTGACCTGCCTGTTCGCTCGATCGCCATCGCCGGCCCTGCGCGTCGGGAAGGCGCGCAGGTTCGATGCCGGGCGCAAGCGATGGCGGTTCTCCAACGCGGGCCTGTCGATCCGATCGGCGTGCCGCCTCGCATCGTCTCCCCCCTTACCGGTCGACGGCACCGGGCCGCGACGACACATTGATGGATGTTCGAATGCGCATCAGCAAGAAAGGCGTGATCAGGATCATGGCGGGTCTGCTCGGCGTGGCGGCCCTCGCCGGAGCGCTCTGGTGGTCGCTGCCGGTCACAGAACCTTGCCTTGTTCGAAGCGCTGCCCGCGACCGACAAGCGCCACATACGATTCGCCGGGGGCCATCTGCTGCCTGCCGAATATCCGCAGGCGCTGGACGACTGGTTCTGATGGATGCAGCCCCCGGGAACTGAAAGCCGGAAATCAGGGCGCGAAGCAACCGCGAAGGAGAAGCGCCTAGTGCGAAGGACCGGACACGCCGGCAGCACCCAGGGCATCGACGAATTCCGGCGCCAGTGCCAACGACCCGAACACCCCCTGCTGCGTGCCACTGAGCACCCGCAACATATGCCCCCGCCCGCCGGGCAGATTCCCCATCGGCCGGAACGCAAGATCGCGCGCCCTCGCGATCACGTCATGTTCGGACTGGAACACCGGCGTCAGCCAGCGGCTCCAGAACTGGTAGATCGCCACGTGCCGGCGACGCACGCGTGCATACGTGACCAACGCATCGGGCAGAGCTTCGGCGCGCAGGGCATCGCGCAAGGCTTCGGCATCGAGCAGCGCCATGTTGACGCCCTGCCCAAGCTGCGGACTCATTGCATGCGCCGCGTCGCCCAGCAGTACCCAGCGACCGCGATGCCAGTGCGTCAGCGTGACGTCGCGATAGGTCGCGCGCGCCAGCTGCGCGTGCGTCGTCGTGTTGCCGAGCAGGCGCGAGGCCTCGGGCCAGATCGTGGTCACGGTGTCGCGCCAGTCGTCGAGCGCGGCGGATTGCCAGCCATCGAAGGATGCGACCGGCAGGCTCCAGAAGAAGCTCAGCCGGGGTGTCGCATCGCCCGGTCGCGTGCCGACCGGGAGCATGCCGATCATCCGTCGTGCGGCGACATAGCGCTGGCGCAGTTCGCGCAGGTGCGGCCAGTCGCCTGCTTCGAGCAGGCACCACAACGCGCCCCACGGATACACCGCGTCGCGACGCACGCCACCGAGCCGGTCACGCAGACGCGAGGCCGCGCCGTCGGCAGCGAGTACGAGATCGAAAGGACCGTGGCGTCCGCCGTCGGCGTCGCACAGCCAGCGATCGTCGATATCGTCCGGACCTTCGATGGTGACGCCGGCGTGCAGCTGCACCTCGTCGCCACGCGCCCGGTCGAGGATCGAGAACAGGGCGCCGCGCTGCATTCCGATGCCGCACAAACGCGCGTCGAGACCGGTGTAGCGCATGTCCATGACCGCGCGCCCGCAGGGCGTCTCGCCGTAGAGACGATCGACACACGCGCCATGCGCCAGCACCGCATCGAGCAGTCCCATGCGCCACAGCACCTGCAGGCCGGTGGGTTGCAGCAGGAAGCCGGCCCCGACCGGTCCCGGCTCGGGCGCGCGTTCGTAGACATCGACGCGATGTCCGTCGCGTCCGAGCAGTACCGCTGCAGCCTGACCGGCCGTTCCGTAACCGATGATGGCGATACGCAATGGCTGCATGGTGGCTCCGGACGGGCCATCAGCATACCGGGCCGTCATGGATTCCGGTCTTCGCACACCACGTGACCGAAGAAGAAAGGGCCGCCCTGTCGCCAGGGCGGCCCTTTTTCAATCCGATGACGACACGGTCAGTGTGCCGGTCGTCCGTCGCCGTCGTGTTCCAGGCGGCGATCGTGATCGCCCGTCTGTTCGAGACGCGGATCCGGCTCGTCGAGTTTGTCGCCCAGCATGCGCCGCACGATGATGAAGAACACCGGGATCAGCAGCAGGCCGAGGAACGTCGCGAACAGCATGCCGCCGATGACGCCGGTGGCCAGTGCGTGACGTGCGCTGGAACCGGCGCCGCTCGACAGCGCCATCGGCGTGACGCCCATGATGAAGGCGAACGAGGTCATCAGGATCGGGCGGAAGCGCAGGTTCGCCGCCTCCACCGTCGCATCGCGCAGCGTCTTGCCTTCCTTGTACTGCTGCACCGCGAACTCGACGATCAGGATGGCGTTCTTCGCCGCCAGACCGATCACCGTCACCATGCCGATCTTGAAGAAGATGTCGTTCGACAGGCCCGGACGCAGCATCGTGAAGACCACCGCACCGAGGATGCCCAGCGGCACCACCAGCAACACCGCAACCGGAATCGACCAGCTCTCGTAGAGCGCGGCCAGACACAGGAACACCACGACCACCGACAGCAGCAGCAACAGCGTCGCCGTATTGCCGGCGATGATCTCCTGGTAGGACATGCCCGCCCAGTCGTAGCCGAAGCCTTCCGGCAGTTCGTTCTCGACGATCTCCTCCATCGCGGCCATCGCTTCACCGGTACTGCGACCGGGTGCCTGCGCACCGACGATGTTGATCGCCGAATAGCCGTTGTAGCGCGTCAGCGACGGCGTGCTCGCGCCCCACTCCGGCTTCACCACGGTGCTCAGCGGAATCATCGTCGGCGTGCCGTCGGCATTCGTCGACGCCGTGCTCGGCGTGTAGAAGCGGCCGATCGAACCCGGCTCGGTGCGGTACTGCGCATCGGCCTGCATGTTGACGCGCTTGATGCGGCCGTCGGACACGTAGTCGTTGACGTAGACCGGCGCCAGCATCAGCTGGATCGCGCCGTAGATGTCGGTCACCGACAGGCCCATCGACTGCGCCTGCACGCGGTCGACGTGCAGCTGCAGCTGCGGCGCGTCTTCCAGCGTGTTCGGGCGCACGCCCTGCAGCACGTCGGTCTTCTGCGCGGCCGCGCCCAGCAGCTGGTTGCGTGCCTGCTGCAGCGCCGCGTTGCCGGCGCCGGTGCGGTCCTGCAGATACATGTCGAAGCCACCGAACTGGCCCAGGCCCTGCACGGTCGGCAGATTCACGACGAAGATCGTCGCGTCCTGCACGCCCTGCAGCGCGCCGTTGGCCTCGCCGAGGAAGCCGTTGATGTCGACGTCGCGCTCGCCCCAGTCCTTGAGCTTGATGAAGCCCATGCCCACGTTCTCGCCCTGGCCGACGAAGCTGAAGCCCGAGACCTGCAGCATCGCCTCGTAGGACGGGTTCTGCTCCAGGCGTGCGCGCACGTCTTCGAACACCGCATTGGTGCGCTGCAGGGTGGAGCCCGGCGGCAGCTGCACGATCGCCAGCGCGTAGCCCTGGTCCTCGTCCGGCACGAAGCTCGACGGCAGCCGGATGTAGAGGAACGCGCAGACCACGCACAGCACCGCGAACACCGCCATCCAGCGCGGCGCATGCTTCACGGCGCTGCCGATGTGACCGACGTAGGTGGCGTTGACCTTGTCGTAGTACTTGTTGAAGGTGCGGACGACGACGTTGTCCTTGCGTTCGCCGGGGGGGGCGTGCTGCTTGAGGAAGGTCGCGCACAGCGCCGGCGTGAAGCCGAGCGCGAGGAACGCCGAGAAGCCCATCGCGACCGCGATGGTGATCGCGAACTGCTTGTAGATCTCGCCCGAGGCGCCGCCCTGCAGCGCGCTGGGAATGAACACCGCGGCCAGCACGACGGTGATCGCGACGACGGCGCCGGTGATCTGGTCCATCGCCTTCATCGTCGCTTCGCGTGGCGGCAGGTGTTCCTCCGCCATGATGCGTTCGACGTTTTCGATCACCACGATCGCGTCATCGACCACGATGCCGATCGCCAGCACCATCGCGAACAGGGTCAGCTGGTTGATCGTGTAGCCGAGCATGCTCAGGCCCAGGAACGTGCCGAGCAGCGCGATCGGAATGACCAGCGTCGGGATGATCGTCGCGCGCAGGTTCTGCAGGAACAGCAGCATCACCAGGAACACGAGGATCACCGCCTCGATCAGGGTCTTGATGACCTCCTTGATCGACAGCGTGACGAAGGTGGTGGTGTCGTAGGGCTTGAACCACTCGATGCCCTGCGGGAACGAGGGCTGCAATTCGTCCATGCGCGATTCGACCGCCGTGGCCACCGTCAGCGCATTCGCGCCGGGCAGCAGCTGGATCGCGAACGCACCGGTCGGCTGGCCGTTGTACTTGGTGTCGAAGCCGTAGCCCGACGCGCCGATCGCGACGCGCGCGACGTCCTTCAGGCGCACGGTGGCGCCGTCGTTGTCGGCGCGCAGGATGATGTTCTCGAACTGCTCGGGCGTGCTGAAGCGGCCTTCGGCCGAGACCGTGGCGGTGAAACCCTGGCCTTCCGGCGCCGGATCGGAACCGACCGAACCTGCGGCGAACTGCACGTTCTGCCCACGCACCGCGGCCACGACCTCGGTGGCCGACATGCCGTAGCCCTGCAGCTGGTCCGGGTTGAGCCAGATGTTCATGGCGTACTCGGAACCGAACTGCTGGGTGCTGCCGACGCCGGGCACGCGCGCGATCTGTTCGAGCACGCGCGAACCGATCAGGTCGTTGAGCTGGTTGCGGCTGACCGTCGGGTCGGCCGACCGCAGGCCCACGACCATCAGGAAGCCGGCGTTGGCCTTGGCCACGACGACGCCCTGCTGCACCACTTCACTGGGCAGACGCGGCGTAGCCAGCGAGACCTTGTTCTGCACCTGCACCTGCGCGATGTCCGCATCGGTACCGGTTTCGAAGGTCAGGGTGACGCTGGCGCGGCCGGACGAACTCGATGTCGAGCTGAAGTACAGCAGATTGTCGATACCGGTGAGCTGCTGCTCGATGACCTGGGTGACCGCGCGTTCCGTGGTGTCGGCGCTGGCGCCGGGATAGGTCGCCGATACGGTGACCTGCGGCGGTGCGACGCTCGGATACGACTCCACACCCATGTTCAGCAGCGAGATCACACCCGCCAGCGAAATCAGGATGGAGACGACCCAGGCGAAGACCGGGTGGTTGATGAAGAACTTGGGCATGGCGGATCAGTCCTGCGTGTCGTTCGCAGCGGGCGCCTGATCGGCAGCCTCCTGCGTCGGTGCCGCTGCCGCGTCGCCGGGGGCAGCGGCCTCGCCTGCGGGCTGCGTCGCCGGCGCTGCACCGGTGGCCGCGCCGGGCGCAGCCTGCGCCTGGGCCTGTTCGGGCGTCCACGGCTTGGGCGAGACCACCGCGTCGGGACGCGCCTTCGGCACGCCGCTGACGATCACGCGGTCACCGGCCACCAGACCGTCGGTGATCACCCACTGGCCACCCTGCGCGCGGTCGGTGCGGACCGACTTGCGGACCACCTTGTCGCCCTCGCCCACCACCAGCACGTAGGCGGTGTTGGCATCGCGCAACACGGCGGCCTGCGGCACCAGGAACACGCCGCTCTGCTGGCCCATGTTCGCGCGCAGCGTCACGTAGACGCCGGGCAGCAGACGACGATCGGGATTGGGCAGCGTCGCGCGCAGCTGGATCGCGCCCGAGGCCGGATCGACCACATCGCCGGAGAAGTCCAGCGTCGCCAGCTGGTCGTGCACCGTGCCGTCGCCGAGGACGATCTCCACCTGGCCGCCGCCGGCGTCGCGGTCGAGCGGCAGTGCGCGGATGCGGGCGAACTCGGCGGCGCTCATCGAGAAGTTGATGTACAGCGGATCGATCTGGTCGACCGTGGTCAGCAGCGTGGAATCGCCCTGCCCGACCAGCGCGCCTTCGGTGACCTGCTGCTTGCCGGCGCGGCCGGAGATCGGCGCGCGCACCGTGGCGTAGCCGAGATTGATCTGCGCGGTCTGGGTCGACGCGCGGGCAGCCTGCAAAGCGGCCTCGGCGCTGCGCTCGGTGGCGAGCGCATTGTCGAGATCCGACTTGGAGATGAAGCTGGTCGGCGCCAGCTGGCGCGCGCGGTCGGCAGCACTCTTGGCGTTGATCGCATTGGCCTGTGCCTGCGCCTGCGTGCCCTCCGCGGTGCCCAGTGCGGCCTGCAACTGCGCGGGATCGATCCGGAACAGCACATCGCCCTCTTTGACGTCACTGCCTTCCTGGTAGACCCGGCGCTCCAGCACACCCGGCACCCGGGCCCGCACGTCGGCGCTGCGGAACGGCGCCAGACGGCCTACCAGTTCCTGCTCGAGCGCGATGCTCGTCGGCTGCACGGCCAGCACGCCCACCTCGGGCGGCGGAGGCGCGGCCTGCTCCTCTGATTGACCGCAGGCTGAAAGTGCCGCAGCAAGCACGGCAATGGAGAGGAGTCGGCGCATGGGGAGAGACCTGGAAGAGGTGGGACGGGATTTACTATACCGGCCAGTATAGCTAATTCAGATTGCGGTTCGCACCGTGCAGGAAGTCATTGGGACGATTGTGCGCGCGATGCCGCGTTGCGGGCGGCGGGAGGTGGCCGAGATAGAACCTTGCTCATAAAATGAATGAAGTTCATAATCCGCGCCGCGCCCGCGCCCTCCAGGTCTTCATGCCGCTCCTGTCCCCCGCCCTCGCACGTCGCCAGCGTGAGATCGCAGCGCGTGAGCGCATCCTGCTCGATACCGCGCAGACGCAGATCCAGCGCGACGGGCTGCTGTCGCTGCAGATGGCGCGCGTTGCCGAAGAGTGCGGCTACGCCATCGGCACGCTGTACAAGCATTTCGCCAGCAAGGAAGACCTGCTGGTGGCGCTGGCGACGCGCAACAGTCTCGACCGCGTCGAGTTGTTCGAGCGCGCGGCGACGTGGAACGGGCCGACCCGCGACCGCATGCTCGCCGTCGCGCTGGCCGACATGCTGATCATCCGCGAGCAGCCCGAGCACTTCCGCCTCGCCCAGTTCGTCTGGACCGACGTGGTCTGGGGCGCCGCGTCGGACGAGAGCCGGCGCCGCGCGCTCGAGGCCTGCGCGCCGCTGGGCACGCTGGTCGACGGCATCGTTGCCGAAGCCCGCGCCCGCGGCGAACTGCCGGCCTCGGCGCTGGCGGTCGGCGCAGTGACGATGGGGCCGTGGATGATGACCGTCGGCATGCACGCCCTCGTGCAACAGCAGGGCCTGGTGGATACCGACGTGACCGGCGACCCCTATCGCCTGCTGATCCGCCAGCTGCAGTACCTGTTCAACGGCTACGGCTGGCAACCGCTGTTCGATGCGGAGGACGACGACGCGCTCGATGCACTGATCGCCCGTGTCAGCCGCGACGTCTTCGATACCGACTGGTCCAGCATCGCGCCCGACCTGCCCCCTTCCCTTCCTCTTTCCTGACGGAAACTGCCCATGTCCAGGACCGAAACCCGATCCGCCCCGCGCAAACCGCGTCCCCGTCTGCGGATGGCCGTGATGTTGATTCTCGTCGCCGTGATCTTCGGCGGCGTCTTTCTGGCCAAAGCCCTGATGGGCAAGGGCATGAACGACTTCTTCGACAACATGCCGCAGCCGCCGGTGGCGATCACCACCTTCGACGCCGCGCAGCAGTCGTGGTCCACGCCGCTGGAAGCGGTGGGCACGCTGGTCGCGGTCAACGGCACCGATGTCACGACCGAGGCCGGCGGCGTGGTCCGCAAGCTGTCGTTCGAGCCGGGCCAGCCGGTCAAGGCCGGCACCGTGCTGGTGGAACTCAACACCGACAACGAACTCGCGGTGCTGCGCTCCAGCGAAGCGGCGGCGAAGCTCGCCGTCGTGCAGCGCGATCGCTGGCGCGAACTCGGCGAGACGCAACTGGTCTCGAAGGCCGAAGTCGAGGAACGCGCGACGCAGGCGGCGACATCGATCGCGCAGGTCGAGGCGCAGCGCGCCCTGATCGCGCAGAAGACCATCCGCGCCCCGTTCGACGGCGTGCTCGGCATCCGCCAGGTCAACCTCGGCCAGTTCCTCTCGCCGGGTACGCCGATCGTCAGCCTGCAACAGCTCGATCCGATCTTCCTCGACTTCACCCTGCCCGAGCAGCAGCTGCCGCTGGTGCGCACCGGCGCGACGCTGCAGGCGGTCGTCGATGCGCTGCCCGGCGAGCAGTTCGAAGGCACGATCACTGCGATCGAGCCCGCGGTCGATGCCGGCACGCGCAACTTCAGGGTCCAGGCCACGCTGTCGAATGCAGACGGCAAGCTGCGTCCGGGTGCGTTCGCGCGCGTCGGTCTCGCGGTCGGCGGCGAACAGGACGTGGTGGTGATCCCGCAGACCGCGGTCACCTTCAATCCCTACGGCAATGCGGTGTACGTGGTATCCGAGCAACCGGTCGATCCGGACGCGCCCAAGGCCGAAGGCGAAGACGCGCAGCAGGGCCCGACCCTGATCGTGCGCCAGCGCTTCATCAAGACCGGCGCCACCCGCGGCGATCTGATCACGGTCACCGATGGCCTCAAGCCCGGCGAGCGCGTCGCGACCAGCGGTCTGCTGAAGCTGCGCAACGATGCGGTGGTGACGGTCAACAACCGCGTGCAGCCGAGCGCGGACGCCGCGCCGACCCCCGAGAACCGCTGATCGCGATCGCCACTGCCTGATCGATGTGTCCGGGCGTCCTGCGCCCGCCCCGCTCCCTGACCCGCGCGACATCGCGCGGGGGAGACCGAGATGAAATTCACCGACATCTTCATCCGCAAACCCGTGCTGGCGATGGTCGTCAGCCTCTTCATCCTGCTGTTCGGCCTGCGCGCGTTCTCCGAACTCAATGTGCGCCAGTACCCCGAACTGCAGAACGCGGTCGTCAACATCAGCACGACCTACTTCGGCGCCGACGCCGACCTGATCCAGGGCTTCATCACGACGCCGCTGGAACGCGAGGTCGCGAGCGCCGAGGGCATCGACTATCTGACCTCGACCAGCTCGGCCGGCGTCAGCGTGATCCAGGCCTACATCCGCCTGGACTACGACCCGAACGAGGCGCTCACCCAGATCGCGGCCAAGGTCAACAAGCTGCGCAGCGAACTGCCGGCCGAATCGGAAGATCCGGTCATTGACCTGCAGCAGGGCCAGCAGGTCGCGGCGATGTACGTCTCGTTCGCCAGCGATTCGCTCAACGACAACCAGATCACCGATTACCTGACCCGCGCGGTCGAACCGAAGATCGCGACGATCCCGGGCGTGCAGCGTGCCGAGATCATGGGACCGGGTTCGTTCGCGATGCGTGTGTGGTTGAAGCCCGATCGCATGACCGCGCTGGGCGTGACCGCGAGCGACGTGGCGATGGCCCTGCAGTCCAACAACGTGCTGTCGGCGCTGGGCTCGACCAAGGGTCAGATGGTCTCGGTCGATCTGACCGCGCGCACCGACCTGCGTACACCCGAGGAATTCCGCGCCCTGGTCGTGCGCGAGGCCGACGGCGCGATCGTGCGGCTCGGCGACATCGCCGATGTCGTACTGGGTTCGGAGAACTACAACTCATCGGTGCGCATCAACGGCGCTGCCGCGACCTTCATGGGCATCTACGTCTCGCCCGACGCGAACGCGCTCGACGTGATCACCGACGTGCGCAAGGCATGGGACAGCGAGATCGTGCCGCAGTTGCCGGAAGGCATCGAGGCGACGATTCCCTACGACAGCACCGAGTCGATCCAGGACGGCATCAACGAGGTCATCCGCACGATCATCGAGGCGGTGATCATCGTCATCGTGGTGATCTACCTGTTCCTCGGCTCGTTCCGCAGCGTGCTGATTCCGGCAGTCACGGTGCCGCTGTCGCTGGTCGGCGCGCTGTTCCTGATGCTGCTGATGGGCTTCACGATCAACCTGCTCACCCTTCTGGCGATGGTGCTGGCGATCGGCATCGTGGTCGACGACGCGATCATCGTGCTGGAGAACATCCACCGCCACATCGAAGAAGGCATGACGCCCTTCGATGCCTCGATCCGCGGCGCACGCGAACTGGCCTGGCCGGTGGTCGCGATGACCACGACGCTGATCGCGGTGTACCTGCCGATCGGTTTCCAGGGCGGCCTGACCGGCGTGCTGTTCACCGAGTTCGCGTTCACCCTGGCGGGCGCGGTGTTCCTGTCGGGCATCATCGCGCTGACGCTCACGCCGATGATGTGCGCCAAGATCCTCAAGCCGCATGGCGAGCACAGCAAGAGCCGTCTGGAGGATTGGCTCGACCGCCGCTTCGACTGGCTGCAGCAGGGCTACCAGCGCAAGCTGCACGGCGCGCTGCAGACGCGCGCGGTGATCCTGACCTTTGGCGGCATCGTCCTGGTGTCGTGCGTGTTCCTCTATATCGGCGCGCCCAAGGAACCGGCACCGATGGAGGACGAGGGCTTCGTGTTCGCGATCGGCAGCGCGGACGCGGCCAGTACGCTCGATTACGTCGAGGGCTACACCGAAGAAATGACCGCGGTGGTCGAGCAGATCCCCGAGATCAACGATTTCTTCCTGTTCAACGGCGGCTTCGGCGGCATGGGCGGCAGCAACAGCGCCATGGGCGGCTTCGTCATGAAGCCCTGGAGCCAGCGCGACCGCTCCACCAACCAGATCCTGCAGCAGGACCTGCAGCCCAGGCTCGCCGAGATCACCGGTCTGAACATCTTCGCGCTGGTACCGCCGTCGCTGCCATCGGCAGGCGGCGATGGCGGTGGCGAGTTCCTGATCGGCGGCATCGGCTCGCTGCAGCAGCTGTCGGAAATCGCCGATGAAGTGGTCGCGCGCGCACAGGCCAGCAGCCGCTTCATCTTCCTCGATAAGGACCTGAAGATCGACAAGCCGCGCGTGGAAGTGCAGATCGACCGCGACAAGGCGGCCCTGCTCGGTATCGACATGCGCACGCTCGCGGCCGACATGAGCGCGCTGCTCGCCGGCGGCTACGTCAACCGCTTCGCGATGGAGAACCGGTCGTACCGCGTGATCCCGCAGGTGCAGCGCAGCGACCGGCTCAACGCCGAGCAACTGGGCAACTACTACACCCGCACCCGCGACGGCGAGCTGATTCCGCTGTCGACGGTGATCTCGTTCAAGGAGAGCGCGCAACCGCAATCGCTCAAGCGCTTCCAGCAGCTCAACGCGGTGGGCATCACCTTCGCTCCGCGTCCGGGCGTGACCAAGGGCGAGGCACTGCGCGTGCTCGACGAGATCGCCGCCGAGGTGCTGCCGCAGGGCTACAGTGTCGATTACGCGGGCGAGTCGCGGCAGTTCAAGCAGGAAGGCACGACGATGCTGATCACCCTCGCCTTCGCGCTGGTGATCATCTTCCTGGTGCTGGCGGCGCAGTTCGAGAGCTTCCGCGATGCGGTGATCATGCTGGCCACGGTGCCGATGGCGATCAGCGGCGCGCTGCTGGTGCTCAATGCGCTGGCATTGCTGGCGGGCATCCTGCAGTTCGCCGGCATCGAGGCCTTCCCCGGCATGTCGATCAACATCTACACGCAGGTGGGCCTGGTGACGCTGGTCGGCGTGATCTCCAAGCACGGCATCCTGATCGTGGAGTTCGCGAACAAGCTGCAGGTCAACGAAGGCGTATCCAAGGCCGAGGCCATCGAACGCGCCGCAGCGATCCGCCTGCGTCCGGTGCTGATGACCACCGCCGCGCTGGTCTTCGCGATGGTGCCGCTGCTGATCGCCAGCGGCCCGGGCGCGGCCGCGCGCTTCTCGATGGGCCTGGTGATCGCCGCGGGCATGTCGATCGGCACCGCGTTCACGCTGTTCGTGCTGCCGGCGTTCTACCTGCTGCTGGCCCGCGACCACAGCCATGACCGTGATGCGGTCGAGGCACGGAATGCGGAACCGCGCGACGGCGACGACCTGGAAGCGGCGCCGCAGGGACACTGAGTCCCGGCGCTAGGTGACACGGAAAAGGCGCGGCTCCGGCCGCGCCTTTTTCCTTGGGAATGTCGGGTTCGATCAGATTGGCGATGATGGGTTTCGCTGCGCTCGAGCCATCCTGCAAAGGCGCCAGAAACACCACCGCAAGACGGGTAGAGCGCCAGCAAACCCATCGCATGCAGCTAGAGCATCGCGATCCACTCCGGATCGAGCGACAACGCCCCAGGCAGGTCGCGCCCGTCCGCAACGAACGGCAACACCCCGAGACACGGCGCCGGCAAGGCCTCCGTCAGCAGGCCGATGTAATCGTCCGCCCGAGCAAAATCCGGATCGATGCCGTTGCCGATCCACCCGACCAGCCGGCAACCATCCGCCGCGATCGCGCGCGCGGTCAGACGTGCATGGCTCAGGCAGCCAAGCTTCAATCCGACCACCAGCACCACCGCGCCGCCGAGCTGCCGCGCGAGGTCCTGGTGTTCGAGCCCCTGGGCCAGCGGCGCATCCCAGCCGCCGGCGCCTTCGACCAGCACGACATCCGCAAGCGCCGTGAGCCGCGCATGCGCGGCGTACAGATCCGCCACGTCGACCGTCACACCCGCCGCGATCGCGGCCAGTGTCGGCGCCGTGGGTTCGGGCAATGCGACCGGATTGATGTCGGCATAGTCCGGCCGCGGATCGCTGGCCGCCTGCAGCGCCAGTGCATCCTCGTTGCGCCAGCGCCCGTCGATCCAGTCGCAGCCGCTGGCGATCGGCTTCATGCCGACCGCGCGCAGACCGGTCGCGCGCAGTGCATGCAGCAGGGCCACGCTCGAATGGGTCTTGCCGATACCGGTATCGGTGCCGGTGATCAGAAAGCTGCGCGCACTCATGCGGCGTCCGGCGCCGTACGCGTCTGCAGTCCAGGACGCGAGGCCAGCGTGCCGCGCAAGCGCAAGCTGTCCGCATCGCACGGCGACGCGCCCACTCCGCCAGGCCCCCGCGGGGCCGCTGCTACACTCGACGGCATGTTCACCTCATCACCCCTGACCGGCTCCAAGGCCGAACAGTATGCCGCGCTGGCGGCGCAGGCACGGGCGCTGCTGCACGGCGAGCGCGATGCGATCGCCAATGCGGCGAACCTGTCGGCACTGGTCTACCACGCACTGCCGGATCTCAACTGGGTGGGCTTCTATCTCTTCGATGGCAGCGAGCTCGTGGTCGGCCCGTTCCAGGGCTTGCCCGCCTGCGTGCGCATTCCGCTCGACAAGGGCGTCTGCGGGGCCGCTGCGCGCACGCGCACGACGCAGCGCATCGACGACGTGCATGCCTTTCCCGGCCACATCGCCTGCGACAGCGCCTCGCGTTCGGAACTGGTGGTGCCGCTGCACATCGGCGAGCGTCTGATCGGCGTGTTCGACATCGACAGTCCGGCGCCGGCGCGTTTCGACGTTGAAGACCAGACAGGCATCGAGTCCCTCGCCGCCCTCTATCTCGAATCGCTGCAATGAGCAGGCCGACGCCACTGAAGCTGCGCAACATCGGTCCCAAGTCCGCGGCCTGGCTGCGGCAGGTGGGCCTGCGCACGCGCGAGGATCTGGAAGCCGCCGGCGCAGTGGATGCGTTCGTCAAAGTGCGTCGCGCCGGCTTCAAACCCAGCCTCAACCTGCTGTACTCGCTGGAAGGCGCGCTGATCGACTGCCATTGGCAGGAGGTACCCGAGGCGCGCCGCCTGCAACTGGTCGAAGCCGCCGAGGCGGCGACCGCGCTGTTGCCCGATCCGCGCGCACGCAATGCGGCAGGGCCGGTGACGACCACCGGCAACGACGATCCGGGCGAGCAGGCGTCGACCGACAGTCCGTTCGATTCCCTCTTCGACCGCCGCGACGTCTGAGCCAGCGCGAGACGATCCGCTCGTCCACGGGCATCGGGTTGAGGTGGTACAGACGCACGCCATGCATCCCACGCGCGGGTGACGGACACGTCGGATCTCGCTGCGCCCCCTCCATTCCGCGGAGCGCCGCTACAGCCGGCGCCGGGCTCACGTACAATCCGCGCCAGCTTCATGGTGACCCGCCGGCGCATCGCCGTCCGGGTTGAAACGGGAAGCCGGTGACGCGCGCATGCGCCAGCCCGGCACTGCCCCCGCAACGGTAAGCGTGTTCAAGGCATCGCATCCGCCACTGTGCTCCTGCACGGGAAGGCGCGACGCCCGGGAAAACTCCCACGCGCGAGTCCGGAGACCGGCCACGGAGTCTTCTTCGATTGCGATGCGGCGGGCATTGCGGCGGCGTTCCGGACGGCCTGCGCGCGTCCAGCCGACAGCCGTGTCCGTCCTCGCGATCTCCCAACACCCGCGTGCGTGGGCGCACGCGACCCAGGAGACCGCAATGCCGTTCCGTACCCTGACCGTGGCGATCATCGCCGCCCTCGCCTCGCCGCTCGCGACCGCGGCGACCGCCGCCGACGCGCGCGATCTCGACACCGTGCTCGTCACCGCCAACCGCGCTGAAAGCACCCTCGGCGACACCATCGTGCCGGCCCAGGTCATCGACCGCGCGGAGATCGAGCGCACCCAGTCGCGCAACCTGCCCGAACTGCTGCGCGGCCGCGCCGGTATCCAGATCGCCAATCAGGGTGGCGCCGGCAAACTGTCGACGCTCTTCATGCGCGGCAGCGAATCCGACCACGTGCTGGTGCTCGTCGACGGTGTGCGCATCGGGTCGGCGACGGCCGGTCTGGCGTCATTCCAGGACATCCCGGTCGACCAGATCGAACGCATCGAGATCGTCCGCGGCCCGCGCTCCAGCCTGTACGGCTCGGAGGCCATCGGCGGCGTCATCCAGATCTTCACCCGTCGCAACACCGGTGCGATCACTCCGCACGCACGGATCGGCGCGGGCAGCCACAACCTGCGCGAAGCCAGCGCAGGCATCGGCGGCCGCGCCGGCCGCGGCTGGTTCGGCGTCGACGCCGCATTCCAGCGCACCGATGGCATCGACAGCTGCCGGGGTTCGGGCACGCTGTTCCAGGGCTGTTTCGTCGACGAGCCCGACCGTGACGGCTACCGCAACCGTTCGCTCAACGTGCGCGGCGGTATCGAACTTTCCGAAGGCCTGACCCTTGAAGGAAACGTGCTTCACGCAGACGCATTCAACGAGTACGACGGCAGCGTGTTCGGCGGCAACGAAGCGGACAACGTCCAGCAGGTCGCCGGCGGCAAGCTCACGTATGCACCATCCGACGTTGTCACGCTGACCGCGCAGGCCGGCCGCAACTACGACAAGTCCACAACCCACTTCCGCGATATCGATGCGGGCCCACGCGTGGATGTCGGCCGGATCGACACACGCCGCGACACCGCCTCGCTGCAGGCCGACTTCGGTCTCGCACCGACCCAGCGCTTCTCGCTCGGCTTCGACTGGATGTCCGACAACGTCGAAAGCGACACCGACTATGCCTTGACCTCGCGCAACAACTTCGCCGTGTTCTCCGATTACACGGCACGGTTCGGCGCGCACCGCGTGCAGGCCGGCGTGCGTCACGACGACAACGAACAGTTCGGCGGCCACACCACCGGCAGCCTCGGCTGGGGCCTCGACCTCGACCACGGCCTGCGCCTCAACGCCAGCGCCGCGACCAGCTTCAAGGCACCGACCTTCAACGACCTCTACTTTCCGTTCGGCAGCGGCAACCCGGATCTCGAACCCGAGCGCGCGAAGACCGCCAACCTCGGCCTCGCGCAGTACGGCGAGAACTGGAACTGGTCGATCAATGCATTCGAGAGCCGTGTCGACGATCTGATCTTCCTCGACAGCAACTTCGTGCCGCAGAACATCCAGGAAGCCCGCATCCGCGGCGCCGAACTCACCTTCGCGACCACGCTTGCCGGCTTCGACCTGTCGACCGAACTGAGCCACGTCGATCCGCGCGATCGCAGCGACAGCGCCAACAACGGCAACCTGCTCGCCCGCCGCGCCCGCAACAGCGGCCGTCTCGACATCGACCGCAGCTTCGGCGACTTCCGCATCGGCACCACGCTGCGCGCCAGCAGCAGCCGCTTCGACAACGCCACCAACACCGTGCGCGTCGCCGGCTACGGCACGCTCGACCTGCGCGCGGCGTGGGCGTTCAACCCCGACTGGACGCTGGAAGCCCGCGCGACCAACGTGCTCGACAGGAACTACGAGACCGTGAGCTGGTATTACCAGCCCGGCCGCGAGTACGGTCTCGCACTGCGCTGGTCGCCGGTCACGCGTTGATCCTGCAGAAAGCCCCGCATTCGCGGGGCTTTTTCCTGATCTGAATCACCGGCTGCACGCTCAACCGGCGAGCAGGTGCCGCAGCAGCGGCGGGATACCCGAGGACGCGGCCGCGACGTTGTCGAGCACGTCCTCGAATGTGATCACCTCGTCCACCTGCGGGCCAGCGCCTGCCGCCCAGTTGGCGACGATCGCCAGGCACGCGTAGTCGAGCCCGAGCTCGCGCGCGAGTCCGGCTTCCGGCATGCCGGTCATGCCGACCAGATCACAGCCGTCGCGGCGCATGCGCGCGATCTCGGCGCGCGTCTCCAGCCGCGGTCCCTGGGTCGCGCCGTAGCAGCCACCATCGACCAGCGTGACGCCTGCAGCCGACGCCGCGTCGAGTACGCGCCTGCGCAGCGACGGCGTGTAGGGATCGCCGAAATCGACATGCAGCACCTCGGTGCCCTCTTCCTCGCTGAAGGTCGAGACCCGCCCCCAGGTGTAGTCGATCAACTGGTCCGGGCACGCCAGCACACGTGGCCCGAACCGCTCGGTGATGCCGCCAACGGTATTGAGCGCCAGCACGCGCGTGGCGCCCAGCGCCTGCAGGGCCGACAGATTGGCCCGGTAGTTCACCTTGTGCGGCGGCACCGAATGCCCCTCGCCATGCCGCGCGAGAAATGCGACGCGCTTGCCGTCGAGCGTGCCCACCCGCACCGGTCCCGACAACGCGCCGAAACGCGTGACCGGCTGGTGCGGTTCCACGTCCTGCAGGTCGGCCAGCTGATACAGGCCGGTGCCGCCGATGACGGCCAGGTCGATGTCGAGGTGCATGCTCATTCCGCCAGCGCGTAGATGCCCGGCAGGTTGCGGCCCTGCTCGTGGAAGTCCATGCCGTAGCCGAACACGTACCTGTCCGGCACTTCGACACCGACGTAGTCCGCCTCGACATCCTCGACGCCGCGGTCATGGACCTTGACCGCGAGCACCGCGACGCGCACGTCGATCGCGCCCTGGTCCTCGACCCACTGGCGCACGGCCTTGAGGGTGTGGCCTTCGTCGAGGATGTCGTCGACCAGCAGCACGCGGCGGCCCTGCAGCGGCGTCGCCGGGCGATGCAGCCAGGCCAGGCCCGAACCGGTGGTGTTGCCGCGGTAGCGGGTGGCGTGCAGGTAGTCGAACTCGAGGTCGACTTCGTTCTCGCCGATGGCGAACGCGAGTTGCGCAGCGAACGGCATGCCGCCGTGCATGATGGTGATGTACACCGGCGGCACGTCATCGTCGCCGTACTCGTCGGCGATCTCTTCGGCCATCGATTCGATGGCGTCTTCCAGCGCGTCCCGGTCGAACAGCAGTTCGGCGGTGTCGATCACGTCGTCAAGGCGTGGCACGGTCATGCGATGTCTCCGGTACGGGGGTTGGACGCGTCACCGGCGAGCACGCCGTCCCAGCCGAGCGGACCGCGTCCGATCAGGCCGGTCAGCGCCATGGTGTTGAGGGTGCGGCCTTCGACCGCGGACAGCGATTCGGCGACGAGTTCCGGGTGGCAGACGAGCACGACATCGCAGCCGGCGTCGAGGTGCGCGTCGACGCGCGATTTGATACCACCGGCGGAGAACGCCGCGGCCATGCCGATGTCGTCGGAGAACACGACGCCGCGGAAGCCCATCTGCTCGCGCAGGATGGTGTTGATCCACAGCGGCGAATACCCGGCCGGTTCCGGCGCGACCTGCGGGTAGACCACGTGCGCCAGCATCACCGCATCGGCGCCGGCGTCGATGCCGGCCGCGAACGGCACCAGATCGTGCGCGCGGATGGCGTCGAGATTGCGATTGTCGACGGCGTCGTCGAAATGCGTGTCCTCGCGTACCGAACCGTGTCCGGGGAAATGCTTGAGTGTCGCGGCCATGCCGGCCTCATGCATGCCTTCGACATAAGCACGCGTGAGTGCGGCGACGATCTGCGGGTCTTCGGAAAACGCGCGGTCGCCGATCGCGAGATTGCCATGACCGACATCGACCACCGGCGCGAAGCTCAGGTCGACGCCGCTGCCGCGGACTTCCTGCGCCATCAGGCGCGCGTGCGCGCGTGCGGCTTCGAGCGCGGCGTCGCGGTTGGCGATGTACTGCGCGCCGAAAACCGACAGCGACGGCAGTGCGGTATAGCCGTCCTGGAAGCGTTGCACCCGGCCGCCTTCCTGATCCACGCAGACCAGCTGCGGGCGCGGCGCGGCGTCGCGGATCGCGGCCGACAGCTCGGCGATCTGCGCGCGTGAAGCGAAATTGCGCTTGAACAGGATCACGCCGGCGCAGGCATCGTGCTGCAGCCAGTCGCGCTCCTGCGCGGTGAGTTCGGTGCCGGCGACGCCGATCACGAGCATTGCGGACCTCTCCATCGAACACGCCCCATGGCGCGGACCGGCATTGTCGCAGATGCGGACCCGCGTGCCGCCAAGCGCCGCAGCGTGTTCAGTCGCAGCCCGACGGACCCCACACAGGCGCGGAGGTTGCGATCAGCGCGGCAGCGCCGAGCAAGGCGACACCGGCCTGCAGACGGCGGCCCGTGCGACGCCCGGACACTCGCCCGGCACAACGCCGGACCAGATGTCGATTCTCATGCGCGGATCACGCACCCGACGCGTGCGGGCGAAGACCTCAGCCGCGTTCCGCAGCACCCCAATGCGAGAACGGCCGCGCCGCGAGCGCGAGGTTGAAATAGCGAGGGTGCGCAGTGACTTCGGCGCCGAGCCAGTCGGGATGCGCGAAAACCTCGTCGGCGGCATCCAGTTCGATCTCGGCGACCACGAGCCCGGCATTGTCACCGAGGAACTCGTCGACTTCCCACAGATGCGCCCCGTGGCGCACGAGATGCCGCCGCTTCTCGACCAGACCGCCGACGCAGAGCTTCAGCAGCGCCTGCGCATCGTCGACCGGCAGCGGCAGTTCGAACTCCTGTCGCGTGGTGCCGGCCTCGCGCGACTTGATGTTGAGGAACGCGACATCGCCTTCGATGCGCACGCGCACCGACGCATTCTGCGCGCCGCTGGCGATCGACGCGGCATCGTTGAGATACCCCTGCGCCATCGGCACCACCGCGTACGCGGCCGCGCGCCACGCGTCGGTCGCGACCAGAAATTTGCGCTCGATCTCGATGCCCATGGGGTGCTCAGCGTTTTTCGAACAGGGCGATGGATTCGACGTGCGCGGTCTGCGGAAACATGTCCATGACCCCGGCATCGGCCAATGTCCAGCCGCGCTCGTTGACCAGATAACCCGCATCGCGCGCCAGCGATGCCGGATGGCAGCTGACGTAGACGATGCGCTTGAAGCGTTCGAGCGGCAGCTGGCGCAGCACGTCGATCGCGCCCGAGCGCGGCGGATCGAGCAGCAACTTGTCGAAGCCCTGGCGCATCCAGGATGCACTGCGCTGGTCCTGGGTGAGATCGGCGGCATGGAACTGCGCGTTCGCCAGTCCGTTGTGCGCCGCGTTCTCCTTCGCCCGCGCCACCAGCCCGGCCTCGCCTTCCACGCCGACCACCTCGCGCACGCGGCGCGCCAGCGGCAGGGTGAAATTGCCCAGGCCGCAGAACAGGTCGAGCACACGGTCATCAGGCTGCACGTCGAGCAGTTCGAGCGTGCGCGCGATCATCGTGCGGTTGAGGCCGGCATTGACCTGGATGAAATCCAGCGGCCGGAATTTCAGTTCGATGTCCCAGTCCTCGAGCCGGAACGACAGCGCCGGCGCTTCGGGCCACAGCGCATGCACGCTGTCGTTGCCGCCGGGCTGCAAGAAGATCGCCATGCGGTGCTGCTGGCCGAACGCGAGCAGCGCCGCCACATCGGATTCGATCAGCGGCTGCAGATGGCGGAACACCAGCGCGATGCCATCGAACTCCGGTCGCGGATCACCGGCAATGAACTCGATCTGCGGCAGCGTGCTGCGCGCGTCCATACCGTCGATCAGCTGCGCCAGCGCCGGGATGATCGCGGCGATCGGCGGGATCACCGTGTGGCATTCCTGCAGCTCGGCGACGAAGCGCGGATCGCGCTCACGGAAACCCACCAGCGTCTTGTCCTTCTTCTCCACACGCTTCACCGAGAACCGGCCCTTGCGGCGATAGCCCCAGGCGTGATCGACCAGCGGCGCCATCCAGCGCTTCGGCGTGACGTGGCCGATGCGCTCGAAGTTCTCGCGCAGCACGCGGTCCTTGGCGACGATCTGCTGCCCGGCATCGAGATGCTGCAGCACGCAGCCGCCGCAGGTACCGAAATGCGGGCAACGCGGCGTGATGCGATGTTCGGACGCGCGCAGGACGTCGAGCGTCACCGCCTCGTCGAAACTGCGCGAACGCGCAAAGCGCTGGGCGACGACCTGCTCACCCGGGAGTGCGCCGGTGACGAACAGCGCCTTGCCATCCGGCAGCCGCGCAACGCCACGGCCGTCATGGGTGAGATTGAGGACATCGACCTCGAAAGGGGTCTGATCGAGACGTTTACGGGCCACGTGGCGAAGGCTGCGGGCAGAAGGGCCGCGTATTGTCGCAGAAGCTGTGCGCGGGCTGCCCCGCCCGGAACGCACAGGGCCGCCCGCGGGCGGCCCCTCGCATGCATTCGCGATGCGTCGTTACTTCTGCGTCCAGCTCCCGCCCTGCTGGTACCACCAGCCGGCCCGCGCGCTCGAAATCCACTGGCGTGCGAACACGTCGCGGATCTGCGCTTCCCACTCTGGATGCCCGTTCGCGACCGCGATCTCGCGATACACCGCCTGGCGATCACGGTTGTCGTCGGCGACGGCCGAGTTCACCGCGACACGGTCCTTGATCGGCAGCTGCGAGGCATCGCGTACGACGATCGTGCCGTTGCCGCCGAAGCCCAGCGCGCCGGAATCGAAATGCGCACGCAGCGTGCCGTTGAAGCGCTGCTCCATGCGCGTCTGGATTGCCTGGATCGCGGGTGTGCGGATGCTGATGTCGGGCGTCTGCGCCTGCGCACTGCCGATGCCGATCAGCATCCAGGGATCGAATCGCGATGCACGCTGCGCCATGCCGCCACCCGGCACCGTCGCCGGTGGTGTCTCGCTGGCCGGCGCCTGGTCGCCGATGACGTTCTCGACGAACTCGCGCGCCGCTTCCTTCGCTTCGGCAGCGGGGAAATACACATTGATCGTCACGCAGGCGGTCAACGCCAGTGCGGCCACGGCCGGTATACCCATCCAACGCGCCATCGACACTCTCCAGTCAGAAATCCGGGGCGCCGGTCATTCGATCACCGGCGCGACATCGCCACCTGCGGCGGCCGCCAGCCGCTCGACCAATGTGGGCCAGTCGACATCGCGATTGAATCCCACGACGTTGAGCCGCGGCAGGCCAGCACCTTCGACAATAGTAAAGGCGTTGCCCTCTGAACGCAGGCCGCCCATCCGGCAGACCGCGTTGCGCAGACGGCACGAGATGCCGATGCCGCGATAGCCGAAATCGTCGAACAGCGCGATCGCCCGGCCCTGCAACGTGGACACGAACGACGCGTCACCAACGCTGGAGATGTCCTGCACCGCGCGCTGGCTGATGCGCTGGCGCACGCCCGGCGCTGCTTCGGTGTGCAGTTCGGCGTCGAAAGCGGTGGCATTCCAGTCGACCAGGCGCAGATCGTCGACGCGCCCGTGCAGGCGCCCTTCGATACTGCCGAAGCCGAACACGCCGGTCAGCGCATGCAGATCGAGCGCCGACAGGGCCAGATCGCCGGTCACCGTCGGCAGGACGCCGAACGGCCGTTCGATCGCCAGCGAGGACACATCGATACGACCATCGAACAGCGTCATCGACAGCCCGCCATCGAAATCGATGCGGTTGTCGGCATAGCGCACGGTGGGAATGCGGCCTGCGAGCGTGCCTTCGAACGCTGGCCAATCGAGCGATTTCGCCAGCACGCCGATATCGAGTGCATCGAGCCGCAGTCCGGTCTGCATGCGCAATCCTGTATCGCCCGCGGGCGGCTGCAGCTGCAGGGATTCGAAGCCGATTTCGCCGCCGAGGAACGAGAACGCGACCGGCTCGCGCAGGCGTACCATGCCGGCGCCGCTTTCCAGACTCCAGGCCGCCGCGTCGAAGGGCATGCCGTACAGCGCACCGCCGCGCCAGGCGAACGCGCTGCGCACAGAGGCCGACGCCGAGTAGCGCACCGTGCCGTCGAGCCCATCGAGGCGGAAGCGGCCAGCGGTATCGCCGATATCGAGCCGCTGCAGCCCGATGTCGGCGCTACGCAGGGTCGCGCCATCGAGATCGAGCCCAGCGCGGAAGCCGCCCGACAGCGACAGGCCCGGCACGCCGGCCAGCCCCAGCCAGCCGGAGAGATAACGCGCCGGCAACGCGGAGGCATCGTCGCTGGCCAGGGTGAGCGCGAGCGCGCCGATGCCGAAGTCAGGGGTCAGTCGCGCATCGCCATCGACGCGCAAGGTGTTGCCATCGCGCCACTGCAGCCGCGGCAAGGTCCAGTCGCCCTCGCCCACGCGCGCCATGTCCACGCCGATGCCGACCGGCGCTTCCGGCAACGACACGTAGGCGTTGCCGAACAACAGTTCGCCGCCGCGCAGGCGGCCATCGACACGTGCCTCCAATGCGTCGTCGGGCAATGTCAGACGCGCCTCGAGGTCGCCATCGACATCGCCGGCGGCGATGCTGCCGTCTTCGGTTTCCAGGGCCAGCCCGACGATCGCGAGATCGGCCTCCACACGCATCGGCCGCCCGGTCGGCGTCTCGATCCGGACCTCGCCGTCCAGCGTGCCGCCCGTCAGCCGTGCCGACGTCCAGCTCGCGCGGACCAGCGCCTCGACCCAGGCGGCCGGCACGCGCCGCAGATCGATCCGGGTCGCATCGGGCGCCGCCGCGTTACGCGACAGGTCGATGCGCGCACCGCCACCCGACAGACCGGCCGTCGTGGTGGCCGCGTCGAGTACCAGCGACAGTTGCAAGGGCGCGCCCTGCCTGCTGCGCAGCGGGCCGTCGCAGCGCCAGCGGGTGTCGCCCTCCACCGTTTCGCGGCGCAGCGGGCAGCGCCAGTCCAGATCGCGGAAACGCCATCCCAGTGCGCCGGCGTCCACGTCGCCTGCCTGCAGCCGCAGCTGGCCGTTCGCGACATCGGCTGACCAGTCCAGCGTCAGGCGCACTTCGCGCAGGGTCGTGCCGGCCGCCTCGACGTTTGCGATCCGCGCCTGGATGGACTGCGCCTGCGCCGCAATCGGCACACAGGCGAGAAACAGGGTTAGGATCGTCGGGACGGGACGCGGCATCGCCGCAGGATACCCGCGACATCGAGGACGCGATGAATCGATTGCTGCTGGTCGAGGACGACCCTACAAGCCGCAGTTTCCTGCAAGCCGCAAGTGCCGCATTGCCCGCCGAGGTGGACATTGCCGATTCGGTGGAAGCCGCCTACGCCCTGGCCACGGTGAATGCCTACGACGCCTGGCTGATCGACGCCAACCTGCCCGACGGTACCGGTGGCGCCCTGCTCGCCCGCCTGCGTGCGGACGGACGTATGACCCCCGCCATCGCACACACGGCCGCGCGCGAGCTGCGGGAACTCGATGCGCTGCGCGCCGAAGGCTTCGCGATCGCGGTCAGCAAACCGGTGGCGGCCGATGCCTGGATCGGTGCGATCCGGCGCGTGCTGGTGCGGCGTCCGCCGGCGTCGCCGGCACCCCTGCCCGACACGCGCCGCAGCGGCCAGGCGCCCCTGTGGAACCGCGAGAGCGCGCAGGCCGCGGTCGGCGGCGACAGCGGCAATGTGCGCAGCCTGCGCGATCTGTTCGTCGGCGAACTCGATGGCACACGGACGCGGATCGCCGCGGCAGCTGCGCGCGGCGACGAAGCCGCCCTGCGCCACGATCTGCACCGGCTGCGCGCCGGGTGCGGCTTCGTCGGCGCCGAGCGCCTCGGGCTGGCCGCGCGCGTTCTCCACGCCGAGCCCACCTCGCCCGCCGCCCTGCAGGCGTTCCTCGAAACGCTCGACGCCACGCACGCGAGCGCCACTGCGAACAACTGAGTTCAACGCCGCGACAGGTTTGCGGCCAGCTCCCAGGATTTGAGGCCGCGCGGGCCCAAATGGTGCGACAACACGCTGCGAAGTGCGCGCCGCAGACTGGCCATGTCGGCGGGCGCTGGCGCGGTATCGCTCGCCAGCGCCAGCAATGCGTGCCCGGTCGCCGCGGCGCTGCGATCCGCGGCCTCGCCATCGCGTTGCAGGCGCCTCGGGCCGTGTTCGGGATCGAGTCGATAGCGCGCGGCCGGCTCGATCCCGTTGCCGTCACCATCGGTGTCGTACGCAAACCCCAGACCGATCGCGTCGAGCAGATCACGCTCGAACCGGCGCAGCGTCCAGGCCAGGCCATCGACGGCCAGCCGCTGCCGCACCTGCGCGAACGCCTCGTAGAGTTCGGGCGCCGGATCCTGCCGCGGTGCCAGCCGCAGCACCAGTTCGTTGATGTAGAAGCCGGCGAGCATGGCGTCGCCGCTGAGTCGGGGCGCGGCATCGAGCGCCTCGGCCGCATGCAGCTGGGCGAGTTCACCGCGCAGCGCCGCCGTCAGGCGGATGTGCTGCAGCGGCTGCAGCGCCGCGCGCAGCACGTGCTTCTTCGGTCCCTGCACGCCCCGCGCGACCAGGCCCAACCGGCCGTGATCCAGGGTCAGCACTTCGACCAGCAGACTGGTCTCGCGCCACGGACGTGCGTGCAGCACGAATGCCGGCTGGTCCTCGATGCGCACGGCCGGCCCGCGGCTGCGTCAGCCGGCGCCGATACGGGCGAAGAACGCCTCGCCGGTCAGATGCTCGTCCGGCCCCTGGAGTGCGTACCAGTCAGGCTTGGCGTCGATGAAGATCTCGGCTTCGAACCGCGCACCTGGAATCGTATCGAACAGACCGGCGGCGACGTAGTGCTGGCCGTCGCCGGTACTGCGGAAGAACAGGCTGCTGCCGCAGGCGCTGCAGAACGCGCGCTCGGCCCAGTCCGACGATGCGAACCGGCGCACCAGCGCGCCGCCGGTTTCGATGCGCAGATCCGCGCCCGCCTGCAACACCATCGCCGGGCCGCCATGCCAGCGGCGACAGGCGCCGCAGTGGCAGGCGTGCACCACATGCGCATCACCCGCCACACTGAGCGCGACACCGCCGCACAGGCAGTGTCCGTGCAGACGGTTGACGATGCAGGCGGTGTTGCTCATGTGCGCAGCGCTCTTATTCGCCGTAGCCGAGCGCCTTGAGCGCGGCTTCATCGTCGGACCAGCCCTCGCGCACGCGCACCCAGGTCTCCAGGAACACCTTGGCGTCGAAGAGGCGCTCCATGCCCATGCGCGCCTTGGTGCTGATGTCCTTGAGACGGGTGCCGGCCTTGCCGATGACGATGGCCTTCTGCCCCTCGCGCTCGACCCAGATCACCGCCCCGATCCGCAGCATCGTGCCGTCGATGGCGAAGCTCTCGATCTCGACGGTCGTTGCGTACGGCAGCTCGTTGCCGAGCTGGCGCATCAGCTGTTCACGCACCAGTTCGCCGGCGAGGAACCGCTGGCTCTTGTCGGTGATCTCGTCTTCGCCGAACAGCGCGTCCTGCACCGGCACCAGGGGCAGCACCGTCGACTTCAGCTGCTCCAGCCCCTTGCGCTTGAGCGCCGACAGCGGCACGACACCCGCGAACTCGCGGCCATCCGTGACCTTCTGCAGGTAGGGCAGCAGTTGCGACTTGTCCTTGACCTTGTCGACCTGGTTGACGACCAGCACCACCGGCACGCCGGCTTCATGCAGCGCATCGAAGGCCAGGCTGTCCTCGTCGTCCCAGCGCCCGGCAACGACGACCAGCAGCGCCGCATCCACGCCTTCCAGCGCTCCGCGTGCCGCGCGATTCATGATCCGGTTCATCGCGCGCTTCTGCTCACGGTGGATGCCGGGGGTGTCCACCAGCAGCAACTGGCCTTCCGGGAACGTGGCGATGCCCAGCAGGCGGTGACGCGTGGTCTGCGGCCGGTTGGAGACGATACTGACCTTGGCGCCGACGAGGGCGTTGACCAGGGTGGACTTGCCGACATTCGGTCGGCCGATGACGGCGACGTAGCCGGCGTGGTGGGGCGAGTGGGGTTCGGTCATGCCGGCATTCTACGGCTTGCCGGTCGGCGACGCCGGATGCGGATGTGGTGTCGGCTCAGCGCGCGCCGTCAAGCAGGCCGATCACCGCCTCAGCGGCCTGCTGTTCGGCCGCACGGCGCGAGCTGCCCTGCCCGTCCGCGGCGACGCCGGCCTCGACCAGCGCACAGCGCACGTGGAAGGTCTTGGCGTGCTCTTCGCCGCTTTCCGACAACAGTTCGTAGACCGGCAACGACTTCTGCCGCGCCTGCAGCCATTCCTGCAGGCGCGTCTTGGCATCCTTGGCGACGCGGCCGCTGGCCAGCGCGACCATGGTCTTCTCGAACAGTGGCAGCACCACGCTGCGGCAGGCTTCGAGGCCCGCGTCGAGATAGATTGCGGCGATCACCGCTTCGAGGGCATCGGACAGGATCGAATCGCGACGGTGACCGCCGGACTTGAGCTCGCCGGGGCCCAGCACCAGCCGCGCACCAAGATCGAGTTCGCGTGCCACTGCGGCCAATGAAGACTCGCGCACCAGTTCCGCGCGGGCACGGGTCAGCGTGCCTTCGTCGGCATTCGGCCAGCGCGCATACAACGACTCGGCGACCAGCGCACCGAGCACGGCGTCGCCGAGGAATTCCAGACGTTCGTTGTGCGGGGCGCCGGCGCTGCGATGCGTCAGCGCCTGGGTCAGCAGCTCGGGATCACGGAAGACGTGCCCGGCGAACCGACCCTGCTGACGGTCAAATTCCGTCGCCACCGCGGGTCAGCGTCTGGGTTGCGTGGAACTTGCCCACGACGTCGAGATTGAACACCAGCGGACGACGCACTTCGTACTGCACGTCCATCTGCCAGCCGTTGTCGGCGCGCTGGATCTTGACGTGCTCGGGCTTGATGTTCTGCGTGTAGTCGATCCGCATGCGGCGGAAGAACAGATCCTGGATGCGGGCTGGATCGGCGGCCGCCACCGCCGGATCGTTGGCCATGCCCTTCAGCGCGGACTTCACGCTGTAGTACTCGGAGTACATCGGAAACAGCTTCATGCCCACGTAGGCGAAGAAGCCAATGATGCCCAGGACGATAATAAATCCCAGCAGGGTGATGCCGCGTTGCGTGCGTTTCATGAACGTCCCCTCGAGCCGATGCCGTTGGTCACCTGATGCCCTGACCGATCCTTCCCCAGTCGACCCAGCCCGGCGCGGCGCTATCGACGTTCATCCAGATCAGGAACGCCTTGCCACGCAGTTGGGTCTCGGGAAGCGTACCCCAGAAGCGGCCGTCATCGCTGCGGTCGCGGTTGTCGCCCATGACGAAATAATGCCCCTGCGGCACGTGGAACGTGCCCTCACCCAGATGGAACGGCGCGGCCTGATCGATGTGCAGGATCTCGTGGCGACGATCGGGCATCTGCTCGGTGTAGAGCGACGCGCCGGTCATCTCCGCACCGCGGCCCACACCCTCGTAGGTGCCGGTGCGCTGGTAGGCGAACGGCGTACCGTTGACGAAGACCTGGTTGTCGCGGAACTCGACGGTATCGCCCGGCAGACCGATCACCCGCTTGATCCAGTCCTGGTCGGGATGCTGGGGCGGACGGAACACCACCACGTCGCCGCGCACCGGCTCTCCGATGTCGATGATCTTCTTGTTGGTGATCGGCAGGCGGATGCCGTAACTGAATTTGTTGACCAGGATGAAATCGCCGATCAGCAGCGTCGGCATCATCGAACTGGACGGAATGCGGAAGGGTTCGGCGATGAAACTGCGCAGGATCAGCACGACGAACAGCACCGGGAAGAACGCCTTGGCGTAGTCGACGACGACCGGCTCTTTTTCCTCGATCAGCCCCGCACGGCGCGCGCGCGCCTTGGCCAGCACCAGCTTGTCGAGCAGCCAGATGACGCCGGTGAGCAGCGTCAGCACGACCAGGGCGGTCTCAAACCATTTCATGCAGCATCCTCGAAACACGGGATCGGGCGGCCGCGGCGGGCCGCCGCTATGAAAACACGAATCAGGACTCGCGCGACGTGCTCAGCACCGCCAGGAAGGCTTCCTGCGGGATCTCCACGCGACCGACCTGCTTCATGCGCTTCTTGCCTTCCTTCTGCTTTTCCAGAAGCTTCTTCTTGCGCGAGATGTCGCCGCCGTAGCACTTGGCCAGCACGTTCTTGCGCAGCGCCTTGACGGTCGTGCGGGCGATGATCTGCGCGCCGATCGCGGCCTGGATGGCGACGTCGAACTGCTGGCGCGGAATCAGATCCTTCATTTTCTCGGTCAGCTCGCGGCCACGGCGGTCGGCATGGCTGCGATGCACGATCAGCGACAGCGCGTCGACCTTGTCACCGTTGATCAGCGTATCCACGCGCACGAACGGGCCGGCCTGGAAACGCAGGAAGTGGTAGTCGAGCGATGCGTAACCACGGCTCACCGATTTGAGCTTGTCGAAGAAATCCAGCACCACTTCGGCCATCGGCAGCTCGTAGCTGATCTGCACCTGGCTGGCCATGTACTGGATACCGATCTGCATGCCGCGCTTGTCCTCGCACAGCTTGATGATCGCGCCGATATAGGCCTCCGGCGTGAGGATGTTGGCGCGGATGATCGGCTCGCGCACTTCCTCGATCAGGTTCGACTGCGGCAGCTTGGCCGGGTTGTCGAGCGGCATCACCTCGCCGTCGGTCTTGAGCACCTCGTAGATCACCGTCGGCGCGGTGCTGATCAGGTCGAGGTCGTACTCGCGCTCCAGGCGCTCCTGCACGATTTCCATGTGCAGCATGCCGAGGAAGCCGCAGCGGAAGCCAAAGCCCATCGCCTCGGAACTTTCGGGCTCGAAGCGCAGCGCGGCATCGTTGAGGCGCAGCTTGTCCAGCGCTTCGCGCAGGTCCGGGTAGTCCTCCGCATTGACCGGGAACAGACCTGCGAACACGCGCGGCTGCATTTCCTGGAAACCCGGCAGCGCCTTCTCGGCCGGCTTGGCGGCCAGGGTCAGCGTGTCGCCGACCGGCGCACCATGCACGTCCTTGATCGACGCGGTGATCCAGCCCACCTCGCCTGCGCGCAGTACCGGCAGTTCCTTGCGCTTGGGCGTGAACACGCCGACCTTGTCGACGTCGTGGGTGCGCCCGGTCGACATCACCAGAATCTTGCTCTTGGGCGTGATCTCGCCCTGCATCACGCGCACCAGCGACACCACGCCAAGGTAGTTGTCGAACCAGGAGTCGATGATCAGCGCCTGCAGGCGATCGGTGTCGCGCGGCTTCGGCGGCGGGATGCGATGCACGATCGCCTCGAGCACCTCTTCCACGTTGAGGCCGGTCTTGGCGCTCACCGCGACGGCGTCTTCGGCATCGATGCCGATCACCGCTTCGATCTCGGCCTTGGCCTTTTCGATGTCGGCCGTGGGCAGGTCGATCTTGTTGAGCACCGGAATCACTTCCAGGCCCTGCTCGACTGCCGTGTAGCAGTTGGCGACCGACTGCGCTTCCACGCCCTGCGCCGCATCGACCACCAGCAGCGCGCCTTCGCAGGCGGCCAGCGATCGGCTGACCTCGTAGGAGAAATCGACGTGGCCGGGCGTGTCGATGAAATTCAGGTGATAGGTCTGCCCGTCGCGCGCCTTGTAGGGCAGCGACACCGACTGCGCCTTGATCGTGATGCCGCGCTCGCGCTCGATCGGATTCGAGTCGAGCACCTGCGCCTCCATCTCGCGCGCCTGGAGGCCGCCGCAGAGCTGGATGATGCGATCGGCGAGCGTCGACTTGCCGTGGTCGACGTGGGCGATGATGGAGAAGTTGCGGATGTTCCGCATCGGATCGTGGGTCATTGGGCGGCGGCCGGGCCGTCGTCGAAAAGGTAACGGGCGATTATCGCACAGCGCCCGTGTTGCACGCGGCTGCCGGATTCGGCCGGGCGCCGTCACCACGGCAGCCGGCTCGCATACGAGAACGGCCCGCGCACTGCGCGGGCCGTGGGTGTCGCGCCATGAAGATCGATCAGCGCTCGGCACTTTCGGACACTGTCACCGCGCGGTACTGGGTCGCGCCATTGCGACCGCGGACCAGCAACATCACCGTGTCACCGGGTTTGACGCCCTGCAGAGCCCGGTCGAGCGCGGCGGCGCTGCCGACGGGCGTGCGGCCGACCCGCAGGATCACGTCGCCCTGGGCGATGCCGGCATTCGCTGCGGCGCCGCGACCGACGCTCGCAACCACCACCCCTTCGTCGTCGCCGAGGCCGAACTGGCGGCGCTGGGCCGACTGCAGATCGCGCCCGGTCAAGCCCAGCGCGTTGCCCGAAGACTGCGCCGGCGACGCGGCAGAGGGTGACTGCCCGCCTGCCGCCCGCGAGGCGGTCTGCTCGTCGAGCTGGCTCAGCGTGACGTCGATGTCGCGGGTGCGGCCTTCGCGGAACACCGACAGCTTCACCTTCGTGCCCGGCGCCTTGTTGCCGATCAGCGGCGGCAGATCACTGGAGGTGTTGATGCGGGTCCCGTCGACCGACAGGATCACATCCAGCGGCTCGATACCGGCCTTCTCGGCCGGACTCCCCGGCTGCACGTTGTTGACCAGCGCGCCGCGCGTGTCCGACAGACCGACGGCCGACGCCTTCTCCGCGGTCAGCAGTTCGACGATCACGCCGACCTGCCCGCGCTGCACCGAGCCTGTCTGCTTGATCTGCTCGGCGACATTGGACGCGATGTCGATCGGGATCGCGAAGCTGACCCCCATGAAACCGCCGGAGTTGCTGAAGATCTGCGAGTTGATGCCGATCACCTCTCCGGAGACGTTGAGCAGCGGACCGCCAGAGTTGCCCTGGTTGATCGGCACGTCGGTCTGGATAAAGGGCACATAGCGCTGGTCCGCATACTGGTTCGAGCGCGCCACCGCGCTGACGATGCCGGCTGTCACCGACTGCTCGAAACCGAACGGCGAGCCGATCGCGACCGCCCATTGGCCGGCCTTGACGCCACCGGCATTGCCGAACCGCAGCGTCGGCAGACCGGTCGCCTCGATCTTCAGCACCGCGACGTCCGATTCGGCATCGCTGCCGATGACCTTGGCGGTGAATTCACGGCGGTCCGACAGCCGCACCTTGACCTCCTCCGCGCCGTCGACGACGTGGTGGTTGGTCAACAGGTACCCATCGGCGGAGATGATGAAGCCGGTACCCATCGCATGGCCGCGCGGGGCATTGCCGCCGCCAGGACCGCGCGGGCCGCCCGGCATCTCGAAACCGGGGCCGAAGAAACGGCGGAATATCTCGGGAATCTGCGCGTCGTCGGGCATCTGCTGACCGCGTGCCTGGCGCGCACCGATCGTCGTCTCGATGCTGACCACCGCCGGTGCGACGCGCTCGACGAGACGGGTGAAGTCCGGCAGGCCCGAGACCAGCGGCGCTTCGGGGGTCGACGACACGCTGGCCGCGGCATCGGCCGGCGTCTGCACGCCGGACTGCGCGGTGGCACTGGGCAGGAGGAACGCGGTGGTACCGGCCGAAAGCACGGCCACGAGCGACACCGCGAGCAGGGATTTCTTCATCGAGGACATGAGCGACTCTGAGGGGAGTGTGCGATGCGAAACGATGCAGCGGCCATGACGTGGCCGCGCATCGCGCCAGAAAGCGTGCCGATACGACTCAGGGCACCGCGCGCAGCTGGGGGCGCGCGGCATCGGCGGGATCGACCGGGAAGCTCGGCAGCACGTTGCTGCCCGACGCCTGCGGCGCATCCCACGACGGTGCGGCGAACGATTCGCCATAACGCACCGAGAAACTGCTGTTGGCCGACAGCGACGAGGCCTTGGGCCACGGGCGTGACACGGCCGGCGCTTCCGGCAGACCGGTCACGATCACCGACGTGTCCGCCAGCGCACGCGCCGGTGCTGTGGACGTATCGTTCGACACCGCAGGCCGCGGCGGCGCGGCCGATGCGATCATGCGCGACTCCGATGTCTGACGCGTCTGCGTATTGCGTAACGCAGCGCGCTGCGACTGGCCGCGCGAGGCACGATCGCCGTTGCCGCGACGCGGCACTTCGGCGACTGCCAGCGCGGCGGCACCGGCCACTGCAGCCGTGGCTTCGATCGGCGATGCGACCACGAGCGCGGATGCGTCGGCGGTCGCGTCGTGGGCGCCGGGCGCCGCCTGCGCCTGCGCAGCATCGGCGACCACCGGCAGCACATCGTCCGCATCATCGAAGGACGTACCCGGACGGCCGACGAACAGCGCCACCAGTGCAACAGATGCCGCCAGCGCGGCACCGCCACCCCAGCGCAGCAGTCGCGGACGCCTGGCCGCCGTGACCGGCGCGATCACCACATCGCCCGCGGCGATGCCCCGGGCGATGCGCTCGGCGAAATCGGGCGGCAGCAGCGACACCTGGCGGCCGCGCAGTACGTCACCGCAGACCTGCCAGCGCTCGAAGCAGCCGGACAGCTCCGCGTCGTGCTCGAGCCGGCGACGCAGGAAACGCGCCTGGTCCTGCGACAGTTCGCCATCGAGCATCGTCGACAGCTGCTGGCGGTGGAACCGCTCGAGCTTGTCGGGATCGGGGCCGATCTGCAGGGAATCGATGTCGTCGGCAGTGTTCATCGGGTCACACGCTCCACTTGTCTTTCGTTGTCCATCAAAGGCCGCAGCTCCCGGTCGATCGCCTCGCGTGCCCGGAAGATCCGGGAGCGGACGGTGCCGATCGGGCAGCCCATGCGTTCGGCGATCTCGTCGTAGCTCAGACCGTCGACCTCGCGCAGGTTGATCGCGACCCGGAGTTCCTCGGGCAATGCTTCGACCGCGCGCATCACCGTTTGTTCCAGTTGCTGGCGCATCAGTTCACGCTCGGGCGTATCGCTGTCGCGCAGGCGGGTGCCGCTGTCGAAATGCTCGGCGTCGTCGATGTCGTCGGTCGGCGGCCGGCGGTTGTGCGCCACCAGATGGTTCTTCGCGGTGTTGACCGCGATACGGTGCAGCCAGGTGTAGAACTGCGCATCGCCACGGAAGTTCCCCATCGCGCGGTAGGCGCGGATGAAGGTTTCCTGGGCGACATCCTGCACTTCGCTCCAGTCGGACACGTAGCGCCCGATCAACGCCGCGATGCGGTGCTGGTGCTTGCGCACCAGCAGGTCGAAGGCCGCGGTGTCGCCCGCCTGTACCCGTCTGACCAGTTCGTCGTCCAGTTGAATCCGCTCCTGGCTGTGGTGTTGTTCGACCATCGGGCCGGATCTCCTGGGGATACCCGGCCTGGCTCGGGTGATTAGGACAGGGCGCTGCGCGAAAAGTTCCGTCACAGGCGGTGTGGCATCGTCGCCGCATCACCGTAATGCATGTCTTGGGGCGCCGCCGGCGTCGCGCAAGGCGCGAAAGGCTCCCGCCGTCCGGCCACGCCGGCGGATCGATTCAAACGCCGCTTTCAAGCGCCGATTTGACGGCGCTCAAGCAACCTCGGGATCATAGGCGGATTCCCCATACCTTCAAGAATGGTGCCGTATGTACGCAGGCCTCGACGGGCTTCGCTTCAGTCATTGGCAAGCCGAGCCGCGCGAGGACGGCGTGCTCGTGCTGTCCTTCGACCGCGCCAACGAGTCGGTCAACACCTTTGCGCAGGATGTGCTGATCGAACTCGACACCCTGCTCGAGCGTCTCGCGCTCGATCCGCCGAAGGCGCTGGTCATCCGCTCGGCGAAGGCCAAGGGCTTCATTGCCGGCGCCGACATCCGCGAGTTCCAGGCCTTCGACGCCAAGGGCACGATCGGCGATTCGATCCGCCGCGGGCAGATGACATTCCAGCGCCTGGCCGAACTGCCCTGCCCCACGGTCGCCGCGATCCACGGCTTCTGCATGGGCGGCGGCACCGAGATCTCGCTGGCCTGCGACTACCGCGTCGCCAGTGACGATCCATCGACGAAGATCGGCCTGCCCGAGGTCAAGCTGGGCATCTATCCCGGCTGGGGCGGCAGCGTGCGCCTGCCGCGACTGGTCGGTGCGCCCGCCGCGTTCGACATGATGCTCACCGGTCGCGCGCTCTCGGCGAAAGCCGCGCGCGGCATCGGTCTGGTGGACAAGGTGGTCGAGCCGGCACTCATCGTCGATGCGGCAATCGCACTCGCACGCAAGGGCACGACGCGTCCGTTCAAGCAGCGTTTCATGGGCTGGGCGACGAATATCTGGCCGGTGCGCCAGATTCTCGCCCCGGTACTGGTCAAGCAGGTCGCGCGCAAGGCCAAGAAGCAGCATTACCCCGCGCCGTACGCGATGATTGAAACCTGGCGCCGCGCGTCGGGCGACACGCGCAGCCTGCTGGCGGCCGAGCGCAAGTCGGTGGTCAAGCTCGCCGGCACGCCGACCGCGCGCAATCTCACCCGCGTGTTCTTCCTGATGGAGCGCCTCAAGGGGCTCGGCGGCAAGGCCGCGAGCGGCCAGGCACCGATCCGGCGCGTGCACGTCGTCGGCGCCGGCGTCATGGGCGGCGACATCGCCGCGTGGTCGGCCTACAAGGGTTTCGACGTCACGCTGCAGGATCGCGAGCAGCCGTTCATCGACAAGGCGCAGGCCCGCGCTGCGACGCTGTTCGAGAAGAAGGTCAAGGATCCCGCCAAGCGCCCCGATGTTGCTGCGCGTCTACGCTCCGATCTCGCCGGCGACGGCATCGCCGATGCCGACCTGGTGATCGAGGCGATCGTCGAGAATGCCGACGCCAAGCGCAGCCTCTACGCCGATGTCGAACCGCGCCTGCCGGCCGATGCGCTGCTGACGACCAACACCTCGTCGATTCCGCTCGACGAACTGCGCAGCGGCGTGCAGCGTCCGGGCCGGTTCGCCGGCCTGCACTACTTCAACCCGGTCGCGTCGATGCCGCTGGTCGAGATCGTCCACCACGACGGCATCGACGAGGCCACGGCGCAGCGCCTGGCCGCGTTCTGCAAGGCGATCGACAAGCTCCCCGTCCCGGTCGCGGGCACGCCGGGCTTCCTGGTCAACCGGTTGTTGTTCCCGTACATGCTCGAAGCCGCGAGCGCCTACGCCGAAGGCATTCCAGGCAAGGCGATCGACAAGGCAGCCGTCGACTTCGGCATGCCGATGGGACCGATCGAACTGATCGACACCGTGGGTCTGGATGTCGCATCGGGTGTCGGCCAGGAACTCGCGCCCTTCCTCGGCCTGCGCATTCCTGCGTCACTGGCGACGCCGCCAGCGGAAGGCCAGCGCGGCAAGAAGGACGGCCAGGGCCTGTACAAGTGGGTCGACGGCCGCGCGCAGAAGCCTGAACTGCCGAAGGACTACCGCGCTCCGGAGGACCTGCAGGACCGCCTGATCCTGCCGTTGCTCAACGAAGCCGTCGCCGCGCTGCACGACGGCGTGGTCGCAGATGCCGATCTGCTCGATGCCGGCGTGATCTTCGGCACCGGTTTTGCGCCCTTCCGCGGCGGTCCGATCCAGTACATCCGCGAGACCGGCGCCGACGTCATCGTCGAACGCCTGCGCACGCTGCAGGCGCGCCATGGCGACCGCTTTGCGCCGCGTCCGGGCTGGGACAATCCGGCGCTGCAGCCGGTGCCGCGCACGGCCTGAGTCAACCCAGAGCGGTCGCGTCTGCTGACGCGGCCGTCGGGCATCGGATCCGGAATTGTCGGGGCGCGCTTGCGCGCGATCTGGCCTCAGGGAAGGCCCATCGCGCGCAAGCGCGCTTCCACAGGTTCATCCCGTCGCTCGATGTTGCGCAATGACATCCGACAACGCGCAACCTCAGCTCGAATGCCGCGTCGCCAATCCCGCGGCGCGCGATTCCAACGCGGCGATCAGCGCGTTGCGCTCGGACGCGGTCAGGTCCAGCATCTCGAACGCGTCGCCGAAGAACAGGCCGTCGAACGCGAGCGTGACCAGCAGCGCATCCACGAAGTCCGGCCCCAGTTCGCGCAGACGCTGCGCATGCGCGACCGCGTACTGCCGGGGGGAGTCCATCAATTCGGGCGTGTTGACCGCCGCCGCGATGAAGGACCGCGTCGCCTTCGGACCATGCAGACGCTTGACCTCCAGCCCCTGACGCTGCGCATGCACGAAGGCCTGCAGATAGCCACCGGGCGTGGTCGGGAACATCGTTTCGGCCAGTTCGACGTCTCGCTTGTGCTGGTCCATGTGGTGTTCGACCACGCCTTTGAGCAGCAGGTCCTTGCTCGCGAAGTGGTACAGCAGCCCGCCCTTGCTGACCCCGGCCTCGGCGGCCACCGCGTCGAGCGTCAGATGCGCGGCACCGACACGGTCGGCGACCGCGAGGGCGGCGTCGAGAATGCGTGCGCGGGCATCGCTGCGGGGTTTGCGGGTCATGGCTGCACGTCTTGACGGAAAGGCGGAGATTCTAGACTATACCGTCCAGCCGGTTAAGTTGATTGATGGAGACTTCGCATGCACGCCCTTCCGAGCGCGTCGAATACGCCCCTGACACGCGTGCAGCCCGCTTTGCCCGACGCGTACGCAGCAATGGGCTGGATCGAGGAATTCTCGGAACTCGCACGGCTGGTGATCGACGAAGAGGACGACGAAGACCTGCGCCGGCGCTATGAGGACGCGCTGCTGCAACGCGCGGTCTACCTGCGCGCGGCGGGTCTGTTCGACGTGATGGAAATCCGGCATCCCGCATTGCGCGCGATGCTCGACGACGCGCGCTGAACGCCGCCATCTGATCGCCCGCGCGTCGCGCGGGCGCAGGTCTCACATCGTGTGGGTCGACTTCTCGGACTGCAGCGTACCGGCCAGCAGCGTCTCGATCCGGTTCTTGACCGCCTCACCTTCCGGCGTCTCGGCAAACTGCACGCCGACACCGGCGGTGCGGTTGCCCTGCGCGCCGGCCGGCGTCACCCAGACCACCTTGCCGGCAGTCGGCAAGCGATCGCTGGATTCGGGCAGGGTCAGCAGCAGGAACACCTCGTCGCCGAGAAAGTAGCGCTTGGGTGTCGGCACGAAGATGCCGCCGTGCTTGAGGTAGGACATGTAGGCGTTGTACAGCGCGGCCTTGTCCTTGACGGCGAGCGACAGGATGCCCTGACGTGCCCCAGCAGCGGTTGCGCTCATGGATCGGTTTCCAGCGAAGAAGTCAGTTGCGGGCGACGCTGCCGCGCCAGGCCAGCAGCAGTTCGGCGATGGCGAGATCGGCGCGCACCGTGGTCCTCAGCAGATCACGGGTGCGGTTGGCGGCATCGAACCACGCGGCCAGCTTCCCGATTCCCGCGGGATCGGTCAAGCCGGATGCACGTGCCAGCGCGAGATCGGCGGCGTGCGCGACGCGTTCCGCGGCATCCTCGCCACCGGCCCAGCGTTGCGCGGTCGCGACGACCGGCAGATCGCCCTTCGCCACACCGGCCAGATCCTTCGCCACTTCGCGACGCAGTGCCATGCCGCCACCGTCCAGCCACTCGGCCGCAAGCCCCGGATGTCCGCGTGCGGCATCGAGCGCCTCGACCGCATCCGCTTCGCGATGCCCGCGTCCCGCGAGCCAGGCCAGTGCTTCCTCGCGCGGCGGCAGACGGAACTCGATGCGCTGGCAGCGGCTGCGGATCGTCGCCGGCAGGCGCAGCGGATTGGCCGCGACCAGCCACAGATGACGACCGGGTTGCGGTTCTTCCAGCGTCTTCAGCAGCGCGTTGCAGGCGGACGTATTGACTGCATCGGCCGGATCGACGATCGCGACCTGCGCGCTGCCGTACTGCGGCGTCAGTGACAGCTTCGTCGACAGCTCGCGGATCTGGTCGATGACGATCTCGGTGCGCAGCTTGGTGCCGTCCTTGGTCGGCACGAACGACACGCTGTGGAAATCCGGATGCGTGCCGGCCGCGAGCAGCTGCGCGCTGCGCACCTCACGATCGAGGCCGAGCACATGCGCGGCGAGCGCATCGGCCACCGCGCGCTTGCCCAGACGCGCCGGGCCGCAGAACAGCAGCGCATGGCCGAGTCGACCGCTGTCGAGCGCGCTGCGCACCTGGTCATGGATGCGCGCCTGCCACGGCGCGAATGCTGGCCGGGCGCTCATGCCGCTGCCCGTGCCGCATGCAGGGCCTGCACGGCGTCGGCAGCGACGACGTCAGCCGCGCGCGTTGCATCGATCACGCGGATGCGCTGCGGCTCGGACTGCGCACGTGCGAGGAAGGCGCTGCGCACGCGCTCGAAGAACGCGTCCTGCTCGGCCTCGATGCGATCGGGAAACGCATCGCGCCCGCGCGCGCGTTCGCGGCCCTGCGCCACGCCGAGATCGAGCAGCAGCGTGATCGCCGGCGCGATGCCGACATGCGCGGCTTCGAGCGCTGCGATGCACGCCGGGTCGATGCCGCGGCCGCCGCCCTGGTAGGCGTAGCTCGAATCGGTGAAACGATCGCTGATCACCCAGGCGCCGCGCTCGAGCGCGGGCAGGATCGTTTCCTGCACATGCTGGACGCGCGCGGCGAACATCAACAGCAGTTCGGTATCCGGACGTGCGGGTTCATGGCCGGGATCGAGCAACAGGCCGCGGACCAGTTCGGCCAGCGGCGTGCCGCCGGGCTCACGCGTGCACACCACTTCATCACCATCGGCCGTCAGCGCGTCTCGCAGGGCGCGCAGCACCGTGGTCTTGCCGGCCCCCTCGCCGCCTTCGATCGTCACGAAGCGCGGATACGTACGGAGTGCGCTCATGGCTCGCCTTCCGCTGCGCCGATGGCGGCTTCCACTTCCACTTCGTTCGGTGGCGCCGCCTCGCCGCCCGCGGCCGCTTCGGCCGCATTGCCGCTGCTCGCATCGCCGCGTCCGAACTTCGCGCGGTAACGACGCACGTATTCGCGCACCGCGACGTTGTGCGCCGCATAGCTCGGCGAAAATACGTGGCGTCCGCTGCCGTCGCCGACCGCGACGAAATACAGCGCATCGCCGTCGGCAGGATGGGTGGCGGCGTGGATCGCCGCAGCACCAGCCATGGCGATCGGCGTCGGCGGCAGGCCGTCGCGGGTGTAGGTGTTGTAGGGCGTGTCGGCCTGCAGATCGCTGCGACGGATGTTGCCGTCGTAGGCGGTACCCATGCCGTAGATCACCGTGGGATCGGTCTGCAGGCGCATGCCCGTCCTCAACCTGCGGTTGAACACGCCCGAGATCGCCGGGCGTTCTTCGGCGATGCCGGTTTCCTTTTCGATGATCGAGGCCAGCACCAGCACCTGTTCGCGGTCCTGCAGTTGCAGGCCGTCCGCGCGCGATTCCCACGCGCGATCGACCGCGGCTTCCAGCGCGGTGTTCGCGCGGCGCAGCAGGTCCACATCGCTGTCGCCGGTGGTGTAGAGATAGGTCTCGGGCAGGAAACGGCCTTCGGGATGCACGCCGGGCTTGCCGAGTGCGTCCATCAGCGCGGCGTCGTCGATGTCCTGCAGCGTCTGCACCAGCGGCGTCGCGCGACCGAGCGCGGCGCGCAGTTCGCGGATATTCCAGCCTTCGACGATCGTGAAACGGTGGTGGATGACCTTGCCGTCGCGCATGCGCACCAGCAGGTCGCGCGGCGTGGTCGCCGGGTCGAGCGGATACTCGCCGACCTGGATGCGCGCATCGGCGCCCAGTTCGCGCGCCAGCAGACGCCATTCGAGTGCGTGCCCTTCCACCGCGCCGGCCTCGCGCAGGCGGCCGAGCACGCGCTGGAACGAGTCACCACGTGCGACCACCAGCGTGCCGTCGGTCGACAGGCCGGCCAGCGGCGCATCCGCAAATCGGGTGTAGCGCGCATGCAGGAACCAGACGGTGAGACCGGCCAGCAGCGCGACGATCACGAGCCCGCCCAGCAGGATCTTGCCGATACGGCGACGGGTGCGTGGCGGTGCGGATTCGGTCATGGGCGGCGTGGGCCGTCGATTCGGGAGGGCGTGCAGGATACCGTGGCCGGCGGAAACCCATGCAAGGCATGGCCGGTGCACGCGGGTTCCGCCGTCAGTGACGGGCACAGGACATCCACGCGGAGCACACCATGCAGCAGACCCGGATCACCGGTTACCAGGTGATGTATTCGGCCAACCGTTTCCCGCCGCGCATCTGGCTGCACGGCGAAAGCGGTTCGATCGGTCAGCTGGTCTTCCACGCCAATGGCGAAGTCCTGCCCGAGGACGCCATCCAGGGCACCGCGCCATCGCTGCATTACCACCTCGACGATTTCCACAATGCGCTCGACGTGCTGCGCAACGAGTACCCGGTGTGGCTGCTGTACTCGGGCCGTGGCGGCAGTTACGAGAACGGCCTGCGGAGCGACCGGGAAGGTGTTGGCGAAGCTGGGCCGCGGCAGGGTGCGATGACGCCGGCCGACTGACGCGATCGTGGGAGCGCGCGCGATGGCTTTCGAGTAGAACCTCATTGCGCGCAAGCGCACTCCCACGGGATCAGCCGGCGAAGCCGAGCGCCCGCAGTGTGCCGCGGGCCTTGGCCCGGGTCTCTTCGAGTTCGTGGCCGGGATCGGAGTCGGCGACGATGCCGGCACCGGTACGGAAACGCGCGACATCGCCTTCGACTTCCGCGCTGCGGATCAGGATGTTGAGATCGAGATCGCCGTCGCGGTTGAGCCAGCCCATCGCGCCGGTATAGGCGCCGCGGCCCTGCCCTTCGAGTTCGGCGATGATCTGCATGCAGCGGACCTTCGGGCAGCCGGTGATCGTGCCACCGGGAAACACCGCGGCGATCGTGCGGCCGGGTGTGGCGTCGGCGCGCAGGCGGCCGCGGACGTTGCTGACGATGTGATGCACGTGCGCGTAGCTTTCCACGCACATCAGCTCGTCGACCTCGACGCTGCCCGGCACGCAGACGCGGCCCAGATCGTTGCGTTCCAGATCGACCAGCATCACGTGTTCGGCGCGTTCCTTCGGATGGCCGACCAGTTCCTGCACCCGCGCGGCATCGTCGTCGCCATCGAAGCGCGCGCGGGTGCCGGCGATCGGACGCGTTTCGACCAGATCACCGCGCACCGAAACGAGCCGCTCCGGCGACGCACTCGCCACCGCCCAGCCATCGCCCTGCAGCAGGCCTGCGAACGGCGCGGGGTTGTGGTCGCGCAGGCGTGCGTACAGCGCAGCAGGATCGAGCCTGCCGTCGAAACGCGCCTGCCAGCCGCGCGACAGGTTCGCCTGGAACACGTCGCCGGCAGCGAGGTAATCGAGCACCCGGCGCACGCCATCGGTGAAACGCGCAGGTGCATCTTCGTCGAGCGTCCCGGGCGCGCGCCATGGCAGCGTCGACGCGCCCGCAGCGCCAGCGGCCGCGACGAGTCCGGCAAGCAGCGCGTCTGCGCCGGCTTCAGCCACAGCGATGCATTCGCCGCTCGCATGGTCGCGCAACACCGCGGCCGGGCAGCGCCAGGCCACGGCGACCGGCAGCCCCCCGACGGCGGGCGGCAGATCCAGGACCGGCTCGACCTGCCCGGCCAGCTCGTAGCCCAGATACAGTGCCCAGCCGCCGCGGAACGGCCAGCGCGGTTCTTCGCGCGGAATCCGCAGGTTCGACCATGCCGCATCGAGCGCATCGAGGAAGTCGCCGTCGGCGGTTGCGCCCGACGCGTCACGCATGACGCCGTCGGCATCCAGCTGCAGGCGCGTGCCGTCGGTGGCCAGCAGCAGATCCCAGCGTGCATGCGCGGTGCCATGCGCGACCGACTGCAGCAGCAGCGGATGCCTCGCAGGCGCTGCGCGTTGCAACGCCAGCAGGTCGGTCTCGGCAGGCAGCGGACAGGTGATCAGCACGGCGGCGGTTTCCAGTGGGCCGCGTACGCGGCGGCGATCAGGCGTCGAGTTCGGTCCAGCGCAGGTACGCCGCATCCAGCGCGGTCTGCGCGTCCTGCAACTGCTGCCCGTGCGCGGCGATGGCCTCCGCGTCACGTTGATAGAACGCAGGCGTGTTCATCTCTTCGGTCATGCGCGCGATGTCGCCTTCGAGCTGTTCGATGCGCACAGGCAGGTGTTCGAGTTCGCGCTGGTCCTTGTAGCTGAGCTTGCGTTTCGCGACTGGCGCCACGGCCGCCGGTGCAGCCGCCACGACCGGCGCAGCTTTCGGCGCCAATGTGGTGCCCGGCAACGCGGCGCCCGGCTGCGGACGCTGGCGCAGCCAGTCATCAAAGCCGCCGATGTACTCGCCCACGCGCCCCTCGCCTTCCATCACCAGCGTCGAGGTCACCACGTTGTCGAGGAAGTCGCGGTCATGGCTGACCAGCAGCAGGGTGCCGGGATATTCGCCCAGCAGTTCCTCGAGCAGCTCCAGCGTTTCGACGTCCAGATCGTTGGTCGGTTCGTCCATCACCAGCAGGTTCGAGGGCTGCGCGAACAGCTTGGCCAGTAGCAGGCGGTTGCGCTCGCCACCCGAGAGGCGGGTGATCGGCGCGCGCGCGCGCTCGGGCGTGAACAGGAAATCCTGCAGATAGCCGATCACGTGCTTGCGCGTGCCGTTGATTTCGACGAAGTCCTGGCCTTCGGCGACGTTCTCCAGCGCGTTCCAGTCTTCGCGCAGCGTCGCGCGGTACTGGTCGAAATAGGCGATCTGCAACTGGGTGCCGGTCTTGACCTCGCCCGCCTGCGGCTGCAGTTCACCAAGCAGCAGTTTCAGCAGCGTGGTCTTGCCGGTGCCGTTGGCGCCGATCAGGCCGATGCGGTCGCCGCGGAAGATCGTCGTCGAGAAGTTCTCGATCAACTTGCGCTCGCCGAACGAGAACGAGACGTCCTGCATCTCGACGACCTTCTTGCCCGACGCATTCGCCGACGCGGCCGCCATGCGCACGTTGCCGGTGAGGTCTCGGCGCTGCGAACGCTCCAGACGCATCGCCTTGAGTCGACGCACACGCCCCTCGTCGCGGGTCCGACGGGCCTTGATGCCCTGGCGGATCCACGCCTCTTCCTGTGCCAGCAGCTTGTCGAAACGCGACTGCTCCTGCGCTTCGGCGTTGAGCCGCTCTTCACGACGACGCACGTAATTGGCCCAGTCGCCGGGCCAACTGGTCAGCCCACCGCGATCGATCTCGACGATCCGCGTGGCCAGCGCGCGCAGGAAGCGCCGGTCATGGGTCACGAACACCAGCGCGCCCGGCCACTGCTTGAGGAAGCCTTCGAGCCAGTCGATCGCGGCGATGTCGAGGTGGTTGGTCGGCTCGTCCAGCAGCAGGATGTCGGGCGCCGACACGACCGCGCGCGCCAACAGCACGCGCCGCTTCATGCCGCCCGACAGCCGGGTGAACGCCGCGTCGCCGTCGAGCTGCAGACGTTCGAGCACTTCGGTCACGCGCTGGTCGATGCGCCAGCCATCGAGTGCCTCGACCCGCGCCTGCACATCGGCGAGCGCGTCGTAATCTTCCGCATGCAGCAGGCGGTGGTACTCGGCCAGCGCCGCGCCGGCATCGCCGAGCCCGCCCGCGACCACGTCGTACACGCTGCCGTCCGCGCCCGCAGGCACTTCCTGCTCGAGCCGCGTGACGCGCACGCCCTGCTCGCGGCGGATTTCGCCGTCGTCGGGCTTGAGCTCGCCATCGATCAGGCGCATCAGCGTGGACTTGCCGGCGCCATTGCGGCCGATCAGCGCGATGCGCTCGCCACGTTCAATCGAAAGCTCGACACCGTCCAGCAACAAGGGTCCGCCGACGCTGTAGTCGACGTCATTCAAGGTCATCAAAGGCATCCGCGCAGTGTAGCGCCCCGATTCACATTGGACGCAGGTCGCATTCCCGCTGATCCATTGCACGCAGATCCATGGACTTAGGGCTGTCCCTAGTTGGAACGCAGGGGCAGGCGCGATATCCAGAACGTGTCTGCGCACGTCGCACCTGCCATCCCCTGTCGAGGAACCGCCGATGAACCCCATTTCCGCCGTGGATCAACGCCCGTCCCTTCCCGCACTCGACGCAGAAACGGCGCGCGGGCTGACCGTCCAGTACGGCGACACCCTGTCGGGCATCGCCGCAAGCCTGGGCGTGCCACTGGACCGGCTGCTGGCGGCCAATCCGCAGATCCTGAATCCGGATGTCATCTATCCCGGCGACGCGCTCAACGTGCCCGGGGGCGCGGATCGCGGCAGCGCGGGCGGCGACTACAGCGTGCAGTCCGGTGACACCCTGTCCGGCATCGCCAGCATGCATGGCCTCTCCCTGCAGTCGCTGACGGCCGCCAATCCGCAAATCGCCAATCCGGACCTGATCTTCATCGGCGACCGCATCCAACTGCCCGGCGCGCAGTCTCCCGGCACGGGTGGCGCGCCCGAAGGCGGCGCCGGCCCGGTGGAAGGTCCGGCGCCAGCGACGCCGGGTGGCAGCGCGGACGGCGTCACTGCAGCCGAACTGCAGCAGATCGTGCCCCAGCTCAGCGCCAGCAAGGCCGAGGCGGTGGCGCCGCACCTCAACGCCGCGATGGCCGAAGCCAACATCGACACCCCTCAGCGCCAGGCGATGTTCATTGCCCAACTGGCCCACGAGAGCGGCGGGTTCCACTACATGGAGGAAATCGCCAGCGGTGCCGCCTACGAGGGGCGGACCGATCTGGGCAATACCCAGCCGGGCGATGGCGAGCGCTACAAGGGGCGCGGCTACATCCAGGTGACCGGCCGCCACAACTACACCGAAGCGGGCCAGGCACTCGGCCTGGACCTGGTCAACAACCCGGAACTGGCGGCGCAACCGGAGAACGCGGCGCGCATCGCGGCCTGGTACTGGGAGAGCCGCGGGATCAATACCGCCGCCGATGCCGGCAACTTCACCCAGGTCACGCGCCTGATCAACGGTGGCACCAACGGCCTGGCCGACCGTCAGGCCTATTACGAGCGGGCCAAGGCGGCGTTGAACTGAGTCGGGGCAGACGAAGCGATCGATCGCCCCCGGTCTTCCTGCAGGCGCACGCACCTGCAGGAGATGGCGCGCACGTTCGAACCCGATGATGCCGTCGCGCCCACGCATCCGCCGCCGTCAGGAACTGCAGGACAGCATCGAACACCCCACCTTCGTGCGTGCCCATTCCGGGCGCTTCGTGGCGAAGGCCTCGCGGCCCGGCTGGTCGTCGCAGGGCCGGCGCATCACCTCGAGCAGTTCGGCGATGGCGGAGGGATCGCCGGACGCCGCACGGTCGATCGCCTGCTGCGCCAGATAGTTGCGCAACACGTAGCGCGGATTGGCGGCATGCATCCGTGCGCGCCGGATCGTATCGAGTTCACCCGCCTCGACCAGGCGCGCGACATAGCGCTGCAGCCATGCATCGAACTCGCCCTGCAGTCGCGCCCGTTTCGCATCGTCGTAGAACGCGTCCGCCACGACGTCGAGCGATGGCGCCGCGGCATCGAGACCCGCCAGGCCGCGGAAGAACAGCGTCATGTCGACCTCGCCCGCCTGCAGCAACCCGTGCAGGCGCTGCATCAGCTCGACATCCCCGTCGCGGCAGTCGGGCAAGCCGAGTTTCGCGGCGATGGTCTCGCGATCCAGGCGCGCATAGGTCGCCGCGTACGCATCGAGCCCGGCCTGCAGCGGCGCGACGTCGCCGAACAGCGGCGCCAGCGCCTGCGCCAGACGTCCGAGATTCCAGTGCGCGACGCGCGGCTGCCAGCCGAAGCGGTAACGGCGACCCTGGGCGTCGGTGGTATTGGGTGTCCAGTCCGGATCAAAGTCGTCGACCCAGCCATAAGGACCGTAGTCGATCGTCAATCCGAGGATCGACATGTTGTCCGTGTTCATCACGCCATGCACGAATCCCACGCGCATCCAGCCGGCGATCATCACCGCCGTGCGCGTGCAGACCTCGGCGAACCAGTCGCCGTACAGCGCCTCGCCATTGCCCGTGAGATGCGGGAAATCGCGGGCGATCGTGAAATCCACCAGTTGCCGCAGCAGTGCAACGTCGCCGCGCGCCGACGGCAGTTCGAAGTGTCCGAAACGGATGAACGAAGGGGCGACCCGGCACACGATCGCGCCCGGCTCGGGCGCGGCGTTGCCGTCGTAGAGCATGTCGCGCACCACGGCGTCGCCGGTGCCGACCAGCGACAGCGCCCGCGTGGTCGGCACGCCCAGGTGGTGCATGGCCTCGCTGCACAGGAACTCGCGGATCGACGAGCGCAGCACCGCGCGGCCATCGGCGGTGCGCGAATACGGCGTCGGGCCGGCGCCCTTGAGCTGAAGTTCCCAGCGTCGGCCGTCGGCGGCGACGCCCTCGCCCAGCGTGATCGCGCGGCCGTCGCCGAGCTGGCCGGCCCAATGGCCGAACTGGTGGCCGCCGTAGTTCGAGGCGTACGGACGCATGCCGGGCGTCAGCGCGTTGCCGCCGAAGACCGCGGCGAATGCCGGCGATGCGACGGTGTCCGCATCGAAGCCGAGCGCGTCCGCCATCTCCGCGGAGTACGCGAGCAACCGGGGCGCTACGACCGGCGTCGGCAATACCGGTGACCACAACGCGCCTTCGACCTGCCGACGTCGCGCGCCGGTCTCGGAATCACCCGGCAATCCGTGGACGAACCGGTTGTCGAATGCCAGCGCGTGCGCCAAAGGCACCAGTGCCGGCGCGTGCGGCGTCCCGGTCATCGACCCAGCTCGAACGGACCGCCCGCCTCGAGTGCCCGCTGGTACGCCGGCCGCGCATGGATACGCTCGACGAAGCGGCGGATGTTGGGGCCGACGCGATCGGCGGCGCGGACGACGGCCGCTTCCAGCGGAAAGCTCATCTGGATGTCGGCCGCGGTGAAGCGATCGCTGGCGAACCACTGGTAGGCGCCGAGTTCGAGTTCGACGTAGTCCAGATGCGTCTGCAGCTGCGGGCCGATGAAGGTCCGCATGGCCTTGTCGGCAATGCCGCGTGCGATGGGCCTGACGAAGAACGGCATCGGCGCGCTGCGCAGGCGGCCGAACACCAGCGACAGCAGCAGCGGCGGCATCGCGGAGCCTTCCGCGTAATGCAGCCACTGGCGGTAGCGCAGGCGCTCGTCCTCGTCGTCGGGCGCCGGCGACAGCGCGTGCGCGCCGTCGAAGCGCTCGACCAGCGCTTCGATGATCGCGCCGGATTCGACCAGCCGGCGCCCGTCCATCTCCAGCACGGGCGACTTGCCGAGCGGGTGCACATCCCGCAACGCCCGCGGCGCCAGCATCGTCCGGGGATCACGTTCGTAGCGGACGACGTCGTAGGGCTGGCCCAGTTCTTCGAGAAGCCAGAGCACGCGCTGGGAACGCGAATTGTTCAGATGATGTACGCGGATCATGGTGTGCAGGAGTGCATATGACAGGGGCGGACAGCGTGCGCCCGCGCGCGCCCACGGACGTGAACGGCAGCCATCGGCGCACAAGCGCGCGCGCCGCACCGGAAGCCCGCAACCGCAGCGCGGTTTACACTATGCGGTTCCCCGACCGGCCTGCGCCGGCGCTACGAGAGACCGCACCATGAGCGCCGAGTCGCCCATCACGCCTGCCGAATCCCCCAAGTTCACCGACCTCGCCCTGCCCGAGCCGCTGCTGCGTGCGCTCGCGGGCGTGGGTTACGAGTCGCCCTCGCCGATCCAGGCGGCCACCATTCCGCCGCTGCTCGACGGTCGCGACGTGCTGGGCCAGGCCCAGACCGGCACCGGCAAGACCGCCGCGTTCGCGCTGCCGGTGCTGGCCCGCATCGATCCCGCGCAGCGCAAGCCGCAGGCGCTGGTACTGGCGCCGACCCGCGAACTGGCGATCCAGGTCGCCGAGGCCTTCCACAAGTACGCGGCGTTCATGCCCGGCTTCCAGGTGCTGCCGATCTACGGCGGCCAGGGCTATGCCCAGCAGCTGAGCGCGCTCAAGCGCGGCGTGCAGGTGATCGTCGGCACGCCGGGCCGTGTGATCGATCACCTCGAACGCGGCTCGCTGGACCTGTCCGAACTGCGCGCCCTGGTGCTCGACGAAGCCGACGAAATGCTGCGCATGGGCTTCATCGACGACGTCGAGGCGGTGCTGAAGAAGACGCCGGACACGCGTCAGGTCGCGCTGTTCTCGGCGACGATGCCGAGCCAGATCAAGCGCATCGCCCAGACCTATCTGAAGAATCCCGTCGAGATCGCGATCAAGGCGACCACGACGACGGCCGCCAACATCCGCCAGCGCTACTGGATGGTGAGCGGCGTCAACAAGCTCGACGCGCTGACCCGCATCCTCGAGGCCGAGCCCTTCGACGCGATGATCATCTTCGCGCGCACCAAGCTGGCGACCGAGGAACTGGCGCAGAAGCTGTCGGCGCGGGGCCTGTCGGCCGCGGCGATCAACGGCGACCTCGACCAGAAGCAGCGCGAGCGTGCGATCCAGAACCTCAAGGACGGCCGTCTCGACGTGCTGGTGGCGACCGACGTTGCCGCGCGCGGCCTGGACGTCGACCGCATCAGCCACGTGCTGAACTACGACATCCCCTACGACACCGAAAGCTACGTGCACCGCATCGGCCGCACCGGCCGCGCCGGTCGCAGCGGCGAGGCGATCCTGTTCGTGGCCCCGCGCGAGCGCGGCATGCTCGGCGCGATCGAACGCGCGACGCGGCAGAAGATCGAGCAGATGCAGCTGCCGAGCGTCGAGACCGTCAACGAAGCGCGCGTGTCCAAGTTCCTCGAGAAGATCACCACCGCGCTCGGCAGCAGCGAGCTGGGCATGTTCCGCGAGCTGATCGAACGCTACGAGCGCGAGCACAACGTACCGGCGGCCGAGATCGCCGCGGCGCTGGCGAAGGTCGTCCAGGGCAACACGCCGCTGCTGCTGGAGCCGCCGCGCAAGCCGGAGAGGCCCGCATTCGAACGCGAGTACACCGAGCGTCCCGGTGGCCGCGAAGCCTCGCGCGCTGCGCGCGAGCCCCGCGAACCGCGTACGCCGCGACCGGACACCGGTCCGCGCGATCCGGACGTGGGCATGGAGACCTTCCGCATCGAAGTCGGCTACGTGCACGGCGTGCAGCCGGGCAACATCGTCGGCGCGATCGCCAACGAAGCCGATCTGGAAAGCAAGTTCATCGGCCGCATCGACATCCGCGACGACTACAGCCTGGTCGACCTGCCCGAAGGCATGCCGCGCGAACTGCTCGAGCACCTGAAGAAGGTCCGCGTCGGCGGCCAGCCGATCCGCATCCGCCGCGCCGAGGACGCCGACATGACAGCCGCTCCGCCGCGCGCCAAGCGTCCCTTCGGTGCGAAGCCGCCGGGCAATCGCCCGGGGGGATTCAAGCCGGGCGGCCCGCGCAAGGGACCGCCGCGTCGGGATCCGCGTTGAGGCGTAGTGGAGCCGTCAGGGCGTGAGTTTGTAAAGCGTCACTAGATCTGCTCGTCGCCCCAGCGGAAGCCGGGGCCCATTTTGATCTTCCACGACGAAGCTCAAAATCAAAATGGATCCCAGCGTTCGCTGGGATGACGGCGGAGACATGACTGACGGCTACCCGATTATCGAGTAGGCCGAAGAGGCATTGCCCGAGCGTGCCTACTAGAATCCCTCCATGTCCCGCATCCTCGTCTTCCAGCACGTCGCCGCCGAACCGCTGGGCACGCTCGATCCGCTGATCCGTCGGCGCGGGCATCGCATCCGCTTCGTCAATTTCGAACGTGAGCCCGACGCGCAACCGAGCGTGGACCGGTATCGCGGCCTCGTCGTGCTCGGCGGGCCGATGAATGTCGAGGAACGCGACGCGCGGCCGCATCTGTTGACGGAGTTGCGCGCGATCGAACGCATGCTCGAACTCGGCCGACCGGTACTCGGCATCTGCCTGGGCGCGCAACTACTCGCGCACGTACTCGGCGCACCGGTTCGGCGCATCGAGCGTCCCGAGATCGGCTGGTATCCGCTGCTGACGACGGAGGCCGGACAGGCCGACCCCGTGCTCGCCCCGCTCGGCGCCGCGTCGCCGGTGTTCCAGTGGCACGGCCGGCATTTCGAAGTGCCCTCGACCGCCGTGCACCTGGCACGCACCGACAGCTGCGAGCAGCAGGCTTTCCGCTACGGCGACAACGCCTACGGCTTCCAGTTCCATCTGGAAATGGATCCGCCGCTGATCGAACGCTGGCTCGCGACACCCGCCTACCGCAACGAACTCGCATCCTCCGGCCTCCCGCACGACGACGCCGCGATCCGTGCACTGACCCAGACCCATATCGCCCCGATGCAGGCGCAGGCCGAGGCGGTGTTCAACAATTTCCTCGATCTCGTCGGCCGTCCAGACCGGCGTTTCGTGCTGCCGTCGCGCGAGTTCGGCTGAGGCGCACCGCGCGAATTCCGGGGCGGATTACCGGAGCTTGAGTTCCGGCATCGGCACGTCCGGCAGACGCACGTCCGGCCCCAGCACATGGAACAGCTCGCCCAGCGTCGGCCAGCCGAACACGGGCGCGAGCCACCAGTAGGCGGCAATCACGATCAGCACGGTGACGATCAGCCGCAGCACCACGCCGGCGACCTTGAAAGCCAGCCAGATCCCGAGGATCACCAGGACGAACCCGAGCCAGGTCATGCGGGCACGCCGTCGCGGAGCGGGCGCAGTTGCGGATCGAGCGCCACGCGCTCGTCGAAGACGAAGCAGCGCCCGTCGTACCCGAACCCGCCGACCTGCTCGAAGTAACCGAGAATGCCGCCGTCGAGTTGCAGCACGTTGTCCATGCCGTCTGCGCGCATCCACAACGCGGCCTTTTCGCAGCGGATGCCGCCGGTGCAGAAACTCACGACGGTCGCATCGCGCAATGCCTCGCGGTGCGGGGCCAGCGCGTCCGGCAGTTCGGTGAAGTTGTCGATCGGCAAGGTCAGCGCGTCGTTGAACGTGCCGAATCCGAACTCCTCGCGGTTGCGCGTGTCGAGCAGCACGAGCCGCCTGCCGCCGTCATCGTGTCCCTGCGCGATCCAGCGCGCCAGCGTGCCCGGAGACACATCCGGTGCGCGCGCAGGTGCGCCAAGCGGCATCGCTTCGGGTTTGCGGAAGCTGATGATTTCCGACTTCACCTTGACCTTCAGGCGCGCGAACGGCACCGCATCGCTGCGGCTGCGCTTGACCTGCAGCGCGGCGAAACGCGTATCGCCGCGCACGCTCCCGACCAGCGTGTCGATGGCGTCGACGCTGCCGGCGAGAAACAGGTTGATGCCCTCGGGGGCAACCAGCACGGTGCCGCGCAGCGCGCCCGCCTCGGCCAACGCACGCAGCCATGCCGCGACGGTGTCGGGATCGTCGATGGCGACGAAGTGGTAGGCGGCGAGGTTGTCGATCATGGGGGCAATTGTAGCGGGGGTGCGTCCGCGCCTTCCTTCAAGTCGTGGCCGTCGCATTCGGTGCAGAGCACGGACCGCGCGGGATTTGCGTGCGCGGCATCGACCGGCAAGCCGTCCGAACAGCTCTCGAATGTGCAGACAGGATGCCTGTCATCCCGGCGAAGGCCGGGATCCAGCGACTCCGGGGCGGGCTGCGCCCTCGAATTCCGTGCGAAAGACGGTGGATCCCGGCCTGCGCCGGGATGACGGAGAGTGAACGGGATGACCGACCGACTGAAGTCCCGCCCCTTGTGACCCTGCCTCAGCGCTCGTAATTCTCCCGCACGAACCGGTCGAACAGCCGCACGCCATACGCCGACGCGCCCGCCGGTGTCGTCGACAGTTCGTTGCCGTCGCGCCAGGCCACGCCGGCAATGTCGAGGTGCGCCCACGGGCGCCCCGCGTCGACGAACTCGCCGATGAAGTGCGCCGCCGTGCCCGAGCCCGGACGGCCACCGCCATTGCGCATGTCGGCGATCGGCGATTCCAGCAGCTTGCCGTAGCCCGGATGCATCGGCATGCGCCACACCGGCTCGCCCGAGGCTTCGCCGGCGGCAGTCAGCTGCGCGGCCAACCCATCGTCCCGGGTGAACAGACCGGCGTAATCATTGCCGAGCGCGGTGACGATAGCGCCGGTCAGCGTGGCGATGTCGACGATCACGCGCGGGTTGTCCTGACGCTGCACATACCAGAGCGCGTCGACCAGCACCATGCGGCCCTCGGCATCGGTGCTGATGACCTCGTAGGTCTTGCCGGCCGCGGTGCGGATCACATCGCCCGGGCGGGTCGCCGAGCCGGAAGGCATGTTCTCGGCCAGCGCGGCCACCGCGACGGCATTGACGTTGGCCCTGCGGCCGGCGAGCGCGAGTACGGCACCGGTCGCGCTGGCGGCGCCGGTCATGTCGTACTTCATGCGCCACATGTTCTCGCTGCCCTTGATCGAGATGCCACCCGAATCGAAGGTGATGCCCTTGCCGACGAATGCGACCGGCGCCTCGCCGCGCGCGCCGCCGTTGTAGCGGACCACCAGCATCCGCGGCGGGCGCACGCTGCCCTGCCCCACTGCCAGCAGACTGCCCATGCCCAGGCGCTCCATCGCCGGCACGTCCAGCACCTCGATGCTGACGTTGGCCTTGCCCGCAAAGGCCTCGCGGGTGCGGGCGACGAAGGTCTCGGGGTACAGCGCGTTGGCCGGCTCGGTAACCAGGTCACGGGCGAACTTCACGCCTTCGGCGACCGCCTTCCAGTCGTTGTCCCAGGCGGCCGCGGCATCCGCGCCCGCCGGACTGCGCACGACCAGCGTGCCGGTGCCCGTGGCGGCGTCGGCGCTTCGCGTGGTGCGATAGGTGTCGAAACGATACTGGCCGAGCGAAGCGCCGAAGGCGAGCTGCGCGGCGGCGCCGGCTTCGGCACCCTCCCACACCACGTCGATCTGCGGTGCGTTGCTGCGAGCGGCGAAGCGGCCCACGTGGCCGCCGACATCCTCGATGCGACGCGCATCCGGCGTACCGCTGCCGGTGCCGACCAGCAGCACGCGGTCATAGCCGGCGATGCCCGGCAGGTCCAACTGGCTGTCGACCTTGCCGCTGAAGCCGGCCGCGGTGGCCGCGCGGGTCAGCGCACCCTGGCTGGCCGTGTCGATCTGCGCGAACGTGCCCGTCCGCGCCGCGTCTTCAGCGGTCTCCGGCACCGCCAGGACCAGCGTGCCGGACGTCGGCGCCTGGCCGGCTTCGAAACGGATGTCGCGCTGTGCGGCGGCAGGCAGGGCCGCGATGGCGATCAGGGCGGCGAGCAGCAGCGGCTGCGGGGAGCGAGGTTGGCGCATGGAATCTCCGGGCGATGGCTGGGGCTGCCGCGCGTCGTTGCGGGCAACCGGCGACCTTAACAATCGCCGCAGTCACCCCGGCCGTGCCGATGGTCACGAAATTCAACCGCAAGGTTGACAATTGAAAGGCGCCGGCCGATATTCAACCGCATGGTTGATCATCCTCCCGCCTCCGATGCGCTCGATGGCATCTTCCACGCGCTCGCCGACGGCACCCGGCGCGGCATGTTGCGCCAGCTGACCGAAGGTGAGACCACGGTCGGCGCCCTCGCGTCACCGTATGCGATGTCGCTGGCCGCCGCGTCCAAGCACATCAAAGTGCTGGAAAACGCCGGCCTGGTGAGCCGCCGCGTCGACGGCCGCACCCATCACGTCCGCCTCGAAGCCGCACCGCTGCATGCCGGCATGGAATGGATCCGCCACCACGAGCAACTCTGGAATGCGCGTCTCGACCGGCTCGCCGCCCTGCTCGAAGTCGCCGATCCGGATCTCCCCTGAAGGAGACCCGCGATGTCGAACCCGCCCGGACCACTCGAACTGCGCATCACCCGCCACATCGCCGCGTCATCCGCGCGTGTTCGATGCCAGCCCCATCGCCACCCACCCCGGAGACCACACATGAGCCACCCCGACAACATCGTCCGGATCGCCGCCGACGCCGTCCGCGTCGAACGCCTGCTTCCGGGGCCGATCGAGCGCGTCTGGGCATTCCTCGTCGACCCCGCCAAACGCAGGCTGTGGCTCGCCGACGGCGCGTTCGAACTGCGTCCAGGCGGGACTGCCGAGCTGCAGTTCCGGCATCGTGATCTGTCGCCGGATTCCGTCGTCCCCGAGCGCTTTCGCGACATGCACGAGATCGGCCACACCAACCGCGGCACGGTGATCGCCTGCAACCCGCCGAACCACCTGGCATGGACCTGGGGCCACACCCCGGACGACCGCTCGGAGGTCGACATCCGGCTGCATGCGGAAGGCGACATGGTGCGCCTGGCGCTCGTGCACCAGCGCCTGTCCGATCGCGACCTGCTCGGCGTGTCCGGCGGCTGGCACACCCATCTCGACATGCTGCGCGCGCGCCTGAACGGCGAACCGGTCGGCGATTTCTGGGCCGCGTACGCAGCGAATGTCGCACGCTACGCCGCCTACGCCCCGGACACGCCGGCATGCTGAGGATCGCCCTGAGCAGCGTGATGGTCGACGACCAGGCCCATGACTTCCCCACTGGTGCTGCGCGAAGCCGGCGTTCCGATCAACGCCTTCGTCGTCGATGATGTGCGTCGTACCTGCGGGGCGCTGTCGGCGCGCGGCATGGTGTTCCAGTGGCCGCCGACCGAGGCCGCCGGACAGGTCATCGCCGTACTCGACGACACCTGCGGCAACCGGATCCAGATCTATCCGGACAAGACGATCGCCTGAATTCCTGGACCCAGGTTCTTCGGCGAGCCGTCCGTGGCGAGATGGCGGCTGGCCCGCATGTTGCCAACGAGGCTCGGATACCGGCCCCCGCTGCCTCGGCGCGGCGTCGTTCAGCGCGACAGCATGTAACCGGGCACCGCCATCAGCCCGATCAGGAACACGATGGCGACGATGATCAGCACCACGCGCTTGGGATCGGCGCGCACGATGTCGGCGAAGGTCTCGGCGGTGCCGTCACGTTCGGCCTGCGATTGCGCCGCCTTCGCCTTCGCCTGGCGTTGCGTCTGGTACTCGGCCATCAGCGCCTTCGCGCGCGGCAGATCGTCGTTCTCGCGCAGCCAGATCCCGCCCAGCGAGATGCCGAACGGGCTCGGCCGGGTCTGGTACCAGGGGATGCCGGCTTCGTCGAGGAACGCGCACACGTCGGCGGCCTCGTCGTCGGGCACGTAACGCAGATTGAGCAGCAGTTTCGCCATGGCCGGGATGATACCGGTCGAATGACTGCAGGAGCGGCCCATCGCCGCGATGAAGTCTCACCGGGAAGGCGTCATCACGGCCCTGGGCCGCTCCTGCACGAACACTCAGCGCTTGGTGGTGATCGCGCGACGCAGGTTGTGACGCGCCTGCGCATCGAGCCGCGCATGAAAGCCGTCATCGAGATAGATGCGCGGATTCGCCAGCAGAGATTTCAGGAACCGGCGCCGGTTCACCGCATACAGCCAGCGCGGCACGTGGCGGTACTCGATGGCGATGCCGCGATCGTAGGCATCGAATGCGGCAGCGTCTGCGGCGAGGATCGCCATGTCGCAATCGAGAAACCGGCGCGCGTCATCAGGTTGCGGATCGTCGGCGAAATCCGCCGGCGACAGTCGGCCATGACGCGCGGTGAGCGTGATGAGGTGCGCGACACGCGCGGCGTCGATACCGGCGTCGGGCAGCCACTGTCCGATGGCCTCGATCGCGAGATCGGCCGAACGCACTTCGTTGTCGCCGGCGCGCGCGTCGTAGATCGCATCGTGATAGAGGATCGCCAGCCGCACTTCGACCGGCTGCGCCCAGCCATCGCGGTCGGCCACCTCGTCGAAATGCCGCAGCAGGGTCTCGACGTGGCCGAAGTTGTGATACGCCCGCGGCGGCGATGCATACGCGGATTCGAGCGCGGCCTGCATGTCGGTGGGCAGCGGAAAGACGGTTTCAGCGTGCGCCATGGATCACCCGGCCTGCCAGGGACGCACGACCAGCAGCGCGCCGATGCCGACCAGCAACGCGCCCACCAGGCGCACCGCATCGACAGGACGCGGTTGCGCCAGCACGCCGTAGTGATCGAGCAGCAGCGAGCCCGCCAACTGGCCGGCGACGACCAGACAGATCATGCCGGCCGCGCCGAGCCGCGGCACCAGCAGCGTGCCGCAGAACACGAACACCGCGCCGATCAGCCCGCCGCACCACAGCCACGGCGGCAGCGCGGTCAGTGTGCGCATCGAGGGCAGCGGTGTACGCGTGACCAGCAGCACCAGCGCAAGCGCAAGCGTGCCGACCGCGAACGACAGGAACGAGGCGAACAGCGCGCCGCCCGCCAGCGCGCCGACGCGCGCATTGAGCAGCGCCTGCAGCGGCAGCAGCATGCCCACCAGCACGGCGACGACGATGCTCAGCAGCAGCCAGTGATGCATGCGCGACTCCGCGGTCGATGGCGGACCAGTCTAGCGCCCGGCCGACAGGGTGGCCGGTGCGCCGTCGCGAGGCAGCCTCCACAGCGCGATGAAACTCAGCACCGCCGCGCCGGCGAGATACCACCCCACCGACGCCAGGCCATGCCGCTCACCCAGCCAGGTCGCGATGTACGGCGCCAGCGATGCGCCGAAGATGCCGGCCAGATTGAACGCCAGCGACGCACCGGTGTAACGCACCGCGGTCGGGAACTGCTCGGCCAGCAGCGTGCCGACCGGCCCGTAGGTCAGCCCCATCAGCCCGAGGCCGATCATCAGGAAGGCCAGCGTGGCGACGTGGCTGTCGGCGACGAACAACGGCGCGAAGCACAGACCGAACACGACGATGCCGGCGCTGGCGATCAGCATCGCGCGGCGGCGGCCGAAGCGGTCGGCGTACAGCGCGGAGATCGGAATCGTCGCCGCGAAGCAGACCACCCCCGCCAGCTGCAGCACCAGGAAATGCTCGCGCGAATAGCCCAGACGCGACGTGCCCCAGCTCAGCGCGAACACCGTCATCAGATAGAACAGCACGAAGGTCGCCAGCGCGAGCAGCGTACCCGCGACGACACCGCGCCACTGGTTGACCAGCACTTCTCGCATCGGCAGGCGCACGCGCGCACCCTTGTCGAGCACCTTCTGGAAATCCGGGGTTTCGGTGATGCGCAGGCGCACCCACAGCCCCACCAGCACCAGCACCGCGCTGGCCAGGAACGGAATGCGCCAGCCCCAGGCGAAGAACGCGTCGTCGCTCATCACCTCGGTCAGCAGCAGAAAGATCGCCGTCGACAGGAAGAACCCCAGCGGCGCGCCGAGCTGCGGAAACATGCCGTACCAGGCGCGCTTGCCGGGTGGCGCATTCTCGGTCGCCAGCAGCACCGCCCCGCCCCATTCGCCGCCCAGACCCAGGCCCTGGCCGAACCGGCACAGCGCGAGCAACAAGGGCGCCGCGACACCGATCTGCGCATAGGTCGGCAACAGGCCGATGACGACCGTCGAAATGCCCATCGTCAGCAGGGCCGCGACCAGTGTCGCCTTGCGGCCGACGCGATCACCGTAATGGCCGAACACTGCCGAGCCGATGGGACGCGCGAAGAACGCGAGGGCGAAGGTCGCCAGCGACTGCAGCGTGGCCGATGCGGGATCGGCCGACGGGAAGAACAGCTTCGGGAACACCAGCACCGCGGCGGTCGCGTAGATGTAGAAATCGAAGAACTCGATCGTCGTGCCGATCAGGCTGGCGAACAGCACGCGACCCTTGGCGGGCGCGGTGGTGGCGGGGGCGGTCATCGGAATGCGCGAAACGGGGAGCCGGCGATTCTGACAGCCGCGCGCAGACGGTTCGACCGTTGCGTGCGCAACCGCCGCTGCGCGCGTCCGCACGATGGTGGAACGTGCCGGGACTCCACACGCAGGAAGGGCCGATCAATGACCGGCCCTTCCGCTGGAAGCGCGACCTGAGGTCTCACGCTTCCCTATTGACGTGTCACACCGCTGACTTCGCGTTCTTCATCGCCAGCTTGCGGGTGCGCATCACGTCGTGACAGGCGCGCACTTCGGGCAGCAGACGCACCACGACATCGCGGGCGGCCGGCGGGGTATCGGCGTCGCGCGAGGCTTCGTCGAAGGCTTCGAGCAGACGGTCCTCGGACTCCTCGAGCTCGGCCACGTAGCCGTACTCCTTGTCACCCAGCGCCGCACGGACCTTGCCGTACATCTGCTGCATGTTGCCGACGAAGGTCCCGGAATCTTCCGGCTTGCCGCCCGCGGCCTGCACGGCAGCGCTGAGCTCGCTGACGATCTGCGACTTGGTGGTCGCAATGCGCGCGAACAGTGTCTTCAGCTCGACGTCGTCGACCTTCTGTGCGGCTTCTTCGTAGAAGTCCTTGCCGTCGCGGGTAATGGCGATGAGGTCGTTGAGGGTATGCGCAGTCTTGTTGGACATCGGGTTCTCCAATCGGGGGAATCAGGGGGCGGCGTGACGCTGCCGCATCGTCCGTGCGCCTGCCGAACGAAGCCGGTGTCGCGGTGCGCGACTGCAAAGTGCAATGGCGCGGATCGATGGCACGCAAGGTATCGCCGGATCGGAGAAAGAGACGTGACGCGCGGGCGACGATGACGTGAATACAAGCGTATTCAACGCGATGAAGGTGGTGAGATTGAATGCCTGGAAATCGCGTGCCGAACCCGGGATGTAATGCAACTCCCCCGGAAGCTTCGAGACGATGCGCGGACGCGTTGCGGCCAATGACGCAACCTGTCGATCTGAAGATCAGGATGGATCCCAACTTGCGTCGAAATGACAGGTCAGGGCTCGAGGCAACACCGTTCTTGACGCAACAGAAAGCCGCGCCGGAACCCGGCGCGGCTTTCTGATCATCGACAAGCGGCGGAACTCAGCTCCTGGCGCCCTGCTCCGGCAGTGCGTAGTCGATCTCGTAGGCCGGCGGTTCGCCGCCCGGACCCTTGAGGTAATGCGTCATCCACTGCATCAGGCGCAGCGAATAGTCGTAGCGCGAGGCGCCGCGGCTGTTGCCGTGGCCTTCGCCCGGATACAGCACCAGCCGCACCGGCGCCTGGCCGGCCAGCTGCAGATAGCGGTACATCATGTAGGACTGCATCACCGGTACGCGCGGATCGGCCTCGCCGTGCAGGATCAGCGTCGGCGTCTTCGATTTCTGCGCGTGGGTGATCGGGCTCTGCTGGCGGTACATCTCCGGGCTTTCCCACGGCCAGGTCTGCATGTGCACGTTGTACTGTTCGTAGGGGATGTCGCCGGTCGTGACCAGGCTGGCCTGGTCGGAGATGCCAACGAACATCACCGAAGCCGCGAAGCGCTCGCTGTAATACGTGGCGCCCCAGGCACTGGCATAGCCGCCGTAGGAACCACCGGTGATGCCGACCTTGTCACGGTCCACCAGACCGGTCTCGACCAGATGATCGACGCCATCGACGACATCGTCGAACTCCTCCATGCCCGGACGGCCATGCCCGAGCTTGGAGAACGCGACGCCGCGGCCTGTGCTCGACCGGTAGTTCGGGAAGAACGATGCGAAACCCTGCGCCGCGGCGACCTGGGCCGGCTGCGAGTAGCCGTTCAACCAGGCATTGGAGAAATGCGACTCCGGACCACCGTGCACCACCAGGATCAGCGGCACGCGCGCGTTGCCGCGACGTTCCAGCGGATGCACCAGCAGGCCTTCGAGTTCAAGGCCGTCGCGCGCGGTGTAGCGCACGATTTCCTGACGCGCGAGGCGCACGTCCGCGAGCCAGGGATTGCTGTCGGTCAGGCGCCGCGCTTCGCTCGCGCCCGCAGCGAGGTGGAAAACCTCGGACGGATGCGTCGGGTCGCTGCCGACCAGCGCGATGTCGCCGCTTGGCGACAGGCTCAGACCCATGTGCACCGGACCGGTGGCGGGCAGCAGCGTGCGCTGGCCGCTGCCATCGACCTGGATCTCGGCAAGCCGGCTTTCCACGCCCTCGAGGCTCACGAAGACCAGCGTCGACGCGTCACGCCAGGCGACGGTGCGGACATGGCCTTCCAGACCCGGCAGCAGATCGCGCTGCGCACCGCCGTCGCGACCGACGACGGTCAGGCGGCCGTCGCTCGGATCGTTCTTGTCGGCTGCCGAGATGATCGCCAGATGCGCGCCATCCGTGCTCCAGGCCATGTCGCCGAGCTTGCCGGGGTTGTCGACACGACCCAGCTCACGCCCTTCGACCGAATAGATGCGCACGCGCGCCTCGACCATCGTGTCGTCGGTGAGCTGTCGTGGTGCGACGACCACCGCGAGGCGATCGCCTGCAGGGCTCCACTTCACCGTCTGCACGCTGCCTTCGATGGCGATACGGCGCGGCTCGGTTTCACTGCCGAGTTCGGTGATCCACAACTCGACCGGGCGCCAGTCCTCCTCGTAGACCTTCTGCGAGAAGCCCTTGTCACGCAGCGCCTTGCGATCGTCGCTCTCGCGCTGCGCCGACAGCAGCGCAGCGCGATGGCCATCCGGCGACAGGTCGTAGCTGGAAATGTCACCGGCGAGCTTGGCCACGCGGGTCGACTCGCCGCCGCGCAGCGGAATCGTGTACAGGCTGCGGGTCTCGTCACCCTCGCGCTTGGACAGATAGGCCACACGCTGGCCGTCGGGCAGCCAGCGCGGCGAGGCCACGTCGACCTTTCCGGTGATGAAGCCGCGGCTGTTGCCGTTGCGGTCGACGACGTGCAGTTCACTGCGCGCCGGACCATCCGGATCCACACCGAGCGTGCGCGGGACCGACAGGATGTAGGCGACCTCCTGACCATCCGGGCTGATCTGCGCCTGGGTGACGGTGCGCGTCTGCGCGACCTGTTCGAGCGTCATGCCGCCCGTCTTCGTGGCCGCGCCCGCGAGCGGCGCGCCGGTTGCCAGCACCAGCGCGCAGGCGAGTGTCCGGATCCATCGTTGCATTCGTATTCCCCGTGAACGGTTGCAGTCGACCGGCGACTTTGCAGGGGAATGGACGGGGGTGCAATGTCGCGGCGGGCATCCGGCTGTGTCAGCCGCGCCTCAAGTGGATGTCCGCATCCCGTCATCCCGGCGAAAGCCGGGATCCAGTGACTTCGAGGCGATGTAGCCGAGGGCTACTAACCTGGAGTGGCACCGCACGGTGCTGGGTACGCGGCATGTCGCTGGATCCCGGCTTTCGCCGGGATGACGGATTTTTTGCCCGGGTATGGTCTACCGCCCCGTCACTGTGCGATGCCGCACCATCCGCACCGCGATGCGCGGGAACACTTCCGGCAACAACGACCGCACCGAAGTCGGCACGCGCGTCGCCAGTGCTTCGGCATCGAGCGCCGGCATTGCACCGCGCCAGGCGAATGCGACGCGGTTGCTCATCTTCGGCTCGTCGACGACCAGCACGTGGTCGGCGCCGAACGCGGCGCGCAGCTTTTCCACGTGCGTCTCCGGGTCGCGCACATAGAGGTTGCAGGCCATGACGCCGGATGCCGTCAGCGCGTCGCGGCAGGCGTCGTAGAACGTCTGCGTGGAGAGTTCCGCGGGAATGCCATGTTCGTCATAGCCATCGACCAGCAGCAGGTCGAAATGGCCACGTCGCTGCGATACGAAGCGCACGCCGTCGTCGACGACGACCGACAGCCGCGCATCGTCATCGGGAATTCCGAACGTGCCGCGCAGCGCGACCACGTGCGGATTGTTCTCGACAGCCTCGATGCGCGTGTCCGGCAGTTGCCGGTACGCGAACTTCGCCTGCGAACCACCGCCCAGGCCGACCATCCCGAGCACCGCCGGCGCGGGCTGCCACAGCAGCGCTGCGAACATGGTGCGGGTGTAGTCGATCAGCAGCCGGTCGGGATCGTTGCCGACCATGCGGCTCTGGGTCTGCCGGCGTACGAACTGCAGCGACACGAAACCTGCGTGCGCACGCACATAAGGCTTGCGCGGGCCGGAGGCGCCGCCACGCAGCCGGTCGATCCAGCGGCCCAGCAGACCGCGTCCGTTCGAACCCGTCATCGTGCTCAGCGGTTCGACCAGCCGTGCGGCACGTGGCCGGCGGCGACGTGCGGGCGCGCGGAGTCGATGTTGTGTTGCGAATCGTCGAAGAAGATGTCGGCGCCGAACGCATCGAGGAATGGGCCTTTCGGCCGTCCGCCGAGAAACAACGCCTCGTCCAGACGCACACCCCAGGCGCGCAGCGTGCGGATCACGCGCTCGTGCGCGGGCGCAGAACGCGCGGTGACCAGCGCGGTGCGGATCGGTGCGTCCTTGCCGGGGGGGTACGCCGCCTGCAGGTCGTGCAGCGCGGCGAGGAAGCCGCGGAACGGCCCGCCGGTCATCTCCTCGCGGGCGCGTTCGCGCTCGTGCTTGTGGAACGCGTCGAGGCCGCCTTCCTGCGACAGCCGTTCGCCCTCGTCGCCGAAGATCACCGCATCGCCGTCGAAGGCGATGCGCAGCTGGTCGTTGCGGTGCGCCGGCGCGCGTGCCGGGATGATCGTCGCCGCGGCGATGCCGTTCTCCAGCGCGCGTCGTACCGATTCGGGATTCGCCGACAGGAACAGCTGGGTGCCGAAGGGCTTGATGTAGGGCCAGGTCGGCTCGCCCGAGGTGAACGTCGCGCGGGTGATGCCGAGGTCGTAGTGCTGGATCGAGTTGAAGATGCGCAGGCCGGTGTCGGCCGAATTGCGCGACAGCAGGATCACCTCCACATGCGGCGCATCCGCCGGTGCGTCGACGTTCAGCGCCAGCAGTTTGCGCACCAGCGGAAACGCGATGCCCGGCTCGAGGATGTCGTCCTCGTGGGCACGCTGGTGCTCGGCGTAGGCGTCGATGCCGTCGCTTTCGAACAGCGCGTGACTGTCCTCCAGATCGAACAGGGCGCGCGTGGTGATCGCGATGGTCAGCGTGGGGACGGACAGGTCGGGCATGGCGGATCGCAGGACGATGGGGATGGCGGTGTCCGGACACACGTCGACGGCACGATGGGCGTCGTAACGCGGCGGGCGCAGGCCTGGGCGAATTATGCGCGATCCCGGCACATGTGCCCCTGACCAACGGCACTGGGCTGCATCGACGGGCAGGCGCAGCGTGGATTGCACTCCACGCGAAGAGGAATCCGCCATGTCTCTGGTCCGCCTGTGCGCCCCCGCCCTGCTCGCCCTCCCCCTGTTTGCGGGCGCCGCGCCGCCGGATGACGATGCCTACGCCGAAGCCCGCGGCATCGTCGGCGAACTGCAGCGCATCGTCGCGCCGTCCGGCCTGCAGGAAACGCACACCGTGCGGATCGGCGGCATCGACCAGGTGATCACCGTGCGCGGCATGGATCGCGCGAATCCGATCCTGCTCTACGTCCACGGCGGTCCGGCCGCACCGATGATGCCGGCCTCGTGGACCTTCCAGAAGCCGTGGGAGGACTACTTCACCGTCGTGCAGTGGGACCAGCGCGCCGCCGGGCGGACACACCGCGCGAACGATCCCGACGGCGTCGCGCCCACGCTCGCGATCGACCGCTACGTCGCCGACGCGGTCGAGTTGATCGACTGGCTGCGCGACACCTACGGCAAGCGCAAGGTCGTGCTGGTGGGCCACAGCTGGGGCACCGTCGTCGGCATGCGCGTGCTCCTGGAGCGACCCGACCTGCTGCATGCCTACGTCGGCATCGGCCAGAGCCTTCATCCGCAGGCCGACGAGGCCATCGGCTACCGCTACGCGCTCGAGCGCGCCCACGCCGAGGGCAACCGCAACGCGGTCTCCGAGCTCGAAGCGCTGGCGCCCTACCCCGGCACCGACCTGCGCAACGGCCGCATCGATGCGCAGCGCAAATGGGTCATCCACTACGGCGGCCACAGCGCCTGGCGCGAGAACTCCGACTACTACTTCCGCGCGCAGCGCCTGTCGCCGGACTACGGCGCCGAAGACCGCCGCGCGATCGCCGCCGGCAGCGCGCTGACCCTGGACCGCATCCTCGGCCAGTGGCAGACAGTGGACTTCAGCGGCGTGCGCCGCGTCGAGGCTCCGGTGGTCATGCTGATGGGCCGCCACGACTTCACCACGCCCTCGCAACCGGTCGCCGACTGGATCGCCGCGGTGGACGCACCGTTCAAGCATGCGGCGTGGTTCGAACACTCTGCGCACTTCGCGCCGATCGAGGAGCCGGGACGCACGCTGATGACGCTGGTGCAGCGCGTGCGCCCGCTCGCGGTGGCCGCGGGGGACGGTGCGGCGTTGCCGGACTGATGCCGCTCAGACCACGAACTGTTCGCTGAGGATGCGCTCTTCGAGGTTGTGCTCGGCGTCGAACAGCAATGTCACGGTGCGTTCGCGGGACTCTCGGATCGTGACTTCGACGACGTCGCGCACCTCGTGCGAATCGGCGGTCACGCTCACCGGTCGCTTGTAGGGATCGAGTACGCGGAACCGGACTTCGGTCTCCGCGCGCAGGATCGCGCCACGCCAGCGCCGCGGGCGGAACGGCGCGATCGGCGTCAATGCGACCACGCCCGCGCCCAGCGGCAGGATCGGCCCGTGCGCGGAAAAGTTGTAGGCGGTGCTGCCGGCCGCGGTCGACAGGATCACGCCGTCGGCGACGAGTTCCTCGAGGCGGGTGACGCCGTTGAGATCGATCTGCAGATGCGCGGCCTGGCGGGTCTGCCGCAACAGCGCGACCTCGTTGTAGGCGAGCGAGGTGACCGTCGCACCAGACTCGGTTTCGGTGCGCATTTCCAGCGGGCGCAGCACCGCAGGCTCGGCGGCGGCAATGCGCGCCAGCAGATCGGAGCCCGATCCGGGATCGTCCTGCCGGTAGTGGTTCATCAGGAAACCCACGGTGCCCAGCTTCATGCCGTAGACCGGTTTACCGAGCTGCCCGTGGCGATGCAGCGTCTGCAGCATGAAGCCGTCACCGCCGAGCGGCACCAGCACATCGGCCGATTCGGGATCGCACTGCCCGTGCAGACCCGTCAGTTCCGACAGGGCACGCTGGGCGCCGTCGGCCTGACTGGCAATGAAAGCGATGCGGGGCGTTGCGGTCATCGGCGGGCCGGTGCGTGAACGTCGGCGCGCAGCTTAGCGCAGGCGGTGTGTCGGGATGTCACGTATGCGGCGACACGCACCCGATCCCGCCCGGCATGCGGGAGGGATCGGGGCGACGGATGCCCGCCTGCGGAACGCAGCGTCAGCTGCGCTGCACCAGCTGCGACACGCGCTGCACCGCGACCGAGGCGGTCGGATAGTCCAGCGACTTCTGCGCGGCGAGTTCGCCGAGCATCGCCAGCGTGAAACGCAACGTGGCGTCGTCGCGTTCAAGCCACGCTTGCACCTTCGCCTCCGGCGTGGCGCCCGGCATCGACAGCACCTGCGACACGAGGGCGCGATGCTGCTGACCGAGCTCCTCGCGCAGCACGCCACGCGCGACCGCATGCCAGCGGCCGTCGACTTCCAGCGCGTCGATCTGCGCGGTGAGCCACGGCAGGTTCAGGGCTTCGCCCAGACGGAAGTGCAGACGCGCCACATCGACCGGCTTCTGCTTGCCTTCGCTGGCGATCTCGATGATGTCCCAGGCCGCTTCGAGATACGGCAACGCCGCCAGCTCGCTCGCGAGCGACTTCGGCACGCCCTTCTCGATCCACGCCTGCAGGCTCGCATCATGTTCGGCGCGCTGCCCGTCGGCGATGATCTTGCTGCCGTCGCGGATCGCCTGGAAGCCGTCGTGGTAGCGGTCGACCGCGGTGGTGATGTCCGGAATCGCACCCGGGCGCGCCAGCAGCCAGCGCGTGAACGCACGCTGCAGGTTCCAGATCACCTGCAGCGCATCGACCTGCACCGACTCCGGCACCTGGCCATCGAGCGCATCGATCTGGCCCCACAGCGCCCGCGCTTCGATCGTCTCGCGGGTGATGGTGAACGCCTTGGCGACTTCGCCCGGGCCGCGGCCACTGTCTTCCTGCATGCGCAGCAGGAAGGTCGCGCCCATGCGGTTGATCATCGTGTTGGTCACCGCGGTCGCGATGATCTCGCGCTTGAGGCGGTGGCCTTCCATCAGCCCGGCGTACTTCTTCTGCAGCGGCTGCGGGAAGTAGCGCTGCAGTTCGCGCGACAGATACGGATCTTCCGGAATGTCGGAATCGAGCATCTGGTCGAACGCGACCAGCTTCGAATACGAGAGCAGCACCGACAGTTCCGGACGTGTCAGGCCCAGGCCCTTGGTCTTGCGCTCGGAAATTTCGGCGTCCGACGGCAGGAACTCGATCTGGCGGTCGAGCAGGCCCTGCGCTTCCAGCGTGCGGATGAAGTGGCGCTTGGACCCCAGGCGCGACACGCTCATGCGCTCCATCAGGCTCAGCGCCTGGTTCTGGCGGTAGTTGTCCCACAACACCAGGCCCGCGACCTCGTCGGTCATCGAGGCCAGCAGCTTGTTGCGCGCGGCCACCGTCAGCTTTTTCGCCTGCACCGCCGCATTGAGCAGGATCTTGATGTTGACCTCGTGATCCGAGGTGTCCACGCCGGCCGAGTTGTCGATGAAGTCGGTATTGAGCAACACGCCCTGCTGCGCGGCTTCGATGCGACCCAACTGGGTCATGCCCAGGTTGCCGCCCTCGCCCACCACCTTGCAGCGCAGGTCGCGTCCATCGACCCGCAGCGCGTTGTTGCCGCGGTCGCCGACGTCGGCATGACTCTCGCTCGATGCCTTGACGTAGGTGCCGATGCCGCCGTTCCACAGCAGATCCACCGGCGCGCGCAGGATCGCCGACATCAGCTCGGTCGGGCTCATCGCCGACACGCCCTCATCGATGCCCAGCGCCTCGCGCACCTGGGGCGAGAGCGGGATCGATTTGGCCGAACGCGGCCATATGCCGCCGCCCTTGGCGATCAGCGACTTGTCGTAATCCTCCCAGCTCGAACGCGGCACAGTGAACATGCGCTTGCGCTCGAGGAAGGAGCGGGCGGCATCGGGATCGGGATCGATGAAGATGTGACGATGGTCGAACGCGGCGACCAGGCGGATGTGTTCGCTCAGCAGCATGCCGTTGCCGAACACGTCGCCGGACATGTCGCCCACGCCGACCGCGGTGAAGTCCTGGGTCTGCGAGTTGCGGCCCAGTGCACGGAAGTGGCGCTTGACCGACTCCCACGCGCCACGCGCGGTGATGCCCATGCCCTTGTGGTCGTAGCCGACCGAACCACCGGAGGCGAACGCATCGTCGAGCCAGAACCCGTGCTCGCGGGCGATGCCGTTGGCGGTGTCGGAGAACGTCGCGGTGCCCTTGTCGGCGGCGACCACCAGATAGGGGTCGTTGTCGTCATGACGCACGACGTCCGTCGGCGGCACGATATCGCCCTCGACGATGTTGTCGGTGATCTGCAGCAGACCGTTAATGAAGAGCGTGTAGCAGGCGACGCCTTCGGCGAACTGCGCATCACGGTCGCCGCCGACCGGCGGACGCTTGACGATGAAGCCGCCCTTCGAGCCGACCGGCACGATGACCGTGTTCTTGACCATCTGCGCCTTGACCAGGCCCAGCACTTCGGTGCGGAAATCCTCGCGGCGATCCGACCAGCGCAGGCCGCCACGCGCCACCGGACCGAAGCGCAGGTGGATGCCTTCCACGCGCGGGCCGTAGACGAAGATCTCGCGATACGGGCGCGGCTTCGGCGCCTCGGGCACGCGCGCCGAGTCGAACTTGAAGCTGATGGTGTCGAGCGGGCCGCCGTCGCGGTTCTTCTGGTAGTAGCTGGTACGCAGCGTCGCATCGATGACGCCCAGGTAGCTGCGCAGGATGCGGTCCTCGTCGAGGCTGGACACGCGGTCGAGCAGACCCTTGAGCGCGGCACGCGCGGCCTCGTACTGCGTATCGCGGTCGCGGCTGCGGGCTTCGAGCAACGGCTGCAGCGTCGCCAGCGTCGCTTCGTCATTGCCGGTCAGCGCCTGCAGCTGGGCGGAGAAGGCTTCGCGACCGGCGTCGATCTGCGCGCGGCTTTCGCTGCCGGTTGCCGGGTCGAAACGCGATTCGAAGACTTCGACCAGCAGACGCGCGAGCAGCGGATAACGGGCCAGCGTGTCCTCGACATAGGCCTGCGAGAACGGCACGCCGACCTGCAGCAGGTACTTGCAGTAACCGCGCAGCATCGCGATCTGACGCCAGTCGAGATCGGCGCCCAGCACGAGGCGGTTGAAGCCGTCGTTCTCCGCATCGCCGCGCCAGACCCGGTCGAAGGCATCGGTGAAGGCTGCCGCGCGGGCCTCGACGTCGATCGCGCCGCCCGGCACTTCGACGTGGAAGTCCTGGATGTACAGCGCCGTCCCTTCGACCTCGATACGGGTCGGATGTTCGGTCAGCACCCGCAGCCCGAGGTTCTCCATGACCGGCAGCACCTCTGACAGGGGAATGTCGCCGTCGCGTCGGTAGAGCTTCAAGTGCAGTACGTCACCGCCCGCCTCGGCAGAGGCCTGACTGTAGAAACTGAGCTGCAGCGCATCCGACGAGGCGAGCATGGCAAGTTTCTCGACATCGGTCGCGGCCGCCGCCGGCGACGCCTGCTCGATGTAGGCGGGTGTGAGCGTCCGCCCGATCCGGCCTGCCAGGCGTAGACCTTCGGCCTCGCCGTGACGCGTCACCAGTTCGTCGCGCAGATCGTCCTGCCAGTTGCGCACGATCGTCTGCAGCGCCTGCTCCAGCGCACCCTGGTCGATGTCGGCTGCGACACCCGCGCGCGGACGTACGATCAGATGCAGCTGCGCCAGCGGCGAGTCGCCGAGCACGACGCTCGCATCCACGTGGTCGGCCTGCATGACGTCGCGCAGCAGCTGTTCGATGCGGCGACGCACGTCGGTGTTGAACCGGTCGCGCGGGATGTAGACCAGCACCGAATAGAAGCGGCCGTAACGGTCCTTGCGCAGGAACAGGCGGCTGCGCACGCGCTCCTGCAGGCCGAGGATGCCGGTACCGAGACGGAACAACTCGTCGGGCGTGGACTGGAACAGTTCGTCACGCGGCAGGGTTTCGAGCAGATGCTTGAGCGCCTTGCCACTGTGGCCGGTCGGCTTGAGACCGGATTCGCGCATCACGTGTTCGAAGCGCTCGCGCACCAGTGGGATGTCCCACGGACGGCGCGTGTAGGCGCTGGAGGTGTACAGGCCCAGGAAGCGCTGCTCGCCGGTGACGTTGCCGGCCTCGTCGTAGCTCAGGATGCCGATGTAGTCCATGTAACCGGGGCGATGCACGGTCGAACGCGCACTGGTCTTGGTCAGGATCAGCGCGTCGATCAGGCCTTCGCGGCGCAGTGCATCGGCGCCGAGTTCGCTGATCGGGCGCGACTTCACCGCGCCGGGCGTGCGCAGCAGGCCCATGCCGCTGTCGGGTACCGCTTCGAGGCGCGCGTCGTCGCCCTTGCGGCGGACCTTGTAGGCGCGATAGCCGAAGAACGTGAAGTGATCGTTCGCGGCCCAGCGCAGGAACTCCTGTGCTTCCTCGCGACTGGATTCAGAGACCGGAATCCTCTGCGAGTCCAGGTCCGTTGCCATCTGCAGCATCTTCTCGCGCATCACCGGCCAGTCGGCGACGATCACCCGCACATCGTCGAGGACGCGGCGCACCAGCGCTTCGATGCGCGCATTCTCTTCCGGCGTCTGCCGGTCGATCTCAAGGTGCATCACCGACTCGATCTCGCCCTGCCCCACGGCGGTCAGACGGCCTGCGCGGTCACGCGCGATCGACAGCACCGGATGGCCCAGCACGTGCACGCCGATGCCCTGCTCGGCCAGCGCCATCGTCACCGAATCGACGAGGAACGGCATGTCGTCGTTGATCACCTGCAGCACGGTATGCGGCGATTCCCAGCCGTGGGATTTCATTGCCGGATTGAACAGGCGCACGTTCGCCGTGCCCGGCTTGCGCTTGCCGGCGAACTCGAACAGATCGGCGGCGAGCGCTGCCCAGCCGTCGGCGCTGTGCAGCGGCAGTTCGTCCTCGGTCATGCGCCGATAGAAGGCTTGCGCGAACGCACTGGCATCGGCGTGCGCGGCCTTGCCGGCGCGGCGGCGCACGGCGTCGAAGATCGGGTCGAGCAGTCCACGGCCCGCGCGGCGCGGCGGCGTGGGCAGCACGCTCCCGGCCTTCTTTTTCGCAGGCACGGCTGCCTTGGTTGCGGCCTTGGTTGCGGCCTTGGTGGACGGCGCAGGCACGGCGGCCGCGGCGGATTTACCTGTCTTGCGGGATGAGGTCATGACGACAAACGTTCCGATGCAATGAGGCCCGCGTTCTCACGCGGGCCGACGGGAAGGAATCACTCAATCAATACGACGCGGTCGCACGGGCGACCGGGTCGGGAACCACCGACGCCGCGCGGCCACGGGGGCGACGCAGGCGACGGACACACGCGGTGCTGGCGTGGAGAAGCGGCATGTGGATCAGCGCAGGCCGGTCTCGTTGCGGGCGATCACCAGGCGCTGGATCTCGCTGGTGCCTTCGTAGATTTCGGTGATCTTGGCGTCGCGGAAATACCGTTCGATCGGCATTTCCTTGGAATAGCCCATACCACCGTGGATCTGCAGTGCCTGATGGGTGATCCACATCGCGGCTTCCGATGCAGTGAGCTTGGCAATGGCGGCTTCGTTGCTGAAGCGCTTGCCCTCGCCCTTGAGCCAGGCCGCGCGCAGCGTCAGCAGCAGCGCCGCGTCGAGCTTGCACTTCATGTCGGCGATCTTGGCCTGGGTCATCTGGAACGTGCCGATCGGCTGACCGAAGGCCTTGCGCTCCTTGACGTAAGCGATGGTCGCATCAAACGCGGCGCGTGCGATGCCGATCGCCTGCGAAGCGATGCCGATGCGACCGGCGTCGAGCACACCCATCGCGATCTTGAAGCCCTGGCCTTCTTCGCCGAGCACGTCGGATGCCTGGGCCACGTAATCCTGGAACTCGATCTCGCAGGTCGCCGAGGCGCGGATGCCGAGCTTGGGCTCGGTCTTGCCGCGGTGGAAGCCGTCGCGGCTGCCGTCGACGAGGAAGGCGGTGATGCCGCGCGCGCCCTTGTCGGGATCGGTCATCGCGAACAGCACGAAGTACTTGGCGACCGGGCCGGAGGTGATCCAGCTCTTCTTGCCGTTGATGACGTAGCTGCCGTCGGCCTGCTTGACCGCGCGGCACTTCATCGCCGTCGCGTCGGAGCCCGACTGTGGCTCGGTCAGCGCGAACGCGCCGATCTCGCGACCTTCGGCGATCGCGCGCACGTATTCCTGCTTCTGCGCTTCGTTGCCGTGGGTCAGGATGCCGTTGCAGAACAGCGAGTTGTTGACCGACATGATCGTCGAGTGCGCGGCATCGGCCGCGGCCACCTCGACCATCGCCAGCACGTAGGAGACCGGGTCGAGCCCTGCGCCGCCGTATTCGTCGGGCACTTCGATGCCCATCAGGCCGTTCTCGCCGAGCACCTTCATGTTCTCGAGCGGGAAGTCACCGGTCCGGTCGTGGTGTTCGGCGCTGGGTGCGATCCGTTCCTGTGCGATCCGTCGCGCGATGTCCTGGATCATCAACTGCTCTTCGCTGAAACCGAACTCCACGACATGCAACTCCTGCTCGAAAACAATCCGGTCATTGTACCGGTCCAACCCGATAAAACACCCGCAAAACCGGTTCCGCAGTGCAGCATGAATCATCCGGAAACACCGTCGCCGGCCAGTCGCCGCCGCGACCTGCAAACCCTGTATGAGAGGCTGCGGATCGCGCGACGGAAACCTGGCGCCGGCACCGTCAACCTTGACCGCGCCGTCGCGCGCGCCGACAATCATCTCTATATCGCGATATGGAGATATTGATGGATCTGGAGGCCTGGTCCGCGCGCCTGAAAGTGCTCGCCGACCCCACGCGTGTCCGCCTGCTCGCCCTGCTCGAAGTCGAAGAGCTCACGGTGGCCGAGCTGTCCTCGATCACCCGCCTCGCACAGCCGCGTGTGTCCACGCATCTGGCGCGGCTGAAGGAAGCCAACTTGGTGCGCGACCGGCGCGCCGGCGTGTCCGCCTACTACCGCTTCGACGACGCCGCGCTCGATCCCGCGCAGCGCGCCCTGTGGCAGGCGCTGTCGACCGGCAGCGACGATCCGCTGTTGCGCCAGGATGCCGAACGCACGCCGGCGGTGCTGGCAACGCGCGCCGCCGACCAGAGCTGGGCCGACACCGTGGCCGGCGACATGGAACGCCACTATTCGCCCGGTCGCACCTGGGAAGCGCTGGCACGCTCCGCATTGCCGCTGCTGGAAACCGGCGACGTGCTCGACATCGCCTCGGGCGACGGCGTACTCGCCGAGCTGCTGGCGCCGCACGCACATCGCTACGTCTGCCTGGACGCCAGCCGGCGCGTGGTCGCGGCGTCGACCGAGCGGCTCAAGCGCTTCGCCAACGTCGAAGTGCGCGAAGGCGACATGCATGCCCTGCCCTTCGAGGCCGGCAGCTTCGATCTCGTGGTGCTGATGCACGCGCTGACCTACGCGACCAAACCTGCGCAGGCCGTCCTTGAGGCCGCGCGCGTGCTGCGGCCGGGCGGTCGCCTGCTGCTGTCGAGCCTGGACCGGCACGGTCACGAAACCGCAGTGCAGGCCTACGGCCACGCGAACCTCGGTTTTCCAGACAAAGAGCTGCGCCGCTTCGTCACGAAAGCCGGCCTGGAGATCCACAGCGCCGAAACCGTGACCCGCGAGAAGCGACCGCCGCATTTCCAGGTGATCTCGATCATCGCGAGAAAGCCGTGACCACCTGGCTGTACCCGGACCGCGTCGCCGCACTGGACGCTGCGCTGGCGCAGCGCATCCTGGTACTCGATGGCGCCATGGGCACGATGATCCAGCGCTTCGAGTTGACCGAGGCCGACTATCGCGGTGCGCGCTTCGCGCAAGGCTACGACGCGCTGCATGCAGCCGAAGGCCACGCGCATGGCGCCGGCTGCGGCTGCGAAAGCCATGACCAGCGCGGCAACAACGACCTGCTCACGCTGACCCGACCCGACATCATCCAGGGCATCCACGCCGACTACCTCGCCGCCGGCGCGGACATCGTCGAGACCAACACCTTCAACTCCACCGCAGTGTCGCTGGCCGACTACCGGCTGCAGCACCTGGTGCACGAACTCAACTGCGAAGGCGCCGCGCTGGCACGTGCCGCCTGCGACGCCGCCGAGGCCCTGACACCCGACCGCCCGCGCTTCGTCGCCGGCATTCTCGGCCCGACCAGCCGCACCGCGTCGATCAGCCCCGACGTCAACGATCCCGGCTACCGCGCGGTGACCTTCGACGAACTGGTGTCGATCTATCGCGACGCGACCCACGGCCTGATCGACGGCGGCGCCGACATCGTCATGGTCGAGACCGTGTTCGACACGCTCAATGCCAAGGCCGCGCTGTACGCGATCGAGACCGTGTTCGACGATCGCGGCGGCCGCCTGCCGGTGATGATCTCCGGCACGATCACCGATGCCTCGGGCCGCACGCTGTCGGGCCAGACCGCCGAGGCGTTCTGGTACTCGCTGCAGCACGCGCGCCCGCATGCGATCGGGCTCAACTGCGCGCTCGGCGCAAAGGACCTGCGTCCGCACGTCGAAACGCTGTCGCAGATCGCGCAGACGTCCGTGTCCTGTCATCCGAACGCCGGCCTGCCGAATGCATTCGGCGGCTACGACGAGACGCCCGAAGACATGGCCGAAGTGCTGCACGAATTCGCGACCGCGGGGCTGCTGAACATCGTCGGCGGCTGTTGTGGCACCTCGCCCGACCACATCCGCGCGATCGCCGAGGCCGTCGCCGACGTGGCACCGCGTCGACCGCCCGCGACGCTGGACGCCGCTGCATGAGCCGTCCCCGCCACACCCGCCTGTCCGGCCTCGAGCCGCTGGTCGTCACGCCGGAACTGCTCTTCATCAATGTCGGCGAGCGCACCAACGTCACCGGCTCGGCGGCGTTCCGCAAGCTGATCAAGGAAAACCGCTATCCCGAGGCCGTCGAGGTCGCCCGCCAGCAGGTCGAAGGCGGCGCGCAGATCCTCGACGTCAACATGGATGAAGGCATGCTCGATTCCGAGCATGCGATGACGACCTTCCTCAACCTGATCGCCGCCGAGCCCGACATCGCGCGCATTCCGGTGATGGTGGACTCCTCGAAGTGGAGCGTCATCGAGGCCGGCCTGAAGTGCCTGCAGGGCAAGGGCGTGGTCAACTCGATCTCGCTCAAGGAAGGCGAAGCCGCGTTCCTCGAACAGGCGCGGAAAGTTCTGCGTTATGGCGCGGCGGTCGTGGTCATGGCCTTCGACGAGGTCGGCCAGGCCGATACGCAGGCGCGCAAGGTCGAGATCTGCACGCGCGCGTACACGCTGCTGACGCAAGTTGTCGGGTTCCCGCCCGAGGACATCATCTTCGACCCCAACATCTTCGCGATCGCCACCGGCATCGCCGAGCACGACAACTACGCGGTCGACTTCATCGAGGCCACGCGCGAGATCAAGGCGACGCTGCCGCACTGCCACGTCTCTGGCGGCGTCTCCAACGTGTCGTTCTCGTTCCGCGGCAACGAGGTCGTGCGCCAGGCGATCCACGCGGTGTTCCTGTTCCACGCGATCCGGGCCGGCATGGACTTCGGCATCGTCAACGCCGGCGCGATGCCGGTCATCGACGATCTCGATCCCGAGCTGCGCGAATGCGTCGAGGACGTGGTGCTCAACCGTCGCAGCGATGCGACCGAGCGTCTTCTGGATCTGGCCGAGCGCTACAAGGGCAAAAAGGGCGCGGCCAAGGCCGAGAACCTTGCCTGGCGCGAGACGCCGGTGCAGCAGCGGCTGACGCATGCACTGGTCAACGGCATCGACCAGTACGTCGAGGACGACACCGAGGAAGCACGCCAGGCGGCGAAGCGTCCACTCGACGTCATCGAAGGCCCACTGATGGCCGGCATGAACGTCGTCGGCGACCTGTTCGGCGCCGGCAAGATGTTCCTGCCACAGGTGGTCAAGTCCGCGCGCGTGATGAAGAAGGCGGTCGCCTATCTGCTGCCTTACATCGAGGCCGAGAAGCTGCGCACCGGCGATGCCGGCAAGCACAACGGCCGCGTGCTGATGGCGACCGTCAAGGGCGACGTGCACGACATCGGCAAGAACATCGTCGGCGTGGTGCTGGCCTGCAACAACTTCGAAGTCGTCGATCTCGGCGTGATGGTTCCCACCCAGACCATCCTCGACAAGGCGCGCGAAGTGCAGGCGGACGTGATCGGCCTGTCGGGCCTGATCACGCCGTCGCTCGAAGAGATGAGCCATGTCGCCCGCGAAATGAAGCGCCAGGGTTTCGAGACGCCGCTGCTGATCGGCGGCGCGACGACCTCGCGCGCGCACACCGCGCTCAAGATCGCGCCGCACTACGCCTCGCCGACGGTCTGGGTGAAGGACGCGTCCCGGGCGGTCGGCGTGGTGCAGTCGCTGATCAGCCCGGAACTGCGCGACGCGTTCGTCGCCGCCAACGATGCCGACTACGCCGAGATCCGCGCACGACACGCCAATCGTGGCGACGCGAAGCGTCTGGTGTCGCTGGCCAAGGCGCGCGGCCAGAAGTTCGATGGCGGCTGGGTCGACTACACGCCGCCGGTACCGAACAGACCCGGCCTGCACGTGTTCGACGATTACCCGCTCGAAGACCTGCTCGAGGTCATCGACTGGACGCCGTTCTTCAACGCCTGGGAACTGTTCGGCAAGTACCCCGCGATCCTGACCGACGATGTCGTCGGCCCGCAGGCCACCGAATTGTTCCGCGACGCGCAGGCGATGCTGCGCCGGATCGTCGACGAGAAATGGCTGACCGCGAAAGCCGTGTTCGGCCTGTGGCCGGCCAACAGCGTCGGCGACGACGTGGTGCTGCAACACGAGGACGGCGAGGCCACCCTGCACTTCCTGCGCCAGCAGGTCGACAAGCCGGTCGAACGCCCCGATTTCTGCCTTGCCGATTTCATCGCGCCGAGGGAGAGCGGCAAACAGGACTGGATCGGGGCGTTCGCAGTGACCGCGGGCATCGGCATCGATCCGCACGTGGCCCGTTTCGAAGCCGCGTACGACGACTACAATGCGATCCTGCTCAAGGCACTCGCCGACCGTCTCGCCGAAGCGCTCGCCGAACGCCTGCACCAGCGCGTGCGTCTCGATTACTGGGGTTACGACGCGGGCGAAACGCTCGACAACGATGCGCTGATCGCCGAGAAGTACCGCGGCATCCGCCCTGCCCCCGGTTATCCGGCGTGCCCGGAACACAGCGAGAAGGGCCGGCTGTTCGAACTGCTCGATGCGACCGCGCACGCCGGCATGACGTTGACCGAAAGCTTCGCGATGCTGCCGACCGCGGCGGTGTCGGGTTACTACTTCAGCCATCCGAAGAGCCAGTACTTCGTCGTCGGCCGCGTGTCCAAAGAGCAGGCGCAGGACTACGCGAAACGCAAGAACGTGACGCTGTCGCAGGTCGAGCGCTGGCTCGCGTCGAATCTCGATTACGACCCGGAGTAGACAGTCGCCGACACATGGCGGCCATCGCGCGGCCGGTATGCTGTGACGTCCTTTCCACACGCAAGGACTCCGCATGTTCCGACGTTTCGGCACGTTCGCCGCGCTCGCCACCGCCGTCGCCCTGACCGCCTGCGGCGGGAAGCCGCAGGACGCGGCCATATCGGACACGCCTGCGGCGCCCGCGGCCGACGGCGTGACCATCCTCGACAACGCGCGCGTGTTCGACGGCACCCGCGATCTGGGCGAAGTCTCATTGGTGATCCGCGATGGCCTGATCGAACGCATCGCCGAAGCCGGCGCAAGCGATCTGCCTGAAGGCGCCGAACGCATCGACCATCGCGGCCGCTTCGTCATTCCCGGCCTGGTCAACGACCACGCGCACGTCGGCAACACCCGCGGCACCGAGCACGGCGACCGTTTCTACACGCAGGACCAGGTCTCCGCCGATCTGCGCCAGTTCCAGGCCTACGGCATCACCACGGTCGCCTCGCTGGGCATGAACGGCAGTGCGTTCGGCGAGATCCGCAACGCGATCAATGCAGACCCGATGCTCGGCGCCCAGCTCTACGGCGCAGGCGGCGGTGTCGGTACGCCCGATGGCGCGCCGCCGGCCGCGAACATGGGCCTGGCGGACGATCCCGTCACCCGCCCCGCCGACGCAGAAGGCGCCCGGGAAGCGGTACGCGCGCAGGCCGAGTCCGGCGTCGATCTGATCAAGCTCTGGGTCGACGATCTCGGCGGCAAGTCGCCGCAGATGACCCCCGAGGTCTACAGGGCCGCGATCGAGGAAGCGCATCGTCTCGACCTGCTGGTCGCCGCGCACATCCACGATCTGGCGCCGGCCGCCGATCTCGTCGCCAGCGGCGTCGACATCATCGCCCACGGCATCCGCGACCAGGCCATCGGTGCGCCGCTCGTCGACGCGATGAAGGCCGCGGGCACCGGCTACATCGCCACGCTGCAGATCGACGAAGCGAACTACATCTACGCCGAGCAGCCGGACTGGCTGGACACGCCGTTCCTGCGCAACGCCCTGCCCGCGTCGGTGCGCGCGCAGTGGTCGGATGCGGCATGGCGCGAACAGAAGCTGGCCGCTCCGGCGACGCAGAGCCATCGCGACGCGCTGGCGGTGAATCTCGCCAACCTGTCGACGCTGCGCGAGGCCGGTGTGCGCATCGGCTTCGGCACCGACGCCGGCGCCCTGCCGCACCGCGTGCCGGGTTTCGCCGAGCATCGCGAACTGGAACTGATGGTCGACCAGGCCGGCTTCAGCCCCGAACAGGCGCTGGTGATCGCCACGAGCGCGGCTGCGCAGCTGCTGCACTTCGACGATCGCGGTCTGCTGCAGCCGGGCAAGCGCGCCGATTTCGTCGTGCTGTCGGCCGATCCGCTGGCCGACATCCGCAACACGCGCAGTATCGAAGCCGTTTGGCAGGCCGGTCGTCAGGTGGCAGGTCCGGTAGCCGACTACCGCGCGGACGCGCGCTGAGTGCACCTGCGCAGCGCGGCGATGACCTCAGCCCGCGGCGCGCGTCGCGGGCTGAGCGCCCTGATCCATCCCGTCGATCGCCGCGAGGATCGCGGCCACCGTCTCTTCCGGACGCTCCATCGGGAACAGGTGCCCGCCTTCGACCATCGCCAGGCGTCGCGCGACGACACGTCGGGTTGCGTCCAATCCGATGTGCCGCACCTCGCGCGAATGCGAACCGCCGACGAAGGCGATCGGCGCTGTGCATGCGCGTGCGGCAGCCGCGACCGTCCGGGTCGGCAGGCTGCGATAGATGCGCAGTTCTTCCTCGGGATCGAAATGCAGGCGGCGGCCCGCATCGACCGCGACCGTGCCGTGGCGGGCGTAGTCGCGCAGCACGTCCGCATGCCAACGGGCGAAGGCCGGCTTGTCCGCGAAATGCGCATGCACGGCATCGATATCCGGCCACTGGCTGCGCCGCCTCGCGGTCTGCGTCAGGGGCATCAGATAGCGGTCCAGGCCCAGTCGCCGCCCCCAGCGGATCGCGATGGCGCCACGGCCCTCGATCAGCGGTGAATCGAGCAGCACCACGCCGGAAACCCCGTCGCCCAGCTTCGCCGCGGCCAGCACGCTGAGATAACCGCCCAGCGAATGCCCGACGAGCCACGGACGCGCCCCCTGCGGCAGGGCTTCGACGTGATCGATGAGCTGCCGGACCAGGCCCGGCCACCCGCGCGTGACCGGGTAACGGGAATCGTGGCCGAAGCGGTCGACATGGGACACGTCGAACCGCTGACCCAGCGTGGTCAGCAGATGCCGGTAGGTGCCGGCGGGAAACCCGTTGGCGTGCGAGAACACGAGTGCGCCGCGCGATGCCTCCGTCGGGGCCTGCGGCACGCCGGTCACCGGAACCCGACCGCGATGCCGACACCCCCGGACCAGTCCGCGGCATCATCATCGAGGCCGCGCAGCAGCGAGACATCGAACTGCAGCAGCGGCCGCGGTTGCCAGGTCAGCCCACCACCCGCCACCGCGCCCTTGGCCGCGCCACTGCCGATCGCGGCCTCGATGTATGCACCCAGCGTGTCGCTTTCGAACACCGACAGGCTCGGTGAGACCTGCCAGCCGCTCCCGTCGTCGTCATGCGCATGGCCGGCGAACACCGCATACGCCCGCCCCTGTGAAGTGACGCCGGCCACGGTCGCACCGAGGCTGCGTGCATGGCGCTCGGGCCGCAGACCCGCCGAGCCGGTGGCCAGTCCGTACTGCGCGAGCAGCGCCCATTCCAGTGTGCCACTGGAAGGCAACGCCCACTTGAGCCCCACGCCGCTGTCGCCTGCGCCCTGTACGCGGGCATGCCCCTGCGCGTCCGACGTGCGCATGCGTACATGCGGCGTGCCGGCGAGTTGCAGTTCGAGCGAGGCGCCCAATCCGATCCGCAACAGGCTGCCGAAGGTGTGTGTCGTGCTGCGCACGCCGTCGGCATCCGTCCGTTCGATGTCGGGCAGCCCCTGCTCCCAGGCCACTTCACCCGGCGCGAGCACGGTGGTGCCGAAGCCGATGCCCGGCCGATCGAATGCCATCGGCTCGTCGGCCAAGGCCGACGCGACGGGTGCCCCCGTCAACAGCGCGATCGCAAGCAGACGCTTCACCAGACCAGATCGTCCGGCACCTGGTACATCGGGTCGCTGTAGGGATCGTCCGCGGCCGGTACATTCGGATCGATCCGCAGCGCCACCGAGGGCGCGAAGATCGAGCCGGCTTCCTCCAGTACCGCGGCAGTCACCAGCAGATAGCGGCCGTTGAGCTGCACGACGCCGAGCTCGCCGGCGTTGAGCGCCTTGAGCTGGGCTTCGTCGACATGGATGCGCTTGATCTTGCCGCCGTATTCGAAGTGGCGGGCGATGTCGGCCTCGGGCTTGTTGAGCGACTTGCCGGCGAGAAAGACGTCCAGCTTCGCGCGTGCCTCGCGGCGCAGCCGGGCCTCTTCCTGCTTGATGCGCTCGGCCTCGATGCGCTCGTCCTTCTCGCGCTGGGCGCGGATGGCGAACGCCTTGGCCAGATCGATGTCGCCCTGCGGCGGACGCTTGCCCTGTGGCGCGGCGCGGCGATCGTTGTGCGGGCGCGGCTTGCCGTCGTTGCGCGGGGCGCCGTTCTTGCGGGCCTGCGGACGTGCGGCATTGTCGCCGCGCGGTGCGCCGGGCTTGCCATCCGCGGCGCGGCCGGCGGGGCGCGGGCCACGACGGTCATCGGGCCGCGGGCGACGCTCGCCCTGGCGGGGCTTGGGCGCGGCCGGTGCCGGCGCCTTGAATCCGAGGCCGAGCAGCTGGTCGCGGAGGGAATCGGTCATCGCGGTCGACCTCAGTAATGCGGGGGCGGCGGTTCTTCCGACGCATCGGGGAACTGCACGGTGCGCGCCTGGCGCAGGTCATCCATCATCCGGCGCAACAGGCCGCTCTGGGCACTGAGCTCGAGTCGCGCCTGGCTCAGCGCGTCGTTGAGTTCGCCGATGGTCTGCTCCTGGAAGGACAGGCGCATTTCCAGCTCGGTGACGCGCGATTCCAGCGCGTCGTGTCCGGTGTCGTTCATTGCATTCTCGATGGACCGGCGCGCCGCGCGAGGCGGCGCACCGGCCTGGGTCTTACTTGACGATGTCCTGCAGTTCGACTTCGAACACCAGTGCCTGGTTCGGACCGATCGGACCCGAGCCCATTTCGCCGTAACCCAGCGCCGCCGGGATCCACAGCTCGTACTTGCTGCCGACCGGCATCAGCTGCAGGCCTTCCTGCCAGCCCGGCACGACCTGGTTGAGCGCGAACTGCGCCGGCTCGCCACGATCGATCGAGCTGTCGAAGGTCTCGCCGTTGAGCAGCGTGCCCTTGTAGTGCACGCGCACGGTGTCGTTCGGACCGGGCTTGGCACCGGTGCCTTCGGTGATCACGCGGTACTGCAGGCCCGACGCGGTGGTCTGCACGCCTTCACGCTTGCCGTTCTCGGCGAGGAAGGTCTCGGCCTCGGCGGCATTGGCCTTGGACTTTTCTTCCATCTCCGCAACCTGCTTGGCCTGCATGCGCTCGCCGAACTTCTGCATCACGCCCATCGCCTGCTCGTCGCTGATCTCGATGGCCTTGTCGTCGAGGGTTTCGCTGATCGCACGCTGCAGCGTCTTGACGTCGATCTCGTCCTTGATCTGCTTGAGCTGCTCGCCCATCTGGTTGCCGATGATGTAGCTGATCTGCTCGCGCTCGCCCTTGAGGCCGGCGATCTCGCCACCTTCGGCCGCGGTGTCGGCAGCGGCGCCCTCGACCGGCTTGCCGGTGTCCTTGTCGATGGGCTTGCAGGCGATCATCGCCAGCGGCAGGACGGCGACGAGGCCGACGATGGCGAGGCGTTTGGTGTTCTTCATGCGGTCAAAACTCCGGGATGAGGGATCTGGAACGGACGGCCGCGCGCGGCGGACGACGGCAGACGGGTTGGATCGAAGCAGGCGGATCAGAGGATATCGATGAGTTCGACATCGAAGATGAGCGTCGAGTTCGCGGGAATGTTCGGCGCGCTGCCACGCACACCGTAGGCCAGTTCGCCGGGAATCCAGAAGCGGTACTTGCCGCCGATCGGCATCAGCTGCAGGCCTTCCGTCCAGCCGGCGATCACCTGGTCGAGGCCGAACACGGCCGGCTCGCCGCGGCTGTAGGAGCTGTCGAACTCGGTGCCGTCGAGCAGCGTGCCGCGGTAGTGCACACGCACGCGGTCGCCCGCGCGTGGGCGCGGCCCCTGGCCCTGCTTCTCGACGGTGTACTGGATCCCGGATGCCGTCGCGAACACGCCCGGCTTGCCGCGATTGGCGGTCATGAAGGCGATGCCCGCCTGGCGGTTGTCGTCGGCAGCGCGCGCGCTGCGCAATTGGCCACGGGTGATCATCTCCTGACGTACCCGGGCGATCTCGTCGGCGGACAGCGAAGGCGCCTTGCCGTCGATCGTGTCGCGGACACCGCGCATCAACGGCGCAATGGCGATCTCGTCACGCATCTCCACCAGCGAACGGCCGACATCGGCGCCGAGCATCTGTCCGACCCTGGCGCGATCCACAGCCGGCGGCTCGCTGCCCGGCGGCAGGCCGGGGACCGGGCGACCGCTGCGCGCGGCGACACGTTGCGCCAGCGCCTGGCCGAGACGCTGGATCTCGGCGGGCTCGAGCACGGGCGGCGTACCTGCCAGCGAAGCCGTCACCGCGGCCTCGAATGCGGCTAGATCGAGATCGGGGGTCACCTGGGCCAGCTGCGCGGCCATGTCCATGCCGACCACATAGCTGCTCTTGTCGCGAGCGGTGTCTTCGGCGGCCAAGGCCATCGTGGCGACCGGTGCCAGCAGCAACGCAAGGGCCGCGGCACGCATCTGATTCAACATCCGCATGGTTCTCCTGCCCCGGGTGCGGGGCGATGCAGCCGGCTATTGTCGCGGCCGAGCGGCGGCGGGGCAATCACGCCCGCCGCAGGCTTCAGCGGGCGGCCGGCCTCGATGCGGCCAGCGCACGCTCGATCGCGGCAAGAATCTCCGGATCATCCGGCGTCGTGCGGCTGCCCCACTGGCCCAGCACCCGCCCGTCGCGACCGACCAGATACTTGTGGAAGTTCCACTGCGGCGCCTGGCCGGTAGCCTGCGCGAGCTGGCGGTACATCGGCGTGGCCTCCGGCCCGATCACGTGCACCTTCTGGAACATCGGGAACTTCACGCCATAAGTAAGCGTGCAGAACTCCTGGATCGCGGCCTCGTCCTCGAACTCCTGGTCCTTGAAGTCGCCCGACGGAAAGCCCAGCACCGCGAACCCGCGCGGGCGCAGGCGTGCATGCATGGCTTCGAGCGCTTCGTACTGCGGCGTGAAGCCGCACTTGCTGGCCGTGTTGACGATCAGCAGCACGTCGCCGCCGTACGCGCTGCGCAGATCCACGGTCTCGCGGACGGCGAGCTGGCGGAACTGGTGATCGAGCACGCCGCGCGGCGCAACCGGGTCCTGCGCGAAGGCCGCGCCAGCCATCAAGGTCATGCCCAACGCCAGCGCCACACCCCGGAACCATCGATTGCCCTGCATGTCGCGTTCCTCCTGGCGGGCCGATACCCCTGCCATCAGTTGGGTGGAAATTTTCTGCAGGTGCGTTGACACCCGCTGCTGTGGTGTTATAGTCACCTACAACACCTACCCACCAGAGCAGGACGGTCCTCATGAACCGCAGGCTCCACACCCCGATCATCGCATGCACCGCCGCCGCCCTGGCGCTCTCCGCCGGCCTGCTGTTCGCCGGCCAGAACAGCCGGACCGCGGCCGTCATCGCCACGCCCGCGGCCACGCTCAACGCGCCCGTGCAGGTCCAGCGCGCTGCGACGACGCCCGACATCGAACCCGCCGAAACCCCGCGCCCCCGCGCCCGACGCGCGCGCAGCGGCTTCGCCCTGCCGTACTTCTCGTTCGCGCGGGGCGCCGGTGGAAGGAGCTGAGGCCATGGCCAACATCGAATGGAGCGACGGCGCTCCCATCTACCGCCAGCTGAAGGAACGCGTCATCGCGATGATGCTCGACGGCGTCCTGAAGCCCGGCGATGCGCTGCCCTCGGTGCGCCAGGTGGCCGCCGACTACCAGCTCAACCCGATTACCGTCTCCCGCGCCTACCAGGAACTCGCCGACGAGGCGCTGGTGGAGAAGCGTCGCGGCCTGGGCATGTTCGTCACCGAGGAAGCCTCGAAGAAGCTGCGCAGCAGTGAACGCGAGCGCTTCCTGACCGACGAGTGGCCACAGGTGGTCGAACGGATCGAACGCCTGGGGCTGTCGGCCCGGGATCTGCTGCAGTCCATCGGCAATGGAGCCAACGAATGAACGCCGTCATCGATACCCCGGTGATCTCCGCGCGCAACCTCGGCAAGACCTACAAGGGCGCGCGGGCGCTCGACGGCACCAGCTTCGAGATTCCGGCCGGCCGCATCGTCGGCCTGATCGGCCCCAACGGCGCCGGCAAGACCACCGCGCTGAAGGCGCTGCTGGGCCTGATCCGCTTCGATGGCGAGATGTCGGTGCTGGGTCGCGATCCACGCACCGAACGCGATGCACTGATGAATGATGTCTGCTTCATCGCCGACGTCGCGGTGCTGCCGCGCTGGATGCGGGTGCGTGACGCGATCGATTTCGTCGAAGGCGTGCATCCCCGCTTCGACCGTGCCCGCTGCGAGCGCTTCCTCGCCAACACCAAGCTCGGCCCGAAGCAGCGCGTGCGCGAAATGTCCAAGGGCATGATCGTGCAGCTGCACCTGGCGCTGGTGATGGCAATCGACGCCAAGCTGCTGGTGCTCGACGAGCCGACGCTCGGTCTCGACATCCTCTACCGCAAGCAGTTCTACCAGCGCCTGCTGGAGGACTACTTCGACGAGCAGAAGACGATCATCGTCACCACGCACCAGGTCGAGGAGATCGAGCACATCCTCACCGACGTGCTGTTCATCCAGAACGGCAGGATCGTGCTCGACGCACCGATGGACGATGTCGGCGAGCGCTTCGTCGAAGTGCTGGTCAATGCCGACCAGCTCGAAGCCGCACGCGCCCACCGCCCGATCGACGAGCGCGCCCTGCCCTTCGGCAAGACCGTGATGCTGTTCGACAACGTGCCCGTTTCCACCCTGTCGACCTACGGCGAAACGCGCACCCCGGGCCTGGCCGACCTGTTCGTGGCCACGATGAAAGGAGCCTACGCATGAATGCCGCCGCCGATACCGTGGACGCCCCGGTCCAGTCCCGCGCGTTCGCACCGACCCATCCGACCAGCCGCTTCCGCCTGCTGCTGCGGCGCGAGTACTGGGAGCACCGTGGCGGCATCTTCTGGGCGCCGCTGATCGCGGGCGGCATCTCGCTGCTGCTGTCGCTCGGTCTGCTGATCGCCGGCATCGTGTTCGCCCACAAGGCGGTCGCCGAGGGCGGCCTGGTGCAGCACAACGGTGTGACCATCAACGGTCTCGATCTGGGCACGCTGGCCCAGCAGTTGAGCAGCGATGATCTCCACGAGCTGTCCGAAGGCCTCACCTTCACGCTGATGGTGTCGGCGACCTGGCCCTTCCTGGTGATGATCTTCGTCGCGTTCTTCTACTGCCTCGGTGCGCTGTACGACGACCGCCGCGACCGCAGCGTGCTGTTCTGGAAGTCGCTGCCGGTCTCCGACACGTCGACGGTGCTGTCCAAGGTGGCGACGGCGACGGTGGTGATTCCGCTGTTCGCCACGGCCTTCGGCATCCTGACCATGTTCGCGTTCCTGATCGCCCTGAGCATCGCGGCGGCAGCGCACGGCGCCAACCCGATCCCGCTGCTGTGGGGCAATGGCGCGGTGTTCCTGCTCGCCGGCCAGTTCCTGGCGGCGATCCCGGTCTACGCGGCCTGGATGCTGCCGACCGCGGGCTGGCTGCTGCTGTGTTCGGCCTGGGCCAGGAGCAAGCCCTTCCTGTGGGCACTTCTGATCCCGCTGGCGCTGGGCGTCGCCACGTCGATGACCGGCCTGTTGCAGGTGGTCGGGCTGGAGCGCCACTGGCTCTGGGGCGGCGTGATCTCGCGGATGCTGCTGGGCACCGTGCCGATGACCCATCGGGACCTGGCCTATCTCCAGTCCGGCTCCGTACAGGCCGGCGACCTGTTCTCGATCCCGGGCATGTACAGCAACTTCCTCGAGCCCTCGATGTGGATCGGCATCCTCGCCGGCGCCGTGATGATCGTGATCGCCATCCGCCTGCGCCGCTGGCGCGAAGAAGGCTGAGCCCCTCTCTTTATCGGAGATCCGCCATGAAAGCTGCAGCCGTCGCCGCATTCGCCCTTGCCCTGTGCCTGCCGATGGCCGCCTGGTCGGCGCCGCCCGCGAGCGGTGGCGTGCGGGAGGAGATCCGCCGGGACCTGGAGGATGCCCGTCGTGACATCCGTACCGATCTCGCCAAGGCCCGCGCCGAGCTCGAGACGGAAAACCTCGATGTCGGCAACAGCCTGCAGGTCAACGGCAATCGCAGCCGCAAGGCGAAGACGGAACCGGAGCTGCCGAAGGCCGAGATCACCCCGCAGGGCGACTTCCTGATCGAAGGCGAGGCTGTCGCCATCGATGCAGCGCAGCGCCGTCAGCTGCTGGCCTACCGCGGCATGGTCATCGACGTCGCCAGGGCCGGGATCGACATCGGCGAAGTCAGCGCGCTGGCGGCGGTGGATTCGGTCGACCGTGGCGTGTTCTCGCTGATGGTCGGTGCGATGACCGGCTCTCTGGAGCGTCGCATCGAGCGGACCGTGCGCAATACCGTTGCGCCCGGCGTGCTGCTGATCTGCGACCGCATGCCCGCCCTGCGCGACGCGCAGCAGCAACTGGCCAGCGATCTGCCGGCGTTCCGGCCCTATGCGCGACTGGAGGCCCAGGACGCGGACAGCTGCCGCAACGAGGTCCGCCGCGAGTTCGCAGGTCGCTGAGGCATCGGCGCCCGGACGGCTCGCGCCCGCCCATCGATTCAGGGTAGCGTCAGCCACCACGCACACCCCGGCTCTTGCACTGACGCAGGCCGGACTCATCGCCAGGGAGTTCTCGACATGACGCCAGCCATCACCGCTCGCCCGCTGCTCGCCACCCTCATCGCCACATCGCTCGCATTGCCGTTCGCCGCGCAGGCGCAGGACAGCCCGCAGTGCCGACACAGCCAGCCGCGCGACCTGGCCCTGCAGCTCGACGGCGTGCGCACGGTGCGGTTCGAGATCGGCAACAGCAAGCTGCGTGTCGAAGGCGCCGCACATCCGGACGCGACCCTGCGCGGTCGCGCCTGCGCGTCGAGCGAAGCGATGCTGGCCTCACTGGTGCTGGAACAGCAGCGCTCGGGCGAGACCCTGACCGTCACCGCGCGCCGCACCTCGACCTCGACCGGATGGATGGGCAACCAGTACGCCTACCTGGACCTCTCCGGCCAGGTGCCGGCCAACGTGCTGGTACAGAGCGTCGTCGGCTCCGGCGACGTCTGGGTGACCGGCGTGTCCGCGGCGAGCGCCGATGTGGGGTCCGGCGATGCCGAACTGCGACGCATCGCCGGCCGCGCCACCGCCAAGGTCGGCTCGGGCGACATCACCGTCGACGACGCCGGCGAACTCAAGGTGCTGTCGATCGGCTCGGGCGATGTCGAGGCCCGCGGCATCCGCGGCGCCGTCGAAGTCGGCAGCGTCGGCTCGGGCGATTTCAAGCTCGAAGGTGCCGGCGGCGATGTCCGCATCGGCAGCCTCGGTTCGGGCGACATCGATCTGCGCGACGTGCAGGGCAATGTGCATGTCGGCTCGATCGGCTCGGGCGATGTGGATGCCCGCGGGATCGGTGGCGATCTCGAGGTCGCCGCCAAGGGCAGCGGCGAGGTCTCGCACCGCGACGTGCGCGGCACCGTCAGCGTGCCGCGCAAACGCTGACCCCTACCAGATCCGGAGTCCGACCATGAAGACCATCCCGTCCCGCGCCCTGCCGCTTGTCATGCTGCTCGCCTGCGCGGCTGCGTTGACCGCCTGCGGGCGCGACGATGCCCCCGCAGCCACGGGTGGCGACACCACCACCGCGCCGGCCGAGGAAGGCTTCGTCGCCCGCACCACCCGCCGCGCGCTGGAATCGGCGCGTCGGGACCTGGTCGAGAAGAACATCAGCGTCGGCGGTCGTGGCGGCAATGGACTGAACATCAAGGGTTTCCGCTTCGGCGGTGACGACAGCCGCAGTTCCAGCCTGCCGAAGGCCGAGATCAGCCCCGCCGGCGACTTCCTGGTCGACGGCACGCCGGTCGAGGTCGACGCCGCGCAACGCGAGCTGCTGCTCGCGCATCGCGCCAACATCATCGCGATCGCCGAAGCCGGCATCACGATCGGCATCCAGGGCGCCCAGCTCGGCGCCGAAGCCGCGAAGGGCGCGATCAGCAGCGCGCTGTCCGGGAAGGGCGAAGAATTCGAGCAGCGCATGCAGGCCGAGGCCGCGAAGATCGAGGCCGAGGCGGACAAGCTCTGCGACCGACTGCCGCCACTGCTCGCCTCGCAACAGACACTGGCAGCCGCGCTGCCGGCCTTCGAGCCCTATGCGACGATGGATGCCACCGACGTCGAGGACTGCCGCAAGGACACCGTCGCCCACCGCGACGACGCGGCCGCGGAAGCGGATGCCGCTGCGGAGCCGGCGTCGAACTGACGCTGCGCCATAGCGCTTCGGCGCTCGAGACATCGAAACAACAGAGACCGGCCACTGGCCGGTCTCTGTTGTTGGGCACTCAACCGCCGCCGCTGGCGCCTTCATGGATCCCGCCCCTGGTCAGTTCGGCGGGATCGAGCAGGGTTTCGAGTTCCGCATCCGACAGGCCGCTGTCCTCGCGGGCGATATCGAGCACGGGGCGCTGTTCCTTGTAGGCACGCTTGGCGATCGCGGCGGCCTTCTCGTAGCCGATGATCGGATTGAGCGCCGTGACCAGGATCGGATTGCGCGCGAGCGCGGCGTCGATGTTGTCGCGACGCACCTTGAGGCCGGCGATCGCGTCGTCGGCCAGCAGCCGGCTGACGTTCGACAGCAGCTGGATCGATTCGAGCAGGTTCGCCGCGATCAGCGGCAGCGCGACATTGAGCTGGAAGTTGCCGGTCTGCCCGGCGACGGTGATCGCGGCGTGGTGGCCGATGACCTGCGCGGCGACCATCACCGTGGCCTCCGGGATCACCGGATTGACCTTGCCCGGCATGATCGAACTGCCCGGTTGCAGCGCCGGCAGTTCGATCTCGCCGAGACCGCCGAGCGGCCCGGAGTTCATCCAGCGCAGGTCGTTGGCGATCTTGATCAGCGCGACCGCCAGCGCATTGAGCTGGCCCGACAGTTCAACCGCGTCGTCCTGGGTCGCGATGCCTTCGAACTTGTCCTGCGCCGAGTCGAAGCTGGTGCGGGTCAGCGTGGACAGCGCACGCGAGACCTTCCTGCCGAACTGCGGATGCGCATTGATGCCGGTGCCGATCGCGGTACCGCCGATCGGCAGGCGGCGCAGGCGCTTGAGCGTATCGCTCAGGCGTGCCTCGGCCGAAGACAACTGCGACGACCACGCGCCGAACTCCTGCGCGAACGTCAGCGGCATCGCGTCCATCAGGTGCGTGCGGCCGGTCTTGACCACCTTGCCGAGCGAGCGGCCGCGTTTGTCGATCGTACGGCGCAGATGCTTGAGCGCCGGCAGCAGGTCTTCGACGACGGCGAGCTGCGCCGAGACCCGGATCGCCGTCGGCACCACGTCGTTCGAGCTCTGGCCCAGATTGACGTGATCGTTGGGATGCACCTTGCGTGTGGCGGTCGAGGCCAGCGTCGCGATGACCTCGTTGGCGTTCATGTTCGACGAGGTGCCCGAACCGGTCTGGTAGATGTCGACCGGAAAATGTGCGTCGTGCCGGCCTTCGGCGACTTCGAGCGCGGCCGCGCGGATCGCCTTGCCGGACTTCTCCGGCAACAGGCCCAGGCCTGCATTGACCTCGGCGGCGGCGGCCTTGACCAGGCCCAGCGCCCGGATGAAACCACGCGGCATCGGGCGGCCGGAAATCGGGAAATTCTGCACCGCGCGCTGGGTCTGCGCGCCCCACAGGGCATCGGCGGGGACCTGCAGTTCGCCCATGCTGTCGTGTTCGATGCGGAACGCCGTGGCGTTCGGGGTCTTGCTCATTCGTTCGGCTCCGGAAAACGGAAAGACACGGCCCGCGGATGCGGGCGTCGGGGACGTGATCTTCCGGCGGTGGCCGTGAGTCGTTGGAACGACGGCGGAACGGGGGAAGATCCGGCTGGCGGAGGTGCTGGCGTCGTGCGTATCAGGATACGCGAGGCGGCCGCAGGCTAAAATGCCCGCTTCGTCCGCCGCACCCGATGCCCCCATGTCCGACACCCAGAAGACCGAAGCCGCCCTGCTCGCCCTGTCGCCACTCGACGGCCGCTACGCCACCAAGGTCGATGCGCTGCGTCCGATCTTCTCGGAATACGGCCTGATCCGCGCCCGCGTGCGGGTGGAGATCGAATGGCTGCTGGCGCTGGGCGACGAGCCGGGCATCGTCGAACTGCCCGCCTTCGACGACGCGCAACGCGCGCGCCTGAAGTCGCTGGCGGCGGATTTCTCCGTCAATGATGCCGCCCGCGTCAAGGCGATCGAGCGCACCACCAACCACGACGTCAAGGCGGTCGAGTACTTCATCAAGGAACAGCTCAAGGACGATGCCTCGCTGGCACCGTCGCTGGAGTTCGTGCATTTCGCCTGCACCAGCGAGGACATCAACAATCTGTCCTACGCCCTGATGCTGGCCGAAGCGCGCCGGGAGGTGCTGCTGCCGACGCTCGACACGCTGATCCAGACGCTGCGCACGATGGCCCATGACCACGCCGCGCTGCCGCTGCTGTCGCGCACGCACGGCCAGACGGCATCGCCGTCGACCGTCGGCAAGGAACTGGCGAACGTCGTCGCCCGTCTGCAGCGGCAGAGCGAACTGCTGTGGGAGGTCGCGCTGACCGGCAAGATCAACGGCGCGGTCGGCAACTACAACGCGCACGTCGTCTCGTATCCGGATGTCGACTGGCCGGCATTCGCGCAGCGCTTCGTCGAATCGCTGGGCATCGAGTTCAATCCCTACACCACCCAGATCGAGCCGCACGACTGCGTGGCCGAGATCAGCGACGTGCACAAGCGCATCAATACGATCGGCATCGATCTGTGCCGCGACATCTGGGGCTATATCTCGCTCGGCTACTTCAAGCAGGCCTTGAAGGAAGGCGAAGTCGGCAGCTCGACGATGCCGCACAAGGTCAATCCGATCGACTTCGAGAACGCCGAAGGCAATTTCGGCATCGCCAACGCGCTGTTCGAACATTTCGCCGCCAAGCTGCCGATCAGCCGCTGGCAGCGCGACCTGACCGATTCCACCGTGCTGCGCGCACTCGGCACCGCATTCGGCCACACCCTGATCGCACTCGATGCCCTGCAGCGCGGCCTCGGCAAACTCAGCGTCAATCCCGAGCGCCTCGCCGCCGATCTCGATGCCTCGTGGGAAGTGCTGGCCGAAGCCGTGCAGACGGTGATGCGCCGCCACGGCCTGCCCAATCCCTACGAACAGCTCAAGGCGCTGACCCGCGGCCAGGGCATCACCGCCGACTCGATGCGCAGCTTCGTCGACGGGCTGGACCTGCCGGCCGAGGACAAGGCGCGCCTGCGCGATCTGCTGCCGGGCGGCTACACCGGCTTGGCGGCGCAACTCGCCCGCGATATCTGATCGCGGCTGCCGGGACGCGACATGGATCTGCTGGTCAATCTCGATGTCCCGGATCTCGCCCGTGCAGAGGCGCTGTACATCGAGGCGTTCGGCCTGACCGTCGGCCGGCGCTTCGGGAATGCGGTGGTCGAGCTCGAAGGTCTGCCGGTGCGGCTGTATCTGCTGCACAAATCTGCGGGCAGCGTCGGCGCCGGCGATGCACCACGCGATTACGCGCGGCACTGGTGTCCGGTGCATCTGGATGTGGTGGTCGAGGATCTTGATGCCGCAGTCGCGCGTGCCGAGCGTGCAGGGTTTGTGCGCGAGGGTGATGTGCGGGATGAAGTGTGGGGACGGATCGTGCAGTTGGCCGATCCGTTCGGGCATGGCTGGTGTCTGATCGAGTTCAGTGCGTGCGGGTATGACGCAATTGCGACTGTGCAAGACAGCTGACGACCTCTGCTCGTCGTCCCAGCGGAAGCTGGGACCCATTTTCGCGTCAGGCTTTAAGCCCGCGCGGTATCAGCAAGATCAAAATGGGCCCCAGCTTCCGCTGGGGCGACGGTGAACTCCGTCATCCCGGCGGAAGCCGGGATCCAGTGACTTCCATGCAGTCGCGCATATCCGAACGAAAGACGCTGGATCCCGGCGTTCGCCGGGATGACGCACTCTGATGTCAGACGGCCGGAACACCTGTTTTCGCGTACCCTCCCGCCCCATGAGCAAAGCCCCCCTCCCCTTCGAAATCGACGCCCGCGACTTCGCCGGCGATGCCCCGCTCGGCATGCCCGCCGAGCAGTTCCTGCGCAACTACTGGCAGAAGCGGCCGTTGCTGATCCGCAACGCGTTTCCGGACCTCGAAAGCCCCCTGCAGCCCGAGGATCTCGCCGGGCTGGCCTGTGAGGAAGTCGCGTTGTCGCGGCTGATCCGGCACGACCGCAGCCGCGATGGCTGGCAGGTCGAGACCGGACCGTTCGACGAAGACCTGTTCCCCGGCCTCGGCGACCGCGACTGGACATTGCTGGTGCAGGACGTCGACAAGTGGGACGCCGACGTCGCCGCGCTGCTGCCGCACTTCGCGTTCCTGCCGCGCTGGCGTATCGACGACATCATGGTCAGCTTCGCCGCGACCGGTGGCTCGGTCGGTGCGCACGTCGACCAGTACGACGTGTTCCTGCTGCAGGGGCAAGGCCATCGTCGCTGGCAGATCGATGCATCCGATGCGATGGGCCGCGGCGTGCCGCCGCAGGACTTCCGCGACGATGTCGAACTGCGGCTGCTGCGTGCGTTCACGCCGACCCACGACTGGGTGCTCGGCCCCGGCGACATGCTGTATCTGCCGCCGATGGTGCCGCACCACGGCGTGGCCGAAGATCCCTGCCTGACGTTTTCGGTGGGCATGCGCGCGCCGTCGGTCAGCGAGCTGATGGGCGACTACATCGACACGCTGGCCGCCGACGCCGACGAGTCGATCCGCTACCACGACGAGAGCCTGCAGCCACCGGCCGATCCGAACGAGATCGATGCCGACGCGATGGTGCGTGTGGTCGAAGCGCTCAACGTGATGCGCATGAAGGATCCCGATCGCCTCGGCGACTGGTTCGGCAGCTTCATCACCGGCTACCGCAATGCGCAGCAGGTGGTCGCAGGCGGTACGGCCCCGCCGCGGATCGAACTCGAATGGCTGCTGTCGCAGGGCCAGGCCGTGCTGCACCGCAATCCCTTCAGCAGGATGGCCTGGCGTCGTGCGAAGAGCGGCGCGCGCCTGTTCGTGTCGGGCACGGCGTGGCCGCTGTCGCTGCGCGATGCACGCACGCTGGCCGCCGAGGCGCAGATCGACGGGCGCGCGTATGCGGCGCTGTCGGGCGCGGGCCGCGACACCGTGCTCGAACTGCTGGCCGAGGGGCACTACACCCTGCTGGATGCGGATTCCGAATGAGCGCGACGGCGCCGTTCGGGGTCGCCATCGTCACCGGTGCCGGTGACCTGGCGGCAGCGCACGCGGTGCGCACCGCGGTCTTCGTCGACGAACAGGGCGTGCCCGCGGATCTCGAACGCGACGCGCTCGATGCCCTGAGCCGGCATGTGCTCGCAACCGCCTCCGATGGCACGCCGATCGGCGCCGGCCGCATCGCACCCGACGGCCGCATCGGCCGGCTCGCGGTGCGCAGTGCCTGGCGCGGTCGCGGTGTCGGCGATGCGATGCTGCGTGCACTGCTCGACGCCGCACGCGATGCCCGCCTGCGCGAGACCTGGCTGCATGCGCAACTGCCGGCGATGGCGTTGTACGCACGCGCCGGCTTCGTCGCCGAAGGCGCGCGTTACGAGGAAGCCGGCATCGTGCACCGCACGATGCGCCGCATCGCCGGCGCGACGTTCCCGGTCGACGACCTCGCTGCGGCAGTCGATGCGACCGTCACCCTCGCGTCCGCCGCGCGCCGCACGTTGTGGCTGCGCACGCGCGATCTCGATCCCGGTCTTTACGATCACCCCGACGTGCTCGCCGCACTGCGCCGCTTCGCGACCAGCGGCCGCGGTGTCCAGGTACAGGTGCTGCTGCACGATCCCGCCACCGTGCAACACCGCGGCTCGGCATTGCTGGCACTGTCGCAGCGGCTGAGCAGTGCATTCGCATTCCGCGCGGTCGAGGATCCGGTGGACCGCGAGTTCGCGGGCGCGTTCCTGGTCAACGACGCCGGCGGCTTCCATGTGCGCACCCTCGGGCATCGCGTCGACGGCGAGGCCGCGACCGACCTGCCGGGCCGCGCCCGCCAGCTGGCCCAGCAGTTCGCGCCGGTGTGGGAGCGTTCACGCGTCTGCGGCGAGTTTCGCGCGCTGGGCATCTGAGCTACCCACGTGTTTCCGGGGTAAGGGAGACCGCAGAAAGACGCACCGTTCTGCACGCATTGAAGCGCCTCGATGGTGCATCGCGGCGAACGACCCGCGTATACTCTCCGGTGTCGTTTCGCGCCAGATCCCGCCTGTTTTCCGGAGATCGCTCCGGGTCAGGTCCTGCCCCCTCCAAACGAGCCCGAATTCCCCGACGTGGACAGTCTCCTGAAGCAGTTTGCGCAGTCCTCCCAGTTCGGCGCCAATGCCGCCTTTATCGAAGACCTGTACGAGCAGTATCTCGTCGATCCCGACAGTGTCGGCTCGGACTGGAAGCGGTGGTTCGATGCTTTCAAGGGGCGTGAGGCCGGTGACGTGCCCCACTCTGCGGTGTTGGCGAATGTCGCCGACGCCGGCCGCAAGGCGGCCCGCGGCATCGCCGAAGCCTCCTCCGGCAGCGCCGGCGACGAGCGCGAGCGCCATGTCGGCCGCCTGATCACGGCCTACCGTTCGCGCGGCCACCTCGGCGCGAAGCTCGACCCGCTGGATCTGGCCCCGCCGCTCAATCCGCCGGACCTGGACCTGCCCTTCCACCAGCTCACCGATGCCGATCTCGACGACGAGTTCAGCACCGGCGGCGTGGCCGGCCAGCCGCGGATGAAGCTGCGCGACCTGCTCGCGCTGCTCAGGACCACCTACTCCAGCCAGATCGGCGCGGAGTTCATGCACATCCCCGACTTCGAACAGCGCAGCTGGCTCTACCAGCGCCTGGAGAAGGCCGGTGGCCGCTTCGCGCGCAGCGAGACGGAGAAGAAGCGCATCCTCGAACGCCTGACCGCGGCCGAAGGTCTCGAGCGCTATCTGCACACCAAGTACGTCGGCCAGAAGCGTTTCTCGCTCGAAGGTGGCGACGCACTGATTCCGCTGCTCGACAGCGTGATCCAGCGCGCCGGCAAGGAAGGCGTCAAGGACATCGTGGTCGGCATGGCCCATCGCGGCCGCCTCAACGTGCTGGTCAACACGCTCGGCAAGAACCCGCGCAAGCTGTTCGACGAGTTCGAAGGCAAGTTCGACCACCACGACACCGATCGCGCCCACACCGGCGACGTGAAGTACCACATGGGCTTCTCGGCCGATCTGGCCACGCCCGGCGGTCCGGTCCATCTGGCGCTGGCGTTCAACCCGTCGCACCTGGAAATCGTCAACCCGGTGGTCGCCGGCAGCGTGCGTTCGCGCCAGCACCGTCGTCGCGACACCGAGCGCAAGCTGGTGCTGCCGGTGCTGCTGCACGGCGACGCGGCCTTCGCCGGCCAGGGCGTCAACATGGAGCTGTTCCAGATGTCGCAGGCCCGCGGTTTCGCGGTCGGCGGCACGGTGCACGTGGTCATCAACAACCAGGTCGGCTTCACCACCAGCGATCTGCAGGACGCACGTTCCACGCTGTACTGCACCGACGTCGCCAAGATGGTCGGCGCGCCGATCCTGCACGTGAATGCCGATGATCCGGAAGCGGTCGTCTACTGCGCCGAGCTCGCCTACGATTTCCGCCAGCAGTTCGGCAAGGACGTGGTCATCGATCTCGTCTGCTACCGCCGTCACGGCCACAACGAAGCCGACGAGCCGGCAGCGACGCAGCCGCTGATGTACCAGGTCATCCGCAAGCACCAGACCCCGCGCGAGCTCTACACCGCGAAGCTGGTCGCCGAAGGCGTGCTGGCCGAGGCCGATGCCAAGGCGATCGTCGATGGCTACCGCAACAAGCTCGACTCGGGCGAAGTCACGGTCGAACTGGCCGATGCCAAGCCGAGCGACTACGAACTGACGATCGACTGGGATCCCTACCTCGCCGGCCGTCTGACCGACACGCTCGACACCACGGTGTCGGTCGACAAGCTGAAAGCACTGGCGACACAGATCACCACCCTGCCCGAGTCCGTCACCCTGCAGGCGCGCGTCGCCAAGATCTATGACGACCGCCGCAAGATGGCCGCCGGCGATCAGCCGGGCGACTGGGGCTTCGCCGAGAACCTCGCCTACGCCACCCTGCTCGACGCCGGCCACCGCCTGCGCCTGGTGGGCCAGGACAGCGGACGCGGCACGTTCTTCCACCGCCACGCGGTACTGCACGACCAGAAGACCGGCGGCAACTACATGCCGCTGCGCGAACTGGTGCAGAACCCGGAAGACGCCACGATCATCGACTCGCTGCTGAGCGAGGAAGCGGTCATGGCGTTCGAGTACGGCTACGCGTCGTCCGAGCCGGGCACGCTGTGCATCTGGGAAGGCCAGTTCGGCGACTTCGCCAACGGCGCCCAGGTGGTCATCGACCAGTTCCTGTCGTCGGGCGAGGCCAAGTGGGATCGCCTCTGCGGTCTGGCGCTGTTCCTGCCGCACGGCTACGAAGGCCAGGGCCCCGAGCACAGCTCGGCGCGCCTCGAGCGCTTCCTGCAGCTGTGTGCGCTGGAGAACATGATGGTCTGCGTGCCGACCACGCCGGCGCAGGCCTTCCACATGATCCGTCGCCAGCTGTGCATGACCACGCGCAAGCCGCTGGTGGTGATGACGCCCAAGTCGCTGCTGCGCCACAAGCTGGCCGTGTCCTCGCTCGAGGAACTGGCGAACGGCGAGTTCCAGCACCTGATTCCCGATGCCGACGCCGACCCGAAGAAGGTCACGCGTGTGATCGCGTGTTCGGGCAAGGTCTATTACGACCTGCTGGAAGAGTCGCGCAAGCAGGGCCTCGACAACGTCGCACTGCTGCGCGTGGAACAGCTGTATCCGTTCCCGCGCGAACTGCTGGCCGCCGAGCTCAAGCGTTTCCCGAAGGCCACCGAAGTGGTCTGGTGTCAGGAAGAGCCGCAGAACCAGGGCGCCTGGTACCAGATCAAGCATCACCTCGAGTTCTGCTCCGGGCCCAAGCAGTCGGTGCATTACGCCGGTCGCGCACGCTCGCCCTCGCCCGCCGTCGGTCATTTCAACGACCACGTCGCCGAGCAGACGCAGCTGATCGCCGATGCACTGGTCAACGATCTCGCCGGCAAGGTCCTCGCCGAGTAATCCGGCGCGCACCCCACTCATCCATTCCCCACATTCAACGCTTTTCCAGGAAGCCACATGGCCACTGAAATCAAAGTCCCGGTCCTGCCCGAATCCGTCTCCGACGCGACCATCGCCACCTGGCACAAGAAGGCCGGCGATGCGGTCAAGCGCGACGAGAACCTCGTCGACCTGGAGACCGACAAGGTCGTCCTCGAAGTGCCGTCGACCGTCGACGGCGTGCTGAAGGAAATCAAGTTCGAAGAAGGCGCGACGGTCAACAGCGCGCAGGTCATCGCGATCATCGAAGAAGGCGCCGCCGCGGAAGCGCCGGCCGCCGAATCGGGCGCCAAGGACAAGGAAGCACCGGCCGCCGGTGCCGAGGAAGTGCAGCCGAAGTCGGAAGCCAGGAAGGCCGACGACAAGGCGCCTGCCTCGACCAAGCCGCAGGCCGCGTCGGGCAAGAACGACGGCCTGCCGCCGGGCGCACGCTTCACCGCCGAGACCAAGGGCATCGACGCCTCGCAGGTCGAAGGCACGGGCCGCCGCGGCGCGGTGACCAAGGAAGACCTGATCAACTACGCCTCGGGCAAGACCCCCGGCGTGTCGGGCGGTGCGCGTCCGGAAGAACGCGTGCCGATGACCCGCATCCGCAAGACCATCGCCGCGCGCCTGATGCAGTCGAAGGAATCGATCGCGATGCTGACCTCGTTCAACGAGGTGAATCTCGGCAAGGTGATGGCGCTGCGCAAGGAGCTGGGCGAACAGTTCCAGAAGGACCACGGCATCAAGCTCGGCTTCATGAGCTTCTTCGCCAAGGCCGCCGCCAACGCACTGGCCAAGTACCCGGTGGTCAACGCCTCGGTCGACGGCAACGACATCATCTATCACGGCTATGCCGACATCTCGGTCGCGATCTCGACCGATCGTGGCCTGGTGACGCCGGTGCTGCGCAATGTCGAGCGCCAGGGCTTCGCGGAGATCGAGCAGGGCATCGCCGACTACGCCAAGAAGGCGCGCGACGGCAAGCTGGGCCTGGACGATCTGCAGGGCGGCACGTTCACGATCACCAACGGCGGCACCTTCGGCTCGCTGATGTCGACGCCGATCGTCAACCCGCCGCAGTCGGCGATCCTGGGCATGCACGCGATCAAGGAGCGCGCGATCGTCGAGAACGGCCAGGTGATCGCCGCGCCGATGATGTATCTGGCGCTGTCCTACGACCACCGCATCATCGACGGCAAGGACGCGGTGCTGTTCCTGGTCGACATCAAGAACCAGCTGGAAAACCCGCACCGCATGCTGCTCGGCATGTGATGCGCCGCGACCCCCTCCACGGAGGGGGTTCGCACTTGTGGCGCCCGCGCCGCACCCCCAAATTCGCCGCATCGGCACCCTGCCCTCCACCGCAGGCATCGAAAGAAGGAATTCCCCCATGGCTGAACAATTCGACGTTGTCGTCATCGGTGCCGGCCCGGCCGGTTACCACGCCGCCATCCGCGCCGCGCAGCTCGGCAAGACCGTCGCCTGCATCGACGCCGCGCTGGGCAAGGACGGCAAGCCGGCCCTCGGTGGCACCTGCCTGCGCGTGGGCTGCATTCCGTCGAAGGCGCTGCTCGATTCCTCGCGCCAGTTCTGGAACATGGGCCACATCTTTGGCGACCACGGCATCAGCTTCAAAGACGCGAAGATCGACGTCGAAGCCATGGTCGGCCGCAAGGACAAGATCGTGAAGCAGTTCACCGGCGGCATCGCGATGCTGTTCAAGGCGAACAAGGTCACGCCGTACTACGGCTTCGCCACGCTGCACGCCGACCGCCTGGTCAAGGTCGCGCAGCACGACGGCACGCAGGTCGAACTGACCGGCGCCAACGTCATCATCGCCGCCGGTTCGGATTCGATCGAACTGCCGTTCGCGAAGTTCGATGGCGACACCATCGTCGACAACGTCGGCGGTCTGGACTTCACCGAAGTGCCGAAGCGCCTGGCCGTCATCGGCGCCGGCGTGATCGGTCTGGAGCTCGGCAGCGTGTGGAAGCGCCTGGGCAGCGAGGTCACGATCCTCGAAGCGCTGCCGGACTTCCTGGCCGCGGCGGATGCCGAAGTCGGCAAGGTCGCGCTGAAGGAGTTCAAGAAGCAGGGCCTGGACATCAAGCTGGGCGCCAAGGTCTCGAAAACCGAAGTCACCGGCAAGGGCAAGAAAAAGGAAGTCGTCGTCAGCTACACCGACGGCAGCGGCGAGCAGACGCTCACCGTCGACAAGCTGCTGGTCGCCGTGGGCCGCAAGGCCGCGAGCAAGGGTCTGCTGGCCGACGACAGCGGCGTGAAGCTGACCGATCGTGGCCAGATCGAGGTCGACGACCACTGCCACACCGGCGTCGATGGCGTGTGGGCGGTCGGCGACTGCGTGCGCGGCCCGATGCTGGCGCACAAGGGCTTCGAGGAAGGCATCGCGGTCGCCGAACTCATCGCCGGCCTGCCGGGCCACGTCAATTTCGACACGATTCCGTGGGTCATCTACACCGAGCCGGAGCTCGCCTGGGTCGGCAAGACCGAGCAGCAGCTCAAGGCCGAAGGCATCCCGTACAAGGCGGGCAGCTTCCCGTTCGCCGCCAACGGTCGCGCTGTCGCGATGATCGAGGCGACGGGTTTCGTGAAGGTGCTCGCGCATGCCGAGACCGACCGCGTGCTCGGCATGCACCTCGTCGGCGCCAACGTCTCCGAGCTCGTCCACGAAGGCGTGCTGACGATGGAGTTCAGCGGCTCGGCCGACGACCTTGCCCGCATCTGCCACGCGCATCCCTCGCTGTCGGAAGTGGTGCACGACGCGGCGATGGCGGTCGACAAGCGGTCGATCCACAAGGCGAACTGAGTTCCATCGCCTTGACCGAAGAAGGCTCCGCCCAGGCGGAGCCTTCCTGCTTTCCGGCCCGGCAAACCGTCTGCGCGACACCGGGCGATCACCTCCGACTACAAGGACATTCCTGCATGAAATCGATCTGTGTCTACTGCGGTTCCAACGCCGGCAGCAAGCCCGTCTATGCCGAACGCGCGATGGCGCTGGGCGATCGGCTCGCGAAGGACGGCCTGCGTCTGGTCTACGGCGGCGGCAACGTCGGCCTGATGGGGACCGTGGCCAATGCGGTACTCGATGCAGGCGGACAGGTCACCGGCGTGATTCCGCAGCAGTTGGCCGACTGGGAAGTCGCGCACCGCGGCCTGACCGAACTCGAGATCGTCGATTCGATGCACGCGCGCAAGATGCGGATGTTCGAACTCTCCGACGGCTTCGTCGCCCTGCCCGGCGGCTTCGGCACGATGGAAGAGATCTTCGAGATGCTGACCTGGCGCCAGCTCGGCATCGGCAACAAGCCCTGCGCCTTCCTCGACATCGACGGCTTCTACGCCCCGCTGATCGGGATGATCGACCGCATGGTCGAAGAGCGCTTCCTGCACCCGGACCAGCGCGCCGACCTCTGGTACGGCAGCGACATCGACGAGATGCTGGCATGGATGCAGGCCTACGAGCCGGCGCAGGCGAGCAAGTGGATCGACGAAAAGCGGCGGAGTGTTGTGAAGTGATGAATTGCGCGGTGGGTTGAGTGCGTGCGGTATGTGGCATCGCCTGTTTCGCGACTGCGTTGCTCCGTGGTTTGAATCATTGATCGCTTTGCGACCGCGTTGCTTCGTCGCCTCGATCATTTCCAACGCGAAGATGGGTCCCAGCTTTCGCTGGGACGACGGTGTCGAGACGCGGTGTTCTCCCTGAGAACCCGCAGCCTTCCGCTCGTCGCCCCAGCGAAAGCTGGGGCCCATTTTGATCTTCGGGTGATACACCGCCGCGACATCGACCGACAGGCGTTGTGCACACCCGCGGCGATGCTCCACGCATCCACTCGCTCGGGCATCTCCATGCGCGACCGCGTCCCCTGCACCTACATCCTCGCCAGCGCACCACGCGGCACGCTCTACATCGGCGTGACCTCGGATCTCCTGCAGCGCATCTGGCAACACCGCAACGAACTGATGCCCGGCTTCACCTCGCAGCATCGCGTCCACCGACTCGTCTGGTTCGAGATGCACGACGCGATGGAGGCCGCGATCACGCGCGAGAAGCGGCTCAAGGCATGGCAACGTCTGTGGAAGATCCAGCTCGTCGAATCGACGAATCCGTACTGGCACGACCTGTATCCTCAACGCATCTGACACCCTGAGGTTTACGGATGCCCATTCCCGCCCGTTTCGACGCCTTCCGTATCCACAACGACGATGCCGGTTACCGCAGCGGTATCGAGCAGATCGCCATCGACGACCTCGCCGACGGCGAGATCGACATCGCGGTCGCGCATTCGTCGGTGAACTTCAAGGACGCGCTGGCGGGTACCGGCAAGGGCAAGATCCTGCGCCGCTTTCCGCTGGTCGGCGGCATCGACGTCGCGGGCCACGTCGTCGCGTCGCGTGACCCGGCGTTCAAGGAAGGCGACGCGGTGCTCGTCACCGGTAGCGGGATGTCCGAAACGCGCGACGGCGGCTACACGCAGTACGCGCGCATCGAGTCGAAGTGGGCCGTGGCCCTGCCCGCCGGGCTGAGCCTGCGCGAGAGCATGATTCTCGGCACCGCCGGTTTCACCGCCGCGCTCGCGTTGCTGCGCATGCACGAGAACCGGCAGACACCCGCACTCGGCCCGCTCGCGGTGACCGGCGCAACCGGCGGCGTGGGTTCGCTAGCGGTCGACATCTTCAGCAGCGCGGGCTTCGAGGTGCACGCGGTCAGCGGCAAGGCCGAGCATGTGGATTATCTGAAAATGATCGGCGCCTCCGAGGTGCTCGGACGCGATGCGCTGGGCACCACGCGCCCGATGGAGTCCGCGCGTTTCGGTGGCGGCCTCGACAACGTCGGTGGTCCGATGCTGGTCAGTCTGCTCGCGCAGACCGAGCCCTACGGCAACGTCGCCAGCGCCGGACTCGCCGCAAGCGCGGACCTCGGTGCGACCGTGATGCCCTTCATCATCCGCGGCGTATCGCTGCTGGGTGTCGCGTCGGCAGGCACTGCGCGCGAGGTGCGCGACGAAGTCTGGCAGCGCCTCGCCAGCGACTGGAAGCCGCGGCATCTCGATGCGATCTGCACGCGCGAGGTCGGGCTGTCGGACCTGCCGGATGTGTTCGCCACGATGCTCGACGGCGGTTCGTTCGGGCGGACGCTCGTCACGCTTTGATGTCAGCTGCGCGCGCGAGCGCTGAATGCGCGGATAGAATCGCAGTCGTCATATCGAGGGGGAATCGATGGCACGCATTCTGATCGTGGACGACTCGCCGTCCCAGTTGATGGGCATCCGGCGGATCGTCGAGAAGCTCGGCCATGAGGCATTGACCGCAGAGGACGGCAAGGCCGGCTTCGAGGCGGCCAGGCGTGAACTGCCGGACCTGATCCTGATGGACGTGGTGATGCCGAATCTCAATGGCTTCCAGGCCACGCGCTCGATCACGCGCGAGCCGACCACCGCCCACATCCCGGTGATCCTGGTGACCACGAAGGACCAGGACACCGACCGCGTCTGGGGCATGCGCCAGGGCGCGAAGGCCTATCTCACCAAGCCCTTCAGCGAAGTGGAACTGTCGGACGCGATTCTCAAGACGATCGGTGGCGGGGCCACGCCGGCGGCGTGAATGCTGCAGTTCGGGTCTGATGTTCCACTCGTCGCCCGGGCGCGCGCTGGGACCCATTTCGAGCTTCGCGCGCTATCGCTCAAATGCCAGAACCGGAATGGATGACCAGCCATCCGGCTGTTGAAAAGCGCTTCCAGCTTGACCCGTCGTACGTCTGTTGGCAGCCGCCGGGATGACGAGCTCGAGTGGGCACTTCGGATGACCCGATTCCTGCGCCGGCAGGCTGGACAGTCGCCGCCTACTTCTTCCCGACCGCAAACGCATCGCGCAAGGCCTCGTAGGCCGCGATCTGCTGCGCATCAGTCGCCACCGGCGCCTGGATCTCGAGTTCGACGATCTGGTCGCCATCCGGCGCGCCACCGGCACCCGGCAATCCCCGCCCGCGCAGACGCAGCTTGCGTCCGGCTTCCGAACTCGCCGGGATCTTCAGATCCACATGCCCGCCGAGCGTGGCCACGCTGATCGTCGCGCCGAGTGCGGCGTCCCACGGGGCGATCGGCAAGGTGTGGATGATGTTGCGGCCGTCAACTTCGAAATCCGGATGCGCGGCGTATTCGATTTCCAGCAGCAGATCGCCGCCGTGCTGGCCCTGTCGCGGCAGGCGCACGATCTGCCCCGGACGGATGCCGCGCGGAATCTTCACTTCGAAGGTCTTGCCCATCACCGGCACGCGCACGCTGTCGCCACGGTGGATCGTCTCCAGCGTCACCGCCAGGCGCGCGCGCGTATCGCCGCGCGGCTGCGGACCGCCGCGACCGGGCTGCTGCGGACCGGCATAACCGCCCGCACGCCGGCCGAACATCTGTTCGAAGAAATCGCTGAAACCGCCGCCCGCGCCACCACCGGCGAAGATCTCGTCGAAATCCACACCGCCCGGCCCGCCACCGAATCCACCGGGCGGCGGCTGCACGTCGTCGCCCGGCCGATAGCCGCGCGCACGCAGGCCGTCGTAGGCCTTGCGCTTCTCGGGATCGCGCAGCGCCTCGTAGGCCTCGTTGACCGACTTGAAGGTGTCTTCCGCACCCGGCTCCTTGCTGACGTCCGGGTGGTACTTGCGCGCGAGCCGGCGATACGCGGTCTTGATCTCCGCATCGCCCGCGTTCGGCTCGACGCCGAGAATCTCGTAGTAATCCTTGAACTGCATCTGTTCTGCGTCCGGTGCGGGCGCGTGCCCGTCAGGAGTGAAACGCCACGATCGGCGACGGCCCGCAGGATACCTGCAGGCCGTCGCCGCGTCGTGGGTGCCGCGGCTGCAAGCAGCGCAGCCGCGGCCGATCGAACGTTACTGGCGCGTGCCCGCTGCCGGGGCTGCACCGACCTGGATGCGACGCGGCGTGGATTCGGCGCGCTTGGGAATGCTGATCTCGAGCACGCCATGATGGCCGCTGGCGGTGATCGCATCGGCGTCGGCACTGTCGGGCAGCGTGAAGCGACGATGGAAACGGCCGGTGTTGCGCTCGACGCGCGAGAACCGCACCTCGTTGGCTTCGCCGTCGGTGGCGTCCTGGCTCGCAGGCGCACGTTCGCCCTTGAGGCTCAGCACGCCCTTGTCCATCCAGATTTCGACCTGCGCCGGATCGATGCCCGGCAGGTCGGCGAGGATCACGAACCGCGTGCGCTCCTCGCGGATGTCGACGCGCGGCGTCCACTCGCTGGTGACGACCGACGAGGCATCGGCATCGCCGTGGACGAACTGCTGCAGGAACTGGCGCATCTCCTCGTGCAGACGCGGCGAGGTGTCGCGGCCGGACGGGCGGGCGACGGCGCGGAACGCTTCATGGCGCATGGAATGACTCCGATCTGGGGGCGGCACCGGTGGCCGCGATGTCCCCGATCTGGGTGCCTGCGCGGGGCTTTCAAGCATTGCCGCGAGCTCACGTCATGAACGGCTAGACTTCCGTTCACCCTCCCGCGGAATGCCCACATGACGATCCAGATCGGCGACACGATTCCCGAAGTCGCGCTCAAGCACATCCACGACGGCGTGCGCGTCATCGACACACCGACGCTGTTCACCGGCAAGCAGGTCGTCCTGTTCGCAGTGCCCGGCGCGTTCACGCCGACCTGCTCGGAACATCACCTGCCCGGCTTCGTCGAGCACTTCGAGACCTTCCGCAAACGCGGTATCGACGTGGTCTGCATCGCCGTCAACGATCCCTTCGTGATGCAGGCCTGGGGCGAGAGCGTCGGCGTTCCGGATGGCCTGCAGATGGTGTCCGACGGCAACGGCGACCTGGTGAAGGCGATGGGGCTGGAGATGGACGCCAGCAGCTACGGCATGGGTCTGCGCGCGAAGCGCTTCGCGCTGTATGCGGACGACGGCGTGGTGAAGCAGCTGTTCGTCGAGGCACCAGGCGAGTTCAAGGTGTCCTCGGCGGAGCATGTGCTGGCGCAGTTGGCTGTTTGACGCCAGAAGGCGTCGCCCCAGCGCAAGCTGGGGCCCATTTTGATGTCGGTTTCAACGTCGGGAATCAGGATCAAACATGGATCCCAGCCTTCGCTGGGATGACAGTCGGTACGCCCCCGAAGCTTTCGACCAGAGGCCTCACTCCGCCACCCGAAACTCTACGCTCCGCCACGCCCCGTCATCGGCGAGCGCGGTCAGCGTATGCGCGCCCGGCGTGTCGAACTCGTGCCGCAGCCACTGGGTGCCGCGCGTCTCGCCGATCCATCGCCCATCGAGCAGCCACTGCACGCGTCCCTCGCTGCCGAGCGCGCGCAACTGCAGACGCACGCCGTGGGTGCCGTTCGGCGGCCGCGCCAGCAGGGTGCCGGGCGTCAGGCCTTCGATGTGCAGCGCTTCGGAAGCGTCGCGTCCGTCGGCGGCGCAGTCCGGCGACAGCGCGGGCAGTCTCGATGCCTGACGTGCCGTGGCCGGCAGCCACGGCGCCACGAGCGCCGGCCATCGGGCGACTTCAGCACTGCGACGCACGTGCGTTGCGCTGCAGTCGGCCGACAGTCGCAAGCCACTGCCCGCATCGACATCGAAACGCACCACCCCCGCGCCCCAGCGACGTGCATCGCGCTCGGGCAATGTCGGCGGCACGTTGCCATCCAGCGTCCAGGCCTCGCGGCGGCGCTGGCACAGCGCGGCCGCCTGCGCGTCCGCGGCAGTGCCGAGCGGCCAGCAGATCTCGACCTCCTGCACGTTGCGCGGTGGCGGTGTGCGCATCGCGTCGGCGCGATCGCGCGGCAGGCTGTCGACGGTTTCAAACAGCAACGGCAATGCGGTGACCGCGCCGTACTGCCCCGGCAGCGGCGTGCCGTCCGGCCGCCCCACCCAGACGCCGACCGTGTAGCGCTGCGTACCGCCGATCGCCCAGGCATCGCGATAGCCGTAGCTGGTACCGGTCTTCCAGGACACGCGTGGACGACCACCGGTGTCGAAGGTGTCGACGCGCTCACCTGGACGCGGATTCGATTCGAGGATCTCGCGCACGATCCACGCAGCCCCCGGCGACATCAGCCTGCGTTCGACCAGCGGCGCATCCGGCGTCAGCCGCACGCGGCCGGCGATGCCCCCGCGATGCAGCGCGGCGTGCGCGCCCACCAGCTGTTCCAGCGTCGCGCCGGTGCCGCCGAGGATCAGCGACAGGTTCGGCGCCGCGCCACGCGGGAAGCGCAGCGTCACGCCGGCATTGTCGAGCCGCGCCGCGAAGCGCGCAGGGCCGACGCGATCGAGCAGGTCGACCGCCGGCACATTGAGCGACAACCGCAATGCATCGTCCGCCGCGACCGGTCCGTTGAACGCGGCGTCGAAGTTGCCGGGGCGGTAGCCGTCGAACGATTGCGGGGCGTCGCTCAGCAGGCTGCCGGAATGGATCAGCCCGTCGTCGAACGCCATGCCGTAGAGGAACGGTTTGAGCGTGGACCCGGGCGAGCGCCACGCGCGCACCATGTCCACATGCCCGAGCCGCGCACGATCGCCGAATGCGACCGAACCGACATAGGCCTGCGCCTCCAATGTGCGGTTGTCGACCACCAGCAAGGCCGCCGATGTGCGCTCGGGCAGTTGCGAGAAATAGCTCGACACACGCTGCTCCAGAACGCGCTGCAGATCGATGTCGAGCGTGGACACGATGCGCGCGTGGCGCGGCGCCGATTCGCGCAGACGCTGCGCGAGCAAGGCGGCGTGCATCGGCTGGCGCAGGCTGCGGGCGACGACCGCTTCGACCCTGGCATCGTCGACATCGGCGCGCGACCACACGCCCAGCGTCGCCATGCGCTCGAGCACCTTGTCGCGCGCCGCGCGTGCGGCCTCGGGTTCGCGATCCGGGCGCAGACGGCTCGGCGCCTGCGGCAGCACCGCCAGCAGTGCGGCCTCGGCGTGCGACAGCTGCGAGGCCGGCTTGCCGAGATAGGCCCAGCTCGCGGCCTCGACGCCTTCGATGGTGCCGCCGAACGGCGCGCGGGTCAGATACAGCGCGAGGATCTCCTCCTTGGACAGATGCACTTCCAACTGCACCGCGCGCAGCATCTGCACCAGCTTGCCGCGCAACGTCCGGCCGCGCGGTACCGGATCGAGGATGCGCGCGACCTGCATCGTCAGCGTCGAGCCGCCGGAGATGATGCGACCACCGCGCGCCCATTGCCCGGCCGCGCGGGCGAGCGCCCAGGGATTGATGCCGGGATGCCGGTGGAACCAGCGGTCCTCGTAACCGAGCAGCGCCTGCAGGTACAGCGGCGACACCGTGGCCGGCGTTGCCGGATGTCGCCATACGCCGTCGGCATCGGCGAACGCGCGCAGCGGCGTGCCGTCACGCGCGACCACGACCATGCTGGTGTCGGCGCGCGTCGGCAGTTGCGGCGGGAATGCGAGGTCGAGCAACAGCAGCGTCGACAGGAAAGCGGCCGTGCCCCAGCGCAGGGCAGCAAGCGCGCCGCGACGCAGACGCGTGGCGCGTTCAGTGGACAGGTGACGCCTCCGTTCCGCGCGTGTCCCGTCGCGGCAGACGCAGGCAGGCGACGCTGCCCGGCCTGTCCGCGCGCGGCAGCAACTGCAGGCTGCCCGACTGGGATTCGACGATCTGGCGCGACAGCACCAGTCCGATGCCCGAGCCGCCCGGCTTGGTGGTGAAGAACGGGACGAAGAGGTTGTCGCTCGGCGGCAGACCCGGTCCCCGATCCGCGATGTCGATCCGGACGCAGGCATCTTCCGCGCTGCAGGTCACCTCGACGATGCCGCCGCCGGTATCGGCCTCCAGCGCATTGCGCAGCAGGTTGATCAGCACCTGTTCGAGCTGGTCGGCATCCGCCATGACGCGCAGGCCGGGCGCCGGCGACACGTGCACACGGGCATCGCCCAGCAACTGCTGCACACGCCGCAGGCTGTCGTCGAGCGCGACCGCTGCGATCACCGGCGGCGGCAGTCGCGCCAGGCGTGCATAGCCGCCGAGGAAGCGTTGAAGGGCATCACTGCGTTGTCCGATCACGGTCAACGCATCGAACGCGTCCTGCCGAGTTTCGGCATCCATGCGCGCGCCCGCACCTGGCAGCAGGCGCTGCAGCGTGTCGGCCATCGAAGCGATGGGGGCCAGCGAGTTGTGGATCTCATGGCTGAGCACACGCAGCAGCCGGCGGAACGCCTGCGCCTCCTCTTCGCGCAGTGCGCGCTCCATCGGCTGCAGCACCAGCAGACGGCCGGCCTGGCTGCGGCTGCGCAATGCGGCGTGGCTGACCTGCCAGCGCCCGGCCTGTCCACCGAAGCGATGCGCATGCAGCGCACCATTGGGTAGCGCGAACAGATGCGCCAGGCCGAGCGCGTCGACATCGCGGCCCAGCAGTGCGGTTGCGGGCTGCCCCAGCAGGCGCTCGCCCGCAGGATTGACCATGCGCAGCCGCGTGTCCTGCTCGAAGACGAAGACCGCGCCATCGAGCATCGCCAGTGTCTTGCCCAGCAGTTGCAGGCTCTCGTGCACATCGCGGCGCTCGTCGCGCAGATGCAGCGCCAACCGGTTGAATGCATCCGCCAGTTGCACATCGGCCGGGCGACCGATCGCCGCCGCACGCAGGCTGTAATCGCCCTCGCGCAGCGCGTCGACCAGGCTGCCGAGTGTCGCCAGCGCGCGGCGTGCACCCGCGACCTGCCATCCCGCCATGAGACCGGTCAGCCCGACCACCAGCACCGGCATCCACACACGCGCGGCCCCCTGCGGCACGCCGACGACCAGCACGATGCACAGCGCCGCCAGCGCCGGCACCGCCACCAGCACAACGCGCCATGCCGGCAGCGCCGCGCCTTTCAAGCCTGCGAGGCCTCGTCGCCCATGCCGTGTTTTTCCATGCGCCGGTACAGGCTCTGGCGGGTGATACCCAGCTGGTCGGCACTGCGTTGCAGATTGCCGGGATGATCGCGCAGCGCGCGGCGCAGCAGCCAGAGTTCGGCCTGTTCCAGGGTCATGCCGGCGAGTGCGTCCTCCAACGTGGATGCCGGCTGCAACCGCAGGTCTTCGGCGACGAGTTGCGCCCCGTCGGCCAGCAGCGCGGCGCGCTCCATCGCATGCGACAGCTCACGTACGTTGCCGGGCCACGGATACGCCGACAGCGCACGCTCGGCCGATGCCGCGAAGCGCGGCAGTGCACGTCCGTAACGTCGGCAGGCGGCCGCCAGGTAGTGCCGTGCGAGCGGCACGATGTCCTCGCGCCGCTCACGCAGCGGCGGCACGCGGAACTGGAAGGTGTTGATGCGGTACAGCAGGTCCTGGCGGAACCGCCCCGCCGCGACATCCGCCGGCAGATCGGCATTGGTCGCCGCGACGATGCGCACGTCCACCCGCACGGTGCGCGAAGACCCGAGACGCTCGAACTCGCCGTCCTCGATCGCGCGCAGCAGTTTGGGCTGCTGCTCGAGTGGCAGGTTGCCGATCTCGTCGAGGAACAGCGTGCCGCCATCGGCCAGTTCGAAGCGCCCCACCCGCTCCTGCCGTGCGTCGGTGTAGGCGCCCTTGACGTTGCCGAACAGCTCGGCCTCGAACAACGTCGGCGTCAACCCACCGAGATTGACCTTGACCAGCGCATCGGCGCGCCGCGGCGACCACTGGTGGACCAACTGGCCGATCATGCTCTTGCCGGTGCCGTTCTCGCCCAGCAACAGCACCGCGGCATCGCTGTCGGCCACGCGCGCCAGATCGTCCACCAGCCGGCGCATCAGCGGCGACTCGACGATGAAACCCTCGCTGCCCTCACGCGCCAGCAGGGCATTGGCCGCGCTGAGCCGCTGCACGTCGCGCTGGCTGCGATCGAGTGCGATACGGCTCTCGAGCACCGACAGCACGCGCGCGTTGCTCCAGGGCTTCTCGATGAAATCCGCCGCGCCCACCCGCATCGCCTCGACCGCCAGTTCGACACTGGCCCAGGCCGTCATCGCCACCACCGGCAGACCGGGCCACTGCGCGGCGATCGCCGCGATCAGGTCCAGCCCCTCCTGCCCCGACGTGGTGTCACGGCTGTAGTTCATGTCGACCAGCACCGCGGCGAACGCATCGCCGCGCAGACAGGCCAGGGCTTCGTCCGGCGCGGCCGCGCCGACCATGCCGTAACCGGCGGTCTTGAGCAGCAGGCGCAGGGCCTCGCGGACATCGGACTGGTCGTCGACGACCAGGATGCGGTGTGCGGTGTCGGTCACGGGCATGGCGGAAGTCTAGTCGGTCGCGCCCGTCGACTTCGCGCGTGCGACGTTGACGGGCGTGGCCGGGATCAGTCCATCAACCCCGTCGCGGCCGGCAGTTGCTGGATGACCTCGCCCGCCTCGTCCATGAACTGCAGCACGGGCTCTCCGTCCGGCGTCACCAGCATCATGATGCGCGGGCGGCCGCTGGCATCGGCCAGAACCACGGCCGAGGATTCGCCAACGGTCTTGCCGATGAAAAGGCGCTTGGTCTGCTGCCCACCCGCCTGCTTCCAGCGCGCCAGCAGCGCATCCTTGTCCGGTCCGGGCGCCGCCTGCTCGTAGGCGTCCCACAACGGGCCGTAGTCCTGGATCAGGCCGCTGTCGAATACGGTCAGCCCGGTTTCCATCTGGCCGTTGCCCTCGTACTGGTGCAACGCGAGTTGCTGGTCGCCGCCGTAACGGTCCATCGAAAGATGCACGCCGCCTCGCGGCGACCCGTCCGGCCCCAGCCTGCCGTCGTAGATCAGGCCACCCACTTCGTCACCCTCGGCGTTGTAGAACGCCATGCCGGGACGATCGTCGCCACTGCGCGTGGCCTCCCTGCCGTCGATAACCGGGCCTGGCAGACGACCGCGTCCGGCCAGCACCATCGCGCGCGATCCGTCGGGGTTGAGCACGTTGATGCGCTCGACATCGAGTTCGGCAAAGCGCGCCTTCTGCGTGCTGGATGCCGCGCCGGCGAGGACAATGCCCGCGGCGCAGATGCACAGCGCCGCAAGGGTCTGGCGCAGCAGACGGTTCTGGCGGCGCAGGTGGCGGATGACGTCGGTGGACATGGATGATGTTTCCTCGCGGGTGAAGTGGAAGGGGGCGGTTTCGCGCCGGTCAGGTACGCAGGGCCTGCATCGGCGACACCCGCGCGGCGCGCACCGCCGGCACCAGCGAGGCCAGCGCACCGGTCAGCGCCAGGACCAGCAGCACCAGCGTGATCGCCAGCGGATCGGCGGCCTCGACACCGAACAGGAAGCCCTGCAGCACGCGCGAGCCGGCCAGCGCGATCGTCAGACCGATCGCCAGTCCCAGCGCGATCTGTCTGCCGCTTTCGAACAGGACCTGCCGCAGCAGCCGCCCCGGCGGTGCGCCGAGCGCTGCGCGCACCCCGAACTCGTGCCGGCGCGCCGCGACCGAAGTCGCCATCACCGCGTACAGGCCAACGCAGGCCAGCAGCAGGGCCAGCGCGGCGAACAGTCCGACCAGCAACAGGTTGAGCTTCTGCTGGCTGGTGGTGGATGCCACGACTGCGTCCATCGTGCGCAGATTGGAGATCGGCTGCTGGGGCGCCATCTCGGCGATCGCATCGCGCAGGACCTTTTCGTCGACCGCGACACCGCGCTGCGTGCGGTAGGCGTAGGTCAGCCCGCCGAAGCCGCGTACGAGCTGCCAGCTGGCGTCTGGAAGCTGGGCCAGCGGCGTGTAGACGATCGCAGGGGCAGGTTCGGACGGTCCGAACTGACGCACATCCCCGACCACGCCCACGACGCGCATGGCGGTCCGTCGACTGTTGTCGTCGTCGTCCGGGATCGACACCACCTGGCCCAAGGGATCGCCCTGCAGGTGTCGCTTCGCGAACTCGGCACTGACCACGCAGACCGGTTCCCCGCCCGCCGTGTCGCCCTCTGCAAACCCGCGGCCTAGCAGCACCGGAATGCTGTAGACGTCGAGCATGTCCGGGGTCATGAAGCGGTACTGCGCGCTGATCTCCCGCGCATCCGGCAACAGGAAGCTCCAGTTCAACTGCGTGGTCGTCGGCGGATTGCTCGCCGCCGATACGCGGGCGATGCCCGGCACGCGCTCCAGACGTTCGATGATCCGTTGCGTCTGTATCGCCATCGCATCCACGTCGCCGACCTGCGACTTCACCGGCGCGAGGTTGAACAACGAGATGGACTGGCTCTGGAACCCCATCGGCACTTTCGAGAGTTCGTGCAGGGTGCGCGTGAACAATGCGGCGCCGCTCAGCAGAACGACCGCCAGTGCGACCTGTGCGATCACCAGTCCGCGTCCAAGCCGACCGGCACCGCGGCTCCACCCGCCACGGCCGCCTCCCACCAGTTCACTGCACAGATGGAGATTGCGCGTTCGCCAGATGCCCATCAGCACCGCCAGCATGGCGACCGACAAGCCGCAGAGCGCCGCGAACACCACGCTGCCACCGGTCAACGACACCGTCTCTCCGCGCACCCAGTCCGGCGGCACCGACCCACCGAGAATCCGCAAACCAAGCCAGGCCAGCAGCAGGCCCGCCACCGTGCCCAGCAAGGCGACCAGGATGCCCTCGGCGAACGCGGGCAGACCAAGCCGCAACAAGGAGGCGCCCAGCGCAGTGCGGACCGCGCTGTCATGGCTGCGCCCCAGCGCACGCAGCAGCATCAGACTCGTCAGGTTCACCGCGGCGATCAGCAACACACACCCTGCAGCCCCGAGAAACAGCCACAGCGTGTTGCCCGTATTGGCGGAGAACACACTGCGTTGCATCGGCAATGCATTGGGCGGATACCGCACCAGCGCAGCGCGCCATGCGTCGTCCATCGTCGCGCTGGCGCGCAGCAGGGTGCCGATGACGGTGTCCGCTTCGGCCGACGCCGATGCGACGCTGGCGTCCGGTGCCAGACGCGCCACGATCATCTCGTTGGTCGACAGCACCGACGATGCGGGATCGGGCTGCAGCGGCAGGATGACGTCGAACACATCCGGCCACTGGAACGTCGCGGGCAGGACGCCGACGATCTGCGTCGCGCGTCCCTCGACGAGCAGCGACGTGCCCACCGCCGCAGCCTGCCCGCCATAGGCGCGCTGCCAGTACGCGTGGCTGAGGATCACCGCCTGCGGTCCGTTCGGGCGATCCTCGTCGACACTGAAGTTCCGTCCGGCCGCCAGAGGCAGCGCCAGCGTGTCCAGGAAGCCGCGATCGGCCCGGATCGAGCGCACGACCTCGGACTGGTCGCTACGCGCAACGTTCGCGTCCATCACCCAGCCGCGAAGCATCCCGACCGACGCCACCGACTGCATGCCGCGCACCGGCGCGAGATAGGCAGGCGCCGCGACGTTCCGGATGTCGGAACTGTATTGCCCGATCGTCACCAACCGGTCCGCCTGCGGATACGGCAACGGCTTGAGCAACGCCTGGTCGATCAGCGAGAACACCGCGGTACTGGTCGCCACGCCCAGCGCCAGCGTGGCCATCGCCAGCAGCAGATAGCCCGGTCGACGCAGCAGGCCGCGCCAGGACTGGCGCATTTCGTTCCAGGCGATCGCGGCATTCACGGCGTGCGCTCCGCGATGCCCGGCAACGGCATGTCCTGTTCGAAGCGCAGCCGCTCGAAGCTGTCCTCGTCGACGATGCGGCCATCGAGCATGTGCACGATGCGCTGCGCGCGACGGGCGAACGCCACATCGTGGGTGACCATGCACAGGGTCGTGCCGGTCTCGTGCAACTGTTCGAGCAGTTGCATCACCGCCTCGCCGTTGCGGGTGTCGAGATTGCCGGTGGGTTCGTCGGCCAGCAGGATCGCCGGATCGCCGACCAGCGCACGCGCCACCGCGACACGCTGCTGTTGGCCGCCCGACAGCTGCCCGGGATAGTGGCGCGTGCGGTGCCCCATGCCGACCACTTCCAGCACCTCGCGCACGCGGCGGCGCATCTCCTTGCCCGATATCCCGTCGCGATAGGTCAGCGGCAGGGCGACGTTCTCCTCCACCGTCAGATCGGCGATCAGGTTGAAGGCCTGGAAGATGAAGCCGATGCGCTCGTTGCGGATGCGCGCGCGGCCGCGCGCATCGAGGCGCGACACGTCCTGTCCGTCGAGCACGTAGTCACCGCTGCCGGGCGGATCGAGCAGCCCCAGGATCGACAGCAGGGTCGACTTGCCGCAGCCCGACGGGCCGGTGATCGCGACGAAATCGCCGCGGCGGATGTCCAGCGCGATCTCCGACAGCGCGTGGGTTTCGACCTCGTCGGTGTGGAAGACCTTGCCCAAGCCCTGCAGACGCAGCAGCGGCGTGTCCGGCGGGGATGCGATGTTCATTCGATGGTGGTTCCTGTCAGCGGATGCGGAGAATGTCGTGGTCGATCCAGCGGCTGGTGTCCGAGAGGATCACCCGGTCGCCGGCCTGCAGGCCGCTGCGGATCTCGATGCGGTCGCTGGACACTGCGCCGAATTCGACCGGCCTGCGATGTGCGTCGGTGCCGCCGGCGGCGATCACGAACAGCGTGTTGCGGGTGTCGGGCGCGGCCGAAGCCGGACGTCCGATGCTCAGGGTGTCGCGGACCGTGCCCAGCAGGATCCGGCCGTCGACCGACAGGTCCGGGCGCACGCCTGCGGGCAGTGCGGCATCGAAGGCGACATCGACGGTGACGCTGCCCTCGCGCACCGCGGGATCGATGCGTGCCAGGCGTCCGTCGGCGAGCCCGTTGCGGGTATCGACCGAGACCGGCAGATCGAGCACGAGATCCTTGGCCAGCACCTCGGGCACCTGCAGGCGTGCGATCAGATCGTCCGGACGCGCCACCCGTGCCAGCTTGCCGCCGGCCTCGACCTGCTGGCCGGGCTCGACCTCGACCTGCTGCAGGATGCCGTCGATGCCGGCGCGCACCTCGAGCCCCTGGACCTGCTGCCGGGCGATGGCGGCCGCGCTCGCGGCCTCGTCGCGGCGCGCGCGCGCGGCCTGCAGCTGCGCGGCCATGTTCTCCCGGAACGCGGACACCCGGCTGCGTTCGATCCGCGCCTTGCCCTGCCCCTGCTCCTCGGTGATCTGCGCTTCGCGCAGGTCGATCGCCGACATCACCCCGGCCGCATGCGCGCGCTCGAAGGCCTCGCGCTTGACCTGGGCGATGCGCCAGGCCGACGCCGCCGCCGCCTCCTGCGCCTGCTGGTCCAGCAGTTGCGAGGCCAACTGGGTGCGCGCCGCGGCGACATCCGCCTGCGCGCCGGCCAGCGCGGCCTCGGCCTTGTCCAGCGCGGCCTGCAGTTCGGGATTGGCCAGCCGCAGGATCACCGTGTCGGCCTGCACGCGCGCGCCGGCCAGCACCACCACCTCCTGCACCGTCGCGGTCGCACCGGCGGCGATCCAGCGGATCTGCCGCGGCACCAGCGCCCCGGTCGCGCGGATCTCGCGATGCATGTCGCCCTGCACGGCGGTGTCGATCCACAGCTCGGAACCCGGAACGGCCGGCGCAGCGCGGTCAACTCCGAGGGCAAGGCCCACGAGCAGCAACGCGCCGGCACCGGCAAGCGCCAGCCAGCGTGGCTTGCGGCGGCGCCACAGGGGCATGTGTTCGGATCTGGCGATGTCCATGCCGTGTATTGCGCATGGACCGTGCCAATCACGGAATCAAGCCAAGTCGTTGATCCGGTTGGAATCGATGCCGTCGATGCGCCGGCCGCGCCGTCCGATTCCGGACAGCGGCGACCGGAATCGAACGGATGCTCCGCTCAAGGCTGCACCACCGTGATCCGTGCGGGCACCGAGGTGCCCACGCCGCGCAACTGCGGCCGGTACATATCCTCGACCAGTGGCGGCGGCACGGTGTAGCTGCCCGGGCTGACCGCACGCACGAGGTAGAACACACGCGCGTTCCGGCCGCGGTCGAGCTTGAGCGCGGCGACGTAGCGATCGTCGCGGTACTCCTCGTGCTGCACCGTCGCCGCGCGGCCGCGTTCGGTGATCTGGATACCGTCGACGACGACATCGGCCCACTGCTTCGCATCGCCCAGGTTGAAGTTCTCGACCTCCAGACCCGCCGGCAGCAGATCGGTCAGCAACGCGTCGGGCATATCGCGGTCGGACACCACCGACACCGCGACGATCAGCGCCTCGCCTTCCTTCAGCGGGCCGGGCGTCCACGGCTGGCCGTCGGTGCCGTAGAGCTTGCGCTCGACTTTGAGCACGCTGAAGTCGGCCGCAGGCGCACTGCGCGGCACACCGGCCACATCGATGCTCGCGTACATCGGCGGCTCGCCACTCGGCGTGAAGCGCACACCGCGACGCAGCCCGGCCTCGTCGTAGGCACGGCCGACGATGGTCGCCTCCGCGACGGCTTCATCGACCTCGCCTTCGCGCAACACGCCACCGACGCGCTTGCGCTGGTCGGACGACAGCGCACGCCCGAGCCGGGCAAGCGCGATCTGCTCCTGCGTGCTGAGGTACATCCAGCCGCGATTGCGACGCACATCGACCTCGCGTCCGATGTCGACCGCGCGTGCATCGAACGCGGGCTTCGCGATGCCGCGTTCGTGGGTCAACGCGATCATCAGCGAGGCGTCACGCAGCGGCGTGCCGTAGTCCCACAGATAGCCAGGCCGGTCACCGCTGAAGTCGAAGCCGGCCTGCACCGCGCGCTCGCCACGCACCTTGTCGCCCTGCAGGGACAGGGCAAGGCCGAGATGCACCAGCGGCAGGCCGGTCCGCGTGCTGGCGCGCTCGTTGTCGAACATCGCCCGCAGCGTCCCCAGCGGCGCGCGGTTCACGCGGGCGAGCACGTAACCGGCATAGGCGCGGTAGGCGAACCGCAGGTGGTCGCGTTCGTTCTGACCGTAGAACGCGTTGCCGCCCGACAGCAGATCCTCGCCCAGGCGCTCGAGCGATTTCTGCAGCACGGTGTCGGGCACTGCGAAACCGGCATCACGCGCATCCAGCAGGAACTCGACGATGTACGGCGTCAGCATCGGATTGACGTAACCGTCGCTGCCCCACATCGAGAAGTGGCCGGTGCCGACCTGCATCGAGGCCAGCCGTCCGAACGCGGCCTCGACGAACTGCCGACGCTTGGCCGCATCCACGCCCTGGATACCGAGCATCGACACCGTGGCATCGTCGAGCTGCAGCGCGGCATACCCGCGGCTGGTGGTCTGCTCGGCGCAGCCATAGGGATACGACAGCGCACCGGTGATCGCGGCCGCGAACGGAATCGGCGGCAGCGCACTGACCGTGAAACGCGCGTTGACCGAGCCGGCCATCAGGCCGTCCATCAGGCTTGTGTCCAGCGTCACCGGCGTCGCGCCGTCGAGCACCCGCGTGGTCGAACGCAGCACCGACGGCCATGCCGCGCGCACCGGCAGGTCGTAGCTGCGGTCGACCTTGACGCCGGCACCGTCCACGCGGACCCGTACCTTGGCGACCGTGTACCCCTCCTGCGCGGTCAGCGGGAAACTCAGCGTGGTCTTGCCTTCGACGCCAAGTTCCACCTTGCGGCTGCCCTCGCCGACCGCCAACGGGCCGACACCATCGACGCGCACATCGAAACTGCCCGCGCGTCCGCTGAAGTTGCTCAGATCCAGCGTCACCGTGCTGGTATCGCCGGGTGCCATGACCCGCGGCATGCTGGCTTCGGCGACCAGCGGTGCGCGCACGACCGTTTCCACATCGCGGCTGCCGTAGCGATCCGCCGACCACACCAGCGCGGAGACGCGCAGCGTGCCGTTGAAGTCCGGCAACTGCAGCGGCACGCGCGCATTGCCGCGCGCATCGAGTTTCACCGGCCCTGCGAACAGGTCGACCGTCTGCACGCGCGCCGTCGGCCGCCGCGCCTGCGGCAGCGCGGCCAACGGCGCATCGCCGCCGAAGCGCAGGCGCGCGGTGCCGCCTTCGAAACTCTCGATCACCCGGCCGTAGAGATCGTAGGCATCCACGCCGAACCGGCGCTGGGCGAAGAAGTGCGACCAGGCGTCCGGCACCGGGAAGCGGGTGATGTTGAGGATGCCGACATCGACCGCCGACACCGTGACCCAGGCGTCCTGCCCGGCCAGCTGCGGCGCGCTGACGGTGACCTGCATCGGACCTTCGGGACGGGTGAGTTCCGGCGCCTTCAGGCCGACAGCGACGCGTCGCTCGCGCCGCTCCATCGGCACGTGTGCCACGCCGACCGCGCGCGCCGGGGTGACCGTGCTGGTCGCACTGCCGCCGCGGAACACCAGCGCGGTCACGTAGACATCGTGGCGCTCCCAGTCCTCGGTGACCGGGATGTCGAAGGTGCTGCCGGCCCTGGCGTCGATCTCGTGCAGATAAAGCATGCGGTCGCTTTCGACCATCAGCAGGCCCTTGCCCGGATGCGGCGGCGTGACCGTGACGCGCATCGTGTCGCCGGCGCGATAGCCGGCCTTGTCGAGCGCGACCTTGACCTTGTCGGGGCGCGCATCGAGACCGCGGTTGCCGTCGTCCCAGCTCCAGCCGGCGCGGAACGGATAGCGCGAGACCAGCTGCGTCGCCGGGTCCTCGACGTCGATGCGGTACTCGCCCCACTCCACCGGAAAATCGAAGCGCGTGGCATCGCTGCCGGCATCGAGCGTGCGCGTCTCGACGGTCTCGAAGCGACGGGTGAATTCGTAGCGCCAGCCGGCATCGTCGTTGCGCCAGTGGTAATCGCGATGCTCGCGGATCAGCGACACCTTGAGCCCGGCCTGCGCACGCGGCTTGCCGTCGGCGCCGACGCGCACCAGTTCGAAGCGCGCATTCGTATTGGGGTCCGCGCCGTCGCCGGGTTCGAACAATGGACGCACGCCGACCAGCGCATCGGCCGGCCACAGCACGCGCTTGAGCGTGCGGTTGACGCTGCGGCCGCCGGTCTCGTACAGGCTGCCGGAGACGATCGCGGCGATCGGCGTCGTCGGCTTCGCTTCTTCCGGCAATGGGATGTCAGCAGTCAGACGCCCCTGCGCATCGAACGTCCCTTCGACGACATCCCTGGCCTCGCGCGGCAGATCGACGGTGGCGTCGCCAAACACGAAGCCGGGCAGACCTTCGACCGGGGAGCGCTCGACGGCGAGCGCCAGACGCGCGGTGAAGCGGTTGCCGCTCGCCGGCGCGCCATAGAGATACGCGCCGGTTGCCTGCAGCTTCAGCGGCTCGCCCGGACGCAGCACCGCCTGCGCGTCGAGATCGAGCTTCATGCGTTCGGGCAGGAATTCCTCGATGCGCAGCGTCATGCCCTGCACCGCCTCGCGCGCGGCGGGATCGGTGCGGAATTCGACCCGCCAGCTGCCAGTGGGCGCATCGACCGGAATCTCGCGTTCGAAGCGGAAGTAGCCACTCTCGCCCGGCTCGACGCGGGTCTCGAAGAAGGTCTTGCCATCAGGCTGGCGCAGGCGTGCGAACAGCGACTGCGAGCGTCCGTCCTTCGCCGCGACCGGACGTCCGTCCTGGTCGCGCAGCAGCGCCGACACGCGCACGGTTTCGCCCGGGCGATACAGATCGCGCCCCGACCACGCGAACACGTCGAACCAGGCCTGCTCACGGCCGCTGACTGCGAACTCCGACAGGTCCAGCGCCGGCTGGTTGAACGGCAGCAGCGAGACATCGCTGGCGCGGCTGGCGACCAGCACATGGCCGGCGTCGAGCGTGTAGTCGAGCATCGCGTTGCCCTTGGCATCGGTGCTCGCGCGGTAGACGGTGGCGCCCTTGGCGTCGAGGACTTTCAGCTCGGCGCTGCCGATCGGCGCGCCGTTGTGCAGCGATGCGGTGTGCACGAACAGCTTTTCGCCGTATGCACGCGCGTGCAGGCCGATGTCGCTGACGGTGAAGAACGCGGTTTCGTACTGGTCGGCGAACGCGCCCGCCCGCTTCATCACCGCGAAGTACAGGCCCGGTTGTTGCAACTCGCGGATGTCCTGCAGGGGCAGATAGGTCAGCACACGCTCGTTGCGCGCGCCGTCGATCGCGAAACGGTTGACGTAGACCGGGCTGGCCAGCTTCGACAGCGGCGTGTTCTCGCCCCAGTGGTTGTCGAGCTCCCAACTGCCGCGGCGACCGCCACGCTGGTACTGGGCGAGGAAGGCGGGCAGCGAATCGTCATCGACGCGCAGGAACTCGACATCGACCTCGGTGACGTTGATCGAGACGATCGGCAGGCCGCGCGACTCTTTCGCCGGCAACACGCTGCCCTGCGAGGCGAAACCGACCACCGGGTCGAGTTCGCCGGTGAACACCTTGCGTTCGACGTCGGCGCCCAGCGTATCGCCACCGGCCGAAGCGAGCTTGCCGGACAGTCGCAAGGTGTAATCGCGGTTGGCCTCGACGTGCGGGAAACGCAGGATTTTTCCGCTCTCGTCGAGCGTCCAGCTGCCTTCGCGGGCGGCACCGTCGGTGAAGGTCACCAGCGCATCGAAATCCTGGGTGCCGACGAGGGCTTCCGAGAACTCCAGCGCCAGCGCAAGCGCGCCGTCGTTCTGGTCGGGGAACGCGCGGACGAGACCGAAGCCTTCGATCGTCTCGCGATCGGTCTGGATCGCCTCGCCGCTGATGCCGGGCGTCTGACCGGCCGTGTCGCGCTTGCAGGCCACGATGCCGAAAGCCAACAGGACAATCAGGCTGCTGGCCAGCAGCCTGCGCAGGCGCAACGACGCGCGAGGGGTTCCGAAGGACATCCGCTGTGCTCCGATGGGCGTTGGCCGCGAGTATAGGCTGCGGGCATGGCGTTCCGGGCCGCGTGACGGACGGCGTGTGCCGGGATTCCACACGCACAAAAAAAGGGCCGGCAATGCCGGCCCCTTTCCATCACTCGAAACGCATCAGGCGTCAGGCGAGGCGCCCGGTGCATCCGCCGTCGGCATCTCGCCCGGCGGCAGCGCATCGACCTCGTCGTCCGCATCGTCGATCGAACCGTCCACGCGCTCGATGCCCTGCAGGCGCTCGTCCTTGGACACGCGCATCAGGGTCACGCCCTGGGTGTTGCGTCCCACGCGCGCGATCTCCGATGCGCGGGTGCGCACCAGGGTGCCGCCGTTGCTGATCAGCAGCACTTCGTCGTGATTGCGCAGCAGCACCGCGCCGACCAGTGGACCGTTGCGCTCGGTGGTCTGGATGCCGATGACGCCCTGCGTGCCACGTCCCTTGCGCGGATATTCCGACAGCGGCGTGCGCTTGCCGTAGCCGTTCCCGGTTGCGGTGAGGATGTAGGGAATGTCGTCGCCCGCACCGGTCTCGACCGCGGCATCGCCATTCGACTCGACCACCGCATCCTCGACGGTCTCTTCCGACTCGTCCTCGCTGCCGCCCGCGCTTTCCGACACGATCAGGCTGACGACCTGCTCGCCGTTCGCCAGACGGATGCCGCGCACGCCACCGGCGGTACGACCCATCGAGCGCACGCGATCTTCGCCGAAGCGCACCGTCTTGCCGTTGGATGCGAACAGCAGCACGTCCTTGTCACCATCGGTCAGCGCGACACCGATCAGCGCATCGCCCGCCTCGAGGCGGATTGCGATCTTGCCGCGCGCCAGGCGATAGGCGAACTCGGTCAGCGGCGTCTTCTTGACGGTCCCCGCGCGCGTGGCGAAGAACACGTACTGGCCATCGACGTACTCACGCACGGGCACCACGGCCTGCACCTTCTCGTCGGCTTCCAGCGGAATCCAGTTGATGATCGGACGGCCGCGCGCATTCGGGCCGGCGTCGGGCAACTGGTGCACCGGCAGCCAGAACACGCGGCCGGCGCTGGTGAAGGTCAGCAGCGTGTCATGCGTGTTGACCAGCCACAGCTGCTCGATGAAATCCTCGTCCTTGGTCGCCGCCGCGTTGCGGCCCCGGCCGCCGCGCTTCTGCGCGCGATAGGCGCTGACCGGCTGGCGCTTGACGTAGCCCGAGTGCGACAGCGTGACCACCACATCCTCGGGCGCGATCAGGTCGAGGATGTCCAGATCCTCTTCGCTGGCGCGGATTTCGCTGCGGCGTTCGTCGCCGAACTCCGCCTTGACGTTGCGCAGTTCGGTGCGGATGAGTTCCAGCAGCACGTCCGGATTCTCGAGGATCTCGATCAGGCCCCGGATGGTCTCCAGCAGCTGCCGGTACTCGTCGGTCAGACGGTCCTGCTCCAGTCCGGTCAGACGGTGCAGGCGCATCTCGAGGATCTGCTGTGCCTGGGTCTCGGTCAGCTGGTAATGGCCGTCGATCAGACCGACGCCATCGGGCAGGTCTTCCGGGCGCGAGGCTTCGGCACCGGCCGCGCCGAGCAGCGCGCCGACCAGGCCCGCTTCCCAGCGCCTGCCGAGCATCCGCTCCTTGGCGACCTGCGGATTCTCGGACGTCTTGATCAGCTCGATCATCTCGTCGATGTTCGCGAGCGCGACCGTCAGGCCTTCGAGGATGTGGGCGCGGTTGCGCGCCTTGCGCAGTTCGAAGATCGTCCGGCGCGTGACCACTTCGCGGCGGTGACGGACGAAGGCTTCGAGGATCTGCTTGAGGTTCAGCAGCTGCGGACGGCCTTCGACGATCGCCACCATGTTGATGCCGAACACCGACTCCATCTGCGTCTGCGAATAGAGATTGTTGAGCACCACGTCGGCCGAATCGCCGCGCTTGATTTCGATGTAGATGCGCATGCCGTCCTTGTCGGACTCGTCGCGCAGCTCGCTGATGCCTTCGAGCTTCTTGTCCTTCACCAGCTCGGCGATCTTCTCGATCAGCCGCGCCTTGTTGACCTGGTACGGGATCTCGGTGACCGCGATCGCCTCGCGGCCGTTGTCCGCGACCTCGATGTCGGCGCGCGCACGCATGCGCACGCGACCGCGACCGGTGCGGTAGGCGAGATGGATCCCGCCGACGCCGTTGATGATGCCCGCGGTCGGAAAGTCCGGACCCGGGATGAACTCCATCAGGCCATCGATGTCGATCTCGGGATTGTCGATCAGCGCGATCAGCGCATCGACCACTTCACCCAGGTTGTGCGGCGGAATGTTCGTCGCCATGCCGACCGCGATACCGGCCGAACCATTGACCAGCAGGTTCGGGAACCGGGTCGGCATGACCGTCGGCTCCAGTTCCTTTTCGTCGTAATTGGGCTGGAAATCGACCGTTTCCTTGTCGATGTCGGCCATCAGCTCGTGACTGAGGCGCGCCATGCGCGATTCGGTGTAACGCATCGCCGCAGCGGAGTCGCCGTCGACCGAACCGAAGTTGCCCTGGCCGTCGACCAGCATGTAGCGCAGCGAGAACGGCTGGGCCATGCGCACCAGCGTGTCGTACACCGACTGGTCGCCATGCGGGTGGTACTTACCGATGACGTCACCGACGATACGCGCCGACTTGAAGTACGCCTTGTTGCTGTGCGCGCCGAGCTCGTGCATCGCGAACAGCACGCGCCGGTGCACCGGCTTGAGGCCATCGCGGACATCGGGGAGTGCGCGTCCCACGATCACGCTCATCGCGTAATCGAGGTAGCTGCGGCGCATCTCGTCTTCGAGGTTGACGGGGATGATTTCTTTCGCGGATTCGACCATCGACGGCGCTTGCATCCTGGTTGTACGAGACCTGCTTCCTTGCCGTTCGGGCGCCTGCGACGGCCAGCTCCGGAAACGTGGCGGCAGAATCGTAGGACCCGGCCGGAAACAGACCCGCGAGCATAGCACGAAACGGACTTTTGATCCAGCATTTTCCGGCGCAAAAACAAGGACTTGCGCGTACGAAGCGCGCGACATGACAGCTGTCAGTTACGGCTCGCGCGCCGACTCCCGACAACAGCGCGCACCGTTTGCAGGGAAAGCACGCGGGAAACCTCTTGATCGCATCCCGCCTTGCCGTGTTGACGACCGCCGCCGCCCTGCTCTGGCTCGGCGCACTGGCACTCGACGACGTCGCGACGCTTGCGTGGCGGCGCACGTTCCAGGGCGTGATCGTGTCGCTGGGGGCGATGGCGATCATCTGCGCTCTGCGTGGCAGCGCCTCCGGCCCGTGGCGTGATGTCGGCATGGCGCACGCGAGCGCGAACCTGCGTGCCTTCCTGCTCGGCGTGGGCCTATGGTGCGTGCCCGCACTGCTGGGCATCGCTGCGTGCGTGGGAATGGGCTGGACGTCGATCGAACTGCGCGCCACGCCCATTGCGCTGCTCATCACGTTGCTGCCGCTCGCCCTTGGCGTGTTTCTGATCGAAGCCTTGCCTGAGGAGCTTGTGTTCCGCGGTTACGCCCAGGGGCTGCTCGGCACGCGGCACGCGCCCTGGATCGCGCTGCTGGCGCAGATACTGCTCTTCATCATGTTCGCGTGGGCGGTCGGCGCACTCCGGTCCCCCTGGCAGTGGATGCTCATGCCCGGCCTTGCCCTGATCCTCGGGTACGTGCGTGCACTGGACGGCAACGTGTGGACCTGCATCGGCATCCACGTTGCGTGGATGACCACATCGCAACTGCTCAACTCGTCGCACGTCACCGTGACCGGCATGCAGACGCTGCAGTTCTTCGCATTCGCACTGCTACCGTCGGCAACGATCGGTACGCTCTTGAGCGTTCGGCGGCCGGATTTCGATTGGCGGCAGCCCGCAGCCGACCGCACATCACACGCTTCATGAGCGCATCGCGCAGGCTGGCGCACACGATCCAGACGGGGATGGCCGTCCCGGCATAGGCCGATATCCGATGCCGCCTCGCGGGGCTCGCCGGGTGGCTGCAATACAGGCAGCAGGCCTTCAACCGAACGTGGCGCGCATCGATGCGGCGGTCGGTCGCTCCACCACACCCCGCTCGGTGACGATCGCGTCGATCAACGTGCCCGGCGTCACGTCGAACACCGGATTCCAGGCCTGGATGCCTTCGGCCACGGTGCGCGTGCCGCCGATGCCGAACAGTTCACCGGGATCGCGCTGCTCGATCTCGATCTGCGTGCCATCGGCGGTGTCCATGTCGACCGTCGACGACGGCGCGACGACCATGAACTTGACGCCGTGATGGCGCGCGGCAATCGCCAGCTGGTAGGTACCGATCTTGTTGGCGGTGTCGCCATTCGCGCAGATGCGGTCCGCGCCGACGACAATCCACTGCACCGCGCCGGTCTTCATCAGATGCGCAGCTGCGGAATCGGCGATCAGGGTCGCGTCGATGCCGTCCTGCTGCAGCTCCCACACCGTCAGGCGCGCGCCCTGCAGCCAGGGCCGCGTCTCGCCGGCGAACACCTTGCCGATACGCCCCTGCGCCATGCCGGCGCGGATCACCCCCAGTGCGGTGCCGAAACCCGCCGTCGCCAGCGAACCGGTATTGCAGTGGGTCAGCACGCCGCTGCCGGGCGCGATCAGTCCGGCGCCGAGCGCCCCCATGTGCCGGTTCGCCGCGAGGTCTTCCTCCGCGATCGCCTGCGCCTCGCGCGCCAGCACCTCGCGCCAGTCGGCACCCGAGGTCGCCAGCACACGCCGCATCCGCGCCAGCGCCCAGGCGAGATTGACCGCCGTCGGCCGCGCGGCATTGAGCCGCTGCAACGCGGGTTCCAGTTTCGCCAGCGCGGCCTCGCCCGTGTCGGCCTCGATGTCGCGGGCGCCGAGCACTGTGCCCCAGGCCGCCGCGATTCCGATCGCCGGCGCGCCCCGCACGGTGAGGTCATGGATCGCCTGCGCGACCTCGTCGCTGGTGGTGCAGGACACGTGCTCGACCACGAACGGCAGCTTGCGCTGGTCGAGCAGATCGAGCGTGTCGCCGGTCCACAGGATCGGGCGGATGTGGTCGTAACGGTCGAAATCGAGGGGGGATGTGTTCATGGGGGCATTGTAAATCGGCGAGATTGGATTGCTGTTGGTGGGGAGTGATTCCGAGTTCTCGCAATGGTTGCCGCCCAACCCGCCCCCTTCAGCACAGATGACTACGACTTCTTGCGACCCGTCATTCCCGCGAAAGCGGGATGCGCTCTTCAACAGCGTAGCGCTGGTCATCCATTTTGATGTTGGCTTTGGCTTTGGCTTTGGCTTCCAGCTTTTGACTTCAGTCGAGCCGTAAAGCGAGCCGAGCACCGGAGCCTGACGTGGCCGTAGAGCAGCCCATGTCTGAGCGCAGCGAGTTTGGGCTGCGTGCCGCGTCAGGCGAGGAGCACAGGGCACCGATGCGGCTTCATCGCATCGGCTCGCGTCCGGCGAAGGGACCTTTTGGTTCCTTTTGGGTCCATCCAAAAGGGACTCGCACGCGCAGCGGGCGAAAGCCCTGTACTTGCTGTTCGCTTCGAGCGTTTGGCTCTGCCTTACTTGGATCGTTGGACTCGATGTCGTCAGACGAGATCGCCCAAGGGGCGAAGATCAAGTACAGGGCTTCCGCGCTGTCGCGCGGCTTACTTTTGTCTTGGCAAAAGTAAGCAAAACCGTCTTCGCCGGACGCGATCCGACACGGCTGCGCCGTGCCGGCTCCCTGCGCTTCTCGGTCGACGGGGCACGCAGCCCTGCGATGCTCGGCTCGCTTTACGGCTCGATTCAAGTCAAAAGCCTGGAGCCAAAACAAGCCAGAGCCAAGCCTAAATCCAGATCAAAATGGATGTCCGCGTTACCAGACATGCGTGTGTTGAGAGCCGCGGACATGACGACGATGAGTTCTGGTGAAGTGCAGGAATCGCGCGAGCGATTACGCCCGCACGAAATCGAACGCGATCACATCGCCGATCCGCCCCGTCCCGAGCATCGCCATCATCAGGCGATCGACTCCCAAGGCCACACCTGCGCAATCCGGAAATCCGGAATCCAGCGCGTCCAGCAGCGCCTCATCGATCGCCGGCAATGCATCGCCGCGCGAACCACGCACGGCGTGATCCCGCTCGAAGCGCGCGCGTTGCTCTGCGCCGTCGGCCAGTTCGTGATAGCCGTTCGCGAGTTCCAGCGCGCCGAGATACAGCTCGAAACGTTCGGCCACCTGCACGCCATCGCGCTCGGCGATCCGCGCGAGCATGCATTGCGAGGCCGGGTAATCGTGGACGACGAGAATCCGGTCGGCCGGATTCGACGGCTGGATGCGATGCGTCATCAACAGGTCCAGCCAGTCGTCGCGGGTCAGGCCTTCAGGGTCGATCTGCACGTCGCCGAGCGCGGCCTGCAGTTCGGCATCGGCGGCGGTCATGGGGTCGAGACCCAACGTGTCGAGATACAGGGCGCGATACGTGGTCTGGACCACCTCGGCGCGCCGGTCCACGATCTCCAGCGCGTCCTGCACCAGCGCGAGGGTTTCGTCGGCGAGCTGGAACTGGTCCCAGCCGACGCGGTACCACTCGAGCATCGTGAACTCGGGATTGTGGCGGCCGCCGGCCTCGCCGTCGCGGAACACGCGGCCGAGTTCGTAGCAGTCACCGAAGCCGGCTGCGAGCAGACGCTTGAGCGGAAACTCCGGCGAGGTGCGCAGCCAGCGCATGCGGTCGCCGGCGGACACGTGCCCGCTGAACATCGTGCTGAAACTCGCGACATTCGGATCGGTGTTGCCGGCCTGCGACAGCATCGGCGTCTCGACTTCGGGCACGCCGCGTTCGGCGAAGAACGCGCGCAGCGTTGTGTTGAGACGTGCGCGCAGACGCAAGGTGTCGAAGTCTGCCGAGGGCCGCATCGAAATACTCACGCCTGCGACCCGAGGAACGCGAGCAGTGCCGCTTCGTCCCAGACCTCGATGCCGAGTTCCTGCGCCTTCGTCAGCTTCGAGCCTGCCGCTTCACCGGCGACGACCAGCGAGGTCTTCTTCGACACGCTGCCTGCGATCTTCGCGCCCAGCGCTTCAAGCTTCTCGCCGGCCTCGTCGCGGGTCATCGCCCCCAGACTGCCGGTCAGCACGATGGTCCTGCCGTCGAGCGGACCGCTGGTCCTCACCGTTTTCGCCGGCGCGGCATCGAGCAGGCGCCGCATCGCGGCATCACTCGCGCGGAGTGCGGAAAGTGCGTCCGCATCGGCCAGAAACGCCGACAGATTGTCCGCGCCCGCCGACGACAGACCGGCGCCGGTCCAGCCACTCGCATTCGCGCGCAACAGCGCATCGAGCGTGCCGTAGGTATCCGCGAGACGCTCGGCGCTCTTGCCACCGAGCTTGTCGACCGGCAGCGTCGTCAGCAGATGGGCGAGATCCAGGCGTTCGCGCAGCGCGGCCGACGGCGCAGCCTCGTCACTGAAGGTGATGCCCGCGGCGAGCAGCGCATCGACGACCTCGACGTTGCCGGGTTGCTCGAAGAATGTCGCAATCGAACGCGCGACCTCGCCGCCGATGTCGGGCAGCGCCTGCAGCAGCATGGCCGGCGTCGTGCGCACGAAGTCGAGCGTACCCAGCCACTGCGCGAGCGACTTGGCCGTGGTTTCGCCCAGATGCGGAATGCCGAGCGCGAACAGGAAACGCGGCAGCGTGGTGTTGCGGCTGGCGTCGATGCCGGCGACGAGGTTCTCCGCCCACTTCGTCGCGAGCTTGCCGCCGGTCTCGACCGCCAGATGTGCGCGCAGGAACGCAGCGTCCTTCCACACCGGCGACTCCTGCGCGAGCATCGCCTCGCCCTCGGCATCGAGCGCGAGTGCGCCCTTGCTGTCGGCGATCGCCCGGGCGAGATCCGCCGCGGTCGCTGCATCGAGCGCGGTCTTCATCCGCACCAGATCCTCGACCGTCAGCGTGAACAGGTCGGCCGGCGAATGCACGAAGCCGAATTCGACCAGCGCTTCGGCCTGCTTGTCGCCAAGGCCTTCGATGTCCATCGCGCGTCGCGACGCGAAGTGGCGCACGGCTTCCTTGCGCTGCGCCGAGCACGTGAGGCCACCGGTACAGCGCCAGGCCGACGCGCCCTCCTCGCGCACGAGCTCCGAACCACAGACCGGGCACGTGGCCGGCATCGTCCATTCGACCGTGCCCGCGGGACGCCGGTCTTCGATCACGCGCACGATCTCGGGAATCACGTCGCCGGCGCGGCGCACGATCACCGTGTCGCCCTCGCGGACGTCGAGGCGGCGGATCTGATCTTCGTTGTGCAGCGTGGCATTGGTGACGGTAACGCCGGCGACCTGCACCGGTTCCAGCCTGGCGACCGGGGTGATGGCGCCGGTACGGCCGACCTGCACCTCGATCGCGCGCAGCACCGTCGACTGTTCCTGCGCCGGGAACTTGTGCGCCAGCGCCCAGCGCGGCGCGCGCGAGACGAAGCCCATCGTCGCCTGCTGGTCGTAGTCGTCGAGCTTGTAGACCACGCCGTCGATGTCGTACGGCAGCGTGTCGCGCGCTTCACCGATGCGGCGGAAGTACCCGATCAGGCCATCGAAACCGGTCGCGGTGTCGGCTTCCGGTACGACCGGAAAGCCGAAATCACGCAGCAACGCCAGCGTCTCGGAATGCGTCTCCGGCAGCTCGAGTCCACGCACCTCGCCGATCGAGTAGGCGAAGAACGCCAGCGGCCGGCGGCGCGTGACCGCGGGATCGAGTTGTCGCAGCGAACCGGCTGCACCGTTGCGCGGATTCGCCAGCAGCCTCTCGTTGTCGGCGAGTGCCTTCGCATTCCAGGCTTCGAATGCCTTGCGCGGCATGTAGATCTCGCCGCGCACTTCCAGCACCGCCGGCGGCGGCGTGTCTGTCCCGCGCAGCTTCAGCGGCACCGCGCGCACCTGGCGCAGGTTGGCCGTAACGTTCTCGCCGGTCGCACCGTCGCCGCGTGTCGCCCCCTGCACGAACACGCCGTCCTCGTAGCGCAGGCTGATCGCGAGCCCGTCGAGCTTGGGCTCGACCGAAAACACCGGCGCTTCGATGTCGAGTTTCTGCTCGATGCGGCGTTCGAAATCGGCGACCTCGGCGTAGCGCACGCGATCGTCGGCGTCGTCATCGACGCCCGCGGTCTCGAAGGCGTTGGCCAGTGACAGCATCGGAATCGCGTGGGTGACTTCCGGGAAACCGCCATCGGGCCGCGCGCCGACGGTGCGGGTCGGGGAGTCGTCGCTGGCGAGTTCCGGATGCGCGGTTTCCAGCGCTTCGAGTTCGCGCAGCAGCGCGTCGTAATCGGCGTCCGGGATCGACGGATCGTCGAGCACGTAGTAGCGGTGATTGGCGTCTTCGATCAGCGCGCGCAGCTCGGCGACGCGTCCGGCGGGAGATGGCTTCTGCATTGGGGAATTGTAGGACGGTGGCGCTCACGCGAGCGTCCTGCCCTCACCCCAACCCCTCTCCCGGAGGGAGAGGGGCTCGATCAGGCGAGCGTTGCGATTCAAGCCCCTCTCCCTTCGGGAGAGGGGTCGGGGTGAGGGCTGCGCGATACGCCTGCAATCGCACGCCCAGCGTCCCGGCGTGCAACTCGAACAGATGGTTGTCGAAATCGTAAAAGTACAGCGACTCGCCCTCGCCTTCGATCCGCGGCCGCGGCGAACGGATGTCCACGCCCAGCGCCTCCAGCCGCGCGCGATACATCGGCAGATCGCCGGCCTCGACTGCGAAGGCGGCATGGCGGTACGAACGTTGTGGCAGGGGTTCGCCTTCCATCATCGCGATCCACACGCCACCGAGCTCGAAGAACTTCTCGCGAGACAGCGAATGCGGGCGGTCACCGCTGTCGTACACCTCGCGCGCGCCCAGGCCTTCGACCAGCAGGCGGGCCGTGCGGTCGAGGTCGTGGACGACGAACGTCAGATGGCTGATGCCGGAAATCGACATCGCGCCGATGTCACCAGCGCGGGCTGCGCGTCACCGGCGGGACTTCATGCTCGCGGTCCCAGCTGCGCAGTTCGTCGCGCAGGCCGGCGATGCGCTGGCGGCCGAGGGCGTTGCGTTGCTCGTCGAGCAGCACGCCGTCGAGCAGTTCGGCCATGCGCTCGGCGGTGGGCAGCATCGCGTCCCAGGCGTCGAGTGCGCGGACCGGCGCGGGCAGGGTCAGGAAGAACGCGATCGCCGGGGTTTCGAGGCCCTGGATCTCGCTCATGTCGAAGCTGCCGGGACTGCGGATGTTGGCGACGCTGAAGATCGGACCGCGCTCGGGATGGCCGTCGACCAGACGATGGAACACGTTCATGTGGCCGTAGGTCAGGCCGGTCTTCTCGGCGGCAACCACGATGTCCGGGCCGCGCAGCACGTTGCCGGCGCGTGCGGCGATGTAGAGGGTCACGATCTTGTCGAAGTCGTCGGTATTGCGCTTGCCCAGTTCGCTGTTGGGCGAGACGGCGCCGACGGTCTGGTCGAGCAGGTCCATTTCCGCCTGCACCGCATCGGTGTCGCCTTCGGCGCGCGGCACGCCGGCCTCGCCGAGATCCTGCTCCAGTTGCGCGCCGAGGGTGGGCTCCAGGCGCTGCTCGCGATCGTCGGTGCTGGCGACGCGGCGCCCCTGCCCGTTGCGCGGGCGGGTGCCGAAATACCACATGGCGCCCATCAGCAGCAGGCCTGCGACGAGGATTCCGATCCGCATCATCCAGTCGTCGGTCATTCGCGGCGCACTCCTTCAGTTCGTTCGATGATGCGCACGGGACACGACCGGGCGCATGAGGGTCATGCCGGACTGCCCGGCACAACCGGGGCACATGATGACAGGCCCTAGGCGGCTCCGGCCAGTCGCGCGGCCTCGGCGAGATCGACCGACACCAGCCGGCTCACGCCCGGCTCGCGCATCGTCACGCCGCTGAGCTGGGACGCCGCTTCCATCGTCGCCTTGTTGTGGCTGACGAACAGGAACTGCACCTGCTCGCTCATCTCCTTGACCATCGCGGTGAAGCGGCCGACGTTGGCCTCGTCCAGCGGCGCGTCCACCTCGTCGAGCAGGCAGAACGGCGCGGGGTTGAGCTGGAAGATCGAGAACACCAGTGCGACCGCGGTCATCGCCTTCTCGCCGCCGGACAGCAGCGAGATGTTGGACACGCGCTTGCCGGGCGGACGCGCCATGATCGCGACGCCGGTATCGAGCAGATCCTCGCCGGTCAGTTCCAGATACGCATGGCCGCCACCGAACAGACGCGGATACAGCGCCTGCACGCCGGCGTTGACCTTGTCGAAGGTGTCCTTGAAGCGGCCGCGGGTTTCGCGGTCGATCTTGCGGATCGCCTCTTCCAGCGTCTCCAGTGCCGAGTTGAGATCGGCGTCCTGCGCGTCGAGATATTCCTTGCGCTGCGCCGCTTCGGCGTGCTCGGCGATCGCGGCGAGATTCACCGGCTCCAGACGGCGCAGACGCGCGTCGAAGTCGGTGACGATCTTCTCCCAGTCCTTCGCGTTCGCGGTGTCTTCGAGGCCGTTCAGGACCTCGTCGACGACGAACCCGCCCTCGACGACCTGCGCGGACAACTGGTCGGCAGCGATCACCAGCGCCTGCTGGTCGAGCCGGCGCTGGCCGATGGCCTCGCGCTGGGTCAGCGCCTGCGCGTCGCGCTGCTGGCGGACCTGCTCGAAGGTGCGCAGTTCGTTGTCCACGCCTTCCAGCGCCGACCGCGCCTCGGCCAGCGCGCGTTCGGTGCGCACGCGTTCTTCGAGCGCGACCTGGCGCTGCTGCTCCAGCGTGTCGACCGGCGAGTCGCCCGTCGCCAGCTGCGCCGACAGTTCGCCGAGGCGGCTGTCGATCTGGCCCCGCTGGCCGCCCATGCGCGCGAGCGCCTGGGTCAGCGAGGTGATCTGGGCGCGCTGGGATTCGATCGTCAGCGCGAGTGCGTGCGCGGTGTCGCGGGATTCGCGCGCGGCCGACCGCAGCTGGTCGCGCGCGTCCACCAGACCGCGGCGCTCGGCTTCGAGCGCCGCACGCGCGGCTTCGAACTCGCCCATGCGCTCGACCGCATCTTCCAGGCGGCCACGCGCGTCGCGGGCCTGCTGGGCGGCGGTGTCGAGGGTTTCGTGGAGTTGGGCAAGATCGGTGTCGATGCGCTCGATGCGGTTGCGCGCGGCTTCCACCCGGCCCTGCTGGCTCTGCACCTGACCGGCAAGTTCGGAGACGCCGCGATGCGCGACGTACAACGCACGCTGCGCTTCCTCGCGCTGCTGCTCGACGCTGAGCAGCTGTTCGCGGCCCTGCGCGATACGCGCTTCCAGCGCCTGCTCCTGTTCCTGCAGCGTCGCGATCGTCTCGCGCAGCGACTGGATCTCGCGTTCGCGCAGCAGCGCGCCCTGCTTCGCCGCGCCCGACCGCGACACGCGCACCCAGCCGGCGCCGAGACGCTCGCCGCTGCGGGTGATCACCGAATCGCCATCGCCGAGGCCCGCCTGCAGCGCGCGCGCCTCGGCCAGGGTCTCGGCCACATGCAGGCGCGCGAGCAGACGGCGGATCGCCAGCGGACCCTGCACCTTCGCCGCCAGCGAGGTCGGCGCGAAGGCGTCGTCGCCGGTCTCAGCCGACACCAGCGCCAGACGGCTTTCGCCGAGTTCGCCGAGCGCATCGACCAGTTCGGCCGGCACACCGTCGCCTTCGACCAGCACGCCTTCGATCAGCTGACCGAGCGCGCTTTCGACCGCGAATTCCCAGCCCGATTCCACCCGCAGCCGCTCACCGACGCGCGCCGACGCATCCAGCCCACGCTGGCGCAGCCATTCGACCGCGGCGCCCTGCTCCTGGCCGAGCGCCGCGTTCTGCAGGGTTTCCAGCGACGACAGGCGTCCGCGTGCTTCCTGCGCCTGCTTGCGCACGACGGAGAGTTCTTCCTGCGCGCCGCGCTGCGCGTCCTGCAGATCGACCGCCGCGGCCTTGCGCGTTTCCAGATCGTCGCCGAGCGTGTCGAGCGCGGCCTTCTGTTCGTCGTGGCGGATCTGCAGATCGGCGAAGGCCTCGCTCAGCGCTTCGAGATCCAGCCCGCCGCGCTCGGCCTGCAATTGCTCGCGGCGGCGATCGGCTTCGAGCGACTGCTTGTCCAGGTAGTCGACGCGGGTGCGCTCGACATCCCCTTCGCGCGCTGCCTCGCCCTGCTCGCGGTTGTGGGTTTCCCAGCGCGTCTGCCAGTCGGCGAGCGCGGTTTCGGCTTCGCGCAACGTGTCCTGACGCACGGCGTCGTCGTCCTGCAGCTGCGCGAGCTGCGGCTCGGCGTCGGCGATGCTCTCGTGCAGGCTGTCGAGACGCAGCTGGTCCTGGTCGATGTGCGCGCCGATCTCGGCCAGCTGGGCCTGCGCTTCATCTCGGGCCTTGAGCAGGCGCGCCGACAGCTCGCGCTGGTGCTGGATCTGCTGTTCGACACGGGCCAGCGCGCCGCTGACCTCGTAACTCTCGGCCTGCGCGCGGTTGAGGCCTTCGCTGGCCTCGTGGCGACGCTCGCGGCCGGTTTCCAGCTCGCGCTCGGCTTCGCGCTGCTCGGCGATGATCTGCTCGAGCTTGGTCTCTTCCTGCGCCAGACCCTCGCGCAATGCGCGCAGACGCGAATCGAGCGTGCGCCATTCCAGCGCCTTCCACTGCGCGTCGCGGATCCGGCGCTCGGCCTGGATCGCGGTGTACTGCTCGGCCTGCTTCGCCTGCCGTGCGAGGTGCTGCAGCTGCTTGCCGACTTCCTCGCGCAGATCGCTCAGACGGTCGAGATTCTCGCGGGTGTGGCGGATGCGGGTCTCGGTTTCCTTGCGGCGCTCCTTGTACTTGGAGATGCCGGCCGCTTCCTCGAGATAGACGCGCAGCTCCTCGGGCTTGGCGTCGATGATCTGGCTGATCATTCCCTGCTCGATGATCGAGTAACTGCGCGGGCCCAGACCGGTGCCGAGGAACAGATCGGTGATGTCGCGGCGACGGCACTTGGTGCCGTTGAGGTAGTAGCCGCTCTGGCCGTCGCGGCTGACCGTGCGCTTGACCGAGATCTCGTTGAACGCGGCGAACTCGCCGGCGATCGTGTGATCGGAGTTGTCAAACACCAGTTCGACCATCGCCTGCGACACCGGCTTGCGCGCGGTGGAGCCGGCGAAGATCACGTCGGTCAGCGAGTCGCCACGCAGGCGGCTGGCCGAGGATTCGCCCATGACCCAGCGCACCGCATCGATGATGTTCGACTTGCCGCAACCGTTGGGCCCCACCACGCCGGTCATGTTGGTCGGCAGGTGCAGCGTGGTCGGATCGACGAAGGATTTGAAACCGGCGAGCTTGATCGTGGACAGGCGCATGCGGGCGTCGGGGGCCTCTTGGCGCCCGTCAGGGCGCGATGGATGACGGATAGCGTGTCATGCGATACGCGAATTTTCCATCGCAAGCGGTTGATTCCACAAGCATGGAACGCCGCTCTCGCGCGCAAGCGGTCAGTATAGCGAGGCGGCGCCGCATCGGCAGGAAGCGGATATCCCGCGAGCCCCGCAACCTGGGCAGCCCTCCTCCGCGCCGCGGGGGAGAGAGCAGAGCGCTCAACCCGCCCGCTGCACCAGCCGCTCACCGGTCTCGACATCGAACGCGTGCACGCGCCCCACTGGAATCGTCAGTGCCAGCGTCTCGCCCGGCACCGGCACGCGGTCGGGCGGCAGGCGCGCGATCAGAGCGTGGCTGCCCAGGCGCAGGTTGACGAAGACTTCGCTGCCGACCGGCTCCACCACTTCGACCACCGGCGACAGCGATGCGTCGGCGTCGGTTGCGGGCAGCAGATGCTCGGGCCGGATGCCCAGATCGACCGTGCGGCCGTTCCACTCGGCCGGGAAGCCCGCATCGCCGAGCGCCAGCGTGATGCCCGCGCCCGCATCGAAGCTCCAGCCATCCGCGCTCTGTGCCAGCGCGCCGCGCAGCACGTTCATCGCCGGGCTGCCGAGGAAGGTCGCGACGAACAGGTTCGCCGGCCGCTCGTACAGCGCCATCGGCGTATCGATCTGCTGGATGTGGCCGTCCTTGAGCACGACGATGCGCTGGCCCAGCGTCATCGCTTCGATCTGGTCGTGGGTGACGTAGATCATCGTGGTGCCCAGCTTGCGATGCAGCCGGGCGATCTCGACGCGCATGCCGCTGCGCAGCTTGGCGTCCAGATTCGACAGCGGTTCGTCGAGCAGGAACACCTGCGGCTGGCGCACCAGCGCGCGGCCCAGGGCGACGCGCTGGCGCTGGCCGCCCGAAAGCTGGCCGGGCTTGCGGTCGAGCACCTTGTCGAGTTCGAGCACCTGCGCCGCTTCGTCCACGCGCGCGGCGATCTCGGTCTTCGACTGGCCGCGCAGCTTGAGGCCGAAGGCGAGGTTCTCGGCCACGCTCATGTGCGGGTACAGCGCGTAGCTCTGGAACACCATCGCGATGTCGCGATCCTTCGGCGCCACGTCGTTGACCACGCGCTCGCCGATGGTCAGCGTGCCGTCGCTGATCGCTTCCAGCCCCGCGACCATGCGCAGCAGCGTGGATTTGCCGCAGCCCGAGGGGCCCACCAGTACCAGAAGTTCGCCATCGGCGACCTCGAACGTCGCGCCGGCCACACCGACGAAACCGTTGGGGTAGACCTTCCGTACCGCGTCGAACCGCACCTGTGCCATGCACGCTCCCGTGTGTCGCAAACCCGTGGTGGATCGCATCCTGCTGCCACGGTCGTGAACCGTGCGCCGTCTGCAATTGCGCTATTCTGGCATGTAATCGTTTTCAATCCAGCAGGCGCCTGCGGAGGAGGCGCTGCACGCGTGTCACGCGCGGCGGGATCCATCCTTGCGAGCGCGGTGTCGCGTCCGCAACATGACAGCGCTAGACAATTCCGCCGATACTCCGGCTACGGGGGCGTTGCGATCCCAACACCTCCGGCGACACACTCCGTGATTACCTTCCTGAACCCGAGACGGTCCTGGCGCCCATGCACGATTCCCTGCTGTTGTTCGGCGCCACCGGCGATCTGGCGCAACGCTATCTGTTCCCGTCCCTGCTGCACCTGCTCCGTGATCGGCTGCTGCCCGAAGAATTCCGGGTGATCGCGATCGCGCGCAGCGAGCACGAGGACGCGAGCTTCGGCGTTTGGCTGCGCGAGCGCCTCGGCGACGAGTACGACACCGCACTGGTCGACGACCTGCTGCGCCGCATCCAGTACGTGCCCGTGGACCTCGGCAATGCCGATGCGATGGCGGCTTCGCTCTCGCGATTCGCCGACCGTCCAGCGGTGAGCTACCTGTCGACGCCACCCAATCTGTTCGCGTCCGCATGTCGCGGCCTCAAGGCCGCCGGCCTGCTGGAAGCGCCGTCGCGCCTGGTACTGGAGAAGCCGATCGGCCACGACCTGGCCAGCGCGCAGGAGATCGACGCCACGCTGAAGTCGGCGCTCGACGAGTCGCGGATCTTCCGCATCGACCATTACCTGGGCAAGGCGCCGGTGCAGAACCTGCTCGCGCTGCGCCTGGGCAATACGCTGTTCGAAGCGACCTGGGAACGGCGCTGGATCGAATCTGTCGACATCATCGTCGCCGAGACCGCCGGCGTGGACGGCCGCGAAGGCTACTACGCCGACTACGGCGCGCTGCGCGACATGGTGCAGAACCACATGCTGCAGCTGCTGGCGCTGATCGCCATGGAGCCGCCAGCGGCGATGGATACCGACAGCATCCGCGAAGAAAAGAAGAAGGTGCTGCGTGCGCTGCGGCCGATGACCGCCGCCGATGCCGCGGCCGACAGCGTGCGTGGCCGCTACACCGCCGGCGTCGTCGACGGTCAGGCCACCAAAGGCTTCGACCATCGCGGCCACGAGGATGTCGAAACCTTCGTCGGCCTGCGCGCGTGGATCGACAACTGGCGCTGGGCCGGCGTGCCGTTCCGTCTGGTCACCGGCAAGCGCATGCCCTCGCGCACCACCGAGGTCGTGGTGACGTTCAAGCCGGTCACGCACTGGCTGTTCGGACCGGGCGAACGCAAACGTGCGCGGGCCAACCAGTTGCGCGTGCGCCTGCAGCCGGAGGAGACGATCGAACTCGGTCTGATGGGCAGCCTCGCCGCGTCCGAGTGGGCCGCCAACGAACTGCAGCCGATGTCGCTGGATCTGGCGATGCTGCCGCCCAAGCGTCGCATCGCCTACGAGCGCCTGATGGTCGATGCACTCAAGGGCGACCAGACCCTGTTCGTGCGCGACGACGAAGTCGAAGCCGCCTGGCGCTGGATCGACAGCGTCAGCGCCGCGTGGCGCGAAGCCGGCACGCCGGTGCGCGATTACCCCGCCGGCAGCTGGGGCCCGGCCGAGGCACAGCCGTTCCTGCCGCGCACGCTGACCACCCACAACGGCCGTAAATCGTGACGGCTGCGCTCGCCCTGCTCGCCGATATCGGTGGCACCAATGCGCGCTTCGCGCTGGCTGACACCAGCAGCCCGACGCCGCTGCAGCTCGACACGATCCAGGTGTTTCCGGTCGCCGACTTCCCGTCGCTGGCCGATGCCGCGTTGCATTACCTGCAGGAAACCGGCCACGACGGCAAGGGTGCGCTGCCGCGCGCCGTGCTCGCGGTGGCCGGTCGTGTCGACGGCGACGATGCGCGCATCACCAACCATCCCTGGGTGATCTCGCGCACGCGCACGCAGCAACGGCTCGGTATCGAAGATGTCGTGCTGACCAATGATTTCGCCGCGCAGGCGATGGCCATTCCGCTGCTGCAGCCGGGCGATTTCAGCACCATCGGCGGCGTGCCCTGGGCGGTGCCGAAGGATCCCGCCGGTCCGTGCACCTATGCGGTGATCGGTCCCGGCACCGGCCTGGGCGTCGGTGGCCTGGTGATCCGCGACGGCAGGCACTACCCGCTGGAAACCGAGGGCGGCCATGTCAGCTTTCCACCCGGCACGCCGGAAGAGACCGCGATCCTCGAACGCCTGTCGGCGCAGTTCGGCCGCGTGTCCAACGAGCGCCTGATCTGCGGCCCCGGACTGGTCAACATCCACCGTGCACTGAGCGAAATCGCCGGTGTCGATCCGGGCCCGATGCAGCCCGCAGATATCACCGCACGCGCGAAGGACGGCGATGCCCGATGCGCACGCGCAGTCGACGTGTTCTGCGCGGTATTCGGCGCGATCGCCGGCGATCTCGTGCTCACCCTCGGCGCCTGGGACGGCGTGTTCCTGACCGGCGGCCTGGTGCCGAAGATGCTCGATTCGCTCCGCCATTCCGGCTTTCGCCAGCGCTTCGAACACAAGGGCCGCTTCTCGCCGAACATGGGCCGTGTGCCCAGCGTCGCGGTGTTGCATCCGCATGCCGGCCTGCTGGGCGCGGCAGCGATCGCCACGCGCAGGGCCGCCGCATGACGCCGACCGGCGCCCCGGCCTTTGGCATCGCCGGCGGAATCGGCGACGATGGGCGCATGCAGCTGCACGCCTACGAATCGGCGACCCAGTGGACCTGGGGCGCCGCGATCGCGATTTCCTCCGCCATTGCCCGCGACCTGGAGCAGAATCCGCGTGCGCGCCTGCTGCTGTCGGGCGGCAAGACGCCGGGGCCGGTGTACGCCGCGCTGTCGAAGTCGCCGCTCGCCTGGGACCGCGTCGACGTGGCGCTGGTCGACGAACGCTGGTTGCTGCCCGACGATCCCGACAGCAATGCGCGCCTGCTGCGCGAGACGCTGATCCAGAACAAGGCGCAGAAGGCGCGGCTGGAAACCATCACCCGCGCCGGCCGCCCGTTCGACGAAGCGGTCTCCACCGCCAACCTGCATGCACGCCAGCCCGCGGGCGTGGTCGTGCTGGGCATGGGCGATGACGGGCATACCGCGTCGCTGTTTCCCGGCATGGTCGATCTCGAATCGGCGCTGGCCTCCACGTCGCCGTACGTCGGCGTCGATGCCGGCGGCAGTCCCGGCGCGGGCAGCTGGCAGCGCCGGGTGAGTCTGACGCCGGCCGGCCTCGCGCCCGCCCATACCCGCATCCTGCTGATCCGCGGCGAGAAGAAGCGCGCCCTGCTCGACCGCCTGCTGCAGAGCGACGACGCCACCGAGTTCCCCGCGCGTATCGCCTTCACCACGCCGGGCGCCAAGCTGCACGTCCACTGGTGCCCGTGACCCGCGCGCCGGCGCGGATGCGCACCCCGTTCGACCGTTGCGCGCAGTGCGATCCGCGCGCCCCCGCCCATCCCCCGGGCGCCCGTTCCTCTCATCGCCGCCGCCAATGAGCCTGCATCCCGTCGTCCATTCCGTCACCGAACGCATCCGCAAGCGCAGCGCGGCATCGCGCCGCGCGTATCTGGAAGGCATCGCGCGCATGCGCGACGAGGGGCCGCTGCGCGGCCACCTGAGTTGCGCCAACCTCGCCCACGGCTTCGCCGCCTGCGGGCCGGTCGACAAGTCGCGCCTGCGCAACGGACCCACCGCGAACCTCGGCATCGTCACCGCCTACAACGACATGCTGTCGGCGCACCAGCCCTATGAGGTCTATCCCGACTTCATCCGCGAGACCGCGCGCAGCCTCGGCCATACCGCGCAGGTCGCAGGTGGCGTGCCGGCGATGTGCGACGGCGTGACCCAGGGCCGCGCGGGCATGGAGCTGTCGCTGTTCTCGCGCGACGTCATCGCCCAGGCCACCGCGATCGCGCTGTCCCACGACATGTTCGACGCCAGCGTGTATCTGGGCATCTGCGACAAGATCGTGCCCGGCCTGCTGATCGGCGCGCTGGCCTACGGCCATCTGCCGGCGATCTTCATTCCCGGCGGGCCGATGACGCCCGGCGTGCCGAACAAGACCAAGGCCGAAGTGCGCGAGCGTTACGCCGCCGGCGAGGCCACGCGCGAGGAACTGCTGCAGGTCGAGTCCGATTCCTATCACGGCCCCGGCACCTGCACCTTCTACGGCACCGCGAATTCCAACCAGACGCTGCTCGAGGCGATGGGCGTGCAGCTGCCGAGCGCGGCCTTCATCAATCCGGGTACGCCGTTGCGCGAAGCGTTCACCCGCGAAGCGGTAGCACGTGCGCTGTCGATCACCGCGCTCGGCGACGACTACCGTCCCTTGGGCCAGCTGATCGACGAACGCGCGATCGTCAACGCGGTCGCGATGCTGATGGCCACCGGCGGTTCGACCAACCACACCATCCACTGGATCGCGGTCGCGCGCGCAGCCGGCATCGTGCTGACCTGGGACGACATGGACCAGCTGTCGCAGGCCGTGCCGCTGCTGGCACGCGTGTATCCGAACGGCGAAGCCGACGTGAACCGCTATCACGCCGCCGGCGGCAATGCCTACGTGTTCCGCGAACTGCTCGACGCCGGCCTGATGCACGGTGATCTGCCGACGATCGTCGATGGCGGCATGGCGCGCTACGGCGAAGAGCCCAAGCTCGACGGCGAGCAGATCCGCTACGAACCAGGCCCGTCGGTCAGCGGCGACGACAGCGTGCTGCGCCCGGTCTCCGCACCGTTCGAGGCCCACGGCGGCCTGCGTCTGCTGCGCGGCAACCTCGGCCGTTCGCTGATCAAACTGTCGGCGGTGAAGCCGGAATTCCGCACCATCGAGGCGCCGGCCGTCGTCGTCGACACGCCGCAGGCACTCAACCGCCTGCACGCCGCCGGCGCGCTGCCGCGCGACTTCGTCGCCGTCGTGCGCTACCAGGGGCCGAAGGCCAACGGCATGCCGGAACTGCATTCGCTGGCGCCGCTGCTGGGCATGCTGCAGAACCAGGGGCGGCGCGTCGCGCTGGTCACCGACGGTCGCCTGTCGGGCGCTTCGGGCAAGATCCCGGCCGCGATCCACATGACCCCCGAAGCCGCGCGCGGCGGGCCGCTGGCGTATCTGCGCGAAGGCGACATCATCCGTCTCGACGGCGAGGCCGGCACGCTCGAAGCGCTGGTCGATCCGGCCGAGTGGCAGGCCCGCACGGCCGCGCCGGATACCGCACCCGCGCCCACCGACCACGGCCGCAACCTGTTCGGCTTCAACCGCGCGAACGTATCCCCGGCCGACCAGGGCGCGCTGTCGATTTCCTGCGGCCCGGCCACCACCGACGGCAGCGCGTGGCACTACGATGCCGAATACGACCTGGGCGCTGACGAAGCAGCGCTCGATGCGCCACACGATTCCAAGGACGCCTGACACGATGCCCAACGTTTCCACCATGTCCGAGCGCCAGCAGCGCGCCGCCGATTTCCTGCGCAAGGCCGGCGTGTTGCCGGTGATCACCGTGCACACCCTCGACGAAGCGCGCGCGATCGCCGATGCGCTGCTCGAAGGCGGCCTGAACACGCTCGAACTCACCCTGCGCACGCCGGTCGCGATCGACGCGCTGGCGATGCTCAAGCGCGAGCGCCCGGACATCGTCATCGGCGCCGGCACGATCCTCAACGCCGACAACATCCGCGCGTCGATCGACGCCGGCGCGGACTTCCTGGTCACGCCCGGCACGCCGCCGGCGCTCGCCAATGCACTGGCCGAAGCCGACATTCCGGTGGTGCCCGGCGCCGCGACGCCGACCGAGTTCATGGCGCTGCGCGAGCGCGGCTTCCGCAACTGCAAGCTGTTCCCGGCCAGCGCCGTCGGCGGTCTCGCGATGCTCAAGGGCCTCGCCGGTCCGCTGCACGACATGCGCTTCTGCCCCACCGGCGGCATCTCCGAATCCAACGCCGCCGAGTTCCTCTCGCAGCCGAACGTGCTGTGCATCGGCGGCTCGTGGATGCTCGACAAGGGCTGGCTGGAAGTCGGCGACTACGCCCGCGTCCGCGAGACCGCGGCGCGTGCGGCGCAGATCGTGCGGGATGTGCGGGGCTGAGAGGGACGCAGTCCTCAGCGCCCCGAACGACCTGGCGGGTTCGAGCCGACGTACATCGCTTTTCATCCCGGCGGCTGCCAACAGCGTTTCCGGCCTGCGGCGGGCTGACGACTTCGGCGTTGCCCGCCAATAGCCGCCAGTGCTGATCGGCCAGCGTCGAACCCACACCGCAACGCAGCATGTAACCGCTTCCAGCGAGTGTTAGCGTCCGCTCTCCTGTTGCGGACGACACATGCATGGCCATCGAATCCGGGGGTCCTGAAGCGCACGTCCGTATCGGTCTGGACGCGCGGCGCGACGCCTCCATCCTGCTGGGCGCCCTGCTCGCCTGGGCGTCGACTGCATCCGCCGCCACGCCCCTGCCGCCACGCAGCGAATGGACTGCATCGGCCTCGTCGACGCAGGTCGATGCATTGGCACCGCAACACGCCATCGACGGCGATCCCAGGACGCGCTGGGGCGGTTCCTTCCTGCCCGGCCACTGGTTCCAGGTGGACCTGGGGCGGCCGTCCAAGGTCGGCGGCGTCGCGATCCTCTGGGACAGCGGATTCCCGGTGCGCTGGACGCTCGAAACCTCGCTCGACGGCACGCAGTGGGACGTCGCCTACACCAGCACCGATTCGCGCGGCGACACCGACCTCATCGTGTTCCCGGCGCGCAGTGCGCGCTATATGCGCATCGCCAGTCCGTCGAAATCGTCCGACTGGGCGACGTCGATCTTCGAGTTCGAACCGGTCGCGGCCGATACCGCGCCGCGCCTCGAAGGACTGGCTGCCGGAACCGACGGCGCGACGCTGTTCGCCGCGAACGCGCCACCGGGCGTCGTCGAAGGCGCCGGCCCCAGCCCCGGCACGCGGCAACTCGATCTCGCCCTGCCGCGTGCCGACGCGATCGCCGGCCTCGAAGTCTGGTGGAACGGGCCACGCAACGGCGCCACGCTCGAAGCGCGCGATGCCGATGGGCGCTGGACCGTGCTGGCCGAAGATCCGGGCCGCGACGGCACGCGCTCGTGGCTCGCAGGCGACGCCCCGTTGTCGCCGATCGCCTTGCGACTCGTCGTCGGCGAAGTCGACGGCCGTCCGCCCGCGATCGCCCGTCTGCGCCTGCTCGGCCCCAGGCAACTGCTGACACCGACCCGGCGCTACGAGATCGTCGCCTCGCGCGCACACGGCGCGCTGTTTCCGTCGTCGCTGCATCAGCAGCAGGTCTACTGGACCGCGCTGGGCATTCCCGCCGGCCGGCAGAAATCGCTGCTCGACGCCTACGGCAACCTCGAGCCCTTCAAGGGCGGCCCGATGCTGCAGGCGGTCTGGCGTGGCAGCGACGGCCGGGCGCGCATCGCCGACAACGATCCGCATCGGCGCCATGCGCTGCGCGAACGCTGGATGCCGATGCCGTCGGTGGACTGGCAGGGCCAGCGCGACCTGACGATCCGCAACGAGGCCTTCGCACTGGAACAGAACGGGCAGCCGGTGACGCTGATGCGCTATCGCCTGCACAACCGCGGACGCCGGTCGATCGACGGCGCGCTGTCGCTGCTGGTGCGCCCGCTGCAGGTCAATCCGCCGTGGCAGCACGGCGGCTGGTCGCCGATCCGGCAGCTCGCGATCGACGAGGTCGCCGGCCATACGCGCGTGCGCGTCGACGGTCGCACCCTGCTGACCTCGATGACGCCCGTCGGCGCTGCCGGCGCCGCGCCGTTCGGGGCGCACGGCGAAACCGAGATCACCGCCGATGCCGCGCGCGGCACACCGCCCGCTGCGCGTGAAGCGTCGGACGCCGCCGGACTCGCCGCCGGCATGCTCACGTATCCGGTGCGGATCGCACCGGGCGCCACGCAGGACGTCGTCATCGCGCTGCCGCTGGGCACGACCGCGCTCGATCCTGCAAAGGGCGAACTGACCGAACCCCCAGCGCTCGATCTCGCCGCGCTCACCGGCGATGCCGCGACGCCCTCGGAGGCTTTCGATGCGAACGCCGCGCGCATCGCCGCCGGCTGGACCGACCGCTTCGACGCCTTCGACATCCGCCTGCCCGATCAGGATCTCGTCGACATGCTGCGCGCGCAGGGCGCGTACATGCTGATCAACCAGACCGGCCCGGCGATGCAGCCCGGCCCGCGCAATTACAACCGCTCGTTCCTGCGCGATGGCGCGGCGACCGCCGCGGTGCTGCTGCGCATGGGCCAGCCGCAGATCGCGCGCGATTACCTGCGCTGGTACACCGACCACGCGCTCAATCCGAACGGCATGATCTCGCCGATCCTCAACGAGGACGGCAGCATCAATCGCGGTTTCGGTTCGGACGTCGAATACGACAGCCAGGGCCAGTACATCCAGCTCGTCGCCGATGTCGCGCGACTCGACGGCGGCCCCGAAACGGTGCGCGAATACCTGCCAGCGGTGACCGCCGCGATGCGCTTCCTGCAGGAACTGCGCGAACGCACACTCGTCGCCGGCTACATGGGCACGCATCCGGCGCCGGAACGCTTCCACGGCATCCTCGCGCCGTCGATCAGCCACGAAGGGTATTCGACGCCGACGCACAGCTACTGGGACGACTTCTACGGCATCAAGGGCTGGCACGACGGCGCCTGGCTCGCCGATGCGCTTGGCGATGCGGACACCGCAGGCTGGGCGCGCGAACAAGGGCGTCTGCTGTCGGACTCGGTCGCCGCCTCGCTGCGCGCGACGATCGCGTGGAAAGGCATCGACTTCATTCCGTCGTCGGCCGATCTTGGCGACAGCGATCCGACCAGCGTATCGATCGCGCTCGATCCCACCGGCGCGCGCCACGTGCTGCCCGAGCGCGAACTGCGCACCACCTTCGATCGCTATCTCGCCAAACAGTTCGGCGAGCGCAGCGGCCCGGATGCGCTTTGGGCCTACACGCCGTACGAAGTGCGCAACGTGCTGACTTTCGTGCATCTCGACCGCCCGGCCGATGCGCAGACCGTGCTGCAGGGCCTGCTCGCCGACCGCCGTCCGCGCGCGTGGCAGATGTGGCCCGAGGTCGTGCACTCGCGTTCGCGCTATCCCGGCTACATCGGCGACATGCCGCATACGTGGATCGGCGCCGAATACGCGCGCGCCCTCATCGGCATGCTGCTGCACGAAGGCGACGACGGCCTGCAGCTGCTGCCGGGGGCGTCGCTGACCTGGCTTGCCGGCGACGGCCTGTCGGTGCGCGCACTGCCGACCGCATTCGGCCCGCTGACGATGACGGCGAAGCGTTCCGGCAACCGCCTCGACATCACACTCGGCGACGGCCTGCAGGAGGACCTGCCGGTACAGGTGATCTGGCCGAGCCGGACGCGGCCGGCATCGGTCCATGTCGATGGCCGCGCGATCGAGGATTACGACGCACGTGGCGTCCAGCTGGCGAAGCCGTTCGAGCGGCTCGAAGCGACATGGTGAGGCGGCACGTCCCACGTATGCGATCGCGGCGTCCCACTTGCGATTCGATCGCGAGCTGTGTGCGGGCAGTGAACACCTCTCCCTCCGGGAGAGAGCCTGCCCCGGACCTGGTCCGGGGTCGACGCGCAACGCGCGTCGGGTGAGGACCGTGGCTCGACCGATACAGAACAGGAACAAGCCGCACCCTGCGTCGGATCCGGATCACGTCGGCGCCAAGCGTTCTGGATCGGAATGCCGTGACGTCGTCCGCGATGGCGCGACGTCGCTCAGGCACCGCGCATCAGAAACTCACCGCAACGCATCCGGCATCACGCCGTACTGGATACCCAGCTCCAGCACCGCATCGGAGCGGTTGTCGGCATACAGCAGTTCGAGCACCCGCACGCGGTAGTCGTGATTGTCGTTGGCTGCGAGCAGTTCCTCGGCCGCTTCGTAGATCTCCGACAGCGTGCCGCTGCGGATGCCCGCGTAGTCGCCCTCCGCGATCTCGGCCGGCGACTTGTCGCTGCCGTCCGGGCGCGTTTCCGAGGTTTCCTGGCTGCGCGCGTACGCATGGGCGTCGGGGAAGTTCTGCTCCAGGAATCCACGCGCCAGCAGTCCGACATCCACGCCTGCCAGTGGTTTCTCGCCGAATTCCTGCATGAGCGCCAGCATCGCCTGCGGATCCTCGGCGTGCATGCGGTCGAACAGTTCGACCGCCTGTTCGCCCTGCAGGCCGTAGCCGTCAGCGACAGCCTTGAAGACGTAGGGCGCGTACGCCAGGCCCGGATCGGCGGCCAGCATCGACTGCCACTGTTCGCCGGAGATGCCCAGATCGGCGGCGACGTTGTTCATCGCCTCGCCGCTGCCGAGCATCAGTTCGATGGTGTCGGCATCCATGCCGGTCGCTTCGAGATAACCGCGCAGTTCCTCGCGCTTCTGGTGCTTGTCGATCGCATCGCCGATGGCGCCACCGATGGCGGAGATCACCGCACCGATGCCGCTGACGATCGAGCCTGCCGCGGTGCCCGCGCCCGGCACCAGGGCCACCGCGCTGCCGAGCATGCCGAAGACATCGCCCATCGCCGCGATCGCGTAGCCGACGTTGCCGTCCTCGCCCGCCTTCTGCAGATTGATCGCCACCGAGGTGGCGCTTGCGAGGACACCAAGGCCCGGCGCGAGCCGCGACGCGAACGTGGCGAAGCGCGCGGCATCGTCGCCGTACTGCGCCAGGCGCCCGGCATCGGCGAAGTGCTTGGCCGCGCCCGCCAGCAGGTTGAGGCCGCTTTCGCCGGCCGACGCGAAGCCCTGCACCGCGTCGAGATATTCGCCCTCCTGCGCGCTCTGGCTGGCCTTGATCGCGCCCATGACGACGCCGACGCCGGCCATCGCATGCGCGAACGGCGAGGCTTCGCCGAACTCGTCGCCGAGCTTCTTCAACGGATCGAAATCGCCGGCGGCGATGGCGTCCATCATCGCCATGCCGTCCTGGAAGCTGCCGATGCCACCCTTGACGCCGTCGAACAGACCCTTGGCGTTCTGCAGCGGCGCGAACGCTTCCTTGAGGTCGTCGACCGCCGCCTGCAGGTCGCCATCGTGACGGGTGACGATCTCGACCGTCGCCGCGCTGGCGATGCGTTCGAACAGTTCGCCCTGCAGGGTTTCCGTGTGCGCCGAGAACGCGCCGGCGAGCGCCGAATCCGGCACCCCCTGGATCTCGCCCAGCAATTCGAGCGCGAGCTCGCCGTGCCCCGAATCGGCCAGCTGGCCGAGCGTGTCGACGAGCTGCGACGCGACGGCCGGATCGCGGACCGCCGCGGCGAGCAGCGTCTCGCGATTGGCCTCGACATGACTGGCCAGCGCCTGGCCTGCATCGGCTTGTGCGGCGTAGACCTCGGCATGCCCCGCTTCGCTGCGGAACGCCTCGATGAAGTCGGCCTGCTGTTCGGGCGTCAGCGGCCCGGCGCGCAGCAGGTGCGTGGCGAGCTCTTCGTCGAGCTTGTCGGCCTCTGTCCTGGCATCGTTGTAGGTGCCCTGCAGTTCCTCCAGCGCGCCGGCGGCCTCGCGGGTCTGCTGGGTACGGCCAACGTTGTCGATGCCCAGTGCGCCGGCGACTTCGCTCCAGCCCGCACTGTCGGCCGCCGAGTGACGGATCTGGCCTTCACTGATCACGCCGCGCTCGATCGCGACACCGAGCGCGGTGGTCAGCCCGTCGCGCGCGGTGTCCGCGTCGGCCCCGGCGAGCATGTAGCCGCCATCCGCGTCGCGACTGAAGAGGCCCCAGTTCGGCGCGGTCGCCGCATCCAGCACACCGGCCTCGTCACCCAGACGCACCAGTTCGGCGAGATAGGCGGGCTCGGTCGCATGCTGCGATGCCAGGGTGCCGAGCTGGTGAGGCGCACTGAGCGCACCGCTGCCGATCTGCTGCGCGGCGAAATCGTCCTGCGCTCGCTGGACCTGCTGCGCTTCGATACGCGCGATGTCTATCGGCGGCATGCCCGCCGGACCTTGCGGCAGGCTGGGGCCAGCCGGGGCGCCGGTCAGTGCCTGATAGGCCTCGCGCGTTTCCACCCCGCTGCGCAGTTCGACGGTGCTGGCGACCGCGTCGGCACCGAAAGCCTCGTGCAGACGCGCCATGTTGTCGGCATCGAGCTTCGTCGCCAGATCATTCAACGACGCCTGCCGGTCGCTGGCCGGCAAAGCCTGCACCTCGGCGCTGAACGCCTCCGCCTGATCGGCATCCATGCCCGCGACCGAGGCGTTCGCTTCTTCCGGCGTCGCCGTCCGCAGCGTTTCGACACGAGGCGGCGGCGGGGGTGGCGGCGGTGGCGGGATGTAATCGGTCGGTCGGGTCGGCTGGATGGACATGCGGGCGCGGCTCCGGCGTGGAATTCGGACCCCGACGACCCTAGCAGCGGCGCCCGCCTGCAACAGGTGGGGTGGACCCTAGCCGCGCAGCCCGCTCCGCATTCAGTGCAGGCCGCGGTTCAGAAGCCGTCAGCCCGCCGCGCCAGCACGCCGTGGCCACGACGGCGTGCGCGCTGCGCGTGTTCGTGCGTCGGCGGCGCAGAGCGCATTCGCGACCACGCTCATCGTGTCCCGGACGCTCAGTCCAGCCGCCGCGCCGGCAATGTCAGCGCGGCGCGCTCACCTGCATCGGTGGCCGACTGCCCGAGTACGACCGTGTAGGCGCCGGCGGCGATCCGCCAGCTGCGGTCGTCCGGGTGGTAGTCGGCGAACAGGCGCGGCGCCAGCGCGACCTCGACTTCGCGTGCTTCGCCCGGCTGCAGTTCGACCCGGTCCCAACCGGCCAGCCGCAACGGCGTGGCGTGGCCCTGCGGCGGATGCACGTAGAGCTGTGGCACCACGGCGCCTGCACGCTCGCCGGTGTTGCGCACGCTGAAGCGCGCGACGATACGCGTCCCATCCACGCGCAGTTGCAGGCCCGACGTCGCGAACGTCGTGTACGACAGGCCATGACCGAACGCGTAGCGCGGGGTCAGCCCCCTGGCCGCGAACCAGCGGTAGCCGACGTTGGCGCCTTCGATGTCGTAGTCGATGGTGTCCTCGGGCTTCTGCGCCGGATTGAAGCCGAGACCGGGAATCGACGGTCGCGGCAGTTGCGCGACATCGACCGGCCAGCTCACTGGCAGATGTCCGGACGGGTTCACCGCGCCGGTGAGCAGGCGCGCGATCGCTTCGCCGCCACGGATGCCCGGATACCAGGCCTGCAGTACACCGGGCACCGCATCGATCCATGGCATTTCGATTGGCCCGTTGGTTTGCAGCACCACCACATTGCGCGGATTGGCCGTGGCGACGGCTGCGATCAGCGCGTCCTGGCCATCGGGCAGGCGCATGTCCGGCAGATCGACCGATTCGGCGGCCCACTGGGTGGCGAACACGATGGCGACATCGGCCTCGCGTGCGAGACGCGCGGCGGCCGCGCGGTCGCGACCGTCGGTGTAGTCGATGCGTGCATCCGGCAGCGCTTCGCGCAAGGCGAGCAGCGGCGAGGACGGCTGGACCATCACCGGGCCCGGCCACGTCGTCGGCTGCAGGCCGGTGACGGCGCTGGTGCCGCGCGACGTCCAGCCGACCATCGACGAACCGCCGCCGGCGATCACGCCCTTGTCGGCATGTCCGCCGATCACCGCGATGCGGCGCACGCCGGGCGCGAGCGGCAGCACGCCGTTCTCGTTGCGCAACAGCACTGCGCCTGCTTCGGCCGTGCGCTGGGCGACATCGAAGCCGGTGGCGTCGAGTGCGTCGTCGACCGGCTGACGCTGCGGTGGATGTTCGAACGCACCGACGGCGATGAAGCTGCGCGCGATGCGGTGGACCATGTCGTCGAGCCGCGCCTGCGGCACCACGCCGGCGCCGACCGCCATGCGCAACGGCACGTCGAAGTACACGGCCTTGTCAAACACCTCGCCCGCCGACTGCTGGTCGAGGCCGGCGTTCGCGGCCTTCGATGCGCTGTGCACGCCGCCCCAGTCCGACATCACGTAACCGGGATAGCGCCAGTCGCGCTTGAGCACGTTGTTGAGCAGTTCCTCGTGCTCGCAACCGTAGATGCCGTTGACGCGGTTGTAGCTGCACATCACCGAGCCGGGCTGGCCGATCTCGATCGCGATGCGGAACGCCAGCAGGTCGGATTCGTGCATCGCCCGGTCGCCGATTTCCGCGCTGTGGAAGTTGCGCGCGGTTTCCATGTCGTTGAGCGCGTAGTGCTTCATCGTCGAGAGCACATGTTGCGACTGCACGCCGCGGATCGATTCGCCGACCAGGGTCCCGGCGAGCAGCGGATCCTCGCCGGCGTATTCGAAATTGCGACCGTTGCGCGGATCGCGCTGCAGATTGACGCTGCCGGACAGCAGCACGTTGAAGCCCTGCCGCCAGGCCTCGCGGCCCATCATTTCGCCACCCTTGTAGGCGATCTCGCGGCTCCAGGTCGACGCGGTCATGGGGCCCGACGGCATCGCCGTCGCGTGATCGCCTGCGCGCGCGCCGCCTGGATTGGTCACGCCGAGACCGGCATCGACCAGACCCTGCGCCGGAACGCCAAGACGCGGAATCGGTGCGACATAGCCGGCGGCGGTGAGCGCCTCTTCCGGCTTCTTCTCGCCGATCGCGAAGCGGCTGCGGATCAGTGAGAACTTCTCCTCCCGGGTCATCGCCGCGACCAGCAGCGCGGCGCGATCGTCGGGGGACTTCGTCGCATCCAGCCACGGCTGCGCGGCCGGTGTGTCCTGGGCGAATGCGGGCATCGCCGCAAGCAGCGCGCATGCCAGCATGCGCATCGGGAATGTGGTCTTCATCGAACGCCCCATCAAAAGTCTCTGCAGGAGCACCCCATGGCCGCGATGGCCTTACCGGCAAAGCCCATCGCGGCCACGGGTCGCGCCTGCAGGTGTTCGGACGTGGGCGTGCGCATGCACGCCCACGGATTCAATCCTCAACCCGCGCCTGCGATCCGCACCTTGGCGCCGGCGCGCGTGATGCGCAGTTCGTTGCCATCCCACTGCGCCGCCTGCCCATCGATCGTCGTCGCACCCGGCACGCTCTCGTAAGGCCACTGCAGCACCAGGCCGCCATCCGGCAGACCACTGCCGGCTGCGATGTCCAGCAGCAGCGCATCGCCATCGCGACGCAGCGAGTACCCCACCGTGCCCTGCGGCGTACGCATGCCGCGCAGCGCGACGCCGTCGTTCAACCAGTCGGCGGGCACGCCGGCGGCCAGCACCAGACTGTCGTCGACTTCGCGCACGTAGGCGAACATGTCCAGCGCCGAGCGCACGAAATCCGAACCCACCCAGGCATGGGGCAGATCGCCGAGGAAGAACGGCACGCGCGGCGTCGGCGTCACCACCTCGCCCCACTGGTTCCACGGCTGCGGCGCACGATGGCCGAAGAACCATTCGCGGACCTCGTTCGCACGCGCACGCCAGCCCAGGCGTACGAACGCAGCGACGTTGCGCCACTCGTAGGGCGTGTAGTCCTTCCATTGTTCGCGCCCGTCGCGACGGTCGGTGAACTTCGTCCAGTAGCGCTCGAAGGTGTTGGTCAGCAACGGCTCGGGCAACCGGCCCTGCTCGCCACCCGGTGCGAGCGCGATCGTGGTCGAGGTGGCATCGAAATCACCCAGCTCGGCAGCGCCGGGCAGGAAATCGATGCCGTGCTGCTCGGCCGCATTGCGCAGCGAGGCATCCAGATCGACGCGGAACTCGTCGCGCGCGACGGCCATGCGCTTCGCGTCATCGGTCTTGCCCAGCGCTCCGGCGATCTCCACCGCATCCTTGTAGCCACGCAGCGCCCAGAAGTTGTCCCAGTACGAATGCATCGGCTTGGCCGAATAGCCTTCGTGACTGATCGAGGCCGGCATCATCCCGTAGAAGGCCGCGTTGAGCTTGCGGTTCTCCTCGGTCCGCTCGCTGGCGCGCAGTTCTTCCATGTAGGTGTATGCGCCCAGCACGTGCGGCCACATTTTCTGCAGGAACGCGTCATCGCCGGTGTAGCGCCAGTACTCGGCGATGTTGAAGATCAGCTCGCCGTGGCTGTCGTTCTCGGGCACCGGATCGCTGCCGCGGTCGTCGACGCAGCACGGCACCTTGCCGTTGTCGAACTGGTACGGCGCATACCACTCCACGTATTCCTTCACGACTTCCGGGCGCCCCATGCGCAGCAGGCCTTCGGAGATCATCGCGCCGTCGCGGATCCAGCTGCGTGCGTACGAACGCGTGCCCGGCTGCAGACGCGGCCCGATGCGCGAGATCAGCATGTGCGCCAACGACGTGCGCAATGTGTCCGCCAGATCCTTGCCCGCGGCCGGCACGTCGAAACCGACCTCATCGAGCTTGCCGTGCCACTCGCGCGCCATCGCATCCTGCATCGACTGCGCGTTCCAGTTCGCCGGTGCGCTCGTCATCCCGCCGGTCATCGGAATCAGCAGATCGAACTCGCGCGACTCGCCCGGCGCCAGGCGCACGGTATAGATCAGCGCACCAGAGGCCATCTTCTGCGGATCGTCGACCGCGGTCGTCGTCGGCCAGGCGCCGGTCGCCAGATGCTCGACGTCCATGCCGGCATCGAACGTGGTCGCGAACGCGGCCTGCGCCGGCTGACGCGCGAACACGCGCGGCGTGCCGTCGACGCGCACGCCGTCGGTGGTGACGGCGAGCTGTCGCAACGGGCTGACACCGCCGGTGATGTTGAGGAACTGGGTCGGCGGATTGACCTGCATCGGCCGCACCGCGAGCGCGAGCTGATAGTCGCGCGCCTCGCCGCCCGGATTGCTGAGCCGGTAACGCGCGACCAGCTGTGAATCCTCCGGCGTGCCGTGGGCAAAGCCGGTCACGCGCAGGCCCAGCGCATCGTGGGTCCAGTCCACGCTCGGGATCGGCAGGTAATCGTCCTGCAGGGTCTGCGCGATCTTCGCGTCGGCCCAGGTCACCAGCGTGTCGCCGACGCGCACGAAGGGTTCGATCGAGAACCCGCCCGCAGCGACTTCGATCGCACCGTCCTCGCCGATCAGGCCCTGCTGCAGGCCGCCATCGATGCCGAGAATCGTCCAGTAGGTCTGCTCGCCACTGAAACCACGCGGGAACTGGCCCTTGGGCCGGTCGGCGGCGACGGCTTCGAGCACGTCGTTCGGATGTCCGGACATCGCCAGCGGCTGCACGGCGACCTCCGCCAGCGCGAAACCGTCGGCCGGGCCTTCGCGCAGATCGAGGCCGATGTAGCGCGCCTCGGCTTCCGGCAGTGCCAGCCAGTCGACGTCGCCATTGCCTTCGGTGATCTCGCGCACCTGCGTCCACTGCTCGCCATCGGCGGACAGCGACACGGCGTAGCTCGACGCGTGACGCCCGGGCTGCCACTGCAGGCGCAGGCCGCCGAACTCGCGCAACTTGCCGAGATCGAGCACCACGTTCTGCGGCGCCGCAGCGGTGGTCCACGTACTTTCGGAGTTGCCGTCGACGAGGTTGCCCACGCCCTCGGGCGTCGTCGTCGACGCGGCGCTGGCGGTCAGCGGCGACGTGTCATCGGGCGGCAGCGTTTCGAACGTGAGCTGGTCGAAACAGACCGTGCCCTTGCCACCGGCGTTGTTGTAGATCGTGAACTCGAGTTTCTCGGTCGCGCGCAGGGTTTCGTCCTCTTCCGGACCCCAGGCCTTGTCGATGTGGCGCTTGCGGTAGCGGATGTCGGTCCACTCGGTCGGGAAGTCGTATTTCGGCCGGTTGACCCACCACACATTGTCGCCGCTGGCGTCGATCACCTTGAACTGCAGATCGTTGGCCGGCGAATCGCCGCGCATGCGGAACGCGAACCGGTAGTTCTCCGGGTAGGTCATCTTCAGATCGCGCTGGATGCCGACATGGCCGGACACGCCGTTGTAGTCGTAGTCCAGGCAGAGCGCCTTGCCGCCATCGACATCGACCTGGCGCAACGTGCCGGTGACCTGGTTCGAGGTCACAACGGTCCACGTCGATGGATCGTCGAAATCGTCGAGGATGCGGATGTCCTCGCCCGCTGCAGGCGCGGCGGTGTCGCCGGCCGGCGTCGGGGAGACGTTGCAGGCCGCCAGCGCGGTGCTCAGCGCGGCGATGCCGGCGACGCGTGCAAGCGCACGGGAACGGAGTACGCCGGCAGGCGTCATGTCGGTATCGGCAGGCGCGCCGGTCGCGCGGGTGTCGAGGATCTTCATGCGGTGCGGTGGCTCCGTGGTTCGTATCGACGATGTGACACTTGCTTCTGTGGGAGCGCGCTGCGCGCGAACGGCATTGCCGGTACAGCCCATCGCGCGCGAGCGCGCTCCCACGGGGAATTGCTCAGCCTTTGACACTTCCGAGCAGCAGGCCCTGGATGTAGTAGCGCTGCAGCGCGAGGAACAGCAGCAGCACCGGAATCACCGTGACCACGGCGCCGGCCATCATCATCTCGACGTCCTGGATGTGTTCGCGCGACAACGCGGCCAGCGCCACCGGCAACGTGTAGTTGCTCTGGTCGGTCAACACGATCAGCGGCCACATGAAGTCGTTCCACGCGGCCATGAAGGTGAAGATGGTCAGCGTCACCAGCACCGGCTTGAGCATCGGCAGCACGATCTGGAAGAAGATCCGCAGCTCGCCGGCGCCGTCGATGCGCGCGGCCTCGAGCAGTTCGTCGGGAATCGAGCGCGCGTACTGGCGCACCAGGAAGATGCCGAACACCGTCGCCAGCCCCGGAATGACGACGGCGCCGAAACTGTTGACCAGGCCCATGCCCTTCATCATCAGGAACAGCGGCAGCATCGCCACCTGCGCAGGAATCACCAGCGCGGCCAGCAGGATCTGGAAGATCCGCTCGCGGCCCTTGAAGCGCAGCTTGGCGAAGGCGTAGCCGGCCATGGTGTTGATCAGCAGCGCGCCGACCGTGATCGCCGCCGAAATCATCAGGCTGTTGGCGAAGTAGCGGCCCATGCCGGCGCGCGCGAACAGCTCGTGGTAGTTGTCGAAGGTGATGGCCGACGGCAGCAGCGGCGGCGGAAACCCGCTCGCCTCGCCGGTCGGCATGAACGACACCGACAGCATCCACAGCAGTGGCGCCAGCGCGACGACCGCCAGCGCGACCAGCGCGCCGTTGACCGCCCAGGTCGACCAGCGCGTCGCGCCGACTTCGTGATACGCCGCGATCCGGCTCATACCAGCTCCCGCTTGCGCCCGAAGCGCAGCAGCAATGTGGTGACGCCGAGGATGATCAGGAACAGCAGGAACGCCACCGCGGATGCGCGGCCGAGGTTCCACCACATGAAGCCTTCCTCGTACATGAAGTACAGCACGCTGACCGTGCTCTGCAGCGGATCACCGCGCGTCATGACGTACGGTTCCGCAAACAGCTGGAAGTAACCGGACACGGTGATCACCGCGACCACCAGCAGCACCGGTCCGAGCATCGGCAGCGTGACGTGCACGAACTGCTTCCAGCGCGACGCGCCGTCGATGCGCGCGGCCTCGTAGAGGTCTTCGGGAATCGCGGCGAGGCCGGCGATGAAGATCACCATGTTGTAGCCGAAGTTCTTCCACACGGCGAACAGGATGATCGTCGGCATCGCCCACGCCGGATCGCCGAGCCAGTCGACCGGCGCGACGCCGATGTGGCCGAGCGCCCAGTTCACCAGGCCGTAGCTGGTGTGGAACAGATAACGCCAGATCACCGCCACCGCGACCAGCGTCGTGACCACCGGTGCGAACAGCGCGGTGCGGAACAGACCCTTGAAGCGCGCGACCTTGGCGTTGAGCAGCAGCGCGGCGCCGAGCGAAACGCCGATCGACAGCGGCACGCCGATGACGACGAAGTACGCGGTATTGCCGAGCGACTTCCAGAACAAAGGCGTCTGCAGCAGATCGAAATAATTGCCGAGCGCGACGAAGCGCAGGTTCGACATGTCCGACAACGCGTAGAGATCGAAGTCGGTCAGGCTCAGCAGCAGCGCCGAGGCGACCGGGATGCCGAAGAAGATGCCGAGCACGATCAGCGCCGGCCCGGCGAAGATCCAGCCTGCGGTACTAGCGCGCATGGGCAGCACCCTGATCAATGGTGTGCGGTGCGCTGATCGCACCGACGGCCTTGCCTTCTTCCGCCTCGCGCTCACGCACCCAGCGACGCTTCTCGAGCAGCGTGTCCACGCGCGCGTCGAGCGCCTCTAACGCCTCGTCCTGCGCCATGCCGCCACGCACCACGCGTTCGCTCATCAGGCGCATTTCCTGCACGATCCGCTCCCACTCCAGCACCTTCGGCGTCGGCTCGACGCGTTCGAGCTGGTCGCGGAACGCCTGTGCGTACGGGTCTTCGCGCAGCTGCGGGAATTCCCAGGTACTGCGGCGCGGCGGCAGGTTGCCGATCATCGCGTGGAAGCGTTGCTGGATCTCGGGGCGCGACAGGAATTCCATCAGCTGCCAGCTCGCGTCCTTGTTCGGCGAATCGCGGAACATCACCAGCGACGTGCCACCGGCGATGCCCGCACCCGGACCGTCGGGACCGGGCAATGGCGCCGTGCCCCACTGGTCCTGCAGTTCGGCCGGCAGGCGATTGCGGAACTCGCGGATGTTCCAGGGACCGGAGACGTAGAACGAGAAGAAGCCGCGACCGAATTCGTCCCAGACGTTGGAGATCTGGGTTTCCGACATCCGCGGCGCCCAGCCCTGCTCGAACATGTGGGTGTAGAAGCCCAACGCGCGGCTGAAACCGGGACTGGTGAAGTTGCCGCGGCTGTCGTCGTCGCGCAGCAGCGGATCGCGCTGCTGCAGGCCGAACGACAGCAGCTGCTCGAACTCGTTGAGCGGCAGCATCACCGCATAGCGATCCGGGCCGACGTGCGCCTTGACCGCGGCCATCGCGGTTTCCCATTCCTGCCACGTGCGCGGCAGGGTATCGACGCCAGCCGCGGCGAGGATGTCCTTGCGATAGAAGATCAGGCGCGTATCGACGTACCACGGCACGCCGAGCAGCGTGTCGTCGACGACATTGGTGTGCCAGATGCCGGGGAAGTAATCGGATTCCTCGATGACATCGGACGCATCGACACGCGACTGCAGCGGCTCGAGCGCACCGAGCACCGCGAACTCCGGCACCCAGGTGTTGCCGAGCTGACAGATGTCGGGCAAGGCATCGGCCGCGAATGCGGTCAGCAGTTTTTCGTGCGCGGACGTCCACGGAATCTGCTGGATCTCGACCCGGATGTCCGGATGCTCGCGCTCGAAATCGCGCACCAGTTCCGACACGACCTCGGCCTCGCGGCCCATCGCCCAGAAGCGGACGACGGTCTGCTCGTCGCGCCGCGCGCAGGCCGCGAGCAGCACGAGCGCGAGCAACAGGCAGACGAGGCGCGCCCCCGCGGAGGCGCGGCGGGCGCCAGGATCGCGTCGGAATGCGCGCAAGGTCCTACTCCGCCGGCACCGGATCGGACGCGCGCGCCGGCGCCGGTGCCGGCGTGCGGCCATCCCGGTCGGGCTGCTGGTTCGCAGCGCGCGATTCGGCGATCCCCATCGAACGCGCCATCGCCGCGTCGGCATCCGGGGGACCGGAATCCTTGGGTTCGTCTTCGCCGGCCAGCCAGCCACCGGTGAAGCCCGCGCGTTCCAGACCGGCGCGGATATAGGGGTTCTTCTTCATCACGTTCCAGACGAAGTCGTTCCGGTAGTTCGCGATCATCGCCAGAATCGGCCCCTGGTCGATCGCGATGTAGTCGCTCGCCACCCAGCCCTTGCCCGGCACGATGCGACCGGTCTTCAACGGCACGTCCTCGTAAGTGAAGCTCGGGTTGAACGAGTCGAGGAAGCCGTAGCTCGAGTACAGATAGTCACCGTAGCGACGATGCAGTTCCTCGGTTGCCGGGATCACGATCTCGGGCGCGAACGCGATCGAGGCGACCGCCGCCGTCGGCGCGATCGTGCCGTCGTCGAACGCGACATCCAGACCCGCGCCGCGCGCGCTGTAGTGACGGAACTCGCGCTGCTCGCCATTGAAATCCTGGTCGGTACGCTGCGGACCATCGCTGGCGGTCAGCCCCCAGACGTTCTCGCCGTAGTCCTTCCAGCCCATCGGATTGTCGATCGCGTACTGGCGCTGCGCATACGTCGCGCGACGGCTGTTCTCGAAATAGTCGATGCCGCGACGCTGCATGTAGTCATCACGGATACCGCGGAAGTCGACCCACACATGCGTGTACTGGTGACCGAAGTGCGGCGCGAAGCTCAGATATTCCTGCCCGCGGAACACGCCCCACAGCTTGTCGTAGGTGCGCGTCCACACTTCCCAGGCTTCCGGACCCACCGGATGCGTCGGCGAACCCAGCGCGAGGATGTAGACCAGCATGGCCTCGTCGTAGCCCGTCCAGTCGTGTTCGATGAAGCCGCTCTCGGGATACCAGCCCATCGAGATCAGCGGCTTGCGCTGCTGCAGGAACGGCCAGCGCACATTGCGGTAGAGCTTGTCGGCAAGCGCGCGGATCTCGACCTCGCGCGGATCGTCACGGTCGTAGTACGACTGCGCGAACAGCACACCCATCATCATCAGCCCGGTATCGACGCTCGACAGTTCCACCCACGGCTCGAAGCGGTGGCCGTCCTGCATGTCGATGAAGTGATAGAAAAAGCCCTGATGGCCACCGGTGCCCGTCGCCTGCGGCCCCATCTTCACGTCGTCGAAGAACTTCAGCGTGGTCAGCGTGCGATCCACCGCCTGCGTGCGGCTCACCCAGCCACGCTCGATGCCGATCGGATACGCGGTCAACGCGTAGCCCACCGCGGCGACGCTGGAGAACGGACGCGACGGGAAACGATCCGGCGTCAGGCCGTTGACCTCGTTGGTCGTATCCCAGAAATACTGGAACGTGCGGCGCTCGATGTCAGCGAACAGCGGCGGCAGTTCCGGCGGCCCCTTGACCTCTTCCTCCGCCGGCGCGACTTCCTCGGGCACCTGCGCGATGGGTCCCGGCGTGGGTGGCGGCACATCCGGTTCGGCAGGCGCCTGCTGGCCGCAGCCGATCAGGAACAACGCGGCGAGCGCGACGGGAAACAGGCGTTGGAACGCACGGAGACGGGAGTGCATCGTGAAGGAAACCTCGCGCTGAAATCGTTTACAGGGGGCAGTATAAAACTGCCGGTCACCCGAGGGTGACCGGCAGCGGGTTTTTACCAGTCGATACCGAAGGAAAGCTTGAACGTGCGCGTCGGTAGGCGGATGGCGTTGCTGTGCTGACCGAACTCCGCACTGGTCCAGTCATCGTTGTAACTGTCCCAATTGAAGCGGTTGGTCACGTTCAGGACGTCGGCGCGGACGCGGAAGCTGATGTCGTCCGATGCCTGCCAGACCTTCTGCGCCGCCAGATCGAGCTGGACGTGGCCGAAGGTGCCGTCGGGCTTGTACCAGTCGAAGAACGGCGCATCGCCGCTGCGATTGACGCCCACGCGCTCGCGCTGGCTTTCCAGCGTCAGCTTGCCGGAGTACGTGATACCGCCGGGACCATCCCAGATGCCGGTGGTGACGAAGCGGTGTTCCGGCACCTGCGAGACCGGCAGGTAGCCGTAGTAGCCCGCATACGGCCAGTCGAAAATGCCCGCGCCATCCTCGTTCGAGTTCCGCTCCGCGTCCGTGTAGGTGTAGGCCATGGTGACGCCCCAGCCCGACGCGTTCGTGTAGGGCTTGTCGAACTTCGCCAGCAGCGTGTTGGTGCGCGTCTCCAGGCCGTTGTCGAGCAGGACCAGACGGCCGAATGGCGCGTCGTAGTTCCACGGCGGACCGAAGTTGCTGCCCGGCTCGAAGAAGCTGCCGTCCGGCAGACGATTGCCCAGGCGCACCGACAGGCCGTCATGGCTGCGGATGTGCGCCACCGCGACCTCGCTGGTCCAGGTGGTCTCACCGAAGTCCCAGGCGTTGCGGATGCCGACGCTGAACTGGTCGGAGTACGGCACCTTCAGATCGTTGTTGATCAGGTAGTACTCGCGCGAGACCTGACCGGAGGCGACCAAAGCATCGAGGCCTGCTTCGGTGAAGTAGGCCGGATCCCAGTCGACGCAGCCGGCCAGGTTGCGGCATTCGCCGTCGACGTCGGTAAACCAGACGCGATACGGCGACGCGTACGAGGTCGTCTGCTCTTCCTTCTGCAGGTTGGTGAACAGGTTGCGGTCGTAGGACCGCCCTGCACCGCCGAAGAGTACGTGGCGCTGATCGCCGCCGAAGTCATAGGAGAAACCGAGGCGCGGCTGCCAGGCGCCCTTGTAGGCGCTGCGGTTGCCGCCATTGCTGATGTAGTTCTCCACGTCGATGTCGGAGTTCTGCAAGTTCGGCCAATCGCGCAGGTTCTCGGCAAGATCGGCCGGCGTCACGTAATCCTCGTAGGCCGGCGTGCTCTCGTAGTCGTAGCGGACACCGAGGTTCAACGTGAGGTGCTCGTTGACCTCCCAGTCGTCCTGGATATAGACGCCGATCTGCTTGTTATCCGAACTGGTCACGCCGCCGACGGTACCCGGGATCGGCCGGCCGAACTCGATGCGGTACGGCTGGTCGGTGCTCTGGCCGATGTCGTAGTAGAACTGAGGATTGCTGAAGTTGCGTTCGGTGGACAGCAGGTCGACGGACTTGAACTTCACGCCCATCTTCAGCGTGTGACCTTCCCAGCCGTTGAAGGTCAGGTCGTTCTGGAACGACCAGCCCTTCTGGCCCTTGTCCTGGTTGCCCGAGCCCGGACCGGAGCTGACGATGGTGCCGATCGACTCGCGGAAACCCGTGGTGTCGTTGAAGTCCGACACGGTCAGGATGTAACCGTTGCCGCCGACCAGCGGCGACTGCACCCAGGCCGAATCCTCGTAGGTCACGTGCATGTCGTTGAGCCAGTTCTCGCCGCTGTACTGCCAGCGCAAGTCGTAGCGGCTGACGTCGTTGTCGATGAAGCTGGCGCGGTCGACGGTGAACTGGCCATCGTTGCGGATCGTCTCTTCCTCGCGGCGCAACTGCGTCGAGAGTTCGACGAGGTTGAAGTCGTCAACCTGCCAGCTCAGCTTGCCGAAATACATGTCCTGCTTGAACGGCGAATTGCTGGGACCGATGCCGGCAACGAGTTCGGCCGGCACGTCGGCCACGTCGTATCGGCTGTCGGCGAGCAGTTCGAGGGTCTTGGGGGTCATGTACTCCTTCGCCTCGTAGGCGACGAAGAAGTGCAGCTTGTCCTCGATGATCGGTCCACCGAAGCTGGCGCCGTACTGCTCTTCCTTCGAGTCGACCTTGTTGCCGCTGGCGTTCTCGGCAGGCGTGCGCGCCCGCCATTCGCTGGCGGTGTGGTCCCAGAAGAAGCTGCCTTCGAATTCATTGGTACCACTGCGGGTCGCCGCCACGATCGCGGCAGAACTGATCTGGTCGAACTCGGCCTTGTAGTTCGAGGTGATGACCTTGTATTCACCGATCGCCGACTGCGGGAACGGATTGCCACGGCTCGAGTCCTGGCCCGGGACACCACCCGGCAGCGTGTAGCTCTTCTGGCCCACGCCGTCGATGAAGACGTTGATGTTGTTGGCCGACTGGCCGCCCGAACGCAGCTTGCTGTTGCCGTTGCCGTCCTGCTGGAACACCATGCCCGGCACGGTGTCAGCGAATGCGAGGAAGTTGCGCGTGCCCTGCGGGAGCGATTCGATCTGCTTCTGCGACACATAGGTCGCGACTTCCGATGTCCGGCTCTCGATCAGCGCTGCCGCGGTGACGGTGACCGTGTCGAGGTTCTGCGCCTCACCCGCCGGTGCGGATTCGGCCACGCCGCCCACGCCCAGATTCAATGTCGCCGTCTGCCCCACCGCGATCGTCACGTTCTGCGAGGAACTCTGTCCGTTCGCCTCGACCTGCAGGCGATAGGTGCCCGGCGGCAGACCGGCGAGGTTGTAGTTGCCGTTGCCCGTCACCTGCACGGCGCGGGTGAGGCCCGTCGCGGTATTGACCGCGGTGACCCGTGCGTCCGTCGCTGGCGCTGAATCGACCATCACCTGGCCACGGATCGTGCCCGCGGTGGACTGTGCCAGCAGCGCGGGCGCCGCCATTGCCAGGCAACCGCCCAGCGCGATACTCAGAAGCGAGCGCGAGAAAACGCGCGGCCGGGTGCGAATGTGTGTCATGTCGTCGGTCTCGATCTTCAGGGAGTGTTGATACGAACGGTGTATCCACCGCTCCGTGCGCCGCGGTGCGGCTTCGTCATCTCGAACGTCCGTCGGACAGGTCCACGACACATCCACCCACACGCGACGACACCCGTGCGCCCCTGCACGCACGGTGATGTATCGGTATCGGATTTGATGTCATGCAACCCCTCCCAAGGTGCTGACGCCGACCGGTCATGACCGGATCGACGGCTCTCCACCGGACGATGGCGATGCGGCGGTGCCGCTCGAGTCACGGATCACGAGGACGGGCTCGAGCAAGGCGACGTTCGTGCCAGTGCCCGCAGCCGTTGGACCCTCGATTTCCAGCAACGCCTTCAATGCGCGTGCGCCCAGTTCAGCGATGTCGACGCGCATCGTCGTGAGCGATGGGTGAACGTAGCGTGCAAGCGGAATATCGTCGAAACCCGCAACCGCGATGTCCGCAGGTGTGCGCACGCCGCCGCGGCCAAGGGCATACAGACAGCCGATCGCCATCATGTCGTTGGCCGCGAACACCGCATCGGGCCGCGCATCGAGTGCAAGCAGCGCCTGCCCCGCACGATGTCCGGAGTCTTCGTCGAACTGGCCCGGCAGTTCCCAGGGCGTGTACGCCTCGCCCGCGGCGGCCAATGCATCGCGATAGCCGCGCTTGCGTTCGCGTGCGTCGTCGTTGTCTTCGGGGCCGTCGATGAAGGCGATACGCGTGTGGCCCGCATCGATCAGATGCGCGACCATCGCCCGCGCGCCGCCGTAGTTGTCGATGCCCACCGACGCCTGCGGGCGACCCTGCGCGGCGTTGATCAGCACCAGCGGCAGACTGGCGTCGACGTTGCGTTCGAGGAAGTCGGTGTCGTGCACGTAGGGCGACATCAGCAGCAGGCCGTCGACGCGGCCGCGCATCGCACGCAGGGCGGCGCCCTGCTCTTCCGGATTGCCGTGATAGCTCGATACCAGTAGATGCTGGCCGCGGGTCCGCGCCACCTGGTCGATGCCGCGCATCAGTTCGGAGAAGAACTCGCCGTGCAGATCGGGCAGCACCACGCCCACGGTCTGGGTGCGTCGGCTGCTGAGGCTGCGCGCGGCGTGGTGCGGGCTGTAACGCAGCTCGGCGGCGACGGCGAGCACCCGCTCGCGCACCGCTTCGGCGACGTTCTGGTGGCCGTTGAGGGCGCGCGACACCGTTGCCACCGACACGCCGGCTGCCTTGGCCACATCCTTGATCGTCACGCTCAAACCGCACCCTCCCGCACTCGCGATGGGCCGGACTGTAAGCGTTTCCACAACGTCATGTAAACCGGATGTAACAAAGCGCCGATGCTGCACCGCACTATAAATGCGGCGATCGGCGGTCTATTCCGCCGATCGTGCGCCGGCGCTTACGGCAACACCTGGCGGAACGGTCGCACGTCGACGTGAACGTAGACGCCCGCCTCCACATAGGGGTCGGCGTCCGCCCAGGCCCGCGCATCGGCCAGCGAATCGAATTCGGCGATGACGATGCTGCCGCTGAAACCCGCCGGGCCCGGATCCTCCGCATCGATCGCCGGGCAAGGGCCGGCCAGCAGCAACCGTCCCGCATCGCGCAGCGCGAGCAGGCGCGCGAGATGCGCGGGCCGCGCCTCGCCCCGGCGCGCGAGCACGTCCTCGCCGTCATGGCCTTCGATCGCGTACCACATGGGCATTCCCGTCCGTTCGTGAGGCGCGCAGTGTAGCGAGCGCATCCGCTGGACAGGTCCGCCAGCCAGCGCGTACTCTGTGCACCAGCATCCGGCCAGTTCGCCGCCCGTCACGTCTTCAGACGCTGCCGCACGCGGTCGCCCCACCGGCCCGGTCCAACGCCCTTCCGATCTCCGCGGCTGCGCATCATGCAGACGTGATTCGTGCTTGGCGACGACCGACCCAGACGAAGATGTTCCGCAGCACCGTTGTCCCCGCGCCGGCCCGAGCCGCGCAACCGACCGGATCCGCTTTCCCGCGGCCCGCCGAGCCGTCGCCCCGCCCTGCCAGCGATCCACTGCCCGTGATCCATTCTCCGCGCCCGAGCGCCCCGCCGCTGTTGCCTATTCGATGACGCAGCCCGCATCCGACGCCACCGCGTCCGCCAATGCCGTCCAGCCGCAGCAGCAGGAATTCCCGCTGGCGCTGGTGCACGGCCAGCCGGTGCTGCAGATCCCGCAGGATCTGTACATCCCGCCGGATGCGCTGGAAGTCATCCTCGACGCGTTCGAGGGCCCGCTCGACCTGCTGCTGTACCTGATCCGCCGCCAGAACCTCGACATCCTCGACATCCCGGTCGCCGACATCACCCGGCAGTACGTCGCCTACATCGGCGTGATGCAGGAACTGCGGTTCGAGCTCGCCGCCGAATATCTGGTGATGGCCGCGATCCTGGCCGAAATCAAATCGCGGATGCTGCTGCCGCGGCCGCCGGTGGAAGAAGGCGACGAAGGCGACCCGCGCGCCGAGCTGGTGCGCCGGCTGCAGGAGTACGAACGGTTCAAGCAGGCGGCCGAAGACATCGACCGGCTGCCGCGCCAGGATCGCGACACCGCGCCGGCGCAGGCCACACTGCCCGAGCGCACGATCAACCGCGATCCACCGCCGGTCGATCTGCGCGAGATGTTGCTGGCGCTGCATGACGTGCTCAAGCGCGCCGAGCTGTTCACCGGCCATGCGATCCGTCGCGATGCCTTGAGCGTGCGCCAGCGCATGGGCGAAGTGCTGACCCGGCTCACCGGCGGTCATTTCCACCGCTTCGAGTCGCTGTTCGAACCCGAGGAAGGTCGGCTGGGCGTCGTGGTGACGTTCCTGTCGATCCTCGAACTCACCAAGGAACGCCTGCTCGACATCGTGCAGGAGGCGCCGCTGGCGCCGATCTACATCAAGTCGCTGGCCGATGCCGACGGCGCCGCGCCGCCGACGTTGTTCTCGAGCGAGTTCGACGACGACGTTCCCGAACAACCCTGACCACCGAACTTCGATCCCAAGAGATCCGATGGACCAGACCTTCATCAACCGCATCGTCGAGGCAGCCCTGCTCGCCTCGTCGCAGCCCCTGACCGTGGCGCAGCTGGAAACGCTGTTCACGCTCGACGAACCCGCGCCCGATGGCAGCCTCAAGCAGGCACTCGTCGATCTGCAGGACGCCTGCAGTGAGCGCGGCGTGGAACTCGTGGAGCTGGCCTCGGGCTGGCGCTACCAGGTGCGCGGCGACGTACACGGCTGGGTGTCCCGGCTGTGGACCGAGCGTCAGACCAAATACACGCGCGCCACGCTGGAAACCCTGGCGCTGATCGCCTATCGCCAGCCGATCACCCGCGGCGAGATCGAGCAGGTGCGCGGGGTTGCGACCAACAGCAACATCATCAAGGCGCTCGAGGAGCGCGAGTGGATCCGCGTCGTCGGCCACCGCGACATGCCCGGCCGCCCGGAACTGCTCGGGACGACCAAGGGCTTCCTCGATTACTTCGGCCTGCGTCGTCTCGACGACCTGCCGCCGCTGTCGGAGCTCAAGGATTTCGCCGAGCTCGATCCGCAACTGCGCTTCGCCGGCACCGACGCCGCGGACCGCTCGGTCGGCGGCATCGCGTCCGCCAACGACGATACCGCGGCTGACGACGCCGATCCCGATTCCAGCGACGCCGACGACACCACACATGACGCGGACGACGGCAGCGACAGCGCCGGCGACGCATCCGATGACGACACCCAGACCCCGTCGGACATTCCGTCCGACGACGACACCGCAACACCCAACGCACAAGACGCCCTCGCCGCAGACGGCGACAGCGACCGGAGCCATTCATGACGCAACAACGCAATACCGACAAACCCGCCCGTTCCCCGCTGTCGCTCAAGCGCGGCGAAGCCCCGGCCGCGGATGCCGCGCCCAGGCTCGAAGAGCGCCTGCACAAGGTGCTGGCCCAGGCCGGCCTCGGCTCGCGCCGCGCGCTCGAGCAGCGCATCGCCGACGGTCTGGTCAAGGTCAACGGTGAAGTCGCCCAGACCGGCATGTCGATCAAGGGCAGCGACCGCATCGAGCTCGACGGCAAGGTGTTCGTCGCCAGCGCGCTGACCGAACCGGCGCGCGTGCTGATCTACAACAAGCCCGAAGGCGAAGTCACCACGCGCGAAGATCCCGAAGGTCGGCCGACGATCTTCGAGGCCCTGCCCGCGCTCAAGGGTGCGCGCTGGATCGCGGTCGGCCGCCTCGACATCAACACCACCGGCCTGCTGCTGCTGACCACCGACGGCGAACTCGCGAACGCGATGATGCATCCGTCGTACGAAGTCGAACGCGAGTACGTGTGCCGCGTGCGCGCGCCGGAAGGCGAAGAGACGGTGTCGGACAAGCTCGTCGATCGCTTGAAGCGCGGCGTCGCGCTGGAAGACGGTCCGGCCAAGTTCGACGCGATCGAACGCATCGGCGGCACCGATTCGCACGACTGGTTCCAGGTGCTGCTGAAAGAGGGCCGCAACCGCGAAGTGCGTCGTCTGTGGGAATCGCAGGGTTGCCAGGTCAGCCGCCTCAAGCGCGTGCGCTACGGCCAGGTCACGCTGCCGCAGCCGCTGCTGCGCGGCCAGTCGCAGGAACTGCCCGACGTGCAGGTCGAAGCGCTGCGCAAGGAACTCAAGCTCGAGGAAGGTCCGCCGCCGGCGTTGACGCTGCAGCCGGTCATCGGCCAGCGCAAGGCCGCCAAGTCGACCGTGCATCTGGGCAAGGGCGGCGCCGGCAAGGCCTACGTCAACGGCCAGAACAGTGGCGCCGACGAAGGCCGCGAACTGCGTCGCTTCGACCACGTGCGCGAAGACCGCGGCCGTGGCCGTGGCGGCCCGCGCAAGCCGCACGGCGGTCTGACGGTCAGCGGCGACGCGGCGGCCAAGCAGTCGCAGAAGCCGTTCAAGCAGCGTGCCGACAAAGGCGCGCGCGCGCTGCCCGAGGGCAACCCCGCTGCGTTCCGCACCTGGTACGTGCCGGACGGCGTGGAGACCGGTCCGACCGGTCACCGCAATGCCGACGGCCGCGGCCCGAAGAAGCCTTACGGCGGCGCGGGCGGCGCGAAGAAGCGCGGCCCGGGTGGTGGTGGACAGGGTCCGCGCGGCGCAGGCGGTGGCGGGCAGAGCCCGTGGGCTTCGCGTCCGGCCGGTGGTGGTGGAGGTCCGGGTCGCCCGCGTGCGCCCTACGGTCATCCCGACAGTGCACCGAGCTTCCCGTCCGACCATGCCAATCCGGGTGGCTTCAATCCGAACGCCGGCCCGCGTGGTCCGCGTCCGGCCGGTAACCGTGGCCCGAAGGGTCCTGGCGGTCGCGGCCCCGGTGGTCCCGGCGGCGGCAACCGCGGTCCGGGCGGGCGTCCGCCGGGCGGTGGCAATCGCGGCCCGCGCGGTGGCGGTCGCTGATCGCACGCACGTCGTGATGCGTTGACGCACGGGGCCTCCGGGCCCCGTGTTCGTTCGCGCGCCTTGTGCTCTCGTGGGATCGCGGGTCCTAGACTTCCGGCTTCCCGCAAATGAATCTGCCCATGACCCTCACCGGCGACGCCATCAACGATCTGATCCGTGCGAACGCGCCCACCGCGATGCACGCCCTGCTGCCGCCACCGTGCCTGCTCGACATGGAAGGCGAATTTCTCGAGTACGCAGACGGCGTGCGCATGTCGCTGCGCTTTCCGGTGCTGTCGCGTTACCGCAATCCGATGGGCAACATGCAGGGCGGTTTCATCGTCGCCGCGCTCGACAACACGCTTGGGCCGTTCTCGTATCTGATCGCGCCGCCCAGCGTCACCGCGACGCTCAATACGCAGTACCTGCGACCGGTCACGCCGGAGACCACGCACATCATCTGCGAGGCGCGCCTCGTGGCCCGCACGCGCAACGTGCTGCATCTCGCGGCCGAGGCGCGCAGCGAAGACGGCAAGGTGTTCGTGCTGTGCCAGGCCACGCAGCAGATCCTGCCGCCGCGCAACGCCTGAGACTTCATACCCGCTTCACCGCGCCGCCATCGACGCGCCATCCACGCGATCGAGACTCGCGTCTCGCTCGTGGATGGAGACCGCCGGTTTGGATGGATACGCGCCGTTCGATTTCGATGTCGTCGTGGTGGGTGCGAGTTTCGCCGGCGCGGCGTGTGCGCTCGCCGCACGCGAAGCAGGTCTGCGGGTCTGCGTGCTCGAACGCAAACACGATCCGGGCATCCGACTGCACACGACCGGCATCATCGTCGCCGAAGCGTTCTCGCAGACACGGCTCGGCCGCATGCCGCCGGCACTCTGGCGCCAGGTGCCGCGCGTGCGACTGTATGCACCGAGTCTGGACAGCCTGCAGCTGCAGGCCGACGACTACGCATTCCTGACCACCGACACGCCGAACGTACTGCGCTGGCTGGCCGAGGAGATGCGCGACGCCGGTGTCGATCTGCGGCTGATGCGATCGTTCACCGAGGCGCAGCGCGACGACGCGGGCTGGCAGATCGCGGGACTCGGCAGCACACGCTGGCTGATCGGCGCCGACGGTGCGAAATCACGCGTGGCGCAGCGTGCCGGCCTGGGTCTGGTCGATGCGTTTCTCTACGGCGTCGAACACGAGTTCCACGGCGCGACGCTTGCCGAGCCCGATGCCCTGCACTGCTTCATCGACCGCTCGCTCGCACCCGGCTACATCGGCTGGGCGGCGCAGTCGCCGACCGGTGTGCAGATCGGGCTCGCGTTCCGGCATCGCGCGGATCGCCATGGTGTGCCGGATATCGACGGCTTCCGTGCGCGCGTCGGGGCACGCCTGGGATTGCCGTCGACGCTGCAGCCCGACGCGACGCGCGCCGGCCTGATTCCCTGCGGCGGACCGGTCGAACGCCTCGCCGCCCCGGGCGTGATCCTGACCGGTGACGCGGCCGGCATCGTGTCGCCGTTGACCGCCGGCGGGATCCATTCGGCGTGGGCGCATGGCGAAGCGATCGGCCGCGCGATCGCGCAGCATCGGCTTGGCGCCGACATCGCGCCGGAACGGATCGCCGACACCGCCGCGCCGCGCTTCCGCACGAAGCGCTGCCTGCGCTGGGCCTTCGATCATCTGCAGATGGACTGGCCGGTGAACCTGCTGCTGCATTCGCCACTGCTGCGTCGCGCCGCCGAGCAGGTGTATTTCCATCGCCGCGGCCGGCGCCGCGGATCGGAATGAATCCCGGAACCGCACATACGAAAACGCGCCCGCCGGAGCGGACGCGTTCCGGGTGCATCACGTGCGGCGCGGAACGCGCCGCCGACTCAGGCGGTCTGCAACTTGCGCGAACCCGCCGCACGACGCGGACGGCTCGGGAACGCATGTCGCAGGATGCGCCAGGTCACCTCACCGAACTGGCGCGGCAGCGAGCCGGTGTTGTACGGCTGGCCGTAGCGCTGGCAGATCTCGCGCACCTCGACGGCGAGCGCGGCGTAACGGTGCGCCGGCACGTCGGGGAAGAAGTGGTGCTCGATCTGGTGGCTCAGGTTGCCGGTCAGCAGGTTCATGACCTTGCCGCCGCCGATGTTCGACGAACCACGCAGCTGGCGCATGTACCAGTGGCCGCGCGACTCGTTGCGGATGCTCTCCTTCGGGAAGGTCTCGACATCGGCAGTGAAGTGGCCGCAGAAGATCACGACGTAGGTCCACACGTTGCGGATGCCGTTGGCGACCAGATTGCCCAGCAGCACCGGCAGGAAGAACGGGCCGGCCAGCAGCGGGAAGATCAGATAGTCCTTCAGCAGCTGGCGACCCATCTTGCGGCCGACCGGCGCGAAATCGCGCGCCAGCTTGCCCTTGGGCATCTTGCCGGCGAAAAAACGGCCGAGCTTGAGTTCCTGGATCGCCACGCCCCACTGGAAGTACAGCGCGAACACCACCGCGATCACCGGCTGCATCAGATAGAACGGGCGCCAACGCTGTTCGGGAAAGATGCGCAGCAGGCCGTAACCGATGTCGTCGTCCATGCCGCGGACATTGGTGTAGGTGTGGTGGCGGAAATTGTGCGAATGGCGCCAGTTGTCACCGGTCGCGACGATGTCCCACTCGTACTTGTTGCTGTCGAGTTCGGGGTCGTGCATCCAGTCGTACTGGCCGTGCATGACGTTGTGGCCGACTTCCATGTTCTCGAGGATCTTGGCCAGTGCCAGAAACACGACGCCGGCGATACAGGCCGGCCACAACAGCCACGGCACGAACGCGCCGCCGATGGCGCCGACGAACAGCAGGCCGCGGCCGAGCACCGCGCAGTAGCGCACCCAGCGCACGACGCGACGGATGTAGGCGGCGTCGACCTTGCCGACCTGGGCCATCGTGCGCGTGTGCAGCGCGTCGAGCTCGGCGCCGAAGGCATCGAGTTCCTGCGTGGAAAGACGGCGCGTGGCAGTGAGCTTGGACATGATGGCTCCGGTACTTGAAGCAGGGTGTTTCGAAATGGTGGGGTTCTAGAGATCGAGCACGAGATCGGATACGGCACTGCTGATGCACAGCTTCAGCGCGGCCGTCGCCTCGGTATTCGCGGCGCCGGTGCGCAGGTCCCGCGTGGCGCCGGCCCCCTTGCCGCAGGCGCAGGTATTGCAGATGCCCATGCGGCAGCCGGACTTGGGCTTCAGGCCTTCGGCTTCCAGCGCCTGCAGCAGCGGCACGCCGCGCGGCAGCTGCAGCGCGCGACCGCTGCGCGCCAGACGCACTTCGACCGTGCCGCTGTCGTCGGTCTGCGGACGCGGCGGCGGGGTGAAGGCTTCGGTGCGCAGCAGCGGCACGCGGTCTTCGACGAGTCCGGTCGCCGTCGCGACGAAGCCGCCCGGGCCGCAGGCGAACACCTGGCGTGTGGCGAGATCGGGCACCAGCGTGTCGAGCAGTCGGGCGTCGATACGACCGCCGGCTTCGTCGTCCGCGGTGGCAGCTTCGCGCGTCAGCACGAAACGCACATCGAAACCGGCATGGCGCGCGGCGAGTGCGCGCAGTTCGTCGACGAAGCACAGCTCCGCGCGCGTGCGCGCCCAGTAGACCAATGTCACCGGCACCGGCATGCCCTGCCCGGCCAACTGGCGGACCAGCGCCATCAGCGGCGTGACACCGCTGCCGGCTGCCAGAAACAGCCACGCGCCATCGACCTTGGCCGGCAGCACCAGATCACCGAACGCCGGACCGATATCGAATACGTCACCGCGGCGCGCAGCCGCCAGCAGATGCCGGCTCATGCGGCCTTCGTCGACGCCCTTCACCGTGACCGTGATGCGGCCATCGGCGGCGACCGGCGCATCCAGACTGTAGCTGCGGGTGATCCGCACGCCGTCGATGTCGGCCGTCAGATTCACATGCTGACCCGCCTGCGCACCCGCCCAGTGGCGGTTCGGCTTCAGCGTGAGCGTGACCGCATTCGACGCCGCCGGCGCATGCGCGACCACGCGGGCCAGCGGCCGCTCCCAGCTCCAGGTCGGATGCAGCCGCTGCGCCCAGAAATCGAACACGGGCGGCACGACGAACGGCGTGGCGAGCCTGCGCAGACGGCTGCGGCGGGACTTCATGGGCTGGACGGTCGACATGGGAGGCAATGTACACCCATCCGCACAGCCGTGTATACACTTGTACATTAATGGACGCTGCTATGCTGACCACCCAGTCTTCCGACGGCCCACCGTGACCGCCCGCACCCTCGCACCAGACAGCGGCGACCCCGGCCAGAGCCCCGCGGACGGCCAGGCCGGACGCAAACCGGTGATCGTCCGCGAGGACCTGATCAAAGCCGCCCTGCGCCTGACCGGCGCCCACCGCAGCGTCTCGACCCTGAGCCTGCGCGAAGTGGCCCGGGAAGCCGGCATCGCGCCGAACAGCTTCTATCGCCAGTTCCATGACATGGACGAACTGGCGGTGGCCCTGATCGATCTCGCCGGTGAATCGCTGCGCAGGATCGTCGGCGACGCCCGCAAGCGTGCGGTCGCCGGCCGCAGCATCGTGCGCGGCTCGCTCGAAGCCTTCATGGAACGCCTGCGCGCCGACGACAAGCTGCTGCATGTGCTGCTGCGCGAAGGCACCGTCGGCTCGGATGCATTCAAGCGCGCAGTTGATCGCCAGCTGCAGTTCTTCGAAGTCGAACTGCGCGCGGATCTGGTGCGCATTGCCGCGGCGCAGGGGATCGTGTTTCACGAGCCGGGGCTGGTGGCCCGTGCGATCACACGACTGGTGTTCGCCGCCGGTGGTACCGCGCTGGATTCACCGCCGGAGGACGACGAGGCACTGGTCGACGAGCTCTCGCACATGATCCGCATGCTGTTGCGGGGTGCGCATGCGATGGGGAAGGTGAAAGGGGCGCGGTGAGGCCTCTGGTGCGTTGTCTGCGAACATCGGATCTGCAGTCAAGCGACTCACGTCATCCCAGCGGCTGTCAACAGACGTACGTCTGGTCAAGCTGGAAGCGCCCTTCAACAGCCGAATGGCTGGTCATCCATCTTGATCTGCCGCCAAGCACTTTCAGTTCTCAATACCGTCGCCCCGGCGCAGGCAGGGGTCCAGCGACTTCGGCTGTCGAACGCGACCAACTCGTCCGATGGTCAAGCCACACGCTGAAAATCAGAATGGATCCCAGCTTTCGCCGGGATGACGGGGTTCTGGCATTCGGGCTGGTTCAGCGAAGTCGCTGGGCCCCGGCCTGCGCCGGGGCGACGGGCTTCGAGTACTCCGCGAGCGATCAGAAGCAGCGGCGCGAAGCACGGGACTTCAAAGAATCTCGAACCGGTCCGCATCCAGCATCGCCGGGAAATGGTCCCGGTGCGCCTGCAACTGCTCCGCCGACAGCGTCGTCGTCGACACCACTTCCATATCGGTCGATTCGCTCAACGGCTGGCCCAGCATGTCCAGCACCACGCTGTCGCCGGAATACGACAAGCCGTTGCCGTCCGTGCCGACGCGATTGACGCCGACCACGTAGCAGAGGTTCTCGATCGCACGCGCGCGCAGCAGGGTTTTCCACGCGTACGCGCGCGCGGCGGGCCAGTTGGCGACGAACAGCTGCAGGTCGAAATCCATGCCGTCGGGGCGCTCGACGTCGAAACGATTACGGCAGAACACCGGGAAGCGCAGGTCGTAGCAGACCTGCGGATTGATCCGCCAGCCCTTCCATTCGACCGTCAATCGATCACGGCCGGCGGCGTAGCGCTTGTGTTCGTTCGCGTAACGGAACAGATGCCGCTTGTCGTAGTGCTGCAGATCGCCATCCGGCGTCGCCCACAGCATACGGTTGTAGACGCCATCGCCATCGCGCAGCTGCACGCTGCCGGTCACCGCCGCATCGAGCGCGATCGCCTGCGCGCGGATCCACGCGACGGTGGGACCGTCCATGTCTTCGGCGCGGTCGATCGCATCGTTGCTGAAGCCGCTGGTGAAGGTCTCGGGCAGCACGACCAGATCGGTCAACCCGTGCAGCGGCGCGATCAGGCCGCCGTAGTAGGCGCGGTTGGCCTCCGGGTCGTGCCATACGGTGGCGCCCTGGACGGTGGAGACGCGGAGGTTGTGCATGGCGGTTTCCGGAAAACGTCGACTGAGACGATTCTCGCGGCGCGGGCATCCGGACTCAACCGCACGCCGACCCGATGCGGGCCCGGGCGACGTGCGTGCGGCCCGTGGGCGTTGTCTCAGCCCGCTGCCGCCTTGCGTTCGGCAATGAAGCGGCGCACTTCCTCCTCCAGCACCGGCAACGGCACCGAGCCCAGATTGAGGATCGTGTCGTGGAACGGCCGCTGGTCGAATGCGGGGCCGAGTTCGTGTTCGGCTTCGGCGCGCAGGTCGAGGATCGTCTTGTAGCCGATGTAGTACGACAGCGCCTGGCCCGGCCAGGAAATGTAGCGGTCGATCTCGGTCACCACATCGTGACGCGCGAGCGCGGTGTGGCTGGCGAGGTAGTCGATCGCCTGCTCGCGCGTCCAGCCGTATTCGTGCAGACCGGTGTCGATGACCAGGCGCGCGGCGCGCCACATCTCGAAGGTCAGCCGGCCGAATTCCTCGTACGGCGTTTCGTAGATGCCCATGCGCGTGCCGAGCCATTCGGTGTACAGACCCCAGCCTTCGCCGTAACCGGAGAAGTAGGTCTGCTGGCGGAAGTCCGGGCGCGCCGGCGCCTCCAGCGCGAGTGCGGCCTGGAAGCTGTGCCCCGGCGCGCATTCGTGCAGCACCAGCGCGGGCAGGTTGTACAGCGGGCGCGACGGCAGGTCGTAGGTGTTGAAGAAGCAGGCTTCGAGTCCGCCGCGGCCCGAGGTGTAGATCGGCGCGATGTCGTCGGCGACCGGCAGGATCGTGAAGCGGTAGCGCGGCAACGTGCCGACCACGTACTGCAGCTGGCCGTCGATCTTCTTGGCGATCAGCGAGGCCTCGCCCAGCAGTTCGCGCGGGGTCCGGGCGTAGAACTTCGGGTCGGTGCGCAGGTGCTCGATGAACGCCGGCAGGTCGCCTTCGAAGCCGGCGCGGCCCATCACTTCGCGCATCTCCGCGGTGATGCGTTCGACCTCGGCCAGACCGAAGTCGTGGATCTCGCGCGCGGTCATGTCGCGGGTGACGTATTCGCGGATCTGGGTCTGGTAGAACGCGCGGCCATCGGGCAGATCGCTGGCGGCGATCGTGGTGCGCGTGCGCGGCAGGTACTCGCCGCGGATGAAGGTCCGCAACTTCGCGTACGCGGGAATCGTCTGTTCCAGCACGACGCGACGGCCTTCCTCGCGCAGCTGCGTGCGCACAGGCTCGGGGATCGTGTTGGGAATGCGCTCGAAGGTGACCAGCAGCGGATTGGTCTCGCCGGTCAGCACATAGGAATCGAGCGTCTTGTCGCGCCCTTCCAGCGTCGCGCGCGGCACGCTCCAGCCACGCGCCAGACCGGCCTCCATGTTCGCGATCTGCTCGTCGAAGTAGCGCGGCACATCGGACAGACGGCCGATGAAGCGGCGCCAGTCGGCCTCGGTCTGGAACGGCTGACGCGGATTGATGCCGCCCCAGAAGAAGCTGTCGCTGTTGAACGGCGCCTCGTACGTGCGCCAGCGTGCACTGGCTTCGCTCGCCTCGATCGAGGTGCGGAACACCGCGGCGTTGATCCGCTCCTCGCGGCCCAGCTGGTCGAGCGGAATCGCGTCGAGTGCATCGAGCGCCGCCTTCCAGTAGTCCGCACGCCGCGCCCATGCGTCGGGGGTCACCGACGGCAACCGGTCACTGCCCTGCCAGCGCCCGTCGACTTTCTCGCGCACGAATTCGGCCTGACGCCATTCCCACTCGCGTGTGTAGAGATCGCGCAGCGCGGTCTCGGCGGCATTCGCCGGCGGCGCGAGCACCGGTGCAGGCGTGTCCTGCGCGAGCACGGGCGACGCGATGCCGAAGGCGAGCGACAGGGACAGCACGAGGCGGGACAGCGTCACATGGCGACGCGGGGCGAAGGACATCGGCGACTCCTGGAAAGCGGTGGTGGTCGTATCGCACCCGGGCGAGTGACGCGGGCGATCCTGCAAGGATGCCGGGAATGGCTTTGGCGTGCATGCGTGGGGCTGTGCCGGATGCGTCGGATGCGGTGACTGTTTCGCGGAGAGCTGCCCTCGCCCCAACCCCTCTCCAGAGGGAGAGGGGCTCAACACTGGGTGCTCGTCGTCCGCCGCAAACGCTCCGATCGCATTGACCGAACCCCTCTCCTCTCGGGGAGGGGTTGGGGTGAGGGCAACAGCTCGCGAAGATGCATGCACCACCCAGTCCACACAGCGCTCACGACCCACCACACACTCTTTCACCGAACCGTCCGGAATCTCCAATGGCCAGCCCCACGCCAGCCGAGCACTCGCCTTTCATACGCCCCGCCATCGCGCACGGCGCCTCCTGATGCCGGCTGCCACATCCGCCGTCGCCGCGAACGCCGCGCAGCTGCACGTTCCTGCATCAAGCTTCGCCCAAGGCAATCCCGGCGCTGTCCTGCAGGCCGCGTTCGATGCGCTGTCCGCGGAGCGCGCGCCGGTGCTCGCGCTCGTCATCGAAACCGAAGGCTCCACCTACGCCTCGATCGGCACGCTCGCGCTGTTCGGGGATGGGCCGCATGTCGGCTGGATCAGCGGCGGTTGTCTCGAGCCGGAAATCGAACGGGTCGCGTCGGTGGCCGGCGATACCGGTCGCCTCGAATGGCTGGACATCGACACCATCGACGACGGCGCCCTGCTCTCGGGCAGCGCAGTCGGTTGCCGGGGCCGGCAGTTGCTGGCGCTGTTGCCGCTGGCCGCACTACCGCGCATTGCGGATGCGATCTCGGCCTGGCTCGCCGGCGGTCAGGCGCTGACGATCACCCTCGAACGCGATGGCCACATCGCCTGCCGTCTCGATGGCCGCGCGTGGTCGTGGACGTTGCCGGTTGGCGAGGCGCCGCATTCCACATCGAAGGACTGGACGCTGAGCCTGCACCGCGCGCCCGAAGCGCTGATTCTCGGCGCCGGTCCCGAAACGCCTACATTGATCCCGATGCTGCGGTCACTGGGCTGGCGCGTGCATGTCGCGGAGCGCCGCGGGCGCTGGCGCGATGCGGCGGGCGCAGGCGCGCATCTGCTCGACCTGCACCCCGACGACGCCGTCGCCGCACATCCGCACGCCGACATCGCACTCGTCATGCACCATGGCTTCGAGTCCGATCGCGATGCATTGGCGGCACTGGCCGGCTCGCGCATTCCCTTCATCGGCCTGCTGGGGCCGCAGCGCCGCCGCGATGACCTCTTCAAGCTGCTGCGCCCAGCCGAGCGTGAGGCGCTGGGCGGCCGTCTGCATTCGCCGGTCGGCATTCCACAATGCGGACGTGGGCCGGAAGCCATCGCCTTGAGCATCGCCACCCAGCTGCAGCAGTGGCGTGGCGCACGGAACCGCTGACCCGCTGGATGAGGAGCGCCATCCGCATTCATTGACCACGCCGCAACATGCGGACCCGCATGCTCAACCAGCGCATGTCCGCGTGCCTCACCCAGCCAGCCTTTCGAGCCAGCCAGAGGAATGTCCATGTCTCCCCTCACCCGCAGGGAATTGTTGAAAGCCGGCGCTGCGTCGGCCGGCGCAGTCGCGATGCCCGCCGTCGCGCAGGCCGCCAATGCCGCCGCCACGCCCACACCGTTGCGCCCGCCCGTGCGCCAGCGCGTGTCGCTGGAGGTCAACGGCGAAACCGTGGAACGCGAAGTCGACACGCGCACGACGCTGCTCGATTTCCTGCGTGAGGAACTCCACCTCACCGGCACCAAGAAAGGCTGCGATCACGGCCAGTGCGGCGCCTGTACGGCGATCGTCGACGGCCGCCGCATCAACACCTGCCTGAGCCTGACGGTAATGAACGCCGGCGCGAAGGTCACGACCATCGAAGGCCTCGGCACACCCGACAGGCTGCATCCGATGCAGGCCGCGTTCGTGAAGCACGACGGCTTCCAGTGCGGCTACTGCACGCCCGGCCAGATCTGCTCCGCGGTCGCCGTGCTCGGCGAAATCCGCGACGGCATTCCCAGCCACGTGACCGCCGACCTCACTGCCCGCCCAGCGATCGATGGCACCGAGATCCGCGAGCGCATGAGCGGCAACCTCTGCCGCTGCGGCGCCTACGCCAACATTCTCGATGCGATCGAAGATGTCGCCGGCACATCGGGAGCACGCGCATGAAGGCCTTCGGATTCGAACGCGCGGAATCGCCCGCCGCAGCGGCCACTGCGGCCGCGCGCACGCCCGGCACGAAGTTCATCGGCGGCGGCACCAACCTGCTCGATCTGATGAAGCTGGAGATCGAAACCCCGGCGCATCTGGTCGACGTCAACGGGCTGTCGCTCGATACGATCGAGAAGAGCGACGACGGTGGCCTGCGCATCGGCGCCGGCGTGCGCAATACCGATCTCGCGGCAGACCGCCGCGTGCGCACGGATTACCCGCTGCTGTCACGCGCCCTGCTCGCCGGCGCTTCCGGCCAGCTGCGCAATCGCGCGACGACGGCCGGTAACCTGCTGCAGCGCACGCGCTGTCCCTATTTCTACGACACCGACCAGGCCTGCAACAAACGCCTGCCGGGCAGCGGTTGCGGCGCGCTCGAAGGCTACAGCCGCCAGCTCGCGGTGATCGGGGGCAGCAAGGAGTGCATCGCCACGCATCCCAGCGACATGGCGGTCGCGATGCGCGCGCTCGACGCGGTCGTCGAAACCGTCAAGGCCGACGGCCAGACGCGTCGCATCCCGCTGGACGAGTTCTATCTCGCGCCGGGCAATACGCCACAGCACGAAACGGTGCTCGAAGCCGGCGAACTGATCACCGCCGTCGTGCTCCCACCGCCGGTCGGCGGTCGCCAGATCTATCGCAAGGTCCGCGATCGCGCGTCGTATGCGTTCGCGCTGGTCTCGGTCGCGGCGATCGTGCAGCGCGACGGCAGTGGTCGCGTGGTCGTCGGCGGTGTCGCGCACAAACCCTGGCGCAGCGATGCGGCCGATGCCGAGCTGCCGCGTGGTGCGAAGGCCGTGGCGGCGCGTCTGTTCGAAGGCGCCGCGCCGACCGAAGACAACCGGTTCAAGCTGATCCTCGCCGAGCGCACCATCGCTGCGGCCCTGGCCGAAGCCCAGGAGGCCACGTCATGAAGTTCGACATACCCGCAGGCCAGAACCCGATCGACGCGATGCGCGTCGTCGGCCAGCCGCTCGACCGCATCGACGGCCCGCACAAGGTCACCGGCACCGCGCACTACGCCTACGAATGGCACGACGTCACCGAGCGCGCGGCCTATGGCCACGTCATCGGCGCCGGCATCGCGAAGGGTCGCATTGCCTCGATCGACACCAGCGCCGCCGAACGCGCGCCCGGCGTGCTCGCCGTCGTCACCGCGCAGAACGCCGGCAAGCTGGGCCAGGGCCGCATGAACACCGCGAAGCTGCTCGGCGGCCCGGAGATCCAGCATTACCACCAGGCGATCGCACTCGTCGTCGCCGACACCTTCGAACAGGCGCGCGCCGCCGCGTCGCTGGTGCGCGTGGTCTACACGCGCGGCCGCGGCCGTTTCTCGCTGGAAGCCGAGAAGGACAATGCGGTGAAGCCGCAGGGCGGCGACACGCCGGCCGATACCGCGGTCGGCGATTTCGATGCGGCGTTCGCATCGGCTGAAGTCACGCTGGACGAGACCTACACTACGCCTGACCAGTCGCACGCGATGATGGAGCCGATGGCTTCGCTCGCCGAGTGGGACGGCGACAAGGTCACGATCTGGACGTCCAACCAGATGATCGCCTGGGGCAAGAGCGACGTCGCCCGCACGCTCGGTATCGCGCCGGACAAGGTGCGCCTGGTGTCGCCGTACATCGGTGGCGGCTTCGGCGGCAAGCTCTTCGTGCGCGCCGATGCCGTGCTCGCCGCGCTCGGCGCGAAGGCCGCCAGGCGTGCGGTCAAGGTCGCCCTGCATCGCCCGCTGATCGCCAACAACACCACGCACCGCCCCGCCACGCTGCAGCGCATCCGCATCGGCGCGAACAAGGATGGCCGCATCACCGCGATGGGCCACGAAAGCTGGTCCGGCGATCTGGAAGGCGGCGGCCCCGAGGTCGCCGTGCAGCAGACGCGTCAGCTCTACGCCGGCGAACACCGCATGAGCAGGATGCGCCTCGCGACACTCGATCTGCCGGAAGGCAATGCGATGCGCGCGCCGGGCGAGACGCCGGGCATGATGGCGCTGGAAATCGCGATCGATGAAATCGCGGACAAGCTCGGCATGGATCCGGTCGAGTTCCGTATCCGCAACGACACCCAGGTCGATCCGGAAAAGCCCGAGCGGCCGTTCTCGCAGCGCCAGCTGGTCGAGTGCCTGCGCCAGGGCGCGGAGAAGTTCGGCTGGGATGCGCGCAAGGCACACGGCAGCGTGCGCGACGGCCGCTGGCTGGTCGGCATGGGCGTGGCTGCGGGCTTCCGCAACGCGCCGGTGATGAAGTCAGGCGCCCGTGTACGCCTCGACGGCGATGGCCGCGTCACCGTCGAAACCGACATGACCGACATCGGCACCGGCAGCTACACGATCATCGCGCAGACCGCGGCCGAGACGCTGGGCCTGCCGATCGAATCGATCGACGTGAAGCTCGGCGATTCCGACTTCCCCGCCTCCGCCGGTTCCGGCGGCCAGTGGGGCGCGAACAGCGCGACCGCCGGCGTCTATGCCGCCTGCATGAAGCTGCGCGAGGTCGTGGCGACCAGGCTCGAGCTCGATCCCGCGACGGCGGAATTCGCCGACGGCAAGGTCGGCGCCGGCGGCAAGTCGATTTCACTCACCGATGCCGCGGGCGACGGGCAGATCGTCGTCGAGGACGCGATCGAATTCGGCGATCTCGACAAGCAGAAGCAGCTCAGCACCTTCGCCGCGCACTTCGCTGAAGTCGGCGTCGACATGCATACGGGCGAGACCCGCGTGCGCCGCATGCTCTCGGTCGCTGCCGCGGGCCGCATCCTCAATCCGAAGCAGGCGCGCAGCCAGATGATCGGCGCGATGACGATGGGTGTCGGTGCCGCCCTCAGCGAGGAACTGGCGGTCGATACGACCATGGGCTTCTTCGTCAATCACGACCTTGCCGGCTACGAAGTACCGGTGCATGCGGACATCCCGGTGCAGGAGGTCTTATTCCTCGACGAAGCCGATGCCGACAGCTCGCCGATGAAGGCGAAGGGCGTGGGTGAGCTCGGGTTGTGCGGTGTGCCGGCGGCGATCGCCAATGCCATCCACAACGCCACCGGTGTGCGGGTGCGCGAGTATCCGATCACGCTGGAAAAGTTGATTGCGGGCTTGCCGGACGTCGCCTGATCCCGCTTGAGCCCTCCTCCGCTTCGCGGGGGATGGCCCGAGCGCAGCACTTATCGACGGGCCACCACCGGTGCATGCACCGCCATCAGCTCGATGATCCAGTCGATGAACACCCGCAGCTTCGCGCTGACGTGGCGGTTGGGCGGAAACGCGACATGCATCGGCATCGGCTCGAGCGTCCAGTCCTCGAACAGGGTCACCAGTTCACCGCTCGCCACATGCGGCCGGGCCATGTAGGCCGGCAGCCATATCACGCCCAGTCCTGCGAGACCCGCGGCGAGATAGGCGTTGCCATCGTCCAGCGCCACCACGTAACGCCCCTGCGCCTGCACGCTTTCGTCGCCCCGGCGCATTGCATACGGAAGCGGCCTGCCGGTGCGCTCCCACAGGAAACCCACGATGCGGTGGTCCGTCTGCTCCAGATCGAGTGGATGTGACGGCGTTCCCATGCGCTGGAGATACGCGGGCGACGCGTGCACGCCCAGCTGCAGATCGCCGACGTGCCGCGCAACCAGCGACTGGTCGGTGATGGTGCCGCCGCGGACCACGCAGTCCACGTTTTCGCCGATCAGATCCACGCGCCGGTCGCTGACGCCCAGATCGAGCTGGATGTCCGGATAGCGGCGGTGAAACGCCGGCAGCGCCGGCACCAGGATCATCCTCGCGAACGGACTGGGCACATCGATGCGCAGCCGTCCGCGCGGCGCGACCGACGCGTCCGACAGGCTGGTCTCCGCATCGTCGATCTCGGCCAGCAGGCGCACCACGCGCTCGTAATAGACGGCGCCGTCGGCTGTCATGTTCACCTGCCGCGTGGTCCGGTTGAGCAACTTGACCCGCAACCGCGCCTCCAACTGCTGGACCAGCTGGGTCACCGTCGCACGGCTCACCTGCAGGGTCCGGGCCGCCCGGGTGAAGCTGCCGGCCTCCACCACCCGCGCGAATGCCTGCATCGCATCGAACCGGTCCATCGCGCGTTCCATCGAAAGATTATTTGGATTCTACGAACAGTGATGAAGGCGCGGTGCGGTTTATCAGGGTGACCACCGCGCCCAGACTGGCGCATCTCAACCCGACCCGGGACCGCTGGTCCCGCACAGGAGCTCCCCGATGACGACACGTGACGTCGTGTTTCCCGCCAACCCGCATGCCCTCTATGCGCAGCATCGCTACTCCCCCGCCGTGCGCTCGGGCGGCTTTCTGTTCGTGTCCGGCCAGGTCGGCAGCCGTGAGGACGGTTCGCCCGAGCCGGTGTTCGAGCAGCAGGTCCGCCGCGCCTTCGACAACCTCGACAGCGTGCTCGCCGCTGCGGGGGCGCGTTTCGACGATGTGGTGGACGTGACCTTTTTCATCGTCGATCCCGAGCAGCACTTCGAGCGCGCCTGGGCCATCGTGCCCGACTACTGGGGGCAGGCGCCCTTCCCCAATGTCACCGTGGTCGGGGTGACGTGGCTGGCGGGTTTTGACTTCGAAATCAAGGTGATCGCCCGACTGCCCGACGCCGACGCGTCCTGACCGCCAAGGGGCGCCGCGCAACCGGCTGCCGCATGCCAGCCGCCCCGGAGACCCGGCCTGCGCTGCACGGATCCGGGCTGGCGCGGCGTCAGGCGGCGGTGACGGCGCCGGCCGCGGCAGCGTCTGCCTCCGGTGGCTCGCGAAGCGCGTGGATGGCCCAGTCGGCGAACGCACGCAGGCGTGGTGAGGGCAGGCGTCCGCGTGCATGCACCAGCCACACTGGACTGGGCACCGGCGGTGAGGCCTCCAGCACCGGCACCAGGCGCCCGCTGGCGAGGTGCTCGACCAGTCCGTAACGCGGCGCCTGGAACAGGCCCAGTCCGGCGCAGGCAGCGCCCACATAGGCATCCACGCCATCGACGCGGACCCGCGTTGGCAGGGTCACCGTCTGCACCTGCCCGTCGCGCTGGAATTCCAGCGGCAGAAGCGCGCCCAGCGAACTGGAGCGGTAGCCCACCATCACATGGCCCTCGGCTTCCAGCGTATCGACATCGGCCGGCACGCCGTACTGCGCGCAGTACGCCGGCGAGGCTGCCGTGATTTCGGACAGCCGGGTCAGCCGGCGCGCGACCAGATCGCTGTCGCGCAGCGTGCCCACGCGAATCGCGCAATCGGCGCCCTCGCGCACCAGATCGACGAACTGGTCGCCCTCGCTGATGTCCAGCTCGATCCCGGGATGGCGAGCCATGAAATCCGGCAGCTTCGGGAACAGCCAGCGCCGCGCCAGCGGCCCTCCGATCTCGATGCGCAGACTGCCGCGCGGCGCAACATCGCGGAACGCCGCCTCGGTGTCCTCGACATCCGCGATCAGGCGCAAGCAGCGCGTGTAGAACGCCTCTCCTTCCAGGGTCGGACGTACCTGGCGTGTGGTGCGCTCCAGCAGGCGGACCCCCAGACGGGTTTCCAGGGCCTTGATCGCATCGGTGACGGTGGCGCGCGGCAGGCCGAGGTCATCGGCGGCACGGGTGAAACTGCGGCGCTCCACGATCCGGGTGAACACGCGCATGGCGTCGAATCGGTCCATTATTCGGAATCTCGAATACTGATGGCGAATTCTGCCTGATTATCCGCAAAGATTGAACGATTAGAGTTCCCGCTGTCGCCAATCCGGCGTCCAGCCGAGGAGTTCTGCCATGACGTCATCCATCTCCAGTTCCGCCCCCCGTCGCGTTGCCCTCGTCACCGGCGCGTCCCGCGGCATCGGCGCCGCGATCGCGGCGCGGCTGGCCCAGGACGGTCACGCCGTCGTCGTCAACTACGCCGGCCGCAGTGCGGATGCTGACGCCGTTGTCGCCGCGATCGTCGATGCCGGCGGCGAGGCGCTGGCCGTCCAAGCCGATGTCGCCGACCCGGCCCAGGTCAGCCGCTTGTTCGAGACCACCACGGCCCGCTTCGGCGGTGTGGATGTCACGGTCAGCAACGCCGGGGTGATGTCGCTGGCGAGCGTGGTCGAGACCGCTGACGAGGCCTTCGATCGCATGGTCGCGATCAACTTCAAAGGCAGTTTCAACGTGCTCCGCGAATCGGCGCGCCAGGTCCGGGAAGGCGGACGCATCATCGCGCTGTCGACCAGCGTGGTGGGACTGAAGCTGGAGAACTACGCCGCCTACGCCGCCAGCAAGGCCGCCGTGGAAGTGCTCAGCGCCACGCTGGCCAAGGAGCTGCGCGGCCGCAACGTCACCGTCAACGCCGTCGCGCCAGGCCCCACCGCGACCGCCTTGTTCCTGGATGGCAAGCCACCGGCACTGGTGGAGCGGCTCGCTCAGGCCAACCCGCTCGAGCGGCTCGGCACGCCGGGTGACATCGCCGCCGCAGTCGCCTTCCTCGCCGGCCCCGACGGCGGCTGGATCAACGGCCAGGTACTGCGCGCCAACGGCGGCATGGTCTGACCCCCACAGGAGCCCCCACTTGAACAAGATCATTCTCATCACCGGCGCCTCGTCCGGCTTCGGCGCACTCGCCGCCCGCCACCTGGCGGCCGCCGGCCACACGGTCTACGCGGGCATGCGCGACATCGCCGGGCGCAACGCGGCGCAGGCAGCGGAAGCCCGGGAACACGCCGACACGCTGGGCGTGGACCTGCGCAGCGTCGAACTCGACGTGCTCTCGCAGGCATCCGTCGACGCCGCCGTCCAGCAGGTCATCGACGAAACCGGCCGTATCGACGTGCTGGTGCACAACGCCGGCCACATGAGCTTCGGACCGGCAGAAGCGTTTCTGCCCGAGCAACTGCTTGCCCAGTACGAGGTCAATGTCGTGGGCACCCAGCGGCTCAACCGCGCCGCCCTGCCCCATCTGCGCCGGCGACGCCAAGGCCTGCTGTTGTGGGTGGGTTCCAGCAGCACCCGCGGCGGCACACCGCCCTTTCTGGCACCGTACTTCGCTGCCAAGGCGGCCATGGATGCGCTGGCGGTCTCCTACGCCGGGGAACTCGCCCGCTGGGGTATCGAGACCACCATTCTCGTGCCCGGTGCGTTCTCGCGCGGCACCCGGCATTTCGCCAATGCCGGCGCCCCTGCTGACACCGCGGTGGCGCGCGCGTACGCCGAGGGCCCGTATGCCGGGCTGGCCGAACAGGCTCTGGAACGTCTGCAGGCGCTTGAGCCTGCAGACGCCGATGTGACCGATGTGGCCGCCGCGATTGCCCGCGTGGTCGACACCCCGCACGGGCACCGTCCGTTCCGCGTGCATGTCGACCCGTCGGATGACGGTGCCGAAGTCGTGAACGCGGTCGCCGACCGGGTCCGGCGCGAGATGTTCCGCGCGCTCGGCCTGGACGACCTGCTCAAGCCGACGCCCGCGCTCGACCACTGAGGCCCGATCCAACACCAGGAGTGTCCGATGTCGCTACCCGTTTCGCGTTCCATGTACGTTCTGGTCACCTGCGTGGCCGCAATTACCGCCGCACTCGCGGCCGCGCTCAGCCAGCAGCTGTCATTACCCGTATGGGCGATGTTCGTCGGCTGGATTGCGTTCTTCACCCAAGGCCTCGACGCACGCAACGCCATCGAGAATCTGGCGTGTGTCTGGGCCGGCCTGGTCATCGGTGCATTGGCCAGCCTCGCGATCCAGAGCCTGGCCCCGCACCTGGGGTCCGGCTTGACCCTGCCGGTCGTGGTCTTCGTGGTGGCCTCGTTCGTCGTTGCATTGCGCGGGCTGCCACGCATGCGCAACCTGCTGGCCTACTTCCTCGGTCTGGTCGCCTGGTTCGCCTCACATCTGGAGCCGGCACCCGCCAGCCTCGGCATCCTGCTGGCGGCGACGGCGATCGGCAGCGCGGCCGCGTGGATTGCGCATACGACGCCATCACGTCTTGCTCGCGCGGCCAGCTGATCCGGAGCCGGCACCGAAGATCGCCACCGACAGGGCCGCGATACGGATCGCCAGGTTCGGGGCGTGTGGCGGCGGCCGATCAGCCAGGCACGACCATGGGCCTTCGGGCCCATGGTCGTCTGCGTTGCGCGGTCAGCGCGGAGGCGCTGGGCTGTTGTCGGCAGCCGGCAGATTTCCGGCCACCGGTTCCGCGACCGGCGCCGTCTGCCCGGCACCGGTCGGGGTGATCCGCCAGATGGTATTGGCAAGATCGTCGGCCACCAGCAGGGCACCGCGCGAATCGACGGTCACGCCGACCGGTCGGCCGCGTGCCTTGCCGTCGTCGCCGAGGAAGCCGGTGGCGAAGTCGATCATCTCGCCCGACGGCTTGCCATCGCGGAACGGGACGAACGAGACCTTGTAGCCCACCGGCGGATTGCGGTTCCAGCTGCCGTGCTGGCCGACGAACACGCCGTTGGCGAACTGCGCGCCCATCGTCGGCGTCGAGAACGCGACGCCGAGCGCGGCGACGTGCGAGCCCAGCGCGAAGTCCGGCGCGATCGCGGATGCCACCTTCTCCGGCTTCTGCGGACGCACGCGCTGGTCGACGTTCTGGCCCCAGTAGCTGTAGGGCCAACCGTAGAACCCCCCCGGACGCACGCTGGTCAGGTAGTCCGGCACCAGTTCGTCGCCGATTTCGTCACGCTCGTTGACCACCGCCCACAGCTGGTCCATGCCCGGCTGCATCGCCAGCGCGGTCGGATTGCGCAGGCCGGTCGCGAACACGCGGTGGAAGCCGGTCGCCGCTTCCACCTGCCAGACCATCGCGCGGTTCTCTTCGACGGCCAGACCGCGCTCGGTGATGTTGCTGTCCGAACCGATACCGACGAACAGGTAGCGGCCATCGGCACTGATCGTCAGCGACTTGGTCCAGTGGTGGTTGATCGCCGCCGGCAGTCTGGTGATCTCCTCAGGCGCACCGGCCGCGTTGACCGCGCCCGCCGTGTACGGAAAGCGCAGCAGCGCATCCTGCGTGGCGACGTAGATCGAGTCGTTGCCGAACGCCAGACCATAGGGCGCGTCGAGATTGTCGGCGAACACCGAACGGTTCTCGTAGGTGCCGTCACCATCGGCGTCGCGCAGCAGGGTCAGACGGTTGCCGCTTTCGACCTGGGTGTTGCCGCGAGCCTTGATCATGCCGGCGATGATGTCCTTCGGCGTGAGCTTCGGCGCGCGGCCGCCGCGGCCTTCGGCGACGAGGATGTCGCCGTTGGGCAGCACCAGCATCTGCCTCGGGATCTGCAGGTTGTCGGCGATCGGCGCGATCTCGTAGCCCTCCGGCACCGTCGGCAGCTGATCGCCCCACTCGGCCGGCAGCGAGATCTTGAGCGTCGGGAACAGGCCGCGCTGCGGTTTCGGCAGATCCGGCGACGGCCCGACATAGGTGTCGTCGGGCGTGCCGCCACAGGCCACGAGTGCGAGTGCCAGCCCGGGCACCAGGGCACGCGTATGCAACGCGGACGTCGAACGCTTCGAGCGAAGACGGCTCATGGCAGCACCTCCCGGCGACGCAGCGTGCCGCCAAGCGCGAACCACAGGCTCGCGCCGATCGACAGCACGCACAGCACCGACCACACCAGCGCCTGCGGCATCTTCTGCCAGGCGTCCATGGCGTGGATCAGCGAATTGAGGAAGCCGAGCACACAGGTCAGCGCCAGCAGGCCCACGTAGAGGAAGCGGGTGCGCGTGCGCGCCGTCGGCGTGACCAGCGAGACCAGCGCCCAGACCAGCGCGACAACCGCGAACACCATCGCCCCGACCAGCAGCCAGGAGGCGAAGTTGGTCCACTGGATCTCGTAGGACCGCGCGTACGCGATATCGGCGAGCAGCGCGCCAAGAAACAGAGGGAATGCACTGCTGACCAGCAACAGGTGCAAGGGGTTCAGCGGCCGGTACGGCTGCGTCACGAGTACGGGAGGCGTCTGCATGGGTAGTCTCGTCGTCGGCGGGGCCGCGTCACCAGGTGATGCGCGGTGCGCCGCAGACAGTGGTACATCGGAGCGCAAGGCGCAGTGAATGCGGTCCAGCCTCCATCCGCCAACGGCTCATTGCGGATGCGCGCCGCAGCAGATGGCCTGCACTACATGCCGCACGGCACCACGGTGAGTGTCATGCGGCCTCCAGCTCGGGCGGGGGCGCGTGTCCGTGCAGCCGGCCGGACTGCCGGCGCATTGCTTTCCACGCCGGGCTCCGGTGCGCCCTGCGCGTCACCCGTGCAGCGTTCCGAACCGCTCCCGGTACAGATCGCGCGCCCAGTCGATGAACAGTCGCACCCTGGGCGCAAGCTGGCGATGAAAGGGATACAGGGCGCAAACCGGCAGATCCGGACACTTCCACGCCGGCAGCACCTGGACCAGACGCCCGGCCTGCAGATGCGCCTCGAGACGGAAGCGCGGCACCTGGATCAGCCCGCAACCGGCCAACGCCGCACTCAGGTAGCACTCGGCATCGCTCACCGAGATCCAGCCCTTGGCCGCGAACTCGGTCACCTGCCCCTCCATGACCACGGTGAACGGATAGCGGATATCTGGACTGTGTGAGAAGAAATTCACGGCGTGATGCGATGCAAGTTCGTGCGGATGCGCTGGCGCGCCGTGCCGCGCCAGGTAGTCGGGACTGGCGCAGATGATCTCGGGCATGTCGGCGAGCTTTCTCGCCACCAGCGAGGAATCACGCGGCTGACCGGCCCGGATCACACAATCCACGCCCTCCTTGACCAGATCCACCAGCCGGTCGCCACTGCTGATTACCACGTCGACATGCCGATAGCGCGCTCTGAACTCCCCGATACGCGGCAGGATGATCGAGGTCGCATGCGCGCCATGCAGATCCAGCCGCAGCGTTCCGCGCGGATCGGCAACATGATTGCCGAGCGAGGCTTCGGCGTCTTCAAGTTCGCTCAGAACCCGTTTGGTGCGCTCGTAGAAGGCCTGCCCGTCGAGCGTGGGTCTGACGTGCCGTGTGGTGCGCTCGAGCAGACGCGCACCCAGACGGTGTTCGAGCGTCTTGATCGCATGGGAGGCGGTCGCGCGCGGCACGCCCTGTGCGCCCGCCGCTGCGGTGAAGCTGCCGAGCTCGACAATCCGGACGAACAACTGCAGCGCATCCAACCGGTCCAAAGCAACTCCATTGTTGACGATTATTGGATTTACAAGCCAATTCCACGCCATTTATCACTGGACAGTCAACCAATAGCATGCCCTCTGCAGCGCCTACGCATCCATCGCGTGGCGAGGCGGGGATCGGCAGTGGTCACAAGAGCGCGCGCCGGCCTCGCCCCTCCGCTCCACGGACAGCTGCGAAGTGGTCGAAACGCGCGCGGGGCCTGCCCCGTCCCATACCGGCGTCACACGCCTCGTCGCCATCTGTCGCGATGCGTGATGCCTGCAGCGCCGGGCACCAGCGGACCGCGCACGTCGATTCAATGCAAACGGAAGATTTCCATGTTCAAGACCCGGTTTTTCAGAGGTGCACTTCTCGCCATGAGCATCGCCACAACCACTGCGACCGCATCGGCGCACGACGCCATTGTCGCCGCGCCGTCATCGGATCCGGCACCGCTGCAACTGTTCGTCACCCTGCCCGTGCACGCCGGACAGTTCGATGCCTTCCTGGCCACCTTGCAGCAGGCGGTTTCCGGCGCGCGGTCGGAAGCGGGGAACATCGTGTTCGACGTGTACGAGAACGGCGAGCAGCCAGGCACGCTGCATCTGTTCGAGCACTGGACGGACGCGGCCGCGCTGGCCGCGCATACACGACAGCCCTACTACCAGGCCGTCAGAGCCCTCGAGGCGGATGCGCTCGGCGGAGACGTGGAGGAGCGCAAGCTGTCGGAACTCGCGCCAGTGCAGGCCAGCCAGGTAGAACTCCGCTCGGGAGCATCCGCGCGGCTGCACCTGATCCGGATCCAGCCTGGCACCGGCGCGCAACTGGCCGAGGCGTTCCAGGCGTCTGCCGTTGCATTGAGATCGCGGCCGGGCAATCTGGGCTTCGCGCTGTATCAGGACCTGGAGCGTCCGCTCGATTTCCTGCTGATCGAACACTGGCACGACGACAGCGCACGCGCGGACGGCATGGACACCGTTGCCGCTCGCCAGTTCCAGGCGGCGGTGACCGGAATCGTGCGCACGCCTGCTGATCCCGTGCGTCTGATCGACCGCGCGCCAGACCCGCACTGACGTCCGGACGCGATGGCGCCGGATTGCCGGGGTGCAGCGCGACTCCGCCTTGAACAACCGGCGGCCGGGTGAACACAGGCATGGATTCGCCCAGCCCACCGCTGCCCTGGTCGATGGCTGCGACGGCACGTCGGTCGTCGACGAGTCCCTGTTCGACGCCAGCAAGCTGTCCGTAGATGCGCGGCAACCACTTCGGCGACGAGGCGCCCCGGGGGCCACGCAGTTTCTTCAGCATCCAGCTCGCGCGTCGCCTCGTCGGTCATCACCCGTCGCTCCTTGCCCGGACAGTCCCCAGCCGGATTCACCTGCTCCGCCGAAACGACCTGCGTTGCGAACCGGCTCCCCCTGCCCCCTGCGCCACCCCGGGCTCACGTGCCAGCAACTGTTCTGGCGATTGGCCGGCCGGACCCGGACCTCCCGGGAGGCTTGGACATTCGGCCGCGAGCTTGGGCCCGGAACGCAGAACGGCCCGGATCGACCGGGCCGTTCTGCGTGATCGGATGCCGCTCGCGATCAGGCGAACGGATCCTGCAGCACCATCGTGTGCGCACGGTCGGGGCCGGTGCTGACGATGCTGATCGGGCAGCCGGCCAGTTCTTCCAGCGCACGCAGGTAGGCGCGGGCCGCAGGCGGCAGCTCATCCCAGTTGGTGATGCCATGGGTGTTCTCGGTCCAACCCGGGAACTCGAGATAGACCGGCGTGCACTCGTCCCAACCCTGGGCGTCGAGCGGCGCGTACTCGGTGCGCTTGCCGCGGTACTCGTAGGCGATGCAGACCTTGAGCTTCTCCATGCCGTCGAGCACGTCGAGCTTGGTGATGCACAGGCCGGAGATCCCGTTGATGGCAACCGCGCGCTTGAGCGCGACGATATCCATCCAGCCGCAGCGACGCGGGCGCCCGGTGGACGCCCCGTACTCCTGGCCGCGATCGCGGATGCCCTGGCCCACTTCATCGTCGAGTTCGGTCGGGAACGGGCCACCGCCGACGCGCGTCGCGTAGGCCTTGGCGATGCCGAGCACGTAGTCGATGTCCTGCGCGCCCACGCCCGTGCCGGCCAGCGCACCACCGACGGTCGTGTTGGAGCTGGTGACATAGGGATAGGTGCCGTGGTCGATGTCGAGCAGCGCACCCTGCGCACCCTCGAACAGCACGCGCTTGCCCTGCTTGCGCAGGTCATGAAGGATGCCGGCCACGTCGGACTTCATCGGCTCGACGTATTCGCCGAACGCGAGTGCTTCGTCGTAGGTCTTCTGGAAGTCGATCGCTTCGCCGCCCAGGTATTGGGTCAGCACGAAGTTGTGATAATCGAGCGCGGTGCGCAGCAGCTCTTCGAGCTGCCTGGGGTAATGCAGGTCGGCGACGCGGATGCCGCGACGCGCCACCTTGTCCTCGTACGCCGGGCCGATGCCGCGGCCGGTGGTGCCGATGGCCTTGCCGCCGGCGGCCTTCTCGCGCGCCTGATCCAGAGCGATGTGGTACGGCATGATCAGCGGCGTGGCCGGGCTGATCTTCAGGCGCGAGCGCACTTCGACGCCGGCCGCTTCAAGCTCGCCGATTTCCTTGATCAACGCCGCCGGGCTGAGCACGACGCCGTTGCCGATCAGGCACAGCGCATCGTCGCGCAGGATGCCGGAGGGAATGAGGTGGAGGACGGTCTTCTTGCCGCCGATCACCAGCGTATGGCCGGCGTTGTGGCCGCCCTGGAAGCGCACCACGGCGCCGATGTCCTGCGTGAGCAGGTCGACGATCTTGCCCTTGCCTTCATCGCCCCACTGGGCGCCGATGACGACGACTGACTGACCCATCTTGGATGACTCCTGTTGCGTTGCGGCCATCGGGGCCGCAGGGAGGGACCGGCCAGCCTTGTTCGGTGATTGGCCGCTCCATCGGGGAGACGACCGCCGCACAGGGCCGGACACGGAAAAAGCCGGCGGGCTACCCCGTCCGGCTTTTCCGCATTATCCGGATAACGGGTGAAGGGGGCCACCTGTTTGTGGGGTGTGTTCATGGGACGGGGGTGTCGGGAGAGCCCCGGCCCCCACCCGACGCGCGGTGCGCGTCGGCCTCTCCCGGAGGGAGAGGCTCCGGTGGCCGCGATGTGGTAACCGGATCAATGACCCGGTATTGGAAGCGACAGCGCACTGCAGCTTTCAGCCCCTCTCCCTCCGGGAGAGGGGTTGGGGTGAGGGCAGCTGTTGGCAGGGGCGTTGGAAGTCGTGCGCGGTGCAGAAATGGGTGCGAGGGGAAAGCCCCACCCTCACCCGACGCGCGGTGCGCGTCGGCCTCTCCCAAAGGGAGAGGCGCTATGGCCGAAGAGTTTCCCGGCTAGTGCTCACGGGAAGAAAGCCCTGGCCTTGCTGTGGACGCCAGTCCCGGCGATCCACCTGGAACAGGACGCGCCGGCCTCAGCCGCCCGCGCCGCTGCCCCGCACGAAGTACAGCGCGATCAGCCCCGCCGCCAGCACCCCTGCGCCGATGCGGCGCAGGGTGGGAATCGGCATCGCAAGCATCTGTTCGGCGTTGCGCTTCCAGAAGCCGGGGACGGCGAACAGGATCAGGCCCTCGAGCACGAACACCAGACACAGCGCCGCCCACAGATCCGACATCAGGCGCAGGCCATCAACGGTCGCTGCGCATGTACTGCAGGAACGGGTCGTTGCGTTCGAGCACGATCACGCTGTCGCCCTTGTCGAACGCGGCGCGGTAGGCCTCGAGGCTGCGCTGGAAGGCATAGAACGCCGGGTCGCGGTTCGCGGCGTTGCCGTAGATGCGCGCGGCTTCGGCGTCGCCTTCACCGCGCAGGGTCTGCGCGTCGCGTTCGGCCTCGGCGAGGATCACGGTCTGCTCGCGATCGGCCTGGCCGCGGATCGCGCGGGCGCGCTCCTCGCCTTCGGCGCGCAGTCGCGTGGCCACTTCCTGGCGCTCGGCGCGCATGCGGTTGTAGACCTGCTGGATCACCTGGCTGTCGGTCGGCAGATCGATCTGCTTGAGACGGATGTCGATGATGCGCATGCCCAGCGACTTCGCCGCTTCGTTGATGCCCGGCAGCTGCCGCTCGACGAACTCCGAACGATTGCCCGAGACCAGCTCGGTCAGCGTACTGGCGTTGATCTCGTTGCGCAGCGAGTTCTTGATGATCGGCTCGAGGCGCAGGTTGGCATCGGACTCGTTACCCGACGTGGCGCGATAGAACGCGGCGACGTCGCTGATGGCGACGATGGCCACGAAGTCCACACTGACGTCCTTGCGCTCGGAGGTCAGCGAGCGCTCGGGCGAGAACGCGCTGGCATTGAAGCGGCGGTCGAACACGCGTGCCGATTCGATCAGCGGCACCTTGAAGTGCAGGCCCGGCCCGATGTCGGTACGCGCCACACGGCCCAGGTTGAGCACCAGGGCCACCTGGCCTTCGCGGACCACGTACACCGAGCCCATCAGGCCCAGCAGCACGACGATCAGCAACGGAATGACGAAATTCAGTCTCATCGGCTTGCTCCATCGCGCGGCGGACGCGGCAGGTTGCTCGCACCCGAAGCCGGCGCGGCATTGCTGTTGTTACCGGCGTTGCGCGTAGCCTCGACGGCCGGCGACAGCACCTCGGGCGGAATCACGGAAGGCGCGGACTGCGCACCGCCCTGCCCGGCCATCGGCACATAGATCAGCTGGCGGCCATCGCCACCGACGACGACGCGGTTTTCGGCCAGCACGCTCTGCACGGTTTCCAGCCACAGACGCTTGCGGGTCACGTCCTGCGCGCCGGCGTAGGCGTCGACCAGCAGCGAGAAGCGGGTCGCGTCACCGGTGGCGCGTGCGATCTCGGCGGTCTTGTAGCCTTCGGCCTGCGAGCGGACACGCTCGGATTCACCGCGCGCCTCGGGCACGATCTTCGCGGCGTAGGCGCCGGCTTCCTTGACCAGTTGCTCGTTCATCTGCTGCGCGCTGTTGACGGCGTCGAACGCGTCCTTGACCTCTTCCGGCGGACGTGCGTCCTGCAGGTTGAGTTCGTTGACGAACAGGCCGGTGCGGTAGCTGTCGAGCGAGGCCTGCAGCGAGGTCTGGGCAGCGGTCGAGATCGGACCACGCGCGTTGAGCGCGGCGTCCAGATTCACCCGGCCGATCTGCTCGCGGACCGCGCTGAGCGCAGTCTGCTCCAGCATCTCGCGGGCGTTGCGGGTGCCGAACAGGTACTGCGTGGCATCGCCGACGCGGTACTGCACGTTGAACGACACGATGACGATGTTCTCGTCGCGGGTCAGCACCGGCACGGTGTTGCTGTAGGACTGGACCGTGGTGGCGTCGACCTTGGTCACGCGCTCGACCGGCCACGGCAGCTTGAAGTTAGGACCCGGCTGCATGACGCGGGCGACCTGGCCGAAGCGGAGCACCACGCCGCGCTGGGTTTCACCCACCAGCACGAAACAGTTGAGCAGCAGCACGATGACCACGACGACCGCGATCCAGCGCAGCGGATTGCCGCCACCGAACCCGCCACCGAAGAGTCCGCGGAACTGGTCGAGAATGCGGTCGAAACCACCGCCGCCACCGCCGCGCCCCCCACGTCCACCGCCACCGCCACCGCCGGTGCGGCGCGGCGGCCATGGATTGCGTTCACCCTGATTTCCGGAGTCCTTGCGGTCCGGAGAATCGTTGTCCTTGTTGTTGCCGGGAATGTTCCAGGCCATGCCTGCTCCAGTTCTGGGCGCGCAGCCTGCGTCGGCGGCGGCGCGGGGGTCGCATAGTCTAACCGGCTCGCGCCTGTGACAGGCCACGTACCGGCGGTCATGCCGGATCTTTCATTGCGGGAGCGACCTTGGTCGCGATGGGCCTTGCCGGGCAGAGCCTCATCGCGCGCGAGCGCGCTCCCACATGTGCAATCAGATGAGGTCGTCCTCGTCCGGAGGCAAGAGTGCACGCAGCGGTTCGCCATCAGGCTGCGACGCCAGACGCGCGGCATCCGCATGGGCGAGGTCCACGTTCAACAGCCAGCCGGACTCGTCGATGGCTTCCTCGCGCACGCCTTCCAATGCATGCAGACGGGCGTGCAGGCGGCCGGACTCGGGCGGCAGGCGCACTTCGCCAGTCACGCGGCGCATGCCCAGCCGGCGTGCGAGCGCCTGCGACAGCAGATCGAGGCCGAGGCCATCACGCGCGGAAATCCACACGCTTTCGCGCACGGCATCGTCGGCCAGCGCGTTCGGGTCCTGGTCGTAGCGCGGGGTCGCGCCTTCGATGCGATCGATCTTGTTGAACACCAGCAGCTGCGGCAGATCGCCGGCGCCGATCTCGCCCAGCACGGCGTCGACCTGGGCGATGCGCTCGTTCCGCAGCGGATCGGCGGCATCGATGATGTGCAGCAGCAGATCGGCCTCGCGCGCTTCGCTCAGCGTGGAGCGGAATGCGGCGACGAGTTCGTGCGGCAGGTCGCGAACGAAACCCACCGTATCGGCCAGCACGATGCTGCCGCCGGACAGGTCGACGCGGCGCACGGTGGGATCGAGCGTGGCGAACAGCTGGTCGGCCGCGTAAGCATCGGCGCCGGTCAGCGTGTTGAACAGCGTGGACTTGCCGGCGTTGGTGTAGCCCACCAGCGCCACGCGCGGCAGTTCGCTGCGCACCCGTGCACGGCGCATCTGGGTGCGCTGCACCTCCACCTTGTCGAGGCGCGCCTGCAGCTGTTCGAGCCGCTTCTGCAACAGACGACGGTCGGTTTCGAGCTGGGTTTCACCGGGACCGCGCAGGCCGATCGAACCACCGCGCTGCCGTTCCAGATGGGTCCAGCCGCGGACCAGGCGCGTGGCCATGTGTCGCAGCTGCGCCAGTTCGACCTGCAGCTTGCCTTCGTGGCTGCGCGCGCGCTGGGCGAAGATGTCGAGGATCAAGCCGGTACGGTCGACGACGCGACGCTCGAAAAACTTCTCGAGGTTGCGTTCCTGACCCGGCGTGAGCCGGTGGTTGACCAGCACCAGATCGGCGCCGGTGGCATCGGCCGCAGCCTTGACCTCGTCGAGCTTGCCGCTGCCGAACAGCATGGCGGCATTGGGCTTGTCGATGCGGGCCGGGATGACCGCGGCGACACGCGCACCCGCAGAGCGGGCGAGTTCCGAGAATTCTTCCAGCGCGCCTTCGTCGGCCGGGCCATGCGCATGTGGCTGGATCAGCAGCGCGTTTTCACCCTTGCGGGAGCGTTCGAACAAGTGGGTTCACACCTCGGGTCAATCAGTGGTTTCGGGCGTCTCGTCTTCGCCTTCGCCCTCACCGGACTGGACGAACCCGCCACCCGGCGCCACGCGCACATTGCGGGCCGGCACCACGGTGGAGATCGCATGCTTGTAGACCATCTGGCTCACGGTGTTGCGCAGCAGCACCACGAACTGGTCGAACGATTCGATCGTGCCCTGCAGTTTGATGCCATTGACGAGGTAAATCGAGACGGGCACGCGCTCGCGGCGCAGTGCGTTCAGGAAAGGATCCTGCAAGGATTGCCCCTTGGACATGGTGTTTCCCCAGCGTAGTTGTTGTTCTGATGACCTGTTGGCCGGGTCGCCACCCGCTCCCCGGATGCCGACCGGCCGATGTTACACAACCGCGATGTCGTCCGTGCGGGATCGACGGGGTCGCATGTTGTGCGGAATCGGGGATTCGTGACCGTGGTGCGGTGATGCGGTCCGTGGTGGAGTCGCCTTGGGCGCCCTCCGCTGCTCGCCGGGGAGGGCTCGGGCAAGCACCGCGCTCACATCAGGAACGCAGCGACCTCCGCATCCAGCACATCGCGCTGCGTCGCCGGATCGAACCAGCGCGCACCGCCCCGTCCGCGCAGCCAGGTGAACTGCCGCTTCGCCAGTTGCCGGGTGGCGGCAATTCCGCGCTCGCGGAAGTCGTCAGCCGTGCCCTGCCCATCCAGGAATTCCCAGGCCTGCCGGTATCCGACGGCGCGGATCGCCGGCAACTCCAGCGGCGTGGGATGCGCCTGGAGCTGCGGCAATGCGCGCAGCACGCGCACCTCGTCGAGAAATCCGGCCGCGAGCATCGCGTCGAATCGTGTGGCGATGCGCGCATGCAGGGTCGCGCGTTCCGGCGGGGCGATCGCCAGCGCCAGCACTTGCGCAGGGAACGGCGGCGATGTGGGTGGGCGCTTCTGCCATTCGCTGATCGGAATGCCGGTCAGGCGATGGACTTCGAGTGCGCGCTGGATGCGTTGCGGATCACCGGGTTTGATGCGCGCGGCCGCTTGCGGATCGAGCGCGGCCAGACGCGCATGCAACGCCGGCCAGCCCAGTTCGGCAGCCTCGGCGGTGATCGCCGCACGCGTATCGGCATCGGCTTCGGGCATCGGCGACAGACCATCGAGCAGCGCGGCGAAATACAGACCCGTGCCGCCGGCGAGAATCGGCACGCGACCACGGCGCAGGATGTCCTCGACTGCGGCGCGCGCATCGATCGCGAACTCGGCCGCCGAGTACGTCTGCCACGGATCGCGCAGATCGAGCATGTGGTGCGGCGCACGCACGCGCTCCGCGGCATCGGGCTTGGCGGCGCCGATCTCGAGCCCGCGATACACCAGCGCCGAATCGACACTGACGATCTCGCCGCCGAACCGCTCCGCCCAGTCGAGTGCGAGCGCGGTCTTGCCCGAGGCGGTCGGCCCCATCAAGGCAATGGCACGGGATTTCGAGTGATTGCCGTCCATCACGCTGGAGATTGTCTGCCGATGCCGTCCTCCCGGCCCATCCTCAGTACCCCGTTTCCCGCAACGACAATCGCACCTGCTCATGCGTCGCCTGCACATCAGCCGAAGGGGCGCGACCCAGCAGACTGACGCCGATGATCGCCGCCGCAGCCGACAGGAAGCCCGGAATCATTTCGTACAGCTCCGAGCCCATGCGGTTGACCGCGATCTCCTTCCAGAAGATCACCATCACCGCGCCGGTGACCATGCCGGCGATCGCGCCGTTGCGGGTCATGCGCTTCCAGAACAACGCCAGCAGCAGCACCGGACCGAACGCCGATCCGAAGCCCGCCCACGCATACGACACCAGGCCGAGCACGCGGCTGTCTGGATCGCGCGCCATCCAGATCGCGAGGATCGACACCGCCAGTACGCTGGTACGGCCGACCCACACCAGCTCGCCCTGCGAGGCCTGCTTGCGGAAGAAGCCGCGATACAGATCCTCGGACAGCACGCTGGAACACACCAGCAACTGGCTCGACAGCGTGCTCATGACCGCAGCCAGAATCGCGGCCAGGATGATGCCGGCGATCCAGGGATTGAACAGCAGCTCGACCAGCGTGATGAACACCCGCTCGGGGTTCTCGATCACCGGCGCGGCGAGCGATGCATTGGTCTCGAAGTAGGCAATGCCGAAGAAGCCGACCGACATCGCGCCGACCATGCACAGCAGCATCCAGCTCATGCCGATGCGGCGCGCGGTCGGAATCGTGTGCACGCTCTGCGCCGCCATGAAGCGCACCAGGATGTGCGGCTGGCCGAAATAACCCAGCGCCCAGGCGAGCAGCGAGATGACGCCGACGACGCCGAGATTGCCGCCGCGGAACCAGTCGAGCTGCAGCGGATCGTTGGCACGGATCAGGTCGATGCTGGCGTCGAACCCGCCGGTGTGCATGAAGACCAGAATCGGCGCGAGCAACAGCGCGAACAGCATCATCATGCCCTGTGCCACGTCGGTCCAGCTCACCGCAAGAAAGCCGCCGACCAGCGTGTAGAGCACCGTGACCGACGCGCCGAGCCAGATCGCCTGGCCATAGGTCAGGCCGAACACGCTCTCGAACAGACGCGCGCCGGCTACGACACCCGACGCGCAGTAGATCGCGAAGAACACCAGGATCACCACCGCGGTGAACACGCGCAGGATGCGGCTGCGATCATCGAAGCGGTTGGTCAGGAAGTCGGGCAGCGTCAGCGCGTTGCCGGTGCGTTCGGTATAGACGCGCAAGGGACCTGCAACGAAGCGCCAGTTGAGATACGCGCCAAGCAGCAGGCCGACGGCGATCCAGGCCTCGGACAGACCGCTGAGAAAGATCGCGCCCGGCAGGCCCATCATCAGCCAGCCGCTCATGTCCGATGCACCCGCCGACAGCGCGGTCACGCCGGGACCGAGACTGCGCCCGCCGATGATGTAGTCGTCGAAACTCTTGGTCCGGCGCCAGGCCACGAATCCGATCACGACCATCATCGCCAGATAGACGAGGAACATGACGATGGTCGGCGTATTGGATCTGAGCACGGGGCCTCCTGTGGTGTGACACGACACGTAAAACGCCGTGGCGACTGCCACGGCGGCGCACCAGCCTAACGCAGACCCACCTTGTGGTCAGGCATGCGCGGCGCTGCCCGCCCTGTATCCGGCGCAGGACAGCGCGCCGTGACAGGCGGGTGTCCGAACTCGATCAGGCGTCGTCGGGCCAGCTGATCGCGGGCTTCGGCGTCGCTGCGCGCGGCGTGGGCACCGCATCCACCGCGCCCTGGATCTTCAGGGCATCGACCGTCTCCGCGACGTCGTGCACACGCAGGATGCGCGCGCCATTCTGCGCGGCGATCAGGTGCGCGGCCACGGACCCGGCCACGCGGTCGGACGGCACATCGCGTCCCGTCAGTTCACCGATGCTGCGCTTGCGTGACAGGCCTGCGAGCACCGGTACGCCGAGTTCGAGGAACCGTGCGAGCTGTGCCAGCAGGGTCATGTTGTGCGTGGTGGTTTTGCCGAATCCGAAGCCGGGATCGACGACGATGTGCTTGCGCGCGATGCCCGCCATCTCTGCCGAGAAGATGCGCTCGGCCAGAAAGCGATGCACCTCGCCGACGACGTCGTCGTAGTCGGGCGCCGCCTGCATGCCGCGCGGTTCGCCGAGCATGTGCATCAGCACCACCGGCACACCGAGCGACGCGGCGGTTTCGAGCGCGCCCTCACGGCGCAGACCATAGACGTCGTTGATCAGGCCGGCGCCGGCCGCGACCGCAGCGCGCATGACCTCGGGCTTGGACGTGTCGATGCTGATCGGCAGCGACGTGCGGGCGACGAGACCTTCGATCACCGGTACCACCCGCCGCAGTTCTTCTTCGACCGCCACCTCGTCGGCACCCGGCCGCGTGGACTCGCCGCCGATATCGAGCATGTCGGCACCCGCCTCCGCCAGCATCACGCCATGGGCGATCGCCGCCTCGGCGGTGTCGTGCACCCCGCCATCGGAGAACGAATCCGGCGTCACGTTGACGATGCCCATCACGCGCGGACGGTCGAGCCGCAGCACGCGGCCATTGCAGTCGAGCTGGGGCGCCGTGTCGAACATCAGCGGCCTTCCTTGCGATCGTCGCGTTCGGTCGTCACCACCCGGCGACTCATCCCGAACACCACGCCCAGCGCGACACCGATCGCGACGCCCAGGCTGAGATTGTCGAACGCCGATCCGATCGCCACGCCGATCGCCACACCGGCGCCGAGTCCGATGGGCAGCAGGGGATAGCGGGTTTTCGACTTCGGGTCGGACATGGTCTGCTCCAGGTGGCGATACGTCAGCGCAGACTCTGGCGACTCGCCACACGCATCGCAAGCCAGTCGTGCGACGGCCCCTGCGCTTGCGCGCGATGGAACGCCACGAGCGCATTCGCATGACCGTGCCCGATCCCGTGCCCGGTCGCGAGGCACGCGACCTGTTCCATGTGCGTGCGGTCCGCTACGCCATCGAGCAGCGCGAACCAGTGTGCAACCGGCTTGCCGCAGGTCGTTTCGATCGACGGAAAGTAGGACGCGGGGCCTTTCACGCTGTCATTCGTCATGGCGCAGTCCCCCTGTGTGTGGCGCTCCCGGACTCGGACGCGAGGGGGTATCGCTGTGCTCTACCCATCGTGCGGGAACCCATGGGGCCGGAAATGCAGAAGACCGGGACTGCGCCCGGTCTTCTGGTGACATCCGCGTCGCGCTCAGGCCTGCTCGGCCGGACCGCCGATCGGCGGCTGCAGCGGGCGGTTGCCGTCCTTGTCGCCACCGTCGTCGCCCTTGCCGGCATTCGACTTGGCCCAGCCCATCGGCGGCGGCGGCTCGCGGCCTTCCATGATCGCGTCGATCTGCGGCACGTCGATGGTTTCGTACTCGAGCAACAGCTTCGACATCGCATGCAGCTTGTCGATGTTCGCGGTGAGAATCTCGGTCGTGCGCTCGTAAGCCTTGTCGAGGATCGTACGGACGACCTCGTCGATGCGGCGCGCGGTGTCGTCGGACACCGACTTGTGTTGTGTGACCGACCGGCCCAGGAACACCTCGTCGTCTTCTTCGCCATAGGCGATCGGACCGAGTTCGTCCGACAGGCCCCACTTGGTGACCATGTTGCGCGCCATCTTGGTCGCACGCTCGATGTCGTTCGACGCGCCGGTGGTGACCTTGTCGACACCGAAGATCAGCTCCTCGGCGACTCGACCGCCGTACAGAGAGCACAGCTGCGACTCGATCGCCACGCGGTTCATCGAGTAACGGTCGCCTTCGGGCAGATACATCGTGACGCCGAGGGCGCGGCCGCGCGGAATGATCGTGACCTTGTAGACCGGGTCATGCTCGGGCACGAGGCGACCGACGATCGCATGACCGGCCTCGTGGTAGGCGGTCAGCGTCTTCTCGTCCTCGCTCATCGCCATCGAACGGCGTTCGGCGCCCATCAGGATCTTGTCGCGGGCACGGTCGAAGTGGTCCATGCGGACCTCCTTGCCGTTCTCGCGCGCGGCGAACAGCGCCGCCTCGTTGACGAGGTTGGCGAGATCCGCACCCGAGAAACCGGGCGTACCACGGGCGACGACGAGCGGCTGCACGTCTTCGTCCAGCGGCACCTTGCGCATGTGCACCTTCAGGATCTGCTCGCGGCCCTTGACGTCCGGCAGGCCCACGACGACCTGGCGATCGAAACGGCCGGGGCGCAGCAGCGCCGGATCGAGCACGTCGGGACGGTTGGTCGCGGCGACGACGATCACGCCCTCGCCACCCTCGAAGCCGTCCATCTCGACCAGCAACTGGTTGAGCGTCTGCTCGCGCTCGTCATGCCCGCCGCCGAGACCGGCGCCGCGATGACGGCCGACCGCATCGATCTCGTCGATGAAGATGATGCACGGCGCCTGCTTCTTGGCCTGCTCGAACATGTCGCGCACACGGCTTGCGCCGACGCCGACGAACATTTCCACGAAGTCCGAACCGGAGATCGAGAAGAACGGCACCTTGGCCTCGCCGGCGATCGCCTTGGCGAGCAGCGTCTTGCCGGTACCGGGCGGGCCGACCATCAGCACGCCGCGCGGAATCTTGCCGCCGAGCTTCTGGAAGCGCGAGGGGTCACGCAGGAACTCGACCAGCTCCGACACTTCCTCCTTGGCCTCGTCGCAACCGGCGACGTCGGCGAAGGTGATTTTGGTCTGCTCCTCGTTGAGCAGCTTGGCGCGGGATTTGCCGAAGGACATCGCGCCCTTGCCGCCACCCTGCTGCATCTGCCGCATCATGAAGAACCAGAAGCCGATGATCAGCGCGACCGGCAGCAGCTGGATCAGGATGTAACCCAGCGAAATGCCACTCGACGGCGGCGCCTGGTCGATGGCCACGTTGTGGTTCATCAGATCGTCGATCATGCGGTCGTCGCGACGCGGGGCGATGACCGTGCCGCCCTGACCACTCTTGGTCTGGAAGGTGATCGTGCGCTCGTCCTCGGCGATCTTCACCGAGCCGATCTGGTCGCGGCGGACCTGCTCCATGAACTGCGAATACTGGACGTCCTGCCCGCCTGCGCCGGTCCGGGGGCTGAAGCTCTGGAAGATCACCATCAGCACGACGGCGACGACCACCCAGAGCAGCAGATTCTTGACCAGATCGTTCATGTTTCGGGGTTCTCGTGAAGAGTTCGGTGGAGCGTTTGAATCGGGGCCATGCTACTTCATCGTCGCCAGCTTGCCCTGCGCCAGCGCATAGACTTCCGGCGAACGCTGCCGGGATGCCGCCGGCTTGCGGATCGACAGTTTCGTGTAACGCCGACGCAGGCTGCGCACGTACTCGTCGAATTCGGTGCCCTGGAACAGCTTGATCAGAAACGTGCCGCCGGTGCGCAGGTGGTTGTCGGCGAAATCCATCGCCAGTTCCGCCAGATGCATGGCACGGGGCTGGTCGACGGCATCGATACCACTCTTGTTGGGGGCCATGTCCGACAACACAAGGTCCACCTGCTGCCCGCCCAGCGTGGATTCGAGCGCCGCCAGGACCGTATCCTCGCGGAAATCCCCATGCAGGAATTCCACCCCTGCGAGCGTCGGCATGTCCAGGATGTCGAGCGCGATCACCCGGCCCGAATCGCCCAGCGCCTGGCGCACCCACTGCGACCAGCCGCCCGGTGCGGCGCCCAGATCGACGACGACCATGCCGGGCTTGAGCAGCCGGTCGCGTTCGACCAGTTCTTCGAGCTTGTAGGCGGCGCGCGAACGCAGGCCGTCCTTCTGCGCCTTCTTCACGAAGGGATCGGAGAAATGTTCTTTCAGCCAGCGCTGGCTGCTTTTGCTGCGGGAGGCCATCAACGGCTCGAGTGCGGGACAGGTGCGTCCGGCGGCCATGATATCCTGCCAACCGCTTTCATTTCCCCGATCGGTTCATCCATGAGTAATGCCCTGACCGCTGCCCAGACCCGTTTTCTGCGCGGCCAGGCCCATGGCATCAAGGCCATGTTGCAGGTAGGCGGCAAGGGCATCACCGATGCGCTGATCGCCGAAATCGATGCGGCGCTCGAGCATCACGAACTGATCAAGGTGAAGGTGGGGGCGTCGGACCGCGACGAACGCGACGCGATGATCGCCGACCTCGCCGGTCGCACCGAGTCGGCGCTGGTGCAGCGCATCGGCCACGTGGCCATCCTGTACCGCCAGAGCAAGGATCGCCGCCAGATCGTCCTGCCGCGGTCCTGAGCGCACGACGGGCGCGACATGCAGCTCAATCTCGAATCGCCCGATTTCGATTACGTCCTGCGCGGTGCCGACGGGCGTCTGGCGCTGGTCAATGACCGCCGCCTGACCCGCAGCTTCATCGTCGCCCCACGCAGCCTCGTGGAGGACTGGCAGGTGACGGACGTCCGCACGCTCGACGTCGATGCCCTCGCCCCGGTGCTGGCACTGGAGCCGGAAGTCGTCCTGCTCGGCACCGGTGAGACCCAGGGGTTTCCGCCGCCCGCGACGATGGCCGCGTGCCTGTCGCGCGGCATCGGCCTGGAAGCCATGACCAACGCTGCGGCGGCGCGCACCTTCAATGTGCTGGCCGGTGAAGGACGTCGGGTCGTGGCGGCGTTCGTGCTGCTTGGCGAGACCGCGCCGGGCTGACTGGAGCTAGTCGTCCTCCTCCGGGAACGTGACCAGCGTGATGCGGCCTTCGAGCGGTTCCCGGGGCAGATCACCGGGGCCCAGCCACACGTACTCTTCCTCGTAGACACGTCGGGGCACGCGCATGACGCCGTCCGGTGTGATGCGGACATCGCCCGCCAGCCATGGCGCGAGCATGCCGCGCGCATCGTCGTCGGCCTGCACCCGCAGACCGCGCACCTGCGCCGGCACACAACCACGATCCACCTCGCTCGCCTGCGGCTGCAAGGTTGCGAAGCACATCTGACGACCGTCGAAGGCGATCCGGAGACTGCCCCAGCCATACGGATTGGACCCGAACCAGGCGTGCGCCGGATCACGCACGACGACGCGCGCCATTTCCCACGTACCGAGCAGTGAATCCGCCGGCGGCTGTCGCGTTTCAGCATTGCGCGCGATCCCGTCATCGTCGAACGCCGCCGATCGGAAGAACGCGACCGAGCGCGGCTGCAATGTGCGATCGGCCGCCGCGACATCACCCAGCCTGCAGAGCAGCATTCCGCCGCGACCGTCGCGGCTCAACACCCGTTCGTCGGGACCACGATTCGCCAGCACTCCGAGGTGGCGGCCGGTGCGGTCGAGCAGACGGATGCCGCCGTCACCGGATTCGAAGCGGCCATGCTCCGATCGCTCTGGTCCGGTCGCCTCCGCCGGGCGCCATTCCAGTACGCCGTCCGGGTGGAACACGAGCTTGGCGTTCTCCACGCCCCGCGGATTCGTGTCTCCGAGGTCGAGGCGCATTGCACCGCATACCTGCCAGCTTCCAGCGATTCCTGCGACATCGGCATCAGACGACGACGAAGCAGACGATCCGTCGACGTGGGTCGACAGCGCGGCGACCAGCGCCAGGAGATATCCAGTCAACGGCCTGCACCTGCGATGCAATCGGGGTCAGCAGCATGCAGCGATGTGCGGGGACTTGGCCATTGCAGCGGGGCTGCCGTGCGTGTCGGAAAACGCAGCAAGGATCCGTCATCGGCGCCCGTAAACGGACGCATCCCACAGGCCCGACTCCCGGATTGAACTGCTCGCACTCCGGGCAGCTGATCCGCCCGGTCATAACGCGAATCTGACGCTCAGCGTGCCGGCAGATAGGTCAAGGGATCCACAGGCTTGCCGTTGTAGCGGATCTCGAAATGCAGCATGTCGCGCGCCGCGCCGGTGCGGCCGAGCTCGGCGATCTGCTGGCCGGCGCGCACGCGCTCGCCCTCGTTGACCTTGCGGCTGCGGTTGTGGCCGTAGGCGGTGAGCCACTGCTCGTCGTGCTTGACGATGATCAGTTCGCCATAGCCGACCAGGCCCGCGCCGGAATACACCACCACGCCGTCGGCGGCCGCGTTGACGGCCTGGCCCGCAGTGCCGGCGATGTCGACGCCCTGCTTCGTCGGATCGTTGCTGACATAGCGGCCGACGATCTGGCCCTGGGTTGGCCACTGCCAGCGAAACGGGCTGCTGACCGGTGGCGTGGCGGCGGGTTGCGGCGGTGCCTGCGTGGGACGTACGGCGGGGCGCTGCGCGGTCGTGGCGCCAGAAGATGCGGGACGTGCGGGTGACGCGCTGCCACCGCCCGGATACAGGCGCAGGCGCTGGCCGGGATAAATCGTGTAGGGCGCGCGGATGTTGTTCCAGGTCGCCAGATCGAGCGCACTGATGCCATTGCTGGTCGCAAGCCGGTAGAGGGTGTCGCCGCGCTGCACGGTGACCGCCTGACCGGGCCGGGGCGTCGAGGTCTGCGCACTGCCACCTTCGCGGACCACCGTACTGGAGCCGCAGGCCGACAACAGGCCCACCGCAAGCATTACCACCAGCTTCCTCATCCGCGCATCTCCAACCAGACCAGTCCAACGATCACAAGACCCACCATCAACCAGCCGAGCCATTCGATGTATCGCTTGAGCATCGGCTCGAACTTCGGGCCGCCCCACGCCATCAGCCCGGCGACGAGGAAGAACCGCGCGCCGCGCCCGAGCAGCGAGCCAACGATAAACGGTAACAGGCCGACTCCGAGCGAACCCGACGCGATCGTGAATACCTTGTACGGAATCGGAGTGAATGCCGCGATGAACACGAACAGCAGGCCGTGTTCCAGGAACAACCCCTGGATGTTCTCGAACGCCGGCTGCCAACCCATGCGCACGATCCAGGGCCAGGCGAGATCCAGCGCGAAATGGCCGATCAGATACCCCAGCAGGCCGCCGACCACCGAGCCCAGCGTGCACAGCAGCGCATAGCGCCACCACGACTTCGGCCGGGCCAGCGACATCGGCGCGAGCATGACGTCCGGCGGAATCGGGAAGACCACCGATTCGGCGGCGCTCATCAGGGTGAGGTAACGCGGTGCGTGACGGTGGCCAGCCCACGCGAGCGTGGTGTCGTACATCCTTGCAAACAGCTGCATCAGTCCACGTATCCAGACAACAGAGGGACGAACGCGACGGCGGCGACATCCTGCTGCTCGATCTGCCCGTCGGCGTGCCGGCGCAGCACCAGCAGGCGCTGCGAACCCGGCGCACCGACTGGCGCGACCAGGGTGCCGCCCGGAGCGAGCTGCTCGGTCAATGCTTCGACCAGCGCAGGGCCGGCCGCGGTGACGATGATCCCGTCGAAGGGACCGTTCTCCGGCCAGCCGATGCGGCCGTCGTCGTGCTTGCTGCGCACGTTGAGGCCCAGCGAGCGGAAGCGCTTGCGGGCGATGCGCAGCAGTTCGCCGATGCGCTCGACGGTATGCACTTCGATGCCGAGTGCGGCGAGGATCGTCGCCTGGTAGCCGGAGCCGGTGCCCACTTCGAGCACCCGGCCCGGCATGCCGTTGGCGAGCAGCGCTTCGGTCATCCGCGCGACCACCCACGGCTGCGAGATCGTCTGCCCATGGCCGATCGGCAGCGCGGTGTCCTCATAGGCCCGCGTGGCCAGTGCCTCGTCGACGAACAGATGCCGCGGCACGGTGCGGATCGCATTGAGCACGCGCTCGTCGGAAATGCCGCCACCCGGATGCGCGCCATCTCGCAGGCGTTCGATCAGGCGATCCCGCACGCGTTGCGAAGTCATCCCGACGCCGACCGCTTCGGGCTGCAGGCGCATCCGCGCCGTCACGCCTGACTCGCCTTGAGGTCCGCTTCGAGTCCGCCAACCCAACTGGCAACGTGTTCGAGCGCCTGGTAGCGCGTGAGGTCGACATGGATCGGCGTGATCGCGATGTGCTGGGTGCGCACGGCGTGGAAATCGGTGCCGGGGCCGGCGTCCTGTTCGGGACCTGCAGCGCCGATCCACCACCAGGTGCGGCCGCGCGGATCGTCGATCGACGTGCACGGTTCGGCGCGATGGCGGTTGCCCAGACGGGTGACCTCGAAGCCGGCGAGTTCATCCCACGGCACGTCCGGCACGTTGACGTTGAGGATGGTGTCGGCCGGCAGCGGATCGGCTTTCAGGCGCGCGACGATCTCGACCGCGGCGCGCGCGGCGGTCTCGTAATGCTTGCCGTCATGGTTGCGCGTGACCAGCGACATCGCGACCGCGGGCAGGCCGAGAAAACGGCCTTCCATTGCCGCGGCAACGGTGCCCGAATAGATCACGTCGTCGCCGAGATTGGCGGTGTTGTTGATGCCCGACACCACAATGTCCGGCTCGAGTTCGAGCAGGCCGGTGATCGCGACATGCACGCAATCGGTGGGCGTGCCGTGCACGCGCCAGGTGCAGGCATCAACCTGCACGGTGCGCAGCGGCATGTCGAGCGTGAGCGAGTTGCTCGCACCGGAACGGTCGCGATCGGGTGCGACGACCAGCACCTCGTGGCCGGCATCACGCAGCCCCTGGGCGAGAATCCGGATGCCGGGGGCGTCGACGCCGTCGTCGTTGCTGACCAGTACGCGCATGGATCGTTCTAGAGGCCCCGAGCCGTCGGACAAGACGGCCATGATACCGGATGCACCTCCCCCACCCCAGTTCGGATGACACTCGAGACAGCAAGCGGACGCGCACGCCGCTACGCTAGCGGCATGCAACGAGGACGCCAACGCCCCGACCCGCCTGCAGCGCCGTCAGATGACGACGACGATGCCGCGCTGTTCCGCAATGCGATCGGCCCGGTGCGCGAACTGCCGGCCGCGCCACTGCCGCCACAGACGTCGAAACCGCGCCCGTCGACGCGCATGGCCGAGCGCGATGACGCGGAAGCGCGCAGCGAATTCAGGCAACTGCTCGACGGCCCGCTGCTGGGCGGCGGCGACACGATGCAGTACCGCCGCGACGAGATCTCACCGCGCGTGCTGCGGCGGCTCGGTCGTGGCGAATACGCCGCGCAGGAAGAACTCGACCTGCACCACAGCGATGCGAACCAGGCGAGTGCACTGCTGCGGTTGTTCCTGCGCGATGCGATCGACGCGGGCGTGGGCTGCGTGCGCATCGTCCATGGCAAGGGTCTGAACTCCTCACCCGAAGCGCCGATCCTCAAGAACCTGGTCGACCGGTTGCTGCGTCAGCGCGCCGATGTGCTCGCGTTCCATTCCGCGCCGGGCGCACAGGGTGGCAGCGGCGCAGTGCTGGTCCTGCTGCGCCCCCGCCGCTGAAACCCCTCCGGGAGCGGCTCATGGCCGCGAGGGGCTGTGCCAGTGGTAAAGCCTTCGGCCATAGGTCGCCCCTGCAGAAAGCAGAAGGGCTGCGATTGCAGCCCTTCCTTTCGAACCACCGGACCGGTCAGTGCTTGATCCGTGCCCGCTTGGCGCCATCCGCGCGCGGCACGACCTTGCGCGTGGTCTTGCGCTCGACCTTCTGGCCGGGCGGCGGCGGCAGCGGACGCTCCAGCGCCAGATCCAGCACCTCGTCGATGTACTTCACCGGCATGATCTTCATGCCCTCGGTGACGTTCTTCGGGATGTCGGCCAGATCCTTGCGGTTCTCCTCGGGGATGATCACGGTCTTGATGCCACCGCGCAGCGCGGCCAGCAACTTTTCCTTGAGTCCACCAATCGCCGTCACGCGACCACGCAGGGTGATTTCGCCGGTCATCGCCACGTCCGCGCGCACCGGAATCTTCGTCAGCAACGACACCAGCGTCGTCGCCATCGCGATGCCCGCGCTCGGACCATCCTTCGGCGTCGCGCCATCGGGCACGTGCACGTGGATGTCGTGCTTCTGCAGCACTTCGAGTTCGACACCCAGACGCTCGGCGCGCGAACGCACGACCGACATCGCCGCAGACGCCGACTCCTTCATCACGTCGCCCAGCTGACCGGTGAGGATGAGCTGGCCCTTGCCCGGCACCTGCGTCGCTTCGATCTGCAGCAGATCGCCGCCGACCTCCGTCCACGCCAGACCGGTGACCAGACCGATCTCGTTGTCCTGCTCGGCGCGACCGAAATCGAAGCGCTGCACGCCCAGGTACCTGTCGAGATTCTTCTCGGTGACCTTGACCGTCTTGATGCCCTTGGCCTTGCCCTTGCCTACGGCGACCGGACCGGCCAGCGCGATTTCCTTGACCACCTTGCGACAGATCTTGGCGATCTCGCGCTCGAGATTGCGCACGCCCGATTCGCGCGTGTAGTAGCGCACGATGTCGCGCACCGCAGCTTCGGACACCGCCAGCTCTTCGGCCTTCAGGCCGTTCGCCTTCAGCTGCTTGGGCAGCAGATAGCGCGTGGCGATGTTGAGCTTCTCGTCCTCGGTGTAACCCGGAATCCGGATCACTTCCATGCGGTCGAGCAACGGGCCGGGAATGTTGAGCGAGTTCGAGGTCGCGACGAACATCACTTCCGACAGGTCGAGATCGACCTCGAGATAGTGATCATTGAAGGTGTGGTTCTGCTCGGGATCGAGCACTTCCAGCAGCGCCGATGCCGGATCGCCGCGGAAGTCGTTCGACATCTTGTCGATCTCGTCGAGCAGGAACAGCGGATTCTTGGTGCCGACCTTGTTCATGCTCTGCACGATGCGGCCGGGCATCGAACCGACGTAGGTGCGGCGATGGCCGCGGATCTCGGCCTCGTCGCGCACGCCGCCCAGCGCCATGCGGGTGAACTTGCGGTTCGTCGCCTTGGCGATCGACTGGCCGAGCGAGGTCTTGCCCACGCCGGGCGGGCCGACCAGGCACAGGATCGCCCCCTTCATCTGCTTCACGCGCGTCTGCACCGCGAGATATTCGAGGATGCGTTCCTTGACCTTCTCCAGGCCGTAGTGGTCGGCATCGAGCACGTCCTGCGCGGACTTCAGGTCCTTGCGCACCTTGCTGCGCTTCTTCCACGGCACGCCCAGCAGCCAGTCGAGATAATTGCGCACGACCGACGCTTCGGCCGACATCGGCGGCATCTGCTTGAGCTTGTTGAACTCGGCCTTGGCCTTGGTCTCGACCGCCTTCGGCATACCGGCCTCGGCGATCTTGCGCGCGATCTCGTCGATGTCGCTCGGCGCATCGTCGATCTCGCCCAGCTCCTTCTGGATCGCCTTCATCTGTTCGTTGAGGTAGTACTCGCGCTGCGACTTCTCCATCTGCGACTTCACCCGGCCGCGGATGCGCTTCTCCATCTGCTGCACGTCGATCTCGCCGTCGACGAAGCCGACCAGCAGTTCCAGACGGTCGGCCGTGTCGGTCGCTTCGAGCAGGCGCTGCTTGTCGGCCAGACGCACGCCCAGATGCGCGGCGATGGTGTCGGCCAGGCGCGCGGAATCGTCGATACCGGCCAGCGTCTGCAGCAGTTCCGGCGGAAGCTTGCGGTTGGTCTTGACGTACTGCTCGAACAGGCTCATCAGCGAACGCGCGATCGCCTCGACCTCGCGCGGCTCGCGCGACTCGACCGGCTGAACCGCCACGCCGCTGCCGGCCAGCGCACCCTCGTTGTCGCGGATGTCGCGCAAGCGCACGCGCTCGGTGCCTTCGACAAGTACCTTGATCGTGCCATCGGGCAGCTTCAGCAGCTGCAGCACCGTCGCCAGCGTGCCGACCTCATAGAGGTCCCCGGCGGCCGGGTCGTCGGTTTCGGCGGACTTCTGCGCGACCAGCAGGATCCGCTTGTCGGCTTCCATCGCCAGGTCGAGCGCACGGATCGACTTGTCGCGGCCGACGAACAGCGGGATGACCATGTGCGGGAACACCACGACATCGCGCAGTGGCAGGACTGGCAGTTCGTGGGTTTCGGGGGTGCTGCGTGGGGGCATCGTCGTTCCTCGATATGGCGCCATCCGGCGGGACGGCCCTGGCGGCCGTGCGGTCGCCCTGTCCCCGTTTATGGGGCGCGCCCGTCCGGGATGCAAGCGGCTTTGAATCGCCAGATACGAAAGCGCCGCGAACCCGGAGGCACACGGCGCGTCGTGAAGCGGTCTGCGTCGGAAAGTGCGGGCCTGGTGCGTCGCCGGAACGTTTCGTTCCGACGCCCGGCTCAGTCTCCGGACGCGACCTTCTGCTCGGCGGCAGGCGTTTCGTAGATCAGGTACGGCTCGGACTTGTGCTCGATGACCGACTCGTCCACGACCACCTTGCTGACGTTCTCCAGCGACGGCAGGTCGTACATGGTGTCGAGCAGCACCGATTCGACGATCGTCCGCAGGCCGCGTGCACCGGTCTTGCGCTTGATCGCTTTCTTGGCGATCGCCGACAGCGCGTCCTGGCGGAACTCCAGTTCCACGCCTTCCATCTCGAACAGCTTCTTGAACTGCTTGCTGATCGCGTTCTTGGGCTCGGTCAGGATCTGGATCAACGCGGTTTCGTCCAGCTCCTCGAGCGTCGCCACGACCGGCAGACGGCCGACGAATTCAGGAATCAGGCCGAACTTGATCAGATCTTCCGGCTCGACTTCCGCAAGCACCTTGCCGACTTCCGCCTTGCGCTCCGAGCTCTTGAGCTTGGCACCGAAGCCGATCCCGCTGGCGTCGGTGCTGCGCGCCTGGATCACCTTGTCGAGGCCCGCGAACGCACCGCCGACGATGAACAGAATGTTCTTGGTGTCGACCTGCAGGAATTCCTGCTGCGGGTGCTTGCGACCGCCCTGCGGCGGCACGCTGGCGACGGTGCCTTCGATCAGCTTGAGCAGCGCCTGCTGCACGCCCTCGCCCGACACGTCGCGGGTGATCGACGGGTTCTCGCTCTTGCGCGAAATCTTGTCGATCTCGTCGATGTAGACGATGCCCTGCTGCGCCTTCTCGGCGTCGTAATCGCACTTCTGCAGCAGCTTCTGGATGATGTTCTCGACGTCCTCACCGACGTAGCCGGCTTCGGTCAGCGTCGTGGCATCGGCCATCGTGAACGGCACGTTGAGCAGGCGCGCCAGCGTCTCGGCGAGCAGCGTCTTGCCCGAACCGGTCGGACCGATCAGCAGGATGTTCGACTTGGCGAGTTCGACCTCGTCGTTCTTGCTGCGGCTTTCGATGCGCTTGTAGTGGTTGTACACCGCAACGGCCAGCGTCTTCTTGGCCCGCTTCTGGCCGATGACGTATTGATCCAGCACCTCGAGGATCTCGCGCGGCTTGGGCAGCGAGCTGCGCGCCGACTGCGCCTTCTCCTCGAGTTCCTCGCGGATGATGTCGTTGCACAGCTCGACGCACTCATCACAGATGAACACGCTCGGGCCGGCAATCAGCTTGCGCACCTCGTGCTGGCTCTTTCCGCAGAAAGAGCAGTAGAGGATCTTGGTGCTGTCGCCGGAACGACCCTGACGGTCTTCGCTCATGCCTTGGCCAAATCTGTGTTGCGGTTTCGTTTCGAGAATAGCACAGCGTCCGGCGCCTCCTGCTGGAGCGCGCCGCCACGCAGATGCTCACTGGATCAATGACTTGGACGCGATCAAGCGGCCGTAATCGACTCGTCGGGACGACGCTCGAGCACCTGGTCGACCAGGCCGTACTCGCGTGCGGCCTGCGCACTCTTGAAGTTGTCGCGCTCGGTGTCGCGGGCGATCGTCTCGATCGGCTGGCCGGTGTGGTGGGCCATGATCTCGTTCAGACGCTGCTTCATCGACAGGATTTCCCTGGCGTGGATGTCGATATCCGTCGCCTGGCCCTGGAAGCCGCCCAGCGGCTGGTGGATCATCACGCGCGAGTTCGGCAGCGCATAGCGCTTGCCGGCCGCGCCCGCCGACAACAGCAGCGCGCCCATGCTGGCCGCCTGGCCGATGCAGATCGTGCTGACGTCGGGCTTGATGAACTGCATGGTGTCGTAGATCGCCATGCCCGCCGTGACGATGCCGCCGGGCGAGTTGATGTAGATGTTGATGTCCTTCTCGGGGTTCTCCGCCTCGAGAAACAGCAACTGGGCAACGATCACGTTCGCCATGTGGTCGTCGATGCCGCCGACGAGGAAGATCACGCGCTCCTTCAACAGGCGCGAATAGATGTCGTACGCGCGCTCGCCGCGGCTGGTCTGCTCGACCACCATCGGCACCAGGTTGAGGGCTTTCGTCTCGATGCTCATCAATCAATTCCCGTCGGTGGAGCGTCCGGCCCACATGGACCGGACGGGGTGCGCGTGGCTCAGCCCTGCGGGCCGATCGCGTCCTGGAAGCTCAGCGACTGCTCCGTGTGCTTGGCGCGCTCGGCGATCCAGTCGATCACCTGCTCCTCCATCACACGGTTCTGCAGACCCGACATCAGCTGGGGGTCGTTGCGGTACATCTCAATGACCTGTTCCGGCTCTTCGTAGGTCGAGGCGATCAGGCGCATCGTTTCGTTCACGCGCTTGGGGTCGAGCTTGAGCTGGTTGCGACGGGCGACTTCGCCGACCAGCAGGCCGACCAGCACGCGCTTGCGCGCCGGCTCGACGAAACCGGCATGGGCGTCGTCGGCAACATTCGGGCTCTGGCCGTTGCGACGGGCCTGCTCGACGGTCTGGCGCAGCAGCGACTTGGCTTCGCTCTCGACCAGCTTGGGCGGCAACTCGACATGCGCGAAGGCCGCGACCAGCTGCTCACCGACTTCGCGGCGCAGACGGTTCATCAGCGCGCCCTTGAGTTCGCGCTCCAGGTTGCTGCGGATCTCGGTGCGGAACTGCGTCATCTCACCACTCTTGACGCCGAAGCTGCGGATGAAGCCCTGATCGACGTCCGGCAACTGCTGCTCGGACACCTGTTCGACCTTGACGTGCACGGTGGCCTGCTTGCCGGCCAGCTGCGACACGCGCCAATCGGCGGGGAAACTGACCTCGATCGCCTTTTCCTCGCCCTTGGCGAGGCCGACCAGCGCATCCTCGATCTCCGGGTACATCGCACCCGAACCGAGCACGGTCACGCCACGCTCGGCACCTTCGGCCGGCAGGCGCTCGTCGCCGATCTGCGACCAGGTCTCCACGTCGACCGCGTCGCCCTTGGCCGCACCGCGGGTGACCGCGCTCCAGCTGCGACGCTGCAGGCGCAGGTTCTCGATCATGCGGTCGATGTCGTCCTCGGCCACTTCGGCCGTATGACGCACGACTTCCAGTGCATCCAGATCGATGTCGCCGAAGTCCGGCACGATCTCGAAGGTCGCGGTGAACGCCAGTTCGCCCTCGCCCGCCTCGCCTTCCGGCGCGATACGCGGGGCACCAGCGATCTGCAGCGAATTCTCGCGCACCGCCTGGTCGAAACCCTCGCGCAGCAGACGATCGAGCTCCTCGGCACGGACCTGCTCACCGAAGCGCTGCTCGACGACCTTGGCCGGCACCTTGCCCGGGCGGAAGCCCTTGAGACGGGTGGTCCGCGCGATCTCGCGCAGACGGCCACCGACCTGGGTATCCAGGCGTTCGGACGGCACGCGGAACGTCATCTTGCGTTCCAGGCTACCCAGCGATTCGACCGAAACTTGCATATCCACTCCTGCGCTTGCGGACGGCGCCGCATGACATCTGACTGTTGGGAATTGGTTCTGTGATCTGCCAGCCGCCCATCCCGGAAATGGCGGGCGACGGAACTGACTAGTTTGGCGGATTCGGGGCGTGGCCGCCACCGGTGCGGGTGCAATGGCCTGAAGAACGACATCGCCGGCGAAGGCAGCCCGGCATCGACCGGAATACCACCAGGGCCCACCCGGCGCCGCAATCCGCGCATCGCGCGGCAGAACACGCGGCCTGCCCGGGCTCCCGCTGCGGTCCATCAAGGCTCGGGATGGTGCGAAAGGGGGGACTCGAACCCCCACGCCTTGCGGCACTGGTACCTAAAACCAGGGCGTCTACCAATTCCGCCACTTTCGCTTCGCGCCCGCCGCTGGCGAGCCGCGGCATGTTAGTCCATCACCCCGCTGTTCTGGCAGGGTCACCCTGAAAAACGCCCGCCAGTGACGCGCACCTTCGTACAACCGGCGGGCCGTCAAGGGGGAGCGCGGGCAGCGGGCGAACCGCAGGTTCGAATCCCGCATGAAGCACCGGAAACGAAAATGCCCGGCCGAAGCCGGGCATTTCGTGGAACTGGTGGGCCGTCAAGGGCAAGGCCGGGCCGCTTGCGAACCACAGGTTCGCGCCCGGTCGAGCGCCATGCGCGCTGCGCATGGCCGGACCCGCGCAGCGGGCGAACCGCAGGTTCGAATCCCGCATGAAACATCGGAAACGAAAATGCCCGGCCGAAGCCGGGCATTTCGTGGAACTGGTGGGCCGTCAAGGATTCGAACCTTGGACCTATTGATTAAGAGTCAACTGCTCTACCAACTGAGCTAACGGCCCGATGAAGCGGGCGCGCATTGTAATAAAACTTTGCGCGCCTGGGCAACACTTTTCGCGTGTCACCCGGTGAAGCAATGGGGTGGAAGACGGGATTTGAACCCGCGACCCCCGGAATCACAATCCGGTGCTCTAACCAACTGAGCTACATCCACCACAGAAAACGTGTCTCGTACCTTGGGACGTGGCGCGCCCGACAGGAATCGAACCTGTAACCCCCGACTTAGAAGGTCGGTGCTCTATCCGGTTGAGCTACGGGCGCCAGTGCGTCGAATGATAAACGCGGCTGGTACCCGTTGGTCGGGGTAGAGGGATTCGAACCCCCGACATCCTGCTCCCAAAGCAGGCGCGCTACCAGACTGCGCTATACCCCGCCGGAACAAGCGGTCGAACCTGACCCCGACACGGCCAGGGCCGTACGAAGGGCGCAATTGTACGACCGCCGCGCGTGCTGTCAATGCAGTGCAGCATGCGGATGCACGTGTATCCTCCCTTCCGATCCGAATCCATGGACAGACAGGGGCGAAACCCATGCGCAGCGGCAATCCCGCACTGAAGGAATCCACCTTCCTCGATCTCGCCAGCGGCAGCGTCGTTTCACGCGACGGCGAGGCGATGACCCTCAACGGCACCGTCAACAAGACCGGCTTTCTGCTGCTGCTGACGGTGCTCACCGCCGCCTTCGCGTGGTCGCAGGTCGAGTTCGGCGCCGACGGCCGTCCGCAGCCGGGCTTCGGCATGTACATGTGGGGCGGCCTGATCGGCGGCTTCATCCTGGCGATGGTCACGGTGTTCAAGAAGGAATGGGCACCGGTCACCGCGCCGGCCTACGCGCTGGTCGAGGGCTTCTTCCTCGGCGCGATCTCGGCGATGTACAACTTCATGTACGACGGCATCGTGCTGCAGGCGGTGATGCTGACCTTCGGCACGCTGTTCGCGCTGCTGTTCGCCTACCGCAGCGGCCTGATCAAGGCGACCGAGAACTTCAAGCTCGGCGTCGTGGCCGCGACCGGCGGCATCGCCCTGGTGTATCTGGCGACGATCGCGCTGGGCTTCTTCGGCATTTCGATCCCGTTGATTCACGAGTCGGGCCTGGTCGGCATCGGCTTCAGCCTGTTCGTGATCGTCATCGCCGCGCTGAATCTGGTGCTGGATTTCGACTTCATCGAAACCGGTGTCGAACAGGGTGCACCGAAGTACATGGAGTGGTACGGCGCGTTCGGCCTGATGGTCACGCTGGTGTGGTTGTACATCGAGTTCCTGCGACTGCTGTCGAAACTGCAGCAACGCTGAGCCACGCCGCTCCACAACGAAAAAGGCGCCCGGATCGGGCGCCTTTTTCGTGCGTGGTGCTTTCTTGCGGACATCAGCTCCGCGTTGTCGGCACCTCGACCGCGCCGGCGTCCCTGCGGCCCGGCCACAGCATGAAGCCGATCGTCACGATGGCCAGCAGCCAGCAGTAGTGCACGCTGCCCGCCAGCGCGAGCGGTGACACCGACGCCAGCGAGGCGGCCAGCAGGATCTGCGCGCCATACGGCAGCACGCCCTGCGCGACGCAGGCGAAGATGTCGAGGATGCTGGCCGCGCGCCGGGGGCTGATGCCGTGTTTCTCGGCGATATCGCGCGCGACGCTGCCGCTGACGAGGATCGCGACGGTGTTGTTGGCGGTGAACACATCGGCCGCGGTCGACAGCGCGGCGATGCTGAACTCGCCCGAGCGCCGCCCACGACGTCCGCGCGCGGACCTCGCGATCAGCTGCGCCAGCCAGTCGAGGCCCCCGCTGGCCTTGGTCAGCGCGCCGAGACCGCCGATCAGCAGCGACAGCAACAGGATCTCGACCATGCCCTCGAAGCCGGTCCAGATATCGCCCACGAACGGCACCACGCCGTAGTCGTCGGCGAAGACGAACCCGAAGCCGCCGGCCAGCACGATGCCCAGGCCCAGCACGATCAGTACGTCGACACCGGCCAGCGCCAGCGCCAGCACGACCACGTACGGCAGCATCAGCCAGGGGGACGCGGTGCTCTCGGACTCGATCGGCGAGGCGCCACCCAACACACCGAGCAGCACGACGGTGGCCAGCGCCGCCGGCGTGGCGATCTTGAAGTTCTCGCGGAATTTGTCGCGCATCTGCGCGCCCTGGGTGCGGGTGGCGGCGATCGTGGTGTCGGAAATCATCGACAGGTTGTCGCCGAACATCGCGCCACCGATCACCGCGCCGACCACCAGCGCACGGTCCAGACCCGAAGCGTCGGCGACGCCGAGCGCGATCGGCACGACGGCGGCGATCGTGCCCATCGACGTGCCGATCGCCAGCGAGATCAGCGCCGACAGCACGAACAGGCCCGGCAGGATCAGCGGCGCGGGAATTGCCGACAGGCCGATCGATACCACCGCATCGACCGCGCCGATCGCGCTCGACACATAGGCGAACGCGCCCGCCAGCAGGAAGATCAGGCACATCAGCACGATGTTGGGATCGCCCATGCCGCGCAGCAGAATGTCGCCGGCCTGCAGGCCGCGGCGATGCGCGATCCATGCGGCGAGCGCCAGCGCGGGCAGGATCGCGACCGGTGCACGCAGCTGGTAGAACCCCATCGCCTCGCCCTGCGCGGTGAAGTACAGCCCCGCGCCGAAGAACAGCGCCAGGAACAGCAGCAATGGCGTCAGCGCGAGCGCGCTGGGGCGGACGGTCATGCGGAGGGATTCCGGGAGGGTCGATGCGTGTGCGCATTGTGCGCAGGACGCGTCGGTCCGTCATGACGACCGGCAGGACGGCCTGCAACGAAAAACGGGACGCCGAAGCGTCCCGTTTTTCGTTGCCGCGTCGCCGACGCACGGCGCGCGGGAGATGCCGGCCTGCCTTACAGGCGTGCCGCGATCGCCCTGGCAAAGGCCATCGTGTTGCCGGTGCCGCCGAGATCCGGCGTCACGCCGTCCTTGGCCTCGAGCGTGGCGACGATCGCCTTGCGCAGGCGCTGCGCCTGCTCGGGCAGCGCCAGATGGTCGAGCATCTGCGCGGCGGCGAGCAGCAGCGCGCAGGGATTGGCGACGCCCTTGCCGGCGATGTCCGGCGCCGAACCATGCACGGCTTCGAAGATCGCCGCATCCTGGCCGATGTTCGCGCCCGGCGCGAGGCCGAGACCGCCGACCAGGCCGGCGCACAGGTCGGAGATGATGTCGCCGAACAGGTTCGTCGTCACGATGATGTCGAACTGCTCGGGACGCATCACCAGCTGCATGCAGGTGTTGTCGACGATCATCTCGTTGGCTTCGATGTCCGGATATTCGGCCGCCACTTCACGGGCGATCTTCAGGAACAGGCCCGAGGTGCTCTTGAGGATGTTGGCCTTGTGGACGATCGTGACCTTCTTGCGACCGGTCTTGCGCGCCAGTTCGAACGCATAGCGCACGATGCGGTCCGAACCCTTGCGGGTGATGCGCGTGATCGACACCGCGGTCTCGCCGTCGGCCGAGGTCTCCTGGCCTTCGCTGATGTACGAACCTTCGGTGTTCTCGCGGATCGTGATCAGGTTCACGCCGTCGGCGAAACGCGAGCGCGTGTTCGGGAACGAGGTCGCCGGACGCACGTTGGCGTAGAGGTCGAACTGGCGACGCAGTTCCACGTTGATCGAGCTGAAGCCGCCACCGACCGGCGTGGTCAGCGGGCTCTTGAGCGCGATCTTGTTGCGGCGGATCGATTCGAGCGTCGCGGCCGGCAGCAGTTCGCCGTGCTTTTCGAGCGCCATCAGGCCCGCGTCCGCGTCTTCGTAGGTGAGGCCGAGCTGCATCGCGTCGAGCACGTGCAGCGTCGCGTCCATGATCTCCGGGCCGATGCCGTCGCCGCGGATGACCGTAATCGTGTGCGTCATGTGGGGTGGGATTCCGTGCGCAGGGACGACGCGCGATGCGCGGCGTCGGGTGAGGGGAAAACCCGCCCATTATGCCCGAGGGGCTCTGCCCGACCCAAACGCGGGCATACCGGCGCATGATCACGGCATCGCGCACCACGCATCCGGCGCGCTCGGGGGCAGGTTCAGTCGTGCGCGTGTGCCGCCGGCGAACCGGCGTCGCCCTGCTCCAGACGGTCGAGAAAATCCACGGCACGTCGCATGTGCGGAATCACGATGCTGCCACCGACGACCAGGCCCACGGAGAAGGTTTCGAACAGTTCTTCGCGCGTCGCGCCGGCATCCTTGCACTGCGCCACGTGGTAGCTGATGCAGTCGTCACAGCGCAGCACCATCGAGGCGACCAGGCCCAGCAGTTCCTTGGTCTTCAGATCCAGCGCACCGGGCTGGTAGGTCTGCGTGTCGAGTGCGAAGAAACGGCGCACGACCTGGTTCGGCTCGGCGAGAATCCGCTCGTTCATGCGCTTGCGGAACGCGCTGAACTCGGCCACGCGGTCGCTCTCGGTCGCGTCGCTCATGCGCCCGCGCCCTGGAGCAGCGGCAGGAAACCGCCCTTGCGGTGCAGCGCCATCATGTCGTCGTAGCCGCCCACGTGGGTTTCACCGACGAATATCTGCGGCACGCTGGTGCGACGTGCGCGCGCCATCATGCGTTCGCGCTCGGCGATGTCGAGATCGATGCGGACCTCGCGCCATTCCAGTCCCTGATTCTTGAGGAAGGTCTTGGCGGCCACGCAGTAGCCGCAGATCGCGCTGGTGTAGATCACGATCTCCGGCGCGGCGCCGGGCGATGTGGAAACAGAGGAATCAGGGGTCACGGCAGTCTCCGGAAACTTGTCGGGCGATTGTCGGTCAGATGGGGGTGCGGCGCCGTGTTTTCCATGCGGCGTCATGCTCCGACGCCTTAACATGGCATTCATGCCCTCCGCGCACGCCACCGGCATGCTGCACCTTCGCTGCCTCACATGAACGAGTCGATGCGCCGAACCCAGACGCCACACCGCCCTGCCCGCTTCAGCCTGCTGCCACCGATGGCGGCACTGGTGCTGGCGACGGCTGCAGTGTGCGCGCCGGCGCAGGACACCCGCCTGCCCGACATCGGTTCGTCCGCCGGCGCCGTGCTCAGCCCGGCGAAACAGTCCGAATACGGGCAGATGCTGCTGGCCCAACTGCGCCACTACAACTACGTGCTCGAGGATCCGCTGGTCGACGGCTGGCTGCGCGGCGCCGGCAACCGGCTTGCGTCTTCCAGCGACCAGCCGCAGCAGCCCTTCACGTTCTTCATGATGCGCGACCGCAGCATCAACGCCTTCGCGACGCTGGGCGGCTATATCGGCATGAATGCCGGTCTGGTGCTGGCGGCTGAAACCGAAGACGAAGTTGCCGCGGTCCTCGCCCACGAAGTCGCGCACGTCACCCAGTCGCACGTGCTGCGCGGCGTGGAGCGCGCGCAACGCGACCAGGTGCCGATGCTGCTGGCGATGCTCGGTGCGATCGCGGTCGCCTCGCAGAGCGGCAGCAACTCCTCCGACGACGCCGCGATGGCGGTCATCGCCGGCGCGCAGGGCCTCGCGATCCAGCGACAGATCGACTACACGCGTTCGAACGAATCGGAAGCCGACCGGCTCGGCATCCGCACCCTGTCACGCGCCGGTTACGACCCCGAAAGCATGGCCTCGATGTTCGAACGCATGCAGGCGGTGTCGCGCACCAACCAGGGCGGCGACCGCGAGCGCCTCCCCGATTATCTGCGCACCCACCCGGTTACCACCACGCGCATCAGCGAAGCCCGCGACCGCGCCGAGCGCATGGATCGCGACACCGTGCAGGTCACCACCACGACGCCCGAGGGCTCGCGCACCGAACGCGTGCCGGTCGACGGCGGCTACGAGGCGCCCACGCGCGGATTCGGCAATCCGATGCTACCGGCCGGCCTGCGCCTGCCCTCGGGGGCGATGGGCGGCATCGACGGCACAGCGTTCGGCTGGGCACGCGAACGCCTGCGGGTCCTCAGTGCGAACACGCCCGCGCAGGCGGTGCGCGAGTACGAGGCCATGCGCCGCAACGGCGCACTGACCGATGCGCAGCGCTACGGTCTGGCGGTCGCCCGCCAGCGCCTCAACGAACTCGATGCCGCGGGCGAGGCCTTGCGCGAACTGCTGGCCGAGTATCCGGGCGATGTCTGGTTGGCGCTGGGCGTGGCGGAGACCGATGCGCGCGCCGGCCGGATCGCAGCCGCCGACCAGCGATTCGAAACCCTGATCGATCGCATGCCGCGATATCCAGCGGTGGTGCTGACCTATGCCGCCGCGCTGGCCGAGCGCAATACACCCGAAGCCGGCCTGCGCGCGCAGGCGATCCTGCGGCCGTTGCTGAATTCCTCTGGCGGCGATCCGGCCTTCCAGCGTGCGTTCGCCCGCGCCAGCGAGACGGCCGGCGATCCGATCCGCGCCGGTGAAGCCTGGGCCGAAGCCGCGGTCCTCGGCGGCCGGCCGGAGCAGGCGCTGATCCAGCTCAATACGCTGAAGAAGCGCGACGATCTGGACTATTACGCCCGCACCCGCATCGATGCACGGATTGCGTCGATCACCCCGACGGTGCTGGAACTGCGCCGGCAAGGGATCCGGGACGAGGATCTGCGGCGGCGGTGAGTCCGGCTTGCCGGCGGTGCCCGGCATTGCTGTCTGGCACCTGCCCTCATCCGGATTGCACAGCCCCGACGCCGGAAGCGGCCGCAAGCAGGTTTCATGACACGGGGCCGCCCCTGTCGCCAAACCGTCACAAAACTGTCGTGTAATGGCGCCATCCCACCGGCGCTATGGACCGATCCATGCAGAAACGCATCCTCATCGTCGATGACGAACCGGCGATCCGCGACATGGTCGCCTTCGCGCTCCGCAAGGGCGAGTTCGAGCCGATGCACGCCGGCGACGCGCGCGAGGCGCAGTCGGCGATCGTCGACCGCGTGCCCGACCTGATCCTGCTCGACTGGATGCTGCCCGGCACCAGCGGCCTGGAACTCGCCCGCCGCTGGCGCAAGGACGCGCTGACCCGCGACATCCCGATCATCATGCTCACCGCTCGCGGCGAGGAAAACGATCGTGTCGGTGGTCTCGAAGCCGGCGTCGACGACTACGTGGTCAAGCCGTTCTCGGCGCGCGAGCTGCTGGCCCGGATCCGCGCGGTCATGCGCCGCGCCCGCGACGACGACGAGGACGGCAGCGTCACCGTCGGCGCGCTGCGCATCGACGGCGCCGCGCACCGCGTGTTCGCCAGCGATGCGCCGGTGACGATCGGGCCGACCGAGTACCGCCTGCTGCACTTCTTCATGACCCATCCCGAGCGCGTCTACAGCCGTTCGCAGCTGCTCGACCACGTGTGGGGTGGCAGCGTCTACGTCGAGGAGCGCACGGTGGACGTGCACATCCGCCGGCTGCGCAAGACGCTCGAGCCAAGTGCGCTGGATGGAATGGTGCAGACGGTGCGGGGATCGGGGTACCGGTTCTCGGCGTCGGTCTGAAGGGTTCCCGGATCGCCGCTTCTGACCTTCGTGACGGCTCTCGACAGATCGGACACCCGGAGGGCGCCGCACATGGATGTGCGGCGTTTTCCGACCGAGCCAGGATGGCGAGTCGGAAAATGCCGGAACGAACGACTCGCCGGGTTAGCTCCGTCGGGGAAGGCCCTTTTCTTTGGTTCCGTTTCTTTGACTCGCATCTTCGATGCTCGCCCCTTCGGGGCCGGCTGCGCCGTTCGCACTACGTGCGTTGGGCCAGCAAAAGAAATGAACCCGCTCGCCGCGAGGCGAGTGGAAGCGTTTGACTTTGCTCCCCTCGCCTTGGGCGCAATCAAGCGAAGATCAAATGCTTTCGTCCGCTGACGCGGCCGAGTTCATTTCTTCTGGTAGACGCCCACGCGCGCAGCGCGAACGGCGAAGCCGGCCCCGGAGGGGCGAGCATCGAAGATGCGAGTCAAAGAAACGGAACCAAAGAAAAACGTCTCCTCGACACGTCCACAGCCCGTGGCGTCATGTGCACCGGGATTTTCCGACTCGGCATCCTGCCTCGGTCGGAAAACACCGCACATCCACATGTGCGGCGCCCTCCGGGTCAGCGTTGCATGCGACACGTGCGATTTCATGGAACAGCTGTACAGCAAAGCAAAACAAAGCAGCAGCAAAGCAACAGCACGCTCGACATCCTGATTTCTTACGCCAACCTGTCACCTGACATTGCCTAGACTCCACGACATGCCACCCCGCATCCATGCCGCCTGGACCCGCACGCTGTTGCAACTCGTTGCCGTGCTCGGCGTGGCTGCCGTGCTGGGAGCGCTGGCCGGGCATATCTGGATGGCGCTGGCAATCGCCGCGCTGGGTGTGCTGGCCTGGCACTACTGGAAGCTTTACGACCTGCTGACGCGGCTGACCTCGCGCAGCCGTGTATCACCGCCGGAGGGCGATGGCGTGTGGAAGGAGACGGATCGCATGCTGCACCGGGGGCAACAGGACATGCGTGCGCGCAAGCGGCGGCTGATCGCGATGTTGCGGGCCTATCGCGCCGTGGCGGCGGCGCTGCCGGATGCGGTGGTGGTCGTCGACCGCAACAGCCAGCGCATCCAGTGGTTCAATCACGCGGCCACCAGCCTGCTGGGCCTGCAGATGCCGCGCGACGTCGGTAAGCCGGTCGGCGATACGCTGCAGCCGCTGCCGGTCGCACACTGGCTGGCGCAGGGGCGTCGGGCCGAGCCGATGCTGGACGTCGCCTCGCCGCATGCCTCGGGCACGCGCCTGGAACTGCGCTTGATCCCCTACTCCGACGATCTGTGGCTGCTGCTCGCCCGCGATGTCACCCGGATCATGAAACTCGAACAGATGCGTCGCGACTTCGTCGCCAACGTCTCGCATGAACTGCGCACGCCGTTGACCGTGGTGCACGGTTATCTCGACATGCTCGATCCGGCAGAACAGCCGGAATGGGCGCCGATGCTGGCCGAGATGCAGAACCAGTCGCAGCGCATGACCCAACTGGTCGAGGACCTGCTCACCCTGTCGCGACTGGAAGCACAGGAAGGCGTCGGCGACGAGATCGTGTCGATGGCCTCGATGCTGGCCACGCTGCGGCGCGAACTCGAAGTGCTGAGCCAGGGCCGTCGCACGATCGCCGTCGAGGACGCATCGCCGACCGATCTGGTCGGCTCGACCCGCGAACTGCACAGCGCCTTCTCGAACCTCGTCAGCAACGCGGTGCGCTACACGCCGGTCGGTGGCCGCATCACGATCCGCTATGCGCCGCTCCCCGGCGGAGGGGTGGCGCTGTCGGTCGAGGACACCGGCTACGGCATCCCGGCCGCGCACCTGCCGCGCATCACCGAACGTTTCTATCGCGTGTCGACCAGCCGCTCCCGCGAGTCCGGCGGTACCGGCTTGGGCCTGGCCATCGTCAAGCACGTGCTGCACCTGCACCAGGCGCGGCTCGAGATCGAGAGCGAAGTCGGCGCCGGCAGTCGCTTCGCCTGTCATTTCACCGCCGAGCGCGTCCGCGCCCGCGACACCCAGTATTTCGGAGCCAGCGCATGAGTGCCGTCCGTCCCCGCGTGCAGAAAGCCGCGAAATCCGCGCGTGGTCCCGAGCCCGTCGACACGTTGGGCGAGCCGGTCGATCCGCTGCGCGATCCGGCGCTGTACCTCAATCGCGAGCTGTCGCAGCTGGATTTCAACTTCCGCGTGCTGGCGCAGGCGCAGGACGATTCGGTGCCGCTGCTCGAACGCCTGAAGTACCTGTGCATCGCCTGCACCAACCTCGACGAATTCTTCGAGATCCGCGCCGCGACGATGCATCACGCGCAGGATTTCGGCGTGCCGCTGCCGCCCGACGGCCTCACCCCGGCCACCGTGCTCAAACGCATCCACGAGCGCACCGCGCAGCTGGTCGAGGCGCAATACTCGTGCTGGAACCAGGTGCTGCGCCCGGCGATGTCCGATGCCGGCGTGCGCGTGCTCGGCCGCGAGCAGTGGACCGCCCGCCAGACGCGCTGGCTGCGCGCCTACTTCCGCGACGAGGTGATGCCGGTGCTGTCGCCGCTGGGCCTCGATCCCTCGCACCCGTTCCCGAAGATCCTCAACAAGTCGCTCAACATCGTCGTTGCGCTGAAAGGCAAGGACGCATTCGGCCGCGTGGGCAATCTCGCCATCGTGCGTGCGCCGCGCTCGCTGCCGCGCATCATCCAGTTGCCCGAAAGCATTTCCGGCGGCGAGTACGACTTCGTGTTCCTGTCGTCGGTGCTGTCGGAATTCGTGCACGAGCTGTTCCCCGGCATGGACGTCAAGGGCGCCTACCAGTTCCGCGTGACCCGCAACTCCGAGCTGATCGTCGACGAGGAGGAGATCGACAACCTCGCACTCGCCCTGCGCGACGAACTCGCCGGCCGTGGTTATCTACGCGCGATGCGACTCGAGATCTCGGCCAAATGCCCGAAGCCGATCGTGCGCACGCTGATGCAGAACTTCGACCTGCCCGAAAACGCGGTCTACCGCATCGACGGGCCGGTCAACCTCAACCGCATCAGCCAGATCTTCGATCTGGTGCAGCGTCCGGACCTCAAGTTCCCGGCCTTCCAGCAGCGCGTGCTCAAGGGCACCGACGCGATGTTCGAGCTGATCGCCGACGGCGACATCCTGCTGCACCACCCCTTCGACTCGTTCGCACCGGTGCTCGAGTTGATCAAGCAGGCGGCCGAAGATCCGAACGTGCTGGCGATCAAGCAGACGCTGTACCGCACCGGCAAGGATTCGGCGATCGTCGAGCATCTGATCCAGGCCGCGCGAAATGGCAAGGACGTGACGGTCGTCGTCGAACTGCGCGCGCGGTTTGACGAGGAAGCCAACCTCGGCCTCGCCGACCGGTTGCAGGAAGCTGGCGTGCAGGTGGTCTACGGCGTGGTCGGCTACAAGACCCACGCCAAGATGCTGCTGGTGGTACGCCGCGAGGGCCGCAAGCTGCGCCGCTACGTGCACCTGGGCACCGGCAACTATCATGCCGGCACGGCGCGCGTGTACACCGACTTCGGCCTGCTGACGATCGATCCCGATATCGGCAACGACGTGCATCTGCTGTTCCAGCAGATGTCGGGCCTGGCGCCGGCGATCGGGCTCAAGCGCCTGCTGCAGTCGCCTTTCACCCTGCATGCCGGCGTCATCGCGCGCATCGAGCGCGAGACCGCGCATGCGAAGGCCGGACGCCCGGCGCGCATCGTCGCCAAGATGAACGCCCTCAACGAACCGCAGGTCATGCGTGCGCTCTACGTGGCCTCGCAGGCCGGCGTGCAGATCGATCTGATCGTGCGTGGCGCGTGCGCATTGCGGCCGGGTGTGCCGGGCGTATCGGAGAACATCCGCGTGCGCTCGATCGTCGGTCGTTTCCTCGAACACCACCGCGTCTACTGGTTCGGCAACGATGGCAATCCGGACCTGTTCTGCGCGAGCGCCGACTGGCTGGAACGCAATCTGCTGCGACGCGTGGAAACGGGCTTCCCGATCCTCGATCCGGACATCGCGGTGCGCGTGCGCAGCGAGTCGCTCGACAACTACCTGGCCGACAATCTCAACGCATGGGCGCTGCGCGAAGACGGCAGCTACGAGAAGATCATGCCCGACGGCGACACGATGCCGCACTCCGCGCAGGGCTGGTTGCTCGCACACCTGTGCGGCTGAGCGAGCGGCGGCATGCATTAACATGCCCGCTCCCCCAACGCCGTGGGCGCGCCTGGCGCCGCGGCATCCAGGAATGCCATGACCGGTCATGACACGCTCGCGCTCGCCGAGGCACTGACGGTACCGCTCGAGGACGGCGAGATGCTCGCCGCGATCGACCTGGGCTCCAACAGTTTCCACATGGTCGTGGCCCGCTACACGCTGGGCCAGTTGCGCGTCGTGGATCGCCTGCGCGAGACAGTGCGCATGGCCGAGGGTCTGGACGGACGTGGCGGACTGACCCCGGACGTGCGGCAACGCGCCCTGCAGTGCCTGTCGCGCTTCGGCCAGCGCATCCGCGACATTCCGCCGCAGCGCGTGCGCGCACTCGCCACCAACACCGTACGCCGGCTGTCCGCGCCGCAGGCCTTTCTGGTACCGGCGGAAACCGCGCTGGGCCATGCGATCGAAGTGATCTCAGGCCGAGAGGAAGCGCGCCTGATCTATCTCGGCGTCTCGCACGCGCAGCCGCCCAAGCCCGGGCAGCGCCGGCTGGTCATCGACATCGGCGGCGGTTCGACCGAATGCATCATCGGCAGCGAGTTCGATGCGCTGGAGCGCGAGAGCCTGCAGATCGGCTGCGTCGCCAGCACGCGGCGCTTCTTCCCCGGCGGCAAGCTGTCCAAGAAGCGCTGGCGCGAAGCGCTGGCGGAAGTGTCGGCCGAGTTCCAGCAGTTCGCCAGCACCTATCGCGCGCTCGGCTGGCAGGAAGTGGTCGGCGCCTCGGGCACCAACAAGGCCATCGGCGAGATCTGCGCAGCGATGAAGTTGACCAAGGGCGCCGTGACCGCACAGGCCTTGCCGGTCGTGCGCGACACGCTGCTGCAGGCCGGCAATATCGACGCGATCAGCCTGCCCGGCCTGTCCGACGATCGTCGGCCGATCATCGCCGGCGGCGTACTGGTGCTCGAAGCGGCGTTCCAGGTGCTCGGTATCGACCGCATGCAGGTCAGCAAGGCCGCGATGCGTGAAGGCGTGCTGCGCGACATGCTGGGCCGCGCCGGCGACGACGATCCGCGCGAAAGCTCGATCGCCGCGCTGGAGCGGCGTTATGGCATCGACCAGGCGCAGGCCACGCGCGTGGAAACGACCGCGCTGCGGCTGTTCGACCAGGTTGCACGCAGCTGGAATCTCGACGGCGACGATCTGCGCATGCTGGCCTGGGCCGCGCGCGTGCACGAGCTGGGCCTGGTGATCGCACACAGCCAGTACCACGTGCACGGCGCCTATGTGCTCGAACACTCCGACATCGCCGGCTTTTCGCGGCAGGAGCAGCAGTTCCTCGCGATGCTCGTGCGTTGTCAGCGGCGCAAGATCGGCAAGTCCACGTTCGAGGCCCTGCCCGACCGACTGCTGCAGCAGGCACGACGCACCGCTGCGCTGCTGCGTCTGGCCGTGCTGCTGCATCGCAGCCACGAGGCCGATGAGATCCCGCGCCTGCAGGCGACCGCCGACGGTCCACTGCTGCGCCTGAGCCTGCCGCGCCAGTGGCTCGACGCGCGGCCCCTGCTGCGCACCGATCTGGAAGGCGAACCCGACGACATGGCCGCGCTCGGCATCACCCTGGCACTGACGGCGGACTGAGTTCGCGCGGCTGCTCTGAAGGCGCGCGCTGTCACCGAAGCGTCAAACCTCCGTCATCGGAGCGGCATCGACCGCCCGCAAGCTGCGCACAACCAGCGACCGGACCGAGCGATGCGCTACGCGATCGTCACCGATACGTACCCGCCCGACATCAACGGCGTGGCCCTGACGCTGCAATCCTACGTTCGCGGTCTGCGCGCACTCGGACACGCGGTCGAGGTGGTCCGCCCGGCCCGCGCCGGCGAACCGCCGGGGGCCAATGCACAGTCACTGCGTATCCGTGGCCTGCGCGTGCCGCGCTATCCGGGGCTGCGCCTCGCACTACCGGCCGGACACCGGCTGCGCACCCGCTGGCACGCCACGCGTCCCGACGCGATCTACGTCGCCACCGAAGGCCCGCTGGGCTGGTCTGCGCTCAACGCCGCGCAGGCGCTGGACATTCCGGTCGTCACCGCGCTGCACACCCGCTTCGACATCTACATGGGCGCCTACGGCGTGCCGTGGCTGCAGCCGGCGGCGCTGTCGTGGATGCGGCGTTTCCATGCCCGTGCCGACGCCACGCTCGTCGCCACGCAGGCACTCGCACTCGAACTGCGCGACGCCGGTATCGGTCATCCGGTCGTGCTGTCGCGCGCGGTCGATTGCGCGCAGTTCGATCCGGCCCGGCGTGACCCCGACTTGCGCGCGCAATGGGGTGTTGAAGACGACGGTCTCGTCGCGATCCATGTCGGCCGGATCGCCGCCGAGAAGAACCTGGACCTCGCGGTCCGCGCGTTCCGCGCCCTGCAGAGCGAGCGTTCCGACGCGCGCATGGTCTTCGTCGGGGATGGGCCGGAGCGCAACGCACTGCAGGTCGCGAATCCGGACTTCATCTTCAGCGGATCGCAGCGCGGCGACGAGCTCGGCCGGCACTTCGCCAGCGCCGACCTGTTCCTGTTTCCCAGCCGCAGCGAGACCTTCGGCAACGTGGTGCTCGAATCGATGGCCTGCGGCGTGCCGCAGGTGGCGTTCGACCACGGCGCGGCGACCGAACACCTGTGCGACGGCTTCCAGGGCGCGTGCATTGCCGGCGACGACGAAGATGCGTTCGTCGCCGCCGCCGTCGCGCTGGCGCATGACCCGTTGACGCGCCGCGCGATGGGGCTGGCCGGACGTGAGGCCATGCGACGACTGACGCCCGCGCACGTCGCCGACGATCTCGACGCGCTGCTGTCCGGCCTGCGCGGCGGCGCGCCCGACGCGCGCGCACCGCTTCCCGCCCCGACCGATGCCGAGGATGCCGATGCACGCGCCGCCGCGTAGCCGACTGCTCCACCACGACACCGGCTGGTGCCTGCGCGCCAACCGCGCCTGCACCTTTCTCTGGATCCGCCGCTACTTCTCCACCGTCAGCCGTCTCGGTGACGGGGTGTTCTGGTACCTGCTGATGGCTGCCCTGGTGCTGCTCGACGGCCTCGACGGCCTGATGGCCGCCGCGCACATGGCCGTGACCGGCGGCGTCGCCCTGCTGCTCTACAAGACCCTCAAGCGCTGGACCAGACGTCCCCGCCCCTTCGCCGCGGACGGCCGCATCCGTGCCTGGGTCGCCCCGCTCGACGAGTTCAGTTTTCCGTCCGGACACACCCTGCACGCGGTGTCGTTCTCGATCGTCGCGGTGGCGTGGTATCCGATGCTCGCCGGGGTGCTGGTGCCGTTCGCGGCGAGTGTCGCGGTGTCGCGGGTGGTGCTGGGCCTGCACTATCCGAGCGATGTGCTGGCGGCGACAGCCATCGGAAGTGGACTTGGTGCGACTTCGTTGTGGGTGGTCGGAATCATCTGATCCGCAACGCGTCGCTTATGCCGTTGCTGCGGTTCTTGACCTTCCATGAAACGGATCGCCGCCAAACGGTCGACAGACCCGTAGGGCGCCGGCCATGGATGGCCGGCGTTTCTCGACCGAGCCAGGATGGCGAGTCGAGAAATCCAGGAACGAATGAATCACCGGGTTAGCTTCGTCGGGGAGTCCATTTCTTTTGCTTACTTTTCTTTGGGCCAGCAAAGAAAAGTGAGTCGCTCGCCGGCAGGCGAGTGAAAGCCCTGCACTTTGCGTCCGCCGCAGGAAGATCAAAAGCTTTCGTCCGCTGACGCGGCCGAGTTCATTTCTTTTGGTAGACGCCCACGCGCGTAGCGCGAACGGCGCAGCCGGCCCCGCAGGGGCGAGCATCGTAGATGCGAGTCAAAGAAACGGAATTAAAGAAAAACGTCTCCCCGACAAGTCCGAAGCCCGCAGCATCGCGTCCATCTGAATTTTCCGACCCGGCATCCTGCCTCGGTCGGAAAACGCCGCACGTCCTGTGCGGCGCCCTCCGGGTGAGTAACGACCGCAACGGCGGATCGAAGATCAAAAGCAGGTCTCGTGCGCGATTCGTGCTGGCGTGAGCGTTAAGCAGGCAACTCAAACGACGACAACACCGCTCTCGCCAACGCAGGCCGCACCTGCCCCACCCAGTCCCGATCATTGTCGACCTGCGCATCCACCCGCGCCGCTTCCAGTGCTTCGACATCGAGATCGGCGATCGCCCAGGCATCCGCGTCGCTGGTCTCGACCAGCACCCCGTCCGCCGGAAACCCAGCATCCATTGGCGCGAACAGGCCGGCGCTGCCGGTGTTGACGTCGAGGATCGGGGTCCACGGCGCTTCGCCCGCCGTCACCGATTGGGCAACGAAGCAGCGGTTCTCGAGCGCTCTCGCGAGGCAGCCGACACGCACGCGGGTCGCGCCAGCCGCGGTGTCGGTGCAGCTGGGCACCAGCAGCAGGCGTGCGCCCGCCTCCCACTGCGTGCGGGCCAGGAGCGGGAACTCGATGTCGTAGCAGATGGCGATGCCGGCGCGCACGCCGCCGAGGTCGAAGACCTTGAGCGTGTCGCCCGGTTCGATCACGCCGGTCTTCTTCTCGAAGCCGGTCAGTTGCAGCTTGTCCTGCCAGGCGTGTCCACCGTCGGGCGAGAACAGATCGCTGCGGTTGCGGTAACGGCCGCCGCCGACGTCGACGAGGAAGGAGCCGGCCACGATGTGCATGCCGGTGTCGCGCGCGAGGCCGGCGAACAGGGTGAGCCAGTCGTCGCGGTAGCGCTGCACCGCCGCCAGCGAGGCGCGCGTGTCGCTGCGCACGCCGTCGTCGAAGGTCGCGGCCAGTTCCAGTGCAAGGTACTCGGGCAGCACGGCGATCCGTGCGCCCTGTGCGGCGGCGTCGCCGAGCAGCCGACGCTGGTGCGCGGCGAAGGCGTCGAAATCCGGCGGCATGCCGATCGCGTAGCGTGCGGCGGCGACCCTCATGCGCTGGCCTCCAGCGGTCGGGTCCAGAACGTCAGCGGATGCGCGACATCGCCGATATCGCGTTCGTCCCAGCGCAGCAGCATGGTCATGCCGGGCTGCCGCACGTAGCCGCGCTTGTGCCAGAAGACCTCGTTGTCGTGGTGATCGGTGGGCCGACGCGGATCGTTCTCGGCGCGATCGACGGCGGCGAAGGCGGTCATGTCGAAACCACCGAGTGCGCGCGCGTGGGCTTCGCGCAGATCGAAGAACTGATGGCCGATGCCGTGTCCGCGCCACTGCGGCAGCAGCACCGACTCGCCGAAATAGAACACGCGGTCGACGGCAACGTCCTGATCGACGAACGGTGCCTGGAATTCAGACGTGTCATCGGCCAGTGGCAGGCCGGTCGACGCGCCGACCACCGTCTCGCCATCGAAGGCCAGCACGAACACGCTGCGCGGAGAGCGCGCATACGCGGCCAGATAGTCGCGTTCGTAGTCGGCGTCGCCGGCGTAGAGATAGGGCCAGTCGTGGAAGACGGTCATGCGCAACTGCGCGACCGCATCGAGCCAGGGGTGCATCGCATCGCCCGACAGCGCGCGCACGGTGGGAACGGAAGACGTCATGCCGGAAGTCTGGCATGCGTGCGGTGGGCGCTTCGTATGCGTGGTGAAACGCAGCGTGGCCGCAGGCAGGCCGCGGCCACGTGCGCAAAATGGAGGGATCAGCGCGTCGGCAAAGGCGGCGGTGTCGCCGTCGGCGTGGCCGCGACCTGGTACCAGTCGACCCGGCGCGTCACCAGCATGATCGCGGCAAGGATCGCGAACAGCAGGCCCGCGCCCAACACCAGCGCGTTGTCTTCCGATACGAGCAGCCCGTACAGCGCGGCGTACAGCAAGCCCAGCCCGGCCGCGAAACCCAGCCCACGCACGCGGCTGCGCAGTACCGCGCTCAGGTACACGCCGATCAGGCCGACGCAGGCGCCACTGGCGGCGAGATACGCCCAGTCGAACACGATGTGCTCCGACAGACCCAGCAGCAGCAGGAAGAAGATCGCCAGCGCCAGACCGACCAGACCGTACTGGATCGGGTGGATACGTAGACCACGCAGCATCTCGAACATGAAGAACGCAGTGAAGGTCAGCAGCACGAACACGATGCCGTACTTGCTGGCGCGGTCGGCACGCGTATACGCATCCACCGGGTCAACCAGGGAGATGCCGAGCACGTCCACGCCCGCATCGCCATGCCCGCGCAGCATCGACGCGGTGTGGGATTCGGCGCGCGTGCCATTGCGGTACTGCAGCTGCGCGTCGCTGGCCAGAGAAGACACCGCCCACTCGGCGTGGAATCCGCTCTTGGCCACTTCACGGGCACGCGGCAGGAAGCGGCCATTGAACTGCGGATGCGGCCACGCGGAATCCAGCGTCACCCGGTTCTCGTCGGCCAGTGGCACGACGGCCAGGGTCTCGGCGCCGGTGAGTTCGAAGTCCAGCACCGTGCGCAGCCGCAGTGGCGCGCCCGCGAGCGCAGGCCGCGTCAGCAGACCGTGCACGCCGCTGCCGCCATCACTGCCCGCGCCCTGGTGCAGCGCGATGTCTGCGCCGTCGATGCGCAACTTCGGCGTACCACGCAGGCCGCGCACGTCGGCGACCGTGTAGCCGATCCACGGCGTGCCGATCCTGCGCGGCGGCAGCCCCTCGGCGTCGCCGGGAATCCGCACGTCGAAATCCGCCGAGAGCTGGCCGCCGAGCGCGTACATGCGCACCTCGTGCAGGCCGAGCTGGCGCAGATATGGCGACATGGTGCCTGTCATCTCCATGGTTCTCGGGAAGAACGTCCAGACGCCGCTGCGGTCGCGCCAGACGCGGCCGGTCGATTGGCCCCGGTCATCGGTCTGCTCGACTTCGACGCGCTCGGTATAGGGCACCACGAGCACCGGTGCGCTCAGGGTCTGAGCGCCCGCCTCGCTCGAGGCGATGCGCGCGACCGCGGCCGCGCGGTGCTGCTCGCGGTCCTGGATCACCACGCGGATCAGCACCAGCGGCACCAGGATCGCCAGGCTCAGCCCGGCAATGATCAGGATCTTCAGCATCAGTCGCATCGCGACGCTCCGTGTTGGGGTGCGCGCAGACTGCGCCGCGTGCGTGGGGGCACGCGGGCGGCTGTGTGAAGCGAAGAAGAAGTCTCAGCCGGTGGTCGGCAGCGGCAACTCGACGATTGCGCGCGTGCCGCCGCCTTCGCGGTTTTCCAGTCGCACAGTGCCGCCGTGCAGCGCCGCGACCTCGGCCGCGAAGGCCAGCCCCAGGCCGCTGCTGCGGCTGCGTCCACCGGGCCGTGGCAACGAGAAGAAGCGCTCGAACACCCGCGGCAGCGCGTAGTCCGGCACCCCGGGGCCGCGATCGGCCACGACGATACTCAGCTGCGCGCCATCGCTGCGTGCCTCGACGTCGACCACGCCATCGGTCGGCGAGAAATCGCAGGCGTTGTCGACGAGATTCGACAGCAGCTGCCGCAACAGGAAGGTGTCGCCGCGGATGCGCAGACCTGCCACGTCGCTAGTGTCCACCCGCAGCTGCACGCCGCCATCCGCGAACGGCGCGACGGCCGCATCGATCAGGATGCGCACGTCGATGTCGGTCGGCTGCTCGATCCGCTGGCGATGCTCGACCGCAGCCAGCGCCAGCAGCTTGTCGATCATCTGTGCCATGCGCTCGCTCTGCTCGCGCACGCTGGTGGCGAAGCGCGCGCGGTCGGCCTCGGGCAAGGGCGATTCGAGCAGTTCGGACGCGCCGCGTACCGCCGCCAGCGGCGCTTTCAGTTCATGGGTCAGCGCGTGCACGTAGCGCTCGACGTACTGCTTGCCCTCTAGGCGCTCGCGCATCGTTTCCAGCGCGCGGCCGAGATCGGCGAATTCGCCGGCCGAATCGGGCAGCGTCGCGCGCTCGCCGGCGGTCACCTTGTCGGCATACCGGCGCAGACCGCCGAGCTGGCGCGACAGCCACCATGCGGCGAGCACGCCGACCGCCAGCGCGGTACCCAGCAGCAGGAATCCCCAGCGCAGGATCGTGCGCTCGCTGCGGGCGATGAAGGCCGCGATCGCGCTGTTGGGCTTGGCGACCGTCAGCACGCCGACGACACGATTGCCATCGCGGATCGGCGCAGCGACGTGCATCACCGAAGTGCTGTCGTCGGCCGGGTCGGTCCGCGTGGAGCGCGCGCCGTACTGGCCGCGCAGGGTCAGCAGCACGTCGTTCCAGCGCGAATAGTCGCGGCCGAGATCGCGGCCGGCCGAATCGAAGACGACGATGCCATCGGCATCGGTGACGTAGACGCGGTACTCGGCCTGCGCCTTGCGGAAGCCCCAGATGTTGGCGCCGATGTCCCGCTCGCGCAGCGCACGGACGCGACTGGCGAAGCGGCCGTCGTCGATGCGCCCGGCGAGAAAGTCGTCCGTCGCCAGCTCCGCGAGCACATTGGCGGTGTCGGCCAGCGTGTCCTCCATCGCCTGGCGCACACCCGGCTTGATCTCCTGGGTGAAGACGCGCATCAGCAGGAATGCCGCCAGCGCGACGATCAGGAAATAGCCCAGCAGGATGCGCAGGCCGATGCGCACGTCAGTGGATATCCAGCGAGTAGCCGATGCCGCGATGCGTGCGCAGCGGATCGGTCTCGGGCGCGACCGCGCGCAGCTTGCCGCGCAGGGTTTTCACATGGGTGTCGACGGTGCGGTCCCCGCTGTCCGGCGCATCTTCCCAGACCCGCTCCATCAACTGCATGCGCGAGAGCACCGCGCCCGGGCGTGCCAGCAGCGCGGCCAGCAACCCGTACTCGTAGCGTGTGAGATCGAGCGCCTGGCCGTGATAGCGGATGCGCCGGCCTTCGGCGTCATGCTCGAACACACCGCTGCGCTTCGCCTCGCCCATCGTCGTCCCGGTCACACCGCGGCGCAGGACCACACGCACGCGCGCCACCAGTTCGCGCAACGAGAAGGGCTTGGCGATGTAGTCGTCTGCGCCGAGATCGAAGCCGAGCACGCGCTCCGATTCCGCCGCCTGCGCGGTCAGGAAGATCACCGGCAGCGGCGCTTTGCGGCGCAGTTCGCCGCACAGCGCAAAGCCGCTGATGTCAGGCAGACCCACGTCGAGAATCGCGAGGTCGAACCGGGCTTCGGCGACGGCGGCCCTCGCTTGCTGCCCGTCAAAACAGTGGCGCACTGCGTGACCATCGGCCTGCAGCGCATACATCACGGTCTGGGCGATCGCGATTTCGTCTTCGACCAGCAAAATTCGCGACATCGTCGAAGAGGCTCGCGCAGATCAGTATGGAAAGGCCGACGCATGCCGCGTCCGGAAGCGGTGCATCACAACGTCATCTGCGGAATCGGCGTGCTTCTCGGGATGTCGCGACGGCTGGAATTGCCGAAACAGCTGCAGCCTGAGCTGACGTTCCACTGCGTCAGGACATCTTGTGCGTCCACCTTGAAGTTCTGCGTGCAATCCCAGTTCTTCCACGTGACGATTCTTGAACCGTCTCGGTTCTCGAATGTGGAGGATGGCGCGCCCCAATCAGCCACGATCTCGTCCAGACTAGATCCGACCCACGACGCCATGTTGTCGTTAATGGTCCTCACTCGTGGACCAAACAGCATCTTCGTAGTCGCGCCTTCGCAGACGCCCAAACCCTTGCCATCATTGGCGAAGCTCACAGCTCCTACCGATCCAAGCAGCGCAATTCCAACCAGAATTCCTGCGATTCCACGAGATGCCATATTCCATCCTCCATGACAGGCGACAAGCCAGCCTGTGCGCGATCTTCCGCGCTTCAGTCCTCCGGCTCAAGCACCGCACGCGGGACCGGAATGTACAACGCATTCCGACCCAGCCTCGTTCCCAGCCCCGCCAACCGGCAACCTCGACACGATGAATTACCAACACGCCTTCCACGCCGGCAACCACGCCGACGTCCTCAAGCACCTTGTGGTGCTCGCGATCTGCGATGCGCTGACGGCCAAGCCGGCGCCCTGCTTCGCGCTCGATACCCATGCGGGCGGCGGCGTCTATCGCCTGCACGAGGAGCGTGCCCGGCGCACCGGCGAGGCCGACGACGGCATCAGCCTGCTGCTGGCGACCGCGCCGAAGCAGCCGCTGATCGCGCGCTATCTGGCAGCGGTCAACGCCTGCCGCATCGAGCACGGCGCCGATGCCTATCCCGGGTCGCCGTGGCTGCTGGCGCATGCCTTGCGCGAGCAGGACCGTATCGCCTGCTTCGAGACCGAACCGGCGGCAGCAGGCGCCCTGCGCCGGGCACTGGGTGCCGATCCGCGCGTCGCGATCCATTCGGGCGACGGCTACGCAGCATTCAAATCGCTGCTGCCGCCGAAGATCGGCGACCAGCGCTTCAATCGCGGTCTCGTGCTGGTCGACCCACCCTACGAGGCGCAGGCCGCCGAATTCGAGATCGCGCTCAAGGCGATGCGCGAGGGGCTGACGCGCTGGCCGCAGGGCATCCAGATGCTGTGGTATCCGATCAAGCAGCGCCGCACGCTGACGCCGTTCCTGCGGTCGGCCGCCAAGCTGCAGACGAAATCCTCGTTGCTGGTCGAACTGCTGGTGCGCGCCGATGACTCGCCGCTGCGCATGAACGGCAGTGGCTTGCTGATCCTCGATCCGCCGTGGCAGCTGGCGACCGCGCTCGCCCCAGCGCTCGACGCGTTGAAGGGTGCCATCGGCGAAACCGGCGCCGACACCCGCCTGCACTGGTTGCGCGAACCGGCCTGAACGCTGCCCCCGGGGATCGGATGAATGGGCAAACTTCGCGCAGGCAGCGCGGCCCCTTCACGGTTCGTGAATAGACGATCCGGGTAAGGTCAGGCAAATCCGTTCACACACGACTTTCGATGACCGCACGCAACCGACTTCCCCCGTGGCACGAGGAGATCCGCCTCGCCAATGGTCGCCAGGTGCTGATCCGCCCGATCCGTCCGGCCGATGCCGAACCGCTCCGCGCGTCGTTCGCGCTGCTCGAGCCCGACGAGGTCCGCCAGCGGTTCCTGTACGCGAAGGCCGAACTGTCGCCCGAGACCGCGAACCGCCTGACCCAGCCGAATCCGAAGTCCGAATTCGTGCTGGTCGCCGCCGAGCCCTACACGCCCGGCGATGCGCTGGTGGGTGCGGTGGCGCGCGCGGCGGTGCTGCCGGGTACGCGTCAGGCCGAGTTCCACATCCTGGTCAGCCATTACGTGGCCGGCATGGGTCTGGGCCGGCACATGCTCCGGCGCCTGGTGCGCTGGGCCAAGGGCAAGCGTCTGGAGCGGATCTTCGGTGACGTGCTGGAAGAAAACGAGCCGATGCTCGCCCTTGCCAAGTCACTGAGCTTCCAGCAGCAGCCCGTCGAGACGCCAGGCATGGTGCGGGTGTCGCTCGAACTCAAGCGCCAGGTCGTCGACACGACACCCAACGTGCGTCTGGGCTGACTTTTCGACCCCACCGCGCCGCTCTCCGGCGCGGTTCCGCCTGTACCGTCGCAGTTCCTGCGACGCGCTCGTCTAGACTTCACCCCCTGATTCGCGCCGGCCATTTGGCTTTCGGCGCTGCCGTTGTTTTGTGTTCTGCCATCCGGACGTTCCCATGCCGCACGCTGTCATCGCTTCGCCTCCTCTGCCCACCGCCGGTCATGCACGCGCCTGGTGGCGCGCGCCCGCCAGTCGCAGCGCGCTGGCGTGGGCGGTGCTGCAGGCGGCGCGGACGCACGACGGCCCGCTGCTGCTGGTCGCCCGCGACAACCACGGCGCGCAGCAGCTCGAACACGATCTGCGCACACTGGGTGGCGAGGATCACGATCTGCCGGTGGTGCCGTTCCCGGACTGGGAAACCCTGCCCTTTGATCGCTTCAGCCCGCATCCGGACATCGTCTCGCAGCGCCTCGCCGCCCTGCACCGGTTGCCGTCGCTGAAGCGTGGCATCGTCGTGGTGCCGGTGCAGACGCTGATGCAGCGGCTCGCACCGGTCCGGCATGTGTCCGGCGCAAGCTTCGATCTGGATGTCGGCCAGAAGCTCGATCTCGACGCAGAGAAGCGCCGGCTCGAAAGCGCCGGCTACGCGCACGTGCCGCAGGTCCACGATCCCGGTGATTTCGCGGTGCGCGGCGGCCTGCTCGACGTCTATCCGATGGGCGCCGACCAGCCCTATCGCATCGAACTGTTCGACGATGCGATCGAGACCATCCGCGCCTTCGATCCCGAATCGCAGCGCTCGCTCGACAGGATCGCCGCGCTGCGCATGCTGCCCGGCCGCGAGGTGCCGCTGGACGAGGCCGCGACCGCGCGCGCGATGGACACGCTGCGCGAGCGCTTCGACATCGACACCCGCCGCAGCGGTCTGTATCAGGACCTGAAAGCCGGCGCCGCGCCGGCCGGCATCGAGTACTACCTGCCGCTGTTCTTCGAAGCGCCGCGCCGCGCGCTGGTCGACAAGGGCGAGGCCCCACTGTCGACGGCAACGCTGTTCGATTACCTGCCGGCGAACACGCTGCCGGTCATCGACAGCGGCGCGTCGCCGGCCAGCGACCATTTCTGGACGCAGCAGGTCTTGCACCGCTACGACCAGCTGCGTCACGACATCGAACGCCCGCTGCTGCCGCCGGCCGAACTCTGGCTCACGCCGGACGCGCTGCGCGAGCGGCTCAACCAGGGCGCGCGCGTCGAAGTGTGCGACGTCGAACATCCACGCCACGCGCAGGCGTCCGCGCTCGGCGACCAGCCCGCGCCCGACCTGCCCCTGGCCGCACGCGACCACACACCGGCCGATGCGCTGGTGACCTTCCTCGGCAGCTATCCGGGCCGCGTGCTGATCGCCGCCGATTCGGCCGGTCGCCGCGAGGCGCTGCTGGAAATCCTGCACGCGGGCAAGCTGCGTCCGTCGGTGCTGCAGGACTTCCCGGGCTTCATCGCGGATGCGGACACGAAGTTCGCGGTCGCGATCGCGCCGCTCGACAACGGTTTCGCCATCGATGCGCCGCAGCTGACGGTACTGACCGAGCGCCAGCTGTTTCCCGAACGCGCCGCGCAGCCGCGTCGCCGCAAGCGCGCCGCGCGCGATCCCGAAAGCATCATCCGTGACCTCGGCGAACTCAGCGAAGGGTCGCCGATCGTCCACGAGGATCATGGTGTCGGCCGCTATCGCGGGCTCGTCGTGCTCGAAGCCGGCGGCCAGCCGGGCGAATACCTCGACATCGAGTACGCCAAGGGCGACCGCCTGTACGTGCCGGTGTCGCAACTGCATCTGGTCAACCGCTATTCCGGGGCGTCACCGGAAACCGCGCCGCTGCATTCGCTCGGCGGCGAGGCCTGGACCAAGGCGCGCAAGAAGGCCGCCGACAAGGTGCGCGACGTCGCGGCGGAGCTGCTGGAAATCCAGGCCAAGCGCCAGGCGCGCGCCGGGCTCGCGCTGGAGGTCGACCGCACGATGTACGAGCCGTTCGCGGCCACGTTCCCGTTCGAGGAAACACCCGACCAGCATGCCGCGATCGAGGCGATGCTGCGCGATCTGGGCAGCAGCCAGCCGATGGACCGCGTGGTCTGCGGTGATGTGGGCTTCGGCAAGACCGAAGTCGCGGTGCGTGCAGCCTTCGCCGCCGCCGTTGCCGGCAAGCAGGTTGCGGTGCTGGTGCCCACCACCCTGCTGGCCGAACAGCACTACCGCACGATGGCCGACCGCTTCGCCGACTGGCCGCTGCGCGTGGAAGTGCTGTCGCGCTTCAAGAGCACCAAGGAGATCAAGGCCGAGCTGGAAAAGCTCGCACGCGGCGAGATCGACGTCATCGTCGGCACCCATCGTCTGCTGCAACCGGACGTGAAGTTCAAGGATCTGGGCCTGGTCATCGTCGACGAGGAGCAGCGCTTCGGTGTGCGCCAGAAGGAAACGTTGAAGGCACTGCGCGCCAACGTGCATCTGCTCACGCTCACCGCGACCCCGATCCCGCGCACGCTCAACATGGCGATGGCCGGCCTGCGCGACCTGTCGATCATCGCGACCCCGCCGGCGCACCGCCTCGCGGTGCAGACCTTCGTCGTGCCGTGGGACGACGCGCAACTGCGCGAAGCCTTCCAGCGCGAACTCAGCCGAGGGGGGCAGGTGTATTTCCTGCACAACGATGTCGAGAGCATCGGCCGCATGCAGCGCGAGCTGGAAGAACTCGTGCCCGAGGCGCGCATCGGCATCGCCCACGGCCAGATGCCCGAGCGCGAGCTCGAGAAGGTGATGCTGGATTTCAACAAGCAACGCTTCAACGTGCTGCTGTGCTCGACGATCATCGAGTCGGGCATCGACATCCCCAACGCCAACACGATCATCATCAACCGCGCCGACAAGTTCGGCCTCGCCCAGCTGCACCAGCTGCGTGGCCGCGTCGGTCGGTCGCACCATCGCGCCTACGCGTATCTGGTGATTCCCGACCAGCGTTCGATCAGCAGCGATGCGAAGAAACGGCTGGAAGCGATCGCGTCGATGGACGAACTCGGCGCCGGCTTCACCCTGTCGACCCACGATCTGGAAATCCGCGGCGCCGGCGAACTGCTGGGCGAAGGCCAGAGCGGACAGATGGCCGAGGTCGGTTTCAGCCTCTACACCGAACTGCTGGAACGCGCGGTGCGCAGCATCAAGCAGGGCAAGCTGCCGGATGTCGACGACGTGGACGCGCGCGGTTCGGACATCGAACTGCACGTGCCCGCGCTGATCCCCGAGGATTACCTGCCCGACGTGCACACGCGCCTGATGCTCTACAAGCGCATCAGCAGCGCACGCGAGATCGACAAGCTGCGCGAGCTGCAGATCGAGATGATCGACCGTTTCGGCCTGCTGCCCGACCCCGCGAAGCACCTGTTCCTGATCGCCGACCTGAAACTTCAGGCGACCGCGCTGGGCATCCGCAAGCTGGATCTGGGCGAGACAGGCGGTCGCGTGCAGTTCGTCGAAAAGCCCAGGGTCGACCCGATGGCGGTGATCCGCCTCGTGCAGGGCCAGTCGCAGCGCTATCGCATGGACGGTCCGGACAAGCTGCGCATCACGCTCGATCTTCCGGATGCCGACACCCGCATCCAGGCCGCACGCGGTTTGTTGATCGCGTTGGCGCCGTCGGGTACTGCGCACTGACGTGGCCACGCTGCCAGCACGCGGACCTGCGTCGGCGCCGGGCGATGGCCGGCCGTTGCCTATCCGCGACCAAACGGCTGCCGACGTCACGTCGATCCATGCATTGACGACCCGCGCGTTCGCTGGCGCCGCGCATGCGAGCAGTACCGCGGCGGACATCGTTGCCGGCTGCGGGCGCACGGTCAGCTGAAAGCCTGAGAGGCCATCGCCGGCCTGCTGCGGCCGCCGCAAACCACCGGACTGTGCGCCCTGCCCCGTTCCGCGCCCCATGACCGCATTAGATTCGGGCGACCACGAGCCAATCCGCCGGAGAATGCGGAGCCCGTCGGCCCGGGCGCCCGCGCCCATCTCTCGGGAGGGACACCATGCATCGGAACGCGATCATCCTGGCGGCGCTGCTCACCGCCACCACGGCCCCGGCCACTGCCCTTGCGAATACGGGCGTGGCCTTCGTCCACGGCACCAGCCAACACACCGACGCCGCGGCCGACTACTGGACGCACGCCAACATCGACTCGGTGCGGCAGGGCCTGCCGGATCCGGCCAACTACACCGTCATCAACTGCGACTTCACCCAGTACATGTGGCACGCCGATGCCGCGGGTTGCGTCGCCGGCCAGCTGAAGGCCTTCATCGACGCACGCGGTATCACCGACCTGGTGGTGATCACCCACAGCAATGGCGGCAACGTGCTGCGCTGGATCCTGTCGAACCCGACCTGGGACAGCCGCTATCCGGAGATCATTCCCCGGATCCGCTGGGTCAACGCGCTGGCGCCGTCATCGGCCGGCACGCCGCTGGCCGACGCAGTGATGACCGGCAACATGTTCGAGTCCGCGCTGGGCTGGCTGATGGGCTACCAGAACGATGCGGTGCGCATGCAGCAACTGGGCTGGATGGCCAGCTACAACAGCAACTGGCTCTACGGCACCAGCGGCCGCCCGACGCTGCCGCGCAGCTTCTACAACGTGGTCGGCACCGACGTGCGCTCGATGCCGTTCACCGCCAACGCCAACTGCGGGGGCTATGCGCAGAGCGTGGGCCTGGAGTTCACCCAGAACTGGCTGTCGTCGTGCTCGGACGGGTTCCTCGAATGCGCCAGCCAGTCCGCGGCCGGCACCACCTGGTTCCGCGACGTGCAACGCACCGCCAACCAGCGCGTGCTCAACCACAACCAGAGCCGGCGTGACTGCTTCGGCCTGGATGTGATCCTGCGCAACGACCTGTGAGGTGCCGACCATGACCATCATCCGTACCTCCCTGCTGGCCGCGACCGTGGCCATCGCCATCGCAGGCAACGCCACCGCGCAGGACACCCGCCTGTCGGCCGCTGCCGGCGACCTCCTGGTGCAGACACTGGCCACCGATGCGCCCCCGTCATCGCCATCGATCGAGCGGGCACCGGTGCACTTCGCCTGGCCGCTGGCCGCCGATGCCGGGCCGATCGAGGCCCCCGCGCCCTACACCGCCGTCAGCCGCGACCACTGGCGCGACGTGGACGGCGCGGAACTCGCGCGCGGCCTGACCGTCGAGACCACCGCCCCCGGCGCGCTGGTGCTCATCAGTCCCGCGGAACGGGGCAGCCACGCGGTCGAACGCGACGACCTGCACGTCCTGCGCGCCGGCCAGGTGCTGAAGGCCGATGCCGCCACCACCACGCTCGCGCCGCAGGCTGCGCTGGAAGCGGTCACCGGTACCCGTTTCGCGCCGGGCGCGCTGGGGTTCCGGTTGGCGCCGGACCTCGGCAGCGGCCGCTTCGACCTGCAGATCGCCGGCGCGCAGGGCCGTTATGTGGTCCACGTGCGCGAACCCGACAGTCCGTTCGCGCTGCGCGTGGACAGCCCCAGGGCCGGTTATCTGGCTGGCGACCATGCCCGCGTGCATGCCGCGCTCGACAGTGGCGGCAGGCAGGCGTCGCTACACGACGTCGGCGGGATGCTGGTCGCGCCGGACGGTCGCGAGTTTCCGCTGCGCGCGGTGCGCACGCGCACCGGCGTCGCCCTCGACGCGGCACTGCCGCGCCAGGCATCGGCGGTGCCCGGCCTGTGGGAGGCGCACGTGCTCGCAGTCGCCGATGCCGGCGGGACCACCGTCCTGCGCGACGCGAAGGTCGCCTTCGAGGTCGCCGCCCCGACGGCACGGCTGGCCGGCCAGCACACGTCCCGCAGCGACGCGGATGGTCTGCTGACGTTCGAACTGCCGGTGGAGGTGGGCAGCCCGGGCCGCTACGAGGCGCGCGCGGTGTTGTATGGCACCGGCAGCGCCGGCGATCTGGTCCCCGTGGCCGTGGGCCACGCCGCCGACTGGCTCGCCCCCGGGACCGGCCAGCTCACCCTGGTGTTCCCGGCCGCGGTCCTGGCCGGTGCCCGGGCGCCATACGAGTTGCGACAGTTGGGCCTGCACGACCAGGGACGGATGGGGCGGCTGGAATACCGCGAACGCGCCGCGCGGGTGACCCGCCCGCTCCGCAGCGGGCGCTGATTCCGCAGCCGTTGCACCGGCGCGCACGGCCCAGCGAGGTCGTGCGCGCTGCTCGCCGGCAATTCCGGCGCTACAGCCGCGAGTACGACCAGGACTGCATCGCGCCGTCGCGATACGGCATCACGCCGTGAAACGCGCGCGGATCGGTGTCGAACACCAGCGGCAGGAACTGGCGGTCGCCTTCCCACAAGGGCAGCTCGAGAATGCGGTCGACATCGACCCATTCCAGCGTGCCTTCGGGATTCGAGGTCATCGGCGTGCCCTGCCAGGCTTCGATGACGAACAGGAAGCCCAGCCAGTCCTCCCCATGCTTGCCGAAGCCCGGCCAGCTGATCGTCCCGCGCAGCGTCATTGCCCCGCAGGTGATGCCGGCCTCTTCCATGATCTCGCGGCGCATGCCGGCGACGACGTCCTCGTCCGGCTCGACCTTGCCACCGAGACCGTTGTACTTGCCCAGGTGATGGTCGCCGGGTCGCGCATTGCGATGGATCATCAGCACCTGGCGGCGGTCGGGCGAAAGCACGTAGCCGAGGGTGGCGACGATCGGGGTGTAGGGCATGGGAACGGCGTCGAAGATTGCGGAAGCCGGCGATTGTAACGAGGCGGCGATCAGGTCCCGGTGGCTGTCGCAGATCCCCTGCCTCGTCGTCCCAGCGCACGCTGGGACCCATCTTGCGTTCCCGTTGCTGGAGAACACGGCAAAAAATGGATCCCGGCGTGCGCCGGGATGACAGCATCCGTTTGCGATATGACTGGACGGCAGATGCGTCAGCCGCGCATCGCGCGCATGCGATCCAGCACCGACTTCAGCGCCAGCGGCCGCACCGGCTTGGGCAGCAGCGACAGGCCGGTGGCGAGCGCGTCACTGCGGACCGCGCCGGTGTCGTCGGCGCTGACGATCAGCGTCGGGCGCTCGCCGAAGCGCTCGGCGAGTCGCGTGTGCAGCGCGATGCCGGTATCGCCGTCGTCGAGGTGGTAGTCGAAGACCCACAGGTCGGCCGGCATCCGCGTCAGCGCATGCGCGGCCGCATCGCCATCGGCGACTGCGTCGACGCTGCAGCCCCAGCCGCGCAGCAGCGTCGCCAGTGCCGCCAGCGCTGCCGGATCGTTGTCGACGACCAGCACGCGTGCGCCTGCGAGTCCCGCACGGGTGGGCGGCGGCGCGGCGCGATCAGCCTGCGCACCGGACACCGCGATCGAGAACACCGTCCCGTGCCCCGCGCGGCTGCGCAGGGCGATCGGCGACCGCAGCAGATGCGCGATGCGGTCCGCGATCGCCAGGCCCAGACCGAGCCCCTGCCCGGCCGCGCCTTCGCCGCGCCGGAACTCCTCGAAGATCACCGCCTGCTGCGCGTCCGCGATGCCGGGCCCGGTGTCGTGCACTTCGATGCGCACCTGCCCGCGCACGCGGCGCACGCCGATCAGCACACCCCCACGCTGCGTGTAGCGCACTGCATTGCCGAGAAAGTTCTGCAGCACGCGCCGCAGCAACTGCGGATCGCTGTCGACCCAGGCGCGGCTGCGCACGTAGCGGAACGAGAGGCCGCGCTCGGCGGCGAGCGCGGCGAACTCGGACGCCAGCGGTTCGAGCACCTCGGACAAGGGAAATGCGCGTGGTTGCGGCACCAGCCCGCCGGCTTCCAGCCGCGACATGTCGAACAGGCCGGTCAGCAGATCGCTGGTCGAATCCAGCGCGCCGCGGATCTGTCGCAGACGCGGTTCCACATCGCCCGGCAGTTGCTGCGACAGCGCATCGGTGAACAGCTGCGCGGCGTGCAGCGGCTGCATCAGATCGTGGCCGACCGCGGTCAGGAAGCGGGTCTTGGCGAGGTTCGCGCGCTCGGCCTCGCGACGCGCCTGGTCGAGACTGTCGGTGCGCTCGGCGACGCGCTGCTCCAGGGTCTCGTTGGACAGCCGCAACGCATGTTCGGTGTGGCGGAAGGCGGTGACATCGGTGAAGGTCGCGACGAAGCCGCCACCGGGCATCGTATTGCCGCGGATCTCGATCACCTGCCCGCCCGCAAGCGTGCGCTCGGCGACATAGGGCGTACCGGCGCGCATGTGGCGCAGGCGCTTGTCGACCTGGGTTTCCACATCGACCACGCCGATCAGACCGCTGCCGATGTTGTGACGCACCAGTGCCGCGACTTCAACGCCCACCCGCAACAGCGACGACGGATAGCCGAACAGTTCGGCGTAGCGCGCATTCCACGCCACCAGCCGCAACTGTTCGTCGACGACGCTGATGCCCTGGGTCATGTTCTCCAGCGCCGCTTCGAGTACGCGCTGGTTGAAGCGCAGATCCTGCGAAGCCTCGCCGACGATCGCCGCGACGGTATCGAAATCCGGGCCGGCATCGCGCCGCGCGGCGTCGAGCAGCAGTCGCGCAGATGCTGCGCCGAGCACGGCCGACAGTTCGCGCTCCATCCGCGCCTGCACGCGCCGTGGTACCGGGCCCTGCGCCGGTGCGTCCTGCAGCAGTTCGTCGACACGCGTACTCGACAGGAAGCGCCGGCCTGCACTCGCCAGGGTCTGCCGGCTGGCGCCGGGACGCCGCCGCCGCGCGGCCGCATCGTCGGGCGAGTGGCGCAGCGACAGCAGCAAGGTCAACGCCGCGCCGACGAACAGGCTCGCGCCGACCGCGCGACCGAGCCGGCTCCAGCCGGTCAGCCCGAACAGGCCGTCGGGTGACAGCCATGCGAGCGTCGCCGGCCAGGCCTGCAGCCATGTCGGCGCATCGCCGGCGAGCATCGGCACCAGCATCACCCAGGCCCAGGCCGCGAACGCCGCGAGCACGCCGACCAGCGCGGCGAACGGCGGCGTCTGCGGGCGCAGCACCGCGAAACCGAGCGCCGGCACCAGCGTGGCCAGCGCCGAGAACGAGACCGCGCCGACATCGGCCAACGCGTCGTTACCGCTGACCATGCGGCTGTAAATCCAGCCCAGCAGCATGATCGCGACGATCACCCCACGCCGCAGCATCAGCAAGGCGCGGCGATGATCGTCGCCATCGCCACGCGACCACACGCCGCGCAGCAGACCCGGCGCGAACCAGTGGTTGCCGATCATCAGGCTCAGCGTCAGCGTGCTGACGATGACCATGCCGGTCGCCGCGCTCAGGCCACCGAGGAACACCACCAGCGCGAGGCCCTCCTGCCCCATCGCCAGCGGCACTGCGAGCGCGTACATGTCCGACGACACCGAATCGCCGAGCAAGGCACTGCCCGCGCGTGCGAGCGGCAGCATCGGCAATGCGATCAGCAACAGATACAGCGGAAAACGCCAGCGCGCCGCGCGTACATGCGATTCGTCGCGGCACTCCACGACGCCGACATGGAACTGGTGCGGCATGATGAACATCGCCGCCGCGCCCAGCAGTACCAGCGGCACGAAGCCACTCGCGCCACCGGCCACTGGCGTCACGACCGCAGACGATGCGAGTGCGGGCAAACCACGCAAGCCGAACCAGACGAACAGGCCCAGCGCGAGCATCGCCGCGAGCTTGAACAGCGACTCGAACGCCATCGCCAGCACGAGGCCGCGGTTGTGCCCGGCGGCGCTCGCGCGGCGCGTGCCGAACAGCATCGTGAACAGCGCCATTGCCAGGGCCACGTACAGCGCGCTGTCCTGCCACGGCGCGACTGCGCCGCTCTGCGCCTGCGGGTGCCCGAGCAGGGTCGCGTAGCTCATCGCCACCGCCTTGAGCTGCAGCGCGATGTAGGGCACCAGCCCCAGGGCGACGACCAGTGTGATCGTCGCCGCCAGCCAGGCGTCGCGCCCGAGCCGCGAGGCGATCAGATCGGCCAGCGAGGTCGCGTTGCTGTCGCGCGCAAGCCGCACCAGCCGCAGCAGCACCGGCCACGCCAGCAGATGGAACAGGATCGCGCCGAGGAAGGTCGGCGGCAGCGGCCAACCGTAGCGCGCGGCCTGCGTGACCGTGCCGTAGAAGGTCCACGAAGTGCAGTGCACCGCGAGCGACAGCACGTAGATGTGCCGCCAGCGTGCGCCGAGCGCATCGGGGTGCCGCTCGCCGTAGACCGCAGCGGCAAACATCGCGGCCAGCCACAGGCCGACCGCGGCGACGACGACGCCGACACTCAACATGCCGTGTTCCTGATGCGCGTTGTCGAGGCCGATGTCACGGCGTGTGCCCTGCGAAGTCGTCGGCGAGCATAGCGCAGCGCGGTCGGTGGTCCGGACGCACGAAGGCCGCCCGCAGGCGGCCTCCGTGTCCAGCAGTCACGTCGGAACCGCGACGCGTCAGAAGTTGTAGCGCACCGACACGTACCAGTTGCACGGCCAGCCGTAGTACGCGGTCTGGATGTTGCCGACGCTGGCGAACTCCTGGCCTTCGACCTTGTAGGTCTTGTCGGTCAGGTTGCGCACGCCGGCGCGGACCTGCCACACGTACTGCGGTGAATCCCAGACGCCGTAGGCACCGACCAGGGTATAGGCGTCCTGGCTGAGGTTGGCGCGGTTGTCGACCGACAGCCAGGTGTCGCTGCGATACGACACGTCACCGCCGACGCTGACCATGCCGCCGTTGGCGAGCGGGAAGCCGTGTTGCAGTGCCACGCGCGCGGTCCATTCCGGCGAGAACGGCACGTGATCGTGATTGACGTTCGGATCGAAGCCCGGATACGCGGGGTCGAGACGGAAATCCTCGAAGGATTTGTACTGCGCGTCGAGATAGCCGACCTGCGCGCTCAGCGTCGTGGTCTCGCCGAGCAGCGCGCTGCCTTCGAACTCGATCCCCTTGATCTCGAGTTCCGCGGCGTTGAGCACCGGAAACGTGCCGACATCCTGCGACACGCGCGCCTGGAAATCCTTGTACTCGCTCCAGAACGCCGCGACGCTGCCGCGCAGGCGGTTGTCGGACGAACTGCCCTTGACGCCCGCCTCAAAGGTCCAGACGAACTCCGGATCGAAGTCCGGTGCTGCAGCATCCGAAACGCTGTTGGCGCGACCGTTGAAACCACCGGACTTGAAGCCGCGGTTCGCCGACACGTAGCCCATCAGGTTGTCGGAGAACGCCTTCTGCAGGCTCACCGACGGCGTCCACGCGGTCCAGCTCTTCTTCGCACTGAAGGCGACGGTCTCGTCGAGGCCGGGCAACCCCCAGAACGTGCTGGTGCTGCGGTCGTAGTCCTTGGTGTCGCGGGTCCAGCGCAGGCCGGCCGCGAGCTTCCAGGTCGGGACGAACTCCCAGTTCGCATGCGCGAACGCAGCCACGCTCTCGGTGCTGAGATCATCACCGATCGTGCGCAGGAACGAGATCGGCGCACCAGCGAACGCGAACAGATCGTCGGCGTAGGCTTCCTGGTACGACGGCACATCCTCCTTCATGTAGTACGCGCCGAACGTCGCCTGCAGGTTGCTGCCGTTGTCGTACTGCAGCTGGAATTCCTGGCTGAACTGGTTCTGGTCCAGCGCGACCAGCACGTCGCCGAGCTCGAACTCGGACGCGTCGATGTCGATGAAGGAATGCGTTTCCAGCTCGCGGTACGAGGTGATGCTCTTGAACAGCACCGCGTTGCTCAGGTCCCATTCGGCCGCCAGCGACACGCCGGAATGCTCGAGGGTCTGGCCCTGGTCGGGACGGAACGAGGTACGCGCGGTGAAATCGAATTCGCCGGTCGGCGCGGGCAGCAGGACCACGGTGCCAAGGGCGAGATCGGTCTGGCGCAGCGGCGCGGTCGGCTGGCCGAGCGACAGCGCGGCGTCCTGTTTGGTGTGATCGATCGACAGCGTCGCGCGGAATTCGTCGGTCGGCTGGAACGCGATCTTGGCGCGGAGCGCGCGCGTGTCGTCGTCGTTGTAGTGCTTGCCGGTGTCGCGATCGCGGATGAAGCCGTCGTGGTTGAGCCACGCACCGGCGAAGCTGGCCGCCACGGTGTCGCTGAGCTGGCCGGAGACGTAGAAGCGGCCTTCGGCGCGGCCGTGGTCGCCACCGGTCAGTTCGACCGCGCCGCCGCTGTCGTCGAAGGGGTTCTTGGTCGTGACCTTGATCGCACCGCCGGTCGAATTCTTGCCGTACAGCGTGCCCTGCGGGCCGCGCAGCACTTCGACCTGCTGCACGTCGAACAGCGAGAACAGCGCGCCGTTGATGCGCGAGTAGTAGACATCGTCGACGTACAGGCCCACGCCCGGGTCGAAGGTCTGCAGCGCGTCCGGCTGGCCGATGCCGCGGATGAAGACGTTGACGCTGTTGGCCGAACCGCGGCCCTGCACGATGTTGAGGTTGGGCACGGCGCCCTGCAGGCCGTCGATGTTGTTGGCCTGCAGGTCCTTGAGCTGTTCCTCGCCGAAGGCGCTGACCGCGACCGGCACGTCCTGGATCGATTCGCTGCGGCGACGCGCGGTCACGGTGATCGAATCGAGTGTCGTCGCCGTGGTGCCGGGCTGCGCCTGCGGCGCCGGTTCGGCGGCCTGCTGCGCGTGCACGGCAGGCACGGAGAGAACGAGACCCACAGCCAGACTCAGGGCGGTATGCCGGATGGTGTTGCGCTTCATTGTGTCCCCTCCCACGGGTCGCATTCGTGCGGCACAGTGCCGCCCGAACGCAAGACTAGGGAGTGTCGGCGGTGCGCGGCATCGTACCTTCGGACAATGGCCGCGGACGTGCGGCGACGCCGACACTGCGCCCCATCTGGCCCGCGGGCCGCGGGTGGTGTGGGGCGAGATGGACTTTCTGATCGTACTGGGCGCGCTGGTGTTCCTGATGGTGGTCGCCTACCGCGGCTACAGCGTGATCCTGTTCGCGCCGATCGCCGCGCTCGGCGCGGTGCTGCTGACCGACCCCACACTGGTCGCGCCGATGTTCACCGGCCTCTTCATGGACAAGATGGTCGGTTTCCTGAAGCTGTATTTCCCGGTGTTCCTGCTCGGCGCGGTGTTCGGCAAGGTCATCGAGCTGTCGGGCTTCTCGAAATCGATCGTCGCCGCGACCATCCGGTTGTTCGGGCCAAAGCAGGCGATGCTGTCGATCGTCGTGGTCTGCGCGCTGCTGACCTACGGCGGCGTGTCGCTGTTCGTCGTGGTGTTCGCGGTGTACCCCTTCGCCTCCGAGCTATTCCGCCAGAGCGACATCCCCAAGCGGTTGATCCCGGGCACGATCGCGCTCGGTGCCTTCACCTTCACCATGGATGCCCTGCCCGGCACGCCGCAGATCCAGAACATCATCCCGACCTCGTTCTTCGGCACCGATGCCTGGGCGGCGCCGGTGCTGGGCACGATCGGCGGTGTCTTCATCCTCGCGATCGGCATGATGTATCTCGAATGGCGCCGCCGCTCGGCGCTGCGTGCGGGAGAGGGCTATGGCGATCCCGCGACCCTGCTCAACGAACCCGCACCGTTCGCAGGCGGCACGCTCGCCAATCCGCTGATCGCGCTGCTGCCGCTGGTACTGGTCGGCGTGAGCAACATCGTGTTCACCCGCTGGATTCCGACCTTCTATGGCGAGAGCCACAGTTTCCTGCCGAGCGTGATCGGTGATCCCGCGCCGGTCGTGCAGGAAGTCTCACGGATCGCGGCAATCTGGGCCGTCCAGGGCGCGCTGCTGGTCGGCATCCTCACCGTGTTGGCGTTCGCGTGGAAGCCGGTGCTGACGAGTTTCGCCGAAGGGACCAAGACGGCGATCAACGGCGCACTGCTCGCGTCGATGAACACCGCGTCCGAGTACGGCTTCGGCGCGGTCATCGCCGCGCTGCCGGGCTTCCTGCTGGTGACGCGCGGCCTCGGCACGATTTCCGATCCATTGGTCAACGAAGCCGTCACCGTGACCGCGCTCGCCGGCATCACCGGTTCGGCCTCGGGCGGCATGGGCATCGCGCTCGCGGCGATGTCGGAGACCTTCATCGCGAATGCGAACGCGGCGGGCATTCCGATGGACGTCCTGCATCGCGTCGCGTCGATGGCCTCGGGCGGCATGGACACGCTGCCGCACAACGGCGCGGTGATCACCCTGCTCGCGGTGACCGGCCTGACCCATCGCCAGGCCTACAAGGACATCTTCGCGATCACCCTGATCAAGACCCTCGCGGTGTTCGTGATCATCGGCCTGTTCTACGCGACCGGCTGGGTCTGAAGGTCCGCGTCAGCGCTGCTGACGCGCGAACTGCAGGATCGCCTGCAACGGCAACGCGCCGGACTGGCGCGCGATCTCGCGACCGCCGGCGAACAGCACCAGCGTCGGAATGCTGCGGATATGGAAGCGGCCGCCGAGTACCGGCTCGGCCTCGGTATCGACCTTGGCCAGCACGATCCGTGGCGCGAGCTGCGCGGCTGCCTGTTCGAACGCAGGCGCCATCGACAGGCACGGGCCGCACCATGGCGCCCAGAAATCGACCAGCAGCGGCAGATCCGACTGCAGTGCGTGCGCGTCGAACGTGCCCGCGGCCAAGGTGATCGGGTGTGCCGGCAGCAAGGCGGCCTGGCACTTGCCACACGTCGGCGCATCCGACAGCCGCGCATGCGGCACGCGGTTGCGGGTGTGGCACTGCGGACAGGCGACGATGGCGGAATCGGTCATGGTGTTCTCCCTTCCTGCGCAGCGTGCGGGCGCGCGCGTCGACACGCGGACAAGACGTCAGTCCGCGTCCGGCAGCAAGCGCGCGACCAGCGCCTCGTAAAGATCGGGCAGCGCTTCGAGATCGGCGACGCGGATGTGTTCGTCCACCTGGTGGATGCTGGCGTTGACCGGCCCGATCTCGATGCACTGCGCACCCAGCGGCGCGATGAAGCGCGCGTCCGACGTGCCGCCACCGGTGCTCTCTTCGGGCGGCGCGCCGGCGAATGTCGTCAGCACGTCGCGCGCGGCCGCGCGCAGCGGGCCTTCGGGCGTGTAGAACGGTTCGCCGCTGCGATGCCAGGCCAGCGTGTAGTCGAGTGCATGGCGATCGAGCAGCGCCGCGATCTCGGCTTCGAGCTTCGGCGCATCCCAGTGCGGCGTGTAGCGCAGGTTGAACTGCACGGTCGCGGTGCCTGGAATCACATTGGTCGCGCCGGTGCCGGCGGCGATATTGCTGATCTGCAGACTGGTCGGCGGGAAGGATTCGAAGCCGTCGTCCCAGCGCCGCGCAACGAGTTCGGCCAGCGCCGGCGCCACGTCGTGGATCGGATTGCGTGCCTTGTCCGGATAGGCGACGTGACCCTGCACGCCGCGCACCGTCAGCGTCGCCGACAGGCTGCCGCGCCGACCGACGCGCAGCAGATCGCCGAGCGTCGACGTCGACGACGGCTCGCCGGTGATGCACCAGTCGATGCGTGTGCCGCGCTCCTCGAACGTCCGCGCGACGCGGCGCACGCCGTCGATCGCATCGCCTTCTTCGTCCGAGGTCAGCAGCAGCGCGAGCGTGCCCACGTGATCGGGATGCGCGGCGACGAAGCGCTCGGCCGCGACGACGAAGGCCGCGACCCCGCTCTTCATGTCCGCCGCGCCGCGGCCGTACAGCACACCGTCGCGGATCTCCGGTTTGAAGGGATCCGACGTCCACGCCTCGACCGGTCCGCTCGGTACGACATCGGTGTGGCCGAGCAGCGCCAGCACCGGCGCGCCCTGCCCGTGCGTGACCCAGAGATTGTCGACATCGCCGTGGCGCATCGACTCGATCGCGAAGCCTGCCGCCTGCAGACGCGCAGCGATCAGCGGCTGGCAGCCGGCGTCGTCGGGCGTGACCGACTTGCGTGCGATCAGATCACCGGTGAGATCGAGGACGGCGCTCATGACGACGGATTTCCGAGAAAGTGCGATGCCCGCCATCGTAACGGGCACCGCGCGCGCTCAGTCGATGTTGAAGCGCTTCTTGAAGCCGTTGTCGCTGAAACCCTGGCTGATCTCACCGTCATCGGTGACGACCAGCGGACGCCGGATCAGCTGCGGATACTCGCGCAGCAGCAGCTTCCATTCCGCGTCGCTGGCGGCGGCCTTGCGGTTGTCCGGCAGCTGCCGCCAGGTCGTCGAAGACTTGTTGACCATCGCCTCGAAGCCGCCGAGCTTGCCGGCCCACTCGACCAGCGTCTCCGGCGTCGGCTTGGCGTCGCGGTAGTCGACGAAGGTGTGCGCAACGCCGAAGCGGTCGAGCCACCTCAAAGCCTTCTTGCAGGTGTCGCAGTTCTTGAGGCCGTAGACGGTGCTCATCGCAGCTCCAGTGCTTCTGTTCTAAGCCCCTCTCCCTCTGGGAGAGGGGTCGGGTGAGGGCGCTGTTCGCATGGACGCCTCATGCACACAGCTCAGTCCGCCAGACCACGCAGCAGATCGTTGACGCTGGTCTTGCTGCGGGTCTTCTCGTCGACCTGCTTGACGATCACCGCGCAGTACAGCGAGTGCGAGCCGTCCTGCGCCGGCAGCTGGCCGGAGACGACGACGCTGCCCGGCGGCACGTAGCCGTAGCTGACTTCGCCGGTCGCGCGGTTGTAGATGCGGGTCGACTGGCCGAGGAACACGCCCATGCCGATCACGCTGTGGTGGCCGACGACGACGCCTTCGACGACTTCCGAACGCGCGCCGATGAAGCAGTGGTCCTCGATGATCGTCGGGCTGGCCTGCAGCGGTTCCAGCACGCCGCCGATGCCGGCGCCGCCCGACAGATGCACGTGCTTGCCGATCTGCGCGCAGGAGCCGACGGTCGCCCAGGTGTCGACCATCGTGCCCTCACCGACATACGCGCCGATGTTGACGAAGCTCGGCATCAGCACGACATCGCGGCCGAAATACGTGCCGCGGCGCACGGCCGCACCCGGCACCACGCGCACGCCGGCGGCCTTGAACTTCGCTTCGTCGTAGCCCGCGAAACGCGGCTCGACCTTGTCCCAGAACGGCGCCGGCTGCGCATCGACGACGGCCATGTCGTTGGTGCGGAAATACAGCAGCACCGCCTTCTTCAGCCATTCGTTGACCTGCCAGCCGCCATTGCCGTCGGGCTGGGCGACGCGCAATTCGCCCGACTCCAGGCCCTGCATCGCCTGCTCGACGGCCGGTTTGACGGCGTCGCCGATCTCGGCAGCGGTCAGTTCGGCGCGACGCGCGAACGCATCTTCGATGGTGGTCTGCAGGGCTTGGGTCATGACGGGACTTCGTGGGGAAAAACGGGGCGTTATCGTGCCACGTCGCCGTCGATCGAGGCGAGCAGCGCGGTGCGCAAGGCGTCCTGCGCGTCGTCGTCGAGCAGGCGACCGGCGCTGTCGCTGAGCCGGAACACGTCCTCGACGCGTTCGCCGAACGTCGCCACGCGCGCATCGTGCACGCGTACGCCGTGCTGGCGCAGCACGTGGGCGACATCGGCCAGCAGACCGGGACGATCGGTGCAGACGAGGCTGAAGACGGTGTGCCGGCCATCGGCGCTGGCATTGAATTCGATGCGCGGCGGCACGCGGAAATGCCGCAGATGCCGTGGCTGCGCGCGACGCGCGGGGCGCAGGTCGAGCGAACCGGTCAGCACCGTGGTGAGCTTGCGTTCGATCGAGGCAAGCTCGAGGCTCTGCCGCGTGTCCGCTGGCAGCACCTGGAAGACGTCGAAGATCGTGCCGCCCGGCCCGTCCAGCGCGCGCGCCTGCTGGATCACCAGGCCGAGGCGATCGAGTGTGATGACGATGGCCGAGAACAGACCGTCGCGATCGGGCGAATGCACGAAGACTTCCAGCGCCTGCGCCCCTGCGGCAAGCCGGCGCACGCGCACGACGACGTCGCCATCGACGGTGTCGCGCAGGCCCAGCGCCTGCCAGACCACCTGGTCGGCGCGGCCGCGCAGGAAACTCTCCTGCGGAATGCGCGTGAACAGCGCATCGGCTTCGGTGTCGTTGACGCCGTGCGCCGACAGCAGACCACGTGCGCGATCACGCGCTTCGGCGATGCGCTCGACTGCGGCCACCGGATTCTCAAGCCCGCGCCGCAGCGCCAGCCGCGTCGCGCTGCGCAGATCGGTCAGCAACCGGTCCTTCCACGCATTCCACAGCTTCGGCGAGGTACCGGCAATGTCGGCGCAGGTCAGCAGATAGAGATAGTCCAGCCGCTCGCGGTCGGCGACCTCGGTGGCGAACTTGTGGATCACCGCGGGATCTGAGATGTCGAGCTTCTGCGCGCTGGTCGACATCAGCAGATGGCGCTTGACCAGCCACTCGACGAGCGCGGTATCCGGCTCTCCGAGACCGTGGCCTTCGCAGAACTCGCGCGCGTCCACTGCGCCGAGTTCGGAGTGGTCGCCGCCGCGGCCCTTGGCGATGTCGTGAAACAGCCCGGCGATCAGCAGCAGTTCCGGTTTGCGCAGTTGCGGCCAGACTTCGTGCGCGCTGGAGAAGCGCTCGTCGGGCGCCTCGGACGCGAAGCTGGCGATGTTGCGCAGCACCGCGAGCGTGTGCTGATCGACCGTGTAAACGTGGAACAGGTCGAACTGCATCCGGCCGGTGACGTTCGCGAACTCGGGAATCCACACGCCCAGCACGCCCAGACGCGCCATGCGTTCGAGCGTGCGCACCGGAATCGGTCCGCGCAGCAGGCCGAGGAACTGCTCGCGCAGTCCGGTCGACGCGTTGCGCCACGAGGGCAGCGCATGCAGCGATTCGGCCAGCGCGCGCGCCGTCTGCGAATGCAGGCCGCGCAGTTCCTGGTGATCGGCCCACATCGCGAACAGGTCGAACACGCGGGCGATGTCACCGCCCGGCCAGACGTCGTCGCGCGCGACCAGATAGCCGCGCTGGCTGCCGAACTCGGCATCGAGCGGCTGCAGACTGCCCTCGCCTTCGATCTGTTCCTCGAAGCGCTGCAGCATGCGTTCGCTGATCCGCTGCACCACCGAAGCGCTGCGGTAGAACTCCTGCATCATCTTTTCGACCAGCGGATTGTCCGCGGCCTCGACGTGATGCAGCCGCGCCGCCAGGGCTTTCTGGTAGTCGAAACGCAAGCGTTCTTCGGCCTTGCCGGCCACCAGATGCAAGCCGAAGCGCAGCCGCGACAGCGTGCGGCGTTCGCGCTCGAGCGTCGCGTGTTCGTCCACGCCCAGCTGGCCCAGCGCGATCAGTTCCTCGGTGCCGTAGACGCCCAGCACGCGCCGCGCCATCCAGCGCAGGTTGTGCACGTCACGCAGGCCGCCGGGGCCGTCCTTGATGTTGGGTTCGAGGTTGTCGGCCGTGTCGCCGAAGCGCGCGTGGCGCATCTCGAGCTCGCGGCGCTTGGCGTGGAAGAAATCATCCGCCGGCCAGATCCTGGTATCGGCGATCGCGTCCATCAGCGCGCGCACCTCGCCGATGTTGGCCAGCAGCGGGCGTGCCTCCAGCAGCGCGGTCAGCACGGTCACATCGTCGGCGGCGCGCGTGCACTCCTCGAAGCTGCGCACCGCGTGGCCGACCGGCAGACCGAGATCCCACAGCAGCGCGAGCATGCGGCCCAGGGCTTCCGCGTGCTCGGCCTGCGCCTCGGAAGTCGCGATGACGAGCAGGTCGATATCGGAATGCGGAAACAGTTCGCCACGGCCGTAACCGCCGACCGCGAACAGCGCCAGCGGCGCATCGCCGGGAATGCAGCGCGCCCAGCCCTTGCGCACCCAGCCGTCGACCGCATTGGCGCGCGCGGCGAGCAGACGGTCGATGTGCTGGCCGGCGTCGAAGCCCTGCGCCAGACGCGCATCGTGGGCGGCAAGCGCGGCACGCGCCTCCGCCACCCATGCCATGTCGTCGCCGTCGGCGCCGGGGACCTGGGGGGCGGTGCGCTCGACCATGTCAGAGGAACGCGTCGTTGTCGTCGCCGGGAATGCGGGTCAGCACGTCGACACCGGTGGCAGTGACCGCGACCGTGTGCTCCCACTGCGCCGAGAGCTTGCGATCCTTGGTGACCACGGTCCAGCCGTCGGGCAGCACCTTGGTGAAGCGCGTGCCCTCGTTGATCATCGGCTCGATCGTGAAGGTCATGCCTTCCTTGAGCACGACGCCGGCGCCCGGCGTGCCGTAGTGCAGCACCTGCGGTTCGTCGTGGTAGACCTTGCCGATGCCATGGCCGCAGTACTCGCGTACCACGCTGAAACGCTCGGCTTCGGCATACTTCTGGATCGCGTGACCGACATCGCCCAGCGTCGCGCCCGGCTTCACTTCACGGATGCCGCGCCACATCGCCTCGCGCGTCACCTCGACCAGACGCCGCGCCATCACCGACGGCGTGCCGACGAAATACATGCGGCTGGTATCGCCGTGCCAGCCGTCCTTGATGACGGTGACATCGATATTGATGATGTCGCCGTCCTTGAGGACCTTGGCCTCGTTCGGGATGCCGTGGCAGATGACGTTGTTGGCCGAAATGCATGTCGTCTTGGGATAGCCCTTGTAGCCGACGTTGGCCGGAATCGCGCCCTGCACCCGGATGATGTGATCGTGGCAGATGCGATCCAGTTCCTCGGTCGTCACGCCCGGCTTCACATGCGGGGCGACGATCTGCAGCACTTCGGCGGCCAGACGGCCGGCCACGCGCATCTTCTCGATCTCGTCGGGGGTCTTGGTGTGGATACTCATGGGGGCATTATCCCTGAATCCGCCCGGCCCGCCGAGCGGGCATTGGCGCTGGCCTCGTCCAGATCGCCATTGCCGGACTGTCGCGACAACGACGCCGCCCGGGCGACGCCCCGCCCGGGACAGCCTGCCTCGGGGCATTCGCATCACGGCGACGGCGCTGTTACAATTCCGCTGCTGTGCGGGGTGACCCGCCGCCGATGCCGGGCGTCACCGGTAAATACACACCTGCTGCAATGTCCCGTGCCGGGGTGCCTCGCAAGAGGTTCGGCCACGGAGGCGGCAGGGAGGCCCAACCCCGGAACCACGCGCGCTTCTCCAGGAAGGCGCACCGCCCATCTAATGCCGTGGCGGCCGGTTCCTCTGTCAGGAGTTTCGCAATGCCCCAGATCACCATGCGCCAGATGCTCGAAGCCGGCGTCCACTTCGGTCACCAGACGCGCTACTGGAACCCGAAGATGTCGCCGTACATCTTCGGCGCCCGCGGCAAGATCCACATCATCAACCTCGAGAAGACCGTTCCGCTGTTCAACGACGCGATGAACTTCATCTCGGGCATTGCGCAGAAGCGCGGCATGATCCTGTTCATCGGCACCAAGCGCAGCGCGCGCGAAGCGATCAAGGAAGAAGCCGAGCGTTGCGGCATGCCGTTCATGACCCAGCGCTGGCTCGGCGGCACGCTGACCAACTTCGCCACGGTGAAGAAGTCGGTGTCGCGCCTGAAGGAGCTGGAAGCAGCCGAGACCGACGGCACGTTCGAGAAGCTGGTCAAGCACGAAGTGCTGGGCCTGCGCCGCGAGCGCGACAAGCTGGAAGCCTCGCTGGGCGGCATCAAGGACATGAACCGTCTGCCCGACGCGTTGTTCGTCATCGACATCGGCCATGAAGACATCGCCATCAAGGAAGCCAAGAAGCTCGGCATCCCGGTGATCGCGGTCGTCGACACGAACTACGATCCGGCCCTGGTCGATTACGCGATCCCGGGCAACGACGACGCCATCCGCGCCGTGCAGCTGTACGCGAATGCCGCGGCCGATGCCGTGCTGGAAGGCAAGGCAGCGACCCCGAGCGCCGCGACCGTGCGTGAGGAAGAGTTCGCCGAAGGCGGCGAGAAGCCGGCCCGCGCCCCGCGTGGCAAGAAGGCCGAAGACGCCGCCGCACCGGCAGCACCTGCGGCCGAGTAACCGCCGCGACATGCGCACCGTCCATGCTGGGACGGTGCGCGCATCGCGCCGTGCGCGGATGTTCGCGCCATCGGCGTCGATTCCGTGAGGCGGGCCCCGGGCCCGCACGACAATCCCCGAATTCAGAGGTCTCCAATGGAAATCACCGCATCCCTGGTCAAGGAACTGCGCGAGCGCACCGGCGCCGGCATGATGGAGTGCAAGAAGGCGCTCAGCGAAACCGGCGGCAACATCGACGCCGCCGCCGAAGCCCTGCGCAAGTCGGGCCTGGCCAAGGCCGACAAGAAAGCCGACCGCGTCGCGGCTGAAGGCCGCATCGCCGCAGCCCAGAGCGACAGCGTCGCCGTGCTGGTGGAAATCAACTCCGAGACCGACTTCGTCGCCAAGGATGACAACTTCCTGCGCTTCACCGATGTCGTCGCCCAGACTGCACTGGCCGCCGGCGCTGCCGATGTCGACGCACTGAAGGCCGCCAAGGTCGAGTCCGGCGAGACGATCGAGGAAACCCGCGCCGCGGTGATCGCCAAGGTCGGCGAGAATCTGCAGATCCGCCGCATGGTCCGCGTCGAGAGCGCGAACAACGTGGCTGCCTACGTGCACGGTGGCCGTATCGGCGTGCTGGTCGAGCTCAAGGGCGGCGATGCCGACCTCGCGCGCGGCCTGGCGATGCATGTCGCCGCGATGAACCCGCCCTACAACAAGGCGAGCGACGTCCCGACCGACTTCGTCGAGAAGGAAAAGGAAATCGAACTGGCCAAGATGTCCGAGAAGGACAAGAGCAAGCCGGCCGACATCCTCGAGAAGATCATCAGCGGCAAGATCAACAAGATCGTCAACGAGGTCACGCTGTACGGCCAGCCCTACGTGCTCGATACCGACAAGACCGTCGAAGCCGTGCTCAAGGCCGCCGGCGCCGAAGTCGTCGGCTTCCAGCGCCTGGCTGTGGGCGAAGGCATCGAGAAGGTGGTGGAGGATTACGCTGCCGAAGTGATGAAGCAGGCCGGCCTGGCCTGATCGACCGGTCGACGCACAGGCGTCGGTCCCGGCGAAACGAAGAACGCGCCCGCAAGGGCGCGTTTTTTGTGGGCGCTCCATGCGCCGGATGCATCGCGCATCGCGTCGGATTGACGGCGTGACCCGGGTTGCAGCGAGGCATACACGAACGCCCCGGCACTACCGGGGCGTTCGTGTATGCGCTCGGAGAACCGGACGTCAGCTCATTCCAGTTCGCGCACGCCGAGTTCCTGCAGCGCGTTCTGCATCAGCAGCGCTGCAGGCTCGCTGAGTTTTTCATTGTCGAGCGCGTAACGGATCGTCGCCTCGATCAGCCCCAGATGCGTACCGCAGTCGAAACGGACGCCCTGGAAACGATAGGCATGCACCGCCTGCTCGACCAGCAGCGCGGCGATCGCATCGGTCAGCTGGATCTCGCCGCCGGCACCCGGCTTCGTGTTCTCGAGCAGGTCGAAGATGCGTCCATCCAGGACATAACGCCCGACGACCGCGAGCGTGCTCGGTGCGTCGGCGGGCCTGGGCTTCTCGACCATGGCATTGATGCGACCGTGGCGGCCCTCGAACGCGCCGGTCGCGACGATGCCGTAGCTGCCGGTCTGCTCGCGCGCGACGTCCTGCACCGCGATCATGCTGGCACCGGTCTTCTCGTGCGCATCGGCCATCTGGCGCAACGCGCCGGCACCGTTGCGGTTCCACAGCAGATCGTCGGGCAGCATCACCGCGAAGGGCTCATTGCCGATGACCGCACGTGCGCACAGCACGGCGTGACCGAGCCCTCGCGCCTCGGGCTGGGTCACGAAGATCGCCTGTACGCCATCAGGCAGGGGGCGCCGCACCTTCTCCAGCAACTCGTGCTTGCCGGCCGCCTCGAGACGATCCTCCAGCTCGTAGGCCTTGTCGAAGTAATCGCCGATCGCATGCTTGTAGCGGTTGGTGACAAACACCAGCGTGTCGCAACCCGCTTCGATCGCCTCGTCCACGGCGTACTGGATCAGCGGACGATCGACGATCGGCAGCATTTCCTTGGGCACCGTCTTGGTCGCCGGCAGGAAGCGTGTCCCGAGTCCTGCAACGGGAAACACCGCCTTGCGGATCCTCTGCGTCATGGTTGTCTCGCGTGTCTTGGGGGAAAGGCGACGATTGTCGCGCCTTCATTGTGTGCGGAACGCGATTGCAGCGGCGCGAACTCCGGCACGGCTTCGCGCAGCGAAGCTGCGAGAAGCTCGAGGTCGTAACGTTCCACGCCGTCGGCCAGCTTCGCCAGCGCGACGGCGAGCCGCTCTGCCTGCACGGTACGTGCCTCGGCCAGCAGGATCTTGGGATGCGTGGTGGGCCTGTACCGCTCATCCGCATGAAACAACGTTTCGTGCAGCTTCTCGCCCGGACGCAGACCCGAGTAGACGATCGCGACGTCATGGTCGGGATGCTTGCCGGCGAGGCGGATCATCTGCTCGGCCAGCAGGCGGATCGACACCGGCTCGCCCATGTCCAGGGTATAGACGGCCTGCGGCGAGCCGATCGCAACCGACTGCATGATCAGCTGGCAGGCTTCGGGAATCGTCATGAAGTAGCGGGTGACCTCGGGATCGGTCACGGTCACCGGCCCACCGCGACGGATCTGCTCGCGGAACAGCGGCACCACGCTGCCCGCCGAATCGAGCACGTTGCCGAAGCGCACGGTGATGAAGTCGGTCGATGCGCCGGCGGCAAGACCCTGGCAGACCATTTCGGCCAGGCGCTTGGTCGCGCCGAGTACGTTGACCGGATCGACCGCCTTGTCGGTGGAGATCAGCACGAAGGTGCCGACCCGGTGCGCGATCGCCGCGCTCGCCACTGTGCGGGTCGACAGCACGTTGTTGCGCACGCCCTCGCGCAACTGCGCCTCCAGTACGGGAACCTGCTTGTAGGCGGCGGCATGGAACACCGCATCGGGCGCCGACAGCCGCATCGCATGCCCGATCACGGCCGCGTCGCCACAGTCGCCCAGCACCGGGATCAGCGTGATCCGCGGGAAATCCCGGCGCAGTTCGGTTTCGATGCGGGTCAGCGCCAATTCGTCCATCTCGACCAGCGCAATCTGCGTCGTCCCGTTGCGCGCGCACTGGCGGCACAGCTCCGATCCGATCGAACCACCCGCTCCTGTCACCAGCACGCTGCGTCCGCGCAACCACGCGCGGATCGCCTTCCAGTCGGGCATGACCGGCTTGCGACCGAGCAGGTCCTCGATCGCGACCTCCTTGAGTTCGCCCGGCAACGAGCGGCCTTCCAGCAGGTCGTCGAGCCTGGGCACGGTGCGGAACGGCAACTCGGTACGCTCGCAGGCCTCGACCACCTTGCGCATCGCGGCCGCGTCCGCCGAGGGCATCGCGATGACCAGGAGCTTGGCCGCCGTTTCCGGCGCGACCTGTTCGACATCACGGATACGCCCCAGGACCGGCACGCCCTGCAGCTGGCTGCCACGCAGTTTCGGCGCATCGTCGAGAAACCCGACGGGATCGTAGGCACCCGTCCGCCGCAGATCCCGCACCAGGGTCTCGCCCGCCTGCCCCGCCCCGAGAATCAGCACCCGCACGGCGGACTGGCTGGTCCGCGTCATGCCGTGATCCTTCCACGCGCGGTACAGCAGACGCGGCATCCCGAGCAGCGCGGCGAGCAGCAACGGATAGGTGATCAGGACGGTGCGGGGCACCAGGTTGAGCCGGTTGTAGACGAACAGCACCAGCATGATCGTGAGCAGACCCAGCACCGAGGCCTTCACGATATTCATCAGGTCCGGGACGCTGGCGAACCGCCAGACGCCGCGATACAGGCCGACGCGCCAGAAGATCAGCCCCTGGGCGAGCAGGATCAATGCGATCTCGGCCGACCAGAACGAAAAGGCCGGAGAACTCTCCATGACCGAATGACGGAACTGGTGGAGGCCGATCCAGCACAGCCACACCATGGTCAGGTCGTGCAGCACGACGGCCACGCGCGGGCCCACGACACCGACTCTGGTCTTGAGGTCAATCATCCAGCCGCTTCCCTACGACGGGCGCATCCGGCGTGCATGCCGGATACCGAAAATGAGCCAGATGGCGACACCGAGGAGATACCACGTGGCGAAGGCTCCGATGATAGCGGGTTGCGGCGCACCTGCCAGCCAGATGGCCAGCAGGATCGACGACAGGGCCCAGGCGGCGTAGCCACCTGTCACCACGGCGTGGCTGCACCCCGCCTGCACACATCGCTGGTACATATGCTGCAGGTGTGGCGTCCACCACCGTTCGCCGCGGATGATGCGTGACAGCAATGTCAAAGTGGCGTCAATCAGGAAGCCGCTCAGAGGCAGCAACCACAACAGCGGCGCCACGGGGTCGGGCGCAGGCGCAAACGCAATCAGGCAGACCATCAGATAGCCGAGCGCCCCGCTGCCGACATCACCGAGGAAGATCCGGGCCTTCGGGAAATTGAACGGCAGGAAGCCGACGCAGGCCGCGGCGATCATCCAGGCCAGCAGCGCCCCGCCCTCAGGCAGTCCAAGCGTGACGCAGGCGAGCGCCACGAGGATCGCCTGGGTCGATGCCAGGCCATTGATCCCGTCCATGAAGTTCCAGACGTTGACCAGACCCAGGCTGAGCACGAAGACGACGATCGCCCACCACAAGGGCTGTCCGGCCCATGCGACACCGATGGCGAGCAGCGCGGCTGCGAGGACGTGCACCACCAACCGCGCCCAAGGCGACAACGGACGGTGGTCATCGATCCAGCCGATCGCCGCCACCAGCGCAAGGCCGCCGGCGCCGAACAGGAAGACAGGCGAGCGGCCCGTGCCCGCGAATCCCAGCCAGATCATCGCCGGCAGGACAACCGCGACGATCGCCACACCACCGCCGCGGGGCGTCGCCACGGTGTGGCTGCGCCGCTCGCCTGGCGCATCGACCAGTTGCCGGGCCAGCGCATAGCGACGCGCGAGCGCCGTCAATGCGAACGCGGCCAGAAACGCAGTGAAGCAAAGCGCCACCACACAGGACGGAGATGCCGACACTCAGACCACAGCGTAGTTGAGCAGCGGCTTGATCGTGCCCCACTCCTTGCAGCTGGGACATTGCCAGTGGTGGCTGCGCGCGCCGAAGCCGCACTGCTTGCAGCGATAGCTGGGGTTGCGCACCAGCAACTGTTCGGTGATCAGGCGAAGTTCCTGCAGTGTGCCGACATGGTCGACACCATCGGCCAGTGTCAGATCGATCAGCGCCGCTTCGCCACGCACCGACGGTCGATCCTTGAGCTGGCGCGCGAGATACGTGCGCGCCGCATGCACGCCCTCTTCCTGTTCGACCAGTCGCGTCAGCGCCAGCACCGGCGCGACACCCTTGTAGTGCTCGGTCATCTGCGAGAGGAAGTTGCGCGCGCCGGGAACGTCGCCGACGCGCTCGTACGCGGCCAGCAACGGCGGCAGCACTTCAGGCAGGAAATCGGCGTCGTGGCGCGCGGCGCGCTCGAACGCACGGATCGCTGCCGCGTCGTTGCCGGCGTCGATCTCGATGCGGCCCTCCAGGATGCCGGCGCGCACCGAACCCGAATCCGCCGCGTAGGCGCGCTGCACCGCGCTGCGCGCGGCATCGGTATCGCCGGCCGAACGCAGGCGATCGGCAAGCTCGCATTCGAATTGCGCGATCAGCTTGCCCATCGGCTCGCCGGTCGCGGTCTCATAGCGCGTGGCGTTCTCGATCGCCTTCTGCCAGTCGCGTTCGGACTGGTAGATTCCGATCAGATGCCGCAATGCCTGCGGCGCACGCTGGTCGATCCGCGCCAGATCGGAGAAGACCGTCTCGGCGCGATCGAGCAGACCGGACTTCATGTAGTCCTCACCCAGCGCGAGCAGTGCCTGCACTTTCTGCTGGTCATTGAGGTCGGCGCGCTGCACCAGCCCCTGATGCAGACGGATCGCCCGATCGACCTCACCGCGACGCCGGAACAGATGCCCGAGCGCGACCTGGGTTTCGAACGTGTCCTTGTCGAGTTCCGCGATGTGCAGGAACAGTTCGATGGCCTTGTCCGGTTGCTCGTTGAGCAGATAGTTGAGGCCGCGGAAATACGTCGTCGACAGACGGCTGACCTGGGTATCGCTATGGCGTTCGCCGCCGCGGCGACCGATCACCCAACCACTGAGGGCCGCGATCGGCAGCAACAGGAAGAACCAGAACCACTCGGTGACAAACGCCATGGATCACGCTCCAGCGATGGATCGGCCGCGGACGCGCGACCCGGGTCGGCGATGGACATCACAGCGCGATGCGCGCCCCACCGACGGTGCGTCGACGATCCTACCCGCTTGCCGATCCTGCACGCCAACCGTGCGGCAACCCGCACCGGGCGTGGAAAAAAATGGGACCGCCGTGTGGCGGTCAGTCTTCGGCCGGCATCGGCTGTACGTCGCTCACGCGATCGCGCAGCTCCTTGCCCGGCTTGAAATGCGGCACATGCTTGCCCGGAAGCGCGACGGCATCGCCGGTCTTCGGGTTGCGTCCGGTGCGCGGCGGACGGAAATGCAGCGAGAAGCTGCCGAAACCACGGACCTCGATCCGATCACCGGCCGCCAACGAGCCGCCCATCATTTCGAGCATGGCTTTGACCGCAAGGTCGACGTCTTCGCCCTTGAGATGCGCCTGACGCTGGGTCAGCAGTTCGATGAGTTCCGACTTCGTCATGTCTCGTTCTTGCAGATGCGACAGCGCCGACCCGGGGAGCCCCCGGGCCGGCGCCGAATGGGCTTACTCGCCCTTGTTGCCCAGCTGCTCGCGCAGCAGCGCGCCCAGCTTGGTGGTGCCGCTCGACGCTTCCGATGCCTGCTTGTTGTACTCGGCCAGGGTCTCGGCGGTTTCCGCCTCGTCCTTCGCCTTGATCGACAGCTGCAGCACGCGGGTCTTGCGATCCACGCCGAAGTACTTGGCTTCGATTTCCTGGCCGACCTTCAGGTGCTGGCTGGCGTCGTCGATGCGCTGGTCGCTGATGTCACGCGCCTGCACATAACCTTCCACGCCTTCACCCAGATCGATCACAGCGCCCTTGGCATCGACTTCCTTGACGGTGCCGGTGACCTTGGAACCGCGCGGCGTGGTCGCCATGAACTGGCCCATCGGGTCCTGCTCGAGCTGCTTGACGCCCAGCGAGATGCGCTCGCGCTCCGGATCGACCGCCAGCACGACGGCCTCGACGGTGTCGCCCTTCTTGAACGCGCGTGCCACGTCTTCGCCGGTGGAGTTCCACGCGATGTCCGACAGGTGGATCAGGCCGTCGATACCGCCGTCCAGGCCGATGAAGATGCCGAAGTCGGTGATCGACTTGATCTGGCCGTCGACCTTGTCGCCCTTCTTGTGGATGGCCGCGAAGGTCTCCCACGGGTTCGAGGTGACCTGCTTGATGCCCAGCGAGATGCGGCGACGCTCTTCGTCGACGTCGAGCACCATGACCTCGAGCTCGTCACCGACCTGCACCACCTTGGACGGGTTGACGTTCTTGTTGGTCCAGTCCATCTCGGACACGTGCACCAGACCTTCGACGCCCGGCTCGATCTCGACGAACGCGCCGTAATCGGTGACGTTGGAGACCTTGCCGAACACGCGGGTGTTGGACGGGTAACGGCGGGCGATGTTGTCCCACGGATCCTCGCCCAGCTGCTTCAGGCCGAGGCTGACGCGGTTGCGCTCGCGGTCGTACTTCAGCACGCGGACGTCGAGCTCTGCGCCCACTTCCACGACTTCGGACGGATGGCGCACGCGCTTCCAGGCCATGTCGGTGATATGCAGCAGGCCGTCGATGCCGCCGAGGTCCACGAACGCGCCGTAATCGGTCAGGTTCTTGACGACGCCCTTGAGCACCGCGCCCTCGACCAGCTTCTCCATCAGCTGCTCGCGCTCTTCCGAGTGCTCGCTCTCGACGACCGCGCGACGCGAGACGACGACGTTGTTGCGCTTGCGGTCCAGCTTGATCAGCTTGAACTCGAGTTCCTTGCCCTCGAGGTAGACCGGGTCACGGACCGGACGCACGTCGACCAGCGAGCCCGGCAGGAATGCGCGGACGTCCTTGATGTCGACGGTGAAACCGCCCTTGACCTTGCCGCTGATGCGGCCGGTGATGGTTTCGTTCTTCTCGAGCGCTTCCTCGAGCTCGTCCCACACCATGGCGCGCTTGGCCTTCTCGCGCGACAGCACGGTTTCGCCGAAGCCGTTCTCGAGGGCGTCCAGCGCCACCTTGACGGTGTCGCCTTCGGCGACGTCGATCTCGCCGGCGTCGTTACGGAACTGCTCGATCGGCACGATGCCTTCCGACTTCAGGCCGGCGTTGATCACGACGACGTCGGTGCGGACCTGCACCACGACGCCGGTGACGATGGCGCCCGGCTTGAGCTTGGCCAGATTGGTCTGACTGGCTTCGAACAGTTCTGCGAATGATTCGGTCATTGGTAGATACCTGGTTGACTCAGACTGCATGGCGGCGCTTTTCGGGCGCGGAATGCCGGCAGTCCACCCGTTGGTCGGCCGTCGCGGGATTGCAGGGCCGTGAGTGTTGAGGTGAATGGACCGGCGACCGGAAGGATTCCGGACGCCGACATGGGTGCAGCAATGCAACGATGGAACGTGACACTTTCAACAACGCCGGAGCGGCCCGGAACGGACCACCCCGGTTTGCAGCAGACGCCCGACTCTCCGATCAGGCGTTGCGTGCGGGCAGCAACGCAAGAACCCGACCGACGACCGCTTCGATACCCAGGCCGGTGGTGTCGATGCGGACGGCGTCTTCGGCCGGCCGCAGCGGTGCCACCACCCGGTTGGCATCGCGGGCATCGCGGGCGAGGATCTCGCGCAGCAGACCGTCCATTGTCACCGAAACCCCCTTGTTCTTCAACTGCTTATAGCGGCGCTCGGCGCGCTCGTCCGCGCTCGCGGTCAGGAACACCTTCCAGTCCGCATCCGGAAAGATCACCGTCCCCATGTCGCGCCCATCGGCCACCAGGCCCGGCGCCACCCTGAATGCGCGCTGCCGATCCTTGAGCGCGGCACGGACCTCGGGAATCGCAGCGATCGCCGAGGCCGCGGCGCCGGCCGTTTCGGTCCGCAGCTCGTCGGTGGCGTCATGTCCGTTGACCAGCACCCGCAGTTCGTCCCCCGACTCGTCGAAGGCGATGGTGGTGTCGAAGGTGCAGCGCACCAGCGCGCCGGCGTCGTCGAGGTCCAGATCGGCCCAGCCCGCTGCCACACCGACCGCGCGATACAGCGCGCCCGAATCGAGATAATGCCAACCCAACTGCTGCGCGACCGCGCGGCTGATGGTGCCCTTGCCGGACCCCGAAGGCCCGTCGATCGTCAAAACCGGCACCGTCGCCGTCATCTGCATCTCCTGCGCCGGGGCCCTGGTCCGCGGGCGAACACCCAAGCGCTTGAATCGTGGGGGAAAGAGCCGCTAGAATAGCCGGCTTGCTGTTTGTATCCCATCCCAGAGGTTCACCATGAAGGTCCTGTCGTCCCTGAAGTCGGCGAAGACCCGCCACCGCGATTGCAAGGTAGTGCGTCGCCGCGGCAAGGTCTTCGTGATCTGCAAGTCCAACCCGCGTTTCAAGGCGCGCCAGCGCTGAAGACGCGTTGCTGTCGCGCCCGCGGCATGCACGCGAAGAAGGCCGCAGCGATGCGGCCTTTTTTCGTTCCGGGCCCCCGTCGCCCCATACCGGCGCCACCATCGCGCGAATGCTGTTAAATAAGCGCGTGCCGCTGCTGCGGCGCCATCTTCCCATCGCCGTGCCGCCCCGGAGTCCCTGACCATGTCGCGTTCCTTCGCTTCGATCCTCGCAGGCACCGCGCTGAGCTGCGCGCTGCTCTCCAGCCCGCCCGCTTCGGCAGATACGCTGCTGGTCGACCGCAGCAAGCAGGCCACCGGTGCCGGCGTGCCGAGCCGAGGCATGTCGATGGCAGACGTGGAAGCCCGCTTCGGCGCACCTAGTGAGCGCATGGACCCGCGCGGCGGCCAGAAGCGCCAGTGGCCGACGATCAATCGCTGGGTCTATCCCACATTCACCGTCTATTTCGAGCGGAACCGGGTCATCGATACCGTCGCCAACCGCGCCACGGCGGCGGAGATCGGTCCCAAGCCCGCCATCCGTTGAGTCCATGACCGAACACGCATTGCGCTTCCCCGCGGAGTGGGAACCCCAGTCCGCGATCCTGATCGCCTGGCCGAACGAAGACACCGACTGGGCGGCGCGCCTGGGCGAGGTCGAAGACACCTACATCGCGCTGGTCGCGGCGATCACCCGCTTCCAGCCGGTCGTGATCTGCGTGCCGGACGAGGACATCCAGAGCTATGCCTACGTGCGCCTGGCCTCGAACCGCATTGACATGGCGCGCGTGCGCTTCGTCGAAGCGGCCTACGACGACACCTGGTTGCGCGATTCCGGTCCGATCTCGCTGCGTGGCGATGCGGGCTTCCTGCTCAACGATTTCCGCTTCACCGGCTGGGGCGGCAAGTTCGACGCGAGCCAGGATGATCTGCTGGTCGGCCATCTGCACAGCGTCGGCGTGTTCGCCGACGAGGCGCAGCGTCGCGAGATCGATTTCGCACTCGAGGGTGGCGCGATCGAAACCGACGGTGCCGGCACGCTGCTGACCACCTGGCGCTGCCTGCACGAACGGCACCCCGATGCATCGCGTGAATCACTGGCCGCGAAGCTCTCGGACTGGCTCGCGCAGGACCGTGTGCTGTGGCTCGACCACGGCTATCTCGAAGGCGACGACACCGACGCGCATATCGACACCCTCGCCCGCTTCGCACCGGACGACGCGATCGTGTTCCAGGCCTGCGACGACGCCAGCGACCCCCACCATGCCGAACTGCAGGCGATGGCCAACGAGATCGCCGCGCTGCGCACGCGCGATGGCGCGCCGTATCGCCTGTTCCCGCTGCCGTGGGCGCAGCCGGTACTCGACAACGGTCGCCGCCTCGCCGCGAGCTATGCGAATTACCTGATCCTCAATGGCGCGGTGCTGATGCCGGCCTACGGCGATCCGGCCGATGATGCCGCGGCGGCCGTGCTCGCGCAGGCGCATCCGGGTCGCGAGATCGTGCAGGTGCCGTGTCGCCCGTTGATCTGGCAGAACGGCAGCCTGCACTGCATCACCATGCAGCTGCCCGAGGGGCTGCTGGCCCCCTGAACGCGGGCAGCGCCGAGTCACCGCTCCGGTTCGCCACGCGATGCAAGCAGTGACCTCTGGCACTGGAGACTGACTACATATGTAGTCAAATCTGTCCCGCCGCGTGCAGGCATCCCGATGAGCCGAATCCTGACTGCAGCTGTCGCGACACTCTGCCTCTTCCTCACCAACGCGGCTGCGACACCTGCCCCGCACGATGCCGCCACGGCGATCGAACAACTCCGCACCGATTCGGCAGCCGCCGAATCGGATGCATTGCTGGTGATCCACGACGGTCAGGTACTGCTCGATACGGCGACCGAGCCGGGCCGCATGCCCATCGAGTTGATGTCGGCGACCAAATCGGTCGTCGCACTCGGCGTCGGACTGCTGCTTGCCGACGGCAAGCTCGAATCGCTCGACACCCCGGTCCACACCTTCTTTCCCGAATGGGCGCAGGGACGCAAGCGCGACATCACCGTGCGCATGCTGCTCGACCACACCTCGGGCCTGCAGAACGCGCCCAATGCCGGCGAAGAGATCTATCCCGCGCCGGATGCCGTGCAGCTTGCACTCGCGGCCGAACTGTCGAGCGTCCCCGGCGAAGTGTTCGCCTACAACAACAAGGCCACCAACCTTCTCGCGGGTGTCATCGACAAAGCCTCCGGCCAGCCGATGGATGTCTACATCAATGCGCGACTGTTCCACCCGCTGGAGATCGTGCCCGGCCCGTGGTACCGCGATGCATCGGGCCAGCCGCATGGCATGGCTGGCCTGCCGCTGACCGCGCACGACGCCGCGAAGCTCGGGCAGTTGCTGCTCGACGATGGCGTCGCGCCGGACGGCACGCGCCTGCTGCCCGAAGGCTTCGTCCAGGCGCTGTACACCGCCGGCCCGCGCACACCGCGCGTCGGTCTGCTGTGGTGGCGCATTCCGGAGTGGCAGTTCCTGACCGTGCGCGAGGACGCCATTGCAGCAGCGCGAACGCGCGAGGCGGATCCACGCTGGATCGCCGCACTCGAATCGCTGCGCGGCCAGCGCCTCGAAGGCGCTGCGGGGTTGCGCGTAGCGCTCACCGATGCACTGGGTGAGGACTGGCCGGTGCTGTATACGGCAGAAACCGCCGGACGGGGCCTCGCCCGTGCAGACGTGTTCGATGAGGACACCGGTCCGGTTGCGGCCTACGCGGCCGATGGCTTCCTCGGCCAGTACATCGTCGTGGTGCCGGACAAGCGCCTGGTGGCCGTGCGACAGATCCGTCAGCGCGACACCCCGCATACCCCGGCGATGGATTACGCCACGTTTCCCGCACAGGTCATCGCCCTCGCACGCGCGCTTTGATGCGCTCTGAACGACCGCGGTCCCATCCATGGCCCGCGACTGCATCCGCGTTAGCATGTGCGGCTCATCCGCACACCGCAGCCCCACGCCATGATCCGCAAAACCACGTTGCCTGTTGCGCTGGTCCAGGAGCGCGCCGTCATCGACCAGGGCGCCGGCAATGCCGACGCCAACCTGTCGATCATCGAGGCGCGCGTCGCCGAAGCCGCGAAACAGGGCGCGAAGCTCGTGCTGCTGCAGGAACTGCACAACGGCGCCTACTTCTGCCAGGAAGAGAACGTCGACGCATTCGACCTTGCCGAGTCGATCCCCGGCCCGAGTACCGAGCGCCTCGCGGCGCTGGCGAAGCAGCACAAGGTCGTACTGGTCAGCTCGCTGTTCGAGCGTCGCGCCGCCGGGCTGTACCACAACACCGGCGTGGTCTTCGACGCGGACGGCAGCACGGCGGGCAAGTACCGCAAGATGCACATCCCCGACGATCCGGGCTTCTACGAAAAGTTCTATTTCACGCCGGGCGACCTCGGCTTCAAGCCGATCGACACCTCTGTCGGCCGGCTCGGCCTGCTGGTCTGCTGGGACCAGTGGTATCCCGAAGCCGCGCGCCTGATGGCGCTGGCCGGTGCGGACCTGTTGCTGTATCCGACCGCGATCGGCTGGGATCCCGACGATGTCGACGACGAGAAGACACGCCAGCGCGACGCCTGGATCCTCAGCCACCGCGGCCACGCGGTCGCGAACGGATTGCCGGTGCTGTCGTGCAATCGCGTCGGCCACGAGCCGTCGCCGATCGGCGCGTCCGGCATCGACTTCTGGGGCAACAGCCACGTGCTCGGTCCACAGGGCGAGTTCCTTGCGCAAGCGGGGGGCGATCCGACCGTGCTGAGCTGCGAGGTGGATCTGGGCCGCAGCGAGCACGTGCGTCGCATCTGGCCGTTCCTGCGCGACCGTCGCATCGACGCCTATGGCGATCTGCTCAAGCGCTACATCGACTGATCCGATGCCCCTCGAACTCCGCGACGCCGTCGACACCGATTTCGACGCCATCACCGCGCTCTACGCCCGCGAAGTCGCGGACGGCGTGGCGACCTACGAATACGACGCACCCGACGTCGACGAAATGCGGCGCCGCTGGTCGACCCTCACGTCGGCCGGCTATCCCTACATCGTCGCGATCCGCGACGGCGTGTTCGCCGGCTACGCCTACGCGGGCGGGTTCCGTACACGCATCGGCTACCGCTTCACGGTCGAGAGCTCGGTGTACGTCGAGCACGCGCAGCATGGCCATGGCATCGGTCGCGTACTGATGGAACGGCTGATCGAACTGTGCACGGCGCGTGGCGACCGGCAGATGATGGCGGTGATCGGCCCACCGCTGGCCGGACCGTCCGTGCAGTTCCACCAGCGCCTCGGCTTCGAAACCGTCGGCGTACTGCCCGGCTCGGGCCGCAAGCACGGGCGCTGGCTCGACACCATCGTGATGCAGCGCGCCCTCGGCGACGGCGCCGCCACTCCTCCTGAAGACGAATGACCCGATGACCGAATCGACGACCGGCGCAATGACGCCTTCTGGCGCCACGTCCTGGCAGTCGCAGCCGCATGCGATCGTCGAACGCGACGGCGTGCGCTACACCCTGCTCGGCACCGCGCATGTATCACGGGTCAGCGTGGAAGCGGTCGAGGATGCGATCGGCAGCGGCGCTTTCGACGCAGTCGCCGTCGAACTCGATGCGCAGCGCCTGCAGGCGATCAGCGATCCCGACGCGCTGGCCAGGCTCAATCTCGTCGACGTGATCCGCAAGGGCCGCGTCGCGCTGTTCGCCGCCAATCTCGCGCTCGCCGCATACCAGCGCCGCCTCGCCGAACAGCTCGGCATCGAGCCCGGCGCCGAGCTCAAGCGCGCGGTCGCAGTGGCCAACGAACGCGACCTGCCGGTCGCGCTGATCGATCGCGATGTCGGCCTGACGTTCAAGCGTGCATCGAAGAAGCTCGGCTTTTTCGGCCGCATGAAGCTGATCGGCAGCCTGCTGGGCGGTCTGATGGCCTCCGACGAACTCGGCGAAGAGGAGATCGAGACGCTCAAGCAGGGCGACATGCTCGAATCGAGCTTCGGCGAATTCGCCAGGAGCAGCCCGGAACTCTACGAGGCGATCATCGCCGAGCGCGACCGTTACATGGCCGCGAAACTGCGCGAGCAGGCCGGCAATGCGCGCAACGTGCTGGCCGTGGTCGGCGCCGGCCATCTCGCGGGTCTGGCGCGTCATCTCACCGACGACACGCAAGCACCGGCAGCGACGTGCACCGAGCTCGAACACGCGCCATCCGGCCACAGCCTGAAATGGGTCATGTCCCTGATCACGCTGCTGATCCTGGCGATGATCGGCTGGGGCTATTACCAGGGCGGCGCGGAACTCGGCCGTCAGCTGGTCAAGGAATGGGTGCTCATCACCGGCGGATTCGCCGCACTCGGCGCGCTGGCAGCGCTGTCGCATCCGCTCGGCATTCTCGCCGCGGCGATCGCCGCGCCGTTGAAGCCGATCCGTCCACCGGGGATTTCGCCGGGACTGTTCAGCGGCCTGGTCGAGGCCTGGATCCGCAAGCCCGCCTACAACGATTTCCTGTCGTTGCGCGACGACGCAGGCACGGTGCGCGGCTGGTACCGCAACCGGGTGTCGCGGACGCTGTTGAGCTTCCTGCTCACCAACATCGGCGCGAGCATCGGCGTGTGGGTGGCGGGATTGCGGATTGCGGGCAAAGTCCTGAGCTGACGATTCCGCTTCGCGCATGGCGCTACGCCAGAACGCAACGCGTCCGGTGTTCGCTCTGGTGAAGTCGCTCCGGCTCTTGTCTCCGGCTTCGGCTTTCAGCCGTTGATCTGATCGAGCCGTAAAGCGAGCCGAGCACCGGAGCCTGAAGTGGCAGAAGAGCAGCCCTGCGATGCTCGGCTCGCTTTACGGCTCGATTCAAATCGAAAGCCAGAGCCAGAACAAAAGCAAGGGCAGGAGCACGAAAACATCCGGCGCCCAAAGCGACGCCGGATGCTGGAAAAGGCATATCAGCCTGCCACATGAGCAGTCTCCCCCTGCACACCCCGCGCCCGCCGGATCAGACGCGCACTGCCATGCCGCATGTCGTCGAGAATCGCGTAGATCGTCGGCAGGAACAGCAGGCTGACCACCGTCGAGAACGCCAGACCCCCCGCCACCGCGCGCGCCATCGGCGAGTACGCCAGGCCGCCGAGCACAACGGTGTCGCTGAGCGAGATCGGAATCATCGCCAGAATCGCGGTCCCCATCGTCATCAGGATCGGACGCAGGCGTTCGCGGCTGCCTTCGACCAGGGCCTCGAGCCGCGGCATGCCGCGTCGGCGCAGGTTGTTGATGTGCTCGACCATGATGATGCCGTTGTTCACCACCACACCCATCAACACCAGGATGCCGATGAAGGCCATCACCGTGAACGAGGTACCGGTGAGCCAGAACAGCCAGAACACACCGAACACCGAGAACACCACGCAGCTCATGATCGCCGCGGGGAACAGCAGTGATTCGAATACCGCCGCCATCACCACGTAGATCATGATCACCGCGATCAGCAGGTTGAACATCATCTGTCGCATTGCCGCCGAATCGTCCTCGAAGCCGCTGCCGGAGAACGTGTAGCCGTAGCCGGCCGGAAACGCGACGGTATCGAGGGTCTGCTCCAGCGCCTTGCGGGCATCGGGCATCGTGGTGTCGCCGGCCAGGTTGGCCTGCAGCGTCAGCGAGGTCTGGCGGTCGGCGCGGGTGATCCGGCTGGCCGCCGGTTCCACACGCATGTCGACCAGGCTCGTCAACGGCACGCTGCGACCATCGGGTGCCCGCACCATGAAGCTGGCGATATCGGCTTCGTTGAACTGCTCGGCACCGGCGAAGCGCACCCACACCGGCACCTCGTCCTCGCCGCGGCGGAACTCGCGGAGCTGGCTGCCACGCAACGCCAGTCCGATGAAGCTCGACACCTGTTCGGCGCTGAAGCCGAATGCAGCCGCCCGGTCGCGATCGACCCGGATGTTCAGTTCCTGATTGAGGTCACCCGCATCCACGCGCACATCGCGCAGCGCGGGATTGGCGGCCAACATCGGAATCACGCCATCCGCGATTTCACGCAGCACCTGGGTCGAATCACCGACCAGTTGGACCTGCACGCCCTGGCTGCTACCACCGCCACCACCGCCTTGTCCCGCGCTGCCACGGATGCCGACTTCCGCGCGAGCGGACTTGGGCAGCGCCGCGCTGATCGCCTCGGTCATCGCCTTGGTGTCGCCGACCGAGTCGTCGAACGTGATCATCGTGCCGGAGTCGCTGCCCTCGCCGAACCAGGAATAGACCTGCTTGATCCGGTAGGTCTCACGGTTCTCGTCGAGAAACGTCTCGAAACGCAGCACTTCATCGGAGCGCTGCTGCAGGTTGTAGCTGCCCTTCCACTGGTAGTAGAGCTGGATTTCCTTGCCACCACTGCCATCGCCGAACATGTCGAATCGGGTCTGGGTCATCGGCACCAGACTCACCGCGACGACCAGCAGGATGCCGAACACGCTCCAGCCGCGGTGCTGGAGCGACCAGCGCAGCACCCGCGCATAGCGGCGCTGCAGACGCGGGATCAGCCCGTCGGGACGCGCGACCGCAGGCGGCGTCTTCATGCGCGCCGACATCATCGGAATCAGGCTCACCGCGACCAGCCAAGAGGCCAGCAGCGACACCGAAATGGTGATCGCCAGCTGGGTCATGAAGATGCTGATGTTGTTGGTCTCGCCCAGCAGGTTGGGCACGAACACGATGCAGTGGCACAGCGTGCCCGCGGACAGCGCGATCGCAACGTGGCGCGTGCCCAGTACCGAAGCCAGCCACGGCTGATCGGGCATGCGTTCGCGCTCCTGGTAGATGCTTTCCACCACCACGACGGCGTTGTCGACCAGCATGCCGACGGCGAGCAGCAGGCCCATCAACGACAGCACGTTGAGCGTGACGTCGAAGAAGTGCATGAAGCCGAGCGTGATGATGAAACAGATCGGAATCGCCAGCGTGACCATCAGCGTCGACGGCCAATGGCGCAGGAAGAAGTACAGCACGATGATCGACAGCACGAGGCCGATCGCACCCGCCTCCACCAGTTCCATCAGCGACGATGTCACGTCCTCGCCCATGTTCTGGGTGATCTTGACGTCGATGCCTTCCAGGCCGGGCTCGCTGCGCGCGGCGTCCACTTCCGCCAGCACATTGCGCGAGACCTCGACGAGATTGGCGTCGCGCTCCTTGTAGACCTCCAGACCCACGGCCGCGCGCCCGTCGAGCCGGCGTCCGTAGTCCATGCGCTGCGGCTTGAATCGCACCTGCGCAATGTCCGACAGCCGCAGGCCGCGCTGGTCGATGACCAGATCGCGCAACTGCTGCAGATCGTCGAGCTCGCCGACGGGCTGCACACGCAGACGCTGGCCACCATCGAGAATCTGCCCGGCGGACACCGAAAAGTTGAGTTCGCGCAGGCGTGTCGCCAGTGCATTGAGTTCGATGCCGTGTGCGGTCAGTCGATCAGGTTCGACCGCGATCTCGACCTCATTCGGCGGCGCGCCGCTGATCTCCACGCGCGCAACACCCGGCACACGTTCGAGACGCCGCTTGAGCTGACGATCGATCAGCTCGTAGCTGCCGCTCAGATTGACGTTCGCCGCCAGCCGCATACGCAGCACCGGCTCGTCGCCACTCGACCATTTGTGCACGAAGTAGCGGCGGAAATCGTCGGGCAGTTCGCCACGGATCGCATCGATGCGTTCGCGGGCATCGGAAGCGCTGATCGCGATGTCGCGGTCCCAGTCGCTGAACTCCAGGAACACGCCAGCACCCTCGGACGTCGCCTGCCCGCGCATGCGTTTGATGCCGCTCATCGTCGCCAGCGTTTCCTCCGCCGGCCGCAGCAGACTCTGCTCGGCCTCGGCCGGCGTGGAGCCGGTGTAAGGCAACTGCACGAACAGGAACGGCGCGGAGATGTCAGGCAGGGCTTCCAGCGGCAAACGCACCGCGGAGATCAGTCCGATCACGACCATCGAAATGAAACACATGATGGTGGTGACCGGGCGCCGCAGGCTCAGCTCGGCGATGCTCATGTCGCGCCGGCCTCCGCGTCGGGACGATCGGCGGCAGCGCCCAGGCGCGCACGACGACCGCGTTTGGCGTAGTGCGCGTCGGACTTGCGGTCCAGCAGGTCGTAGACCACCGGGATCACCAGCAGGGTGAGCACCGTCGACACCGCCAGGCCGCCCATCACCACGATCGCCATCGGCGAGCGCACCTCGGCGCCGTCACCGAAGGCCAGCGCCAGCGGCAGGAAGCCGAACAGCGTCGACAGCGTGGTCATGATGATCGGCCGCAGGCGTGAACGCGCGCCGTCCACCAGCGCCTCGCGCTTGGCCACACCGGCTTCGCGCAACTGGTTGACCTTGTCGATCAGGATGATCGCGTTCTTCACCACAAGACCGACCATCAGGATCAACCCGATGAAGGCGACCACCGAGATCGTGTTGCCGGTCAGCAGCAGTGCGCCGATCGCGCCGACCATCGCCAGCGGGATGGTGAACAGGATCACGAACGGGTGCAGCAGCGATTCGAACTGCGACGCCATGACGAGGTAGACGAGGAAGATCGCCAGCGCGAACGCCATCAGCAGCGAGCGCATCGACTCGGCGAGTTCCTCGCCCTGGCCGCCGATGTGCATGCCGACCTCGGGGCCGAGCGGATTCTCCGCCACCATCTGCCGCACTTCGGTCATCGCCGTGCCCAGGTCGATCCCGCGCAGGTTCGCCGACACCACCGCCACGCGCACCTGGTCAGCACGATGGATCTCGCTGGGACCGATGGTCGCGACGACATCGGCCACCGAGTCGAGCCGCACCGGCGACGCGGAGCCCGGATTGACGATCAGGTTGCGGATGCGGTCGACCGAGTCGCGCTCGCTTTCCTGCGCGCGCACCAGCACGTCGATCTTGCGGTCGCGGAAGTTGTAGCGCGTCGCCACTTCACCCCGGACCGCGCGCACCACCGCATCGGCGATCTGCCGCGTGGTCAGCCCGAACGCGCCGGCGCGCTCCTGGTCGAACACGATCTGGATCTCCGGGAAGCCCTGCTCCACCGTGCTCTTGACGTCGGCATAGTGCGGATTGGCGCGCAGCATCTCCGCCATGCGCTGCCCGGCCTTCGCCAGTCCGTCGAGATCCTGGCCGCGGATTTCGATCTCCAGCGGCGTGGAGAAACTGAAGATCTGCGGGCGCGCGAAGTCCACGGCGACGCCGGGATAGTTCTGCATCGTCTCGCGCAGGCGCTCGGTCTGCTGCGCTTCGAACTCGCGACTGCCGCCACCGCTCATGACGATGCTCAGCTTGCCGATGTTCTCGCCGCTCTCGGTCGGGTTCGCATCGAGGCGCGTACCGCTGCCGCTGACACCGAACAGCAGTTCGACGCCATCGTCGCCGGCGTGCGCCTGCTGCACCTCGCGCATGATGCGGTCGGTCTCGCGCAGCGGCGTGCCCGGCGGCAGCTTGGCGGTCATCTCGAACCGGTCCTGCGCCAGCTGCGGGATCAGGTCGGTACCGAGCAGCGGCACCGTCAACATGCTGACCAGGAAGACCGCCGTCGCAGTGCCGAGCACCAGCCACGGACGTGCGAGCGCACCCGGCAGCATGCGCAGATAGCCACGCTCGGCGCGGCCGTAGGGCGCCATTGCCAGATCGCTGGCGCGACCCATGACACCACTGACCACGCGCGAGACACCGCGCCAGATACGGATCACCAGCCACACGATGCCGAACAGCACACCGCGCACGCCGGCACCGATACCACGTCCGGTCGCCGCGATCGGCTTCTGCCAGCGGTTCTGCGGGCGCCAGTCCGGATGCGCCGGTTCCTCGGCGAATGCCAGCGGCGGCCGGCCCTTGAGCGAGGCCAACATCGGGATCAGCGTCATCGCCACCAGCAGCGACACGCCGACCGCGATCGCGATCGTCAGCGCCTGGTCGCGGAACAGCTGACCGGCGATGCCTTCGACGAACACCAGCGGCAGGAACACCGCGATGATCGTCAGCGTCGACGCGACGATCGCCATGCCGACTTCGCGCGTACCGGTGATCGCGGCCTCGAGGACTCCAAGCCCGCGTTCGCGCGCCTTCTCGATGCTTTCCAGCACGACGATCGAGTCGTCGACCACCAGGCCCGTCGCCAATGCGAGGCCGCCCAGCGACATCACATTGAGGCTCAGCCCCAACTGGTCCATGAAGAAGAACGTGGTGATGATCGAAACCGGCAGCGACAGGCTGACCACCAGCGTGCTCCAGCCGTTGCGCAGGAACAGGAAGATGATCAGCACCGCCAGCGTGCCGCCGATCAGCGCATCGGTGCGGACATCGTTGATGGCGGCGCGCACGAACTTCGACTGGTCATCGACGACGGTCAGGGTCATGTCCGGCGGCAGCTCCTTGCGGATGACGTCCAGCCGCGCCTGCACCGCATCGGCGGTCGACACCGTATTCGCGTCGCCTTCCTTGTAGATCGCCAGCTCCACCGCCTCGGCGCCGCCGAGCCGGATGATGCTTTCGCGCTCCTTGAAGCCCTGGCGCACCGTGGCGATGTCGCGCAGACGGATCGCACGGCCGCCGGCGATCGTCGTGCTGCCCGCGCCCGAGGCGCTCGACACGGAGGCCGCTGCCGCGAGCACCGCCTGCGAACCACTGGCCGCGGCGATCGCCGCCATCTGCTGCGCCGCGTTCGCCGCGCTGTCGTCACCGCCCGATTGCGTGGCGACCAGCATCTCGCCGATCTGCTCGACACTCGCGAACTGGTTGACCGTGCGCACCAGATACCGCTGCGTGCCCTGGTCGAGGCGGCCGCCCGAGAGGTTGATGTTCTCCTGCTGCAGGCGCTGGATCACGTTCTCGATCGGCAGACCGATGCGTGCCATCTGCTGCAGGTCGAGATCGACCTGCACTTCGTCCTCGAAGCCGCCGCCGACCTTGACCGCGGCCACGCCGACCACGGGCTCGATCTTCTTCTTCAGGTCATCGTCGGCATAGCGACGCATGCGCGTGAGTTCGTCCACCGCATCGCCCTTCTCGCCGGCGGTCAGCGCAAGACGCAGGATCGGCTCGGTCGAGGGATTGAAGCGCAGCAGTACCGGCGGCGTGACTTCCAGCGGCAACTGCAGCGTTTCGAGTTTGTCGCGCACCTCCAGACTCGCCTGGTCCATGTCGGTGCCCCAGGCGAATTCCAGCACCACGTCGCTCTGGCCGGTGCGCGAGATCGAGCGCAGCTTGCGCACGCCCTTGACCACGCCGACGGCTTCTTCGACCGGCTCGCTGACCAGCGTTTCGATTTCCGACGGCGCCGCGCCGGTGTATTCGGTGCGCACCGTCAGCGTGGGATAGCTGAGGTCGGGCAGCAGGTTGACCTTGAGGTTGGTCAGCGCGATCAGGCCGAACAGCATCATGCTGATCGCGACCATCCACACCGTCACCCGACGACGCGTGGAGAACTCGACGAGATCGAAACGTCCCGGCGGCGCGGCGTGCGGATCCGCGGCCGGGCCGTTGCCGGCGGGGCCGTCGTGCGGCGCGCCGACCATTACTGCGCGCCGCTCTTGGCGTCGGCGGCGGCAGGCGCTGCAGCAACCGGTGCCTCACCGATCACCTGCACCGTGCTGCCTTCGCGCAGCGCGACCTTGCCGGCGGTGACCACCGGATCGCCGTCTTCGAGGCCGCTGCGGACTTCGATCAGGTTGCCGTCGATGTAGCCCAGCTCCACCGGCACGCGCACCGCCTTGCCGGCGCGCACGGTGTAGACCGCGGTCTCGTCGCCTTCGTCGAGCAGCGCGCTGCGTGGAATCACCAGCGCATCGGCGCGCTGGTCGTAATCGATGTGGATGCGGCCGAACATGCCGGCGCGCAGCATCTCGTTGCCGGCGAACGCGGTGACCACGCGGAAGGTGCCACTGCGCGATTCGACGATCGGCGCGACGCGCTCGACCACACCTTCGAAGGTCTCGCCCGGCAGCGCGTCGACCTGCAGGCGCACCGGCTGGCCGCGCTTGAGCACGCGCAGTTCGCGCTCGGGCACGTTGAGCGTGGCTTCGATGCGGGCGTTGTCGACGATGCTGAAGATCGGCGTGTTGATCTGCACGAAGTTGCCGGTGCGGATCATGCGCTGCGAGATCACGCCCGAGATCGGCGCGGTCACCGCGGTGTAGGACAGCTCGAGCTGCGCCATCTCGTGCTGCGCGCGCGCGGTGTCGAGATCGAACTTGATCTGGTCCAGATCGTTGGCGCTGATCATCTGCTGGGCCACCAGCTGCTGCGCGCGGCGGTAGCTGTTCTCCAGCTTGCCCATCGTGGCGCGGCTCTGCAGCACGGCCAGGCGTGCGCGGTCGGGATCGAGCCGCACCAGTGGCTGGCCGGCGCGCACCGTATCGCCCTCCTCCACCAATACCTCGAGCGCGATGCCCGAGGTCTTGGCAACCACGTCGGCGCCGCGCGGCACTTCCAGCGACGCCGTGCCCACATAACTGGCGGCCACGCTGCGGCGTGCGACCACCTCCGTCTCCACCGGAACCGGCGCCGCGGCGGCGTCGGCAGGCTTGGCCTGGGCATCGCCCCCCCCCTTGCACGCGGAAAGGCCAAGGGCAGCGGACAGGAGAATAACGCCAGTCAGGACGCGTCCCGTGGACGCGAAGGCATGCGGTGTGGACATGTGGATTCGATGTGACCCCTACGGTGTTGTAGCAAGGTATATCACCAGTGCATGACGCCGAATGCGCCATAGGTCATGGTGACCTCCGGTCGGTCCACCGCCGATGTTGCAGCGCATTGGGTTTGCAGCGCCGCCGTGGCTATACTGGCCCGGTTGTGCACCGGTTCATGCAGGAACCGCCTACCGGACCGGTCGCAACCGCATCACGCTTCCCAGACAGCACTTCCAGCCATTCAGGATTGCGGAAAACCCGATGACGCGACTGCTGATGCTCGCCGCCTGCTTCGTTCTAGCTTCGCCCGTCCTGAGCGCATCCGCGCAGGATGCCGGCGCGCCCGCCGCCCCGGCTTCAGCTGCGGCCGAGGCACCAGCCGCCAACGCACCGCTGACCGGCAACGTGGAGACGGGCCGCCAGCTGACCTATACCTGCCAGGGCTGCCACGGCGTCGAGGGCTACCGCAACGTCTATCCGCACTATCACGTGCCGAAGATCGGCGGCCAGTCGCCCGAGTACCTGGTCAATGCCCTGCACGAATACAAGCGCGGCACCCGTCGTCACCCGACGATGCAGGCGCAGGCGCAGAGCTTCACCGACCAGGACATCGCCGACATCGCTGCCTTCCTTTCGGAGCTGACCAAGTGAGCGGCGCCATGACCCGTCCGGCCCGTGCCCTGCCCGTCCTGATGCTCGCCGCCCTGCTGGCCGCCTGCGGCGGCCAGTCCCACGATCCCGAAGCGCAGCCGGCGCGCAGCTCGTCCGCCGGCCTGCCGTCGGGCACGACCGAAGCAGGCGAACAGGCCGCCAACGTCAAGAGTGCGGCGACGGGCCAGACCTGCATCGACTGTCATGGCGCGGGCGGCAACGCACCGATCGATCCGACCTACCCGAAGATCGGCGGCCAGTTCCGCGACTACCTCGCCCACTCGCTGCAGGCCTACCGCGACGGCGACCGCGAACACGCGCTGATGTCGCAACAGGCCACCGGCCTGAGCGACCAGCAGATCGCCGATCTCGCGGCGTACTTCGCATCGCAGCCGAGCCAGCTGCGCGATCTGCGCGGGGCGCACGACCGCTGAGGGGTGCTTGGGCGGCGCTGGTCGCGCCGTCTGATGGCCGTGTGTCCGGTTCGGCGGGCATACGCTGGTCTCGCCCCGACAGGGGCTTTCGTCGATTTGATCTGACCAGGTTTGCGCTTGGTCCCGATTTTTGCCTGTGTGTTTCTGCCTTGCTCGGCTTTGGCTCTAGCTCTAGCTCTAGCTCTGGCTCTGGCTCTGGCTTTGACTCTGGCTCTGGCTCTGGCTTTGGCTTTGGCTTTGGCTTTGGCTTTCAGCCTTTGACTTGAATCGAGCCGTAGAGCGAGCCGAGCACCGGAGCCTGACGTGGCCGAAGAGCAGCCCATGTCTGAGCGCAGCGAGTTTGGGCTGCGTGCCGCGTCAGGCGAGGAGCACAGGGCACCGATGCGGCTGTATCGCATCGGCTCGCGTCCGGCGAAGGGACCTTTTGGTTCCTTTTGGGTCCATCCAAAAGGGACTCGCACGCGCAGCGGGCGAAAGCCCTGCACTTGCTGTTCGCTTCAAGTCGTTGGCTCTGGCCTGCTTGAATCGTTGGATTCGATCTCTCCAAAGACCTCGCCTAAGGGCGAAGATCAAGTACAGGGCTTCCGCGCTGTCGCGCGGCTTACTTTTGTATTGGCAAAAGTAAGCAAAACCGTCTTCGCCGGACGCGATCCGCCGCGATACAGCCGCGTCGGTTCCCTGCGCTTCTCGGTCGACGGGGCACGCAGCCCAAACTCGCTGCGCTCAGACATGGGCTGCTCTTCGACCCCGCCGCCCTGCGATGCTCGGCTCGCTCTACGGCTCGATTCAAGTCAAAAGCTGAAAGAAAAACCATAGCCAAAGCCGCAGCGAAAGCGAAGCAACGTCCATGGAATCCGGCCTACGCGGAAGTGACGAACGTTCCGAGTACCAGCGCGCTGGAATTTGGCAGACGCCACGAATCAGCCGCCAAGGCTGTCCTGATCTTCCTGCAACTCCGGCTTCCACGGCACATCCGGCGGCGGGCGGCCATCGGTTTCCACGTCCTGCATGTTGGGATCGGTGATGCCGCAAGCGCCACCGAACATCAGCAAGGCCACGCTGCACTGCACGGTCTTGCTGGTGCCGGGAATCGGGATCAACACGGTCTTGACGCTGCGGCGTACCCATTCCTGCAGCAGGGTTTCGCTGGGCGTCCAGAAGCGGTCGAAGCTCGTGGGTTCGTAGTCGGTCGGCGGGCGCCTGAGCCAGGTGCCTTCGCGATCGATGCGGGCGAAATCCTCGGTGACGGTGCCCGGTGGCAGGCCTCCCCCCACCCGACCACCGCCGGCGAGACGCGGGCGACCGTCCGCACCGAGCAGGCCGGACGGACTGCCGGGCTCGCCGCCTTCGCGTGTGGTGGCGCCATCGCCCCAGTCGTCTGCGGCCCGGGTCGACGGGGCAGCGCCCGGCGGCATGCCTGCGCGCGTACCGGCACCCGCTGCCGGATTCGGCGCAGGTGCGCGCGTACCCGGTGGTGCAGGCGTCAATGGGCGTGGCGATGGCGTGGCTGCAACAGGCGCGGTTGGCGCCAGCGACTCGGGGGCCGGCGTCGGCGCAGGCGCGTCGCGCATCGGCACCGCGCGCTCGCGTGCGACGACGTCCGCGACCTGTCGCGTCGGCATCTCGGGCGCATCGACGACGACCGACGGCGCCTCGCGCGTCGGCAGGCGCAAGGTCTCGGTCGGCTGGGGCACGCTGCGATCGCGGATTTCGATCTCGACCTCGCGCTGCTGCGCGGTGACCTCGGCCAAAGGCGCCGGCGTACGCAGCGCCGGAATCTCGACGGCCTGCAGCTGCGCCTCGGGCACCTGACGATCGCGCACCACGACCTCGGGCGCGACACCCGGACGCGGCGGCGGCAAGGTGAAATCGATATCCGGCACCGGTGTCTGCGTGACCTGCAGCACCTGCTCGGTCGGTTCGACGGGCTCGGTCGCGACCACGGCGTCCTGTGCGGTCGACGTGTCCTGCGGTGCGGTCTGCGCCGGCGGCGCTTGCGACGGTGCGGGGGGCGACGTCGAGGCCGGCGGCAGCTGCACGACCGTGACCGGAGCCGGTTCACCCTCCTCTCCGGCGCCCGCATCTTCGGGCGTGCCGTCACCGATGAAGACAGCCTGGACCACGTGCTCTTCGCCCTGCGCGGCGGGTGCCGGCGATGCGAAGTGCGCTTGGGTCAACAACAGCAGGCCACTGACCCAGAACAACTGGGCCAGCAGCGCGAGCACCATCGAGACGCGCTTCGGACCCCGATGCTCGCGGGGCTCCGGTTCCCAGCGCGGATGCAACAGGCTGGCCCAGGCAGCCAGCGCATTCGCCGGCACATGGCCCTTGCGTCGCGGCGGCACAGGCCGGGCGACCAGCACCGCCACGATCGCGTCCGCGGTCGCGCCGGTCACCGCGCCGACGCGCGCATGCATCGTGTCGAACCAGCGAGCCCAACCGGCCGGGAATCCTTCGGGCGCATCGTCCGGCCGGATCGAACGGCGCCGCCGGCGGCGCAGCACATTGATCAGGTCGGCAGCAGTGAACATCCGGTGGAGGCCGCCGGTTGCGGAAGGATCAGGCCGCGTCGCGCGGCATGTACGGCGCGTCGCCGGTGTCGTGGTCGGTCGCGTCGCGGACCGCGGTCACGCCGGGTGCCTTCTCCATCAGCGTCTTCTCGATGCCCTGCTTCAGCGTGACGTCGACGAGGCCGCAACCGTGGCAGCCGCCGCCGAAGCGCAGCACGACGACGCCTTCGGCGGTCACTTCCTGCACGCTGACATGACCACGATGCTGGGCGAGCTGCGGATTGACCTCGTGCTCGACCACCCAGCGCACGCGCTCGACCAGCGATGCGGCTTCCGGCGGTGCCTCGCCCTTGATCTTCGGCGCGCGGATCTGCAACTGGCCGCCGGTGGCGCGGCTTTCGTAATCGATCTCGGCGCCATCGAGGTAAGGCACGCTCGGCGCATCGAGCCACAGTGTGAAGCCGTCGCAATCGATCGCCCACTCGTCGCCCTGCAGGTCGTCGCTGCCGGCGAACTCCAGGCGCACGTCCGCGCGCGGGGTACCGGCGTGCACGGCCGACAGCCGCACACCCAGGCCGGGCAGCGTCTCGCGCTCGATCAGCTTGCGGAAATGGGTCTGCGCGGTTTCGGAGATGTTGATCATGCGGCGTATTCTAGCGGGCCTGCGCCCGCGCACACGCCGGTCGCCGTCTGCCGCATGAACGGCTCTCGACAGGAGATTCCCCGATGTCCGACCTCGTTTCCCTCAGCGATGCCCACTGCGTGCCGCGCCGCGGCGACGCGCATCGCCTGCCCGAAGCCCGCGTGCGTGAACTGCTGCCGCAGGTCCCCGGCTGGACGCTGGCCGAAGACGGTCAGGCACTGACCCGCACCTTCCGCTTCGACGACTACCACCGCACGATGGCGTTCGTGAACGCGCTGGCCTTCGTCGCCCATCGCGAAGACCACCATCCCGACCTTGGCGTGCATTACGACCGCGTCGAAGTCCGCTACTCCACCCACGATGTCGGTGGCCTGAGCGAAAACGACTTCATCTGCGCCGCCAAGGCCGACCGGCTCCTCGCATGACCGCGCGCGGCGCGGGCCTGCTGCTGGCGTTCGCAGCGTCCGTCTCAGCGGCGGCACCGTCCTTCATGGACGGCGTCGCCGCCTATGAGACCGGCGACCATGCGCGTTGCGCCGATCTCCTGCTGGCGGTGGAAGCCGCCGATGCCGTCGTCCCCACCAACGGCGAACTGCTAACGGTCGAGTGCCTGTCCGCGGCCGGACGCTTCGACGAAGCTTTCGCCTATCTGCGTCGGCAGTTGCCGAAGGGCCGGATCGACCTCGGCGAACTTTCGGACAAGTCGCGCCCCGGGCTCGATGCCCTGCGCGAGCAAGCAGGATGGGACGCATTGCAGGTCGACGTAACGGCGTTGGAAGCCGCGCGCCTGTCGAAGCTCGACACCGCGCTGCGCGACGAACTCCTCGCACGCTCGGGCCGCGACCAGGCCGCACGCCGCGCGATGACCACCGGAGGCATCCGCGCGGTCGACCAGGCGTCGTGGGACCGCATCGCCGAAGTGGACCGCGACAACACTGCGTGGCTCAAGCAGGTGCTGGACAGTCGCGGCTGGCCGGACAGCGACCTGGTGGGCCACGAAGGCGCGAAAGCGGCATGGCTGCTGGTCCAGCACGCGGATCACGACCCCGCCTTCCAGCGGGCCGCACTCGCGCGCATGCAACCCGCCGTCGAGGCCGGCCTCGCCGATCGCAGCGACTTCGCCCTGCTGACCGATCGCGTGCTGCTCGCCGAAGGTCAGCCACAACGCTATGGCAGCCAGTTCCAGACCGACGCCGACGGCATCACGCGCCTGCGTCCGGTTGAGGACCTGGACGGCCTGGACACCCGCCGCGCCGCTGTCGGCCTGCCCCCGATGGACGAGTACCGGCAGATGCTGCGCGACAATTACGAGACTGAAGTCGAATGAATTCCATGCACACCGATGACCGCGCACCACCCAGGCGCGCCGGGCATCTCGCTGCACTGCTCGTCGCGGGCCTGCTGGGAAGCGGTCACGCGGTCGCCGAACTGCCGCCCGAGATGGGTGCCAGCGTCGATATCCGCTCCAGGCACATGAACCCGCCGGTCTATCCCGCGGATGCCGCCTCCGAAGGTGTGCAAGGCCGGACGATCCTGATCGTCGACATCGATGCGAAGGGACAGGTCACCAACGTGGCGGTGGAGCAGAGCGCGCTCGACGCCCGGCTCGACGCAGCCGCGCTGAGGGCTGCCGGCACCTGGACCTTCCAGCCTGCACGCGCAAAGGGCAAGCCGGCGCCGGGGCGGGTCCGGATTCCGGTCGACTTCGCTCTGCCCTGATTCCGTGATCAGCGCAGCCTGTCGAGCGCCACGCGCAGATCGTCGGCCAAGGGCGCGTTGAGGACATAGGCCTCGCCGTCGTCGAGGGTGAACTCCAGCGACGCGGCATGCAGGAACAGGCGCTTGAGGCCGATCTGCTCGCGCAAGCGCTTGTTGACCTCGACATCGCCGTACTTGTCGTCGCCGGCGACCGGGTGAGCGATGTGCTGGGCGTGGACACGGATCTGGTGGGTGCGGCCGGTCTCGATCCGGACCTCGCAATAGGACTGGCCGCCGCGCCGCTCCAGGACACCGAAATGGCTCAGCGACACCTTGCCGGCCGGGTTGACCTGGACGTGCCGCTCGCCGCCCTGGCGCAGGCCGACGTGCAGCGGCGCATCGACGCTCATCGTGCCGTCGGGCATGCGCCCGGCCAGCAGGGTGAGGTAACGCTTGCGGATGCCGGCGCCGTGGTCCTCGCGCAGCAGGGCCTGCAGCTGGGTCAGCGCCGAGCGCTTCTTGGCCAGCACCATCAGGCCGGAGGTGTCCCGATCCAAACGGTGGACCAGCTCCAGCGGCTGGTTCGGGCGCAACGCACGCAGGGTCTCGATGACCCCGAAACTGATCCCGCTGCCACCGTGGCTGGCGATGCCGCTGGGCTTGCTGATCGCCAGCAACCGGGCATCTTCGAACACGATGCTCGCGTCCATCGCCGCCAGCAGGCCCTTCGAAGGCGCGCCCGCCTCGCCCGGCGTCTCCAGACGGACCGGCGGAATCCGCACCTCGTCGCCGGCCTCGAGCTTGCGCTCGGCCTTGGCCCGGCCGCCGTTCACACGGACCTGCCCGCTGCGCACGATCTTGTAGATGATCGACCGCGGCGCGCCCTTGAGTTGGCCGAGCAGAAAATTGTCGAGCCGTTGGCCGTCACGATCATCCGGAACCCGGACCAGTCGCACGCCGCCGGTGGTGCCGGAACCGTTGTCAGTCATCGTCGCTTATTTATCTGTTACACTCGGGCCGCGATCTAAGGTGCTGATTTCTTTGGAAGAACCCGGGCCGAAAGCCCACCTTTCAAAGGCTTCCGGACAGTGCGCGGCCACCGCCCCAGGGGCGGCCATGTTAGCGGCTGTTCGGCAGTACCGGCCATCGCCCGATGCCTGGCATCGGCGCTGAACACGTCCCGCGTGACGTTCGCGACGGCTCGAATGGCCGGCGCAAGCGGTCCGCGGCCTGCACTACCCAGACAATACAGAGCGCTCCCGCGGCCCGCCGTGGTGTCGTAGCGCTGGACAATCCGGTTCGTCGCTGCGCGTGCGCGGCGACTTCAGGCTTCATCCAGGCGAAACGCCCCGGCGTTCCGCGCGTGAGAGCGCGCAAGGAAACGCAACCATGAAGCGCATGCTGATCAACGCGACGCAGGCAGAAGAACTGCGCGTCGCCATCGTTGATGGCCAGTCCCTGTACGACATCGACATCGAACAGCCGTCCAGGGAACAGAAGAAGTCCAACATCTACAAGGGCCGCATCACCCGCATCGAGCCCTCGCTCGAAGCGGCGTTCGTCGAGTACGGCGCCGCCCGCCACGGCTTCCTGCCGCTCAAGGAAGTCTCCCGTGATTACTTCCAGGCCGGCGTCGACCCCAACAAGGGCTCGATCAAGGAACTCCTGCGCGAAGGCCAGGAAGTCGTGGTCCAGGTCGACAAGGAAGAGCGCGGCAACAAGGGCGCGGCCCTGACCACGTTCATCTCGCTGGCCGGCCGTTACATGGTGTTGATGCCCAATTCGCCGACCGCCGGTGGCGTGTCGCGTCGGATCGAGGGTGAAGACCGCGCCGAGCTGAAGAAGGCGATGGACGCGCTGAACATCCCCGACGAGATGGGCGTGATCATCCGTACCGCCGGCGTCGGCCGTGACGCCGAAGAACTGCAATGGGACCTCGACTACCTGCTGAGCATCTGGCGCGCGATCGCCGAAGCCGCACTGAGCAAGCCCTCGCCGTTCCTGATCTACCAGGAATCGCGTCTGATCACCCGGGCACTGCGCGACTACATGCGTGCCGACATCGCCGAGATCCTCGTCGATACGCCGGAGATGTATGCCGAAGCGCGCGACTTCGTCGAGCAGGTGATGCCGCACAACCTGCGCAAGCTCAAGCACTACACCGATGATGTGCCGCTGTTCAACCGCTACCAGATCGAGTCGCAGATCGAGAGCGCCTACGAGCGCACCGTGCGTCTGCCGTCCGGCGGCGCGCTGGTCATCGACCAGACCGAAGCCCTGACCGCGATCGACGTGAACTCCGCCCGCGCCACCAAGGGCGGCGACATCGAAGAAACCGCGTTCAACACCAACCTGGAGGCGGCCGAGGAAGTGGCCCGCCAGCTGCGCCTGCGCGATCTTGGTGGCCTGGTGGTCATCGACTTCATCGACATGTCGTCGAACAAGCACCAGCGCGACGTCGAGCACAAGCTGCAGAACGCGCTCAAGTACGACCGCGCCCGTGTGCAGCAGAACAAGATCTCGAAATTCGGCCTGCTGGAGATGAGCCGCCAGCGCCTGCGCGCGTCGCTCGGCGAGTCGAGCCAGATCGTCTGCCCGCGCTGCGAAGGCCACGGCCGCATGCGCAGCATCGAGTCGCTGTCGCTGTCGATCATCCGCGTCGCCGAAGAGCACGCGATGAAGGACAACACCGGACAGGTACTGGTGCAGGCCCCGGTGGAGATCGCCAACTACCTGCTCAACGAAAAGCGCAGCGCGCTCGAGGAAATCGAGAAGCGCCACGGTGCGCCGATCATCATCGTCGCCGACGAACAGTTGCACACGCCGCACTACGAGGTTTCGCGCATCCGCGAAAACGAGCTCGGCGAGGAAACCGCGCGCCCGAGCTACCAGCGCGGCACACCGCGTCGCGTGGCGACGATCGCGCTGAGCAAGAACAACCTCAACGTGCCGCCGCCGGCCGTCACCAATGTGCGTCCGACGCAGCCCGCGCCGATCCGCGAGCCGAAACCCGAAGCGGTTGCGCCCGCTCCGGTGCCGCAGCCCGCGCCGACACCGGTCGCGCCGGCCTCGACCGGTGGCGTCATGGGTTGGCTCAGGTCGCTGTTCGCACCGCCCGCGCCGGCCCAGCCGGCTGCGCCCGCACCGACCGGACGCCCGCCGCGCGCCGACGGTGGCCCGCGTGGCGAGAACCGCGGTGACCGCAATGATCGTGGCAGCCGCAATGGCGGCCAACGCCGCGACCGTCGCGGTGGCCGTCAGGGCCAGGGGGCGTCGAACCAGGCGTCTGCCGCGAACGAGAGCAAGCCTGCAGCGTCCGCACAGCCGGCCCGCGACGACGCGCAGCGTGAAGCACGCCGCGAGCCCGCCGCCGTCGCCGATGCCGGCGCCCGCAAGGAGCGCCAGCAGGAGCGTCGCCAGCGTCAGAAGCAGCGCGGCCCGCGTCAGAAGACCGAAGGTGAAGTGACCGAGGCCCAGGCCGCGATCGCCGTCGCCGCGCCGGCCGCAGCCGCATCGATCGAGGCGCCCCGCGTTGCCCGGTCCGACATCGAGCAGGCCGCGCCGGCAGCGGCGATCGACAGCGCACCCGCTGCTATCGCCACGCACGCGTCCCCGCACCCTGAAACCGCACCGGTGCACACCGAAGCGAATCCGGACGACAGCAACGACACCAGCGCGTCCGATGCCGATGGCAACGGCGAAGCCGGTGACGATGACGGCAGCAACGGCCGTCGCCGTCGCGGTCGTCGTGGTGGCCGTCGTCGTCGTCGTGGCAAGGCCGGTGATGGCACGGCCGGCGACGAGACTTCGCTGGACAGTGATGACGCGGGCGACGACGACACCGTCGTGGCCACCGGTCACGGCCAGCCCGAGTTCGACTTCGACGATCTGCCCGCACCTGCGGCGCAGCCGAAGAGCGCACCCGCGCAGCAGGACACGCGTCCGGCCGTCGCGGCAGTTGCTGTCGCCGCGAGCGCGGCTGTGCAGGCGAACGAGCCCGCAGCGCCGGCCGTCGAAACGCCTGCGCCCGCGCAGCCGGTCGACACCTGGACCGCGGCGCCCGCACCTGTCGAAGCCGATGCACCGCAGACTCCGGTCGAAAGTGCGGTGCCTGTTGCCGATGCACACGTGCCGCAGCCGGCAGTCGAGCCGCCGGTCGCCGCCGCGGTGACGCCGGTGCAGGACAACGCGCCTGCCGATATCGCTGCGGACGACGCCGCGCGTGCAGTCCAGTCGGTGGAGCCGGTCGAAACCGCCCGGACGGTCGACCAGGCATCGCAGGCCGAGCCGGACGTCATCGCCGAAGCACCGACTGCAGCAGCACCGCAGGTCGATGCAGCACCGTCGATCGACGAGGCCAGCGCACCGGCACAGGCCGAAGGCACACCGCTCGCGCCGCCTGCGCCGGTGGCGCAAGGTCTGTTCGACGTGCCGGCACCGGCCGCCGCACCGTCCGTCGAGTCGCTTTCCGCCGAGCCCGGGACGGCCGGCATTGCGCCGGGCGATGCGGCGCTGACGGATGCAGAGGCGGTGATGCCAGTCGAGCCGGTGTCCGTGGCTACGTCGTCGGTCGATTCCGACGACGCAGACAGCGACGACGCGCCCGAATCGGACTACCGGAACGACCCGCGCCTGCGGCCGCGCCCGACCGACGCCTGAGTGATTCCAGCGCGCGACAACGAAAAACCCCGGCTTCGGCCGGGGTTTTTTTCTGGGTCATCATCCTGTCGCTGCGAACGCGCACCTGCGCAAAGCAAACGGCGCCGTTGCGTGAAGCCCCGTGTCAGATCGCGAGCTCCACCGGCGCAACGCGGTACTGGCTCGCCAGACGCGCGAGCGCGATCGAGTCATGGATCTGCAACTTCTCGAACAGCCGCGACTTGTGTGTATTGACGGTCTTGGCGCTGAGGCTCAGGCGGCGCGCGATGTCTTCCTGGCGCAATCCCTGCAACAACAGCATCGCCACTTCCATCTCGCGCGGCGACAGTGCATCGAACGGCGTCTCGTTGCCGCCGATGCCCGACAGCGCGAGGTTCTGCGCGATGTTGCTGGCGAGATAGCGCCGCCCACGCGCGACATCACGCACTGCGCGTACGAGTTCGGCGGCATCGCCGCCCTTGCCGACATACCCGGATGCACCGGCTTCGATCATCCGCCGCGGCATCGGGCCATCTTCGAGAATCGAGACCACGATCACACGCGTTTCGGGCTGTCCGCGCACCACGCGCTCGGTGACCTCGAGCCCGCTGACGCCCGGCAGATGCAGATCGCACAGCACGATGTCGGGCTTGAGTCTGCGGATCAACGGCAATGCTTCCTCGCCGCTCTCGGCTTCGCCGACCACTTCGATATCCGCTTCGCTGGCAAGGATCATGCGCATGCCGGTGCGGACAAGGGCATGGTCGTCGACCATGAACACGCGAATCGTCATTCCAGTGTCTCCCCTTCCATGCGACCCCGCGTCCGAGGCTACGCTGCGCACGAGATGAATCGCAAGTCGGGAAATGCTGACTGATTAGTCAGCCCGCTGCCTGCGCCGGCATCATCGCCAGACGGATGTCGTCGACCATCGCATCGACGGGCTGGTCGTACTGGAATGCGAGGCGCAAACGGCCGTCGGGACCGATGAGGTAGTTCACCATCGTGTGGTCCATCGCGTACGAAGAACTCGTCGGCACTTCGCGATAGGTCACGCGGAACGACTGCGCAGCGAGCCGCGTCTGCATGTCGTCACCGCGCAGCGCGACGATGTCGCCGCCGAATGCACCGACGTATTGCGCGAGGATCTGGCCGGTATCGCGCTTCGGGTCGACGGTGACGAAGACGATCTGCAACTGCTCACCGTCCTCGCCGAGTGCGCGGCGGATCTGCGAGGCCTTCAGCAGGCTGGTCGGGCAGACTTCGGGGCAATGCGTGTAGCCGAACGAGAGCAGCACGTAACGGCCCCGGAAATCGCCGAGCCCGCGCGGCTGGCCCTGCGTGTCCTCGAGATCGAGGCTGCGCCCGTAGGACACGCCCCGCAGATCGGTGCCGGTGTACGGACCGGCCGGCGCCGCGCTGCAGCCAGCGAGCAACAGGATGGACACGGCGATGGCGGCGAGACGAAGAGGCACGGTCGGCAGTCGGTCGATGGCGCGGCGCGGGATGCGCGCCCAAGTCTAGCGACGCATCGCTGAAGATCCGCCGCGACCGAACGTCGCAGCGCGCGCTCAGAGTGCTTGCAGGCGCGTGATCGCCGCGGAAAGCGTCGCGTCGTTCTTCGCGAAACACAGGCGCGCCAGGCGCTGGCCAGCCGGCGGCGCCGCGTAGAACGGCGACAGCGGAATCGCGGCGACGCCCTTCTCGATCGTCAGCCAGCGACAGAACGCGGCATCGTCGAGATCGCTGACCGTCGAGTAGTCGACCAGCTGGAAGTAGCCGCCGGGCACCGGCAGGCACTTCAGGCGCGTGGTCGCGAGCTGGGCGGCGAAGGCATCGCGCTTGATCTGGTAGAACGCGCCGAGCTGCTCGTAGTGTTCGGGTTCCTCGCGCAGCATCTCCGCGAATGCGTGCTGCGCCGGCGCGAAGGTGCAGAACACGTTGTACTGGTGCACCTTGCGGAACTCCGCGCTCAGCGCCGGCGGCGCGATGCAGTAGCCGAGCTTCCAGCCGGTGCAGTGGTAGGTCTTGCCGAAGCTCGACACCACGAAGGCGCGCTCGCGCAGTTCCGGCCAGCGCAGCGCCGACTCGTGGCGCGCGCCGTCGAACACGATGTGCTCGTAGACCTCGTCGGACAGCAGATAGATACCCGTGTCGCGCAGCAACTCGGCGATCGCCTGCATGTCGGCGGCGCCGAACATCGCGCCGGACGGATTGTGCGGGCTGTTGACGATCAGCATCCGCGTCCTCGGCGTGACCGCGTCGCGCACGCGCTGCCAGTCGGGTGCGAAGGTCGCCGGATCCAGCGGCACGTGCACGGCCACCGCGCCGGCCAGTTCGATCGCCGGCTCGTAGCTGTCATAGGCCGGGTCGAGGACGATGACCTCCTCGCCTGCGCGCACGACCGCGTGGATCGCGTTGAACAGCGCCTCGGTGGCACCGCTGGTGACGGTGATTTCCGCATCGGCGTCGGGCAGATGTCCGTACACGCGTTCGGTCTTCTCCGCGATCGCCTGTCGCAGCGCCGGGACGCCCGTCATGGGGGCATACTGGTTGTGGCCGGCGCGCATCGCCGCGGCAAGCGTGTCGACCAGGCGTTGCGGGACATTGAAATCCGGAAAGCCCTGCCCGAGATTGACCGCGTCGTGCTCGGCGGCCAGCTGGGACATCACGGTGAAGATCGTGGTGCCGACCTTGGGAAGCTTGGTCCGGATCATCGCCTGCATGCCGTTGGGGATCTGAGGGGCCACGAGTGTACGGACGCGGACAACGGGGATAAACCGCCGCCATGAACAGCCAGCATCCCATCGACGACACCCGTCTGGTCGCGCTGCTGCACGCCTATCTGGATGCCCGTTACCGCTGGCAGCACCGCGACGACTGGCACGACATCATCATCGGGCTGCCCACGCCCGGCCTCGACCTGCGTTATCCCGACGCTGCCGGCTACGGCTGCATCTCGGCCTGGAATCCGATGTCGGACCTGCGCCCGCCCACCGAGAACCGGCGCTCGGACAAGGCGCTGGAAGCCGAGCTCACCGCGCTCGGACTGCCGCACATGCCGGCCTTCGCCAGCGCCGCCGACCGCAGTTGGCGCGAACCGAGCTGGATCGTGTTCGGCATGGGGGTCGATGCGTTCGACGATCTGGCCCGGCGCTACGGCCAGCTCGGCACGCTGTGGTGGCCGCGCGAGATGCCGGTGCGCCTGCGCATGTACGCCAGACGGCCGGCGGGACTGGAAGGCGACCAGCACGTCGACTGGCTGGGCTGAGAGGCTGACCCAAACCGCGTTGCTGCGGATAGGATGGCCGCGCGACCGAAGGGGTCGTGTCCGTGGGCCCATCGCCGCCGCATGTCCGAGTCCGCTTCCGTCCCACCGCTGCTCGCCGCCCGTCGCCTGTGCTTCCTGCGCGACGCGCGACCGGTGTTCGGGCCGCTCGATTTCGACGTCGCCGCCGGCGAAGCCCTGCTCGTGCAGGGCGGCAACGGTGCGGGCAAGACCACGCTGCTTCGGGTGCTGTCCGGTCTGCTGGAAGCCGACGGCGGCACGGTCGAGATCGGCGGCGCGCCGGTGGCCCGCGCGATGCGCGCCGGCACGATGGCGTATCTCGGACATCTGCCGGGCCTGAAGGCCGATCTCGACGCAGTCGAGAACCTCGACTTCCTCGCCCGCCTGCAGGGCTGCCGCGCCAGCCAGACCGCCGAGCGCGCGCTCGCGCTGGTCGGACTGGCCGCGCATGCACATCTGCTGGTGCGTCAGATGTCGGCCGGGCAGAAGAAACGGCTGTCGCTCGCGCGGCTGTGGATGTCACCGGCACCGCTGTGGCTGCTCGACGAGCCCTACGCCAACCTCGATCTGCAGGGCATCGAGCTGGTCAACCGCATGGTCCGCGCCCAGCTCGAAGACGGCGGCGCGGCCCTGGTGACCACGCACGGCGCCTATGCCGCCCCGCCGGTACGCACCCGCGAACTGGTACTGGACGCCGCCGCATGAGCGCGACCCCGACCCTGCCCGGCAGCGCGGCCGCGCTGATCGCCCGCGACCTGCGCCTGCTGTGGCGGCGCCGCGGCGATGCCCTGCAGCCGGCGCTGTTCGCGTTGCTCGTGGTGGTGCTGTTCGCGCTGGCGCTGGGCAACGAGCCGGCGACGCTGCGCGCCGTGGCGCCCGGTGTGCTGTGGGTCGCGGCGGTGCTCGCTGGCCTGCTCGCGCTCGATACCCTGTTCCGCGGCGACGCCGAGGACGGCTCGCTCGAACAGTGGATGCTCAGCCCCGTGCCGCTGGCCTGGCTGGTGCTGGTGCGCACCATCGTGCATTGGGCAACGACGACGCTGCCACTGCTGGTCGCGGCCCCGCTGCTGGCCGAACTGCTGGGCCTGCCGCGCGCGCAACTGCCCGTGCTGCTGGCCGGTCTCGCGCTCGGTACGCCGCTGCTGAGCCTGCTCGGCGCGGTGGTCGCCGCGCTGACCATCGGCATGCGCCGTTCCGGTATCCTGCTGGCACTGCTTGCCCTGCCCCTGTACGTTCCGGTGCTGGTGTTCGGTGCCGGCAGCGTCGCGATCGCGGCGCAGGGGCATGATCCATCCGGCGGGCTGTTGCTGCTCGCCGCGGGCCTGGCCGCCGCGCTCGTGCTGGCACCCGTCGCTGCGGCGACCGCCATCCGCATCGCACTCAATTGACTGGCCCCGCGACGGGTCTGGAGGGCCCCGTCGCCGACGTGCAATCCGTTCTGCAACGCCGCGCCACGCCCGCGACCGCATGCCCGTCATGCGCGCTCCGAGACCGCAAGCCAGCGACCCGCACGCCTACATGAATTCTGTCCTGCTCTGGTTCCACCAACTCGGCTCGCCCCCCACCTTCGACCGCTTCGCGCGGCGCTGGGCGCGATGGGGTTTCGGCCTCGGCCTGGCGACGATGGCCATCGGCCTGTACGGCGCGCTGTACGTGGTGCCGGCCGATTACCAGCAGGGCGACAGCTTCCGCATCCTCTACATCCATGTGCCGAGCGCGTGGATGAGCTTGGCCGTGTTCGCGGCGATGGCGATCTACGCCGCGATCGCGCTGGTCTGGCGCATCAAGCTCTGCGAGATCCTGGCGATGGCCTGCGCGCCGATCGGCGCCGCGTTCACCGTGATCACGCTCGCCACCGGTTCGATCTGGGGCCGGCCGATGTGGGGCACCTGGTGGGACTGGGACCCGCGCCTGACCACCGAACTGATTCTGCTGTTCCTGTACCTGGGCGTGATCGGCCTGTACGGCGCGATCGAGGACAAGCGCACCGCCGCGCGCGCGGCCGGGCTGCTGGCGATCGTCGGCGTCGTGCTGCTGCCGGTGATCCGTTATTCGGTGGTGTGGTGGGATTCGCTGCACCAGGGCCAGACGATCCGCGTGTTCGGCGAGTCGAGCATCGACGGCAGCATGCTGTGGCCGCTGCTGTGGATGGTGGTCGGCACCAAGTTCTGGTTCGTCGGCTCGCTGCTGGCGCGCGCGCGCGCCGACAACCTGCGCCGCGAAGCCGGCAAGGACTGGGTGCGGGCGCTGATCGCGCCGACCGGAGATCGCGCATGACCTACATCGAATACGTCGTCGCCGCCTATGCGGTGTTCGCTGCCGTGCTGGCCTGGGATTTCGTTGCGCCGCGCATCCGTACCGCGCAGCTGCTGCGCGCGGTGCGTCTCGTGGCCTCACGCCGCGCTGCTGCGACGACGGTCGCCGCAGATGACGCTGCGGAGTTGACCCGATGAATCCGGCCCGCCGCCGCCGTCTGCTGTTCGTCGTCGCGATCGTCGCGGCCAGCGCGCTGTCGATGACGCTGATCGCGTTCGCCCTGCAGCGCAACGTGTCCTATCTCTACACGCCGCACGAAGTGCTGGGCGGGATCGCGGGCGCCGCGGTGTCGTCGGGCGAGGCGCGGTTCCGGCTCGGCGGCATGGTCGCCGGCGGTTCGTTCTCGCGCGCGCAAGGCTCGATGGAAGCGCGCTTCCGGGTCACCGATGGCGATGCCGAACTGCCGGTGCGTTACACCGGGCTGCTGCCTGATCTGTTCCGCGAACACCAGGCGGTGATCGCGACCGGGCGCATGGACGGCGACACCTTCGTCGCCGAACAGGTGCTCGCGCGTCACGATGAGACCTACGTGCCCAAGGAGGTCGCCGACAAGATGGGCCTCGCCCACGACCGGCATGGCGTGGTGACGCCGGCCGACACGGACGGCGCGCAGTGATCGAAGTGGTGCGGGGCGCGCACGCCGGAGTCGCCGATGCTGCCTGAGCTCGGCCAGATCGCGCTGCTGCTGGCGCTGGTTGCCGCGACGCTGCAGACGGTGCTGCCGCTGCTCGGCGCGCAGCGCGGTCTCGCGCCGTGGATGGCGACCGCGCGCCCGGCCGCGTATGCGCAATGGGCACTGACGCTGATCGCCTGGGCCATCCTGACGGCCGCGTTCGTGCGGCAGGATTTCTCGGTGCGCTACGTCGCCGAGAACTCCAACTCGCTGCTGCCGATGGTCTACCGCTTCACCGCGGTCTGGGGCGGCCACGAAGGCTCGCTGTTGCTGTGGGTGTTCGTGCTCGCGTGCTGGAACGCGGCGGTGGCGTGGTTCTCGCGCTCGCTGCCGGACGTGGTGCTGGCGCGCGTGCTCGCGATCATGGGCATGGTCTGCGTGGGCTTCCTCGCGTTCCTGATCTTCACCAGCAATCCCTTCGAACGCATCCTGCCGATGCCGCTCGAAGGCCGCGATCTGAACCCGCTGCTGCAGGATCCGGGGATGATCGTGCACCCGCCGATGCTCTACATCGGCTACTCGGGCTTCATGGTGCCGTTCGCGTTCGCCATCGCCGCCCTGCTCGACGGCAAGGTCGATGCGCACTGGCTGCGCTGGACGCGGCCGTGGACGAACGTGTCGTGGGCGTTCCTGACGATCGGCATCGCGCTCGGCTCGTGGTGGGCGTACTACGAACTCGGCTGGGGCGGCTGGTGGTTCTGGGATCCGGTCGAGAACGCGAGCTTCATGCCGTGGCTCGCCGGCGCGGCGCTGATCCACTCGCAGGCGGTGACCGAGAAACGCGGCAGTTTCCACGGCTGGACGCTGCTGCTGGCGATCGCGACGTTCTCGCTGTCGCTGCTCGGCGCATTTCTGGTGCGCTCCGGGGTTCTGACCAGCGTGCACAGCTTCGCCGCCGATCCCACGCGCGGACTCTTCATCCTGGTGTTCCTCGGCCTCGTCGTCGGCGGCTCACTGCTGCTGTACGCGCTGCGTGCGCCCGATGGCCGCGACGGCAAACCGTTCGCCGCGACTTCGCGCGAGACGCTGCTGCTCGCGAACAACCTGCTGCTGGTCGCGGCCTGCGCGATGGTGCTGCTGGGCACGCTGTATCCGCTGTTGGCCGATGCGCTGGATCTGGGCAAGATTTCGGTCGGCCCGCCCTATTTCGGCCTGCTGTTCCTGTTGTTGATGGCGCCGCTGGTGCTGCTGCTGCCGTTCGGTCCGCTGACCCGCTGGCAGAACGAGGACATGTCACGGCCGCTGCGCATGCTGTTGCCGTGGGCGGCGCTCGCGCTGATCGCGGCGACGCTCGCGTTCTTCACCGCGCCGCAGGGACCGTGGAAGGTCGCGATGGGCGTGGCCGGCGCGGTGTGGGTGGCCAGCGGCACCGCGCGCTTCGTGTGGACGCGCCTGCGCGCGCCGGGCGGCCGCATGGGCGCGGAGATGACCGGCATGGTGCTCGGGCATCTGGGCATCTCGGTATTCCTGATCGGCGCGTTGCTGGTCGAAGGCCTCAACGTGCAGCGCGAGGTCGCGCTGTTGCCGGGGCAGTCGCTCACGATCGGTCGCGATGCCTTCGTGCTCGACAGCGTCGCGCATCACGTCGGCCCCAACTACGAGTCCGATCGCGGCACGGTGCGCATGTTCCGCGACGACCGGCTGGTGACCACGCTGCATCCGGAGAAACGCACCTACGCCAGCGGCGGACAGGTCATGACCGAAACCGCGATCCGTCCCGGCGTGTCGCGCGATGTCTACGTCGCGCTCGGCGAACCGCTGGGTGGCGGCGCCTGGGCGCTGCGCGTGCACATCAAACCCTTCGTGCGCTGGGTCTGGGCAGGCGCGTTCCTGATGGCGCTGGGCGGCTTCGTCACTGCGGCCGACCGCCGCTTCCGCCGGCCGCGTCGCGAGAAGACCGCATGAGCACGCCACGCGCATCGCGCGCCCGCTGGCTGCCGCTGGCCGCGTTCGGCGTGATCCTCGCACTGCTGGCCGCGGGCGTGTGGCTGAGCCGCGATCCCGATCGCGATGCCCTGCCCTCGCCGTTGATCGGCAAGCCCGCGCCCGCGTTCCAGTTGCCGGTGCTCGGCGCACCCGATCAGCTGGTCACGCAAAACGATCTGCGCGGCACGCCGTATCTGCTCAACGTCTGGGGCAGCTGGTGCCCCGGCTGCCGCGAGGAACACGCGGTGGTCAACACCTTCGCCAGGACCGGCCGCGTGCGCGTGATCGGCTTCAACTGGAAGGACGAGCCCGAAGACGCGACGCGCTGGCTCGCGCAGTTCGGCAATCCCTATGACCTCGTGCTCGCCGACTACGACGGCAAGGCCGCGATCGAATGGGGCATCTACGGCGCGCCGGAGACCTTCCTCGTCGATGGCGACGGCACGATCCTGTGGAAGCACGTCGGCCCGATGACCGATGCGACCATCCGCGAGCAGTTGATGCCCGTCGTCGAACGACTGGAGGCGAAGTGATCCGCGCCGCGATGCTCGCGTTGCTCCTGTGCCTGACGTGGCCGCAGGCCGCACGCGCGCAGGTCGCGGTCGACGCCGCGCCGCTGCGCTTCGTGGACACGGCCGAGGAACGCCGCTTCCACAGCCTCGTCGCCGAGCTGCGCTGCGTGATGTGCCAGAACCAGTCGCTGGCCGACTCGAATGCGCAGATCGCCCATGACCTGCGGCGCGAAGTGCTGACGTTGATGCGCGAGGGACTGGATGACCCGGCGATCAAGGCACATCTGGTCGCGCGCTATGGCGAATTCGTGCTGTACCGCCCGCAGGTCGGCCCGTCGACGTGGCTGCTGTGGTTCGGTCCGTCGCTGCTGCTCGCTGCCGGCGGCGCGGTGATCTGGCGCGTCGTCGCATCGCGCCGGCAGGCCGCGCCGCTGCCGCCCGACGACACGGAGACCTGGTGATGCTGCTGTTCGTCGTGCTTGCGATCGTGCTGACGCTGGCGACGGTGGTCGCCCTGACCTGGGGACTGCGCCGTGGCGCATCGCGGGTCGCGCTCGCAGTGACCCTGCTGGTGCCGGTGCTGGTCGCCGGCATGTACCTGCTGGTCGGTACGCGGCAGGCGCTCGACCCCGCCGAGCGCGCAGCGCCCGATTCGCTCGATGATGCGATCGCCCGTCTCGAAACCGATCTGCAGCGCGATCCGCGTCAGCCCGACGGCTGGCTGCTGCTGGGGCGCACGTATGCCGGCCTGGAACGATATGGCGATGCGCGCGACGCGATCGCACGCGCTGCGAAGCTGTTGCCCGAAGACGATGCGGTGCAGGTCGAAGCCGCGCAGGCCAGCGCCCGCGCGGCGCCGGACCGGCGCTTCGATGCGGCCACGGTGCAGACGCTGCGCGACGTGCTCGCGCGCAATCCCGATCACCAGCATGCGCGCTGGTATCTGGGCATCGCCCAGCGTCAGGCCGGCGACGATGCCGGCGCGGTCGCGACGTGGACGCCGCTGCTGCCACTGCTCGATGGCGCCGCCGCCGACGCGCTGCACACCCAGATCGCCGCCGCGCGCACTGCCGCCGGCATGCCTGCAGACGACGCATCAGCAACGACCGCGGCCACCGCGCCCGGCGCGCATGCGTTGCGCGTCCGCGTGCGATTCGATCCTGCCGGCGCCACGCTGCCCGGCGACGCGACGGTGTTCGTCATCGCCCGTCAGCCCGGTGGTCCACCGATGCCGGTCGCGGTGCAGCGCCATCCGGTTTCGGCGCTGCCGCTGGACATCGTGCTGGGCGACGGTGACAGCCCGATGCCGACCCAGCCGCTGTCGGCGCTCGACTCGGTGGAACTCGTCGCGCGCATCTCGCGCAGTGGCGACGCCACGCGCGGCGCGGGCGATCTCGAATCCGCACCGGTGCAGGTGACGCTGCCGGCGAACGCGCCGGTCGATCTCGTGGTGCGCGCCGCAGCGACGCCCTGACCGTCGCCACACACCGAGTCGTTACACTGGCGCGATGACCGAATTCATCCCGCCGGGCAGCCGCTTCGTCGATCTGCCCTCGCCGTTCCCGATGAAGCGCGGCGGTGCGCTCCACGGCGCCCGCATGGCCTATGAAACCTGGGGCACGCTCGACACCGCGCGCAGCAACGCGATCCTGATCGTCACCGGCCTGTCGCCCGACGCGCATGCCGCCAGTCACGCCGATGACGACACGTTCGGCGACAGCACGCCCGGCTGGTGGGAGGCGATGCTCGGCCCCGGCAAAGCCATCGACACCGACCGCTGGTTCGTGATCTGCGTGAACTCGCTCGGCAGCTGCAAGGGCTCGACCGGCCCGGCCTCGATCGATCCCGATACCGGCGCGCCGTACCGGCTCGCCTTTCCCGAACTGTCGGTGGAAGACGGCGCCGATGCCGCCGCGCATGTCGTCGCTGCGCTCGGCATCGAACGCCTGGCCTGCGTGATCGGCAATTCGATGGGCGGCATGACCGCGCTCGCGCTGCTCGCACGGTTTCCCGGGCTCGCGCGTACGCACATCAACATCTGTGGCGCCGCGCGTGCATTGCCGTTTTCGATCGCGATCCGCTCGCTGCAACGCGAAGCGATCCGGCTCGATCCGATGTGGCAGAACGGCGCCTATACCGATGCCGCGTATCCCGAAAGCGGCATGCGCATGGCGCGCAAGCTCGGCGTGATCACCTACCGTTCGGCGCTCGAATGGGACGGCCGCTTCGGCCGCGTGCGGCTGGAATCCGACCGCCGCGAGGACGAGGAGCCGTTCGGCCTCGAGTTCGAAGTCGAGAGCTATCTCGAAGGCCATGCACGCCGCTTCGTGCGCCGTTTCGATCCCAACTGCTATCTCTACCTCAGCCGTTCGATGGACTGGTTCGACATCGGCGAAAGCTGCGGCGGCAGCACCGATGATGGCCTGGCGAAGTTGCGCGTCGAACGCGCACTCGCGATCGGCGTGCACACCGACATCCTGTTCCCGCTGCAGCAGCAACAGCAGATCGCCGACGGCCTGCGCGCCGGTGGCATCGACGCGACCTTCCTGCCACTGGAATCGCCGCAGGGCCATGATGCATTCCTCGTCGACATCGCACGTTTCGGACCGGCGGTCGCGGATTTCCTTGCTGCGTTGCCGCCTGCATCGTCGGATCGCGCGGGCTAGACTCCGGCCATGTGTCCCGAATCCAAGGTCAGTGCCCTGCCCGATGTCCCGTTCCTGGGGCGCGAGCGGGCTGTTGCGGCGATCGATGCGGCCATCGCGGCCGGCGACGACCATGCGGTCACCGCTGCCCTGCGCGGCGCGATGTGCGCGCTGATCCAGGACCCGGCGGTCGAGCTCCCGTCCTGCGTGCACACGCCGGTCGACGGCCACTACGCGCGCCGCGAGCTGTATCGCAGCCCCGCGCATGGCTACAGCATCGTCGCGATGACCTGGGCACCCGGACAGGGCACGCCGATCCACGATCACGACGGCCTGTGGTGCGTGGAAGGTATCTGGCGCGGCACGCTGGAGATCGCCCAGTACGAACTGCTCGAATCCGACGGGGCGCGCTTCCGCTTCCGCGCGGCGTCGGGCATGCAGGCCGGCGTGGGCAGCGCAGGCAGCCTGATCCCGCCGCACGAGTACCACACGATCCGCAACGCGAGCCCGGATGCCGTGGCCGTGTCGCTGCACGTCTACCAGGCGCCGATCGTGCACTGCGCCCGTTTCCGACCGGACGCGGACGACTGGTACCTGCGCTACGAGGACGCACTGGCGGTCGATACCGTCGACTGAAACGCAGCGCACGCGAAGTGAACGGGGGGGCGCATCCCGCAGGCCCAGCGGCTACAGTGACCACCCCTGCCGTTCTCCGTCGAGGCCGATGATCCGATCGCTGCTGACGACCGCCACCATGGCGGCGTTGCTTGCCGCCTGCGGCCAGTCCCCTGTCGTCCCCGACGCCGACGGCCGCGCCGTCGATGCATTGGTCGATGCGCAGTTCGATGCGTTTCTCGCCAACGACCCCGAAGCGATGACGGTGCTCGGCATCGACAGCCCCGATTCGCGCATCGCAGCCGGCCGCCTGACCGATGCATCGCTGCTGCATCGCGCCGCACTGCGTGACACGCTCAGCGCCAATCTCGCCGCACTCGACGATATCGACGAAGACGCCTTCGCCCCCCAGCAGCAACGCACGCTGGAGATGGCGCGCTGGTTCTATCGCAGCCAGGCCGATCTGCTGGGTTTCGACTGGTCGCCGGCGTGGTTGCCACTCGGCACCAATCTCTACGCCGTGGACCAGCTTTCAAGCATTCCGATGTCGCTCCCGGGCTTCTTCGACAGTGCGCAGCCGGTGACCGGCGCGGCCGAAGCGCGCAATTACGTCGCGCGACTGCATGCGGTGGCGACCAAGCTCGACCAGGTGCGCGACAACCTGGACCTGCAGGCAAACCACGGCGTCGTACCGCCGCGCATCGCACTCGAAGGCGCGGCATTGCAGATCCGCGACCTGGTGCGCGTCGGCGTCGACGGCAGCCCGTTCGTCCGGACTTTCGCACGCAAGCTCGACGGCGCGCAGGGTATCGACGCTGCGCTGCGCGAAGAACTGTTGCGCGACGCCCGCGCAGCAATCAAGGACGCCACGCTGCCAGCCTATGCGCGCCTGCTGGCACGCATCGAAGCCGCCATCGCCACGCAGGATGCCGACAACGGCGTCTGGGCGCTGCCCGGCGGCAACGACTACTACGCGGCCGCGTTGCGCTGGAACACCGGCGTCGGCATCGACGCGACCCAGTTGCATGCACTCGGCCACGACGAGGTCAGCCGCATCCGCGGTGAGATGGCCGCGATCGTCCGCGATCGCTTGCCGCTGGACGACGTCGACACGCCGCCGGTCGAGGGCGTTGCCGACACTGCGGGCGATGCAGTTGCAGCGCGCACTCCGGAAGAGGATCGCGAGGCTTTGCGTGCATCGGTCCGCGCCCGCCTGGAGGCCATCGAGGACGCACTGCCCGGCTACTTCAGCGTGCTGCCGACGCAGCCGCTCGAAGTCCAGTTGGCGACGCCCGATGCCGCTGGCAATGCAGCCGTCTATTACATCCCGCCCGGCGGCGATCTCCGGCCCGGCACACTGGTGCTCGATGTCACGCAGGTGCGCGCGCTGCCCGAAGGGGGGCTGCCGACGCTGATCTATCACAACGGCCTGCCCGGCCATCATCTGCAGGTCGGTCTCTCCCAGGCGCATGTCGCGTTGCCGCGGCTGCGACGCAGCCTCGCCCCGACCGCCTTCACCGAAGGCTGGGCGATGTACGCCGAACGTCTCGCGGTCGAAATGGGCGTCTACGACGACGATCCGCAGGGCGACCTCGGACGCCTGCGCGCCGAACTGGTGCACGCTGCGCGACTGGTCGTCGATACCGGCCTGCATTCCGAACGCTGGAGCCTGGCGCAGGCGCAGGACTACCTGCGCGAGGTCGCCGGCATGAGCGAAGCGCAGGCGCGCAGTGAGGCGCAACGCCAGCTGGTGCGCCCAGGCCGCGCGTGTGCGCACACCGTCGGCCTGCACACCCTGCTCGCATTGCGCGGGCATGCGCGGCAGTCGCTGAAGAAGCAGTTCGACCTGCGCGCCTTCCACGACGTGCTGCTGGAGAACGGCGCATTGCCGCTGGATGTGGTTTCGCGCGCGGTCGATGCATGGATCGCCGCGTCGAAGATCGAGGAGGAGAGCGACGCCGGCTGACCCGGCGCCGCGATCTCAGTCGGACAGCAGTCGACTGACCTCGATCTGCAGGGTATGGCCGCCCTCGATCAGCCAGGCGCGGCCCTCGACGACAATGCCGTCACCGACATGCGCCTTCTCCACCAGACCTTCTTCCACCGCTTCCCCGGACGCGCCGTGGAAGCGGACCTGTTCCGGCATGCGCGACACCGGTTGCGGCACGTCGGGGCGCAGCGCCGGCGCCTGACCCTCGACGTTCGACACCATGTAGCCGTTCGGGCACGGCGCACGCACGCAGCGGATGTTGCTCAGATGCACGCGGAACACGCCCTCGGCCAGATGCACTTGACCGTTCGGCTGCGACGGCACCGTGAGGCCACCGGCCGGCAGCGCGACTTCGCGTTCGGCGACGGGTTCGGGATCCGCGAGGCGCTGGCCCGGCTGGCTCGCGCATGCCGCGAACGCCAGCGGCAGCAGGACCGCGAACAGGATCCGCATACGGCGCGCACGCGCAGCCGACAGACGCGGTCGCGCAAGCATCCAGGCCGCCATCCGGTGCGGCTTCATTCGATCGTGCATGTCCCCTCCCGGGCTCCCGGCCCTGCGCCGGCACGCGCATGATGCCGGGCCGCATGTTTGGAGAACGCAAAGACGCCGGGATTCAGGCCGGGCCGCGCTTCCGCTATACTCCCGCGTCCGTGCCGGAGTGGCGGAATGGTAGACGCAGCGGACTCAAAATCCGCCGCCTTTAAAAGCGTGCGGGTTCGAGTCCCGCCTCCGGTATACAAGAGCCGCTTACCTACGGCTCTCGCAAGGGCCTTGGCGTAATTCTGGCGGCATCGGGTTCTACCCCGTTTCCACGGACGGTTTGACGACGTCTGAAAACTGCTGATCGATCCTCGCCACTCTACGTCGCATACGGGGTTGTGGAACCGCTCCAGGTAGTCGAACAGGTCGGCCCGCGCCTCG